>Ga0302325_10000022_pt1 | contig 420480 bp, 358 predicted proteins | sample Palsa_T0_2_FD_201948 | JGI IMG/M metagenome (GOLD analysis project Ga0302325, IMG submission 201948) | Peat permafrost microbial communities from Stordalen Mire near Abisko, Sweden - Palsa_T0_2 | ecosystem: Environmental > Terrestrial > Soil > Palsa > Peat permafrost | place: Sweden: Abisko...
GCTCGGACAGCCAGGAGGTTGGCTTAGAAGCAGCCATCCTTTAAAGAAAGCGTAACAGCTCACTGGTCAAGCGGATATGCACCAACAATCCAACGGGGCTCAAGCACATGACCGAAGCTGCGAAATGATATTTCTCCGGAAATATCTTTGGTAGGGGAGCATTGCGTGGAGTCAAAAGGTAGACCGCGAGGACTACTGAACACTACACAAGAGACCCTGCCGGCATAAGTAGCGATAAACACGATGAGAACTCGTGTCGCCGAAAGTCTAAGGTTTCCTGAGGAAGGTTAATCCGCTCAGGGTTAGGCGGGTCCTAAGGTGAGGCCGAAAGGCGTAACTGATGGACAACAGGTTAATATTCCTGTCCCGCCTGGTGACGTTTGACGATGGGGTGACGCAGAAGGATACGAGAGTCGGGTGATGGACGTCCCGATTGGCCACTATAAGCTGGATCCGATTGGCAAATCCGTTGGGTCTTAACAGTCAAAGTGGCGACGAGGTCATACGACCGCAAAGTCTCCGATTTCACGCTGCCAGGAAAATCCTCTAAGGAGTCAACCAGGTGCCCGTACCTCAAACCGACACAGGTAGACAAGGTGAATATCCACAGGCGCTCGAGAGAACGCTCGCTCAGGAACTAGGCACATTAGCCCCGTAACTTCGGGAGAAGGGGCACCGCACTAGGGTTTATAGCCCGAAGCGGTCGCAGCGAATCGCGATCTGCAACTGTTTAACAAAAACACAGCTCTCTGCAAAGTCGAATACGACGTATAGGGGGTGACACCTGCCCGGTGCCGGAAGGTTAAAGCAAGGGCTCAGCCCGCAAGGGCGAAGGCTTGAACTGAAGCCCCGGTGAACGGCGGCCGTAACTATAACGGTCCTAAGGTTAACATCGCGCAGCCTTAGTAAAACTGAACCATATGCGGGAAACTCCTCACACAGCTGTCCGGTACTCGTTCCGACCCAAAATCGGAGCAGTCAAAATCCGGCGGACACGGGGACGATCCGCAGGGAAGGCTCCAGGAGGTTAAATGGAGAACCCTCAGAGACTTAACGTTCAGTCGCAGCCTGAGAAGCTACAAGCCCAATGGGTCGTCGGTTTTGTTGACGGCGAAGGTTGTTTCTACGTCGGCATCAATCCCCACCCAGAAATGTCTTGTCAATTTCAAGTACTCCCCGAATTCACGGTCGTGCAGCATCAACGTGACGTTCAAGTCCTCCACGCTCTGAAGAAATTCTTCGGCTGCGGTGTGGTACGACGAAATCACGGTGATCGCATGGCCTACCGGGTCCGGGGGCTGAATCACCTCGCCGAAAGGATTGTTCCCTTCTTTGAGAAGCATTCCCTTAAAACAAAGAAGCGGGTCGACTTCGCGAGGTTCCGCAAGATTCTGCACCTGATTCATCAGGGAAAACACTTGCAGCTGCAAGGCATTCAAGAAATTCGGGATATAGCTTCAGCAATGAACACAGGCAGCGAAAGATAAAGTCCGGCTTCTCTGGAAACAGAGTAAGGAGAAACCGAGCGAAATTCCTTGTCGGGTAAGTTCCGACCTGCACGAATGGTGGAATGATAGATCGACTGTCTTGGCGAACGGCTCGGCGAATTTGTGGTTCCGGTGAAGACGCCGGATGCCCGCATCTAGACGGAAAGACCCCGTGCACCTTAACTGCACTCTGGTCATGAATAACGGATAGGTCTGCGTAGCATAGGTGGGAGCCTTGGAAACCCGGGTTTTGGCTTGGGTGGAGGCACCCGTGAAATACCACCCTGACTTCTCTGTCGTTCTAACTCATCGCCCGTGACGGGCGAGAAGACACGGCCAGACGGGTAGTTTGACTGGGGCGGTCGCCTCCTAAATTGTAACGGAGGCGCTCAAAGATCGGCTCAAGCGGATTGGAAACCCGCTGTGGAGTGCAAGAGCATAAGCCGGTTTGACTGTGAGACTTACAAGTCGAGCAGGAACGAAAGTTGGATCTAGTGATCCGGTGGTCCCGCGTGGAAGGGCCATCGCTCAACGGATAAAAGGTACGCCGGGGATAACAGGCTGATCTAAGCCAAGAGTTCACATCGACGCTTAGGTTTGGCACCTCGATGTCGGCTCATCGCATCCTGGGGCTGTAGAAGGTCCCAAGGGTTAGGCTGTTCGCCTATTAAAGCGGTACGTGAGCTGGGTTCAGAACGTCGCGAGACAGTTCGGTCCCTATCTGGTGTGGGCGCAGGAAAATTGCAGGGAGTTGTCCCTAGTACGAGAGGACCGGGATGAACAGACCTCTTGTGTACCAGCTGTCCCGCCAGGGGCACCGCTGGGTAGCGAAGTCTGGAAGAGATAATTGCTGAATGCATCTAAGCAAGAAGCTCGCCCTAAGATAAGTTTTCCCAAGACAATAAAGTCTATGAAGGGCAGTCGAAGACTACGACTTTGATAGGCTGGGGGTGGAAACGCAGTAATGCGTGAAGCTGACCAGTACTAATCGCCCGTTCGGCTTAATCATAAAACTTTCTCATTCCGTCTTTGAGAAAGCTTGTAAACGAAGTCCTGCAACCATCTAAACGTGGATTGCACGCCTTTGTTGACTGCAGTTAGCTCGGCTCGTGCCAAGCTTGTGACGCCAGCGCTTAAAAATTTCTGCCTGCCGCATCCCGGCCGCGGATTCTCCGGATCGTTCTGCGATCCCGCAATCCTCCGCCCGCTTGCCGCCGCGCAGATATCTGTCGACCGCTATGCGGTCGCACAGTCTGTTGTCGCTCTCGCGATCGCAGACCCCTCAACCCGGTCTGCGTCGCCCGCGAGAGTCAAGTTTCCTGGTGGTCATATCGCGAGGGTCACACCCGTTCCCATCCCGAACACGGAAGTTAAGCCTCGCTGAGCCGATGATACTGCACGGGCAACTGTGTGGGAACGTAGGTCGCCGCCGGGGATTAAATTACAAAGCAAAGGCCGCTCGCACATAAATCGCGAGCGGCCTTTTTTGTTTTCCCGTTGTCGTCGTTTTCACGGTTGTCGGTCTTTGTAGGGGCGCAGCATGCTGCGCCCCATCTCGGCAAACCCGCGCGCTATCAGCGGCCCGCCGTCTTGTGCCCGGTGTTGTGTAGGTGTCGATCCCTAGATCGGTATCGCAATCTTTTCCCCTGACGTCGTTCGGGAGGGCCCGACCTCAGTCGGGCCGTAAGCCGTGCCGGATTCGCATCTCTGCCGTTGTCTTGTTTTTCCCGCCGTCATTCACAGAGCTCTTGCAGATCGCATCCGAGGCACTGCCCAGTAACCATCCCGAACACGGAAGTTAAGCCCCAGCCGATGATACTGCACGGGCAACTGTGTGGGAAACGTAGGTCGCCGCCGGGGATTAAATTACAAAGCAAAGGCCGCTCGCACATAAATCGCGAGCGGCCTTTTTTGTTTTCCCGTTGTCGCCGTTTTTCACGGTTGTCGGTCTTTGTAGGGGCGCAGCATGCTGCGCCCCATCTCGGCAACCAGCTCGCTATCAGCGGCCCGCCGTCTTGTGCCCGGTGTTGTGTAGGTGTCGATCCCTAGATCGGTATCGCAATCTTTTCCCGAGCGCAGCCAAGAATCTCTCCTCGCCGTTGTCTTGTTTTTCCCGCCGTCATTCAGAGCGTAGCGAAGAATCTCTCCTCGCCGTTGTCGTTGGGTTTCCCACTCCCCCTGTCCGCCACCCCTCATAACGCCTCGCCTCCTTCCGCAAACTCCAACTCGCCCCAAGCCCCGCAGACGCGCCATCCTCCGCGATAACCGTCGACCAATTCACAGAGCTCTTGTAGATCGCATCCCAGGCACTGCCCCCGTTCCCATCCCGAACACGGAAGTTAAGCCTCGCTGGGCCGATGACACCGCACGGGCGGGTGGCGCAGCCTTCAGTCGACGAATAACCTTTCGGGGTGGCCTACCTTTGCGGTTTTTCTTCATGCAAAGGGGGGTGATTCTTCGATATCTGAGAACAGCCCTACGCCACCCATTTCGTCCGCAGCTTCTTGCCCTTTTTCGCGCAGTCCAGCAGATAAAGGTCGATCAACTCTTGATACGCAATTCCTGTTTCTTCCGCCAATCCTTTGAAATAATCCACCACCTCTGGACTCAAATGGATGCCCATCGCCTTCTTCTTGCCCGGGTAAGGGTTCTTCAACTCTTTCAGCTTGGAAAAGTTATATTCCCTCTTCATAAAATCGCAGCCTCAAGCCGCTTTCTGGAAGGTAATTTTAGCCGTGTAACCCAGCGCATACAGAACGCGCAGCAAGAGGTCCGTGGAAACATCCTGAGTATTACGGTTAAGGATCGCGGTAACCCTCGTACGAGAAGTGCCAGCCAGCCGCGCCACCTGCGCGTGGGTAAGCTTTTTGTTTTGCACAATTTTGGCAATTTTGGAGTTCAGTTCGCTGCGCAGCGCAATCTCCGCTCCATCCGCCGGAGTCAGTCCCAGCGCCTTCGCCAACTCGCCAGCGCTGCGCGTAACCACCATCTTAGTTTTCTTCATCCAGCATCTCCCCTAAGCGCTTTTTGCCCAAGTCCAACTCCTGCTTCGGCGTTGCCTGAGTTTTCTTCACGAACGCGTGGAGTAGTAAAATCCCTCGCGTCGATCTCGTGTAGTAAAAAGCTCGAAACACCCCGGCGCGGTCACGAATTCTAAGCTCTGCCACGCCGCCCCCGATCGAAGGCATTGGCCGGGATAGCGGCATCGACAGCGACTCCCCTCTCTGCAGGTCGAAGATGGCTTTACCTAACTTCTGGCGCACCTCGCTAGGGAAGGCTCGAATCGCTTCCAGCGCCGCCGGATGAAAGACTGCATCCTTCACCCATCTAATGTCTCATATCTGGGACACCAAATCAATGGCTTTTGACGGATTAGGTGTCCCGCCCTACCCAATATTCAACTCCAGCGCTTCCTCCATATCCCGCGCCTCGATAAATATAAATCCGCCCAGCACCTCTTTCGTCTCCGCAAACGGCCCATCCGTCACTGCAATCCTCCCGCCCCGGCTGCGCACCGTCTTCGCCTCCTTGGTCGACTGCAGCGCCGCCGCCGCAACAAAGTGCCCCTTCTTCACAAGCTCCTGATCGTAAGCCAGCGAGTCCCGATCCAAATCCTTCCGCTCCTTGGCAGACAGCCTTTGCAAAGTGCCCGGCTCCAAATACACAGCACACAGATATTTCATAAGTCCCCCTAAGTCCAAAAGTAGCAGCGCAATCGAGCTGCCCATTCAATTGTCGAGCGCCGGCTCCCCATTTCGACATTCCACGTCACCCATCAATCCTAACTGGACCGACCGCTCCCTCGAAGGCTTCGTCACCCGCATTCGCCGTGTCTACCCAAATAGACAGTGGCCCAGTACTGGACCACAACTGTACTTACTGTTTCTTTTCCTCCTCAGTACTCAGTGTTATCGTACGGCGTGCTTCCCAGTCTCCATCCTCGCCCGCAGCCGCAGTCCGCGCCAGGACGCCCCGGAAACCAGGCGTAACCCTTTTAGAATGCGCACTTACAAACCTGTCTCGCCGCAACCCCAATCAAATCAATACTTACGTGCCCATCTCGTAAGTGCGCATTATAAAGGACTTATAACCCCAATAGAATCCGCACTTACGTGCCAAGCTTCACGTAACCCCTTTACAATGCGCACTTACAAAAAACAGGGGGAGGGGGTCCCCCCGCAGCGCCTCCGCCACTCCCAGCACATGCCTCTGAATCGCGCTACCATGAGAGCTACCACCGCAGAGGCGTGCGCCACGCAGGTAGCGAACTCAGGAGAAAACGAAAACTATGGATGTGTTTAGAAAAGGTAGCCACGACGACGAACCCGCGTTTACCATGCGCCCGGCGATTCCCGGTTTGAAGGCCATCGTCATCGGCATCGCGGTCCTGATCGGTCTGTTGATTTTGTTTTCGCTGCTGCTGCGCGTCACGCGCATTGAGGCCGGTCACGTCGGCGTAGAAATCAATCTGGCCGGCCAGCAGCGCGGCGCTTCGGAAATTCCCATTCGCACCGGCTGGGTCGTCTACTCTCCGCTGACCACCCAGATTATCGAGTTTCCCACCTACGTCCAGACCGTCAAATGGACCAAGGATGTGAACGAGGGCCATCCCATTAATGAAGAGATGGGCTTCAATTCCAAGGAGGGCATGGAGATCTTTGTGGACGTCTCGCTCTCCTACGCCATTGAACCCTCAAAGGTGCCGGATTTCTACGTGAAGTATCGCGTCGACGACCTGGATCGCTTTACGCACGGGATTTTGCGCGACATCGTGCGCAACTCGCTGAATGAAGTAGCTTCCACCTACGTGGTCGAAGATATTTATGGTGAGAAAAAAGCTACCTTTCTGAACCAGGTGGAAACTATGATTCAGGCGAAATTGACTCCGGTCGGCGTGGGCGTGCAACAGTTCGGGTTCATCGGGGCGCCGCGCGTTCCAGCTGTAATCGCGACAGCGATCACCGCAAAGGCGCAGGCCATCCAGCAGGCGGAACGCGCCCGGAACGAACTGGCCACCACACAAGCTGAAGCCGCTAAGAAAATCGCCGAAGCCGAGGGCGATGCCAAATCCCAGGTGACGCGCGCCCAGGGCGAAGCGGATTCAAACCGTATACGCCAAGCTTCGCTCACGCCACAACTGCTCGAACTACGGCGACTCGAAAATGCCAGAGCGCTGATCGACAAATGGGATGGCCGGTTGCCCACCGTGCAATCGGGTCAAGGCAGCGGCATGATCCTGCAATTGCCGAAGCCCGAATAGTGGGTCTGCTGCGCCTATGCGAATCGCGCGCTACGGATTGGAAATTTGGAACGAGAGGCTGTTTTCGCGCTGGTCCTGCCACTGTTTGGACCAGGCTTCGTGCACCGGGCTTTCCGCGTAATCGGCCGCCGCGTCCGGGCTGGCGAATTCGATAGCGTAGACGCCGCTGAAATCCTTAATCTGGTTGCGCTCGGTCTTCAGCCAGATATTTTTAATGCCGGGAATTTTTCCGGCCATATCCTTGATGCCGCTGATAGCCATCTCGCGGTCGTTGTTAGACGTGGTGTCCTTGAATTTATAGATCACCACGTGCAGCACGGTTTTCGGCTGTCCAAAGTGGTTTACAACGGCAGCGGAGCCGGCGTGCAATTGCCCGGCGGTGACGCCGGCGAGAAATAATGCAGCACCAACTGCTGATTGCCAGGCGCGTTGCTTGCTGAAGGTCATGCTTGGTCCCCCGTGCGGAAAGTGGCTGATCCGGCTGCAGGCTAGTCTAGCGCCTTCGTTGCGGTTTTTCCCGGGATAATCTGGCACTATGAGCAGCGCGTGGCGATGTTTTCCTGGGGAGTCATGCGCATGAGAATTGCTCGCAAAATGTTTTGCATGGGGCTCATACCGGCAATGGCGATGGGTGTGGCCGTCCAGGCGCAAGAGACGCCCCGGCGAAATCCGCTGGCTCACGATATTTTCAAAGAGCTGATCGAAATCAATACGACGGATTCCGTGGGCAACGTGACCACCGCGGCGGAAGCCATGGCCCAACGGTTGCGCAACGGAGGTTTCACGGAAAGCGACGTGATCGTCGCGGGACCCAACGAGCGAAAGAAAAATTTAGTGGTTCGCCTACGCGGCAGTGGAAAGCGCCAGCCGGTGCTATTCATCGGGCACCTGGATGTGGTGGAGGCGCGACGCGAGGATTGGAGCACAGATCCCTTCAAACTAATCGAGAAAGACGGTTTTTTTTACGGGCGCGGCACGGACGATATGAAAGAGAGTGACGCGATGCTGATCACCAATTTCATTCGTTTGAAGAAAGAACATTATGTTCCAGACCGGGATCTGATCGTGGCCCTGACCGCGGACGAAGAGGGCGGAGATTTCGATGGCATAGACTGGCTTTTGAAGGAGCACCGCGACTGGATCGCCGCGGAATATTGCATCAATCTGGATGCCGGCGAATTCGACAAAAAAGACGGCAAAAGGCTGCAAGCCGCGATTCAGACCAGCGAAAAAGTGTATGCCGATTTTCAGTTTGAATCGCTGAATCCCGGCGGACACAGTTCTTTGCCGAGCCCCGACAACGCTATCTACCATTTGGCCGGGGCGCTTACGCGGCTGCAGAACTTCGCCTTTCCGGCGAAGACCGACGAAACCACGCGCAAATACTTTCAGGCGACGGCGCGACAATTTTCCGGGGAAATGGCGGCCGATTTGAACGCGGCAGCGCAGCAGCCGCCCGATGCAGCGGCGGTGCGCCGCCTATCGCAGAATCCTTATTTCAATTCGCTGCTGCGCACCACCTGCGTGGCGACGACGCTGAACGGCGGGCACGCGGCGAATGCCCTGCCGCAGATGGCACGCGCGAATGTGAATTGCCGCATTTTCCCGGGCGAAGATCCGGAACAGGTGCATAAGACGCTGGAGAGCGTGGCGGCCGACCCTAAGGTGACGGTCAGCTTTGTAGAGCAAAAAGCCGCGGACGGCGGCGTGGTGCCGGTCGTGAACGTGCCGGCGTCTCCGCTTTTGCCGGAGGTTACGGCGGCGATGGAAAAAACTCTGGCAGAAACCTGGCCGGGTGTGCCGTGGGTACCCACGATGTCGACGGGCGCCAGCGACGGGAAGATTCTGCGCATTGCGGGGATACCTACGTACGGAATCTCCTGCATGTTTTATGAAGTGGGCGAAAACCGCGCGCATGGAAAAGACGAGCGCGTAGGCATCGAGGATTTTTACGACGGCGTGGAATTCAACTACAAATTCATGCACGCTCTATCGTCCGAAAAATAAAACGCAAGCAAAGAAAAATGGCCCGGCGAGGTGAGCCTGCCGGGCCGTTTTTTTTTGGGGGACAGGTTTGGCCTGAAAAAAAGAGCCACCCACAGCGAGCGCGTTGGACCGCACAGGCAGGAGTGCGTGTGCCACTGCTACTGCACAGGCAGGAATGCCTGTGCTACTGCTATTTACTGCGGATTCGCCGCCGGCGGATCGCCGGGCTTGGGAGCCGGATCCGCGGGAGAAACGGCGCTAGCCGCGATGGGTTTGGAGGAGTCAGAGCCGTAGCGGGTCAAGTAAGGCATAAACGGCGTGACTTCAAAGGGCATTTTTTCGCGTTCGGCGACGGTCCCCACGGGCTTGCTCTTGATCAATTGCAATTGATCGTTCCAGGGATCGAGCTTCACGCGACCACCGATGGGCAAGGCAGCGATCATTTGAGGATTCTGCTTGGGATCGACGGGGGTCGTGGACTTCAGGTCGGAAATCACGGGTACACGGTTGCCGAGGTGGGCGCTGATGAGGTTGGGAACTTCTTTCTCCCGAGCCTCCAGCGCGGACAGGAACAATCCGGCATTTCCGAGCTGATTTTTATACGGCGAATTGTTCAGGAGCTTAATGGCCTCTTCGTTGGCGGCCCGCTCTTCATCGGGAGTGCGTTGGAAGCCAAAATGGCGGAAGGTATCTTTTTCGTCGACGATGATCTGATCGAAGAAAGCGTAGGTGGAGTCGAGGCGATGGCCGAGAACGATGTGGCCCAATTCGTGAGCGAGGACCGCGGCGAGACTGGCTTCATCGGGGAGCACGTCGATCAAGCCGCGGCTCAGCACGATGGTGTGGCCGACGGAGAAAGATTCCAGAGTGGTGGTCATCATCACGCGGCAGCGCACGTCGGGTTCGATATCGAGATTGTTGGTGACTTCCAGATTGTTGATCACGGTGTCGAGAACTTTGTCGACCTCACCCTTGGGGGCGATGAGTCCGGTACGTTGCAGGCGGTCAATGACATTGTCTTCCGCCTGACGGTCCCAGGAACGCTGCGCTTGCACTGGGGAAAGGTCGTTGGCGGTCTTGGTATCGTCCTGAACAGGCGTTTCCACGAGAATCTTGCTCAGCTCCTGTTCTTCTCCGGCGCGGCCCAGGTTGTAGCCCCACAGACGCATCTGTGCCTTGAAATCGAGTTTCTTGGTGAGCGCGTAGTGCAGATCTTTTTCTTCGCTATAGACGAACGAGGGCAGCCACAAGCCGGGCTGGACATTGCTGCGCCAGCTATCGAAGTGGAAATAGAAGCTGGTATGGCCGCCGCCGGCGTAACCGCCGTTGAAGCGCACGATGTTGTAATCCTGATCCTCGACCCAGATGCGTCCCTTGAAGCGGCCTTTGCCGGATTTTTCCTTGGGGGTGACGTCGAACACCAGGCAGCGCACTTCGCCCAGGAATTCGCGGCGCACGTAATCGAACTTGTAGTGCTGCTTATCGAAGCCGTTGGTGTCAATAAAAATCATTTGCAAAAAGCCGTCGGGGAGGAACTGCATGGCGAACGAGAAGAAGCTGCCGACCGAAGTAAAAATCTTTCTACCTCTGGAGCCGCTATCGTTTAAGGAGACCAACTGAATGCCCTTGGAAAAATCCGCGCGGCCCAGAAAATACTTGTCCCCGGCCGGGGTATAACCAAGATCCTGGTCCGGCTTTAGATTCTGGATATAGGTTTCGACCAGCGGAGAGTAGGTCTTGATCTGGTTATCGAGCTTGCCTTCGTTTTCGGTAACGCGATCGATCACCTCGTCCATGGTTCTGGGCGTGGGCCCGAGCTGCTGAAACGTGGCGCTCTGCCCAGTGGGAGCCTGGCCCGCGAAGGCGGCGAATCCGCTGTAGCCGAGCAGCACGATCGCTAAAAATACCTTACCCATTTTATTTCTCCCCCTCAGTAGGCCATGCGGAACTGAATCCGCACGCGCGCTGGGAAATCCACCGACTGGCCATCACGCTTAGCCGGTTTAAATTTAATTTGCTGTGCTGCTCGAGCGGCCGCTTCGTCAAGACCGTGGCCCAAACCAGAAACGACGTTGTTGACTTTCACCGTGCCATTGGCAAGGAATACGAGATCCAACACGACATCGCCTTCCAGACGCAGACTACGTCCTTCTGCGGTGTATTCCGGGCGGGGCTTGTCGAGGATATCCACCGGCGTGGTGACACCTTCGGCGGGAGCCGCCGCCTTCTTGGGAGCTTCGGCAGTCACGGTTTGATCGGAGAAGCCGCTTTGCTGGATGGAACCCCGCCGACCGCCGCCCTGCGGCGGGTTCGCAGTGCCGTTGCCGAAACCGGTGCTGGCAACGGTGCCCTTGATACCATTGGCGCCGGCAGTGCCATTTCCATAGCCCGGTCCGCCAGGCAGAGCAAGGAGCCCTTGCCGGTTCACGATGTTGGATTTATTGGGATCGCCTTTGCCGGGCAAGCCATCGGGCGTGCCGAAACCGCCGGTCTGCACTTTCTCCACGGGTGCGACGACGGTTGCGGGCGCGGCGCTGCCCAGATTTCCCATTTTCACATCTTCCTTGGGCCGTTTCGGCTGGTTGGAAGTGGCATTGATTTGAGCGGCTTCCAGAACGGGAGCCAGCTCCGGAGCTTTGGCGTCCACGGTGTGAATCTTCGGTTGCAGCACCTTCGGGGTAACGAAAATGTGCTGCTGCTTGGGGTTCAGCTTAACGGGTTCTTCGATCACCGGTTTGGGAGGTTCGGGCGCGACTTTTTGGCGGATTTTTGGCGGCGGAGGAGGCGGAGGAGCGACCGGGATTTCGGTCACCGGATGCACAAGTTCGACGATATCGTAACTCAGCGCGGTACGCATACGCTGGGGGTACAGCAGAGGCATCAACAAGATAAATCCGACGATGATAATTTGTGCGATGGCGCTGAGCCCCACGCGTCCCCAGCGCGACTTGCCTTCCGGGAGCAGGGCCAAGCGGGCGGCCACAGGCCTGGTACCGATAGCGCGCTTCCACGCTTCGGAATCGGCGGAGCGGGTCTTGGCGGCGTTAAAGCCGACGCCGATGGTAGTTTTTGTTACTGGATCCGCGAGCATACTGGTCATCCGCCTACCGCCTTGGAAATTTCCGTCCTCGTGGTGTCTTTACAGAAGTGCCGCCGGCGCTCATTCGCGCTGTTGAAGAAACGCCTGTGCACTCGTGCGTTCTAGAGTACTAACCATGCCGAGAGCCGCCGAATAGGACTTTCGTACTAAAGACGCGAAGTCGCTAATGCTCGCGTGGACGCACGGTGCGCTCCCGATGGATAACCCGGCGAGGCGGATTGGGTTGCACGGGCTGGGACGCAACGCTCTTATTAAGATACTCTAAACTGGAGGTTGGTTGCGCGCGATTTCCCCTCGCGAAGCTCGTTCGGCCCAGGCAGTGCGATGGAGTTACCTGTAGCGGTCGCGGACGGGTGGAACGCGGGTTTGCCCAGCGAAGACTGGAATGGGTGCGTGGCCTTTCTGACGCCCATCTGACGCGATGCCGGATACCAGGAAATCCCCTTCGGAGCACTCCGCCGCGGACCCTGCCGTGCTTGCGGCAATGTTGCGCGCACACGCCGGCGCGGTGGAGAATTTCTGTTTACAAGCGAAAATCGCTCGCTGGAATTGCCCCACGGAGCGCTTCACGAATCATCTGGCGCGGAGTGTGGCTTCGCGCTTTAAGACCCACACACCATCCTGGGAAGAAGTCGACGGCTATCTCGGCGCGCTGCACCTCGAGGATTTCGCCCTGGCATGCGCATGCGCCGACGGCGTGGAGACGGCTTGGGATGTTTTCGTGGGCGACTACCGGGAGTATCTGCGGAGGAGCGCGGCGGCGATGTTGCGGCGCGGGGCGGAGTCCGCGGAGGCATGCGAGCTAGCGGATTCGCTATTCGCGGAGCTGTACGGTTTGGCGGACGGGCGGCGAGGGACGAGCTCGTTGTTTCGCTATTTTCATGGGCGCAGCTCGCTGAAAACGTGGCTGCGTGCGGTCTTGGCGCAACGGCACGTGGATAGCATTCGCGCGGCGCGGCGTTTTGACTCGCTGGACGAAGAGGATGGCTCTCGCAGCCTCGATCATCCGCAGACAAATTCCGGGGCGGCGGGAAGTCCGACCCCCGGTCGGGTGTTTGGACCAGAGACGCAGCCGCCCGATCCCTATCGCGAAAAATATATTGCGATGTTCTGCGACGCATTGCGATCCGCGCTGGAACGACTGGAGCCGGCGGATCACCGCCGCCTGTCCCTCTACTATTCAGAAGGCAAGACTCTTGCGGAAATCGGGCGGCTGTGCGGTGAACATGAATCCAGTGTGTCGCGGAATCTGGAGCGCATCCGCCGCGAGTTGCGCGTGAAGGTCGAAGAGCATTTGCGGCGGGACGCGCCGGGGCTCAGCGACGCGCAGATGGCGTTGTGTTTTCAATATGCGACGGAAGATGCACCGATCGATTTCGACTTATTATTTCCCGGCGATGGCCGCGTGGCGGCGCGCAAGGGAGACGCTTCCCAGAACAAAACGGTGCGCCGCGGGAACGGAGAGACCGAGGTATGAGTTTTATCAGGGGATTATTCTTCAGGCGCAAGGTCCGCGCGCGGAAGCGTTCTATTAGAGGTGACCGACATGCGGGCTGACGACCCCCTCTTTGAGAAAGGACTGGCCCGGCAATTGCGAAATCGGGCTCAGGGGAACCAGCCGCAAGATCGTCCGGCAGTTGAGGGCACTGTGGCGCGCGGAGCGTGCCCGGACGCGGAAATGCTGGCGGCATACCATGAGGGCACACTGGAAAGTGAAGAAATGAATGCTTGCAAGGAGCACATGGCCTCTTGCGCGCGTTGCCAGGAGATTTTGTCGCTGGTAAAGGCTACGGATGAACCGTTTGCCGCGGCGGGCGATTCGCGAGATTCGGAGGAAGCTGTTCGGCACACGGCGGTGGCGCATCCCGTGGTCTTCGCGGCTTCGGCCACAGCAGAGTCCGCAAATACGAGGAGACGCCGACGCGGGATTTGGATCGCGCCGGCGGGGGCCATGGCGGCGGCGCTGCTGCTGTGGTTCGGTGTGCACATGCGCACCACGAATAAATTCAATGAGAGATCGCCGCAAATGGCAGAGAACCGCGACTTCGCGCCAGCCGTTGGTCCCGCTGGCGGGATAACGGACAGCGGCAGAGCGTGGCAATCGGAGCGCAAAGCTGGAGCTGAAGTTGGCCATGTTCCAGGAGGCGCCGTCAGCGGAAAAAAGGATTCGAGTGGCGCCGGCGCGCCAAAGGCCTTGGCGCAGAAGAGGTCTGCTGCGAACGAGCCGGTGGCGATGGCGCCGCGAGTGAGCGCTGGGACGTCGCGCGAGCCGGACACAACCGCAGCAGGCACAACCGCGACACTGTCTCAGGAGGCGACACCTTCCGCGGTCGCAGGAACGGTCGAAACACAAGACCAGGCGCAAGCAGCGTTGACGACAGATGGGAAAATCAACGCAAGCCCGGCTGCAACTGGAGCGCGACCCGCAGTGCGCGGAAGCGCCGCGCCGGCAGCCGCGCCGCAAGAGGCGCAAAAGGCGCAAAGGGAAAGTGCAGCAGCCGGGACAGCGATCGTGCCGGCGCCTCACGCGGCCCAGGGTGCCGCTAATCTTCGGATGGTTTCCAAAGCGCGGGCAACGGATGCGCATGTCATTCCCGCGCCAGGGGGCAACGTAATCTGGCGCGTCGGTGCTGCGGGATTGATTGAACAGTCGACGAACGGGGGCACGAGCTGGACGAAACAAAGCAGCGGGGTCACGGCGGACTTGCATGGCGGATCGGCTCCAAGCGAAGCCGTGTGTTGGATCGTCGGCGGCGCGGGCGTGGTTTTGCAGACCATCGACGGCGGCGCGCACTGGACGAAGCTGGTAGCACCGGTCAGCGGAGAACTTCGCGGCATCCGCGCGGCGGACGCGCAGCACGCCACCGTGTGGGATGGGGACGAGGGTGACAGCTTCGCGACCTCGGATGGCGGCGTCAGTTGGGTGCGCGTCACGCACTAGGAGGCTGACCCCCGGCGAATTTGGCGTGCAAGAAATGCGCAGCGCCGCGTTCTAATCGAGGAAGGCAAATTTTCGCGAGGTGAACGAAATGAACATGCTGCGAACGAATCAGAAAATGGGAGCGATTCTGTCGCTAGGCGCGGCGGTGCTGTGCGCCGGGAGCGCCGCGCTGCTGCGAGGTGCGCCGCGAGAAGCGTCCGCGCAAAAGGAAGCGATGCATAACGGGGCAGCGGATACGTCCAGCAGCCTCAGGGATCAAACCGAATTGGCGGTAACGGTGTACAACTCGAACGTGGCGCTGGTGCGCGACGTGCGGCAATTTGAGATGCCGGGCGGCTCCTTTCGCTTGAAATTTATGGATATTGCGGCCACGGTGAACCCCGCGACGGTGCATTTTCGTTCACTGACGGATCCCGCGAAACTCGAGGTGATCGAACAAAACTACGAATACGATCTGCTGGAACCGGCCAAGCTGTTGCACAAGTATGTGGGGAAGGAAGTGACGCTGGAGGGCTCGTTCTTCGAGAACGACACGGAAAAAAGCGGACGGTATAAAGCGACGCTGCTGGCGGACAACAACGGCACGGTCTGGAAGGTGGGAAACGACATTGTGACCAACCCGCCGGTGAGCAGCTTTCACTTTGCGGAAGTGCCGCCGAATTTATACGAGCGGCCGACACTGCTGATGTCCCTCGAAAATTCCGGGGCGCGCAAACAGCAAATCGAAACTTCGTATCTGGCGACGGGACTGACCTGGAATGCCGATTACGTGCTGACCGTGGCGCGCAATGACCAGGCGGCGGACCTCGACGGGTGGGTGACCGTGGGCAACAACAGCGGCACGGCGTTTCACAATGCAAAATTGCAACTGGTCGCGGGTGATTTGAACCGCTTGCCACAGGCCAGCGGAGCGCGAGAGGCGATAGCGAGCGGCATGGCGATGGCAGCCAAAGCCCAACCGCAGTTCGAGCAGGAAAATTTCAGCGAATATCATTTGTACACGCTGGGGCGCAAGACTTCGGTGGAAGATAAGGAAACCAAGCAGATCAGCTTGCTGCAAGGCAGCAGCGTGCCGGTGGAAAAGCTATTCGTGGTGAACGGGCAGAATTATTACTACCGCGGCCAGCAAAGTCCCGGCGCGCCGATCAAAGACGCGGTGATGGTGTATTACAAATTCAAGAATGCGGAGAAATCCGGACTGGGCATGCCGCTGCCGGCCGGCAATTTACGCGTTTACCAGAAAGATTCGCGCGGCGGGGTGCTGTTTATCGGGGAAGACCGCATCGAGCACACGCCGAAGGATGAAGACATCACCGTCCATATCGGCAACGCGTTCGACGTGGTCTCCGAGCGCAAACAAACGGATTACAAAAGGATCGAGGCGCACGTCTGGGAAGTGGAATACGAGATTACGCTGCGCAATCATAAAGACGCGCCGGTGGTGGTGCAGGTCAACGAGCCGATCGGCGGGGACTGGGAAATGCTTTCCGCGACCCATAAGTTTACAAAGACCGGAGCTTTTGCAGCGCAGTTCAATGTACCGGTGGAGAAGGACGGGACCGCGGTGTTGAAATATCGCGTTCGCGCCAAGTGGTAAGCCAGGATCGAGAGTGACGGAGGCGAACGTAGAAACTGGCAATTACCGAAAGGTGGAAGGTGCCGGCCAGGCGCGTGGCTACGCTTCGAGAATCGCGTCAGCCTCAATCTCCACCAGCATTTCCGGAGAAATCAAGCTGCTCACTTGCACCATGCTGGTGGCGGGCCGGATGGCGCCAAAAAATTGGCCATGGGCGCGGCCGATTTTCTCCCATTCGGCGATATTGATTACGAACAGGCGCGTGCGCATCACATCCTTGAGTGTCGCGCCGGCTGTTGCCAACGCGGCTTCGATATTCTTGATGGTTTGCACGGTTTGCGCGTAGGCATCGCCGACACCGACGATTTTTCCATCCGGTCCGGTAGCGGTGGTTCCCGAGACGGCAATCACGTTTCCAATTTTCACCGCGCGCGCATAACCCACGACCGGCTCCCACGGTGTTCCGCTGGAAATATTTTCCCGCATAGAAATCTCCTTCGGCGGCTGGCATGCGCGCCTCGCAGGCGCATGATAAACTGAGAGAATTATGACACAGTCGCGAGCCGCGCTGACGGCGGCGCAAATCGCGAAACCGCGCGCATTTGAGACGAATACATGAAATGTAACAACATCCTCGAAGCCATCGGCGGCACTCCGCTCGTGCGCCTCAATCGCATCAATCAAGGGCTAAAGCCCCAGATTTATGTGAAGGCTGATTACACCAACCCCGGCGGGTCGGTGAAGGACCGCATCGGCATCACCATGATCGACGACGCGGAGCGCCGCGGCCTCCTGAAACCCGGCGGCACGATTATCGAAGGGACTTCAGGAAACACGGGCATGGGCCTTGCGCTGGTGGCTGCCGTGCGCGGCTATAAGATGGTTTTCACCATCACCGACAAACAATCGAAGGAAAAAGTGGATTTGCTCAAAGCGCTAGGCGCGGAAGTGATTGTATGCCCCACGGCGGTGGAGCCCGAGGATCCGCGCAGCTACTATTCGGTAGCGCAAAAGCTGGCGCGCGAAATCCCGAATTCCTTTTATCCCAATCAATACGCCAATCCGATGAATCCGGAAGCGCACTTTCTTACTACCGGACCGGAAATCTGGGACGACAGCGAGGGAAAAATAACGCACTTCGTCTGCGGCATGGGCACCGGTGGCACCATCAGCGGCGCCGGCAAATATCTCAAGGAAAAAAATCCCGGCGTGAAAATTATCGGCGTGGATCCGATCGGCTCGCTGTATTACGACTCGTTCAAAACCGGCGCGACGATCAAAGCGAAGACCTACGTGGTCGAAGGCATCGGCGAAGATTTCTTTCCCGCCACCATGAACATGAAAATTCTCGACGACGTGATGCAGGTCAACGACGAAGAGTGTTTCGTGGTGGCGCGGCGGCTGGTCAAGCTGGAGGGTCTTTTTACCGGCGGATCCGGCGGCGGCTGCATCTCCGCGGCGCTGCGCCTGGCGAAGGATCTCGGCCCCGAAGGGTTCATCGTCGCCTTCCTGCCGGACACCGGCATGCGCTACCTCAGCAAGGTCTATAACGACGAATGGATGCGCGAGCGAGGATACGTGGAATCGGTAGTCCCGATTACCGCCTCGGATATCATCGCGGCAAAACGCAAAGGCGGAAAGGCGCGGGAATTGATCGTCGCGCGCCCGTACCAGACGGTGTTTCACGCATTGAAAACCATGCAGGAACAAGACATTTCGCAAATTCCCATTTTTGAGGAGGCCGTGCCCATCGGCACGGTCTACGAAGATCAAATTCTCACCATGGCGCTGCAAGGCAAAGATCTGCGGAAACTTGTGGTGCGCGAAGTGATGAGCCAGCCGATGCCGCAGATCGCCCGCAACGCACCCGTGGAACGCATCACGTACATCCTGAGCCACGAAAATCCCGCGGTCTTCGTGGACATGGGCAACGCGCAGTTTGAAATCCTCACCAAGTACGACCTCATGAGCTCCGTGGCCACGCTCATGGAACAAAAACGCTAGCCGCAGGGTCATCGACCTGATTCTTGGATAGGACCACGCATTGTGAAGATTCTGGATTTTAATGAGCTGCTGAAAGACTCCATCCTCATCGCCGACGGCGCGATGGGATCGCTCTTGCACGAAGCCGTGGGCGCACAGCGCTGCTTCGACGAACTGAACGCCACGGAGCCGGAAGCGGTCTTCCGCATTCACCAGGCGTACATCGAAGCCGGCGCGCAAATTATCGAAACCAACACTTTTGGCGCGAATCGCTTCAAGCTCGCACCGCTCGGTCTTGCCGACGACGTCCAGCGCCTCAACAGCCGAGGCGTAAAAATCGCCCGCGAAGCGCGCGAGTCTGCCTCACGAGAGGTGATGATCGCCGGTTCCATCGGTCCACTTGGCCTCGGCGTGCAATCTCGCCATCCGGAACCCGACGAAATTCAGGACATCTTTCACGAGCAAGCGCTGGCGCTCGAAGAACGCGGCGTGGACCTCTATTGCCTCGAAACCTTTTCTTATATCGAAGAATTGCTGCTGGCCATCGACGCCATTCGCTCCTTTTCCGGCCTGCCCATCATCGCGGAGCTGACCTACGCCGAAGAAGGCACAACCTTCGGCGACATCGGGCCATCCGCGGCGGCCGAGTTGTTGAAGAATAAGAATGTCCAGGTCATCGGAGCGAACTGCACGCTCGGACCGCAATCGCTCTTACCGATTCTTGCGCAGTTAGCCAACGCCGGCGACATCCGCGTGAGCGGCATGCCCAACGCCGGCTTCCCCAAGCGAGAAGGCGACCGCATCGTCTATCCAAAATCCTCGCCGGAATATTTCGCGTTGTTTGCCAGGGAAGCCGCCGCGCTGGGGGTAAGCATCCTCGGCGGTTGTTGCGGCACCACGCCCGCGCACATTCGCGCCATGGCCGACGCGGTAAAATCCTTGCGACCGGCGAAACATTCCGCATCCGCGCAAACCGTGGAAGTCACGTCGAAGCCCGCACCGGTTCTGGAACGGAGTCCGGAAAGCAAATTCTGGAAAAAATTGCAGGCCAAACAATTCACCGTCTGCGTGGAAATCGACCCGCCCAAAGGCATTTCCCTCGAGCGCATCTATGAACAGGTCGACAAAATCATGGCATCCGGCAAAGCCGACGCCATCGACATCAACAGCGGAGCCATGGCGCGCGTAGGAATGGACGCGCTCATCGTCGCCGGTGCTCTCGAAGCGCGGGGCATCGAAACCGTCCCGCACCTCACCACGCGCGACTTCAACATCATCGGCCTGCAAGCCATGTTGCTTGGCGCGTGGACCGTGGGCGGCGTGCGTAACGTGCTGGGTATCACCGGCGATCCGCCATCGGTCGGTGATTATCCGGAAACCAGCGGCGTATACGAAGTTGATTCCGTGGGCCTGGTAAAAATTCTGCATCGCCTCAATCAAGGCACGGACTGGGCCGGAAAAACGCTCGGAGGCGCCACCAATTTCGCCATCGGCGTCGCCGTCAACCCGGCGGCTGACGATCTCGACAATGAAATCGAGCGTTTTCACGCCAAAATCGAAGCCGGCGCGCACTTCGCCATGACCCAGCCGCTCTTCGACCCCGAGCATTGGTATTCGTTCGTAAAGAAACTTGGCGGACCGCCGTCCATCCCGGTGTTGATCGGCATCTGGCCGCTGAATAGTTACAAGCAAGCGCTGCGCCTCAATAATGAAGTGCCCGGCATCATGATTCCGCAAGCGGTATTAAAATCCATGGAAGAAGCGGGACCTTCAGCAAGGGAGCGTGGTTTTTACGCGGCCCGCGAAATGCTTGCCTGGGCGCGCACGGAATTAGCGGGGGCGTATCTGATCCCGCCATTCAAACGGTACGAAGAGATTCTGGAGATTTTGTAGCTGGGGGAACTCGCCGTGTCGCCGCCGATTCTCTTTCCCACTAGCGCCGAAAGAACGCCAGCGTGAACCTTTACGCCGCCTCCGTGGCGGGGTTGCCTCGCCCATCCTGCATTCTCCGCAAAACGCGCCGCAATACTGGGGCTAAAATCACATACATGACCAAGGCCATCACCGGTGCGAGCACACACCACGCCACCATGGCGTGCCACGTCGTCGTCCACAATAGGCGGATCGCATTCCAAAAATTGGCGTGAATCAGCGCGTAGATCTGCGGCACGGAAATCGGCCGCCGGGGCGCGCCAAACAGCCACTCACCAAGCCGAAAAAAAGGAAGCAGCAGCGCGATCTGCGCCGGATACACAAAATAATTCACGATTTGAATCGCCGGAAGGTTCAATTGCAACACCAGGGCCGCAATCGCGCAAAGCGCCGTGGTCGTTCCGAGCGCCGGAAAAATCCCCAGGGTCACTCCCAGCGCCAGGCTCAGCGCCATTTTTTCCGGGGTCACACCTTGCCTCAGCAGCGCGATGATCGGCCGCACCAACTGGCGTTGAATGAAACCATCGCTCATGCCGTGTTCTGCCGGAACCATCCGGTAAGGCCATCGTCCGCTCCGAGATGAAAAAGCTCAATCGGCATATACCGCGACATCGTAATGTTTCCCAGCTCCATTATCCGCAGGAAACACGCAACTTTCACGTCCATCGCGCGCTCTCGGGACGCTAACCAGCAGAAGAACGGAATAAAACCAAGTGCGAGGAGTACAACGTGGCCCTCGCCCAGGGATCTCAGCGCAGTAAAGTGAGGGCTGGGTTTCGGCGCCCACCGCAAGCGCATGTGGATTTTGGAACTACTTCTGGTGTGAAGGCGCCGTACGCGAGCTTTACATCAACATCGCACAACACGGATGGGCCTTGGTGAGGAGATTGGCTGGAATTGTGTTGATCGCAACCGGCGTCCGCGACCGGCCCGCAGCTCAGAACCCCGGCGCTAACATTTGCCTTCGCGCGCAAGCATGGCCAAACCCATGGCCGTAAGACCCGCCGCCAGGAGTGCCAATAAACCCGGCTCGGATACAGGACTTATAACGTCTCCAAGTGGGGCGCTCGTTGCTACCGGTGTCCCCGCTTTCCCGTCCCGCGTGGCCGTTACCGGCTTCCCTTTTGCACCGAAGCGATCCAGCAATTGATCCGAAAGCCAAGTAGAGTCCGCAACCGGCCCGCTATTTTGCGCGGCCATATTCTGCGCGCTCAGCCAGGTCGATTGCTCCGCGGACGCGGAACCCGGATGCCCCTCAGTCGTCGCCTTGATCGTGCCCGACTCCACGAAGCCGCCGCCCCCTCCGTACGCGTCTGCATACAATCCGACGTACGCCTGTTCGGCGCTCTCCTGTGCGGTTGCCGATGAAGCCGTCCCAGACGCCGAATGTTGTGTGTCCAGAGGACCGTCCGTCGATTCAGTCAGCGCCAGGCGCTTCCTTGGCGCAGAATGTGGCCCCTGCGCCGGTTCCAGAAGAAACGAAAAATCCTCAAAGGGTGCCGGTCTGAGTGCCGTAGACAGCAGGCAGCAGAAGGCCGTCTTTTGGCTTACACGAGTAGCGTGTGTTTCAGGCGTTGTATCGGCCGACTCGAAACTTCCCGAGCCTTGATTCTCGTCGTACGACAGCGGATTTTCGTAGATCGCGTCAGCCCTCACCGCCACGGACAACAACAGACCCAGCGCCAGCGCCCCGCAACATCGTCCAACACTTGCCGTTTTTATCCCCATGGTCATGTCCCCTGGAACCTAAGTGGCGAATCCTTCTGGAGACCGCGGGCTTGGCGGACACCAAAAGAGAATCGTACCGAATCCTGCGATAACGATACGCCGACACCATCTACCATCCATCAGTTCAATCACTTACATGGAGTAGGGGGAATCCAGTAGATCTGTTCTAAGGGAAACGCTGGAGGAAAACTAAGCGAAGATTTTAGCTAACCGCAGATCCAAAGCCGCCTCGCTCCGCCGTCCTGAGCCTGCTCTGCCGGGCTCGTTCGGCACTGCGCCAGCCTTAAAACAACGCCGGGCTGTGGAATCTACGGCGCGACCTGGCTGGTATGATCGTGAACAATCTTCCATCCATCCGGAAACCTCTGCCACACCAGGGAAAATACACCGCCGATGTCGCCTGGTTCGCGCTTCAAATGCCAATGGCCTAAAACCAGTGCGGCGTCCGATCCCAGGAACCGAAACTCGAGTTCCGAAAAATCCAGTTGCCCCATTTCCGCGCGATTCGCATATCTCTTTTTATACCTGTCCCGCACCCCATCCCAACCCCGGGTGATTCCGCCGATCCCGGAAAACGTCAGTTCCGGCGAATGCCAATAGCCCTCCAGAAATGCATCCACATCCCCGCGATTCCAAGCCGCTTGCTGGTTCCGCAGTACCCCGGTAATCGCTGCCCGCGCGTCGGCGTGCTCGTTCCCTCCCGCGGCGCTGAGGCGCCAAGCCGTTCCCGAGGCCACCACAGCCAAAATGACTCTGGCCACGCTCAGCCCCATGCGAGCTGCTCCAGTTTTCGAGCTCATAAGTTCCCTTTCCACAGCAACTTGCCCCGCCGTTCCCCGATACCTGGTAGACCTCAGGCGGTGAACCGTGGCATCCCGGGAGTTCTACGCGACTGGTACCCCTGACCTATTGGCCAGTGCACCCTCCGGCGTCATCATGCAGCAGAGGCAAACAGATGTTCGCCGCAATGCTTTTCGCCATCTCGATCATCGCGCTCTCGCAGTTCGGGATCTTTTACTGGCGCGCCATCCTCTCTGGGGTTGCCGCGCAGCCGGTGTCCGCCCGCGTCCTGGAATCCGCCAACGTCGATGCCGCTGGTCTCTCTGCCCAACACTTCCCGGTGATGAGCAAGCTCCACGAGCTGACCGCGGACCTCCATCCCGGCACGGGCGGACTGGGTGTGGTGCGCTTCTATTATCAGGCGGTGCGCACCGCGGGCCTGCTGGGCAAGTACTTCCCGGGAGTGGCCGCGTGGAGCGAACGTGAGCGCACCATTTGCGCCCGTTACGCCGCCGTGCAAATCGACCGGCGCTTGCAAGCGAACCTGGCGCTCTGCGCGTCGCTCCGCTCCTGCTGATCGCATCTTTCGATATTTTGTGGGCGATATTTTGTAGGGGGTACAGCTTTATCCTGAGCGAAGCGAGGGAAGGCTGCGCCCCCGGCTTGCTAGCAAACCTCGCGACCTGAAATCAATACCCCCACCGCAACAATACCCCGCCCGTGGTATAGCCTGCTCCCACGGCCACCAACAACACTAAATCACCCTTATGCAGTCGCCCCTGCTCCACGGCATCCCGCAATCCCAGAGGTATGGTTCCCGCGGTGGTGTTTCCATAGCGGTCGATATTCACCATCACTTTTTCGTCCGCAAGTCCCAGCCGCTCCTGCATCGCGCGGATGATCCGCAGATTCGCCTGATGCGGGACCACCAGCGCCAGGTCCTCGCTGGTGAATCCGTTGCGTTCCAGCAGATGCGCCGCTACGTCCGCCATCCGCCGCACCGCGTACTTGAAAACCTGCGAACCCTCTTGATGCACGACGTGCATGTTCTGGTCCACCGTCTCGTGCGTCGGGGGATGCAACGACCCGCCACCCGGCATGTACAGAAATTGCCCGCCGGATCCGTCTACATCGTGCGAAAAATCCAGTATGCCTTCCCCATCCGCTGCCGCTTCGAGCAGCACCGCTCCGGCCCCGTCCCCGAACAGGACGCACGTCGCGCGGTCCTTGTAATCCAAAATCGTGCTCATCGCGTCGCTGCCGATCACCAGCACCTTTTTATGCGCACCGGAGCTCACAAACTGCGCACCCACGGTCAACGCATACGCAAATCCCGAACACGCCGCGGAAAGATCGAAGCCCCACGCTTTCTTCGCGCCAATACGCTCCTGAATCAGGCATGCCATGGCCGGAAACATCATGTCCGGCGTAACGCTGGCCACCACGATCAAATCAATCTCTGCCGCGTCCGTGCCCGTTTGCGCCAGCAGCGTCTTCGCCGCCTCCGTGGCCATGTGCGAACTCGCGGTGCCTTTCTCCACGATGTGCCGCTCGCGAATGCCGGTGCGCGTGCGTATCCATTCGTCGTTGGTCTCCACCATCTTTTCGAGGTCGGCGTTCGTCAGCACCTTTGGCGGAACGTAGCCAGCCACGCCGGTAATCTTAGCCGCCATGCGATGGGACATTTCTCTCCTTATCCATCCGCGCCGCGTCACTTGTTGGTGCGCGAAATCGCTTCACTCGGCTGCCGCGCGCACTCTACTGCCGGCACTTTATCGCTGTTGCGGTCAAATCTTTAGAGTCGGATTCTTTCCGGTTCCCGAGGCGAAAACTGCGCCGTCCTACGCAGGCGATTTTATGCGATATCTCGCCGAGGTGACAAGGAAGTTAGAAGGAGATGACACGCTGCGGCGCGTGCGCGTCACTCAGCTTCCTAAAATTTCATACTGCCATGTCAGCGTCGCGGTCTTTTTTAGCATCGCCCATACCGAGCAATATTTCTCCTCGCTCAGTGCAATCGCGCGCTTCACCGCTGCATCCGTCAACTCTCCCCGGAAGCGATACAGCAGATACAGTTTCGTCCACACCTGTGGCGGGTCCGCGGCCCGCTCGCCGGAACAAATCACCTCCAGCGATTCCAGCTTCATCCGTTTCTTTTCCAAAATAATTACCACATCCGTCGCCGTACAGGCCCCCAACGCCATCAGCAGCAATTCCATCGGCCCGCAAGCCGTGTTGGAGTCGCGATCCGCATCCAGCACCATCGCGTGCCCGGACGGGCTTTCCGCCACAAACTGCTGTTTGCCAATCCACCGAACCGCCGCTGTCTGCATGATCGACCCTCCGGCGAAAGCATACCGTTTTCCGTCGCTCCCGGTGCACTATGGAAAAGGTTTGAAGCGTCGTGCGATCAGAAATTTGTGGGAAGGCCGCGAGCGAGAAAATGTGGGGGACCCGCAAGGAAAAGAATTCCGCGGAGACTACGAGGCCTACGATGTACCTACGAAGTGACTGGGACTCGGAAACTCAACCCGCGCTGTTCGTTAAACTGTTGCGTAGCATTTAGATCCAAAGTATCCAGCGCCACGCTGCGCCGCAGTCCTTCCTGCGTCACATAGTCCAGATTCCCAGATTCCAAGGAGTAAGCCACGGCGAAAAATACCGTTCCATCGCGCCGTACAAAGACGTACGGCTGGCTCGGAGTCTGCGGCGTTACCACCACATCATAAGAAGAGACGGGTCTCACACCATAACCTGTCGCCGGATCGCCGTTTACCGGGCCGTCCACGGTGTCCTGGCTGTCGTACACCGGCTGGTCATCCGGCTGCGCCGCATATCCATAACCCGCGCCATAAGGCAGCAGGAAGCCGCTATCGAAGTAGGGGAAATATCCGTAATACGAGCCTGCTCGGAGCCCGCGCCGGTTCCAGCCCGGGTGCACTGCGGCGTAGTGAGCCCAGTCAAATCCGAGTCCTGGTACGCCGGTAAAATCCGGCAAAAAGCCAGCTCGGCCGTTCGCGTAGATGACCGCTCCACGGGCCGGAGGTCGGTTGCCGGTAGTCCGGTGGCCGGTATAGAAATTCGCTCCCGTGTGGCCTTGTGGCGGCCGAGCCGCGAAACTGCCCGAGCCTTGCGGCCGCGCGTAGCTGGAGGCCGATGCCGCATGCGGAGCCATGATGATGGAGTGGCCGGCTCCCGAAGCCCGGCCTCCGCGCACCTGCGCGCGGGCTAGAAGGGGAACCGCAAGAAACGCTAAGAGAAGAACAAAGGGGCGCATAGCGAACTCCCTGAGCACCGGCGTTGGAGAAGCTCGTTTTGCACAAACGCCAATCTTCCGGTTGGCGCCTCGAACCTCAAGAAATCCAACTGGGGCTGCACTTATAAGGATGCGCGCGATGGACGCTGGGTTTCAAGCCCTATTGCAATGTCATCGTCGTTCCTAGCCGCTCCGACGAAGAGGTCGATCCCGGCACCCGTACCTCCATACTTTTCCCTCGGGTTCGGATGTGCTATAAACGTCGAGCCGTGGACAGCATACTAAAACACCCTCGAGAGGCGAACCGCGCCGAACTGGCGGTGCGTCTTAGCGACACGGAATTAGTTCTGGCGGCGATGGAATCTGTTCCGCGTTCCGTTGAGACTACGGCTTTGCAGTCCCTGGCGCCGGGCGACGATATCTCGCGGTATTGTCCTGTCTGTTCGCAGCGGCTAGCTTCTCGCCACTGCAAGTTGTTCTGCACGGTCTGCGGCTATTACATGTCCTGCGCGGACTTTTATTGACGCAATGTGACCAAAATCAGCTTTGGTTTTGCGCGCCGCCAATGCGGGACGACCGCAAGCAATTTCGCTGACCGCACAGTGCGGCGGCGCGAAATCTGGTAAGCTCTGGTGCTCCCGGTGCGGTTTCCGGCGGATCTGTATTAGCGATGTGAGTGGTTCCGACGAGGAGGAAATATCGTGGCTTTGAAGATGACGAATCGCGAAGTGGATGGTGTTGCGGTGGTGGCGCTCGATGGCCGCATCGTGCTCGGCGAGGAAAGCAACGCCCTGCGCGAGAAGATTAAATCGCTGATCGCCGCGGGTAAAAAAAATATTGTCCTGAACATGGACAACATCACCTTCATCGACAGCGCCGGCCTGGGCACCCTGGTTGCCGCCCATCACAGCGCCAAGAGCCAGGGCGCGGGACTTCGCCTTTGCCACCTCGGCAGCAAATTCCAGGAAGTTCTGCAAATCACCAAACTGCTGACCGTCTTTGAGGTGTACAACACTGAAGCGGAAGCGGTAGCCAGTTTCGCGAAGGCTTAAGCGCTCTCTGGCACTACTCGGACCAAGGGCACGCCTCGGCGTGCCCTTCTCGTTTCGCGGGTTCTCCCGGCTGTCGCGAACCTTCCGCAGGGTGTTACGCAGCGCCATCCACGCGGTACATGGTAATTCCACTCAAGAGTTTGGGAAAAAAGTCCGTGGATTTCTGCGGCATGACCTCGCCGCTGGTGGCGATTTTCACCACTTGTTCCACGTCGCAGGCATTCAGTAGAAAGGCAATCTGCGCTTCCCCTTGATCCACGGCGTCCAGCGCCGCTCCGGCTTCCCGCTCATACGTCAGGTTCGCTTCGGCGCTTACCGATTGCGGTGTGATGCCCAACGCCGGTTCCAGAATGCCTTCATGCAGCAGCACCACATCCAATTCCCGCTGCAGCGGGGAAACACCGGGAAGAAGCCCCGCCAGATTCGCGCCGGGCCGCAACAGCAACAGGTAAAATGCGCGCTTTCCATCTTGCGGGGCGGGATAGGCCCCGATCGCGCGGCGATCGCGGGCCTGCGCCAGGCGCGCGAAAAATTCTTGCCGCGCCTCCGCTTTGCTCCGGTCATCTGAAAAAGGAAATTCGTCCGCGGTAAACCAGGGCTCCAGATAGCGGCGCACTTCCGTCCAGTGGAAATCGTGCAGGTGGGACGCAACGCGGTGCGTCGGCAGAATGGTCAAACCCGCGCTGCGCGTATTCACGAAGGTCATCATGGCGCGCTCGTACGGCGCATCCGGAATCAGTTTCCCAGCGAGCGCGCGGCATTCGTTGCGGTAGTTAAGCGCCGTCTCGTAGCGATGGTGCCCGTCGGCGATCACTAATTTCTGATCCGCCATGCCCGCCTGAATTGCCGCCACCCTCTCCGGTTGCGAAAACACCCACAGCCGGTGCAGTACTCCGTACTCATCGCGCATTTCCGTCGCCGGCGCGGCGCTGCTTTCCGCATCTTCCAGGATTTTGTCCACGCGCCGCTCGGCATCCGAATAGAGCATGAATAGCTGGCCCGTGTGCGTGTGCGTGTGGCGCAACATTTGCAAGCGATCGACCTTGGGCCCGGATAAAGTGTGTTCGTGGCGGAAGATCACGCCCGCCGAATACTCTTCCAGCTTTCCCGCGCCGATAAAGCCGCGGCGCGTTCTTTGCTGCGCGGTTCCGGGAACGGTATATTCCTGGGTGTAGCCGTAAAAGGCCGGCGAAGGATCCTGCGCGACGATGCTTTTCGCGGTCCAGTGCCGCAGCGCCTCGGCCGCTCGGGTATAGACGTTGTCCTGCGGCGAATCCGCCGGATAGGCGGTACCTTTCTCGATGCGGATCAAGTTGTGCGGATCAAGGGCATAATATTTTTCCTGCATGGCCGGGGAAATTTTGTCATACGGTTGCGTCAGCAACCGCTCAAACGGCGCGTGCGCAGCCTCCGGGTTGTAGCGGAACGCGCGAAACGGGTAAACCTGAGCCATAAATTCTCCGGTGATTTCTCTCGAAGTATCAAGGTTTTATTTTACGTGAAGCGGTAGCGATAACGAAGGAAGGAAGTGTCGCGAGGAAATGGCACTTTTGGTCACGCCACATTCACATGGCATTTACACGGAATTTCGCGGTCACAGCGAAGTTGCGATCGGCGGCGAGCTCTTGCGGCGCTGCTTTTCATACGGGGCGCGTTCCAGATAGCAAACGCCTCCGAGTATGATGGCGATGGACGCCAATCCCACATACAAAGCACCGCGCGTGGATAAATATCCGATCAACACGGCAATTCCGCCGCCAAATGCGCCCAGCACATAAAGCATGAGCACCGCGCCGCGCTGCCCCAGCCCCAGATTTGCCAGGCGGTGCGCCGCGTGATCCTTGCCCGGGGTGGTGAACGGCAGAAAACCGCGGCGCGCACGCGAAATGGTCACCAGCGTGGTATCGAAAATGGTCACACTCAGAATCAGCAGCGGGGCCAACCAGCCGGACAAATGACTTGCGTGCTCCACGCGCAATTTTAATCCCAGGGTCGCCATCAGGAAGCCAAGAAACATAGCGCCGCCGTCGCCCATAAAAATCTTCGCCGGCTTGAAATTCCAGCGCAAAAAGCCGGTCGCCGCTCCGAGCACGGCGGCCGCCAGCGTGGTCACAAGCGTTTGCCCGTTCAGGTAAGCGATCATGGCAAAGAAAATCGAAGCCATCGCCGCGATGCCCGCGCACAACCCGTCCATGTGATCCAAGATGCTGAAGGAAGCGGTGATGCCCACGACCCAAACCACCGTCAACAACGCATCCAGAACGTTACCGGTGCGCCCGCCCAACAGGACGCTGAACACTTGAGCGTGAATTCCGCTAAGCAGTAAAATTACCGCAGCCAGCGGCATTCCCAGAAATAGTTTGATCTGATGATGCAGCAATCCGCGATCGTCCATGATGCCAACCGCAGCCACCAGCGTGGCTCCGCAGAGTATTCCGGCGACCTGCTCGCGCGCGGGCCCGTGGAAGGCGAAAAGGATAGCCAGCAACACCGCGCCGTACATCGCGAGCCCGCCCAGCAAGGGTATGGGCTGCAAATGCACTTTGCGTGGTCCCGGGAGGTCGACCATGCCGACACGCAATGCCAGCGCGCGGACCGGGACCGTTAACGCCAGAGAAGCTACCAGTGCAATGAAGAAAGCCAGTAAACCCGCTGCCATTTTTCACCAAGCACTACATAAATCACTACTTATACGAGAGATCGGTCGTCGGGATTTGTGACTGACGCCGGTGCCAGCGATCTTCCCGGAGTCCGAGTGACTCCGGGACAGTACCTAAAGATGCCTAACACAATACTGCGGTTAAGGTTGTAGAACAATTGGCAAAATCCTGTAATTTTTCGGAGTCCGCGAAAAATGTACAGGCCATCGCGAGGAACTGCTGCTATCGCATGGGGTAGCCAGTTCCCGGTGCCGAAGGCGTGGCATTTGAAAGCCTTCGAGGACACGCTAACGCCAATTTTATGTGGGGCTTAGTTGCCAATCGACGAGGCAACGTCGCAGACAATCCGCTCAAACCTGGCCGCTTCACGCGCGCGGTCGTAGCCCAGCGCGGCTGCACGTGCGGAGAGGCTCATGGCGAGCACGCGTCGCTCATCGGCCACCAGCGCACGTACCGCCGCCACCATCTCCTCCGGAGCGTCCGGACTGCAGCACACTGCAAACCCCTGTTGTTTGCCCAGGGTCGCGACGTCCGTTTCCTCCGCCGCCAACGCCACGATCGGTTTACCCGCGACCAGAATTCCGTAGAGCTTGCTCGGCACCACCACGCCTTCCAGCCCGCGCTTCACGGTGATGACATGCGCGTCGGCCGCCGCCAGCACGGACGCGATTTTACTTCCGGGGAAAAACGGCAGAAAAATTATGTTGGAAACGCCGGCGGCACGCGTTTCCAGCTGCTGACGTTGCGCGCCGTCTCCCACAAAGACCAGCCGCACGCCGTCTGGCACTAATTGCTTCGCCGCAAGAATCAGCGTGTCCCACGCGCCATAAAATCCCAGATTTCCGGCATGTACCAGAACGAATCGCGCATGGCCACGGATGGCTTGCACAACGTCGCAGTCCACGGCAACCGGCGGTGCATCGGCCGCCGGGATGTCCGCGCCATCGCGCACGACCATGACGCGCGCAGCGTCCACCCCTTTTGCGATGATGCGTGCACGCATGTCATTGCCCAGCACGATCACGCGCGCCGCGCGGCGCAACGCCCAGCGGTGCAGGCGCTCCCAAATCCGCGTCAGCATACCGGGGGAGACGAGCGCGCCGCCAACAGCCATATCGGGGTACAGATCGCGAATGTTGTAGATGTACGGTTTACGTTTCAGCAGCGCCACAAATGCGCCGACGATGCCCTGGAATGGCGGATCCGTCATCGCCAGCACCACATCGCACGGCAGAAAGAGTGCGCGCGGCACCGCCAGCGCGACGTAGCTCAAATAATTCAACACGCGCCGGCTCATCTGAAAGCGCGGATAATCCGTCGAGCCAATGCGGATGACTCGCAATCTTCCGATCCGTTCCGTTCGCGAAATGCGCCACGCGCGCCGCGCCGACGGATCATAGGAGGGGCGGCCGCACAATACGGTAACTTCATGGCGTTGCGACAGCGGTTCTGCCATGGCCATGGCCATTTTTGCGGTCGCGGAAGTGTCCGGCGGAAAATAGAGGTTAAGCAGGAGAATCCGCATCGCGAGATTGTACAAGGAAGCCGCGCCCGATGCGGTCCGGGATGCAGCGCGGCTTCCGGCGCGTCAATCGCCGGGGGAGGCGACGGGCTTCTTTTCCCACATGCGAAGGCCGCCCAGAAAAGCATTTCCGTTCGAGCCGAGGCGTGCTTTCGGCGGCAACTCTTTTAGCTTCTTGGCGTTGCCACCACCCAGAACCGCGTAATCGGCCCCCAATGCCGCGATCAACTTGTTCGTGATTTTATAGACCTGCTGCCGCCACTTTTTCTTACCCAGTCTTTCGAGGCCGCGCAAGCCCAGAAAATCCTCGTAAGTTTTTCCTTTTTTATAAATCAGGTGAGCGAGTTCCATGGGCTCTAACGCGCCGTCCACAATCATCGCGGAGCCGAGGCCCGTTCCCAGCCCAAGAAACAGCATGCGTCCGCCCTGGTAACTGCCGAGCGCCTGCATGGACGCATCATTGAGAATCTTGACGGGACAGCCGAAGGCTTTTCGGAAATCGAAAGCCATCCAGCCGCCGCCCAGATTGTGTGGCTCGCGAAGCGGGCGGCCATTGATAATCGGTCCTGGATAACCGAGTGAAACGCAATCATATTGCCAATCGCTGGCGGCTCTTTTGACGAGCTGAACCATCTTTTGCGCGGTCATGGCCGGACCCGAAGGAAATCTGCGAGGCTCTTTTTGCCCCGCCACAAATATCTTGACGTTAGTACCGCCCACGTCAATGACCAAGACTTTCGCAGGCTTGACCGGCGTTTTTTCCGTTGCCATCAGCGCTCCTCGCGATTCCTATAACCGAACGTATGGCCGTTTGCGGTAAGCGCCAAGCGAATTGTGCGCTTGGTTGCGTACTCCGCATTAACAATGTAAGTGCAATGGATCCGGGGTCTGCCGGCAAAACGCCGTTTCCGGGAGTCACGAAAGCGGGGCGCCTCTGTCTATCGCCGGCACCATGGAAATCATGAAGAGCAATCATCAACCCGCACCTTGACACCGTCGTCGCGGAAGCGCAGTGTTGCAGTACAGCAACAATTTAGCCGCAGGGGAAGTGCGCATCCTTCTGGGGTGCATGATTGCTGCCCGCGCCGGCGAAGCGCAGTTTGTAAGTGCGAAGCCAAGAAAAGTTGGTAAGAGGCTATCATGTCCGTACTTCCGTGGATTTTAGTGGGACTCGCGGCCGCCTGGTTGGCCGGAAAATTCTCGCCGCAACCGGAACGAGTTGCCGTGCCCGCCGAAACAGAAAAACAGGCTGGTCGATGATTCCAGCCATCAACATGCAATACGTTGGCTTTCAGGCCAAACCGCGGTTTCGCGAATACAAGTTCAGCGTTCGCGAAGCCGGTAGTGAGCGCGAGTTCACGCTGTCCATTGAAAACGAGGCGTTCACATCCCGGCGCGCGCGTTTTCAGGACGGTCCGAACATCTGTTCGCTGCGCCTGCGATTGGAGCTCGCCGGCGAAAGCGGATCGGTGGTTCCGCTGAACTACCAAATTACCGGAGCGGAACTAGATGAGTTTCGCGCGCACCACTCTCCTAAGCCCACGCGCAATCTGTACACGCCTAAAAAAGACGACGATTTTTAGCCGGTGCGCGCAGATTCATTAGCACCTTTGTGTTAAGTGCGCTGCGGTCTACTGCTTCTCTTTAGGTATCCTTTTGGCGATTTATGTTGTCAGCAGCGCTTAACTACGCCATGATTTAAGTGTCGGCGATCAGCCCTCGCTTCATTTGCTATCTTCGCTGCCACTCCGCTTCGCGTCTTCGGACTTCGCGGTAGAAAAAAGGACCAAAATGGCCATGGAACTCGATGCTCTAGAGAGAAGAATCCCCGGCGAAAAATCAATTAACTGGGTAACTACTTCGGTGATGGCGCTGTTCCACATCGGCGCCGTGGCCGCGCTGTTCTTTTTCACCTGGAAGGCGCTGTTCGTCTCCCTGTTGTTGTGGTGGATGTCTGGCAGTTGGGGCATCGGCATGGGTTACCACCGTCTGTTGACGCATCGCGGCTACAAGACGCCCAAGTGGGTGGAATATTTCCTGACGCTCTGCGCCACGCTGGCGCTGGAGGGCGGCCCGATTTTCTGGGTGGCGACGCATCGCATCCACCATCAATTCTCAGATCGCGATGGCGATCCGCATTCGCCACGCGACGGCAAGTGGTGGGCGCACATTGGCTGGCTGCTGGTGGGCAAGTCCATGCACCACGATACTTCAACGCTGGCGCGCTACGTGCCGGATTTGGCCAAAGATAAGTTTCATGTGTGGATCACCAAATATCATTACGTTCCCATTATCGGCTTGGCGGTGGTGCTGTACGCCATCGGCGGCGTCCCGTGCGTGCTGTGGGGAATTTTTCTGCGCACCACGCTGGGTTTGCATGCGACATGGCTGGTGAATTCCGCGACGCATGTGTGGGGTTCGCGGCGCTTTGTGACGCGCGACACTTCCACCAACAACTTTGTGGTGGCCATGCTCACTTTTGGCGAAGGCTGGCACAACAATCATCACGCGCACCCAACCTCTGCGCGGCACGGCCTGCGCTGGTATGAAGTGGATCTGAACTGGTACGGCATTTGGATTTTGAAAAAGCTTAATCTGGCCAAGCAGATTCAGCGCGCCAAATGGAACGATCGGCGTATGACCGAGGACGTGCTCGTTCCACCCGCCGCGCACGCCGCTTCACAAAGCGATTTAGGCGGCTTCGTAGGCATTTAATGAAAATCGTGTGAGCCTGATTCTGCCCGGGTAAGGGCCAGCGATTCGATTCGTTCTATTTTTACCGCAATTACATTCTCCAGATTTTGCAGCCGCCCTTCGATCAGTAAATATGGGTGACGCACCACCACGGTGTGGTCTTTTTCAAAAAGCTGCGGCGTGATGATTGCGTTGGCAATTCCGGTTTCATCTTCCAGGCTTAAAAATACAAAGCCTTTCGCGGTTCCCGGCCGTTGCCGCGCAATCACCGCGCCCGCCACGCGCACGCGCAGGCCATCGGGCAGCTTCGGCAACTCACTCGCCATGCGCACTCCCGCCACGCGCAACGCTGCGCGGTGATACGCCAGCGGATGCGGGCCGACGGTCATCCCGGTGCCCAGAAAATCCGCGACCAGGCGCTCCTCGGCGGTCATCTGCAACAGCGGTGAAGCGTTACTGCCCGGTATCGCCAGATCCGGCGTCAGCCCCACATCTTCCGTTGCAGGCTTTACAATTTTTGGCGCTTCCATGCTCGCTTCCGGCAGTGCTTTGGGAACCACCGCCTGCATCGCTTTCATCGACTCGCCATCGATTTCTTCCAGAAGCGGCCCCTCTAGGAGCGGCCCGGCGTTTCGCGCCGCGCGCTCCACCTGCCACAGCGCATCACGGCGATGAAATCCGCGCTCACCCGAAATATAATTGAGCGCGCCCACCGCCGCCAGCGCGGTCAACTCCGCTTTCTGTATGGCTGGAATCCGCTGTTTCAAATCTTCAATCGAGCTGAATTTCCGAATGGCGCGCTGCCGTGAAATTTCCCGCCCGGTGACCTCGCGCAAACCTTTCACATAGCGCATTCCCAATCGCACGGCATAGCCATCCGAGAAGTTTTCCAGAAAACATTCCCAGCCGGAGCGGGTCACATCGATGGGCTTGAAGCGCAGGCCGTGTCGCTGCGCGTCCTTTACTAAGGTGGCCGGCGAATAAAATCCCATGGGTTGATTGTTCAGCATCGCTGCTGTAAATGCCGGCAGATAGTGGCACTTCAAATACGCGCTGGCATAAGCGATCAGCGCAAAACTCGCCGCATGCGATTCCGGGAATCCATACAACGCGAATGAAGTTATCGACTGCACGATGCGGTCTTGCGATTCTCCGTTGATGCCCTTCTTCGACATGCCCACGCGGAGCTTGGCTTCCACTTCTTTCATGCGTTTTTCCGAGCGTTTGAAGCCGAACGCGCGCCGCAACTCTTCCGCTTCACTGCCGGAAAATCCAGCGGCAATCATGGCGATGTGCAGCAACTGCTCCTGAAACAGCGGCACTCCGAGCGTTCGCTCCAATACCTTTTCCAGTAAAGGATGCAAACACTCCGCTTTCTCTTTTCCTTGCCGCCGCCGCAAATACGGATGCACCATTTTCCCCACGATCGGCCCAGGCCGGATGATGGCCACCTGCACCACAATGTCGTAAAAACACTTCGGCTGGAGACGGGGCAGGCAAGACATCTGTGCCCGGCTTTCGATCTGAAACATTCCCACGGTGTCGGCTTTTTGCAGCGTTTGGTAAACAGCCTGATCGGCGGCCGGCAATTTTCCCAGATCCAGCTCTTCGCCATAATCTTTCCGGATGATGGCGATGGAATCTTCCAGTACGGCCATCATCCCGAGGCCCAGCAGATCTATCTTCACAATTTTCATGTCCGCGCAATCTTCTTTGTCCCACTGCACCACCACGCGCCCTGGCATGGCCGCCGGCTCGACGGGCACGATGGAATCGAGCTGGCCTTGGCAAATCACCATGCCGCCGGAATGCTGCCCGAGATGCCGCGGCAAATCCTGCACATCCATAATTAGCTCGAAGAATTTTTTGATCCGCGGCTGCTTGAGGTCGAAGCCGGCATCGCGGAAATGGCGCTCCAGAGTGTCGTTGTTGTCCTGGTATTCCCAGGCGCTGACTAAACTCGAGAGGCGCGCCACAGTTTCCGGATCGAAAGAAAGCACCTTGCCAATCTCTCGCGCGGCCGATTTCCCACGATAGGTAATCACATTCGCGGTCATGGCCGCGCCCAGTTTTCCGTAGCGCTCATAAACATATTGAATGGCCCGCTCGCGCTGATCGCCGCTGGGCAAATCCAGATCGATGTCCGGCCAATCGTCGCGCTTATCCGAAAGAAAACGCTCGAAGAGCAGTTGCATCTTCACCGGATCCACAGCGGTGATTCCCAGCGCGTAGCACACCGCGCTGTTGGCCGCGGAGCCGCGTCCCTGGACTAGAATATTTTTGCCGCGGCAAAAGCGAACAATGTCCCAAACAATCAAAAAATAGCCCGGCAGATCCAGCTTTTCGATCAGCGCCAGCTCGCGATCCAATTGCTTGCACGCTTTCTCATTGTCCGCGCCGTAGCGCCATAGCATGCCTTCGCGAGTACGCGCGCGCAGAAAGCTCATTTGTGTTTCGCCGCCTGCGACGGGATATTCGGGAAATTTGTAACCCAAATCATCCAGCTTGAACTGCAGACGCGCGGAAAGCTCCTGCGTGTTCGCGATGGCTTCCGGCAAATCGCAGAACAGTTCCATCATTTCCGACGGAGACTTTATATAGCTGTCTCCGTTGCGGCTGAGCAAGCGCCCGGCATTTGCCAGCACGCGGTGATGCCGCAAGCAGGTAAAGACGTCGAGAATCTGCCGTTGCTCCGGACGCGCGTGCCGCACTCCATTCGTGGCCAGCAGCGGCAATTGCAATTGCCGCGCGATTTCCACCGCTGCCGCATTACGCGCTTCTTCTCCCCGGCAAAAATGCCGCTGCACTTCCACATACACATTTCCCCGTCCAAACAGTTCGCACAGTTGCGTAACGCGCTGGAGCGCCGCGTGCATTCCGCCGTATTCCAGCGCATGCGCCAGCGCACCTTCTTCGCCGCCGGTCAGACAAATCAGCCCTCTGCTAAGCTCCGCCACTTCTTCCGCGCTGACGTTCCCGGCATCTTTCGCCGCACGCAATTTCATCCGGGTAATCAGCCGGCAAAGATTCTGATAGCCCTCGCGAGATTTCACCAGCAAGGCATATCGCCAGCCCCGGACGCCTTTTTTGACATAGGTTTCCTTGGCGGTCACTTCCGCGCCGATGTGCGCCCGCACGTTCGCTTTCACGCCTGCCAAATGAAATCGCGCCGCGCCATAAACTCCATCGCGGTCCAGCAAAGCCATTGCGGACATTCCTTTTTCCGCGCACACGGCGATCAACTCTTCGGGATTGGCCGCACCTTCCAAAAAACTAAACGACGAACGCGCATGGAGTTCGCAATACATCAGTCGTACATTCCCCGCGCGAACCATCCTTGCCGCACGGCATCGAAATAAATCCGGTAGCGGCCGCGCTCATCCCCGGAGGGGTTTTGTTGTCCTCGCACTGGAGGCCGCACACCGGTCCCGCCGGCAAAACGCACTTCTAAATCCCATTCATCCTCAATCCACTGCTCTTCCCGCCACCATTCTCCCGACGTGCGCCACGGTCCCGAAGCCTTCTTTATCTCTCCCCGCTTTCCTTGCAAAAAAATCTCCGTGGGTTTTCCCTCCCGTAATTTCACCGTCACCGCCAGCGGCGGCCGAAAAAGGCGAAAACTCATGGCTGTAGCATTCGCCGCGAAATGCTTATCCGGCTTATCCGTTCCGTTCTCTTTCGGGCCGTTTTTCTTCACGCCTCTTTTTCCTGAGCGTCGCCCGGTCTCCTCCCGCGGCGGAAAAAATCGCTTCATGCGAAACTCTCCCGGCCGGTGCGTATCCACCACTTCCGCCGATCCCACCTGGCCCGCACCTACCACGCCTTCGAGCCGCGCCAGCGTCAGCTCGAGCTTTTCCACATCCGGAAAACTGGGTAAAAAAAGCCCGTGCTGCGTAATCCTCGGCCGTGATGCTTCCGCGGCCACTAACACCTTTACGATCGGCGCGCCCGGTGGATTCGCCTGCAACCGCAGCCGTAACAATTTCAAAAACAGCTTGGCATCGCGCATGGGCACGGGCAGCTGCATGGTGCGCTCGTAGATCCCCGGCAAACTTTTGGACCGCACCACTTCCGTGCGCACATCCAGCGCATTCTCAAACGCCGGCTGCAAATCGAATCGCACGCGCAGCACGCTTGCCGCCATTGCCCGCGCCGTCAATCGCACACAAAGCTGACCCAGTAGACGCCCCAGCACGAACGACAGCGGCTCGAGTTCTTCCACTGCATCATCCAGTTCCATCTCCTCTTCAAAAACCAGATCGGCTTCAGCGATCACCAACGCGCGCGAAGCCGTGCCTCGCGCCAGCGCCTGCAAGCGCACGCCCGTCTGCCCCAAACGCTCCGAAAGCTGCAACACCGGTAAGCGCGCCAGCTCCGCGCAGGTGCGAATGCCCCAAAGCTCCAGCGTCTCCGCAATTTCTTCCGGCGGCGAAAGGACGTTAACCGGCAACTCTCCGATCCGCGTCGCTTCCTGGCCTGCTGCAAGCAAGGTAATTCCTGAAAATCCGCGCGCCGCTACCTCCGCAGCAGAAATATTTTCGGCAATCGCTACGTTCACGCACAGACCGCATTCCGCTGCGCGCGCCGCCAGCAATTCCGCGATTTGTTTTTCGGAGCCCAACAGTGAAGACAATCCCGCCACATCCAAAACCATCAAATCCGCCGCGGTATCCTCCAGCCGCGGAGACACGGACCACCCCACATCGCGCAGCGCCGCATGCGCCGCTTTCTCCGCCGCCGCCGACCGCGCGCGAATCTCCGCTCCCGCAAACTGCACGGCATTCGCCTTGGTCATTCCCAAAAAAATTCCCAGCTCGCGCGCCGCGGCATTTGCCGCTACCACGCTCCACAGCGGCGGGTGGCCATCAATCAACGCAATTGCGCGGCCGCATAACCTGGCGCTCGCACACGAGGCAGTCTCTGCACGCACTACGGCCTGCACCATAAATTCCGGAACGTAAATAGCTGCGAATGCCATACTCACCAAATCGCCAAGCGAATTGCGTGCGGCAATTTCTCACCTGCGCCCGTTGTCTCCACAAAAGTTAAAAATTGTTCCTAATCTTCATCCACACCCACGTTTTCCATCTCATCCAAATAATTCCACTGCGTCTTAAGCGCAAAACTCGCCGCATTCATCCGCTTTTTATCCAACTCTCGAACATCGATGGACATCACCCGATTTCCGCGCGTTCGCCCATCTTCCGTCTGCATCCGCGAACGGACCACTTCCGCCCAAGTCTTCGCGCTTTCCAGCAAACATCCCGCCGCATGCGAACCATTTTCCTCAGCATCTTTTTTCGGCGCATCGTTTTCCGCACCCGTCTTCCGCGTCATTTCCCGCGCCGTCTCCCACCAAGTTCCCGCCTCATCCTCCATTCTTAAGACCAGCGATGCGCACGCCTTGGCGTTCGACTCCTGCGCCATCAAAAAAAGTATCGTTGCGGCGCCCTCCACCGCCCGCCGAAACCGGAACCACACGTTCAACTGCACCTGCCGCACCAACCGCGGCGCCACATCGCTCAAATCCAGCGCAATCAATCCAAATCCTCCGCCCTGAATCAGCAAATCTGTGGCACGCAACGCCTGCTCGATATTTTTGCAGCGCACCCACAGCAACTGCCGCAAACTCACCCCCGCAGCCAGCCCCGCCGCGGGATCAAACGAATCCTTTCCGTCCACCAGTGCGCAAACCTCACCCTCTCCGGTGCGCGCTGCCAGCGCTGCCAGCAGCAAACTCGTGCGCCCGCTGCATGCTCCGCCAAAAATTTCCGTCAAACATCCCCGCGGCAACCCTCCAGTCAATTCATCAATCGCCCGAATCCCGCAGCTGACCGTCTCGACCACCTGGCGGTTGCGAAACTCGAGCGGCGCCACCACGCGCCCTGCCAGCGCGGTCTCCACCTGCAGACGCAAAGCCGTCGAACGAGCATTCATGGGCATTCACTGGCATGCACGGCCACACCTGTACAATCCGGCGGAAAAGGCGAGGTAGAGGGGGGAATTTATTCGCTTTTTGTTCGCCTTAGAAGAGAATAATCCACTTCTGTATGCGCTTTGTCAAGGCCCGATGTGTTTCAGCCGCATGCCCGCGCACAGCAATTTCTGCAGAACCGATACTCAGTCATCCGAGACGGATTGCAAGCCACCGGCCACCCGGTGCAGGGCATACCGCAGACGATTGACCGCCCGGAATCACGCCATCTATACTAGACGCTCGCGCTCGACGAGCTTATTTCGCCAGCGTACCTCGTGTCATTCCGCTTGCGTCAGCGTGGGAGAGCAGCACCATTCGCCCGCCGCGCCGGAATTTCCGAAATCAAATCAATCGCCTTAGGGCGCCTTAGGGAGCCGACGGCCGCCGAGCAGCCGCACAACATTATGAGTACTGTTAAAGCCACGCAACTTCGTCCCGGCATGGTGGTGCAGCATGAAGGCCAGCTGTTCACGGTCTTCAGCGTCGACCATCGCACCCCGGGCAACAAGCGCGGATCCATGCAGACGCGGCTGAAAAATCTGCGCACCGGGGTGATGATCGACTACCGCTTTCGCGCGGAAGAATTTGTCGATCGCGCCATCCTGGACGAAATCGAATTCGAGTACCTGTACAACGAGGGCGACGATTTTCATTTCATGAATACGGAAACGTACGAGCAAATGCAGATGACGCGCGATGAGCTCGGAGAATCTGTCTACTATCTGGTTCCTAACACTCCGGTGAAAATCGAGTTTTTCGAGGAAAAACCCATTGGCGTCGACCTGCCGGACACCATGGACCTGCGCGTGGTGCAAACCGAGCCCACATTGCAGAAAGCCACGGCCAGCGCGGTGATGAAGCCGGCCACGCTGGAAACGGGCCTGGTGGTTAACGTTCCGCCGTTCGTGAACGAAGGCGATCGCATCAAGGTAGACACCACGGAAGCCCGGTACGTGCAGCGCGTCGAGTAGCGACAGCGGGTCCGCAGGAATTCAGCGCAGGTACAATATCCGCGGCGCACAATTTTTAATTGTTTGCTTTACACGCTTTTTGTTGGATGATCAGCTTAGAGTTTCCGCCTCCGCAGCTAATTTCAGCGTAAGCCGGAATTAGAAGAGGCAGGACAGCGCCGGTCGGCGAAAGCTGACCGGCGCTTTTTATTTTTTGCGGCAAGAGGCATTTCAGCCGGCGGTCGTGGATCTTTTCGTGGAGTCGGGGAAAACGCGCGCAAAGATGGCATCGACATAGCGCAACTGCCGCTGCAAGTCGAAGGCATGCGCCAGTGCAGCAACATCGAGGTATTTCGTGATGCGCGCGTCCTGGCCGATGAGTTCGCGGAAATTGCCCTCCGATTCCCAGGCGGCCATGGCGTTCTCTTGCACCGCCTTGTAGGCATCGTCGTGCGGCATGCCCTTTTCAACGAGGTCCTGGAGCAACTGGCCGGAATACACGAGACCGTGCGTGGATTCGAGATTGCGCAGCATGCGCGCGGGAAACACGCGCATCTGCCCTACCAGGGCGGTCATTTTCGCAAGCATGTAATCCACCAGAATGGTGGAATCCGGAAGAATGATGCGCTCGACGGAACTGTGCGAAATATCGCGCTCGTGCCACAGCGCTATATTTTCGTGCGCCGCCAGCATGTTGCCGCGCAGCACGCGGGCGAGACCGGCAATCTGCTCGCAGTTAACGGGATTGCGTTTGTGCGGCATGGCGGAACTGCCGCGCTGCTCGCTGGCAAAATGCTCTTCCGCTTCGCGCACTTCCGTGCGCTGCAGGTGGCGAATTTCCAGCGCAATTTTTTCGAGCAGCGCGGCAATCAGCGCCAGCGCACTCAAATATTGCGCGTGACGGTCCCGCTGAATCACCTGCGAAGCGACCGGCGCAGCTTTCAGTCCCAGGCGCTGGCAGATGCGCTCTTCGATTTCCGGGCCGAGATGCGAAGCGTTGCCCACGGCGCCGGAAATTTTACCGACGGCCATTTGCGCGGCGGCTTCGCGGAAGCGGGCGATGTTGCGCTGATTCTCCGTAAACCAGTTGGCGATTTTGAGCCCAAAAGTTATGGGCTCGGCATGCACTCCGTGCGTACGGCCAATTTGCGGGGTGTGCTGAAATTCGTGCGCGCGCAAATCGAGCACTTCGCCGAAGGTAACCAGGGCGCGCTCAATCAGCAAAGAGGCTTCGCGCGCTTGCAAGGCTTGCGCGGTATCAACCACGTCGTTGGAGGTCATGCCGTAATGCAGCCAGCGCGCTACGGAAGGATCGCCGATGGATTCGCCGACGGCCATGGTGAAGGCGATGACGTCGTGTTTCACGCGGGCTTCGAGTTCTTGAATGCGCGCGACATCGACCTTGGCCCGGGCGCGAATCGCGGCGGCCGCGTCGCGAGGCACTTGTCCGGCATCCGCCAGTGTGTCCGTGGCGGCCAGCTCCACCTCCAGCCACTTGGCAAACTTATTCTGGTCGCTCCAGACGCGGCCCATTTCTTCGCGCGTGTAACGTGGAATCACTTCCGGCGCCTCCGGTGAGAATGCCAGCCTTAATGATACGGTAATTTGAGATTATCGTCCCGCGATGGCGGAAGCAAAGGCGTGTCGCGGATACCTCTGGGCAAGGGAGCAGCGTGCTGGGGGGAACCTAACCGCGGGACCGAAATACTGTCTAAGGATGCGAATGACGGAGCGGACGGTGAGCCCAAGAGAGGGTGACGCCGAGGCCATCGAGCTGACGCTCGGCGGCGATCGGGACGCTTACCGCGTGCTTGTGGAGCGGCATAGCGCGAGCGTGTTCCGGCTGGCGTTCCGACTCACCGGTAACCGCCACGACGCCGAGGAAGTGGTGCAGGAGGCATTTTTGCGAGCGTACCAAAAATTAGAGCAATTTGAGGCGCGCGCGAATTTCGGCACATGGGTCTATCGCATTGCCGCCAATTACGCGATCGACCGGACGCGCAAAAAAAGAATCGAGGAGGCGCGCCGCAAAGAGCCCAGCATGCGCGAAGCAGAGAGCGCGGAGAACAGCGCGATGAATTTGGTGCCGGACAAGCAGCCTTCCCCGGAACGGCTGGCGCAAAATGTGGAACTGCGAAAGCAGCTCGAACTAGCACTGAACACGCTGACGCAGGCGGAGCGAACGGCGTTTGTGATGCGGCACTGGGAAGGCTGCGGTATCGAGGAAATTGCCGTGACACTGAACTCCAATACGAGCGCGGCCAAGAATACGGTCTTTCGGGCAGTAAAGAAATTGAGAAACTTTTTGGCTCCGCTGGTGAGCCAGATGGCAGGAGCACGGGCGATGGGAACAGAGTCATGACACATCTGAGTGAAGAAGAGTTGATTGCATTTCGCGAGTGCGAAGGCCGGGAAAACGCGGCGATTGCGGAACATTTGCAGGAGTGCGCCCAGTGCCGAGCGGAGTTTACGCAGCTGGACACGGAACTTACCGCGGTGTTTGCCGCGCTGGACACCCTGGCGGTCCCGGATCCGGGCCGGGAGTACGGGCAGCGAGTGTGGCAGCAGATCGCCTCGCAATTGCAATCGAAGTCACAACCGAGCTTGCAGGGTGCGCACGGCGACGAGCAGGTGAAATGGTGGCGAACGTTTTTTGTGGCGCGACGTGTCGCGGCGTTTGCGGGCTTGTCGGCGCTGGTGGTGATGGCATTTCTTGCGGGCCGTGGAGTGAAAGACCACAGGGTTCCGGACACGAGCAATGCGGCGAACCTGCGGGAAAAAGTGCTACTGCTCGCCGTCGGCGAACACCTGGGACGCTCCGAAATGATGTTGACGGAGCTTTCCAACACCGAGACGAAAAAGGGCGGAGCGAAACTGATCGATATTTTTGCGGAGCAGAAGCGCGCGGAAGATTTGCTAACAGAGAACCGGCTGTACCGAGAGACGGCGCTGGAGCAAGGCGATGCCAGAATCGCGAATGTGCTGGATGAACTGGAGCGCGTGCTGCTAGACGTGGCGCACAGTCCCGGGGAAGTTACCGGAGGGCAGCTGCAGGGAATCCGCGAACGTATCGACGCGGGCGGGATTTTGTTCAAGCTGCGGGTGGTGGGCGCGGACGTAGAAGAGCGGCAACGGGCGACTCCGACGGACAGCGCTAACTTGCACAACGACAGGAAGAAGGTATGAGCATGCGAAATGCGGTGACCAGGAAGGGCGGCTGGCTGGCGGTGGGAATATTTTTCATGGCGGGTGTGTTCACGCCGCCACTGCGAGCGGCGTCGGTACGTGCGCAGGAAGACCGGGATTCCGGCGTGGAGCTGGAGCAGGACCAAAAGGCGCAAGATCGCTCCCAGGAAGCGCGCGATCGGGAGCAGGAGCAGCGGGATCGGGAACAAGAGAAACGCGATCGCGCGCAGGAACGCGTCGACCGTGTGCAAGAGGCGTATGACCACGGCCGCGACGCGCTGGACGAAGATCGCTTCGACCGCGCGGAGGAAAGGTTCGCCGAAGTGGCGAAGACGAACGGGGGGCAAGCGGACGCGGCGCTGTACTGGCAGGCGTACGCACAAAACAAGCAGGGGAAACGCGATGCGGCGCTGGCAACCATCGCCGAGCTGAAGCAGCGCTTTCCGCAAAGCCGCTGGCAGAAAGACGCCGCAGCGTTGGAGATCGAAGTGCGGCAATCCTCCGGGCAGGCCGCCAAACCGGAAAATCAGAGCGACGACGAACTGAAAATGCTGGCGATTCAAGGTTTGATGAACAGCGACCCCGAACGGGCCATGCCGCTGCTGGAAAAGGTGTTGAACGGTTCGGGATCACCGAAGGAAAAATCGCGCGCCATGTTTGTGATGGCGCAGAACGGTTCGCCGCAAGCGCGAGAAATACTGGCAAGAATCGCGCAAGGGCAGAGTAATCCCGATTTACAGCGCAAGGCAGTGGAATATCTAGCCCTTTTTGGCGGCGCGGAATCGCGCAAGACGCTGGCGGACGTTTATGCCGCGAGCAGCGACAACGCCGTAAAGCGCGCGGTGCTGAAGAGTTTCATGATCTCCGGGGATAAGGAGCACCTCTTCGCGGCGGCGAAAAATGAAAAGGATCCAGATTTGCGCCGCGAGGCCATCCGCCAACTGGGCCTGTTGAAAGGCGACAACGAACTCGAGCAACTGTATCGAGCCGAAAGCTCCACGGAGCTGCGGCGCGATATTTTGCAGGCTTTCTTTCTTTCCGGCGATACGGACCGGCTCCTGGAAGCGGCGCGCACAGAAAAAGATATGGAGCTGCGGCGCGCGGCCGTGCGCAATTTGGGCCTGGCGGGCGGCGAAAGCGCCGACAAGGCGTTGCGATCGATCTATGGCCAGGATGCGGATCGCGGGGTGCGCGAGGAAGTGCTGAATGCGCTCTTCATTCAGGGCAATGCGAAGGCGCTCGTGGCCATTGCGCGCGGTGAAAAGGATCCGGAGTTGAAGAGGGCGGCGGTGCAAAAACTCTCGCTAATGAACTCGAAGGATGCGACGGATTACATGATGGAGTTATTGCAAAAGTGAGGGTGCGATGATGCCGGCGAACACGATGGCGCGGAAGTTCTTTTTGGTGCTGATGTGCGGTTGCGTGGTTGTGGGGATAGGCCCGCGGTTTACCTTGGCAGCGCAGGAGCCGGTAGCGGCCGGGGCGCCGCGGCTCGTGAATGCGGAGAAAGAGGCGCAAACGGTTAGCGGAGGCCTGAGCGCAACGATACAGGCTATTGCGGACCGGTCAGAAAAAGCAGCGTGGATCGGATATGAAGTGGAACGCGTTGCGGACCGGCGTTCCGAGTGCTGCTCGAACTATAACGACGGGGAAGTGTGCGGGACGTGCCGCCTCGAAAATGGGAATCGCGGTCTCATCACCGGAAGCAACGATGCCATCAAGCTGGAAAGTGGGCACCAGTTGGTCGTGCTGCTGCGCGTGGAGAGCCGCAAAGTGATGCGCGTACAACTCGCTTCGGACGATTGCACGCTGGACGCGGGAAGCTTGCGTTTTGTGTGGCTCACGAACGTGCAAGCGGCCGAGAGTGTGCAGTTGCTCAGCGGATATGTGCTGGGGGCACATTTTCAAGAGCACGGACACGATGGGTTGGGAGGCGAGGCGTTGACGGCAATCGCTTTGCACGCGGACGCGGCTGCGGATCGCGCGTTTGCGTCGTTTGTCAACCAGCAGCAGCCCGAAGAGCTGCGCAAGAGGGCGTCGTTTTGGCTCGGCGAGGCGCGCGGAGCCTCGGGCCTGGCGATGCTGCGCACGATGGCGAAGAACGATCCTAGTCCCGAGGTTCGCGCGCATGTCACATTTGCTTTGTCGGTGAGCCACGAACCCGCGGCGCTCGACGAGATGATTCGCATGGCGAGAGAGGACGGAAGCACGCGCGTGCGCGAGCAGTCGCTCTTTTGGCTGGCGCAGAGGGCCGGGAAGAAGGCCGTGGGCGCGATCAGCGGTGCGATCGAAAACGATCCGGAAACCGAAGTGAAGAAGAAAGCGGTGTTTGCGCTTAGCCAACTGCCGAAAGATGAAGGCGTGCCGAAATTGATCGAAGTGGCGGAGACGAATCGAAATCCTGAAGTGAGGAGGCAGGCGATGTTCTGGCTCGGGCAATCGAACGATCCGCGGGCTTTGGATTTTTTTGAGAAAGTGCTGAGGTAGTGGCCGCGGCGGCGACGCTTGGAGTGTTCCATCGCGATACATCGAAAGGCAGGCATTAGGCTCGGTTGCTATTTTCGGCAGCGGTACGGCCCGAAAATGACGGCTTGTTCATTTCCCCGCTAAACCTGTAAGCTCGGCTGCGCAGTATCCCCTGGACGAAACGAACGGCCGCAATGCCTGAGCTGAAGCTAGTCTTTCTACAAATTCTGGTGATTTTGCTGGTGGCCAAGATTCTGGCTGCGGTCTTCCGGCTGATACGGCAACCCGAAGTACTGGGCGAGATGGCGGCAGGAATCTTGCTAGGGCCATCCTTGCTCGGCAAGTTTGCGCCGGAGATGATGAATGCACTCTTCCCCTCCTCCAGCCTGGGACCGTTATATGCGCTGAGCCAACTGGGCTTGGTTCTGTTTATGTTTTTGGTGGGCTGGAAGTGCGGCTGGGTTTGCTGCGGGACTCGGCGCGCTCGGCGTTTTTGGCCAGCCTGGCGAGCATCGCGGGACCGTTCATCTGCGGAGCAATCCTGGCGCTACGGCTGTACGCGTATTTGGGAAACGGCGCAGCGAAACTTCCGTTTGTTCTCTTCTTTGGCGCGGCGATGAGCGTTACCGCGTTTCCGGTTTTGGCGCGGATTCTGGCGGACCGCAAACTGATGCATACGAGCGCGGGGATACTGGCGGTCTCCTGCGCGGCCGTCGGTGACGTCATCGCATGGTGCGTTCTTGCGGTGATTACCGTGGTGGCGCGGCCGGAAGCGGGGCATGCGAACTTGCCCCTGCGCTTCGCCGGCCTGGTCATTTTTATTTCGCTGATGTTGTTCGTGGTGCGGCCATGGCTGCGGAAAATCATCCCCGCGCACGAATCTCCGGAGGCGAACCGCTTCGTACTGGCGATGCTTGTGCTGTTGTCCTCGGTGTGGGCCACGGAGGCTTTGGCGGTCCACGCGTTATTTGGCGCGTTCGTGGCCGGCCTGGTGATGCCGCGTGGCGCGCCGCTGGAGGCCGGTCTGCGCGAGCGTCTCGAATCCGTGACGCTGGTTCTGCTGTTGCCGCTATTTTTCGCATACAACGGGTTGCGCACGAATATCTCGCTGCTTAACGACAGCCAGCTGTGGCTGGTCTGCGGATGGATCGTATTCGTGGCTATTGCCAACAAACTGCTGGTTACAGCCGCAAGCGTTCGGCTAAGCGGTATCACGTGGCGCGAATCCTTCGCCGTGGGCGTGCTGGTAAATACGCGCGGGCTCGTGGAGCTGGTCATTCTGAATGTGGGGCTGGACTTGCACGTCCTGTCGCGGACGCTTTTTTCGATGATGGTGGTTATGGCGCTGGCAACCACGTTCATGACCGCGCCGCTGCTCGACTGGATTTATCCGGCTGCGAACGCCGAGCCGGCAGCGGCAGGCTCGCTTTAGCGAGAAAAAATGTGTTTTCGGGGTGTCGATTCCAGCGTTTCCGGACGACTACTCTGTGCAAGGGTGGTTATCTTAACTTTGAGGGAGCGCCATGAAATACCTATGCCTGATTTACGACGACGAGAAGAAGTGGGAGACCATGCCCAAGGAAAAGGCTGGGGCCATCCAAGGGGAGTATATGGCCTTTACCGAGGCGATCAAAAAGAGCGGGCAATATCTCGCCGGAGACGCGTTGCAGCCCACACATACGGCCACGACCGTGCGCGTTCGCCAGGGAAAGATCTCCACTACCGACGGCCCGTTCGCCGAAACAAAGGAACAGCTTGGCGGGTACTACATGATCAACGCCAAGGATTTGAATGAGGCGATTCAAGTGGCGTCGCGCATTCCGTCGGCACGGGATGGCAGCATTGAGGTTCGGCCAATCATGGTGTTCGAGTAGTCCGCGTTTGCCGGGAGAGGACCAAGCCGCACAGGATCGGGCGGTGCCGCAGGCGATGGAGCGCGTCGAGTATGTCGAATATATTGGAGCGCTCTATCGCTCGGACTCGCGCCGCGTGCTGGCCACGCTGATTCGGCTGCTCGGTGGATTTGAGCTTGCTGAAGAGGCGATGCACGACGCTTTCACCGCGGCACTGGAAAGCTGGCCGCGCAATGGTGTGCCAGAAAACCCTCGCGCCTGGCTGATCTCCACGGGACGATTCAAGGCCATCGACAGGCTCCGGCGAGACGCACGATTCGACGCGGCGCTGACGGCGATCGCCGATCAACTGGAATCCAGCGCGGCGGGTCCTTCCTCCTTGCATGAAGCTGGAGGGAGCGAAGGCCTGGAAGACGACCGGCTGCGCTTAATCTTTACCTGTTGCCATCCGGCCCTGACTCCTGACGCTCGCATCGCGCTCACCTTGCGGGAAGTTTGCGGCTTGGGAACCGAGGAGATCGCCAGCGCATTTCTGGTTCCCGCGCCGACGCTGGCCCAGCGCATCGTGCGCGCCAAGGGCAAAATTCGCGACGCACAAATTCCCTACCAGGTGCCAGCGCGCGAGGCGCTTGCGGAGCGCCTCGACGCCGTCTTGCACGTGATTTATCTGGTGTTCAATGAAGGCTACTCGGCATCGCTTGGGGAGTCGCTGACGCGGCACGATTTGTCCAGCGAAGCGATCCGGTTGGGGCGATTGTTGATGGAACTTTTGCCGGAACCGGAGGTGCTGGGGCTGCTGGGACTGATGCTGCTGCATGATGCGCGTCGCGCAACGCGGACTTCCGCGGATGGCGACTTGGTACTGCTGCACGAGCAGGATCGTTCGCTGTGGAATCAGCAGCAGATCCATGAGGGCGCCGCACTGGTGCAGCGGGCACTGGCATCGCGGCGATTTGGCCCCTACACGCTGCAGGCCGCGATTGCCGCCATTCACGCCGAAGCGGCCACCGCCGCGGCGACCGACTGGCGGCAGATCGTCGGGCTCTACGACGTGCTGCTGCGCGTGGAGGCTTCTCCCGTGGTGGAACTGAACCGCGCGGCCGCTATGGCCATGCGTGACGGGCCGGAAGCCGGACTGCTTTTGATCGACGCGATTTTGGCGCGCGGAGAGCTGGCGAAATATTATTTGGCGCATGCAGCGCGGGCGGATTTGTGCCGGCGGCTGGGACGCGTGCCGGAAGCGATCGCAGCGTACAAACGGGCTCTGGAGCTGGCAAGGCAAGCGCCCGAGCGGCGATTTTTGGAACGGCGATTGGCGGAATTGCACGGCGCTGCGATTTAGCCGCCGAAGGGGAAGTTGGTTTCAGATAATTCCTTGACACCAGGGACAAATGGCCCGTCGCTCCTCCGGTGCAAGTAGAAGGCGGTCCTAACCTAAAGGTTCAGAGGCGCGAGCGGGACGTGCTGATTGGCGATCAGGAGTTCACCGCTGAAGGGGCGGTCGGCGGGGCGGCGGCGCAGGGCCTCCTCGGCGGAGATGCGGACCACGTCAGGATTGTTGTTTTCGAGGGAGACGTGGGCCAGGATCAGGAAACGGGCCAGAGCGTCGAAGCCTTCGGGATCGGCAAGGTATTCGCTCACGGCGTGATTAGAGAGATGGCCGGTGCGGCTGAGGACGCGCTGCTTTACGACCCATGGATACGGTCCAACTTTCAGCATATCCAGGTCGTGATTGGATTCAAGGAGCAGGCAATCCGCATCGCGCAGGTGAACTTTTACCAGCTCGGGGAGATAGCCCAGGTCCGTGACCAGCGCCATTTTTGCGCCATTCGATTTGAAGGTGAATCCCAGCGGGTCGGCCGCGTCGTGCGGGATGGCGAAGGCGTGCACATCGATGTCACCGACGGTGAAGCGCTGGCCAGCATGTATGGTTTCGACGCCGCGCAACCGCTTGCCAAAAGTTTCCGGGAGGCAACGGCCGAGGGCTTCCATGGTCGGCTCGGTGACAAAAAGCGGAGCTTTCCAGAGCCCCAGCATTTGTGGAAGCCCGTTGCAGTGATCGGAATGCTCGTGAGTGATCAGGATGCCGTCGAGCGATTCCACGGTGATATTGAGGGCGGCGAGGCGGGCAAGCGTTTCGCGTTTACCGAGGCCGGCATCCACGAGGAGTCGGGTGCGCGAGGTCTCGAGGAGGGTGATGTTCCCCGAGCTGCCAGAGGCCAGAATGGAGATGCGCAGGCTGATCGGTTTCTGTCCCTTGCTTCCGTGTAACTTGTTCCGTGTAACTTGGTTCCGTGTAACTTGATGCGAGCACACGCACTGCAAACGATTTCTGGATGATGGCAGAGAGGTGTGGCGGCGTCAACGGCGAATGCACTGCGTTGTGGGAGACGGGTCCACGACATTCCATTGTGACATTGCCGGCGTGGTGAAAAAGAGTTGGGGCTGGCAGTACCACCACAGACAGAACTAGCGAGGCAGGACTACTGGCCGTACGGAAGCTAGCGGCCAAACCCTACCGTGGTCCCCGTTTCGGGATTGCTTACGGCGGCACTATTTGCTAGTTTTTCTAATCGTCCTCATCGTCGAGGCCCCGGCGCAAATTCGGCCAGCCGTTACAGTTCCAGAAGTGGAGCGCATGCGAAATCTGGTAGAAAACATTTTGTTTTTTCGCGATGGCCACAAGACTTTCTTTGAGCCGGAAGATTATCCGTGGGTCGCCAAGGTCGAGGCGGAAGCACCGTTCATCCGCAGAGAATTGGACGTGCTGTTGCAGCGCCGGGACCAGATTCCGAATTTTCAGGACCTTTCCGAAAAGCAAAAGCCGCTGACGCAAGGCGAGCAGTGGAAAACTTTTTTTCTGTATGGCTACGGAGCAGAGGCCGAGGAGAATTGCAAACAGTGTCCGGAGACCGTCCGGATTTTGAAATATATCCCGGGAATGAAGACGGCAATGTTCTCGATTCTGGCTCCCGGTAAGCACATTCCGCCGCATCGCGGGATGTACAAGGGGATGCTGCGGTACCACCTGGGCCTGGTGATTCCAGGTGCGCCGGGCGCATGCCGGATTCGCGTCGGCAACGAGGTGCGCTCCTGGCGGGAAGGCCAGAGTCTGGTGTTCGATGACAGCCACGAGCATGAGGCGTGGAACGATTCGGCTGGTTATCGCGTGGTGCTCTTCGTCGACTTACTGCGGCCGGTCTTCTTTCCCTTTTCGGCGGTGAACCGCATGATCGTGTGGGCAATATCCCGCACCGGAAGCATCACCGAACCGATGGACCGCGTTCGCAAGAAGAGCTATCCAGTTCCAGCAATGCCCATCGCGGAGACCAAGCAGGAGACAAGCCCGCGCGCCATAGGCCGCGGGGCCGGCGGCCGTTGATTCATAGCGGATTCGGTGTTTCAGCGATTTGCCGTTCCAACCAAAGCAACACGCGGACACAAAATTTCACTGCTCTGCGCCTTACGCAAGCCAGATTCCCGCGCCATCTCTGTTGCGCCCCGTCGCGCGTTTGCAAACCAGTTGTCCTCCGAATAGCGGCGATGCGGACGTGGTAGTCTGAAGCAGTCGCGATGACGTGATTTTTGTCGGCTGGGGGGCCAGCGGGGTGCTCAGGAGATTCGCGGTTTTCCTTTTCGTGGCGCAATCCATTTTATTTCTGGCGCATTTCATCCTATTCGAAACCATCGTGCACGCGTGGGGATTGCGCGGCGGTAGCACGGCACTGGCTGTAGCGTTGGCGCTGTTGTCGATTAGTTTTTTGGGCGCTTCGCTGCTGGCGTTTCGTCATTTCAATATTGCGGTGCGCGCGCTTTATAAAATTGGCGCGGTCTGGTTGGGAACATTCAACTATTTGTTTATGGCTGCTTGCGCATGGTGGTTGCTTTTCCTCTCGCTGACGATGGCCAAGGCGGAGTTTTCCCCACGGGAATTGGCTGCGGGATTATTCGGGCTGGCGTTAGCGATCAGCGTGTATGGCGTGGTGAACGCTTCGTGGACGCGAGTAAAGCGCATCACCGTGCGACTCCCGGGATTGCCTGGGCTTTGGCGCGGCAGAACCATCGCCCTGGTCAGCGATCTTCATTTGGGAAATATTCGCAACGCCAGGTTCACGCGCAAGATTAGCAAAAAAATCAACCGGGAAAACCCTGCTCTGGTCATCATCGCCGGAGACCTCTTCGACGGCACGCCGCTGGATGCCGAGCGCGCGGCCGCACCTCTACGGGAATTGCAAGCGCCATTCGGCGCATTTTTTGCGGAAGGCAATCATGAGGAATTTTCAAATCCTGCACCATTTTTGGAGGCGGTTAGAAAAGCTGGCGTGCGGGTGCTCAACAACGAAGTTGCCGACGTCGATGGTCTGCAGCTGATCGGCGTGCGCTACCGCGACGCGACGCATGCGGAGCATTTCCGCGGGGTGCTGGCGCAGTTGCGGATCGACCGCACGCGAGCCAGTATTCTGATTACGCATGCACCAGATTGTCCGCCAGTTGCCGCCGAAGCGGAAATTTCGCTGCAGGTTTCCGGGCACACACATTTGGGGCAAATGTTTCCGTACACGCTGATTGCCATGCGCATCTATCGTCAGTTTGTGTATGGCCTCAACCGCGTTGGCGGGCTGCAGGTCTATACGTCGTCTGGAGCGGGCACGTGGGGTCCGCCGCTACGCGTCGGTTCACAGTCAGAGATGGTGATGATTCGCTTGGAGTAGCCGCGAGGTCCTAGATCATAGAGCGGGTCTGCCTGCGGAAAGCGCCCTCAGAATCCGGGCGCGCCGGTGGCGGCGGGGCGCATCTCCTGGGGCGGCACAGCGGTGCCCAGGCGCAGATGGGCGAAGTACACCTGGCTTAGGGACATGAAGCCGGTATAGAGGTAGCCCCAAACAAAAAGCAGCAGGAACGGCACGGTAGCGTAGTTTTCGCGCATGACGGAATAGACGACGGTAGCCGCAAAATACACTCCCAGCAAGACCTCCGCGTAAGCGATCCACCCGGCTTTATTGCGATAGGATTTCTTTGCAAAGCTTCCGGCCTTGCCAGCAATATTAAATTTCGGCGTGCGCGCAAATTCTGATTTTTTTCCGACGAGGGCTTCGATGACGGCCTGGGCATTGCGCACGGAGATTCCAATTCCGGTAGCCATAACGAAAGGCAGGTATAAAAATGTGCGCCACCAGGTTTTAGGCCGTAGCTCGCGCTGAGAGACCAGATAGAAGCTGGAGATGGAACAGGTGGAAGCCAGAAACAAAGGCAGATCGATCACCAACATTTGAAACCAGCCCTGATAAAACCGCACGATCATCGCGGGCAACAGCATGGTGGAAAGCAGCACCATCAAGGGGTAGGAAATGTTGGCGGTAAGATGGAAAAAAGCTTCAGACTTGATGTGCCAGGGCGCATCCGACCGAAACACCTTGGGCAGTATTTTTTTCGCCGTCTGGATCAGACCCTTGGCCCAGCGCGCCTGCTGCGCTTTAAAACTGTTCATGTCCACGGGCAGTTCCGAAGCGCAAGCAATTTGCGGCAGATAAAGAAATTTCCATCCTTTGAGCTGTGCGCGATAAGAGAGATCGGTGTCCTCGGTAAGCGTGTCGTGCTGCCAGCCGCCGGCCTGATCGATAGCGATGCGCCGCCACACGCCTGCGGTGCCGTTGAAATTAAAAAAGGTGCCGCGACGCGAACGTGCGCCGTGCTCCACCACGAAATGCCCGTCGAGCAAAATGGTTTCGACGTTGGTCAACAGCGAATAATCGGAGTTTAGGTACGTCCAGCGCGTCTGGACCATGCCAATCCCCGCGCCGCCTTGGGGATCCAGGAAATAAGGAATGGTCCGCCGGAGAAAATCCGGATCGGGAACAAAATCGGCGTCAAAGATGGCTACAAATTGGCCTTTGCTGGTGCGCAATCCATTTTCGAGTGCGCCAGCTTTGAAGCCTTCGCGATTGGCGCGATGAATATAGGTGATGGGCAATCCTTGCGCGGCATAACGATCCACACAATCGCCAGCAACTTGCTGCGTCTCGTCGGTCGAATCATCAAGCACCTGAATATCCAGCAACTCTCGTGGATAATCGAAACGCGAAATGGCGTCCACCAGCCGCTCGATAACGTATCTTTCGTTGAAAATGGGCAGTTGAATGGTGACGCACGGCCATTGCGCGATGGCCGGCGGCTCCGGCGGCACATTTTTGGAGTAAACAAAATAATCGTAGACCAGCCAGTAGCGGTGCAAGCCGTAAATGGCCAGCACGAAGAGCACAATGAAATACGGAATCATCATGGCCAAATCGAAGGCATTGGCGTGATACATGCCGGTAAAGGTGCGATCCGTAATTCTGCGCCAGTAATGGCCGAAGGCGCCTTGGACGGCGAGCACAGCAGCGAGGGTAGTCAGAATTGGCACGATTCGGCTGGCGCATGGCGTGTCCGGTACTGGGGCAAGGCGACCGCGGCGCGTTGGAATTATAAGGCATAAAGGCCTTCGGCGAGGCGCGCACCAGGCTCAAAAAATGCCTACGGGATCAGCACGATTTTTCCCTGCGAGCCCGGCTCCATAATTTCTTTGTGGGCGCGGGCGGCTTCCGCCAGCGGGATTTCCTTGCCGACCACGGGACGCAGCGTGCCGTTTTCCATGGCGGCGAGCAGTCCGGCGTGGATGTCGGCGGATTCGGATTCGGTGAGCGCCCACAAGGTGAAGGCGCGGATGGAAGCGCGGCGCGACATCAGTTCGCGCGGATTGATGGCGATTTCTCCGCGATTGCCCACGACGATGATCCGGCCGTTGACGGCAAGGAGCTTCATGTCCCACGCAAGGTTCACGTTGGCAAGCATCTCGATGACGATGTCCACGCCGCGGCCGGAAGTAGCGTGGAGGATTTCTTCCTGATAACCCGGCTTGGAGTGATCGAAGGCCTGATGCGCGCCCTCGCGTCTGACGAGTTCGAGTCCTTTCGCGCTGCTGGCGGTGCCCAACACCGTCAGACCCATGGCGCGGGCGAGCTGCAGGGTGGCTGTTCCAACGCCACCGCTGGCGCCATGCACCAGCAACGTTTCCGAGGCGTGGGCCCGCGCGGAGTGGTAGAGCGCGTGGTACGCAGTGGCGCAGGGAACCCAAAGCGCCGCGCCCTGCGCGTAGCTGATCTTTTCCGGTAAACGGTAGACCTGGCTTTCGAGCGCCAGTGCATATTCGGCGTAGGAACCGCTCACCGTTTGGGCGGTGTACACGCGGTCGCCGACTTTGACTTTGGTAATCGCATCGCCGACGGACTCGACGACGCCGGCGGCGTCCGAGCCGGGAGTGTAAGGGAGGGCCGGCTTCACGGCATAGGTCCCGGCACGCTGACCCGCTTCGTAGGGATTTACGCCCGCGGCATGAATCCGCACAAGCAATTGTCCCGCCGCTGGAACCGGCTTCGGCACTTCCTCCAGCTTCATCACTTCTGGCGCGCCGAATTCCTTTACGCGAATGGCCTTCATGGTCATTCTCCTGAATCTCGAAGTTGTGCTACTCCCCAGACAGCGTCCCAAAAGGCGCGCCAAAAGGCGGCTGGCCGTCAAAAATGGTCGTCGACGTTAACCGTGGCAGCATCTTTCTCAAGATGGCCCGACAACTGTGCCCAAGCCGTCGTTTGCCAATTATCTTTAACCCTTTTCGACGGGATCCAGGGCGGTAGCGTTTGACTCAGGTAAGTCGCCAGCCCATAAATATAAGGTTCGTACATGGCGCGCAGCCTGATCAGTTTCTGGTCGGCTTCCGCGTCATCACGCAGTTTCAGCCCGTTTTGCGCCAGGATATCTCGAATGCGCTTGAGGGTCTCGGGGTTGAGGCGGTCTTCCGTCAGCGCAACCGGAGTCACGCCGAAGACCTGGGCCAGATCGACGGTAGCGTGGCGAGCAATGGCGAAGGTCAGTTGGGCTTGCTTCTCGCATGATCCCTCGATGCCCACCATCACCAGCGCGCAAGTGTCGAGAATGGAGGTGAGAGAGGCGACCCACGACTGGTTGTCGTGTTGCGAGCGGAAATATGCCAGGACGGGATACGACAGGTGACTTTCCATCAGTTCCGCGCACCAGCGCTCCCAGTCTTTCAGCAATTCGCGGAGCGCCTCCTGTCCGTTTTTGTAGCTGTGGCGGCGCAGGAGTTCGCCGGCGGTGGGCGGAGTGCCGGCACGTGAGTCCAGAAGAGAAATGTTTACCTCGCGGACGGCAAAGGAGCCGTAGATAAACGGGAGGTAGCCGATGACCGCGGCAAGAAAACCGAAGCCAAAACCGGATTCGGCGACAACCAGGAATCGCGAGAGTCCGGAGCGCGGCAGCACATCGCCCAGGCCCAAGGTAAAGAATGTTGTTCCGCTTAAATACATGTCCGTCGAGAAATGGGAAGACCCGTTGTTCGTCACCACTGCGGAGCCGGCGCCGAATTGCATCAGGCCAAAGCTGAACACCAGACCCACAGCCCAAACGGCTACGAGTACCAGCAGCGAAATCGGGCCGTAGAACCCAAGCATGATCTCACGGCGCTTTGGTGCGTGTACGAAGGCCATAATGAGCTTCCACAAGCGCCAGGTGCTTCTGTAATACATGCGCGCGAAACGAAATTTGCGGGTTACGCGGCGTGGCAGGATGATGGCCTCAAACGCGTCCCACACGACGATCCAAAAAACAGCGACACCCAGAATGAAGACACCCGGAACTGGAATGATGTGCGGCGTGGTGTTCATGCTGTTCGCGTGAGGCGACCCATCTCGCCGAGACCGTCAGCCCTGGAGATGCGCGGTTACGGTGATTTCGGCTTTAAAGAGTTTCGAGACCGGGCAGCCGGTTTCCGCGGCTTTTACGGCTTCGTCGAATTTTGCCTGGTCCGCTCCAGGGATTCTAGCGGCCAGATTGAGATGACTCTTGGTGATGGAAAAACCTTCGCCATCCTTCGCCAGCGTGACGGTGGCGGTGGTTTCGAGTTTTTCGGCGGTCATGCCGCGAGCGCCCAGTTGGCCAGAGAGCGCCATGGTAAAACATCCCGCGTGGGCCGCGGCCAGCAATTCTTCCGGATTAGTCCCAATGCCATTTTCAAAGCGCGCGCTATAGGAATACTGCGTCTGCTTCAGCGTTCCGCTGTCGGTGGTCAGCGTCCCTTTGCCGTCCTTGATCCCGCCGGTCCACACTGCCGTTGCCTTCCGATCCATGTTTGATCTCCTTGCCGATTTTGCCTGATGTGACGCCCGGTCCCCGCCGGTTCGTATTGGCGCGAGATATTCGTGCGCCATGGCTCGCCTTCGTTAGATTCGCAATCCAAGAGTTCGATTCCGCAACGCTTTGCAAAGGTATACGGAAAATACAGCGCTTGTCGAGGCGAAAGCCTTATTCGATGCGAGATCATGCGCTACCAATGCCCCAACTGGCGAAAATCACTTTCCACAACGCTTCACCGCGGTATCTCAAATGTCCATACCACGCAAAGGTCACAAAAATATTTGAAACGGTGAGCAGCAGAATGGTTCGCATGAGGGGCTCTCGATCCCGGCAAATGGATTGCCGTTACAGAGCTGAGATGTTTGAGGAGATGAAGTTGGTTCCGGTTAGACGTTGATCGACAGCGACACCAAATCGGTTCGCTGGTGGGGCTGAATGGGCGGCATCTTCGAGCGGTCTACGCGGTTATATGCGGTATCGCGTTCGACAGGCACGCGCCCTGCGGCGCGAATCAATCTCTCGAGTTCCGCGTGCGGCGTAAACTGTGAAGTGCGTGCGCCGGCGTCGTGATAAATCTTCTCTTCCGCCACGGTGCCGTCGAGGTCGCTGGCGCCAAAGCGTTGTGCGATTTGCGCGATCGCGGGGGAGAGCATGATCCAGTAGGCCTTGATGTGATCGAAATTATCGAGCATTAGGCGCGCCACGGCGATGTTGCGCAAGTCCGCGTAGCCGCTGGGATGCGGAATGTGCGAGAGGGCGGTGTTGTCCGGGTGAAAGGCCAGCGGAATGAAGGTGACGAAGCCGTGCGTTTCGTCCTGCAAATCCCGCAGCTTGATCAGGTGGTCGACGCGTTCTTCTTCCGTTTCCACATGCCCGTACAACATCGTGGCGTTGGTTCGCAGCCCGGCTTGATGAGCTTTTTTCGCGATGCTCAGCCACATCTGGCCGCTGACCTTGTGGTCGCAGATAATTTTGCGCACGCGCGGGTGAAAAATTTCGGCGCCTCCGCCGGGCAGCGAATCCACCCCTGCTTTTTTCATCTGCCGCAACGTTTCCTCGATGGAAAGTTTCGCGATGCGCGCGAAGTAGCCAACTTCCACCATGGTGAAAGCCTTCAAATGTACGCCAGGGCAGCGCTGCTTGAGCCCGCGAATCATTTCCAAAAAATATTCAAAGGGCAAATCGGGATGCAGACCCCCGACAATGTGAAATTCCGTGGCGCCCTCGCGCACACCCTGCGCAGCGCGTGCGTAAATTTCCTCTAGCGCGAAGGTATAAGCGCCAGGGGCGTTGGGGTCGCGCCCAAAAGCGCAAAGTTTGCAGTGCGCCACGCATACATTAGTGGGATTGATGTGGCGATTGACGTTGTAATAGGTGATGTTGCCGTGGCGTTTTTCGCGCACATGGTTGGCCAGCCAGCCGACGGCTAGCAGGTCCGGCGTGCGATACAGCAGGATGCCATCCTCCGCGGACAGGCGTTCGCCGGCCAATACTTTGGCCGCGATGGGCGCCAGCCGCTGATCGGAAATGGTCAGTTCTGCCACGAGAATATTGTATCAGGAAGAGGTCTTCGCACAGCGCAGACCGCGGTCGAAAAGCTGCGCCGGCACATTCAGAAGTTTCAAACCTTCCAAAGCGCCGCGGCCGCGGCCCAGCACAGTAAGAACGAAATGCTGATGTAACCGTTCATGGTAAAAAATGCAGCGTCAAGTTTGCTTAAATCGCGGGCGTTGACGAGCGAATGCTCGTATGCCAGCAGCGCCGCGACCACGGCGATGCCAACCCACGCCGGCCAGGGCAACGCGAAACTGGCCGCGAGCCAGCACAGCAGGGCCACGGCGCCGACGTGCATGGCGCGGGCAATCCACAGTGCGTTCGCAATGCCAAATTTTCTTGGAATCGAAAAGAGTCCCGCGCGCAAATCGTAGTCCACATCCTGGCATGCATAGAGCACATCAAAACCGCCGACCCACAGCGTCACCGCGCCGCACAGAATCAGCATGCGCGGATTCAGGCGGCCGGTAATGGCGATCCACGCAGCCGCCGGCGCCACGCCCAATGCAAAACCCAGGAACAAGTGCGACCAGTGGGTGAAGCGCTTGGTGAAGGAATAAAAGAAAAGGATTGCGATGGCCACGGGCGCAAGCTTCAGCGCCAGCGGATTCAGTTGCCGCGCGGCAACGAAGAAAACCGCCACCGCGACGAGCGTGAAAAGCCACGCAAAATTCAGAGACAGAGCCCCGGTTGCCAGCGCGCGCTGCGCCGTGCGCGGATTTTCCCGATCGTAGCGCAAATCCACAATGCGATTTACGGTCATGGCCGCCGAGCGCGCTGCCACCATGGCCACGACGATCCAGAAAATCTGCTGCAGCGAAGGCCAGCCGTGGGGCGGCTGATGCGTTGCCCGCGCCGCCAGCAGCGCGCCGGTCAAGGCGAAGGGCAGCGCGAATACCGAGTGCTCGAACTTGATCATTTCGAGCACGGTGCGAATGCGGCCGGGGGGTTTTCGCGGGGAATTCCGCATCGAGGCGTCAGGCATCGGCTTTTTTGACCGCCAAGCTCCCCGCCCAGCGATACATCTCTTGTTGCGGAAGATCGATCTGCGCCAAAACGCGGCAAACGTACTGCGTCACGAGATCGTCAATCGTCTTCGGCTGGTGATAGAACGCGGGCACTGCGGGCATGATCACCGCACCGGCCTGCTGCGCCCGCAACATATTTTCGAGATGTATGCGATTAAACGGCGTATCGCGCACGCACAAGACCAGCTTGCGCCCTTCCTTCAGGGTCACGTCCGCCGAGCGCGAAACCAGGTCGTCGCTGATACCCGAGGCAATCGCTCCCAGCGTTCCCATCGAGCATGGAATCACCAGCATAGCGTCCACGTGGTGGCTGCCGGAGGCGATGGAGGCCCCGACATTTTTATTGGAAAGCAGTGCAATTTTTCGAGGCGTAGCGCCCAAAATCCGCGATGGCAACTGCTGCAAGTCCCCGGAAGAAATTGCCAATTCCTCGGCAAAAAGCCGCTGTCCCGCCTCCGTGATGACCAGATGAACGTGTCCCACGCGCGCGTCCGCCTCCAGGAGTTGTAGCGCCTTCTGCGCCAAGACCGCTCCGCTAGCGCCAGTGACACCTACGGTTATCGTGAGTTCTTGAGCTTTGGACATCGCATTTTGTGTGGATATGTCGAGTTTCGCAGCGGGTACCGCGCAAGTCAAGGAAGCGGGGTGCGGCCGCCGGTCCATGCTCTTCCGCGGGATATTCTCCGGCGCTCCGGGTTTATACTGGACTTCTAGCCCCAAGGAGATGCCCGATGGGCAATACGGACGAGCTTGATGTGGTGATGGAGTTCATCAATCGCATCAATTCCGGCGACGCGCTCGCACTGGGCGAAGTCATGACGGAAGACCACGTGTTTCAGGACTCTTTGGGCGAACGCTTCGTGGGTCGCGACAAGATGACCGCAGGCTGGACACAATATTTCCAGATGGTCAGCGACTATCGCATTCGCGCCGATGAATTTTTCCAGACCGACCAGACCTTTGCGGTCTTTGGCAGCGCCAGCGGGAGTTACGCGCATAATGGAAAATCCGGCAAGGACAATTTCTGGGAAGTCCCTGCTGCGTGGCGGGCCATCGTACGCGGCAAGCAAGTCGCGGAATGGCGCGTGTATGCGGACAACCAGCCGCTGCGAAAATTAATTGGTGAAAGTGTGCCGTAGTGCGCCGCGACCGCAAACCATGAAAGAACAGAGCGTGCTGGAGCTGCTGAATGCCGTGCGCTCGGGCCGCATGTCCGTTGCAGACGCGGTCGCGCGCCTGAGAAATTTACCCTTCGAGGACTTAGGTTTCGCGAAGGTGGATCACCATCGCGCACTGCGGCAGGGTTTTGCGGAAGTAATTTTTGGCAAAGGCAAAACGCCCAAACAGGTGGCGGAAATAGCGAAAACCATGCTGCGCCGCGATGCCCGGCAAAATATTTTGATTACGCGCGCGGGGAAAAAAGTATTCGTTGCGGTAAAACGCGTAAGCCGCCAGGCAAAATTTTACGAACTCGCCGGCGTAATTACCATCGAGCGCAATCGTGAAATCAGCGGCAAAGGCATCATCTGCGTGGTCTCCGCCGGCACCAGCGACATTCCCGTAGCGGAGGAAGCGGTGCTAACCGCGCAAATCATGGGCAATCAGGTCGCCCGCCTCTATGACGTCGGCGTAGCCGGAATTCACCGGCTGTTGCAACACCGTGAAGAGTTAACCCGCGCCCGCGTCATTATCTGTGTAGCAGGCATGGAAGGCGCGCTGCCCAGCGTAGTAGGCGGCCTGGTAAGCGTTCCGGTGATTGCCGTGCCCACAAGCGTCGGGTACGGAGCCAGCTTCGGCGGCGTTGCGGCCCTCCTGGGCATGCTGAACAGCTGCGCCTCCAACGTCACGGTAGTCAACATCGACAACGGATTCGGCGCCGCGCGCGTAGCCAGCTGCATCAACCGCCTGTAGTTCCGAACCGGCGCCAGTAGTTCCTTGCCGGGGCCGCGTCATTTCCGGCCTGGGGATGGCCGCCGCACTCGAACAAGCGCCTTGCCTCGGAAGACGGCCGCTACGATTTGTCCGCGGCCAACAGAACTTTCATAACACCCGGCTGCTGGGCAAATTTGATCGCGACGGCAGCCTCCGCCAGCGGAAAGGTGCGCGTAATTAAGGGCGCAAGATCAAGCTTACCGGAGCGCAACATCGCAATCGCTCTAGCAAACGGCCCACAGCGCGAACCAACCACGTTAATTTCCTTGACCACGATCGGCCAGGTCTCCACCGGCGCAGCACCGTGGAATGTAGATTTCAGGATGAGGGTGCCGCGCGGTTCGGTCATATGTTGCGCAAACGCCAAGCCGCTTGGCGAACCGGTGGCTTCAACGAGCAGTCGATAGCGCTCTTTAACGTGCTTCCGGTCGGACCGATTACCGCGGACTTTTTTCGTCTCAATCTTCGCGCGCCGCGCGAGCGCCAGTTTGTCCGCGTGTTTTCCATACATCACCACGCGCGGCAGCGCCGTGCGCAGAACGCGGGCGATCAGTTGCGCCAATTTCCCGTCGCCGAGCACCGCAGCTCCACGAAATGAGGCGATCGGAATTTGCTCCAGAATCCGGCAAGCGGCCGCCAGCGGTTCCACAAACACTGCGTCCTCATCGCTGACGTTGCGCGGCACCAAGTGCAAATTCTCCAGCGGCAAGGCCAGATACTCCGCAAACGCTCCGTGATGCCCAACGATTCCCAGCACCCGTCGCCGCGCACAGTGGGTGATTAACCCGCGGCGGCAAAAATCGCACACCGGGCGATACCCAAGCGCCGAACAATGAATATTGATTTCACCAGCGACGCGACGACCGAGCCACTTCTGGCGGGCAGCGGCGGGAACACCGCGTACGTCGACGACTTCGCCGACAAATTCATGCCCCGGCGTCCCATGAAAATTATGATAGCCGCGCAAAATCTCCACGTCGGTGTTGCAGATACCGGCCAAGCGCATGCGAATCAGCGCCCATCCGGGAAGGAGTTTGGGCAGCGGGCGCGTTATGGGTCGAAGCTTTTTATTTGTGACTTGAAAGGCGAGCACAGCTTGTGGATATCCTTTGGAGCTGTCTGTGAAAGGCGCGAAATTTAGGATCTGGTTCTGCGCACAGCTTATTTCTCAACCTTTTCTGGCAAAGCGCGGCGGACGCCGCTGGCCATGCGTTCCATCAACTCAAATTTGGCTTCGAGGCGCACCAGACGGCGGTCGATATCTGTGTATGCCTGCGCCAGATCCTTCACCTGCCCGGTGAGAGTCTCCATGCGGTCTTCGATCAGCACGATCTTGCGGATGGCCGCGACGGCGTCCCGCGCCCAACTCACTTGCCGTTCCTTTTGTGTTTGAGCACGCGGTCCACGTAGATGATCGTTTCATCCAGATTCTTAATCATGCGGTCCGCCGCATGATTCGCCGATTTCGCCAGTCCGCGCAGCTCCGCTTCGCTCTCGACCGGCACGTCTAGGTACAAATCCACGGCGTCGCGGACTTCCTGCGAAAAGGATTTGCCGCGCAGTTTGGCGCGGCGGGTGAGACGCTGCTTTTGCTTCGCATCCATGTGGATGAGCGCGGTGGCCATAAAATCACTCCTATATAAGACCTATATCATAACATCGTCGCGCACGCGTGAGCCAGCCATTTCGAGAGATGGTGACCCTATTCGTGACGAAGAGCGACGATGGGATCGACGCGCATCGCGCGCCGCGCGGGGATCCAGGATGCCGCCAGCGCCACCACCACCAACAAAAGCGCTACGCCCAAAACCGTCGCAGTGTCGTGCGTACCCACGTCGAACACCAGACTGGAAAGAAAACGTGCCACGCCGAACGCTCCCGCCACCCCAAGCCCTACGCCGAGAAGCGTCAATTTCAGGGCGTGCGCTAGAATCATCCCGCGCACGTTCCCCGTCTGCGCTCCGAGCGCCATGCGCACGCCAATTTCCTGCGTACGCCTGCTGACGGTATAGCTCATCACACCATAAACTCCGATAGCGGCGAGCAGCAGCGCCAATCCCGCGAAGATCGCCACCAGCGCCGACGAAAATCTCCGCGGCGAAACGGAATCCGAAATCAGGTTGTCCATGGTCATCACCTGGGTCACTGGCAAATTCGGATCGAACTGGTGCACGATCTGGGTCGCGGCGGCCGCGATGTACAAAGGATCGGAAGCTGTGCGAACGATCAAATACGGCGTCCACCCGCCAACGAAATAGGCGTCATATGTGGGCGCATGGTCCAGCCCGTATTGATGTACGTTTCCGGCGATGCCGATGATCGTGTTCCAGCAAGGCTTGGGATCGAGCGAACATAGATTGATGCGTTTCCCGATGGCGTCACCTTGAGGCCAGAAGCGTCGCGCCATGGTCTCGTTGATGATGGTCTTATTCTGCTGTTTGAAATCGTCCTCGGTGAAGAGCTGTCCGGCCTGCAGTGGGATTCCCAGCGCGGCGAAGTAACCCAAGCTCACCGTACGAAACTCCGCGATCGGACGTCCCCCGCTATCTGGGACAGGCTGGCCCTCGATAACGAAACGCGCGGCCTTGCGCAACTCTGTTCCTAACGGCAACTGGTCGATCCCGCCAACCTCCCGGACACCGGGCAGCGTTCGGATCTGCGCCGCGATTTGCTCGAACAGACGTGCCTGCTTCTGCCCGTACTCCAACTGCTCGGATTCTGAAAGCTGGCTGAACTCAGCAAAGGAAACCGAGGGTTGCTGGACCTCCATCGTCAATACGTGGTCGGGGCGAAATCCAGGATCGACTTCCAGTAAATGTTGAAAGCTCCGGAGCAGCAGTCCCGCGCCGACCAGAGGCACCAGCGCCATCGCGATTTCCGAAATCACCAGCAGATTCTGCGTGTGGTGACCGCCCGAACCGCTCGAACCCTTGCCGCCCTGCTTCAACACACCGGACAGGCTGGACCTCAGCATGCGCAAGGCCGGGATGAATCCGCAGACGAGCCCGGCGGTCAAGCAAACAACCACCGTAAATCCCAGCACCGGGCCGTTCAGGCTGGCGGTACGCAACACCGCGAGCCCCGCAGGAACAAACGCCAGCAACGCGCGCAGTCCCACCACGGCAAAGAGCACGCCGAGCGCGCCGCCAAACACGGAGAGTAGCGTGCTCTCCGTGAGCAATTGCCGGGTCAGACGCCAGCGGCTCGCGCCCAGCGCTAATCGCAGAGCGATCTCGCGTTCCCGCGCAGCGTTTCGCACCAGCAACAGATTCACAATATTCGCGCAAGCAATTAACAGAACCAGGCCGACAGCCCCGAACAGAACCAGTAATGTGGGTCGCAATCGAGCGGCTGACGGATCTTCTAGCGGCCCTACCAGAACGCCAAAATTCTTGTGCGCCGCCGGATAGGCGATCGCCTCCTGTTGATGCAACCTGCCCACCTCATCACGGGCCTGCGCCAGGCTGATCCCGGGTTTCAGCCGCGCAATGGCGGCAAATTCGTGATGTACGTGTTCCGTGAGATCGTCATCGAATTGCCCGAGGGGCATCCACAAATCCGCTCCGCGCAAGAGTTGCGCGCCCGCCGGCAGAACGCCCACCACTCTGTAATGTTTGTTATCGAGAGAAATGCTGCGTCCAATCACACCGGGATCGCCGCCATAGCGGCTCTGCCATAAACGATGCCCCAGCACTACAACCGAGGCGCTTCCCGCGCGATCCTCTTCCGGAACGAATGCTCGTCCAGCCGCCGGGCGAATCCCCAGCATCGGGAAAAGCCCAGAGTCCGCATATGCCGCCTGAACCCGTTGCGCTTCACCATCGCCCGCAAGGTTGAAGCCTTCGGTATTGATCGAGTAGGCGCCCATCTCCGAAAAGCTGGCGTTTTGCCGTCGCCAATCCGCATAGTCGCCCGGAGACAAACCGCCCTTGGGAACTTGCGGCGGATAGGTGTTCCAGATTTCCACCAGACGCTCGGGTTGCGGATAAGGGAGCGAGCGCAACAGCAGGCTTTCGACCACGCTAAAGATCGCGGTGTTCGCGCCGATACCCAGCGCCAGCGTCAATATGGCCACCGCCGTGAAGCCCGGATTCTTGGCCAGCGCGCGGAGGGCATAACGGATATCTTGCAGCAGGTTTTCCACGAAGATCTTTCTCGCCAACTTCCAAGCCAGTTCGACCACCTGGCTTCCGTTTAACGCAGTGAAGCAGACAACGTCTTGATCAACAATGGCTCCTGCTCGGGGAACACGGTGCGCAGGTCCAGGATCAGGCGATCGTCCTCCACGCGAGCAATGACGGAGACGCCAGCTGGTGCGCGCCGCAAACGCTGCTCGAGCTGCGTCGCGGAGTGGCGAACGCTCGCGAAGCGCAACAGCTTCGTCGGCAGCGACTGCGTTGGAGTTGATCCGCCGCCGGCGAGCGAAAGGCCGTCCACGATTTCGCTTTCGACTTCTTCCGCCGGCACTTGCGGGCGCAGCGCGGCGAGAAAATCTTCGCTGCGTTGCAATATTTCGCCGGTGGTCATGCGCATCATGCGCAAGGCCGGCAATTCGTCCCAGGCGGCGCGCAAATAAGCGCTGAGCGTGACTTCCAGCGCCGCAATGGTCAATTTATCCACGCGCAATGCACGGGACAGCGGATGCCGGCGGATGCGCGCGATCAAATCCTCCTTCCCGGCGATGATTCCGGCTTGTGGCCCGCCGAGGAGTTTGTCGCCACTGAACATCACGAGGTCTACGCCAGCGTCAATGGATTCGCGCACGGTGGGCTCGCTGATGCCGTACTTCCCAAGATCCACGAGGCAGCCGGAGCCTAGATCCTCAACGAGCGGAATTCCGCTGCGACGGCTCAGCGCGACCAATTTTTCCAGGGAAGGTTTTTCCGTGAACCCGGTCATTTTGAAATTCGACGGATGTACGCGGAGAAACAGGCGCGTTTTTTCCCCCAGGGCATTTTCGTAATCGGCGAGGTGCGTGCGATTGGTCGATCCAATCTCTCGCAAAATCGCCCCACTTTCCGCCATGATTTCGGGAATGCGAAAGCCATCGCCAATTTCGATCAGTTCGCCGCGCGAAACCAGCACCTCGCCATTCTTGGCCAACGCGGCTAAAACCAGCAGCACCGCGGCGGCGCAATTGTTCACCACGATGGCGGATTCCCCGCCGGTCAACCGTTGCAACAGGCGGGCGGTATGCGCATCGCGTTTGCCGCGCTGGCCATTTTCCAAATCGTACTCAAGGTTGGAGTACTGCGTGGCCGTGCTGCCAAATTCCTCCACCACCGACGCGGACAAGGGCGCTCGCCCCAGGTTCGTGTGTAAAATCACGCCGGTGGCGTTAATTACCGGCTGCAGTGAACGAGCGAGGATGCGCTCGACTTCCGCAGCGATATGTTCCCCCAGAGCTTCGCGAGCGAGCACGACGGGTTTCGACGGGTTACCGGAGGCGCGATCAAGAATCCGCTCGCGCAAATCGGCGAGAACCGTGCGCGCGATTTCCACCACCAGTTCGCGATCCACACGCGCGGCAAGCTCCATGAGCCGCGGTTGTGAGAGCAATTCATCCACCCCCGGCAGCCGGCGCAGCAGCTCTGCCTGTTCCTGCGAAAGCGTGGTTTTCACGTGTGCATCCACGCGGTCATTTCAGCATAGCGGCGCGGCCCTTGTAAACCCGCGACGGTTGGCAGAAAGCACGCACGGGCGCGTGGAGCAATTGGCTCCTGTACCGGGGTGCAGGTCGCGCCGCACGATAGCCCGGTACAATATCGGGCGCATCGCACGCTCAGGCGGTTGACGGCTGCGCGACGCGCTTCTAGCATGATAGTTCGAGGCTCCGACGGGCGTATGGCCACCATCGACGAAGATCTGGCGCAGCTCGAACGCGATATTCGCCAGCTGAAAATCGAGTACGATCAGTATTTCGGCGGCGGACGGAAGCGCCCGCCGACCGAGATTGAGTGGCGAATCGAGCTGTTGGTGAAGCGTTACGGCGAGCGCGGCGGCGACATGAAATCCGGCCAGCGATTTAAATTCAACAGCCTGACACAGAGCTACGCGAAGTATCGCGACATGTTTCGCAAGCGCACGAAGCAAAAGGAAGAAGGAAGCGTGGTGCGCCATTATGGCGCCGCGGCGCGCGCGATTGAAGCCGAACGCGTGCACAAACAAGCGGAACCCCCTCCCGAACCCGAAGTCCCTAAGACAGCGCCAGCCACGCCAAGCACAACGGAAAACGCTCCATTTCGCATGACGTGTTCGCATCCAGAAACAGAAGGCGACAAGATCGGCCAGCTCTACGCGGCGCTGATGAACGCCAAGGAGCGCGCCGGGGAATCGACCCAGAAACTTTCGCGCGCCAGCTTTGACGAATTCGTGCGCAAAAAAACCGCCGACCTGCAAAAAAAGCAGAATTGCCGCGACGTCGAATACGTCGTCGAAACCGTCGATGGCCAGGTAAAACTGAAGGCGCTGGTGAAGGCCTAATTTCAGCGATTTCTCCCGGCGCAACTTCCGCCCACCCTCTTTTTCCACAGTGCAGGCGCCTCGCATTCACTCCGGCCGTTTCCACTTTGCGCCGCATTCTGGCACCCTACACTGTCTGGGTTTTCCGTGCGGAGGGGCGAGATGGCGGTGGAACGCGCGCTGATCAGCGTTTTCGATAAGACGGGGATCGTGGAATTCGCGAAGCGACTCGCGGCGCTGAAGATTGAAATCTTGTCCACCGGCGGAACCGCGAAGCTGTTGCGCGAGGCGGGCGTTGGGGTGCGCGACGTTTCCGATTTTACCGGCTGGCCGGAAATGCTCGGCGGGCGGGTGAAAACGCTGCATCCCAAAGTGCACGGCGGCTTGCTGTTTCGGCGCAAGCATACCGAGGATCAGAAGCAAGCGGCAGAACATGGCATTGCGCCGATCGACCTGGTGGTCGTGAACTTGTATCCCTTCGAGGCTACCGCAGCGAAGGAAGGTCTGACCGCGGAAGAACTGATCGAAAATATCGACATCGGCGGTCCGACGATGCTGCGGTCGGCGGCGAAAAATTTCGAGAGCGTTACGGTGGTGACCGATCCGCAAGATTATGCGCGGGTGGCGGAAGAGCTGGAGTCTTCGCGCGAAACGTCGTTGACCACCAAGCTGGAGCTGGCGCGAAAGGTTTTTGCGGCAACGTCGAGTTACGACGGAAAGATCACCATGGAACTTGAGCGGCTGTCCGCAGCGCAAGGCGTTGGCGGCCATGGCGGTCACGTGGCGCTGGCCCCGAAAGCGGCGCTTCCGGAGCGCCTACATATTTCTCTGCGGCGGCAGCAGGAATTGCGTTACGGAGAGAATCCGCATCAGGCGGCCGCATTGTACGTCCTGGCGGGACGCGCGCCGCACGGATTAGCCGCGGCAAAGCAACTGCAGGGCAAAGAACTTTCGTACAACAATTTTGTAGACCTGGAAGCGGCGCGCAGCCTGGCGGCGGAGTTTGCGCGGCCCGCAGCCGTCATTGTGAAGCACAACAATCCGTGCGGCACGGCGGAGCAGGTTTCACTGGTGGAGGCATATCGCAAAGCGCTGGCGAGCGATCCGGTATCGGCGTTTGGCGGCGTGCTGGCGTTTAATCGCGTGCTCGATGCCGCAACCGCGGAGGAAGTGGCGAAACTTTTCGTGGAGTGTATTGCGGCTCCCGGTTTTGACGAGAAGGCGAAGGCGATTTTTGCGGCAAAGAAAAACTTGCGCTTGCTGGAATTGCCGGCGGACGGGTTGCAACCAGAACACGAGCTGCAACTGAAACGGATTCTGGGCGGCATGCTGGTGCAGCAGCCGGATCTCGGCGAAATCAACGACATTGAGTTGCGCACGGTGACGAAGCGCGTTCCTACGGTGGAAGAAATGAGCACCATGCGGTTTGCTTGGAAAGTATCCAAACACGTGAAATCGAATGCGATTGTTTTTGCCAAGGATGGCGCGACGCTGGGCGTCGGCGCCGGGCAGATGAGCCGCGTGGATTCGGTGAAAATCGCGGTGATGAAAGCGCAGCAATCCCTCGCGGGCAGCGTGGTGGCGTCCGACGCCTTCTTTCCGTTTCCTGACGGCGTGGAAGAAGCGGCCAAAGCCGGAGCTACAGCCGTGATCCAGCCGGGCGGTTCAGTGAAAGACGCCGAAGTAATCGCGGCGGCGGATCGTCTCGGCATGGCCATGGTGTTTACGGGCATGCGGCACTTTTTGCACTGAGAAGGGTTCCAAGTAAGAAGGGCTTGACTGAACGTGCCCCCAACCACGGCGGGAAGGCTGTTGTCGTCGCCGCGGAGAGCTTGTTGCGGCTTGGCTTCTGAAGGCGGCTCCACTTGCCCCCAAAGAGTCGGCAGCATTTTCTGCGCTTAACGCTTGAATAGTGGCGCTGCCGAGATGACGTGTCGGTCTTCCCGACATAAACATCGACCGCGCCATTCATGGAGCGGAGAGCATCCTACCTCTGAAGTTCGATGAGTTTGCCGAGGGAGGGTGACATGGCTGCGAGTGCCGAGGGAACGAAGATTGTGTTGCAGGTGGGGGCGGAGTTGCGGGTGCGGAACAATGGCGATGTGATTATGGACAATCCGGCGATTGAGCTGGCGAATGACGACCGGGCGTCGGATGCCGTGATTTTGTACAGGTTTGACGCCAAGGCTGGGGAGCATATCTTTCGGTTGCTGGACCCCGTGGCGGATCATGCGCATACGAAAGTGCATCGGCGAGACGATTAGAGCAGGACGTTGTTGCCGGCGCGTGTGGGGCGACGATTGAGGCGGACATACCTCGCGGCAGAAGCGCGCAAACCCAAGAGAGATTGCTCTGATAATGACGGGATGGCAGGCGCTGAGTTTTTTGCCGCGCCAACGCTTTTGCGTGCCGGAGGCATCTCAGCAGGACGGCTTGGCGGGCTGAAGGCACCCCGGCCGCTCCAGGTCGAGAGTAACAGACGGCGGCCGATACGAAGAAGCGGCATAACGGATTGAGGAAGCCAGTAGGAATGGGTTTTGACCGCGTTTGGGGCGCATGGGATAATTTTCTTTTGGGGCAGACATGACTCTTCGAGCTATCACAATCGTAACTTTGTTGGCTGGGCTGGGCGCTGCTGGCTTGGTGGCGAACGCCGCAGAGTCGTCGCAGGAGCAATTGCCCAATTTTGGGACAGTGCCGCGGACAGCGCCGGGGGCACAGGGCGCGCCGAAGTCTGGCGACACGAATACCGCCAGCCCCAACGCGACCGACAACAGCAAGACGGACGGCGCAAAGCCCGAGTATACCAAGGCAGAAAATGCCTCGCGCGCGGACGCTTACTACTATTTTACGATGGGGCACATTTACGAGCAGCAGTACGAAGCGACGAGCCGGGCGGAGTTTGCCACGCAGGCGATCGAGGCGTACAAGAAGGCGTACGCGCTGGATACGAAGTCACCGGTAATTGGCGAGCGGCTCGCGGAGATGTATTGGAAGGCGCAGCGAATCCGCGATGCAGTGGACGAAGCGAACGAAATTTTGAAGCGCGACCCGAATAACCTGGCGCCGCGTCGTTTGTTGGGGCGGATCTATTTGCGGAGTTTAGGCGATTTCAGTGTAGGCAGCGGTAAGTCAGACATGGTCGGGAAGGCCATTGAACAGTATCGGGAGATTTACCGGGTCGATCCGGATGATACGGAATCGGCTCTGTGGCTGGCGCGGCTATATCGCTTGAAAAATGAGCCGGACAAAGCGGAAGAGGTATTGCGCGGCATTTTGAAGACGGATTCGGAAAATGAGCCGGCCGTGGAGCAGTTGACCCAGCTGCTGCTGGATGAGGGGAAGAATGCGGAGGCGGTGACGCTGCTCGAGGGTATTACCGCGCACGCGAGTTCGCCGACGCTGCTCGATTTGATGGGCGACGCGTACACGCAAGGACATGATTTGGCCAAAGCGGAAACGGCGTATCGCCAGGCGGTGGATTTGGATCCCGCGGAATTGAGCCACCAGCGCGGACTGGGGCAGACGTTGCTGGCGGAAGAAAAATATCAAGAAGCACTGGGGGTATATCAGAAGCTGTCGGACGTGATGCCGGATGATCCGGACGTTTTTCTGCGTATCGCGCAGATTTATCGCGAACTGCACCAGATGGATAAAGCGGAAGACAATCTGGTGAAAGCGCGGCAACTGGCGCCTGGCAGCCCGGAAGTGATGTACAACGAAGCGATGTTATATCAGGAGCAGGGACGGTTTGAGGACGCGATTCGCGTGTTGTCCGATGCCGTGTCGGGGATTAAAGCAGAGCGCAGCGTGCTGCCGACGCGGCGGCGGTCCCTGGCGATTTTGTATCAGCAGTTGGGACAGCTCTATCGCGATACGCAGAACTATCAGGTGGCGGTTTTCACCTACGACGAGATGGGGCATCTGGGCGAGGAAGAGGATCGGCGGGCACGGCTGCTGATTATGGACACGTATCGCGCGGCCAAGGATTTGCCGAAGGCGCTGGCGAGCGGGCAAGAGGCGGTGACGAAATACCCCGCGGATACGGCGATCCGATCCAGCTACGCGCTCCTGCTGGGCGAAAACGGACAGACCGACGAAGCAGTCAAGATTTTGCGCGCGCAATTCTCGAGCAATGCTGGGGGCAGTAACAGCGCGGCGGCGGACCGCGATACGTATTTGAATATTGCGCAGGTGTATGAGCGTGGACGGCGTTACAAGGAAGCGGAAAGCACCGCGAAAACCGCCGAGGCTTTGCCGGGCCCGGAGCGCGACAATGAGATGGTGTGGTTTTTGCTCGGCGCAATTTACGAGCGGCAGAAAATGTTCGATAAGGCCGAGGAAGAGTTCAAGAAAGTGCTGGCGGTAAACCCGAATAACGCTCAGGTGCTGAATTATTACGGCTACATGCTGGGAGATTTGGGGACGCGGCTCGATCAGGCGGAGGATTTGGTGCGGCGCGCGCTGAAAGACGAGCCGTACAATGGGGCGTATCTGGACAGCCTGGGCTGGATTTATTTTAGGGAGAACAAGCTGGCGGATGCGGAGGCCACCTTGCGCATGGCGGAAGAGCGCGAGAGTCACGACGCGACCATTCATTCGCACCTTGGCGATTTGTATGCCAAGACGGGCCGAAGCGATAAGGCCGCGGCCGAGTGGGAAAAGTCTTTGGTGGAATGGCACCGGGCGCTTCCGGCGGACGTGGAAAACGATAAGATTGCGGAAGTGGAGAAGAAGCTGTCTCAGGCGAAGCACCGCGTGGCGCAGACGGGCCCGCCAAACGAGAAGCCGTAAGCACCTGTAGCTCGCCAAACGAAAGAACTGCTATCCCACATGAACGAAGTGCATATTCCGGCGTTTGCGAAAATCAACGTGCGCCTGCACGTTTTGGGCAAGCGGCCGGATGGCTTTCATGAGCTGCGCACTATTTTTCAGAGCATCTCATTACACGATGATTTGATTTTGCGGGGCACGCGCGGGCCAGGGATTGCGTTGCGGGTGGAGGGCGATGCGGCGCTTTCGACGGAGCCGGTCGAGAAAAATTTGGTGTATCGCGCGGTGGATCTCGTGCGGCGGGAACTGCACGTGCGTGGCGGAGTGGAAATTGTGCTGCGCAAGAAGATTCCCGCGGGACGCGGATTGGGCGGAGGGTCGAGTGATGCGGCGGCGGCGCTGCTGGGATATTTGCGGCTAATCGGTAAAAAACTGGACGCGGGACGACTCATGGAAGTGGCGGCGTCATTGGGCGCGGACGTGCCTTTTTTCCTGCAGGGCGGCCGGGCGCTGGGCATCAGCAAGGGTGACGAGATTTACCCGCTGCCGGACGCAGTCAAGCTATATTTGCTGATCGTATCGCCGCGCGAGATTCAGGTGCCGACGCCGGATGCGTACCGATGGCTGGACGCCCAGCCGCTGAAGGCATCGAGGAATGCGGCGGCTGCGCGCGAAACGTTGACAAAAGCCGCCAAAGCCTCTAGAATTTGGGTGTTCTGTGCTCTCACTTGGAGCGCGCAGCGCACCGGCTCTCCGCACGAATTTGCGAATGATTTTGAGATGCCGGTGTTTCTGCGTCACCCGCGACTGAAGCAAATCAAGCGGGTGTTGCTGCAAAATGGAGCTGCAGAAGCCTCGCTGGCGGGTAGCGGTTCGGCGGTGTTTGGAGTTTTCCCGAGCCCAGCGATGGCGCGCCGAGCCGCTGTTAGGTTTCCGCACGATCAGACCTTCGTTTGCGAAACAATTTCGCGCCGCAGGTATCTCCGCGCTGTTTCTGGCGCGCGTGTAAGGTAAGCCGCAGCGTCTTCGATAGAAATTAAGGTTGTTTCGGGCCCGTTTCGCGGGCGTGTGTGCAGGGGCGTTAGAAAGCAGGTCCCCCGCTTCGCTCGGGATGACAATTCTTTAGCTTGGAGCTGACGCGTCTTGAACGACGACCGGTTCAAAATTTTTACGGGCACGGCCAACCCGGCGTTGGCGGCGAGCATTTGCAAGCATTTGGATGTCGAGATCGGCAGGGCGAAGCTGGGGCGCTTTTCCGATGGCGAGATTCATTTTCAGATTTTGGAAAATGTGCGGGGCGCGGACGTTTTTGTGGTGCAGCCCTGCCATTATCCGGTCGACAACCACCTACTGGAGTTGTTGCTGATGATCGACGCGTTTAAACGCGCGTCGGCCTGGCGGATTACCGCGGTGCTGCCGTATTACTGCTATGCGCGGCAGGACCGCAAAGACAAACCGCGGGTTCCGATCTCCGCAAAGCTGGTGGCGGATTTGCTGGAGACGGCGGGAGCGAGCCGGGCGCTGACTTTGGATTTGCATGCGCCGCAGATTCAGGGATATTTCGACGTGCCGGTGGATCACTTGTTCGCTTCGCCGGTGCTGGTGGAATATTTCAAGCATAAAGATTTGCCAAACCTGACGGTGGTTTCTCCGGATGCGGGCGGCGTGGAGCGTGCGCGGTTTTTTGCGAAGAAACTGGGCGTGCCTTTGGCGATCGTGGACAAACGGCGCGTGGACATCGACGTCAGCGAAGTCATGAATTTGATCGGAGACGTGCGCGGCCGTAGCGCGCTGATCGTGGACGACATTATCGATACGGCGGGGACGCTGGTGAAAACGGCGGAAGCGCTGCTGAATGAAGGCGCCACGCAGGTGTTTGCGGCGTGCACGCATGCCGTGCTGTCGGGTCCGGCGGTAGAGCGTATTGCGAAGTCGCAGATTAAGGAAGTGGTGGCGACGGATTCGGTGCCGCTGAGCGAGGCGGGAAAGAAAATGGGCAAGATTACCGTGCTCAGCGTGGCGGAATTGCTGGCGCGAGGGATTCGTTCGATTCACGAGGAGACATCGATCAGCGAGTTGTTTATTTAGCGAATCGGGTGGGCTCAAGAACAGCGGATTTCTCGCTGCACCCGGGCCGACAGGATTTCTTAGTTTCGCCAGTCTTGACTTTATAGATTTAGGACGGGAAGGAAACAGAACATGGCTCAGGCAGAAAAAATCGTGGTGGAAGGCGCGGCGCGCGATCTGCGCGGCAAGAATGAAGCGCGGCGGTTGCGGTCGACCGGGAAATTGCCGGCGACGTTGTACGGCGGCAAAGGCAAAGCGATTTCGCTATCGGTCAACGCCAAACAGGTCGGCGCAATCCTGCGGTCGGAGAGCGGGCACAACACTTTGTTCCAGGTGGACCTCGGAGGCAAACACGAGCCGGCGATTTTGAAGGATTGGCAAGTGGACCCGGTCAGCGGAAAGCTGTTGCATGTGGACTTGTTGCGCATCGCCATGGACGTGCGCATGCGCGTGAAGGTTCCAGTGCACACCTTTGGCGAACCGAAGGGCGTGAAGGTGGAAGGCGGCGTGTTTGAAATCGTTACCCGCGAAGTGGAAATCGAGTGCTTGCCCGGCGAAATTCCGACGGAGTTCCGCGTGGATGTCAGCAACCTGGCGCTGAACGGAGCGGTACGCGCGAGTGAACTGCCGATGGATACTGCGAAGATGAAGCTGATCACCGAACCCGAGCGCGTGCTGGCGCACGTGGTGGCACTGCGCGTCGAGGAAGAGAAGCCCGCGGACGTGGCCGCAGTGGCAACCACCCCGGCCGAGCCCGAAGTCATCAAGAAGGGCAAGAAGGACGAGGAAGGCGAAGCGGGCGCAGAGACCGCCGGCAAGACGGAAAAGGCTGGCGAGAAAGACGACAAGAAGAAGAAGTAACGCGGTGCGAGGGTGCGCTGGCGTTCGCGGAAGAATTTATGCGGCTTATCGTCGGACTTGGGAATCCGGACCCGGAGTATCAGTGGACGCCGCACAACCTGGGTTTCATGGCGGTGGACGAATTGGCGAATCGCGGCGGGATTCGCGTTTCACGGCCGGAAGGCAAGGCCCTGGTCGGACGCGGCAAGCTCGCGGGAGAAGAAATACTTCTCGCCAAGCCGCAGACGTACATGAATCTCAGCGGCATTTCGGTGAAGGAGCTGCTGGGAAAGTACGAATTGCAGCCCGCGGATTTGCTGGTGCTGTTTGACGAACGCGATTTGCCTTGGAGCATGATTCGTATCGGCGAGCGCGGCAGTCCCGGGACCCATAACGGGGCCAAGTCGGTGACCAGCAGCGTGGGGACGCAGGAGTTTCCGCGGCTGCGTCTCGGTTGCGGGCCAGACCACCCGGTGCACGATTTGGCCGCATACGTTTTACGGCCGATGAAGAAGGCGGAACTGGAAGTTGCTTCGGAGATGGTAGCAGAAGCTGCCGATGCGGTGCAGATGATCTTGCAGCAGGGCTTTGCGGCGGCGATGAATAAGTACAACCGCAAAAATACGTCCGGAACGCTCGACCAGGACGACTCGGCGTAACAGGATTTTCCGGGTTGACACCCGGCGAAAAGAAGAGAAGAGGTCACATGGAACAAGAACGACTGTACGATTTGATTTTCATCGCTCGCCCGGCCACGCCGGAAGAGGACATCAAGAGAGTGATCACCGGCATCGAGCACACCTGCGCGGAAAAGGGCGCGAAAATCGAGAAGACGGAGCATTGGGGGACGCGCAAGCTGGCCTACAAAGTGGCTAAGCATCGCGAGGGAATTTATGTGTATCAGCAGATTCGCACGTCGCACGGCGAATTGATGGCGGAGCTCGAGCGCCGGCTGCGCGTGCAGGACGTGGTCATTAAGTATTTGACCATTCGCCTCGATGAGGATTTGAAGCTGCAGAAGAAGCTGGGGGATCGCCGCGAGAAGCGTGCGGCACGCCGCCCGCGGCGGACGCCTTCGGCGCCTCCGGCGGGCGGTTCGCAGGATCATGCGCCGCGTCATTCGGAGCGTCCGCAAGAACGGTTCCAAGATCGGTCGCCGGAGCGGGCTCCGGAACGCCACGTGGAGACGGTGGGCTGACGCTCGCCGCAGCACACTGCAAAATATTTGATTAGAGATACAGGTTGACTGCGGTCTAGCCGCAGTCGCCGAGCAATCGAAAGGGTGGATGGGCATGGCAGAGGAACTGAAACAAGCGGCAGCGCCACAAGGCGGCGGACATTCCGGCGCTGGCGGACACAGCGGGCCGCGCCGCGAAGGAGGTCCGGCCGGTGGGCACGGCGGGCCGCGGCGAGATGCGGGACCGGGTGGCCCCGGAGGGCCTGGCGGCGGTCCCGGAGGACCACGCCGCGGCAAGCGCCAATATTTCCGCAAGAAGAAGGTGTGCAAGTTCTGCGTGGAAAAGATGGACTTGATCGATTACAAGCGCGCCGATATTTTGTCTCAGTTTGTGCAGGAGCGCGGCAAGATTTTGCCGCGTCGCATGACCGGCGTTTGCTCGCGCCACCAACGCTGGCTCGGCGTGGCCATCAAGCGCGCACGCAACATCGCGTTGCTCCCGTTTGCCGGCAGCGCCAGCGGCACGCTGCAACCGCGCGCGGTCCTGGCCGGCGCGGACAGTCATAAGGGCGCCGAGGCTGTGAAACCGGTGGAGGCCGCGAAACCCGCTGAGTCCACGAAGCCCGTCGAAGCGCCTAAGGAAGCGGCAAAGGCGCCCGAGACGCCGAAGGCCGCGGAAGCCCCGCGAGCGGAAGGATAAGGAGCTAGAGACCAGTCATGGAAATCATTCTTCAGGAAGATATCGAAAAGCTCGGGCACCGCGGCGACATCGTCACCGTGAAGCCCGGTTACGCCCGGAATTTCTTGCTGCCGCGCAAAATGGCTATCGAAGCCACCAGCGGAAATATGAAGGCGCTCGAACGCATTCGCACGTCTCTGGCGAAGAAAACCGCCACGGAGCTCGAGAGCGCACAGAAGCAAGTGAATTTGCTCAATGACGTTTCGCTGAATTTCAGGCGCAAGACCGGCGAGAACGAGCAGATGTTCGGCTCGGTCACCAGCGGCGACATCTCGGAGGCGCTGGCGGCGCAGAGCTTCAAGGTGGACAAGCGCCAGATTCACATCACCGAACCCATCAAGGCGCTGGGCGACTACAGCGTAACCATCAAGGTATTTCGCGACATCGCCGCCACCGTAAAAGTGCACGTCGAAAAAGAGCACGTAGAATAATTCGGCGACATGCCGTTTCTGAAGCGGCGGGATGCAGCAGCTCGCGTCCCTTTTTTTGTTCGCGCGCAAAATAATTTTTGCAAGCAAAAAAAAGCTTGCACCGGATTTCCGCCGCGATGCACAGGCACTCCGATTGACGCGCAAAAAACTTCCGCGCACAATGCGCGCAGTGCTCGGAAAATAGTTTCGGAAATGTTCTGACAGGGGAACGAACCGGCTAGGTAAAACTCCCAGCTTGTGCCGCAAAAAAGTTTGTGATACAAATAGCGAAGAAAAAGCGAAGCATTGCGCGGTCCTATGCCAGTTGATACCACGCTCGAAAAGCCGCTGCCCAGCAACCTCGACGCCGAGCGTTCGGTGTTGGGCGCGATTCTGCTCGACAACAACGCACTGAACGCCGCGATTGAAAATCTGCGTCCCGAAGATTTTTTCCTGGATCAGCATCGCCGCGTTTTTACGCAGATGATCTCGTTGGGCGAAACGCAGCAAGCCATCGATCTCGTTACCCTTACCGAGGAACTCCATCGCCGCGGAGACCTCGAGGCCTCGGGTGGCGCGCCCTATCTGGCGTCGCTGGCCGATGGCATGCCCAAGGTTTCCAATATCGAGCATTACGCGCGCATCGTCAAAGAAAAGGCCCTGCTGCGCAACCTGATTCACGCTACGCACAAAATTCAACAGAACGCTTTTGAAGGCGAGGATGGCGCGGACGCGATCCTGGATAATGCGGAGTCCTCAATTTTCGCGCTGGCCGAAGACCGTGTGAAGGCCGGCTTGATCCCTATCAAAGACATCGTCCGCGACAATTTTGAGCGCCTCGAAAAAATCTTTCGCGAAGGCAAAAGCATAACCGGCATCCCCACCGGTTATGTGGAATTGGATAAATTGCTATCCGGGTTGCAACCCTCGGAGCTGCTGATTCTGGCAGCGCGTCCTTCGCAAGGGAAAACCGCGCTGGCTTTGAATCTGGCGGAAAACATCGCCATTCGTTCCGGACGAGCAGTGGCGATTTTCAGCCTGGAAATGTCCAAAGAGTCTCTGCTGCAACGCTTGGTGGCCTCCGTCGCGCAGATCGACGCGCACAAATTCCGCACCGGGCACTTGAGCCGGGAAGATTGGCGGCGCATGACGGAAGCCTTGGGACAGATTTCCTCGGCGCCGCTGTGGATCGACGACGCGGGTTCCAACAGCGTGCTGGAAATTGGCGCCAAGGCACGGCGGCTGAAGAAAGAAAAGAACCTGGCGCTCGTGATCGTGGATTACTTGCAGCTCATCACCAATCGCGGGCGATTTTCGAACCGGCAGGAAGAAGTTTCCAGTATCTCGCGCCAATTGAAAGGATTGGCAAAAGAATTGCAGATTCCGGTGCTGGTGCTCAGCCAGTTGACGCGCGCGCCGGAACGCGAGGAGCGCGGGCCGCAACTCAGCGATCTACGCGAATCGGGCGCCATTGAGCAGGACGCCGACGTGGTTATGTTCATTTACCGGCCTAATTTTTTTAAGCTGGACGCCGCGCCGGAAGAGCGCGATCAGGCGGACATTTTGATTGCCAAGCAGCGGAATGGACCGACCGACAAAGTGCGCTTCGTGTTCCGCAGCCGCCTAACGCGATTTGAAGAAGCGGCGCCTGACGCCTTCGCGCAGTTCGCGCCCGACGATAATTAGCGATTGCGGCGTGTCGATGGCACCACAAGTGTGAACCGCGCGGGCCGAACGCAGAACTCAACCGGTCTTGCTCTAGCGGGATAAGATCCTCAACTAATTGCAAATTAAATACTTAGGACAAAAGCTTCGCGATTTGCCGGCTGCCTGAGACCTGGCGAATGGCGTGCATAGTGCGAAGGGTGTTGCCTTTCACGCGCGGTCCAATGTGGCTGTCGTGAGGAACGGCGTGGATGTCGTACACTAAATTTTCTCGCCCTCGCGTGCCCTGGATACGCAGAGGCGCGCGGCGGATGTGGACTCGGATGGCTCGCAAACGGAATACCCATAAACAAATAGCAGCTGGTGTCAGGGCAACAACAAAGTGGGATTCGGCGCCGCGGCATAGCCGCCCGGTGTGGGCCGAAATTTCCCTTCCGGCGCTCGCAGGTAATTTTCGCGCTATCCGCGACTACGTTAATCCCCCAGCGGAAAAGCGCAAAACACCAAGGAAAATCCTGTCCATCGTAAAGGGCAACGGCTACGGCCACGGGGGTCCGCAAGTAGCGAAGGCGCTTGAAAAAGCCGGCTCCGACTGGTTCGGCGTCACCTGCACCGAAGAAGGCATTGCCGTGCGCAAAGCCGGCGTGCGCAAGCCCGTGCTGATTCTCACCAGTTTTGTTCCCGGCGAAGAGCAGCGCCTGGTAAACCACAACCTGACCGCAGTGATTCACCGCTGCGAACAGTTGCAAACGCTCGACAAAGCTGCGGCACGCCTCGGCTCGCGGAAGCCGGTTTCGTTCCACCTGAAAATTGACACGGGAATGAATCGCCTGGGCATTGCGCCGGCCGATGTGGAATGTTTCGCGCAGCAGCTCGCCAAGTGCAAACATCTGCGCCTGGGCGGCGTGATGACGCATTTCGCATCGTCGGAAGTTTTCGGCGATTCCGTCGCCGGACGCCAAACGCGCGAACAGGAAGAGCGGTTTTACGGCGCGCTGGAGCGCCTGCGCGCTCTCGGCATCGATCCCGGGATCGTGCACCTGGCCAACAGCGCGGCAATCGCCTCACGTCCCGAAACCTGGGCGGACATGGTGCGCCCTGGGGCGATTTTGTACGGCTACCATCCAGGCTACGATCCGACGGAACGACGAGTCGAAATGGAAAAGCGCCTGGCGCTGAAGCCGGTGATGAGTTTGCGCGCGCGCATCATCGGCGTTCGCGACGTCTCCCCGGGCGCCGGGGTAGGTTACGACGCAGCCTTCGTGGCGTCCCGTGCTTCGCGCATTGCCGTGCTGGCTGCGGGATACGGTGACGGCATTCATCGCTCGCTGGGCAATCATGGAAACGTGCTGGTGCGTGGCGTCTTGGCCCCCATCGTCGGAATCGTTTCGATGGATGTCACCATGATCGATGTCACTGATGTGCCGGGCGCCGCAGTGGGCGACGCGGCCACGATTTACGGTGCTGCTGGCGATCAAGTGCTTCCTGCCAGTCAGGTGGCGCGCAGCATCGGCACGGTCACGTCAGATCTCCTGTGCGCGGTAACCCACCGCGTGCCTCGCGTATATCTTCCCTGAAGAGGTTGGTGAGGTAGTGCCACGTGGGACCGGCGAACGTGGCGAGAGTGTCTTGCAGCCTTCTTTCGCCTTGCCTCCGCCGCGGATCGTTGCCGCGTGTCCTCCGAGATAGCGCGGGCGGGCAGAGTTATGAGAGCATGTAGTTTGCGGGAAGTGCAATCTCCCATGCTCACCCCGTACGGCTCGGAGACGCTCTTGAGTCTTCGGAACGAAGTGGCAATTTTGCAGTGGTCGTAATTTACTGTGAGCTCGTATGAGCTGGAATTCTCCCGAAGATCGCAAGCCTTCTCCCCCACGGCCTAAAAAAAATCGTTATTCTATTGAGAAAATGTCAGCGGCGGACGACGGCAAGGAGCGTCCGCCGTCGCAAGCCGCTGCCCCGGCCCGAGAGTTCTGGGCCCTTCGTGCCCTCCTCCTCGTGGGGATAGCCGGCTTGTGCTTCGGCCTGCAGCCCTTCGGTTGGCCCAGGGTGTCTGCGGCTGTCGCCGGTTTTTTCTTTGCCGCGTTGCTTCTGATGATTGAGCGGCGTGGTCAGCGCGTCGCGGTTGGCAGCCTGCTTGGCGGAGCAACAGGCGTGGCAGCGGGAATCCTGGTGACGGTGCTGCTGGCGCTGGTGATCTCGCTAACCGCTGTCGCGGGCAACACCAAATCCGTGCTCGTCTGCGCGTCGCTTTCTGTATTCGGCTACCTGGGGCTGATGCTTGGTGCAGGCCGCGGCGCTGAAGTTCTACGTGACCGGGGCGATGCGCGGAGGGCGGAGCCGCGGCATCGGGAATCCCTAAAACTGCTGGATACCAGCGTGCTGATTGACGGGCGTATCGCGGACATTTGCGATGCGCACTTCGTGGACGGGGTGATCGGTGTGCCGCAATTTGTGCTGCACGAACTGCAAATGGTGGCTGATTCTGGTGATGCGCTGAAGCGGCAGCGCGGACGGCGTGGCTTGGAGATCCTGCAGCGCATGCAGAAAATGACGCACCTCGAAATGCGCGTGCTGGAAGATGGTGTGCCGGTGGATCTGGCCGTAGACGATAAATTGGTGGAGTTAGCGCGCCGCACCGGCGCGAAGATCGTGACCAACGATTTTAACTTGAACAAAGTAGCTGCGGTGCACGGTATCGCGGTACTGAACGTCAACCTGCTGGCCAACGCCATGAAACCCGCGGTGTTGCCTGGGGAACCGATGCGGGTTTTAATTTTGCGTGAAGGGAAGGAGCCAAGCCAAGGCGTGGCGTATCTCGATGATGGAACCATGGTGGTCGTCGACGGCGGCCGGCGCATGATTAATAAGAGCGTGGATGTCATCGTTACTTCGGTGCACCAGACCACCGCGGGAAAAATGATTTTTGGGCGGTTGGACGAGAGCGCGGAACCTAGTCCTGCGATGGCGAAGCGCGCTGCGGCCGCTGGGAACGGGGGGCGCGAAGAGATCGGCAATAATGCCACAGAGGATTTCCCAAATGGCGGACGCCCCGGCCCAAAACTGCCAGAGCGCAGCCACGGGTGACCGAAAAAGAAGTCTGGCCGTCGCGAGATTCTTAACTTATTCCCTTCCAAATCTATCTGTCCCCCTGTCTGGTCGCGGGTCAATTTCTAAACTGATCCGACACTCGACAGCCTTCCCGTAGGGCCCCTATAGCGGTGTCCGGCGGTCCGTGCGCGTTGTCCTGATGCCCAAGCTTCGGGTACACTCAAAAGTCTGCTAACTGGTATCGGCCGGCTTGAGGGCACGAAGCGCCGAATTATCATTTTGTCGAGCACATCATGAAACGCATTGCCGCTATTCTTCCCGCTGCCGGTCTAGGTACGCGTATGGGCGCGGAAACGCCCAAGCAATTTCTGGAGCTTGCGGGCACGCCTATTGTGATTCACACCGTGCGCCGGATCGCCGCGTGTGCGCTGATCACGGACATCATTATCGCCACCCGCGGAGATGTGGTGAAGTCGCTCGAAGCCAGCCTGGCCGCCGAGAAATTTTCGCAGAGTGTCCACGTCATTCGAGGCGGCGATTCGCGGCAGGAATCTGTGTCGCTGGCTTTGCAACACGTGCCTGAAGAGGCTGAGATCGTGCTGGTGCACGATGCCGTGCGGCCCTTCGTGACCACGGAACAGATTGCGCGGGTGATTGAAGAAGCGCGACGGTGCCAGGCCGCGATTCTGGGAGTCCCGGCAATGGACACGGTGAAAGAAGTCAAGCGCGCAAGCTTGCCTGAAGATGTGGCGCTGATTATTGGCACGATCCCTCGCGAGCGCGTGGTATTGGCGCAAACTCCGCAGGCGTTTTCCGCGAAGTTGTTGCGGCAAGCATTTGCCAGCGCCGCGGCCGATGGCGTAAACGCTTCGGATGAGGCGGGCTTGGTGGAGCGGCTGGGGCATGATGTGCACGTGGTGCTGGGGTCGGAGCGGAATATAAAAATTACGAAACCGGCGGACATGGATTTGGCGCGCTTTTATTTGGAACGCGAGTTTGGCAGGCGATGAGCACACGCTGCGGCATCGGGTATGACCTTCACCGGCTTGAAACGGGCCGCAAACTTATCGTCGGTGGCATCGAGCTGCCGTTCGACAAGGGCCCTGTGGGGCATTCCGATGGCGACGTGCTCGCACACGCGATGTGCGATGCGCTTTTGGGGGCCGCGGCGCTCGGAGACATTGGCACACACTTTCCGGACAGCGATCCGCGGTGGAAGGGCGCCGCAAGCCTGATTTTTCTCGAGCACGCCCGCACGTTGTTGGACGAAAGACGTTTTAGCATCGAGCATATCGACGCAGTGGTTATTCTGGAAAGACCCAAGCTCGGGCCGCATTTTCCCGCCATGCGCGAGGCGCTGGCGACCGCGCTGGAAGTGGCCGCCGATAAAATTCACCTCAAAGCAAAAACGAACGAAGGCGTGGACGCGATTGGCCGCGGCGAGGCGATGGCTGCGTGGGTGGTGGCTACGCTGAGCCTCCGGTAGATTCCGCCCATTATTTCGATGTCCGACGAAAAAGCAGAAACGGGCGCGGCGCCGGTAAACCCTTTCGCCGGCAGCGACGTCCTGGAAATTCTGCGACAACGCGCCTGGCTGGTCGGCGAGGCCTCGCCGGAACATTTAGCATGGTGCGCTCGCGCGGCATCTTTGCTTGGGCCGCAGGTCGCAGACAGCGGCGAGCTGGGCGACTTGCTGCAACTCGTTTTTCGTTACGACGCGGAAGAAACGCTGGCCAAGGTGGAGAGTCACATTGTTTTATCGCGTTATGCGGCGCGCGAGGTACTGCGCTTGTTCACCGCGGAACTTCTGGATGGCCCACCGCTCGGCTCCGAGCGCTTCAGCGAAATAATCACCAAAATGAAAAGCCGCATGGAGGCTCGCGGCCGCGAACTGTTTCATCCAATCCGTTTGATGCTCACCGGACAGTCTGGAGAAGGCGCCTTGGACCGCGTTATTCTTTTGGTTGATGATGCGGCTGCTCTTCCCTTCGCAGCGCCGGTGAAATCCGCGCGCTCTCGTGCGCTGGAATTTTGCGGCCACCTCGATTAGCAAAAATCCCGCGCTTCAGAGAACGGTTGCTACGGTCGCGCAAAAAAGCCGGGGCCACTAAAAACCTTAAAGCTCGCGGTCATTGACTTGCCTGGATTCTTGTAGACTGGTTTTCCATGGATCGCCTCACGGGAATTCACGCGGTGCGGGAAGCGCTGGAAGCTGCGCGACCGCTGGACCGCATTGTCATCGCCAAAGGCCGGCAGGATACCCGTACGGAAGAGATCGTGCAGTTGGCGCGCAAGCAGGGCATTCCTGTGCGGTTTGAGGATCGCGGGCAACTCGACCGGCTTGCTAGTTCCAAGGATCATCAGGGGGTGGTGGCGCTGGCCGCCGCTCGGCCCTCCTCCACGCTTGAGGAGATTATTTCTGCCGCGAAGGCCTCTGCCGCGCAGAAGGGTTTGATTGTCTTGCTGGACGGCGTGGAAGATCCGCACAATCTTGGCGCCATCATTCGTACGTCGTTGGCGGCCGGGGCGCACGGTGTAGTGATTCCGGAACGCCGGGCCGCGGGCCTTACGGATACTGTCTCACGTGCCTCTGCCGGGGCGCTCTCGCATCTCCCGGTGGCAAAAGTCACGAACCTGGTGCGCAGCATGGATGAATTGAAAGAAGCCGGTTATTGGTTGATTGGCCTGGATGAAAATGCGGAGCGGAACTACACGAAGGCTGACTACACTTCGCCCGTGGGGATTGTGCTTGGTGGAGAAGGTCAGGGATTGCACGAACTGACCCGCAAGCGTTGCGATTTTATCGTGTCCCTGCCAACGACTGGCCCGGTTAAATCGCTGAATGTTTCGGTGGCTGCCGGCGTCGTGCTGTTTGAGGTCTTGCGCCAGAGAAATACGCAGACGAAATCGTAGCGTATTTCCTGGCGGATTTTATTTGTCGTACTGGATCAGCGAGAAGATATCGAGTCCTTGAAGTTTGGAGCGGCCGTTCAGGAACGTGAGTTCCACGGCAAAGGCGGCGCCTTCCACGGTGCCGCCGAGCTGTTCGATTAATTTCGCGGTGGCTGCAGCGGTGCCCCCGGTCGCAAGTAAATCGTCGCAAATGATTACGCGCTGACCCCGCTGAATGGCGTCCTCATGAAGTTCGAGGGTGTCCGTTCCATATTCCAGTGCGTAGGTGATGCTCGCGGTCTTGGCCGGAAGTTTTTTTGGCTTGCGCACGGGGACGAATCCGGCTCCGAGGCGATACGCGAGCGCCGGCGCAAAGATGAAGCCACGCGCTTCAATGCCCGCGACAATGTCGATGGTGTGGCCGTTATAGTGTTCGCAGAGGCGGTCGATCATCGCGTGAAAGCCGGTCTTATCTTTCAGCAGCGTGGTCAAGTCATAAAACAAAATGCCTGGTTTGGGATAGTCCGGCACTTCGCGAATCAGTTTTTTCAGGTCGTTCATACCAGGCCCTCAGCTTTCGTTCTGACGATTCACAAGACACAAAAAGAAGGGCACGATATCTCGTGCCCGGCGTTCGCCTTCACTGAATATCACCCTTTGCGGTCATTCATCGTGCGTGATGACGAAATCTTTCATAAAGCGTTCGTCCGGAACAGCGTCTTCTTCGCTTACCTCACGCACGGTGGCGAAGCGCGGCCCGCGCTGGAGATACTCCCGCAGTTGCGCCAATTGCTCGCGGGCTCCGCAGGCGAAAACCTCCACGCGGCCGTCGTGAAGATTACGCACGTAACCGCTCAAATGCAATTTTGCCGCGGCATGCTGCGTGAAATAGCGAAACCCTACACCCTGGACAGCTCCGGAAACGAGGTACCGCTTGGTTTGTTGTGCCTGGCTCACGGAGCGTAAAATTGTAGCAGACGCGGCACAATTTCTTCGACGTGCGCGCAAGCGCGTGCGCTAGGACCAATACCTTCGAGTACGATAGACTTCTTTTGCAACTATCCAGGAGACTTTCCGGTCGGCGTTGCGCATCCAACTTTCATGCATGCTTGGCCCTCCCTACGAAAAAGCTTCGCCCCGCGAGCGCTAATTCGCGCGGCCTCGGCGCTGTTTTTTTCGCTGATTGGCAATTCGTTCTTGACCGCGCAGCAGCCACCCGAGGGACCGATGGAGCCCCCACCCGAGCATCGCGTGGCGCGCATTGGAAACACCTCCGATCCCGGCGCGCCGCCCTCTATCCCCGTCGACGAAGTCATCAAACGGTTGTCCAGCCAGGAAGATATTTATTTGCAGGCGCGCACCCATTACACCTATCGCAAGACCATTCGCATCCAGGAACTCGGTCCTGACGGCAAACCCGTGGGTGAATATTTGATGGTGACGCAGCCCGGGCGGGACGAGGACGGCAACCTGTATGACCGCGTGCTCGAGCATCCCAAATCTACGCTACAGCACATGCAACTGGAATCCGAAGATTTTGCCACACTGAATCGTATGCCGGCGTTTGCGCTTACCACCAGCCAGCTGGCGAAATACAACCTGAAATATCTGGGCAAGGATCAGGTGGATGAAATCAGCTGTTACATTTTTGAGGTGAAGCCCAAGGTTGCCGAGCGGGTTCACGCGTATTTCCAAGGCATCGTCTACATCGACGACAAATATCTGGAAGTGGTGAAGACCTACGGCAGTTGGGTCAACGATCTGGGAGATATGAAATCCTCGCCGCAACTTCCCTTCACCATGTTTGAAACCTATCGGGAATTCATCGATGGAAAATACTGGTTTCCGACTTACGCGCGTTCCGATGACACCCTGCATTTGAAGGATCAGGATATCCCGCTGAAAATGGTCATCAAATGGAGCGACTTTAAGCCGCTGGCCTCCAGCGCGCCTGCGCCGGCAGCCGCGACCACCACAGCGCCGCCGGCAAGTGCTCCTCTAGCGCCTCCAAAATAGCGGCCATCTTCACGACTCGCCATCAAAAATTTAGCGTTGCAATTGGTTCAGCGCCGCGGGTAACTCCTGCAGTGACGAGAGCAGCACATCCGGGCGGGACAATTTCAGGCGCCGCCCCGTGGGAAACGGACCCATAACGCCGATGGTTCGCACCCCCGCGCTGCGAGCCATCTGCACGTCCTCGCGCGTGTCTCCCACATAAACGCAGCTTTGCGCCCTCCGCCTCATGGCGCGCAAGGCTGTCTCCAGCGGTTCGGGATGCGGCTTCTTGTTCACCGTGTCACCGCCGCAAACTCGCGCGGAGAATGTTCGCAACAAGCGGAATTCCCGAAGCTGCCGCGTGACGCGGTCGCGATCGCCGCTGGTGACCAATCCTAAATCATATTTTCTTTTCAGTGCCGCCAGCAGTGTTTGCGCTCCGGTGATTAGCTTCGGTTTGTAATTGGCGTATTGCGCGCGCCAGGAAAGATCCGCCGCGCTCCATCGGCTTTCAGGCAGGCCTGCGGCGCGATACACGTCGTACCAGTTCGGGGAGTAGTGCCGCGCCAGGTCTTCCAGCCCCCACGCCACGCCCATTTCCTGGAACATCGCAAGATAGGCGGCCGAGTCAGCCTCGTAAGAGTTCAGCAGCGTGCCATCCCAATCGAATAGAACGCCCAGGATTTTGCCGTTTCTCGGTCGGAGCATGAAAGCTCAAGGGTAGCAGAGTCCGCCTTCTGCGACCGCTGGACGACTCTGTCGGTGCCGCCCTGAGGAACGACGAAGAATCGCCGTTCTCCGAGCCCTGCGGCCGGCAATTGTAACGCTGACGGCTTTCCCGTCACTAACCTTTGCCTCGCAAAACGCCTGTCCCTTCGGACGGGTTTTCCATGGGCAGTACAGGGAAAAAGGGGCGAAAGTGTAGGCGAAAGTAGATATGCTCTTAATTTATTTGATTTCAATAGCTTATCGGAGATTTTTGAGCTCCGGCTCGGTACTGGGAGCCGGGTTTAGCTCCAAAAATGTGACTTTTGTACCATCGCTTCCTAGCCCCCGCTAGTGTCAAATAGGACAGGTAAATCACCCCATCCACCGGACAGGTTGGAGCATCCAATGTCCATTCGGCCAGGGTGGCTACAGAGAGTGCAGTACACAGGGATCAACCGGCTGACAAGAAGTTGGGACAGCTCGCGAAGGGCCAGACAAAACTATGCAAAACAAAGACAAGAGCCGTAAGTGGATGTGGTGGTTTCTGGGAATTGTCGTAGCCTTGCAGCTCTATTTCGTTCGCGAACTGCTGGCGGCGTTTGCCTTGTTTGCCCTGGCTTTTGCCGCAATCGCGGGACTGATCGCCGGTTTGTACATGCTGCAAAAGGGTTGGGAAGTCGCCGTGGCGCGTTTGGCCGAAAGCGCCCATCCCCTGGTTACTACTGCGCGCCGCGCAGTGGCCGCTGTGGAGGATTTGGCGCGTCGGCCGCTTCGGCGTCCCGGCTCGACAGCAGCCCGCTCCGTCTAACGTCTTCCTGACGTCCCACGCTCGCACGGATGGGGCGTTGTACCGGGCAGTCCTGATCTCCTTGGGGATTCACCCAGTCCGCCAGGAAATATGTCGTACAGAACCGACCGTCCAGAGAACGGTCGGTTCTTTTTCGTAGCCGCACACGTGTTCGCCGGCCTTGCGCAGCCTCGGCCCGTCTCTGAAACCTAATTCCTTGCTCAAAGGTTCGCCCGCCAATCGCAGCAAACCTGTGTTACCGTTTCGGCGCTCAGAAGAGGGAGGCCCGTGACTCAGCATAAATGCTTTCGACGCAGTTTTGCCGGCTTGCTCGCTCTCGCGCTGACATGCTGCTGCGCCGGTGCTCAGGAAAAGGCCGTCCCGCCCACCAGGAAAATCGCCATTCGTGCCGGCCGATTGATCGACGGAAAGAGCGACACCGTCGCTCTGAATGCGCTGATCCTGATCGAAGGCGACAAAATTGTCTCCGTGACTGCGGGTGCTGCGCCGCCCCCTGGCGTTGAGATCATCGATCTCTCGCAATCCACGGTACTCCCGGGCTTTATTGACACGCACACACACGTTTTGTTGAACGGCGACGTCACCGCGGCGGACTACGACGAGCAATTGCTCAAGGAATCCATTCCGTATCGCGCCATCCTGGGTGCCCGCAACGCGCGGATCGCCCTGGAGCACGGATTCACCACGATTCGCGACCTGGAAACGGAAGGCGCGATGTATGCCGACGTGGACGTAAAGACCGCCATCGCCAACGGCGAGGTTCCAGGCCCGCGCATGCAAGTCGCCACGCGTGCCATGGCCCCCACGGGGATGTATCCCCTGCTGGGCTATTCCTGGGAGCTGAAAGTTCCCACCGGGGTGCAATATGTCGATGGCGTGGAAGGCGCCCGCAAAGCGGTCCGCGAGCAGGTCATGTACGGCGCTGACTGGATCAAGTATTACTCCGACCGGAAATATCATTTTGAAGACGACGGCGTGCTGCACAGCATGGTGAACTTCACGGACGAAGAAGCCAAAGCCATCGTCGATGAAGCACATCGCCTGGGCAAGAAAGTCGCCGCGCACGCTATCGGCAGCGACGGCATCGCCGCGGCGCTGAAGGCCGGCGTGGACACCATTGAACACGGCGACGGGCTGACCGGGCCGCTCCTCGACGAGATGTACCGGAAGGGCGCTTATTGGGTTCCCACCATCTCGGTGGGCGTTTATGTTTCCGCGGGGCGCGCCGGGAACTGGCCGAAGATGGTGGCGCTAGAGCGGGCAATTTTTCCCATCGCGTTACAAAAGGGCGTGAAGATTGCCTTCGGCACGGATGTCGGCGGCTTCGATTGGAAGGATTTAAATCAAGCGAAGGAATTCGAGTACTACGTGCAATATGGCATGACGCCGATGCAGAGCATTCGCAGCGGCACAAAAATAGCCGCCGAATTATTGGGTTGGGGCGATCGCGTCGGCACCATCGAGCCCGGGAAGTGGGCGGACTTGGTGGCTGTTTCCGGCGATCCACTGAAAGACATCACCGAACTGCAGCGCGTGAAATTTGTGATGAAGGCCGGTGCGGTTTACAAAAACGATGCGTACTGACGAGGCGAATTTTTTGAGAGCGCTTTCGCTGCGGCCATCGCTGTCTCTTGTCCCGCCACCGCCCTTAACCCGGCCGTTGCGAGTGGATGAAAAGCAAAAAGCCTTCCAGCTCTCGCCGAAAGGCTTTTGCGATCCGCCTTTGAATACTGGCTCAGTGTCCCTTCAGGCCTTTCAGCAATCGATGAATCGACTCGTTGACGTCGCTCTGCGTGAATGAATTCTTGTGCGCCGGCTCTTGGCCGATGGCGCGGAAGGCTCGCACCCCCGAATCACGCTTTACGAAATCGAAAACAAACATGCCCTCGCGGAAGTGCACGTCTTCATAGTGAATTTCGGGCGGTCCCCAGCCCCAGGAATTCCAGCAGCCGAACGGTCCGCAGACCAGTCCGGGATATCCGCTATAGCCCCGCACAACTTCCACATTGTGGCCGCGCACCGCAACGTGATAATCCACCAGAAAATCCGCCGTCGCGGGATCGCTAGCCTGCGTGAATCCCTTTTGCGCCAATTGCTGTTCAATGGCCGTGCGTACGCGCTGGCGCACCGCTTCCTGCTCCGGATCCGGCTCGTGGACCACCGGGTTATTGCGTGGAACCATTACGTCGCGTGAAGTTACGGGACGATTGTCGCCGCCGGGACCCGCTTGCGCCGCCGCCGGGGGCGCCACAGGCATCGGTCGCCACGCCCACGTGGCATGCTTGAGAATCGGAACGCTGGGATCGCGCCAAGTGGTGACCCGTTCGTCGTCGCATCCGGCAAATATCAATCCGCAAACGACAATGGATGCCGCAATCAGTGCTAAACTGCGTCCGCTAAATCGTCGAGCCTGCATGAAACTGACCTCCCGAGCTTTCGATTTCTCCAAAGCAAAATTCCCATAGCGCAGCCAAACGCTGCTCCCAATATTAAACCCTGCTTCTATTGGATAGTTGTGCGCTCGAAAAAGGTTGCGCCGTGCGTGCATCCGGCACTCTTCCATGGCCCCATGGGCCGCGCGAACTGGCGCTGCGCGCGTTTACGCCCGCTGCGCGCCCCAATCCGCCGGGGGAAATGAGACCGGCCAAAACATCGGGGCGGGTTCGTCAAATTGGAAAGCCACCGCGAAATAATCGGGACTCGGCTGATCGATGCGCACCACGTGACACTGCTCTTGCACTCCCGTACCGTTGACCAGGACGAACGGCTGCCCGGCAAGCACTTCCATTTTTAGTTTCAGCAGGCCGCCGTGCGCATTGACTACGAGCGTTTGGGTGACTTCCTGCACCTGCTCGCGTTCCGCTGTTTCCGTCAAGACCGTGACCGGCACCTGCAGTATCACGCGTTCGCTGCGACGACGGTTAGCGGGATTTGTTTCGGGTGCCTGCACCTTAGGTCTCCGGTTGCGCTTCGGGCCCAGAAAAAGCTGAGGCGTGCAACTTTTTAACGCACGCACAGAACGGGCGACTCTGCGCGTGTCCAGGCTCCAAACGTATCCATCCGCATGGAGTCATCCGCACGCAGTTTTGTCCGGCTCGATCAATTATGTGACAAAAGCCAACAACATCTTACTGATTACTCGGACATTTTATCGCGCCCTTCGCCCGCTGATTCGCCTTTCCCCAGCGATGTTTCCAACGCCAAACCCGCGCCGCTGCGCGACCGTATGGGTTATGATAGAGTGGTTTGAATTCAGTCACATAGGATAGAGATGGCAACGGCGACAAATGAAAAGGTCTTATTGCGGGTGCGGCCCCGGGGCTTCTGTGCCGGGGTAGTGCGCGCCGTGGATATTGTTGAGCTGGCGCTCGAAGCTTATGGGGCGCCGGTGTACGTGCATCACGAAATCGTTCATAACACGTATGTTGTGGAGCAATTGCGCCGCCGTGGAGCGATTTTTGTCGAATCCATTGATGCGGTACCGCACGGCGCGGTACTGGTATTCAGTGCCCACGGTGTGCCGCCAACCGTTCGCGATGAGGCCAAGGCGCGTTCCTTGAAAGTCATCGACGCTACCTGTCCCTTGGTCACCAAGGTGCACCTGGAAGCGCTGAAATTCGCCCGCGAAGAACGCACCATTATTTTGATCGGCCACAAAGATCACCAGGAAATCGTGGGCACCTCCGGCGAGGCCCCGGATCGCACCATCGTGGTGGATTCCATCGCAGCCGTGGACGCCCTGGAAGTGGATGATCCCGAGCGCCTGGCGTTTCTAACGCAGACCACGCTCAGTTTGTACGATACCCAGGAAATTGTCGCGCGCTTGCGGCAGAAATTTCCGCACATCGTAGGACCGAAAAGCGACGACATTTGCTACGCCACGCAGAATCGTCAGGAAGCGGTGGAACAGGTGGCGCAGGATGTGGATTTGATTTTGGTGGTGGGTTCGCAGAACAGCTCGAACTCCAACCGCTTGGTGGAAGTGGCCAAGCGCCGTGGCGTGGCGTCGAAATTGATCGATGCGGCTAGCGACATTGACGCCAGTTGGCTGGAAGGTGTTGCGCGCGTGGGATTGACCGCTGGCGCGTCGGCGCCCGAAGTTTTGGTCGAACAGGTGAGCGAGCGGCTGGCGGCTCTGGGCTATACGGATCAGCGCGACCTCGACTTGATTCGCGAGGATGTCCGCTTTACGCTGCCCGCGGAACTGGCCACCATTGCGCCGGCCCCGCGCCGCTAGGGTTCGGTTATTTTCCGGAATGGCCCTGGGGTCGTCCGGGCACGACGAAATTGTTCCGTTTTTGGGCCTTGCACAGGGAACCGCGTTGGTTACGGGCTAGCTGCGAACAGTCCGGAACGGCGGAGTTGCAGAAGCGAGAAAACAAGGAGCGCTATTTTGGCGGTCAAAATCGTCCGTCATCCGAAGAAAATTGCCCTGATTGGGGCGCCTTCCAGTGCTGCGGCGTTTCTGGCAGGCAGTGAGAAAGCGCCTGCGGCTTTGCGCGCTGCCGGCCTCGTTGAGAAATTGCAGAGCGCCGGCTTTGAAGTGATCGATCACGGCGATTGCGCTCCGCGCCTGTTCGCCGACGATGAAGAACATCGCCGCGCACGCAACCTTCCGGCCATCGTCGCCGGCCTCAACGATTTGAAATTGCGCGCCGAAGTAGCCGTCAAGAGCGGTGCGCTCGTGCTGGTTCTCGGCGGCGATTGCGCGCAGGTCATCGGCTTGCTGACGGGCGCGCGCCGCTATTACAAGAATATCAGCCTACTGTGGTTCGATCGCGACGCGGACTTAAACACTCCGGCAAGCACGCCCTCCGGCCGGATCGACGGCATGGTCGTGGCGAATGTCATCGGCAAGGGAGCGCCCGAATTGACCCGCTTTTGGGGCGAAGGCGCGCTGGTTCGCGAGCCGGACGTGGTGTTGTTCGGCCTGGAGCGGCTGGACCCGCCGGAGCAGGATTTCCTGTCGCGTTCGCCCATGCGCCACGTCTCTCTGGCGGACATTCAGTCGAAAGGCCCGAATAAAGCGGCGCAGAATGCGTTGGTGCTGTTGCACGCGGAGACGCGCGAATTTGTCGTGCATCTGGACACGGATGTGCTCGATTCCGGTGAATTGCCCAGCGTGAACATGCCGGGCAGCGGCGGCTTGCGCGTCGGCGATGCCCGTACCATTTTGCAGGAACTTGCCAAGAGCAAGAATCTGGTCGGTCTGGATGTGGCGCAATACAATCCCGACAAAGATTCGGACGGCAGCGGCGCGAAAAAATTGGTGGATCTGCTGGTGGAAGTGCTGAGCGCGCGGCTTGCTTCTGACGCCGCGTCTGGCGTCCCGGCTTCTCCGCCGGTCGAAACACCCGCGGCGTCCGTGGCGCAGTCCGGCGCCGTTCCTGAAGCTGACCAACCACCGGCGCGCGAAACAATTTCCGAGGCGCCGCCAGTCGTCGATGAGTCCGCCACCGCTGAGCCACATGCCGCCGTAGAGACTTCCTCCGCGACCGAGACGCTTGCTGCTCACCATGAATACGCCACGCCCGAAGCCCCTGCGGACGCCGGGACGCCGAGCACGTCCCAAGCCGATGTGGATGCTCCGGAAGTTTCTTCCTCACAAACCTCGTAAACGACGATCGGATTTACAACTGTTTTCGCGGGCGATGACGGCTGGAGTTGCAGGCGCGCGGGATTTGGGGCTACGATTCGCCGGTTACCAGCGCGGGGCGTCGCCTCGCCGGGAGATGATTCGATGAAGGCCACCTTCACGATCTTGGCTTTGCTGGCGATGGTTTCGCTTCCCGCGCTCGCGCAACAGGTGGCCGGACCGGATCCGTTGCTCGATCGTATGACCGGGCATTGGGTGCTGCAGGGCATGATAGCCGGGCGCGAGACGACCCACGATGTCGAAGTCGAGTGGGTGCTGGGCCATGAGTATTTGCGACTGCACGAGATCTCGCGCGAGAAGAATGCGCAAGGCCGGGCCTCGTATGAAGCGATCGTGTTTATTGAGTGGGATGAAACCGCGGGCGAGTATCGGTGCCAGTGGCTCGACTCCACGGGCGGCGGCGGGCTCTCCGGGCAGGCGATCGCTCACGGGAAGCGCGATGGCGATCAGATTCCGTTTTTGTTCAAGAGCAAGGACGGCGATTTTCACACCACTTTTGCGTACGACAAGAGCAACGACACCTGGCGGTGGATTATGGACAACGAGGATGGCGGAAAGTTGGTGCCATTTGCCCGCGTGAAGCTGACGCGGAAATAGGTGCTTCGCTGCCGTGGACTGACTTAACTCGTCGGCGTGCCGGAGGCTTCGGTGCGACTGGCCAGTGCAGCAGCGCGCTTGCGGAGGTAGCGGGCCATGCCGAGGAAAGATAGGTCGAGCCCGGCGGTTTGATTGTAGTGCTCGGCTTCCCCGTTAGGCAGTGCGCCGGCCAGCTCGGCGCCTGCGATGCTCACAAATTCCTCGCCTGCGGCGATTTCGTTTGGGCTGTCGCGCAAGGTTTGCGCGGCAATTTCTGACCAGCGGTGCAGGCGTTCGCGGAATTCCGCGACGTGCGCGGCAGGATTTTCCGCGTAGCCGTAGTGCGTCAAGAAAAGTCGCGCGGGTTTGCGGGCCAGGATGGCCGCGAATGAGGTGTCCCACAGTTCCAGATTGATGTCCGGCGGCGGAGTGGCGGGCAAAATGTACGGCCCATTCTGGATGCGCACCCCGGCGGTATCCCCCACAAACGCGATGCCTTCGCTTTCGTCGAAATAGCTGACGTGATGAGCCGCATGACCGGGGGTGTATTCGACGGCCACTTTGCGGTTGCCGAGTCGTAGGCTTTCGCCGCCTTGGAGAATGCGAAGATTTTCTGCCGGCACGGGCAGGGTTTCGCCGAAGAGGCGCGGCAGTTCCGCGCCCCAGAGGCGCGTGGCGCTGTCCAGGAGTTTTGACGGATCCTGCATATGGGTGGCGCCTCGGGCATGAACGTAGACGGCCAAGCGAGGATTTTCGCGCACCAGTGCGCCGGTAGCGCCGGCATGGTCCAAATGAATGTGGGTGAGCAGGATGGCGCCCAAGTCCTCCACCGCGATACTGTGCTGCCCGAGCTGCAGACGCAAGGTAGCCAGCGTAGAGCCGGGGCCGGGATCGATGAGCGCATAATGCCCTTGGGAAGCGAGCAACGCTACCGCGATAGAGTGCGGGCGGCCGAGCCAAAGAGTATCGAGGGTCTGGACGCTGCTCATCGGACGGATATGACCCTGTTCATCGTACGCTTTCATTCTATGCCAGTTTACGTTAAGCGATTTGTGTCAACTTGTGCGTAACGTTCAATCCCATTTGAGGTACCGCTGGGCAGCCGATTGCGGGCGTACGCCCCGGCTCCCGTTGCCAGAGAGTGCGCAAACGTAGGAAAACATGGAGATATGAAGAAGTAAAATTGAACGGAGTATGCGATGAGCGAGGCATCTGACATGGGAAACGAAGTCACCAGACCCCGGAAAGCCTTCCTACAGCGATTCATGGAGGAGAGGATGAGCGTCGCCGTGGTAGCCTCGAGTGGCCCAAGCGCTCGGGAAAAGCGGCGCACGTTTGGTAAAGTTTGTGCCCTGGGGAACGGCCGGGCATCAGAGCCATGTGGCGGGAACCAAATCTGGGAACGAGGGAGTGCGGGATGACGGCTGGGCGACTGGCGGCATTGTTGGCGATGATGGCATTGTTGGCGATGGGGCTCGCGAGGGTGGGCGCTGCACAAGAAACAGGAAGCGGCGCACCTGTGACGCCGGGCGCTGTACAACCGCAAGATATTGCTACAGATGGACTTACGGATCCTGCGCTGAGTACGGAGGGCACTCCAAGCCCCGAGGTCATGGCTCCGGGCATGACCGCGCCGGGCGTGGACGGAGGGAACGAAACGGCGGTCGGCGGGAACGCCAGCGACACGTCGGCGGGTAATTCGGAATTCCCTGACGCACCAAAAACCAAGATTACCGGGTATGAGCGCCCCACGCAAAAGGTCAAGTTGGTGAACTATTTCTTCGACGCCTACGGCCCGTTCCCTTTGGTGGGATCCGCGCTGGTGGCGGGAATCAATCAGGCCGACGACTCGGTGCCCGATTGGGGCCAAGCTTTGAGAGGGTACGGTCGCCGGTGGGGATCGAATTTCGGTATCGGCGCGATCACCACCACGACGCGGTACGCCATGGCCGAGGCTTTACGGGAAGACACGTTGTATTACCGATGCGAGTGCACGGGATTTTTTCCGCGATTCAAGCATGCATTGATTTCCACGTTTACGGGACGCCGCGGCGAGGATGGCCACCGCGTGTTCTCCGTGCCTTCACTGGTGGCGCCGTACGTGGGAGAGATGGTGGCCGTCTACGGGTGGTATCCGGCGCGGTACGACGCGAAGGACGCGTTTCGCCAAGGGAATTACAGTCTGCTGGCGTACGCGGGAGGGAATGTGGCGCTGGAGTTTTTCCCGAGCGGGCCGCATTCGTTTTTGTCGAAGATGCATTTGCAAAATCGGCATGGGGCGCCCGAGAATGCGAATTGAGTGGTACGGTCCGCGCACCTGCAGGCAGATTCCTCGCTTCGCTGAAAATGACACGAAACTTGCTTAGCTGAACCTCCCCGGCGCCCTGCGGACGCGGCGCACTGGAAGTCTCCTCCTTGAGGTACACTCTGACCGGAATTTTCTCCGCTGTTTAGCCGCGAGATGGCGGAAAACTCCGGTCACATTCCAACGAACAGGTGAAAAAAGCGTGATTTGGCTGCGAGAGATGACCGCCAGCGTGAATGATTTTTTCCGGCGGATGGCGCGGAGATATATCGAGAAGGGATTGGAGATCGTGCTGCAAGGGACGGACTTGGTGCCCGCGGTGCGGGCGGCGATTACTTCCTCGGATTTCGAGTCAGAGCATTTGAGGAATTGCGCGATTTATAAGTCGCGACGGGATTTGTTTGGGGCCTGTCTGGAGGAGTCGAAGCGCGTGGCCGGCGGATTGAATATGGAGTTTGGTGTGTACAAGGGCGATTCCATCAATATGCTGGCGAAATTGGCTCCGGAGCGGAAGTTTTGGGGATTCGATTCGTTTGAAGGTTTACCGGAGCAGTGGACGATCGAATCGAAGAAAGGGGCCTTTGACGTGGGAGGGAAGCTGCCCGCGGTGCGAAAAAATGTGTCGCTGGTGAAGGGATTTTATTCGTCTACTTTGCCGAAATTTGCGGCGGACAATAAGACCGAGGCGGTGGCCTTTGCGCATGTGGATTGCGATTTGTATAGCGCCACCAAGGATATTTTCGAGCATTTGGGAGCGCGGTTTCGGCCCGGCACCGTCATCGTGTTCGATGAGTTTTATAACTACCCGGATTGGCTTTGGCACGAGTACAAAGCCTGGATGGAGTTTGTGGAGCAGCGCCAGGTGAAATTTACTTATATCGGGTTTATTCGGATTGGAACGCAGGTGGCGGTGAGAATCGACGGGATAGGCTGACGTAACGGCGTAACGACGTAAGGAAAAGACTTTGGAGTGGACCGCCAACAGTCCAGTTCTCTTTACAGTCGGAGGATGAAGTTCGGTGTACGCGCAGAAATTTCGGGTGCAAGTGGAGATCCGCGGGGAGCGGCGGGATTGTCCGTTGGATTGGCTGGATTCATTTTGCATGCGGAATTTTACGAACAGTGCGGATTTCGATGACACGTTGCCGGTGGCGGATGGGCGGGTGGAGGCCAGTTTTCGGTTGACCGCGGAGAGGTTTGCGGAGGGGTTGGGGGCGTGGTTGACGCAGAGGGGAAAGGGCGAGGGTGAGGCGGTGAAGGTGCTGGTTACGCCGGAATGAAGGAAGAGGGATGATTCCGGTCTCGGATACGAAAAGCAGATTCCATGCTTCGCCCGGGATGGCAAACGGTTCTCGGGGGGCCAGGCTGCTGACCGAGATCGCGTAGGATTAGGTTGACAATTATTTAGGCAGCGGCTCGTTGGCGGATTTTTCGACGTGGCAGGCCATAGCGGCGCGGATTTGCGGAAGGGCCATTCGCGTGGCGAGTTCCCCGGCGGCTACCATTTGAGAAGTTCTCGAGAAATCGTCCCACACGAAAGTTTGTACGTCGGGCTCGATGATAACGTCGGCTTGTTGACGCCAGGTGACCTCGGCGTGCCGTTGGATGATGTTGAAGGAGGTGCTCAGGACGTCGGTAAAGGTGCGAGGCTGTTCGAGATTGCCAGGGTCTAAATGGACGGCGATTACGATATCGGCTCCTTGCAGGAAACATCCTTCTACGGGAACCGGAGCGGTGAGGAAGCCATCCACTAAGGTGCGGTCGTCCACCTGGATGGGGACGAAGAGGCCGGGATAGGAACACGAGGCGCGGAGTGGCGGAAGAATTGGGCCGTGAGCGTAGTACACCGTGATGCCGGCGTTGAGGTCGGTGGTGGCGATGGAGAGGGGAGTTTTCAGTTGCTCGAAATGCGTGACGCTGGTGAAACGGGCCAGATATTTTTCGAGGCGCTGATTGGTCGCGAGGCCGATCCAGGATGGAGTCCATCGTCCAAAGTCGGCGAAAGTGGTGGTCCTGCCGATGCGCTCCATTTCTTCCAGGGGAGTGCCGGCGCAGTAGGCCGCGCCGATCAGCGCGCCCACGCTGGTGCCGGAGACGAAGTCTATGGGAATATCCGCAGCCAGCAGGGTGCGCAGTACGCCGATATGGGCGATGCCGCGGGCGAATCCGCCGGAGAGCGCGAGGCCCACGCGAGGCCTGGGTGCGTCGGGATTTTCGCCGCCATACGCGAAAGCACGGAGCTTGTTCGCGGCTACGCTGAGCCATCCCGGACTGGAAGTTGGGTCGGACATTTGAGTACGAGTGTAAGGCGAATGCGGCGGGAAGTCAGTTGGTTTGACCGCGGCATGCCGGTTTTGTAACCTGTCCTGCGGTACAAATCCACGACAAAAAGGCTGGGCATGAAACGTCACATCGAAAAAGCGGTGGTGTTGGGGGCTGGAACGATGGGTGCGCGGATCGCGGCGCACTTTGCCAATGCCGGCCTTCCGGTGTTGTTGCTGGATATGGCGCCGGCGGGTGCTGCGCCGGGATCACCGGAGCGCAACAAGATTGTGCTGGCGGGACTTGAGGCCGCGAAAAAGGCCAAGCCCGCGGCGTTTTTTACGGCGGCGCTGGCAGAGAAGGTGGCGATCGGGAATTTCGAGGATGACCTGCAACGGGTGGCGGAAGCGGATTGGATCATTGAAGTAGTGGCGGAGAATCTGGAGATTAAGCGGAAGTTGCTGGAGCGGGTGGCGGCGTTTCGCAAACCGGGTGCGATGGTCACGACCAATACTTCGGGCTTGCCGGTGCACTTGATTGCCCAGGGCATGAGCGAGGAGTTTCAGGAACACTGGTGCGGGACGCATTTTTTTAATCCGCCGCGATATTTGAAATTGGTGGAGCTAATACCGGGTCCAAAGACTTCCAGCGAGGTGCTGGATACGTTGCGGGAATTTTGCGATCGGCGTTTAGGCAAGGGTGTGGTGGAAGCGAAAGACACGCCGAATTTTATTGCCAATCGCATTGGAACGTTTTCGATGCTGAATGCGCTGCGGTTGATGGGCGAGCTGGACATGAAGGTGGAAGAGGTGGACGCGTGTACCGGGCCGGCAGTGGGCTGGCCGAAGTCGGCGACGTTTCGCACGGCGGATTTGGTGGGACTCGACGTGCTGACGCACGTGGTAAAAAATATTTATGAAACGGCCCCGAATGACGAATCGCGGGATCGCTACAAGGTGCCGGCGCTGCTCGAGGAGATGACCAAGCGCGGCTGGCTGGGGGATAAAACCGGGCAGGGGTTTTATAAGAAGGAACGCGGTGAAGGCGGGAAAGAGATTTTGACGCTGGATGTGAAGACCATGGAATACCGTCCGCGGCTGAAGGCGAAATTCGCCTCGCTGGACGCCGGCAAGGGAATCGAGGATACGCGAGCGCGTTTGCGGTCCTTCGTCGAGCCGATTTTGCAAGGCCAGCGCGGGGATAAGGCGCAGCAGTTTTTGTGGCGGGCGCTGTCGGAGACCTGTTTGTACGCGGCGCGGCGCGTGCCGGAGATTGCCGACAGCGTGGCGGAAGTGGACCGCGCGATGCGCTGGGGATTTGGCTGGGAACTGGGTCCTTTTGAAATTATGGATGCCATCGGGGTGAAAGCGTTCGCGGCGCAAGTGGAGAAGGAAGGCCGGGCGCTGCCGCTGTTGATTGAGCGCGTACAGGCGGGAGGGCGCGCCGGATTTTACGAAAGCGCGAAGGGCGTGACGACGGTCTTCGATATTAGCGGGAAGCCGCGAACCGTGAGTGAGCCGAGCGGCGTAATTATCCTCAAGTCGCTGAAAGATGCCGGCCGCGAGATAGAGAAAAATTCCGGCGCCAGCCTGATCGATCTGGGGGATGGCGTGGTGTGCTGCGAATTTCACGCCAAGATGAATGCCATTGGCGCGGATTTGATCGGCATGATTCATAAGGGGCTGAAGCGGCTGGAGACGGATTTTGATGCGATGGTGATCGCCAATCAGGCGGTGAATTTTTCCGTGGGCGCGAATTTGATGCTGGTGCTGGTGGGGGCGCAAGAGCAGGAATGGGACGAGCTGCATATGGCGGTGAAGCAATTTCAGAATGCGAATCTGGCCATTAAGTACGCGCGCAAGCCGGTGGTGGCGGCGCCGCAAGGGATGGCCCTGGGCGGCGGATGCGAAGTTTCGTTGCATGGCGCGCGGATCCAGGCGGCGGCGGAATCGTATATGGGGTTGGTCGAAGCGGGCGTGGGATTGATTCCGGGCGGCGGGGGCACGAAGGAGATGATGATTCGCGCGAATGAGCATGCGGCCGGCGGAGAAGATTTGGACTTGTTTCACGCGCTGAAGCCGATTTTCGAGACAATTGCGATGGCGAAAGTCGGCACCAGCGCGGAAGAAAATCGCGCGCTGGGATTTTTGCGGCGGGAAGATGGCGTGTCGATGAACGGCGCACGGCTCGTGGGGGATGCGAAGGAGGCGGCGCTCGGTCTGGTACGCGGCGGCTGGAAGCCCTTGGCGGCCTCCTGGCAGGAGGGAGCGCAGACTACGCAGATTAAGGTCTTGGGCGAGTCGTTCTTGGCGGCGGCGAAATTGGCGATTCATATGTTGCAGCGTGGTGGCTACGCATCGGAGCATGACGCGGTCGTCGGACGAAAGCTGGCGCATATTTTGGCCGGTGGAGCGCTCAGTGCGCCGCAGATGGTGAGCGAGCAGTATGTTTTAGATCTGGAACGCGAGGCGTTCGTGTCGTTGCTGGGAGAAAAGAAGACCTTGGAGCGGATTGCGTTTACCTTAAAGACGGGAAAGCCGTTGCGGAATTAGACCGGCGTCGCGGCAAGTATTTGTAGGGGCGCAGTATACTGCGCCCCAGCTGGCAAGGCTCGGCCCAAGAGTTCTTTCTCCAGTCGTCACAAGGTCAGCCTTCGTAAAGTTCGATCAGCAGCTTTTCGTTTTCCGTGGCAATGAGGAAGAAGTTTATCCGGGTGTTATTTGCGCCGGATCGGGAGACCGGGTAGATCGGAGTGGTGGCAAAATCGGTTCTCAAGATTTGCGTGGCGGCGTCTACATCTCTGCAGCGGAATTCCACTTGCTGAATGCCTTCGCCGAATTTATTCAGGTAACGGGCTATAGCGCCTGAACCGGCGGGATCTTTCGTGGTGAGAATATCCAGCGAAATACCATTGGGAAAGTGGATTTCGAATTCCATAGCGTCCTGGTCCGGCGGGACCTCGGCGAGGGCCGGATGGTTTGCGGCCGCGCGGATTTTTGCGAAAACGGCGGGAAAAACCGCCAAGCCGGCGGTGACTTGAAGGCTTGGAACCGCCAGGAGTTCAGCCAATTGTGTATTTTGCCGCCATTTTTCGGCGATGAGTAACGCGGGAGCAATGGCGGTGTTGTAGATTTGTGCCGCAGCATCGGCGCGAATTGCATCGTCGGTGGAGCAGAGTGCATCTACTAGACGCGCTGAAATTGCAGCCATGGCGAGTTGATTGTAGCGCAGCGTTGCCCATGCGCGAACAAGGCGCGCCATATGGGATTTCGGGTAACTTAAGCATCCCAGCGAACATCTGACAGACATGCCGAAACCAGTTTTATTGACGGTCGATGACGATCCGGAAGTGCTGCGCGCGATTGAGCGGGATTTGCGCAGCCACTATTCGGAACATTATCGCGTGATGCGGGCGAGTTCGCCAGCCGCGGCGCTGGACACGCTGAAAGAGTTGAAGGCGCGGAATAATCCCGTGGCGCTGCTGCTGGTGGACCAGCGCATGCCGCAAATGGATGGCGTGGGATTGCTGGCGGAGGCCATGACCATGCACCCGCTGGCCAAGCGTGCGCTGCTGACCGCCTATGCGGATACCAGCGCGGCCATTGAAGCCATCAATGCGGCGCGCGTGCATTACTACTTGACGAAGCCGTGGGATCCGCCGGAGGAAAAACTCTATCCGCCACTGGATGATTTGCTGAACGACTGGAATTCTTCCTTTCACCCGCCGTACGAGGGGATTCGTGTGCTGGGCACGCGGTATTCCAACCGTTCGTACGAGCTGCGCACGTTCCTGGCGCGTAATCAGGTGCCGTATCAGTGGATCGACATCGAATTGGCGCAGACGGACCCGGAAGTGAAAGGCCTGGTGGAATCGCTGGGAGATGAGACGCATCATTTGCCGGTGATCCTGTTTCCCGATGGCGGGCGGCTGGCGGAACCAGGAATGCCGGCGGTCGCGGACAAGATTGGTTTGAAGACGCACGCGCAGGCCAATTTTTATGACCTGGCCATTGTGGGCGGCGGGCCGGCGGGATTGGCCGCAGCGGTATACGGAGCGAGCGAAGGCTTGTGCACGGTGATGATCGAGCGGGAAGCGCCGGGAGGACAGGCGGGGCTTAGCTCGCGGATTGAGAATTATTTGGGATTCCCCGTGGGGTTGACGGGCAGCGATTTGGCGCGGCGTGCGGTGCAGCAGGCGAACCGTTTTGGAGTGGAGATCCTCGCTCCGCAAGAAGTGACGGGCGTGCGGCTGGAGGGGCCCTACCGCTATTTGAAACTTGCGGATGGAAAAGAAATCTCCTGCAACGCGTTGCTCCTGGCGATGGGAGTGCAGTGGCGTTCGCTGGATGTGCCCGGGATCGATCGTTTGCAGGGCGCGGGTGTTTATTATGGCGGCGGAACTTCGGAAGCGTTGTCCTGCAAGGGCGAGACGGTGTATATCGTGGGCGGAGCGAATTCGGCGGGACAGGCGGCGATGCATTTTTCGAAATTCGCGGCCAGAGTGGTGATGCTGCTTCGCGGGGCGTCGCTGGCGGAGATGATGTCGTACTACTTGATCGAGCAGATTGAAAAGACGGCGAACATCGAGGTATGGAAGCAAACGAGCGTTGTAGGCGTGTACGGCGAATCGCGGCTCGAGTGTCTTTCCGTGCTGCATTCCGATACCGGAGTTACGGAACAGTTGCCGGCGTCGAGTTTGTTCATCTTTATTGGCGCACAGCCGCGAACGGAATGGCTGGATGGCGTGGTGATGCGGGACCCGCTGGGATTCGTGCTGTCCGGGCCAGATGTGCTGGCCGATGGAAAGAGGCCGAAATCGTGGACGCTGGAGCGCGATCCAGGTTTGCTGGAGACCAGCGTGCCGGGGATTTTTGTGGCCGGCGATGTCCGGCACGGATCGGTGAAGCGCGTGGCTTCCGGGGTTGGCGAGGGCGCGGTAGTGGTACAGTTCATCCATCAATATCTGGCTAAAGTTTAAAAGACTGGCAAGGGCAAGGTTGCGAGCCGACGATCGTAGCAATTGGGAGTGCCTGTGAGCGAAGCACCAACGGGTATCAGCGCCGAGGCGTTCGGGATTGCGGCGCTGGCCGAAAAACTGCGTGCGGTAAAAGCATTTTCCGAGCTGTCCCCCGAAGACCTCGAGTGGTTCCTGTCCAAGACGGAAGTATTTCAACTGAAACCGGGAGAATTTCTGGTTCGCGAAGGGGATCCAGCCGCGCACATGTTCGTGGTTCTGGAAGGGGAAATGCGCGGACGGCGAGAAACCGGCGGGGTGGACGGTCCGGTGTTTACGTCCCGAGCCGGGGATGTCACGGGAATTTTGCCGTTTTCGCGCATGACGCATTACGGCATCACCGGGAGAGCCCTGACGCCAATGCTCGGCTTGGGCTTTCACACCAGGAATTTTCCGGAATTGATCCATCGCATGCCCGGTCTGGCGCAGAAACTGATTGGATTGTTGACGGATCGCGTGCGCGATTTTACGCGGCTGGAGCAGCAGAACGAGAAACTCGCGGCGCTGGGAAAATTGTCCGCAGGGCTGGCGCACGAGTTGAACAATCCCTCGGCGGCGGCGCGGCGTTCGGCAGGAGCGTTGCGAGACTGTCTGAAACGGTTGCGCGAATCGGCGCACGACTCTACCTTGAGTTCGGAAGATTGCGGTCTGCTGGCGCAGCGGGAAGAAGAGATTCGCGCCGCGCTGCGCCCGGTGGAAAATCGTGACGAATTTGCGCGCGTGGAGCGCGAAGAGGCGATTCAAGCATGGCTTGAGCGACATAAGGTTGGAGACGCGTGGAAGCTGGCCCCGCTGCTAGCGGAAGCCAATTTGCAGGACGAGCATCTGGAAACTTTCGCTTCCGTCGCGGGCAGTTCGCTGGCGCCGGAACTGATGCGTTTCGCGACGCTTCTGGAGATGGACCGCATCGCGGATGAACTCGAGCATAGCACCGCGCGGATTTCCGATTTGATCAAAGCGATCAAGGAATATTCGTACATGGACCAGGCGCCGTCGCAAAACGTGGACATCAAGCAGAGCCTGGAAACCACGCTGACGATCATGAATCACAAGTTGAAGCACGGCATCAGCGTGACGCGGGATTATGCGCCGGATTTGCCAAAGCTGATGGCCTACGGCAGCGAATTAAATCAGGTGTGGACCAATCTGATCGACAATGCCGCCGACGCGATGCACGGCAAAGGGAAATTGCTGGTGCGCGCCAAGCGGGAAAACGATTACGTGCTGGTGGAAATCGGAGACAACGGCCCGGGCATTCCGGCGGAAGTGCAGTCGCGAATTTTCGAGCCGTTCTTCACCACGAAAGGCGTCGGCGAAGGCACGGGCCTGGGCCTGGACGTGGTGCATCGCATCGTCCGGAAGATGCACGGGGAGATCAACGTGAAGTCCGTGCCGGGGGATACGCGCTTCCAGGTGCGCATACCGATCAAGGGCGCGGTTTGACGCGCCAGGGAGAGCCCATGTCTGAATTGTGTGTGCATCTGAAAAAGGCACACAACGTGAAGCCGAACACCCAGGGTTGCGAAGAGTGCTTGAAGCTGGGAGATGATTGGGTGCACTTGCGGCTGTGTTTGACGTGCGGGCATGTGGGCTGTTGCGACGATTCCAAGAACAAGCATGCTACCAAACATTTTCATGCCACGAAGCATCCGGTGATTCGCTCGATTGAGCCAGGCGAAAGCTGGGAGTGGTGCTACGTTGACGAGCTACTGGCGGAGTAGGAAGGTGGCCAGCGCGGCCCCTGGTGTGACGCCGGTTCCGGAGTATCGCCGGGAGGGCGCATTCGCGAAAGGTTGTGATTATAAAGGGACTTAAAGTGCTTTGTTTTGACAACCTTTCGCAAGTGTTCATTCTAATAGGTTTAGAAGGACAATTTAGTTACTACTTGGTTATAGGTACTGGGTCTCGAAACGGAGCGCTGGAGAAGACAAACTCGAAGGGCGACTTTAGCTTCTAGTAGGAGCTTTTCTTGGGAGATTGTAGAGACAGTTCTGACCGCTCTTAGAGTAGCAAATGGTAATGGAATTGTCAAGGGGAATCTTCGATATTTTCATATCCCTCTGTATTTCCAGCAGCTTGCAGTTTTGGGCCCGAAGCCTGGACCCCTGGCGGGACGGGCGAGGGCGACCGCTACGACTTTGCAGGGGCCAGCAGGGATGCGACTACGGCAACGGCGAGAATGCCGGCCACCGCGCCCAGCGAGATTTGCACCGAGATGTGCCACCAAGGTTCCGCAATCATTTTCCCTCCGATAAAAACCAGGACGAAGGACAGACCGGCGGTCAGATAACGCATGCGTCCCAGCACACCCGCGAGAAGGAAGTAGAGCGCGCGGAGCCCGAGGATGGCGAAGATGTTCGAAGTGTAGACAATGAACGGATCGCGGGTGATACCGAAGACCGCGGGAATGGAATCGATGGCCAGGGTAATGTCGGTGATTTCCACGACCAACAAAATCACGAATAGCGGCGTGGCAAATAATCTTCCGGCGTGACGAACGAAGAAGTGTTCACCCTGATACTCGCGCGTCACGCGCAGATGTTTATTGGTGAAGCGAAAAACGGCGTTCTGCTCGGGGTGCATCTTTTCTTTTTTGGCAACGAGCATATGAATTCCGGCATAGACCAGGAAAGCGCCCAGAAGATAGAGCACCCATGAAAAACGCGAGATGAGGGCGGCACCGGCAGCGATCATGGCGCCGCGCATGACCAGCGCGCCAAGAACGCCCCATTGCAGCAGGCGCGCCTGCCAGCGTTCATCGACGGAAAAGGCGCGGAATATCACCAGGAATAGGAACAGATTGTCGACGCTCAGGGCCTTCTCAATCAGGTAGCCGGTGAAATATTCGAGTGCAGCAGGCGCGCCGAGATAGTAGTGGACGCCAATGCCAAAAAGCACGGAAAGGCCGATCCAAAGGGCGCTCCAAAGAGCGGCTTCACGGACCAAGATTTTATGGGGCTTGCGGTGAAAAACACGCAGATCCAGCAGGACAGCAAACAAAATGAAGAGGTTGAAGGCGACCCAGCGAAGCGGCGTGCCCATGGCGGCGGGGCGGGCTCGCCTTAAGGAGCGGAAGCCAAATGCGCGTCGATAGCGTTGAGATTGGTGAGTTCGATGCGCGTGGTGTGGCCGGCTTCAATGAGCACCGGAACGTCCCAGCGCAAACGCGTGTCGCCGGCGTCGGCATCGAGGTTTAGCGTACTAATCCAGTAGTTTCCGGGAGGCAGCCCGGCGAGAGAGGCGTGGCCATCCAGATCCGTGTCCACTTTGCCGACGAGATATTTGGTTTGCGCGACGTCCGGGGCCGTGCGTTGCACGTTCCTGCGCTGGTCACTGCTAAGTTTAGCCCACTTGGTTTGCGGATTGATGGAGGTAAGCTCCAATTCGATCCCGTTGACGGTTCCGGGGTTGGCTTTAATGAATTTTTTCAGCGCATCCAGGTACTCCTGATACTCCTTCTTATATTTGTCGGGATTATCGGTTTTGTCGGATTCTTTATATTTGGGCTTGGGAATCCCGTTGGTGACACCACCACTGTTGGAATGCTGGTAGGCCAGGAGAAACTCGGGCACGGCGATGATATCGTCCGGGGAAATGGATTTGTCCAGGTCGGGCATGGTGAGATCGAGAACGTCGTGGGCTTTCAGCCAGACCTTCAATTCCTTGGAGACCTTCAGCGTGTCGATGTATTCGTCGCGAGAGGGCAAAACGTACTGCGAAGCCACGGCCGCGGCCAACTCAGCGTAGCTGCGCGTCAGGATGTAAAAGGTGAATTCGCGAACGGGTTCGGGCCGCGCGGCACTGGGGGTGATGCGCGCGGTAAGTTCGATGGCGCCTGTTTCCGGTTGCGCACGGACAGCGGGGTTGCAGAAGGTGAGACACAGGAAAGCCGAGACAAGGGGGACAGCTACTTTTCTCATGACGGAATCGTAGCAGATTACCATCCATTCGGTAGCACCAGGAACACAAGTGTTGCGTGAGGAGAGCAGAGCCTTGCGGGAAAACCGTCTTGCGGATTAGTAGAGGCGAAAAACGACTTCAATGGGCGCGCGGCAGGTTACCGGCTTGCCGTTGGGACCTGGAGCGGCGCGCATCTTCCATTGGCGCACGCGTTCAATGGCTTTTTCTTCCAGTCCGAGGCCTGGGCCTTTGATGACGACGGGGTCGACGATGCGCCCGTCGACGGTGATTGTGACTTCGAGTAACACCGTACCTTGGTACTTCGCTTTGCGGGCCTCGTCCGAATAATCCGGAGGCGGGCAGTAAATGCACTGTGGCTGGCCGACGCCGTTCACGCCAGCGCGAAACTCGCCGCCACCGGTACCGCCGCCAGAGCCGGGGCCAAGACCACCACCCGTGCCGCTGCCGATGCCGCCAGCCTCGCCGGTGCCAAAGCCACCACCACCGCCGGGACCGCCAGAAAGATTGGGCGCGGACGCCAGCGGATCACCCATGTTGGTCAAGTTCGGATTCGGGACCTTCAAGTCCGGCGGGCCCAACAGTGAGGCATCCATCGGAAGCTTCGGCGCCGGATTCGGATGCGGTTCGGGCGGGGTGAATTGCGTCCACTTGAATTTGGGCGCGCGACCCTTGGAGGCAGGCAAGACTTCGCGATCACCGCCGCCACCGCCGCCACCGGCCTTATCGGCGCCAGCGGGGAGTTTCGAGACGTACGGGGAAATATCCAGCGGCGTGACATCAACCGCGGGATTTTTCGCTTCCGTCGTCGATGAGATATTGATCAGCAGCGGGATAATCAGCAAGGCAATTATGCCGGCGTGCAAACCGATGGAGAGAACTTGCGTCCAGCCGAAATTTTCATCCTTCGACCAGATGTCTTTGACCTTGATGGGCTTGCTGGTGACCTGCAACGGCGGCAACTTGGTGGGCGAAAAAAACTCCTTCAGGCGGTAACCGAAGCCACCGAAACTGCTGCCCCAGGAAACTGCCAGGCGGCTGTTCACGGGGCCTTTGGGAACGGGTGGCGAGCTGAAAAATTCCCTAAAATTCTCCGCGAAGCCGCCACCGTAAGTGGGAGGCATCAACGGGGAATTCGCGGAGCCGCTAATCTTGACGGGGCGTTCGGTGAAAAACTGTTTGAGGTTGGAGAAAAAACCGTCGGAGACGACACGCTTGGGTGTGCCGAATTTCGGCAAGGCCGACACAGGAACGGGCACGGCGGGTACGCTGCCAGCGGCCGGCCTGGTGAAGTCTGGCGGCAGAAGATCTATGATTGGTCCCGGCACCGTATCCCTCGAATCTTAGACGCACGCAGGCTGCGTTCGGTGTCCCAAGCGGGTATGATTCTCGCAGGCTCCCAAAGGTTGTGTAAAAGGGGCCACACGGCTGACACCAACTTCCATTCATTGTAACATACGGAATTCAACCGCTTTCCGATGTTTCACGCCGGATACCTGTTCCACGGGGCGGTTCACAGGAACACGATTTACATCAAAGCAGCCTTTGAGGATTTTTCCTAGACGCCCAACTTATGCCCGAACCGCTCGAACTTAAGAAGACGCTGAACCTGCCCAAAACCGAGTTTCCCATGAAGGCCGGACTGCCGCAAAACGAGCCCAAGCAATTGGCGGCCTGGGATGAGAGCCATTTGTATGAGCGCATCCTGGCGGCGCGGCAGGGGAAGCCGCTGTTTGTGCTGCACGACGGGCCGCCGTATCCCACCGGGACGATTCACCTGGGCACCGGGCTGAACAAAATTTTGAAGGACTTGGTGGTGAAGTCCAAAAGCATGGCCGGGCATTACGCGCCGTATGTGCCGGGATGGGATTGCCACGGACTGCCGATCGAGACGCAGGTGGAAAAAGAGCTGGGCGGAAAAGGCAAAGTGGCGCCGGCGGAGTTCCGCAAATTATGCCGGGCGTTCGCCAACCGCTACGTGGATCAGCATCGGCGTGATTTCAAGCGCCTCGGCGTTTTTGGGCGGTGGAATGATCCGTACCTGACGATGAATTTTTCGTATGAGGCCACCATCGCGGGGGCTTTTCTCGATTTTATGGAAAAGGGCTACGTCTATCGCGGCCGCAAGCCGGTGTACTGGTGCATCTTCGACTGCACGGCACTGGCTGAAGCGGAAGTGGAATATGAGGATCACGTCAGTCCCAGCGTGTGGGTAACGTTTAAGGCCGCAGGCGAGGGTGCGGATTCGGCGCAAGCGAAATTGGGTCCGGGGACCAGCGCGGTGATCTGGACGACCACGCCATGGACGCTGCCGCACAATCGCGGCTTGGCGTTTCATCCGGATTTTGAATATGCCGTAGTGGAAACCGAAAAGGGCCGGCTGCTACTGGCGGCGGAGCGTGTTGCCGCGCTACAGGCGGAGTGCGGCATCAAAGAAGCCCGCGTGATGGCTACGTTTAAGGGCCGTGAGTTTGAAGGACTGAAATTTCAGCATCCGTTCTTGCCCATGGAAGTGCCGGGCTTGCTCGCGGAGTATGTGACGCTCGATCAAGGAAGCGGCATCGTGCATACCGCGCCGGGTCATGGCGCGGACGATTTCTACACCGGCCAGAAATACGGTCTGGAGACCGCGGCGCCACTCGACGATCGCGGGGTGTACCTCGAAGGCTTGCCGGAATATAAAGGCAAGGACGTGTTTACCGCGAACCCCATCATCGTGAAATTGTTGGGAGAGCGCGGAGCCTTGCTTGGGCATGCCAATTACAAACATACGTATCCGCATTGCTGGCGCTGCCACAATCCGGTGATTTTCCGGGCCACGGAGCAATGGTTCATCGACCTGGACCGCACCGCTCACGGCGGCACCAGCAGCTTGCGGCAATTGGCGATGAACGAAGTGCATGGCGTCAAATGGTTCCCAGCGTGGGGCGAAGAACGCATCTACGAAATGGTGCAGGGGCGGCCGGATTGGTGTGTCTCGCGGCAACGCTTCTGGGGCGTGCCGATCATTGTTTTTTATTGCGACGCCTGCGGGAAGCGCCTGGAAGATTTCTTTGCGCTGAGAAATGTATTGCGGTGGTTTGAAAAAGAAGGCGCGGACGCGTGGTACGAGCATTCGGCGGAGGAGTTGCTGCCGGCCGGGACGACCTGCTCGTGCGGGGCCGCCAAGTGGCGCAAGGAAAACGACATTCTGGACGTGTGGTTCGATTCCGGCTCGTCCAACTTGGCGGTGCTGCATGGCGCGGAGTGGCCCGCGGACGTTTACCTGGAAGGCCCCGACCAATACCGGGGCTGGTTTCAGAGTTCACTGCTGGTGGCCACCGGTGTGCGTGGGCACGCGCCGTACAAGGAAGTGGTGACGCACGGCTGGACGCTCGACGAGCAGGGCAGGCCGATGTCCAAATCGCTGGGCAACGTGGTTCTGCCTTCGGACATCTGCGACAAATGGGGCGCGGATTTGCTGCGCTTGTGGGTGGCGTCGCAGGAATATCAGGCCGACGTAAAAATGAGCGAACGAGTGATGACGCAGCTCAGCGAGGCGTATCGCAAAATCCGCAACACCTTTCGCTTCGCGCTCAGCAACCTGGCGGGCTTCGATCCCGCGCGCGATGCGCTGCCGCACGCTGAAATGGAAGAAATCGACCGCTGGATGCTCGAACGCACCGCGGATCTGGTGCGCAAGTGCCGCGAGTGGTATGCCGCGTATGAATTTCACCGCGTGTATCACGCGCTGCACGATTATTGCGTCGTGGACCTCAGCTCCTTTTACTACGACGTCCTCAAGGACCGCCTGTATACAAAAGCGCCAGCGAGCAAAACGCGCCGCTCCGCGCAAACCGCCGTGCTGGAAATCAGCAGCGCGCTGGTGCGCCTGGCGGCTCCGATTCTGACGTTTACGGCCGAGGAGATCTGGAAATATTTGCCGAAGGCAGCGAACGACCCGGAGAGCGTGCACATGGCACTTTTCTCTCTTGAGGCGGATCTGCGCACGGCGCTGCCCGCGGACAAAATTTCCAACTGGGAATTGTTTGCCAAGGTCCGCGCGGAAGTCTTGAAAGCCTTGGAAGCGGCGCGCAACGAAAAAATCATTAATTCCGGACTGGAAGCCAAAGTCTCATTGAACGCGGACATTCACTTGAAGACCAAGCTAAAGGCATATCTTGCCCAGTTGCCCAGCCTGTTTATCGTTTCACACGTGGATTTAATCAACGCCGGTGCGGGGACTTACCGCTCGGAGCTGGTGCCCACGCTCGAAGTTACCGTACAGAAAGCCGATGGCCAGAAGTGCGAGCGCTGCTGGAACTATTCGACGCATGTCGGCGAGAACCATCGCTACCCCACGGTGTGCGAGCGTTGCAGCGAAGCATTGAAGGAAATCGAGGATGGCGGGGCATCCGCCGTTCCCGTAGGCGCGTGATCTCGCCGCTCACTCCGCGCGCTGGAAGCGGCGCTGGTGCAGGCGCATGAAGGTTCCGGCGCGCGTTCGCTGGCTGTGGCTCACGCTGGCGGTGGTCATTGCCGATCGCGCCACGAAAGCGTGGTTCGAAACGCAGACGGTGGAAGGCTGGCGCCACCAAATCGTGCCCAACTTCATTTATTTGGTGCACAGCCAAAATCCCGGCATCGCGTTTGGCGTGCTGGCGGGCTCCGCATCGATTTGGACCCGCGCGACGCTCATTGCAGGCTCCATCGTGGTCATCGCCATTCTCGCGTGGATGCTGGTGGCCAATCGCAGCGGCGGAGCGCTCAGCGGCGCGGGGCTGGCGTTGCTCCTGGGGGGCGCCACCGGCAACGTGACGGACCGCATGGTGCACGGCGCGGTCACAGATTTTTTTGAAGTTTGGCTGGGCACGTACCGCTGGCCCGCCTTCAACGTGGCGGACTCAGCCATCGCCATTGGCGCCGCGCTGCTCATCGTGGACGTGCTCTTCGGCTCGCGAACGGCAGCGGCGCCCTCGCGCAAGAGTGTCTGACGCGCTTTGCCCGTGAACATGCGCACAACCTTTTTCACCGTGGGACCGGAAGACGCCGGCGAGCGCCTGGATCGCGTGGTGGCCGCGCATTGCCCCGAACTGAGCCGCACGCGCGCCCAGGAATTAATCGAAGGGGGTCTTGTACTGATCGAAGGCCGCGCCGCGAAAGGCGCTTCGCGCGTGCGCGACGGCCAACGCATCAGCGTCGAAGAGCAGCCGCGGCCCCCACTGACCGCGCAGGCCGAACAAATTCCACTGGATGTGCTGTACGAAGATGACGACGTCATCGTCATCAACAAACCGGCCGGCATGACGGTGCACGCCGGAGCGGGTAATCCCACGGGAACGCTGGTGAATGCCCTGCTCGGCCGCGGCCAGGCTCTTTCGCAATCGGCGGATTTGCTGCGCCCGGGCATCGTCCATCGCCTGGACAAAGACACTTCCGGGGCCATCCTGGCGGCTAAAAACGATTTCGCGCACGCCAAAGTGGCCGAAGATTTTCGCCGGCGCGCCGTAAGAAAAACCTATCTAGCCTTGGTCCAAGGTTCGCTGGCGGAAGAAAAAGGCCGCATCGAGCTGGCCATCAGTCGCGATCCGCTGCGTCGCACGCGCATGACGACTAAGCGTAGTGCCATTCTGCAAAACGCCCGCGCAGCGCGCACCGATTGGCGCGTTCTCGCGCGCCTCGCGGAAACCACGCTGGTTGAAGTGCAGTTGCACACCGGCCGCACCCATCAGATCCGCGTGCACTTCGCCGCGCTAAAGCATCCGGTGGTAGGCGACACGCTGTACGGCGCCGACGCCCGCCTTCAGCGGGGTAAACTGGCTTTAGATCCGCTCGGCCGCAATTTTCTTCACGCGGCGAGACTGGCCTTTAGCCATCCCCGCACGGGCGTTTGGATCGAAGTTCGCGCCCCACTCCCGCAAGAGCTCGGTAAATTTTTGCAGCAGCTCTGCGCCGCCTCCGGCGAAGATCCCGCGCCAATTGACGCTGCTCTCGCCCCGTACCTATAATCGAAGCGCATGCGACGCCGGCTCATCTGCTCATTGGTCCTGCTGCTTTTTGTTTCCAGCGCAGCGCGTGCGCAGCAACCTCCACAGCAACCTCCGCAGGCGCCGGCGCCGGCTCCCGCAGCTCCGAATGTTGCGCCGAGCACCGGGCAAGGGCTGACGGTGTCCGTCAACCTGGTGGACGTGCTTTTCACCGTCCTGAATCGCCGCAACAAACTCGTTCCGGAACTCGACAAGCCGGATTTTCAGGTCTTCGATGACAACGTTCTCCAGCAAATCCGATATTTCAGCAAGCAGACCGATCTGCCGCTCCGCATCGGCATGCTGCTGGATACCTCCAACAGCATTCGCGATCGGCTGCACTTCGAACAGGACGCTTCCGTCAGTTTTCTCTATAGCGTCTTGCGGCGCAACAAAGACGAAGCCTTCGTGATGACCTTCGACGACGAGCCGCAAATCCTGCAGGCCTTCACCGGGGACACCGGCAAGCTTCGCGATCAAATCGTGCAGACCCGCGCGGGCGGCGGCACCGCCATCTACGACGCCATCTACACCGCTTGTCTCAAGGAACTCAGCCATCCGCCGCGCCCGCCCGGAGACCAGCCGGACGTGGTGCGCCGGGTGATGATTCTCATCAGCGATGGCGACGATAATTTATCCGTGCACACACGCTCGGATGCCATCCAGATGGCGCAGATTACGGACGTGGTCATCTATACCATCAGCACGAATACCCAGTGGATCTCCAGCACGCAGAAAGACGAAGCCACCGGCGGCAGCCTCAAATATCACCTCACCGACAACGATAAAATCCTGCAGAGCCTGGCGGACGAAACCGGCGGCCGCGCATTTTTCCCCTATCGCGTGGATGATCTCGATCAGTCTTTTCAGGACATCGGCGACGAGCTGCGCAATCAGTATTCCATCGCCTACCAGCCAACCAATGCGGTGCTCGACGGCCGCTATCACAAAATTCGCATCGAGGTGCCCGAGCACAAAGGTTATCAAGTGCGAGCCCGGCAGGGATATTTCGCGCGCGCCAATCCGGCCTTCAGTCCCGCCGATGCTCCCGCACCCGCGAAATCGGGCAGCGGTTCGGCTCATAACGCAAATTGATCCGAGCGGTCTCGGATAGACAAACCGCGATGTACAAGGCCGATCAGCGGCCAAGATGCACCCGGCCGTTCCGGGCTTTAGTGGGTATCGTCCCGCAGCAAAATAGCGTCAGACTCCGAATGCCCGCGATCAAACGCGACTTTGCCGCCGTCCGGTGAAAATGCAAAAGAAGAAATTAATTCCGAACTAAAGTGCGTCAACTGCCGCTTCGCGGATCCATCGAGTGGCTGAACCCAAAGATTATCCACGCCTTTTTCCCGAATGAGGTAAGCCACTCCTTTGCCGTCCGGCATGAACCTGAGGCTGGGAAGGGCCCGCGGATCCGCTTCGATGGTCCGCTGCTTCTTATCGTCGAGCGACTCGAGCGTCAGGATCACGCGATGGTCGCTGTCGCGGACATCCAGAGTCAGTATGGTTTTACCGTCGGGCGACAGGTCAAAGCGTGTGTTTCCGTCATCGCGGATGGTCTCGGGATTGCCGCCCTCGATGGGCACGCGTTTGATTACGCCCGCTCTTTCGCCCAGGTCGTAGTAGTACACCCATTTACCGTCCCGTGAACAAATCGGACCACCTTGATTGGAGCCAAATGTGAGCTGCCTTTGGTTCGCTCCTGACGCATCCATCCGCCACAAATTCACGTCCGTCGCTCCGGCGCGGCCGATGGGCCGAAAGACCACATAGCGCCCATCCCCGCAGGATGCCACGCTGTCGGCGGGATGCTTCGTATCGGAGAGCAGCACGGTCTCGCCGCCGTTCGGATCGACGAGTTTGATATCGGGACCCTGCGCCACCAGCACACGTCCGCCTTCCGCCCAACTCCAGCCCCAAAAAGCTACGTTCGAGGAGAGATTCACCCGGTGCACTTCGTCCGGCGCGCTCATCCCGGCCGTCTGCACCTGATAGTCCGGCGTGGATTGAATGGCCACAATGCTCTTTCCATCGGCCGCCAGCACGGCATGCGAGTAATTGGTGGTGTCGTTCGTCAATCTGCGGAACTCACCGCCAGGATAGGAAATCACGCCGATCTGGTGCCGCTGAAATCCCGTGTCGCGCGCGCTGACGCTGGTCAAAATGCTTTGTCCATCGGGAAACCACGACGGTTCGAAGACCAACCGGTCCTTCGCCGCGCCAAAGAAGGTGCTCTTGCCACTGGCGACGTCGATCGCCATATACGCCGACAGATCCTTCTCCGTCGGCTGCGCCACGGGAATCACAATGGTCTTGCCATCCGGCGACCAGGCCAGCGTCGAGCTATCCGTCCGCACGGGCCGATGCTCAAATATTGCGTGGTCCGGGGTGCCGTCGCTGTGCGCCACGAAGAGGTCCATCGCCAGCGAACTCCCGTGTTCGTGCAAGTAGGCAAACTTCTGTCCATCCGGAGCGAAGGCCACCGGGCTATCGATGTCGTTCAGCACCAGCCGCGGCGTGCCCCCCAGCACGGGCGAACTGTACAACGAGTCGATGTCTTCCTGCGATTCATCGCGGCGCACGAAATAGATGTAGTTTCCGTCCGGAGAAAAGGTCAAGCCGGTGTATCGCGTAGCGATCGGCGCCACCACCTGGGTATTGCTGCCGGTGGGAATGTGGCGCAACCACAGCGCTTGCGCCCCGTTTTCTTGCACCACGTGCAACAGGTATTTGCCGTCCGGAGAAAGCGCCGCGCGCGATACTTTCCCGTTGTTGGTTAGATTTTCAATCGAGATTTTTTCGAACGGCACGTGGCGGCTGCGCTGCAGCAGCGTGTAAACGCCAAACCCCGCCGCCAGCAGCACCACGACGGCGATCGCCAGAAACAACCCGCTGCCAAATTTGTTCTCGCTCGCGGCGCGCAACAACGCGGAACTGCCGGGCTTCGCCGGCGCCTGCGCTTCGCTGACCACGGCGCTCCCGCTCGCTGCTGCCTGCACCTGGCCGGACGCCGCAGTCACGACCTGCGAGGAGCCCGACGGCGGGCGCCCGGGCTCAAGCTCGCGTTGCAGGCGTCTCAGGTCCCCGCGCAACTCCGCGGCCACTTGATAGCGCAGATCCGCATCTTTTTCGAGCGCCTTATTTAATATCCGTTCTAGCTCCGGAGGCACGCCCGTCCGCAACAGCACCGGCGCCACCGGCGCATGATGCAAAATATTGTCGAACACCACCGCGCTCGTGGAGCCCGGGAACGGCTGCCGGCCCGTCACCATCTGATACAGCACCGCCCCCAATGAAAATAGATCGGTGCGTCCATCCAGTTCCATCCCGCGCGCCTGCTCGGGCGACATATACGCAATGGTGCCCACCGCGGTGCCAGGACTGGTCAGGAGCTGCCGCCCCGGATCCGTCAAGGTCTCGCCTTGCAAGGAGTCGCTGCGGTCCACAATCAGTTTCGCCAGGCCAAAATCCAGAATCTTCACGGTGCCGCGCTCGGTTACAAAAATATTTCCCGGCTTGATGTCCCGATGCACGATGCCTTTTTTGTGCGCCGCATCGAGTGCATCCGCCAGTTGGATTCCTATCTCCACGGTCCGCGGAATCGGGCATTCCCCCGCCGCCAGCACCCTGTCCAGCGCCTGGCCCTCCAGCAGTTCCATGGCGATGAAGGTGATCTCTTTATGCTGTTCGATGGAATAAATCGTGCATATCCCGGGATGGTTCAGAGCCGATGCCGAACGCGCTTCTCGCAGAAACCGCTCCAGCGCCTGCCCGTCGCGGCTGGTCTCTTCAGCAAGGAACTTCAGCGCTACACGGCGCCCCAGGCGGCTATCTTCCGCCTCGTACACCACGCCCATGCCGCCGCCGCCAATTTTTCGCAGCACCTTGTAATGGGCAATGGTCTCGTTAATCACAGTTTTCTTCGCTCACGATGTTAATCGCAAGCCCCAAAGCGGTCAACGCGAACGCATCCGCGCAATCCGCCGCAGTTACTTCCTCGCATTCTGGTGCGCCACGCCCGCTGGATTTTTTTGAGATTTGTGGAATCCGCTGCTTAACTCGAGATCACTTCGAAAGAGCTTGTCCAGGCCGAGCAGCGCTGCGTGCCTTCAAGTGGCGCTATTCCTTTGGAGCGTAATACCCTTTCCGTGCCAGGACCTTCAAATCGTGATTGGTGGTATCCACCTTAATTTTCCGATATTTGCCGTCGCGCGCATTGTTCGTCGGGTAGTACCCCAACATGTACTGGCTGCGCAGCTCCTCGGAAATCTCATCGAATGCCTGCGCCAGTTTCTTCTCTGAGGACACGGAAATTACCCGCCCGCCCGTCTCGTCGGTCAATTTCTTCGCGGCGCCTACGTTGGCGCCGAAATGCGGGTCGGCGACCAGCAATATGTGAATGACGGTGTTCGTCCGCTGCGCAGATTCAATCGCCTCATCGATTTTCACGCGGCTGCCTTCATCCTGCGCGTCGGTGACGATTACGATGGCCTTGCGCCCGGCTTCGGTATCGAGTTTTTCGCTGCATGCCAGGTAAATGGCGTCGTACAGGGCCGTTCCCGTGACGTGTTGCGTGCCCACGGGTCCGGGATTCCCCGCGATCATGCCGCCTCCCGGAGTGTTGATGCGCGTGCGGCGCACCGCGCGGTCCAGTTGCGCGCGATCATCGGTGAAGTCGGAAAGCAGGTCCACGTCCGTATCGAAAGACATCACCAGCGCCTCGTCACCTTTGCGCAGCACGCGGGTCAGGAAGCTGCTGCCCGCCTCTTGAATGCCGCCGAGCATGAATTGTTCGCTTCCAGAAGTGTCCAGCAGCATGGCCAGGGTGATCGGCAGCGTGGATTCCTTGGAAAAGAACGCAATCTTCTGGTCCTGATTATCTTCCTCGATCTTGAAATCTTCCTGCTTCAGATCCGTCATGATCCTCTTGTTCTTATCGCGCACCGTGGCGAAAACGTTCACCAGGTTGACCTGCGACTTGATGGTGCCCGCCTGCTCCGGAGCCTGTCCTGCGGTTTGCCCCGCGGCATCCTGCGGGAATGCCGCACGCGCCGCGGCGCCGCCAAGCGCGACTGCAACCGTCGCCGCTGCCAAGTGCATCAAAATGTTTTTCACAGAACGCATGTATACTTTCCTAGACGATAGATGTGCGGCAGATGGATGTCGCCGGCTTCTTAGGATGCCGCCACCGTCCGCGATGGATGTGTGGCGGCCGTTGCGAGACGATGCATTTCGCCACGATGTTTTTCTTAGCAATTGTCGGGTAATGATGGTTGCGCGGCGCCGTCGTCAAATGCCGCTACACTCGACATGCAGTGTCGCCCGAGGCTTATGAAAAGTCCACGACAATTCGCCGCGCTGCACCGAATCTTGTTGGCCAGCGCGGTGCTTGCCAGCTTTTATGCGGCCCTGGCTGTCGCGCAAACGCCGCCACAGAATCCCGCAAAGCCCGGTCGGGCCATTGTGGTCACCTCTGCCACGGTAATCGTTCCCGTGACGGTGAAAGATCGCCAGGGACGTCTGATTCCGGATCTGCATCGCGATGAATTTCGCATTTTTGAAGACAACGTGGAGCAGAAAATCTCCACGTTCACCGATGCGGCGTTTCCGCTCTCCATGGTTGTGCTGGTGGATAACGACTTGAAGACTAAAGTTGCCGAGCAAGTGGACGCGAGCATTCAGGCCGTGGTCTTGGGCATGAGCACCGCGGACGAAGCTTCGGTATGCCTTTTCGATCAATATTTCCACGAAGGCGCGGGTTTTACCGCCAATCAGGACAAGCTGATTACGCAGCTAAAGCGACTGCCGGTCGACGAAAGCCAACCGAGCATCTCCGCTCCCAGCGGGCCATTTGGTCCTCCAACGGTCAACGGCCAGGCTGCGCCCGGCGTCAATCAGCCAGACGCCTACGGATCGACGCAAATCATCAAGGGCCAGCACACCAAGGCGCTGGATGACGCGGTTTATGCCGCGGGGAAATTACTGGAAGACCGCGGGCGCGACCGGCGCAAAATTATTTTGCTGATTTCCGACGGCGAGAATGGCGCCAAGTTCAACACCAACGACTATAAGACGGTGGTGAAAGAACTGCTGCGCAACAATATTTCCGTGTATAGCATCGCTGTCGGCAACGCGACGTTCGACCGCAAGCTCAATCGTTTGTCCGAGTATGCGCACGCGACTGGCGGTGATACGTATTACGCGCTGAAGCGCGGCACCATGGAAGAGCTTTATGCGCGCGTGACCGAACAGGCCCGCCACGAATACACGCTGTACTACACACCTTACGGCACCGATCGCGCCGCCGATTATCACTCCATCGAAGTCCGCGTGGAACGCGAAGGCCTGAACGTTACAGCCCGTGAAGGCTACTACACCAGCGGTCTACAACAATAGCGGTGCCGTAGCGCCAGTCATCGCCAAGAGAATCGTGGCAACGAATTAGCAGGGGCGCGCAGCATGCAACGCGCCATCTCTGCAAGGCGAATCCGTTCAGTCTTCCTTTTCGCCAGTGGGCCTGACGTCAAGTGGCACGACGATGCGATCTACAGTTGGGAATGATTGCGAATTTCACGCTCTTATATGTGCGCTTCGTGCTCCGGGCAGATCATTCGATACGCACAACTCTTGCAGATGAATCCGCTCTTCGCGGCAAACGAGCCGGCGCGGATATCCGCCGCGGTCTGCTGAACGATTTTTTCCGCCTCATCAAGCTGTTTCTTTTCGCGCGTCGTCACTTGCAACTGATGATTCTGCAAATAATAGAAAGCCAGCCGCACGGGATTCCACTCAAAAATTTCCGTGGCCGCCAGCGCATAGATGCTCAGTTGCAAATCCTTGCGCGCTGCGTCATCCGAGCGCGGCCGCCCGGTCTTATAGTCGATAATCTCCACGTCCTTGCCTCGAGGGCCACCCAGCGAATTGATCTGGTCGAAGCGCCCGCTAACGATCACGTTGTTGGCCATCGGCAATTCAAAGGCTTTTTCCTGCTCCAGAATTTCCGGCGGAGCCGCAAGCATCGCCGTATGGAACGCCCGCAACTGTTCCAAACCATCCTTGCGGTATTCCTCCTGCTGATATTCGTCTTCAAAGCCGCGCTCCGACCATTCCGTGTCAAAGAGCCGCTGTACTTCCTCGAAGCCGATGCGGTTGCCTTTGCGCAGTTCGTGCACGAAGCGCTTGATGGTCTGGTGCATCACCCGTCCAAAGGTCAAAGTGGCCTTCGGGGCGCCGTCGAGAGACCACAGTTTTTCAAATAAATATTGCGCCGGACAACTTCGGTAACACTCAATCGCCGAAGGGCTAAGCCGTAGCGGCTCAGGGATTATGGAGCGATAATTTTCCGCCCACGCGCCGATACGGGAGAAAATTCTGGCGGGCGCAGGGGAAGCGGGGAACAGTTCGTTCGCACCGGGCATCGCCGATGAATCCTCGGCGCGTGCTTTCACCGGAGACGCCTTGGGCGCCAATTGCTGGACGTCGCGCCGTTTGACTGCCGGTTCCATCACGATGTCTTCGATGAATACGGGCACCTTGCCTTTTTTCTCCGTAAGCGTGGTGATCGTCAGGCGCTCTTCCGCGCGCGTGATGGCCACATAAAACAGACGCCGCTCTTCCTGAATGTGAAAATCTCCTTCGGGCAATTCCTCTTTCATCAGCGCGGCCGGAAACTCAAACAACGGGGAGCGCTTGGCTGGCGGAAACGAGCGGTTATTTACCCGCAAGAGAAAGACGTGCGAGAATTCCAGACCTTTCGCGCCGTGCACGCTCATGAGCTGCACGGCGTCTTCGGGAGCATCTTCTTCCAGGCAGATGTGTTCGCCGGCCTGCTGGTAATAATCCAGATACTCAAGAAATTCCGGCAGGTCGCACCGATCGCTTTTGGGCTCCCACTCTTTCGCGAACTCCGCCAGCCGCCTGACGGTCTTCCGGTCGCGCTCGCCGGCGCGCTGCGGAATCTCCAGCCATTCCGTCAACTCCGCCAACATTTCCCTGGCGGTGCGGCGCCGCAGCAATTTACGTTGCGCCTGCAGAAATTTCAGCAGTTCGTCCATGGCGCCGTGCGATACATCAAAGGCCAATTCACCTTGCGGCGACTGCAAAATATCGTAGATCGGTTTGCGCTCTTTTTTCGCGCGCTCCGCCAACCGCAGCAGGTCTTCCGGCTGCAACTGCCATGCAGGCATGGCCAGAACACGCGCGCACGCCACGTCATCGAAAGGCTTGGCAATCAGCCGGAGATAGGCGAGCACGTCCCGCACCAGCGGATGCACCAGAATCGATAGCCTGGTGATGACGAAAGGAATTTTGCGCCGCGACAGTTCCTCCACCAGTTCATCGCGATGCGCATGCTGCCGGTACAGCACCGCCAAATCCGTCCAGCGGCGGCCCGCTCCGTGAATGCGTTCGAGTTCGCCGGCCACCCAGCGCGCCTCGCTTTCCTTGTTCGGCAGTTCCGCGATGCGGATGCGCCGGCCTTCGGGGTTGTTGGGCGAGAGGATTTTAGCGGGAAAATCCGCGCTGACCTCGTTCTGCCCGATCACCTGCTGCGCCACACGAAGAATATTGGGTGTCGAGCGATAGTTTTCCGTCAACGCCACGCGGAACGGTCCGGAATCCTGGCCGGCCCGCCAACCGGCGAACTGTTCGAGGAACATTTTGAAACTGCCGAAGGACGCACCGCGAAAGCGATAAATAGCCTGATCGTTGTCGCCGACCACCACGATGTTGCGAGGCTCCGCGCAGAGCAGTTCCAGGAGCCGCAGTTGCGCGATGTTGGTATCCTGAAATTCATCCACGAGAATGTGCTGGTAGCGCTGTTGCAGCGTCAAACGTTTCGCCAGGTCGCTTTCGAGCAGGGTCACGGCGTCAGTGATCAGGCCATTGATCGCGACGGCATTTTTCTCGCGCAGTAAATCGTCGCTGGCTTGATATGCGCGCGCAATCTCTTTGTGCTTGGCAATTTCTTCGCGGCGCTCGCTGTACGTGTCTTCGCCGAGCTGTCCGCGTTCGGCTTCGAGCTTTTGCGCCTGGTCCTCCGCGAAGCGCGCATAGTCCGCACTGCTGACCAATTCATCCTGGCAGCGCGAGAAAAATTGCAGAAAATCATTCAGGAATTGCCCTGGCTCTGCCAGCTTGCGATATTTTTCCAGCCGTAGCCGCCGCATGTTGCGCCGCAGCAAAATCCAGTGATCCACTTTTTCGAGCACCTGGCGGTCCGGGGCAATCTCCTTCAGCAAGCTCTGGCAAAAGGAGTGAAACGTTTCGATGGTCACGCCTTTGCCGCGCTCGCCGGTGCTCTTCGCCACCCGCGAACGCATCTCGCCCGCGGCTTTGTTCGTAAATGTCAGCGCCAAAATATTTTGGCCCAGCAAAACATGGTCGGACGAGAGTAAGTGCTTGATCCGCTCCGTGATCACGCGCGTTTTCCCGGTGCCCGCTCCAGCGATCACCAGAAGCGGGCCCTCGGCATGCCTGATCGCGCGCTGTTGCGCTTCATTCAACTGCAAGCCGCTGTCCGGCAACGGCGCCATTTCAAATAGTGTTGCGTTCATCAAGGCTTACGTAGATGCGGGTCTTCGGACCCGCCCTCCGGGATTCCCGTTCTGGCGAATCAAAAATTGCCGACCATTCACGACCAACCCAAATTAGCGCTGCGATTTCCGCCCGGCAGCCACATCCGCGGTAAATTGCGAAGACTGCTTACGCGGAACACTCAGCGATTTCCAGCGATCACCGGCGAAGTCTTTAGCCAAAAAAACAATCTGCCCGATGTGCAGAGGATAGTGCGCCAATTGCCGGTTCATCGCCTGCATGACGGAATGCGGTTCCGAGCGAATCGTTATCGTCTTGGTCAAATCCGCATCGTTCAAGCTTTCGAGGGTGTCCAAAAAAATCTTCCATCCAGCATCCCATAAAGCCAAAAGTTCCGCGCGCGTTTTCGGCGGCTCTTCAAACTCGCCGTCGCGATTGCGATCCGGCTTTTCTCCGTCGCTGGTCAGGAAATTGGACCAGCGCGAACGCATATTCCCGGAGATATGCTTCACGATGATCGCGATGGAATTCGTTTCCTGGTCCAGCGTGGCAAACAGCCCTGCGTCCGGGCATTGCGCCATCGCGCCTTCTCCCAATTTTTTGTAGTGGCGGAACAGCGATATGGAATCCTTTAGATACGAAACCGTCAGCTCGTGAGCCATTTGCGAATTGTACTCCCGAGCGCGTCATCGCCGAAATTCACGTCACGCCCGGCTTGCGGCGTTGGCCGCGAATTTACCATCGAAAAACAAACGGCGGAGCCCCTAGAGGCATCCGCCGTCTGTTATGTGCGCGCTAGCAAATTAGCTCTGCGGGCTTTTTTACCGGGCAAAGGCCGCAGGGCTCCGCAGACTCCGCCCTGTGCTACAGGAAACTAGCGGGCCGGGAGCGGTCTGGGTTTCGCGCTTCCAGCGCCACTGGAAGCCGCTGCCGCGGCAGCGGCTTTATCGCTGTGACCGTTAGGGTGAGCCGACGAGCCGCCGCTGGACACGGTGCCGTCGGAGTTATTCGGCGTCGCCAGTTCCAATTTCTTGCGTAGCGCCATCTCCAACTTGTTGCGAATATCCTTGTTTTCCTTCAAAAACACGCGAGCGTTTTCGCGGCCCTGGCCCAAGCGTTCGCCGCCATAGCTTATCCACGTGCCGCTCTTTTCCAAGATACCCTTGTCGACACCGAGGTCGATCAGGTCGCCTTCGCGAGAAATGCCTTCGCCATAAATGATGTCGAATTCGGCTTCGCGGAACGGCGCGGCTACCTTGTTTTTTACGATTTTGGCGCGCGTGCGCGAGCCAACAACCTTATCGCCTTCCTTAATGGCCTGAATGCGGCGGATGTCCACGCGCATGGAGGCGTAAAATTTCAGTGCACGTCCACCGGTGGTGGTTTCCGGATTGCCGAACATCACGCCAATCTTTTCGCGAATCTGGTTGATGAAAATGAGGCAGGTGTTGGACTTGGAGACAATGGCGGTGAGTTTGCGCAGCGCCTGAGACATCAGCCGCGCCTGCAAACCCATCTGCGGATCGCCCATGTCGCCTTCCAGTTCAGCCTTGGGGACCAACGCGGCGACGGAGTCGACAACGACTACATCGACGCCGCCGGAACGGATGAGCGTCTCGGCAATTTCCAGCGCCTGTTCGCCGTGGTCCGGCTGCGAAACCAGCAAATTATCCACATCCACACCCAATTTGCGCGCATAGATCGGATCCAGCGCGTGCTCCGCGTCGATAAACGCCGCCTGGCCGCCAAGCTTTTGCGCTTCTGCGATAACGTGCAGCGTCATGGTGGTCTTGCCGCCCGATTCCGGTCCGTAAATTTCGATTACGCGTCCGCGCGGGAAGCCGCCAACGCCCAGCGCGGCGTCAATCGAGAGACATCCGCTGGGGATTACGCTGACGGGCACCAGCACGTCACGGCTGCCCAGCCGCATAATGGAACCTTTACCGTAAGATTTTTCAATCTGGGATATCGCCGCTTCGAGAAGCTTCGATTTGTCGTCAGCCATTTCACACCTCGGTAGAGAAAAGTCGGCTCCGGGCCTCCGCGGCTTCGGCAACCGTGATACCTGCAACGGGATGCTTGCGACTCGTGAAGCGGCATCAACGCCGGGAGAGCGGTGCGCCTCTTCTGGGGGTGTTACTGGCCAAGTATTTTACCACTCGGTTTACCAGAACACCAACCAAATCCGAGTACGTACTCTTGCTTCACGGCTGGCGACCGTGCCCGGTGTCATCCTCTCGCCCAGCCGTGAGTCTCTCATGTACGAGACGGGTTAAACCACGAGCGAAAAGATCCAGCACCGAGCACCTGTTGAAAACCGCGAGGGCGAATGTAGCACACAAGGCGAACAAAAAGCAAACATAAGTTTCGCTTAAGGTTCGCTGTTCCAGATTGCTGATTCCACTAAACTTATCGGCCCACCACGACCGTTTTCCACAGCTTGCTCAGCTATATTCGTAAAAGCCTCGCCCGGATTTGCGACCCAGCCAGCCGGCGGCGACATACTTCTTCAGCAGCGGGCAGGCGCGATATTTGGGATCGCCCAGGCCTTCTTGCAGGACGTGCATGATGTCCACACAGACGTCCAAGCCGATAAAGTCGGCCAGTTCGAGGGGGCCCATCGGATGATTCATACCGGTTTTCATTACAGCGTCGACAGCTTCAACGGTAGCCACGCCTTCCAGAACGCAGTAGGCAGCTTCGTTGATCAGCGGCATGAGGACGCGGTTGGAGACGAATCCGGGAGCGTCGTTGACGGCTACCGGAGATTTGCCGAGCTTGCGCGCCAGTTCCATGGTGGTGTCGAAGGTGGAGTCGCTAGTTTGCAAGGCGCGGATGATTTCTACCAGGGTCATTACCGGGACAGGGTTCATGAAGTGCATGCCGACAAAGCGGTCGGGCCGTTTGGTGATGGCGGCAAGGGTCGTCATGGCGATGGAGGAAGTATTGCTGGCGATAATGGCTTCTTGGCCTAGGATGGCGTCCGCCTCCTTCAGCACCGCGCGCTTGATCTCAATTCTTTCGGGTACCGCTTCGACGACAAAGTCGGCGGCGGCGATGGCGGACATGTCGGTGACGAGTGAAATTCGGGCGAGCACCCCCACGCGCGCGGTTTCCGGCAGCTTACCTTTCTTTATTTCGCGATCCACATTTTTCGCCACGGTTTCCAGAGCGCGTTCGAGAAAGCGCTGCTCCAGGTCGCGCAAAATCACGTTGTAGCCCGCGCGCGCAAATACGTGGGCGATGCCATTGCCCATGGTTCCCGCGCCCAGCACTGCGATGGTCGTGATGTTTTCGCTCGTCATGCGGTCGTCGTCGGTGCGAGACAGTAAGCAAATGGGTCTAAGCGGGAGGCGTGGCTTCGGTAACTTCGCGCACAATTTCGCGTGCCCGCTTTTCATTTGCGGGCGCCACCAAAATCACGAATCGCAACTGGGTGGTGTCGTAGTCCGCGGGTATTTGATTTTCGGCGAGCGCACTCATCAGAAACTTCGCCAATTTTTCGTCGCTTCCGGACCATATCGCCAGTGTCCCCGACTCATCGCTAACGGCAGGCATCCCCGCTAAAGGACCGCCGCCGAGCGGCCTCGCGGGGATTTCCATATCGGCGGGTTCGCGCTCGAGAAGAGTTTCGAGGATGGCTTTCGCTGGCTCCAAGTCGCTCGACAAAACCGCTACTTCAAAGCCAAAACGTGGTTTCCAGTCGATGGGCAGAGGATCGGCTGTGGGCGCAACTTCATCATCGCCGAGCGATTTGTCGCTGAAGGGGATGCCCGCGCCTTCGAGGCTTTCGAGCAACTCCATGTGCAGCGAATCGTCTTCGCCGGCCCACAGGGTTATGAAGGAACCTTCCGGAGTGGCCTTGGCCATGCGTGCCTCGTTTCGACTGGGATTTCGGGCGTCTCTTCTTGAGTGCGGCAGAACGTCCGCGCGCCGGTGTGGGTAAGGCACCGTCGCGTGTTCAGTTTACACTAGCCGGCGCGGCGAACGAATTTGCCGCGCGCCTTCGCTGGGTTCCCTTGATTTGCGGGCAAGGGGACTATTCGGCGGGCGGAGCTGCCTTAACCACTTGCCGTACGATTTCCCGCGCACGCTCAGCGCACCCGGGCAAAACAAGCAAAAGATGGCGCTTCCCTTCTCTGTCGCGGCGGCACTGGATTTCGTTGGTGTGCAGACAAGATAACAGAAAATCAGCGAAATGAGAGTCGTCGCCGGACCACACTTGGGCCGTGGCGTCTTCTGCGAAGAAATTCTGGGGATCAAAATCCGATGCGGCTGATGAGACATGGTCCGAATCGTCTTGAGCTTCGCCGGCATTGCCCGAGGAGGGCGGCAGTAGCGGCACAGGGTTAGCACCATCCTCGTTGCTCCCAAAAGCTTCCCTCACAGCTGCCTCTGCCTCTTCATAGAGAGAGAAGGGCACGCCAATTTTCAGGGCACTCGTGGCGCTCAGACGAAAAAGATGGTCTTCGCGCCGCACGGTCTTGCAGGGAATGCCAGCCTCCTGGAGCACGGCGCACAGCTCGGCGTGGATGCGCGTATCTTCGCCCTGCCAAAACGCGCAGAAAGGGTCCTCGTGCAGACGTGGATCAAAAGGAGAGCTTGCCGCTTCGGCGTTCCCGGTCGTTTCGGGGCGCTTCGGCGGGGATGGGAGTTGCCAAATCAGGGGCACAAGGCAATCGGCGCAGACGGTGAAGCCATCGCGGTATTCGGCCTTGCATTTCGGGCAAATCATAGCAGGGGCACAGTTTACTACATGTGTTGCCCGGCGTTGCCGGAGGATCTCGTTGAGGCAGGCTGGCCATCCCGGGCTGACCGTATGTTCGCCCGCCGCGGTGAGTCTTTTCGGAGGGCTGGCTCGTATATTTCAGTAGAATGAGCACAACATGCACATTTCCCTCGGCGACAGGCATTTTGTTAACGGGGTTTTTTCGCGGCTCGGGGTCATTGTGTTCCGCTCTAATGACTACTGATATGGCGGATACCCGCGCGCTGGCCGAGGGTCTGAAGCGCCGCGATCCTGAATTGCTGGACCAGCTGATCGAGCAATATCAGCACCGCCTGTTTCGCTACCTGCTCTATCTCACCTCGCATCGGGAAAGGGCGGAGGATTTTTTCCAGGAAACATGGATCCGCGTGCTGGAGCGCGGGCATCAGTACGACGGAAAATCGAAATTCGAGGCGTGGCTGTTCACCATCGCGCGGAATCTGGTGATCGACTGGCAACGGCAACGAAAAGTGCAGAGTTTGGATACGTTGACCGATCCGGCGCAGGAGCATCCGCTGCAAATTGCGGATGTGCGCCATCCCTCGCCATTGCACGCAGCGATCAGCGACCAGCAAGATTCCGCGGTGCGGGATTCCCTGGAAAAAATCGCGCTGATCTATCGCGAGGTAGTGGTGCTGCGTTTTCACGAGGAATTGCAACTCGACGAAATTGCCACCGTGATGCATCTTCCGGTGTCTACAGTGAAAACACGGCTGTATCGCGGACTGGAAGCCATGCGCGTGGCGATGACGGGAGGCCCGGCATGAATCATTCGGAGGAACATCGCGGCGTGAAGGATGCTCACGGTCGCGCGAAGCAACTAATCGACCAGCACCACATCGAAGGGCTGGGGGCCAAAGAGCGCGAGTGGCTGGACGCCCATCTGCAAAATTGTGTCGACTGCTCCGCCGTGGCGCAATCCACAGAATCCGCATTGCGCGGGCTGCGCACCGTCGCCATCCCGTTTCCTTCGGGCTTGGCGAGCCGCACGCAATTCCGTGTGCGCCTGCGCGCGCAGCAATTGCAGGAGGGCGAACCACGCAGCCTGGCCGTGTGGGCCATCGCGGGAGTTTCCTGGGCGCTGGGCATCGCAACGGCGCCGTACGTGTGGCAGTTGTTTGCGTGGGCGGGCGAGCGGCTGCATGTTCCGAAGCTGGCCTGGGAGCTGGGCTTTGGGTTGTGGTGGCTGATTCCCGCGTTGATCGCCGGCGGGATTCTGCTGGCGGAAGGGCCGCGACAGAAATTCAGCAGCAATTGGAATTAGGGTTGATGGCGTTCGCTGGGATTTTTGTAGCGCAGACAAGTTTGCAATATGAATCGAGGAGAGTATGGCCGACTATCAAAATCGTGTGAGCACATCGTTTGGCGAACGCATGCGGTTGATCCGGTTTCGCCGCAAGCGTGAACGCAGCAGCTTCCGGGAGGAGTTCCGCGTAGTTCCCAAGTGGCTGGTGATCACCGTGGTGGTGCTGTACCTGTTGGCCATCGCCATCGGCACCTTCGTCAACCTGGGCCACTCTTTTGTGATCCTGGGCCACGATAATGGCGAATTGCGGCGCCAAATCTGGCCCCCGGAATTGCACAACCAGCCGGTGCTGGCGTCGCTGACTCTCGCCGGTGCGATCACGTTGGCCGCCCTGCCCATTGCGGCCTACCTATTCTTACTCGGGTACGTCTACCGCGACGCCAAGCGGCGAGGCATGCACGCGGGATTGTGGCTGCTGCTGATCCTGGTGCTGTCGCCCGCGTATCTGGCTATCGGCTTCCTACTTTATTTCTTCATGCGTGAGCCGCTGCCGTATGCCTGTCCGCAATGCGGAACCACAGTGGGGGCGCGTTTCAACTATTGCCCCAACTGCAAGAATAATCTGCATCCCGCGTGTCCGCAGTGCAAGCAGGAGGTATCGGAGATCGACAAGTTCTGTCCGAACTGCGGCAATGACCTTAGGATTTCGAACGGCTCGGACATCGCCGTGCCGGCTTAGGAAGCATATTCGGGGGAGCGCAATCTTCTCAGTAGCGCTCGACAGCCAGGGCGACAGCATTGCCGCCGCCGAGACACAGCGCGGCGATACCGCGCTTGAGATTGCGGCGCTCGAGTTCGTACAGCAACGTCACCAGGATACGCGCCCCGGATGCGCCGATGGGGTGGCCTATGGCCACGGCGCCACCGTTGACGTTGACTTTTTCAGGATCCAGCTTGAGTTGGCGCGTTACGGCGATGGCGGCTACGGCGAAGGCTTCGTTCAACTCAATTAAGTCGACATCTTTATCGCGGTCCCAGCCAGTCTTTGCGAGAAGTTTTTCGACGGCGTCGACTGGCGCCATCATTACCCATTTTGGCTCAACGCCGCTGGTGGCCTGCGCGACAATGCGCGCCATGGGTTTCTTGCCGAGCACTTGAGCGTGGCGTTGGCTGGTGACAATTAGCGCTGCAGCGCCGTCGTTGGTGCCCGGTGCGTTTCCGGCGGTCACCGTGCCACCTTTCTTAAATGCCGGTTGCAATTTCGCCAGCGCTTCCATGGAGGTGTCTTCACGTGGCGATTCGTCGTAGCGCAAGACGATTGGCTCGCCTTTTTTTGGTGGCACGGTGATGGGCAAAATCTGGGCTTCAAAGAAGCATGATTTACGCGCGCGCACCGCTTTCTGATGACTCTCAAAGGAGAAGCGGTCTTGCTCCTCGCGAGTGATGGCGAATTTTTCCGCGACGAGCTCACCAGTCACGCCCATGTGAAAATCTTCGTATTTGTCCCATAGTCCGTCGTGAATCATCGAATCCACTAATTTGCCATCGCCGATGCGGTAGCCGGTCCGCGCTTGTGGAAGCAGATATGGACAGTTGGACATCGATTCCATTCCACCAGCCACCACCACTTCCGATTCGCCAAGCTGTACCGCCTGCGCGGCCAACGCGACGGCCTTTAAACCCGAGCCGCAAACTTTATTGATTGTGAGAGCTGCCACGCGCGGATCGCAGCCGCCTTTTAGCGCTGCCTGCCGCGCGGGATTTTGACCCAGGCCAGCCTGCACCACGTTGCCCAGGATGGCTTCGTCGATCTGCTTGCCGTCCAGTCCCGCGCGCCGAGTGGCTTCCGCTATTACCTTTGCACCCAGCTCCGGCGCGGAGAATCCCGACAAACCGCCTTGAAATTTCCCGACCGGGGTGCGCACGGCGCTGAGAATTACTGGTGTTTCCACGATATCCTCCAAGAACGTATAAACAATGTTTTGATGTTTCGCGCGTGGCAGCGTTGCAGCCCATGTACTCCAGAAAGCTTCTTTACAACTGGGATGGCGGGACCGCTCAGCCGGTTACAGCGGCTCGCCATCCGTGAATTGGAGTTCGCCCGGAAATACCGACTACTGCTCGTCCGCGCTAGGACCGTAGAGCGCCGGGAGCGGCACATCCAGGGCCCGAAAATAGCCCGTTAGCTGCGCGCGATGATGCAACAGGTGGTTAAAACAGTGCACGCGCAGAACATCGTAGCGCGGCAGCGCAAACAACTCTTTCCCGTTCCACTTCAGCGTCCACGTTTCTCGCAGGCTTTCGTCGCTAAGACCGGCGATGGCCTGGCGTGCTTTTTTGCTCATGTCTGCAAAGGTGTTGAGCAAATCACCGTGCTTCGCGACCTTAGGAAAGTCCGCTCCCGCGATCTCCATTTGGGGCGTTTGAATTACGGCAATCGCAAATCCCGGCAGTGTTGCCACATGTCCGGCCAACCATCCCAAGGTGCCGGACTTACTATGAGGTTTCCAATCCCACTTATCCGCGGGCACGCGCTCAAGTGTCTTCCGCGTATTCGGCATCTCTATATCAAATTCGCGAAGCAGTAATTCATTAATGGGCATGCTTATCTCCTACGTGATGTCGCAGAGGTGAACGGAAACTCATTGTACCGCTATTGAGCACAGTAACTCGAGGACGGTCGTGCAGGACGGCGGCGTGTTGCGCCCCGCACGAAAACGAGCCGCGCAACCCTTGCAGAATCAAAATGTTTCCGCAAATCTCCGAATCTTGCGAGCAAGCACAGACCTTTGAAAAACTCAAGGATCCGCGCTTCCAATCCGGAGGGTGAGTTTCCGTAACCTCCGAGCGACCATCCACGTCCGACTCCCGTATATACTCTCCTCTCGCGGCTGAGCCGAGTTTCAGTCAAAAATGCCAGACCCGCGACGCTATGCCCCTCATCTAACCATCGGAGGTTTCGCTACATATGACTGGACGACTCGCAGGCAAAGTCGCCGCCATTACCGGCGGTAATCAAGGAATTGGATTGGGGATCGCTCAGCGCTTCATAGCCGACGGCGCCAGCGTCTCCATCTGTTATCTCTCCGACCAGGCCGGAACCCAGAAGGTGGTGGACGATTTGAAATCGCACGGTGGCAACGCGATAGCGATACAGTGCGATGTGTCCAAGATTCCCGACGGCGAACGGTTCATCGCCGAAACGGAAAAACAGCTGGGTCGCGTGGATATCCTGGTGAACAACGCCGGAGTCGAAAGACGCGCCGATTTCTGGGATATTACAGAAAAAGATTTTGACTTCGTGCTGAATGTGAATCTAAAAGGGCTTTTCTTCATCACACAGGCGTTCGTCAAACACCACATCGCCGCAAAAACCGGCGGCAAAATCATCAACATCAGCAGCGTGCACGAAGAACTGCCGTTCCCGCACTTCGCCACCTATTGCGCCAGCAAGGGAGCGCTAAAAATGCTGACGCGCGATCTGAGCATCGAACTTGCGCCGCTGGGTATCACCATAAATTCCATCGCGCCGGGCGCCATCGAAACGCCCATAAACAAGAATCTCCTAAATGATCCTGCAAAACTTCACGCCCTGCTCGACAACATCCCCCTAAAACGCCTGGGCACCACAGCAGACGTCGCGGGTTTCGCCTCTTTCCTGGCCTCCGAGGACTCCAACTACGCCACCGGCACAACGCTTTTCGTCGACGGCGGTCTTCTGTGGAACTACGAGGAGCAATGACATGACACCGACAAATGCACAGCCCATTACGTTGGTGATCGCGGACGTCGACGGGACCCTAGTCACCAAGGAAAAAATCCTCACGCCGCGAGCGGTCGCTTCCGTCAACAAAATGCGCGACGCCGGAGTGAAGTTCGCCATTACCAGCGGCCGCCCGCCGCTGGGCATGGCCATGCTGATCGATCCGCTGAGCATCACCGAACCAGTAGCCGCATTTAATGGCGGGGTATTGATCCAGCCGGATCTCAAGACCGTGGTACGAGAAAATTTTCTGCCGCCGGACGTGACCAAAAAAGCCTTACAAATAATTTTGGATCACAAACTCGACGCCTGGATTTATACGGACAAGGACTGGTTCGTCCGCGACGTGAACGCTCCGCATGTGGCACGCGAACAGTGGACGGTAAAATTCCCTCCCAAAGTGACCAAAGATATTCATTCGCTTACGGAACGCATCGCTAAAATTGTCGGTGTTAGCGACGATCTCGATTTGGTTGCGCGGTGCGAAAAAGATGTGCAAAGCGCCACCGGCGATCAAGCCTCCGCAGCACGCTCGCAGCCCTACTACCTCGACGTCACCTCGCCCAAAGCGAACAAAGGCGAAGTGGTGCTCGCTTTCATGGACTTACTAAAGATTTCCGCGGCGCAAATCGCCACCATCGGCGATATGCCCAACGACGTGAACATGTTCAAAAAAAGCGGGGTGAGTATCGCCATGGGGCAAGCCAGTCCCGAAGTGCAAAAAGCTGCAACGTACGTGACCACTTCCAGTGAGGATGAAGGTTTCGCGAACGCGATGGAGAAGTTTATTCTGTCGAATGCCAGCGCGAAAGGAGGCGGCTGATTCCGTGATCCAGGTCGGCCTAGTTGGGTACGGCTTGGCGGGGCGCGCGTTTCATGCGCCGGTCATCAGCCGCGTTAAAGGACTGCAGCTTGCCGCTATTGTGCAGCGTACCGGCGACCAAGCCGGGCAGGCCTATCCGCATGCGCGCATCGTTCGCAGCTTCGACGAGCTTCTTACCATTTCCGGACTGCGTTTGATAGTCGTTGCTTCGCCCAATCACACCCACTATGAATTCGCGCGCCGCGCCCTTGAATCTGGGCGCGACGTTCTGGTCGACAAGCCTTTTACTCCCACGCTGCCCGATGCTGTGCAGCTTGTGCAGCTCGCCAAAGACACCGGCCGATTGATTACCGTTTACCAAAATCGCCGATACGACGGCGACTTCGCCGCTATTCGGAAAATTGTGGCCGAAGGCACGCTCGGCCGCATCGTGACCTTCGAAACGCACTATGATCGCTATCGGCCCGCGTTAAAACACGGCGTCTGGCGCGAACAAGTCGGTGCGGGCAACGGTTTGTGGTTCGACATCGGCCCGCATCTTGTCGATCACGCACTCATGCTTTTCGGCGAGCCGGAAGCCATCACCGCCGATATTCGTATCGTGCGAGACGATGCCGTGGCCGACGATTGCTTCGACGTTACTCTGCACTATGCCAGCGGACTGCGCGCCACACTCAGCTCCGCGATTCTTGCCGCCGCCACGCGCCCGCGATTCGTGCTGCAGGGAACGAAAGGGACGTTTGTCAAACAGACGTTCGATCCCCAGGAATTGGGGCTCCGGGCTGGACGCATTCCCGCCAGAGGTGCCTGGGGCCGGGAACCCAAAAAAAATTGGGGTGTGCTTACCACTTCCGATGGCAACGGTTTTAAGCGGCAAAGCGTTTCGGGGGAACGCTGCGATTATCGTGATTTCTACAAAAATCTTCGCGATGCCCTGCGCGGCCGGACGGAACTGGCGGTGACCCCGCAGTCGGCCATCAACGTAATGCGAATTCTGGAACTGGCGCGCGAAAGCAGCACGCGGCGTATCACCGTTCCGTACGTCCGGGTTTCCGCCGATCTAGCTTCAAACGAAAACGAATCGCCGCAAAAAACAGCGAGCACCAGGCGAGCTACAAATTCATGAGTAATCGCACGGTACTGCGTATAATTGACGGAGACTCATGAATACGATCGGCGAATGAAGAAAAATTATGACGGAGAAGAAAGTCATAGCGATCACGAGAAAGAGCGGCATTGAGCTCGCGCCGTCGATTCTGGCTTCCAACTTCGCGCAATTGGCCGCCGACGCTCGGGAGGCGCTTGACGGCGGCGGCACGCTACTGCACCTCGACGTGATGGATGGCCACTTCGTTCCCAACATTACGCTCGGGCCGCCGGTAGTCGAATCGCTGCGCAAAGCGCTACCCGAGGTAATCTTCGATTGCCATTTGATGATTGAAAATCCCGACGAGTTGATTCCCGCATTTGCGGAAGCGGGCGCTAACTGGATTTCCGTACATCAGGAAGTTTGCCGGCATCTCGACCGCACGCTGCATTTGATCGAACAGCACGGTTGCCAACCCGCTGTGGTGATAAATCCGGCCACGCCCGTGCACCTGCTCGACGACGTTCTCGCCATTGTTCATCACGTTCTGGTGATGAGCGTGAATCCCGGCTTCGGCGGCCAGAAATTCATCTACAACGCATTGAAAAAAATGGAGACGCTCGCGAGTATTCGCGAACAGCGCAAACTGAACTTCCGCATTGAGGTGGACGGCGGCGTGGCGATGGATACCGTTGCGGATGTGGTGCGCGCGGGTGGAGAAATTTTGGTGGCAGGTAGCGCCGTGTTTGGCCACGGCGACATTGCCGGCCATGCCAAGCAATTGCTCGAGGCCGCCCGCTCGGCAAAATTAACGTGCACATGAAGGATCTCAACGCCGCCAGTTCTTCGGCAGCAACCGCCGCGCAAGCGATCAATCGATCTAGCACTGACACGAAGGCCGCGACTGCAGCAGCGGCCGACGCCGCTTCTGAAGCAAAAAAAACAAAAAACATCACCGCGCTGCTGTTCACCGGATTTGTCGTCAACGGTATCGTGACCGTAATTCTCGGCCCCGTGCTCCCGGTGCTCATCGCCCGCTGGGGTCTCAATGACAGCCAAGCCGGTGCGTTTTTTCCCACGCAATTTATCGGCTCGTGGCTCGGCACGGTGGTGTCTTCAGCAGTGATCGCGCGCCGAGGGTATCGCCTGCCGATTGGAATCGGTTACGCGCTGCTGGGCGTTGGTGTGGCGGGTTTGAGTTCGCCCAATATGTTTGGCGCGCTGGCGGCTGCCGCAATTTTTGGTTTTGGCTACGGCATGCTTTCGCCGGGAACAAATCTTTATATCGCGGAAATCAGTGGAGCGCGGCGCGCGTCGGCGGTGAGCCTGGTCAATTTTACGTGGGGAATTGGGGCCGTGGCGTGCCCGGCGCTGGTGCTGCTCGCGTTGCGCGGTCACCATCTGTCGCTGTTCCTTTGGATGATAACTGTAGCGGGTGGGGCGATTTCGGCTGCGGTTTTTCTAGTGCCTTGGAATCGCACCGGCGGTGTCGAAGCGATTACGGATTCAGCAAATGAACCATACCGAAAGATTCCGCACGTTGGATATATCTTGGCCGCACTGTTTTTCATTTATGTTGGCGCAGAGACCGGCACGGGAGGCTGGGTGGCGGCACTAGGTAAGCGGGTGGCCAATGGAATGGGCAGGAGCTACACTATTGTGCCGATGTTCTTCTACACCGGACTGCTGGTAGGACGCGGATTGGCGCCGCTGGTGCTGCGACGGGTGCGTGAGAATAATCTGGCACTGATGGCGCTGACGCTCGCCGCCGCCGGTATGATCCTACTGCAACGGGCCGCTACCATCGCGGAGATGGATGTGGCGGTGACCATGGCCGGTCTAGGCCTCGCAAGTATTTATCCGATTTACATTGCGTGGCTCTCGCACTGGTATGGCGAGCGCGCGAGAAAGGTCGGCGGAGGAATGTTCGCGCTGGCGGCGCTGGGCGGTGCGTTTGCGCCGTGGCTAGTGGGAGTTATCTCCAAGCAAACTGGGAGTTTGCGCATTGGCTTGCTGGTACCGCTGGCATGGGTGCTAAGCATGATCGTCCTGGTTTTCGTGCTGCGGCGCGAAATCCATCCGTGATGTACTCTCTTGACCGTGGAATCCGCTTCTTCACTGCAACGCTCGCCGACAAAGATTCTTTTGCTGGGCCTGGTCATCACGCTGGCCGCGGTCCTGGCGTATGCGTTTTACATCACCGTGCAACTTTCCGGGCTGCGGCGGCTGCAGAGCGAACTGGTGGAGCGCAACCGCAAAGATTCGCTGCAACTCTTGCGTGTGCAGAATGATTTGAACTTGATTGGCTTGGCCATGCGAGACATGCTGGATGCGGGTGAGCCATATCCCCTGGTGGCCTGGTCCGCGCAATTCGATCGCATTCACGAAGACCTGGGTGCGGGGTTGCGGCTTGAGGAGCAATTTGCGAGCGCCAGCCGCACGGCCGAACAGCGGCAATACCTGAGTCAATCGGTGATGCAATTCTGGGATGCGGTGAACCGCATGTTTGCGCTGGCGAGCGCCGGAAAAGACGATGAGGCACGGGAGCAGATTCGTTTGACGCTGCAGGCGCGGCAGGAAGCGCTCAGCACCGCGGTGTCGCGGCTGCTTGTGCAAAATAATGAAGGCGAGCAGCAGTCGGCGGCGCGTATCGCTGCGATCTACGATGGCGTGCAGCGGCAATTATATTTTTTTCTGGGCGCCACTTTGATTGCGATCGTGCTGACGAGTTTGTACTTGATTCGGACCAATCGACAAATATTCGCGCGGCTTGAGGAATTGTCCGCGCAGCGCAGCGATCTGGCGCAGAAATTGATTGCCACGCAGGAATCGACCTTGCGGCACATTTCGCGCGAATTACACGACGAATTCGGGCAGGTATTGACGGCCATTGGAGCGATGCTGTCACGAGCGGGGAAAACGGCGCCGGAGGGCTCGGCTTTGCGCGATGATTTACAGGAAGTGCGGGAAGTAGCGCAAACCACGTTGAACAACATTCGGAGCTTGTCGCAGGCGCTGCATCCGGTGCTGCTTGAAGAGGCGGGCATGCAGAGCACACTGGACTGGTATGTTTCCACGATGGAGCGCCAGACCGGAATTACGGTGCATTATGAAAAGACCGGGACGAGCTTTGCGGTGGAAGCCGGCGCGGGTGTGCATATTTACCGGATCGCACAGGAAGCACTGAACAACGTGGTGCGGCATGCGGAAACTAAGGAGGTTTGGGTGCGACTGAAATTTCTTCCGGAAAACTTGGAACTGGAAGTGGAAGACCACGGCAAAGGCTTTATTCGGGAGAGTGGGCAAAGGGGCATCGGACTCGTGGCCATGCGCGAGCGCGCGGAACTAGTAAGCGGGAGGCTGGTCGTTCTGCCGGCGGTGGGCGGTGGCACCCTGGTACAACTGAATATTCCTCGGGCAAAGTTGGAGGCATAAGTTGGCTAAGATTTCTGTCTTGCTGGTGGACGATCATGCGCTGGTGCGCCGGGGATTCCGCCGCATGCTCGAAGATGATCCCGAAATTAAGGTGATCGGCGAAGCGAGCGACGGCGAGGAAGCGGTACGGCTGGCGATCGAACTGCGGCCTGCCGTTACGGTGATGGATTGCGCTTTGCCGGAATTCAACGGTATCGAGGCCATGCGGAGGATTCGCGAAACATGGCCCGCAGCCCGCGTTTTGATGCTTAGTATGCATTCGGAGGAAACCTTGGTGCGCCAGGCCATGGATGCCGGGGCCCGAGGTTATATTTTGAAGAATGCTCTGGATCTCGATTTGGTGAAGGCCGTGCGCAGCGTTGCCGAAGGGAAAGAAGTGCTGGATTCGCAGATTGCCAAACCAGCTTCGCTTAAGGGCGAGCGAAACGGAGGATTGACGCCGCGGGAATTGGAGATTTTGCAGCACATTGTAGCGGGGAAATCGAATAAGGAAATTGCCCTGGAATTGAAATTGAGCGCGAACACCGTGGCGGTGCATCGCGCCAATATTATGGATGCGCTGGGGATTCACAAGGCGGCGGAGCTGGTGGTGTACGCGATTCGGAATGGATTGGTGACGTTGCCGTGAGGCGGCGGGAATTTCTGAACGGCATCTGCGATGTGGGATTTGCCGCGGCGTTGGGCGCCCACGGTCACTTTGCGTGGCCCGGGCCGTCGCTCGGCTTTCACCTCACCGACGTTACGAATGCCGCGGGGATTCATTTTCAACATAACAGTGGCGCGTACGGCGGAAAACTTCTGCCGGAGACGCTGGGATCCGGGTGCGCATTCCTGGATTACGATCGCGACGGCTGGCAGGACATTTTACTGATCAACGGAATGGACTGGCCGGGGCACAAACGGCAGGCATCGCCGCTGAAGCTCTATCGCAATAACCGCAACGGGACGTTCACGGACGTGACGCGTGGCGCTGGGTTGGAAGTGGACATGTACGGCATGGGGGTGGCCGTCGGCGACTACAACAACGACGGGTTTCCGGATATTTTTGTCAGCTGTGTGGGGCAGAGCCGGTTATTTCGCAACGCGGGCAACGGCACTTTTGTTGAGGTGACCAAATCCAGCGGATTGCTCGGGCACACCGGCTTCAGTACTTCGGCTCTCTGGATTGATTACGATCGTGACGGATTGCTGGATTTGTTCGTTTGCAATTACGTGCGGTGGTCGCCTGAGCATGATGTGTTTTGTAGTCTGGATGGCGTGCACAAATCTTATTGCACGCCTGAGGCTTATCGCGGGGATACCTGCTGGCTGTTTCATAATCGCGGAGATGGAACCTTCGAGGATGTGACTGCCGTGAGCGGGGTTTTTGACAGCAGCTCCAAATCGTTGGGAGTGGCGATGTTTGATTACGATGCGGATGGTTGGCCGGACCTGCTGGTGGCCAACGACACGCAGCCGAACAAATTGTATAAAAATCTACGGAACGGAAAATTCAAGGAAGTCGCGGTGGAAGCGGGACTGGCGTTCAGCAGCGATGGCAAGGCCCGGGCTGGAATGGGCGTGGATACCGGGGATTTTGATGGCTCAGGAAGAGCTGGCGTGGCGATTACTAATTTTGACAACGAAATGATTGGCCTCTACCGCAGCGCGCATGCGGGAAGTTACGACGATGTGTCGACGATCGCGGGAGTGGGCCTGGCTTCGAAAACCACCTTGGGATTTGGGTGCGTATTTCTAGATGTGGATTTGGATGGAGCCTTGGATTTGGCGGTGGCCAATGGACACATCGACGACACCGTGCGCAACATTCGGGGAAATACCGGATACGCGCAGGCTCCGCAGCTTTTTTTGAATAACGGAGCGGGGAGATTTCACGATGTCGCTTCGGAAGCTGGCGGCGGATTTGATTCGCCTAAGGTTGGACGGGGACTGGCGTTTGGGGATTTTAATAGGGATGGATATTTGGATTTGTTGATGACCACGAACAATGGTCCGGCATATCTATTTCGCAATGATGTGGGGAACGGAAATCGGAGCCTCCGGTTTCGACTGATTGGGACGAAATCGAATGCCGATGGAATTGGAGCGATGGTGCGGATTTTCTACGGCGGAGGCACGCAATCGCGGATGGTGCGCGGCGGCTCGAGTTACTTGTCGCAGTCAGAACTGCCGGTGACGTTTGGGGTCGGCCGGCGAGACAAGATTGACCGCGTAGTGATTGACTGGCCCAGCGGCCGGAACGAGGAGTTTAAGGATTTGGCGGCGGGCAAGGCGTATACATGCACCGAGGCCGGAGGAATAAGGCCGGAGTAGTGGATTTGGGCTATTGCACAAGGTTGCTTCGGACCGATTCAATGGCGGTGAGAAGAAGGTTCGTTCCGGAGCGAGGTCCGCGATGACTTGGATTAAGACGGTGAAAATGGAGGACGACGAACGCGTGGCGAAGGCCATAATGGAGCAGCGCGCGCTTTATCCCACGGAATATTCAACGCCGGTGCCTGCGGTAGACCACGGAGTGGAGGCCAGCATCGTCGGCTCGCACTCGCTGATTCCGGATGCGATGCGACATTCGTTTAGCGCGTTTGGGGCGATGATGTCACCGGAGTTGCCGCTGCGGCGGGATCAACACGAGATGATTGCGACGATGGTGTCGGTGATCAACCGGTGCCACTATTGAATCGAGTCACACGCAGAGTTTCTGCGTAGGGTGACCTTGGATGAGGAGATGGTAGCGGCGCTGCGCATTGATTATCGGACGGCACCGGTCAGCGATCAGGACCGCGTCATGCTGGACTACGTGGTGAAGCTGACCAAGGATGCCACGCAATGTTCGCCGGAAGATCATGCGCGATTGCGCGGCGTGGGATTTGATGATCGCGGGATTCTGCAAATTACGCTGATTGCGTCGTGGTTCAACTATATAAATCGCGTGGCGGATGCTCTGGGCGTGGGTCGGGAGTACGTTGGCGCAGCGCCGAGACTAAATCGTTCCAATACTTCAAAAGATTGATCTGGTAGCGATACCGGGATTCGAACCCGGATTTCGGCCTTGAGAGGGCCGTGTGCTAACCCTTGCACCATATCGCCGCAGTCGAAAGTTTATCATAGGGGCCGCTGTGATTCACGGGCGCGGGTACGGGTACGCTTGGCGCGGATTGCAACTGTGCAAAGGCAGCAGGGACTGTGCCTCTTGGCATGCCACGTTTAGTCTGCGTAAGGGATGGCGAGGTGTTCCTCTGGCAGGGGTGGACGCAAGGAAAAGAATTTGTGGCGGCACGGATCGCAACGAAGAGAGGGTAGACCGAGCAGGCGCCCTACGAAGGAGAATATGCCGGGGACGTGTTCTGGAGAAATTCTTTGGAGCTCGGCGTTGCCGCAATAGCTACAGTGGGCATAAAGGGAAAAACGGAAGGGGACAGGACGAGCGTGGAAGCGCTGTTCGCAGGATTCACAGCGCCACGGGAAAATGTCAAGAGCACTGGCCAGGTAGTCCAGTAGTGAGCGCCGTTTTGAGCGCCGGATCTTGGTCGAGTCGCAGTTTGGGCAGGTAATAGGCAAGGTGTCGGACGGCGTCACATGGGCACAGGATAGGCGAAGTTGAGGGCACGGGCAAGAGAAAGCGACGTACCCGGTGCGTGGTTGCTATCGCCAGAGATGGCGGGGCAGGATGTGCCCCCCGTCGCGGGCGCTTCCTTAGCAGTATCGGCCTTCCGCTTGTGCGGCGTAGTCAACTTTACAGATCGATCTCCCCGGCCTTTGCGGTCATTCCAGCGCGGTACAATGATGCCAGGAGAAATGCATGGCTGAATATACTCAGGAGCACGCACGCGCCGGGATTAAGACCAAGCTACCGGCGCTGGAGACTTGGCCGAATCAGTTCCCGGGGTATGTGATTACTACGCGGTTTCCAGAATACTCGTCAATTTGTCCGAAGACAGGTTTGCCGGATTTTGGGACGATCACGATTCGTTATGTGCCCAAGAAGGATTGCATCGAGTTGAAGTCGCTGAAGATGTATTTGCTGGCGTACCGGAATTTGGGAATTTTTTACGAAAATGCAGTAAATAGGATGTTGCGGGACATTGTGGAGGCGGTACGGCCGGAATGGTGCATTGTTCGCGGCGAGTTCACCCCGCGGGGCGGGCTGACCACGTCAGTGTTTGCGCGGTGGCCAAGGTTCGCGGACGCACTTGGTGATGCGCGTCAGCGTTCGCGGGGTGGCAACAAAACGTAAACACAGCATAGACATAGCGTGGGTTGCGAGCCATACTTTCTCGTCGGTTCCGGCAGCGGTCTACCGGGAACGATGGTGAGAAGCGGTCACGGCAGTTCCGGGAATCGACCGCATAACTTGCTCTGGGTCTAAATGCCACAGGAGGGAGAATGAGCATTTCTCCAAACGTACCGAGTCCGCAGGAGTCCTATCACTACGAGTCTGCAGGAACGCCGCGGTGGATTGCGGTGCTTTTTGGGCTGTTGTTTGCGGCGATTGCCGTGCTGGGATATGTAGGTCACCAGGCCGAGACGCGTCTGGAGGGCGATTTATCCAAGCAAGAAGACAATAACAAATTGATTCAGGCGCAATTGGAGCAGGCCAATACTCGGCTGGCGGACTTGAAGGGCCACCTCGACGTGACGGAACAGAAAATCGGAATGACGCGCGCGGAACTGGCACAGGCCAGCAGCCGGGCCGAGGAAATCCGCAAGGAGCAAAGAAATTCCGAATCGAAATTCAACACGCAATTGACACAGGTGCAGAAGGAAAGCGAAGAGAAAATTGGCGCGGTTGCCACGGATGTGACCGGGGCGAAGAAAGACATTGAATCCACCAAGACGGATCTGGAAGCGACGAAGAGCAAACTGGACCGCGCGACCGGAGATATGGGTGTGATGAGCGGATTGATTGCCCGCAATCACGACGACCTGGAAGAGTTAAAGCGGCGCGGCGACCGCAATTATTACGAGTTCACAATCAAGAAAGCCAAGACACCGCAGCGGGTGGGACCGATTCAGGTCAACGTGAATAAGACCGATGCCAAGAAATCAAAATACACCATGACGGTATTTGCCGACGACCGGGAGATCGAGAAGAAAGATCGAACGGCGGGCGAACCGGTACAATTCTACGTGGGAAATTCGCGAATCGCGCCCTACGAGATCGTGGTGTTCAAGATTGGCAAGGATGAATTGACGGGTTATCTTTCGACGCCAAAAGAAGGCGGGGCATCCGCCACCCCCGCGGCGGCACCTGCGAAGCAGTAATTGTTACGAGGCTTGTGGCACAGTGACTCGCTGTGCCACATTTTTTTGGCGGCATCACGTCCGTACCCAGATAGCTCCGAAAACCAAATGAACTGCTGGGCGATATGGTGAAGCGCTTTGTAAGCGATGGCTCGTTCGTCGCCGCGTTGTTGATTCTTACTTGTCCCTTGGCATGCTCCCAGGAGAATCCCGAATCGGCTGGCGCGATCCGCGTGCGCGTGAACATGGTGAGCGTGGGCGTGATTGTCACCGATGGTGAAGGTAGATTTATCGAAGATCTGCAACGCGAAGATTTTCATGTACTGGACAACGGAGTTGAGCAGCCGATTCGATATTTTTCGTTGGATCAACCTTCCCATGTGCTTTTGCTGATTGAAGCTGGTCCGGCGGTGTTTCTGCTGGAAGGAGGGCATCTGCGCGCGGCTTACTCCTTGCTGGCAGGGCTTTCCGCGGGCGATCAGGTGGCGGTGGTCAAGTACGCAGAGGGCCCGCAGGCCATCTGCGATTTCAGTGCGGACAAGCAAGTGGCTGCGGCAGCACTCGAACATTTGAATTTCAATTTGGGCTTCGGCGCTTTGAATCTGTCCGAGAGCATGGCCAGAGTGCTGGATTGGCTGGACAAGACGCCCGGCAAAAAAACCGTGGTGCTATTGTCGACCGGGGTGGATACGTCGGCGCCAGTTTCCACCGCTGGGCTTTTGCAACGGCTGCGCGTGGAGGATGTGCGGGTGCTGTCGGTCTCTTCGGCCGGAGAGATGCGCACGCCAGCGACGAGCAAGAAAAAGCAAGTGTCGTCGCCGGCCGCAATTCTTTCGGCGGAGCAATTCGCGGCCGCGGACGAGGAGTTGCGGCAGTTGACGGACGCTACCGGTGGACGAGCTTATTTCCCGGTGGATGCGAAGGGCTTTGCTGCGGCGTACGCGGAGATCGCACAGATTGTCCGGCATGAATATAGTTTGGGATTTTCGCCGAGCGTCTTGGATGGGAAAGAGCATCGGATCGAAGTACGAGTGACGATGGATGAGGCGCGAGAGCGCACGTTGCGCGTGGACCATCGGCAAGCGTACCTGGCGAAACCCGGGCAATGACCCTAGAAGCAACTATGACGCGGGTGAGGAGAAAACTGAATTCCCTCGCTGGCTCGGAATGACGATTTTGGATAAGTAACGGCGGAACGGCGATTTCGCTTGGGCGGCGATGGAATGACGAAGAAGCGCCAGCCTCGGCCCGCACACCGGAGTAAACAGAAAACGCCCGCTACTGAAATTCCTTCATGGTGGTGGCCATGCGGTCGAGGCGCGCGTCGATTAGGCTGAAAACCGTGTCTCTTTCGAAGATGCCATCACCACTGCGCTTCCCGGCTACGGCGCCAGTGAGAATTTCGATGCCTTCTTCAATACGCGCTACTGGCCAGATGTGAAATTTCCCTCCGGCCACGGCGTCGAGAATTTCTTCTCGCAGCATTAAATCCTCCACATTGGTGTGCGGCATGATTACGCCTTGCGTGCCGGTTAGGCCTTTTATTTTGCAGACATCGAAGAAGCCTTCGATTTTTTCGTTCACGCCGCCGATGGCCTGAATTTCACCTTGTTGGTTCATCGATCCGGTGACGGCGATGTCCTGGCGCAGCGGAATGCCAGAGAGCGCGGAGACCAGCGCGTAAACCTCGGTGGAACTGGCGCTGTCGCCGTCGACGCCGGAATAGGATTGCTCGAAGCAGATGCTGGCGGCCAGCGAGAGCGGTTTATTTTGCGCGAATTTGCTGCGCAGGAAGCCGGAGATAATGTGTACGCCTTTGTCGTGAAAGCGGCCGCTTAAGTTGGACTCCCGCTCGATATTGATGAGTCCGCCTTTGCCCAGTGCTGCGGTCGCGGTGATCCGCACGGGTTTGCCGAAGGAGTAGCCGCCAATTTCGAGGACGCTTAAGCCATTGACCTGGCCGATACACGTGCCGCACACATCGACGAGCAACGTGCCTTCTTCGATCATTTCGCGGATGCGCGTTTCGATTAAATTGTGGCGCTCCATTTTGCTGGCGAGCGCGGCACGGACGTGCGCGGCACGGACGATAGTTTCGTTCGCGGCGGCAGCGGCGTAGTGAGCTTCGCGCGCCAAATCGGCGATATCAACGAAACGCGCCGTGACTTTGTTGCGGCGTCCCGCTTGGCGCACGCCGTATTCGAGCATGGCCGCGAAGGCGCCGCGATCGAAGGGCGAGAGGCTTTCCTTTTCGGAGAGGCCGCGCAAGCGGCCGGCGTATTCGGCGATTACGCCGTCGCTCATGGTCATCTCTTCGTCGAATTCGACACGCACCTTAAAGATTTTGCGGAAGTCTTCTTCATAGTGGTACAGCATTTCGTACAGTTCGCGATCGCCGATGAGCAAAACTTTTACGTTGATGACGATGGGCTCGGGTTTTAGGGCGCTGCCGCCGAAAGGGTAGAACATTTCGAGCGGTTGAATTTCCAGCCGGCCATGGTTGAGGGTGCGTTTCAACGCGCGCCAGACGCCGGTCTCGGAAATCGCCTCCATCGAATACATGATTAAAAAACCGCCGTCGGCCCGGAGCAGCGATCCAGCGCGGAGGTCCATGAAATCGCTGGTCCAGCCGCCGCGCGCATCGTAGGCGCGCTGGATGGTGCCGAAGAGATTGGCATAGGTAGGCGTAGTTTCGAAGATTACCGGGGAAGCGGCCTCGTCGTCGTGGGCGAGAATCACGTTTACACCGTAGACCCGGAAGGGATCGCGTTCGGCGAGCATGCCGGGGGGTTTGGGCAGTCCGTCGGGGATTTCCGGCGTGCCATCGTGCTCCCCCTCGCCTTCGCGTTCCTTGAAGGGATCGAGATTGTCGAGGAGGTGGTGGCGGACTTCTTCGAGATATTCGGCGACGCCAGTGCCGGGATATTTTTCTTTTAGCTCCTCGATTACGCCGTCGACCAGGACCGAAGCGGCTTCCTGTTCGAGATAACTGAGTTCGCTGGCCAGTTCGCGTGACAGAGTGAGTGTCTTGCGATAGACCACGGTAAATTCCTGGCGGAATTGTTCGTACTTGCGTTCGATGTCTTCAGCTAGCGGTGCGTCGAGCTTGCCTTCGTGAACCATTTTCGAAATGTCTTCGATGGGAACCATCTGGCCTTCGAGGACGGGAAATATTTCCGGCAAGGCCACGGCGCCCACCTGCATGTGGCCCAGGGCGAACTGCTCACGGGCGATGCGGCGAGTAAAATCGTCCATTAATTCCTTTTCGCGGACGGTAAAGCGTTCGACGATGCGGCTTTTCTGGCGCTGAAATGGCTCGCCTTCAAAAACCTGGGGGATGCGGCGCCGCAGAAAATCGATGCCGGCCTGCATGTCCTTGCGAAAGGCATTGGCTTGGCCGCGGGGAAGCGAGAGCAGGCGAGGACGGTCCGGCAACTTAAAGTTATTGACGTAGCAGCGGTCTAGGGATTTCTTGGTTTCGGGATGCAACTCCTCGATCATCTGGGCGATGGTGCCGCCGCGGCTGGTACCGGCGAGGCCGCAGACGAAGACGTTATAGCCTGGGGCAGAAAGCTCGACACCCATTTTCAGGGCGCGCAGGGCACGCTCCTGGCCGATAAAACCTTCGCGCGGTTCGGCTTGCGCGGTGGATTCAAAAGGAATGCGTGCGAGGTCGCAGCGCCACCGCAATTTGGCGGTGGGCAGTTCGGCGTGCGGCGCCGCGGGCTTGGCGTTAAGGATAGTCATCCGGCGGGGTACATTAGCACAAGCGCGCGTAAGTGAACTTTAATTTGGCGAGTGTAGTGAACACACAGTTACGCATGGCGACGTTTAAGGGTCATCAGGGGCGGCAGCAAGCAGTTCGTCACGACGGTCCATATACACGCGGAAGACCCCCATGGCGGCGGCAAGAATCGTGGGGCCGGCGACCAGTCCTAACAGGCCGAACACTTCGATTCCGCCGATAACACCTATAAGCAGAAGCAGATCGTTCAGTCGCGTGCGGTTGCTGAGCAGCAAGGGCCGCACGATGTTGTCCGCGACGGTGGAGACGACGCCGCAAATGGTGAGTACCAGAACGGCCTTGCCCCAGTGTCCCGTGAACCCCAGCCACAAAGCACCGGGAACCCAAATGAGCGCGGAGCCGACGACGGGTACCAGCGAGAAGAAGGCGATGACCACGCCCCAGAAAATCGGAGTGGGAATTCCGGCGATGGCGAAGGCCGAGCCGCCGAGAAATCCCTGGATGCCGGCGATTACCAGGGCCACGGCAACGCTGGCAAAAATCAGCTGGCGCGATTCTTTCATCATTTCCCGCTGGATATCGTCGTCAAAGGGCATGAGGTGACGGAGAGCGCGGATGACACTTTGGCCGTCACGGAACATGAAAAACAGCGTGAAGATCATGAGGAAGAGATTCACAAAGAAATTGGCAAAATTTCTCAGTAATGCGCCGAGGCTGCCGGCCACAAACGAGCCAAAGCTCTGGGCCGCCTGTTGCAGCTCACTTTCGACGTCGATGGATTGCATGGAAGCAGGCAGGCGATTACGCAGCCACGCTACGAAATCGGGGAGAAAACCCTGGTCGGGGCCCTGACCGTGCACGGCGAGGGAGGCTTGCAAGCGGGCAGAAGCCTCGAGTCCTTGCCGCGCGGTGTAGAAGAGGATCAGCAGCGCCGGCACAATAAGCAAAAACGTGATCGCCAGAGTGCTTACGAGGGCTGCGCGATTCGGAGGCATGCGCTGCAAAAGCCGCTCGTACAGCGGGAAAAAAAAGATGGCCAGCACCGCGGACCAGGCCAGAGGAACGAGAAAAGGCTCGAAAATGCGGAAGACAAGATAGCCGAGCAGCAATAACGCCCCGTAGGACAGCACGGTGGCCAGCCGGTCACTTGTCGTTTGCTGCGCGAAAGAAGCTTTCTGCATGCGCGATATAATCCGTGACTGTGCGCCGGGTTGACCGGCGGACGGTTCCAGTTAGACTGAATGCTGCATAGTTATCGGAAATTGCGTAACCCAGTTTCGCACGAAACAGGTCGACAGTAGCCAAGAGCCGCGAAAATTGATGACTGGAAAATCCTATTCGCTTACGGCGTATCAGGTCCGGCTGCTGGTCGTGCTGGCGCTGATTAATTTTGTGAATTTTGCGGCACGGCAGGTTTTTGTGCCGCTCATTCCGCTGCTGCGCGTGCATTTGAATGTCACGGACGCGCAGCTGGGTTCGCTGCAGACGTGGCTGCTATTGGTCCTGGCGGTGTCCAGCGTGCCATTCGGTTACTTTGCGGATCGCGTGAGCCGCAAGGCGATCATCTGGATCGGGATTTTATGTTGGAGCTTGGCGACCTTCGCCGGCGGACTGGCGTCGACGTTTGTATCTTTTCTCGTGGCGCGGGCATTCGTTGGGCTTGGTGAGGCCGCGTATGCGCCCGCCGCGCAGTCGATGATTTCCGGCGCATTTCCCAAGGAGCGCCGCGCCATGGCGCAATCCATTTTTGCCGCGGGAATGCTTCTTGGCGGGGCCTGCGGCCAGGTTTTGGGCGGTATCGTGGGATCCCGTTATGGATGGCAAGCGGCATTTTTTATCGTGGCGATTGCCGGCTTGATTCCCAGCCTGGCGCTTTTTTCCATTGAAGAACCCTCGCGCGGCCCGCGGTGCGAAGTTGTTCCGATAGCAAGCTTGTTCAAGATTCCCGCGTTTATGGCTATGATCGCCGCGGGCGCGTGCGTGACCTTCGCAAGCGTTTCGTTGCTGACCTGGGGTGTGGATTTCGTCGAGAGCTACAAGGATTTTAGTTTACGCGAAGCCTCCGTCGCGCTTTCCCTGGCCGCGCTTTTCTCTGCGATTACGGGCGTGCTCGCTGGAGGCGCCGCGGCGGACTTTTTACAGAGGCGTTTTACATATGGTCGGGTCGCTGCCATGGCCGCCGCTCTCCTGCTCGCCGCCCCGTTTTTGCTGTTGGCTATCCAGACGGAAGAGAAACAGATCGTACTACTGGGCCTGGTGGTTTCCGGTTTTTTTATGGCCTGGTATCTAGGGCCGGCGACGGCGGTGATTCACGACATGATGCCGCGGCGCGCGCACGCGACATCCGTCGGCGTGTACCTGCTGGTGACGCAACTCGTCGGCGGGTTGGGTCCGCAGGTGGTCGGAAAAATTTCCGACCTGCACGATTTGCAATTGGGATTGCAGATTTGCGTGGCAGTGATGGTTTGCGGGGCGCTGTTGATGTTGCTGGTGATTCATTTTATCCGGCGGGATGGATTGCGTCACCCTTCGCTGGAAATGTTTCATGCGGAATCGGCGGATTAGGGTGCTTGGCGAGCGGCCGCCGGTGCGTCGGAACTGAAGCCCGGCCGCTACAAAACAGTTCCTGTAAAACAGTTCCCAGGATTTCAGTGGATACCGAGTTGGTCGATCAACCGGAGGACTTCTGGCGCGCTCACGTCGTAAAGCAGTCGCTCGTCATCTTCCTCGAGGCGCTCGCGGAGATATTCGGCGGAGACGTAGCTGGCTTCGCGGTCGGTCAGGTCGCGATTATGACGTTCGCGGAATTTGACGAAAGCGGTGTGCGCGAGGCCGACCACCAGGGCTTCGCCATCAACAAAAAACTTCGTATCGATGGTGTCAGCATGGCGCGTGGCGATACCGTTCCACATATGAGAGAAGCGACAGTGAAATTCGCGGCCACTGAGTTTGGAGGTCACGTCGAAAGCGCCGATGAACTGACTCATGGCGCCGGCGTTGGCGAGTACGGGGCGGATGGTCAAGCGATCTCCTTCATAGCGATTCGGTGGTTCCAATCGTCTCAAACATCGAGTTAGTGACCTGCAACGGCTGCAGTGCCGACGTTCATGTAACTCTGGATCGCGGCGCCAACGCCTGCGCCGGAGCCGACGCGATAGCCTTGATCGAGCAGGACCTTTTCAAATGCGCCCAGGAAGAGCAGGACGTTGGCTTTCTGGCTGCAGTAGCCCATCAGACCGATGCGCCAGATTTTGGCTTTCAATGGACCGAGGCCGCCAGCGATTTCGATGTTGAATTCGTCCAGCAGTTGGTTACGGACTTTCGCGTCATCGATCCCGTTGGGAATCATTACCGCGGTAACGGTCGGCAGGCGCTCGGCTGGATTTTTCACCAATAATTCGAGGCCCATGGCCTCAATGCCCGCGATCAGGGCAAGCTGATTCTGGCGGTGCCTCTCCCAGCGGCTCTCGAGACCTTCTTCCAGGGTCATGCGCATGGCTTCGCGGAGGCCAAAGATCAGGGAAATTGGCGGGGTGTGATGGTAAAGGCGATCCTTACCCCAGTAGTTCATGGCGGTGGTCAGATCGAAGTACCAGCTCTGTACTTTTGTTTTACGATTGCGGAAGACTTCCTCGGCTTTGGGGCTGACGGTGATGGGGGACATGCCTGGAGGCGCGCTAATGGCTTTCTGCGTGCCGCTAAAGCAGATGTCCACGCGCTCGTCGTCGACGTGAAGAGGGACGGCGGCAAGGGAAGCGACCGTGTCCACGATCAGGAGGGCGCCGAGCTCGTCGGCAACCTGGCGAAAACCGGCTAGTTGCGTTAGAACGCCGGAGGAAGTCTCTCCCTGCGCCAAGCCGATAATTTTAATTTTGCGGCCTTTGCCGGTTTTGCGCACTTCTTCGGCGTCGACGGTCGTGCCATACGGAGCTTCGACGCGAGTCACTTTGGCTGCGGTGCGCCCGGCGATTTCCGCCATGCGGTCGGAAAACCAGCCGTTTACGCAGATGATGGCTTCGTCGCCATCTTCCAGTGTGTTGACCAGCGAGGCTTCGATACCGCCGGAGCCGGAGGCCGAGAGCGGCATGGTGATGCGATTTTCCGTTTGGAAGATTTGCCGGAGCAGGACTTGCGTGTCGTCCATGCAGCCTTTGAACCAGGGGTCCATGTGGCCGACAAGGGGCGTGGACATGGCGCGGTAGACGCGCGGGTCCATGGAAGAAGGACCAGGCGTGAGCATTAGCCGCACGGGAGGATTTAGTTCGCCGACAGTTTGTACCATGACATTTTCGCCTTTTCGCTTGCCGCTAAGTACTGCAAGGTGTCGCGGTTGCGTCGTGAGAGGGACATTGAGGAGCGCGCTCGAAGTGACAATTCTGCCGTAATCACCTAGGGCGCGCAACGGACAATTTGGACGCACAGGTCGCCGCAACCACCGAGCGAAAGTGTAAGTGGCCGGCTAACTCCCACCCAGGGGTATGTACACTGCTTATTCTGAAGGAGTTAAGGTCTTTCATCTTGAAGCACTTTCGCTCGTCAGCCTCACTCGGTGGGTAAATTGACGGGCCTTTCTACAAGGAGACACGAGCTTGGAGGGCAATGGCGAGGTTAGGCTGTGAGTTTTTGTTCTTCCGGGACGCGCATGTGGACTGGAACTTTCCGGAGCTCCCAGACCAGGCCGAGCCAAGACATGGCCTTTAGAGTGTAGTAGGTGATGTCGATTTCCCACCAGAAGAAGCCTTGGCGTGCGGCGGCCATGAAATGATGGTGATTGTTGTGCCAGCCTTCGCCGAGGGTGACTAGAGCCAACAGGAGATTGTTTTTGCTGGTGTCGGTGGTTTGGTAGCGACGCGAGCCGAAGAGGTGCGAGAGTGAATTGATGGTGAATGTGCCGTGCCAGACCAGCACGGTGTTGAGGAAAAAGCCCCAGATAAGAAGCGGCCAACTGCCGATCAGCCACAGGACGACGCCGAGGGTCACGGGAGGCACGATGTAATATTTGTCCAGCCAAAGGAGTTCGGGAAATTTGGCGAAATCGCCGATGTAGTTTAGGCGAGTGTCGTTGTATTTGTCCGAAATGATCCAACCGATGTGGGACCAGAAAAAGCCGAATAGCGTAGGCGAGTGCAGGTCTTCTTCCTGGTCAGAAAAGCGGTGATGGTGGCGGTGATGCGCGGCCCACCAGAGAACGCCCTTTTGGACGGAGGTCATGGCCATGAAAGCGATTACGAATTGGAAGACGCGGCTGGTTTTGTAGGAGCGATGGGAAAAATAGCGGTGGTAGCCAGCGGTGACAAAGAACATACGCAATGCATAGAGCGCAAAGCAGGCGACTGGGAGATACCAGTGAAAGGGTACGAAAAAAATCAGCAGCGCGGCGAGGTGCACCAGCACGGTGGGCAAAGCGGAAAGCACGGAGATGCGCGAACCGTTGGGCAGCGGAATCGATAGCGCGCGAGAAACAGAAGCCATGCGGAAAAACCCTCCGCGTCCGGAAAGGGACGCAATTTCTGTTGCGGTGCGGGGCTAAAAAAGCGCGCTTCGCAACCGATGCGATCTTTCGCGATAGCCCGATCAGTTTACGGTTGCACCAAAACGCGGTCAAGCGGGACTGAAGTACAGGTGTACTCAATTAGATGCAACCGGTGGGAAACCGTTGCAAGTCCAGTTTATGTACAACGAGATCGAGCGAATGAAGTAGCGGCACGGTTCACGGTGGAGGGAATTATCGCGTTCGACCGAACAAGCGTCCGCCTCCGCTCCACCGTCGAAGTAAACGGAAGACAGCTGCTACAAGAGCTGCTCGCGAAATGTGCTATCTTGCTTGCTCTATGGAAAGCAATTATGTCTGAACGACCAGTGCTGGTGGGGCTGATTCCGCAGGCGGTGGTTCTGGATCCAGGAGATCAGGTTTCGTGGATTTCGGACGCGGGGAATTTGCGCGTGGAGTTCGACGTGAATCGCTGTCCGTTCTCTTCTAACATTTTTCAAGCACCGGCAGGCATGCGGCTGCTGAGCGGACCGGCGCGCGCGGGCGTGAAGGCCGGCTCGTTCAAATATCGCTTGTGGCTAAACGAGCAGATTGTTGGCCAGGGCGAAGTCATTCTGCGAGATAAATAGCCGAGGAACTCAGCTCTCCCGATTACTGCTTCTTTCCTACAGCCCGATAACCGGCTCTTATGGCGTCGGCTTCCAACATGTACTTGCCTTGTTTGGTCTTGCCGTAATAGCGAGTACCTGGCTGGTGATAGACGCCTGTATCGGTGTTTACCCAGACCATCCCGCTACTGTTGGCCGACAGAGACTGCCCGGTGCTCGTCCCAGAGGTTGGGACTTTCGCGTTGACGTTCTTGCCGGTATTTCCGGCGGATGGCGTTACGGGCTGGCCCGGAGTTGACGCCGACGATGCGGAGACTGCAGCCGGAGTGGAGGCGGACGCATCGCCAGATGCCTGGGGTTTGTTGCTCTTGGTTGGACTGCTCGTGGGATCCGTCTGGCCGATACCGGTCGAATTCTGCGAGTGTGCCGGTACGGTTGGACTGGCGATGGTTAGGGACAGTAAAGCCAGCAGGGGCAGATAGGAGCTAAGTTTCGGTCTCATCGGTCCTCTCGTCAATCCGCTCATCAACCCTCCGTTGCCGCGGTAAATGAGCGCATGCTAGCGAAGAATTACCTTATTTTCAACGGAAGAATAAGTAACGTGAAGACGAGCTGAAGCGCAGAATAGGTAGCCCAGTGAGAGGCGGGGATCGGGTCTAGTCGCCGACCGCGAGCGCGCGCGGGGCTTCGACAGATTCGGCGAGATTGCGACGCACAGGTCCCAGGATAAAAGCAGGCACTTGGCGTTCAGGAACGAGGGAAAGATTGGCGGCCTTCCGAGGAAATTCCCCGCGGCGGTCCAAGCGCAGGCCGGCCTCACGGAGGAACTCGGCGGAAAAGCCCATGTCCTCGCCCCGATCAACACCCCAGAACCACAGCTTTTCTTCGTTGCGCTGGAGGAAGTCCAGGGACTCTTCCAATTTCTTCATGGCGCGGTCGAAAGAAGAGGCCAGAAAAAAGACCCCTAATGTCCAGGCATGACGCGGGTAGGTGGTCTGTATCCGGACGCAATACTTGCCCGACTGGTTGCGTTCCATGCTGCAGCGGTAATCGTTGCGGACTGACGCGCGAGAGCGCATATGATTCACCGATCCAGAGATTGCATGCTCGTAACTAAGCCTACTTGGCGGCAACGGAAAACGCAACCTCGCCGCTACTGCGCGTTTAACTCTATATATTACAGCTACTTACGCTATCCAAGGTCGTTGGAGATTTTGAGTTTCTCAGGGTAGGTTCTCAGCTTGCCCTCTTGTTTCAGGCGGGCATCCAAGGCTATGCGGAACGCGTCGAAGGCCACCGTCCGCTTGTTTTGCAGCACGGTTTGCGTCAAATCCTTGACCTGCTTGTCATAATCGGCGGGATTCGGCTCCTCTTTCGAAACCACTTGGTAGACGACGCGGCTGGCACCCAAGTCCATGGGAGCAGAAACCTCGCCGGGCTTCATGTCAAAGGCCGAACTCAGTTGCTTGCCACTACCAACGCCGGGGATCGAGCCGCTACGGGCCAAGGGCTCGCTCGTCTTGGGATCAAGTCCGAGGGATTTGGCAACGGCGTCGAACTTTTCGCCGGCTTTGACGCGCCGACTGAGCTGCTCGGCATTCAGCAAGGTCATCTCTGCGGCCTTTTCCTTTTGGATGTCACTGATGACCTTGTCGCGTACTTCCTCCAGGGACGCCTGATGTGCAGGTTGAATATCCTTAATGGATAGAACTACATAGCCGCGATCGGTGTGGATCGGCGAGCTGACCTCGCCGGACCTCAGGCGGAAAATCTCGTCCTTGACATCTTTGCCGTTTCCGAGTTCCAGGAGCTGATCCGTCGCCGCTACGGGGCGGGTCTCCGCCACGTTCAGGTGGAATTCGCGTGCCAGGTCGTCCAGAGAAATTTTGCCAGAGCGGCGCTCTTCCGCCGAAATTTTGTCGGCGGTGTCACTGGCCTGCTTGTCGGCTTCCCCCAGCATCATGGGAGCGCGCAGCGAGTCCCGCACTTCTTCGAAAGGCTTGGTGTGCGCCGGCTCTTTTTCGAGCACCTTGATGATGTGAAAGCCATACTGCGTCTTGACCAGGCCGGAAATTTGCCCTTTCTCCATACTGAAGGCGGTCTTTTCGAATTCAGGCACGGTCTGGCCCTGAATGATCCAGCCTAAGTCGCCACCTTTGTCTTTGCTGCCTGGATCCTCGGAGTATTTCTTGGCGAGATCGCTAAAATTCGAGCCCTTTTTGGCCTGCTGGAGGATGTCTTCGGCTTTTTTGCGAATTTCCTCGACCTCGGCGTCGGTTTTGCCAACCGTCATCAACAGGATGTGCTGAACGTGGACACGGTTGGGCAATTCGTAGTCTTTAATATTTTTTTGGTACTGATCCTTGAGCTGGTCGTCGCTTATCTGCACGTTCTGGCGCAATTGGTTAATGTCCAGGAGTGCGTAGCGAACCACGCGGCGTTCCGGCAACTGATATTTGGCACGATCCTTCTCATAGGCGGCTTTGATTTCGGCCTCTGTCGGAATGATCTTGAGTTGCAGATCGTCAGGCTTGATCAGCACATAGTCAAGCGTGACCTTCTCGTTGCGGTCGCGGAACTCCTGCTGTAGGTCTTGTGGGCTAGGACTGATGCCATCGGTGACGAGTTGTCGGAATTTTTCTTCAAGCAAGCCTTGGCGGATCAACTCTTCAAAGACCGGCACAGTCAACTGGAACCGCGACGAAACTTCCTGGGAATAACGATCCATACCGACGAAACTGTCCCCGTTGAAGGCCGTGGGCAGAAATTGGCGGATGCGGTCTGCGCGTTCCTGGTCAGAGACGGTGATGCCGAGGCGCTTGGCCTCATAATCGAGCTCTTTTTGGAAAATCAGCTGTTTGAGAATATTCTGTGCGTAGATCGATTCAAATTGCTTGGGGATCTGGCCACGCTGTTCGATTTGGGAGAGTTCTTGGCGTACGTCCGCCATGGTGACAGTCTGGTCGCCAACCTTTGCGACCGTGTCGGAGGCGGCAGCGTCGCTGGTGCCCGGACCCTGCGGTACGAGATATAGCAACATGCCGCCAGCAAGAATCGCGACGACGAGCCCCAAAAGGATGCGTTTTCCGGTCTTTGAATCGCTAGCCATTACAGAAATCTCCTGAGTCCGTAGCCAAACTAGGCATTATAGAAGATAGAAGGCATGCGCCTCAAATGGAATCGTAGGAAGTAGGGGACTGGGGAATTCGGGTCGAGGGGGCAAAGGGCGCGGGGGTTCCGCGAACTGGGCCCGCCCCATAGGGATTTACCTGAAATCGGATGGGTGATTGAAGAAGATTTATGCATTCGGGGCGGTTGCGGTGCTTGGCGCGATGACATTCGTCATGCCGCCGCGATGGCAGGCGCAAGGCACGGCGCCAGCGGAGCGGGGTACGCCGACGTTTTATCGCGATGTCCTACCGATTCTGCAAAGCCACTGCCAAGAGTGTCACCGAGCCCGGGGAATCGCTCCCATGGCGTTCGAAAGCTATGCGCAGGTGAGACCTTACGCCGCAGCGGTGAGCGCGGCTGCGCATTCGAGGTCGATGCCGCCGTGGTTTGCGGATCCTAGCGTGGGAAAATTTTCGAATGATCCGTCACTTTCAGAGGAGGAAATCGCGACGCTGTCCGCATGGTTTGATTCAGGCGCTCCTGCGGGAAGGCTCGAAGAGGCCCCGGAACCGAGGACGTGGGTGGAGAACTGGACCATTCCCCAGCCGGACGTGGTGCTTAAGATGCCACAACCCGCTCACCTCCCCGCGAGGGGCGACATTGCGTACACGTACGAGATCGTGCCGACTCATTTTGCCGAGGGGCGCTGGGTGCAGATGGCAGAGGTCCTGCCCGCGCAGCGCAGCAATGTCCACCACGCCGTAGTGTATGTGCGGCCGCCGGATTCGCAATGGCTGCGTCATGCGCCAATCGGCGTGCCATTCACGGCCTCCGATCTGACGGATCCGAGGGACCGCGCTGGAGCGATGTGGACTGACAGCGATATCCTGTTGGTGTATGCGCCTGGAAGTTCGCCGGATATGTGGCCGGCGAGCATGGCCAAATACATTCCCGCGGGAAGCGATCTGGTGTTTCAAGTGCATTACACCACGAACGGAGTGGCGACTGAGGATCAAACCAGCGTGGGCCTGCGTTTCTCAAAGCAGCAGCCACCACAGCGCGTCTTGACGCTACAGCTTACCAACGACCATTTTGTGATCCCTCCGGGGGCGCCGAGTTATCGTGTGGAGGCGCGCGGTACGCTGCCGAACAATGCCACGCTGGTGAGCTTTTTTCCGCACATGCACCTGCGCGGAAAGCGTTTCGAATACAACTTGGTGCATCATAACGAAACCGCCGGCGGCATCGCGCAAGCCGCACCCTCGGTGACCTTTGAACCACTGCTGCGCGTGCAGTATCACTTTCACTGGCAGATGAGTTATCGGCTGGCTATTCCCCGGCAACTGACCGCTGGCACCGAATTGCAGGCGGTGGCGTGGTTCGACAACTCGCGAGAAAATCCCCATAATCCCGATCCGGATGCCGCCGTGCGCTGGGGCGAACAGACCTACGACGAAATGATGGTGGGCTTTTTCGACGTGGCGGTGGATGCCAAGCTCGATAAACGCAGCTTCTTCATACGCCATTAGATTCGCGTTGTGCACATCAGTTATTTGCAGTTTGACTACGCCGCCGCGCGCGAACCCGCGCACAACGCAGCGCTGTGCTAAATTTCACGATTGACGCCCTCGCTGCGCCAAACATCGTGAGCACTCAGGCACCCATCGCGCCCAAAAGACCGCAGGCCCAGCATAGGACGCCTCGCGTGGAGTTGTATTGGGAAGCGGTAACCTACAAGACCGTATTGATTTACCTGCTGCTGTTGCTCGCGATTATCGGAGCGGTGCTATTCATACTCAAGCCGGACTGGTATTCGGCAACGGTGAGAAAAGTCAGCAGCGCGGTGAATAATGCCGACAATGATACCGGGACGTTCACGCAGACACAGGCAAAATTCGTGAACTTGACGGGCAAAGTGCAGGTAAAAAAAGTCGACTCCGTGCAGTGGGTGGACGCCGACTATCGCACTTCGCTGGATAAAGGCGACCTGGTGCAAACGGCCTCTGACGCCGCGGCGCGGATTACGTTCGCGGACGGTACGACGTACACGGTGAAAGCGGACACGCTCGTGACCGTGGAAGAGAATTTGATGGGCAGCAACAAACCCACCAGCGTGGCAGTGCGCATCAGCACGGGGTCCGTGGATCTGGCAACGCCGAACTGGGCTTCGCCGGATTCCAAGGCTGCGGTCAGCATGGAAGACACCACCGCATCCCTCAGCCAGAACAGCCGCGCGTCGGTGAAGAACGATCCACAGAAGAATGAGCACGAAATTGTGGTGGCCAGCGGTGCCGCTGAAGTGCAGCGGGGGATTGAGAAAGTGGAACTGACGCAATGGGAAAAGGTTAGTTTCCCCACCGGCGGGCCTCTGCAGAAAACAAATGTCCTGGCGCCCCCGTCGCTGGTTGAACCGCTGAACCTCGCGCCGATTATCTCGGAGAATCCCAAGGCTTCGCCGGTGCGTTTTGAATGGAAACCAGTGGAAAATGCCGTGGGCTACACTCTGCGCATCAGCGCTACGACCATGTTTACCAAGATGGTGAAAGAAGCGCACACCACCGGGACCAGCACGGAAATCGTGGGATTGGATCCCGGCGACTATTTTTGGAATGTGACCGCCGGCGACGCAAAAAAAGAAACCAGCGAGACCAGCGAAACCTTCAAATTCACGATCGTGTCGCAGGGGAAGACGCAAGAGATGATGCTGCAGATCGACGGCACGCAGTTGCATGGCCGCCTGGTGGAAATTATAGGACGCACCGAACCCGGCGCGGCGCTGATCGTGAATGGACAGCCGGTTCCCAATATCTCGCCGGACGGAAGTTTCCGGTACTTTACCGAGCCACTCGACCCGGGGGAGCACACAATTGTAGTCATCGGGCAGAACCGCCGTGGAGGTACGGCCAAGCAGGCGATCTCCATCGTGGTTCCGAAATAGCCAAGAAATAGCGGCAAAACGCCATTGAGACATGCAAACTTTGCGCTGCGCGGAGAGTGCGCAGATAATGAGAACGGGAAATCACGCAACGGGCGGTTTGCTGCTGGCCAAGCCAGGTAATTGGCAGCGAGGACAGATTTTATCCGCAAGAGGACAGGGGAATGAATAAGAACGGTTACAACATGAGGTCGGTGTTCAGTTTGTTTTCTTCCGACCTCGCCATCGACCTGGGTACGGCGAACACGCTGGTCTTTGCACATGGCAAAGGCGTGGTGGTGAATGAGCCGTCGATCGTGGCCATCAATAAGGCCACCGGAGAAGTGGTGGCCGTGGGCCGAGAAGCGAAAGACATGCTCGGACGCACTCCGGGAAACGTGGTGGCCATCAAGCCGATGAAAGATGGCGTCATCGCGGATTTCAAGGTTACCGAAAAAATGCTCACGCATTTCATTCAGAAGGCGCACAACCGCCGGGTGCTGGTGCATCCGCGCATTGTGATTGGTGTTCCCAGTGAAATTACGCCGGTGGAAAAACGCGCGGTACAAGACTCCGCATATCGCGCGCGGGCCAGCGAAGTGTACTTGGTCGAGCAGGCGATGGCCGCAGCAATTGGCGCAGGCCTGCCGATTGATGAGCCGTCCGGCAATATGGTGGTGGACATCGGCGGCGGCACGACGGACATCGCGGTAATTTCCATGAGCGGTATTGTTTATTCGCGGTCGGTGCGCGTGGCCGGTAACGAAATGGACGAAGCGGTAATGCAATACCTGAAGCGCAAGTATAACCTGCTGGTTGGCGAACGCACCGCGGAACAAATCAAGATGGAAATCGGCTCCGCGTATCCGCTGGAAAAGCCGCTGACGATGGAAGTGAAAGGCCGCAACCTGATCGAAGGCGTGCCTCGAACGGTGACCATCGACGACAGCGAAATTCGCGAATCGTTGAGCGAATGCGTTGCGACAATCTTAAATGCAGTGCGCGTCGCACTGGAGCGCACGCCGCCCGAACTCTCCGCCGATATCAGCGATCGCGGGATCGTCCTAACCGGTGGCGGCGCGTTGCTCAAAAATTTGGATAAGCGCATTCGCGAGGAGACCGGATTACCAGTGTCGATTGCCGACGATCCACTGGCTTCGGTAGTGCTCGGAACCGGAAAAATGCTCAGCGATTTCAAATTGTTACGGCAGGTTTGCATCGACTAGAAACAGGACCTGCGGCGCGGCTTAGCAACTGTCAGGGCGCGACCGTGGCAGCGGCACAAGATGCTGCGGCCCGGAAAAAAATCAGAACGAGTCACGAATAACTCATGGTCGGCGTTCCCTCTCGACATAAATCGATCTTCCTCCTAGGCGGCATGGTGTTGCTGCAAGTATTGCTGCTGGCGGTGCAGATCAAGCGCGATTCGCAAGGAAGACTGATTCGCGTGTGGACCGTGGGAGCGCTCTCGCCATTCGAGCGCGCGGGCTCTTACGGCATCGGCAGCGTGCGCGGGACCTGGGGACACTACTTCGCGCTGCAGAATACCTCTCGCGAAAACGAACAACTCAAGCATGACAACGACGTCTTGAAATTACAGGTCATGCAACTGCAGAGCCGCGTCTCGGAAGCTGAACGCCTCGAGCACCTGCTGAATTTTCGCGAGTCCCAACGTGAAGTTCCCATGCTGGGGGCGCGCGTGATTGGGGCCAGTGCCGATACCGCTACGCGAACGATATATATCGATCGCGGCGAAGGTGACGGAATTCATCGCAATATGGGAGTCATCACCCCGGATGGCATCGTCGGCAAAGTGATCGAGACCTTCTCGAACACTTCGCAAGTCTTGCTCATCACCGATAAGGAAGGCGGAGCTGGCGCGATGCTCGCCGCATCGCGCAATCAAGGAGCGGTAGGAGGGACCGGAGAGCCGCTGTTGGAAATGAAGTATATCGCCAACGACGATAAGGTGGACGTCGGTGAAAGCGTAGTTACCAGCGGCATGGACAGAATTTTTCCTCGCGATTTGCCGGTCGGCACCGTGGCGGAAGTTAAGCCAGGCAATCCGTTCAAAGTGATTCGTTTGCGCCCGGCGGCCAATCTTGAACGGCTGGAAGAAGTAATCGTACTGACGACGCTGCGGCCGCTCGAGGTTAAGAAGGAAGCGGCGGCGGGCGATGCAGTGGCAGGCGGCAATGCCAGCGCTAACGGACAACCGTTGGCCAAGCCCGTGGGCAAGCCCGCGGACCAAGCTGCAACCGGTCAACGCGCCGCGGAGAAACCCAAGTCCTCAGCGGCCAACCGATGAACGAGACCTACGACATTCGCGCAGCCGAATCGCACATCGAGGTCCATAAATTCCGCGGTGGCGCGATCATCGGCACGCTCATCGTCATTTTTTTTCTGCAGGCCTTTCTTCCTCAGTATTTTCATCAACTGGCGATCCTGGATCTACCCTTGCTCGTGACTATCTATTTTGGCTTGAGCCGGCGGAATCCTTCGACGGGTCTGCTATTGGGTATGGCCATCGGTCTGGTCCAGGATAGTCTCAGCGGCCCGACCGTGCCCCTCGGCCTCTACGGCATCGCTAAAACAATCATCGGTTATCTGGCATCGTCCATCGGCGCGCGGCTCGACACCGAACATCCTGCCGCGCGTTTTGCGCTGACTATACTCTTCTTCGGACTGCATCAAGGAATCTTGATGCTGGAGCGTCGTATTCTGCTGGCGCAACCGGAAGCCTGGTTCACCATGCATCTCGGCATCGCCGCGCTAATCAACGCCGTAGTCGGGGCCGCGCTTTTCACATTGCTCGACCGTCTTCGCAAGCCGTCCTGAAGCTTAGTTCGTGGACAAGAATGTTCGGAGGTCAGCGTAGTCGCTGGAAAACGGCAGCGAGAGCTGGTCCCGGCGGAGACAGGCAGCGAGCCGATCGGGCAATGGCGGAGCGACTCCAACCGCCCGCTGAACGATGTCCGCGAATTTTGCGGGGTGCGCAGTGGCGAGAACCAGCCCCTGCGCGGGCTCTGGATGGTCGCGTTTGTAGGCTTCCCATCCGAGAATGCCGACGGCGGTGTGCGGGTCGGCGATGTAGTTGTAGCGCTCATGCACCATTCGCATGGCGCCCAGTGTTTCCTCATCGGTGGCGCCGTGGCCCCAGATTTCTTTCTGAACGTATTCCAGGCGATTGCGGCACAAATCAAGTAGACGCGGAAAATTATTGGGACTGCCGACGTCCATGGCGTTCGAAATCGTCGCGATGCCAGCGCGCGCCTGAAATTTTCCACTCAACAAATATTGCGGCACCACATCGTTGGCGTTAGTGGAAGCGATGAATCTGGCTACCGGCAAACCGATGCGCTTGGCAAAAATACCCGCTGTCAGATTGCCAAAATTGCCGCTGGGAACGGAAACGATCAGCGGCACCGAAGCCACCGGCAACTGCCGGTACGCCGCTACGTGATAAAACATTTGCGGCAACAACCGTCCGATGTTAATGGAATTCGCGGAGGTTAAAAACGCGCGTTTGTTTAATTCCTCATCGGAAAAAGCCTGCTTCACCAGCCGCTGGCAATCGTCGAAGGAGCCCGCGACTTCCAGCGCCGTGATGTTTTCGCCCAGGGTGGTGAACTGCTTTTCCTGCGCTTCGCTGATGCGCTTGGAAGGATAGAGGATAACCACGCGAATCCCTGGCACGCCCAGAAATCCATGCGCCACAGCGCTACCGGTATCTCCGGAGGTGGCTACCAGCACCGTCAACTGCTTCGATTCGCCGCGCACGAAATAACCGAGCAAGCGGGCCATAAAACGCGCGCCAAAATCTTTGAACGCCAGCGTCGGCCCATGAAAAAGCTCCAGCAGGTGCAGCCCCGGCGAAAGCGACACCAGCTTCACGGGAAAGTTGATGGATTCGCTGACCACCTGCCACAATACTTCTTCCGGCAACTCCGCGCCCGCAAACGGCCGCGCCACGCGGAAGCACACCTCGGTAAACGGTAAGCCGCGAAAATCTTCCAGCTCCTGCGGCGAATGGCGCGCAATCTCCACTGGCATGTACAGGCCGCCATCTGGCGCAAGACCACGCAGCACCGCGCCGCGAAGCGAAGTGAGTGGGGCCTTCCCGGAAGTGCTGCGGTATCTCATAGGCTAGCGTTCACTTCCAATTTGAAAAGAAAATCGGGAACAACACTAACGCGCAACTTGCCGCCGAACCTCCGCCAAGAATTTCCCGACGTCATAAGCGGCCGCGCGCAGTTCCGCCACCGGAAGCGTTACATGAGCCAGAACCTCGTAACTTTGTCGACGTGCCGCGATCAGCGCCGGATAGCATCGCTCCACCGTCTCTTTGGGTGTCTCGCCGGCTCTGGGCCGGAAGGCCCCGCGCCACAGCACGGGCTTCGGATCGCTCAAGTATCGGTCAATCAACAATTCTTCCTCGGCATGCGAGGCCGCGAAATAAACGATCGTCAGATCACGTCGCATGCGCAGCAACAAATTGTTTCCTGTGTAGATCACGCTGCCGGTAGTATCCAAAATCAGCGATTTTTCCGGTGAACGCTCGACCTCCGACAGCACTTCATCCAGCGCACCAATCTCTTCCGCCAGGTAGTGCGCCTCACGTGCCGCGTAGTTGCTGCTGTCCGGCCATCCCATCCAGGCCGCCAAATCGTTGATACCGGCGCGGTCGCCGTTGGGCAAATGTTCCATCAGCCGCCGTCCGATCAAATCGTCGCACGAAACGACGCGATGTCCCTCCTCCGCGAGTCGCCTGGACCAAAACGTCTTGCCGGTTCCTGACATTCCGATGAACGCCAGATGCTCGAGTGGTAGTGCGCTGGTTCCCATAGTTTTGAAAGGTTTTCTACAATAGCGTGGTACGGAAGCGCAGGGCAAGTTTCTGCTCGAAGGAGGTTCCATCGCTGGCAACTGGGAGTATTTGCCCGTAAGTCCCATGTACTCCATACCAGCTGGAGTTACCTGGCAGTCAGCATGATGACCACTTGGAACCTGTCCTCTTGGGCGGCTTGCGACGCCCTTTCCGCGATGTTAGCTTTAGAAAGACCTGCCTGCGTTCCGCAGACCAGGTCGGGCGAGGCGTGTCGGGCTTTTCAGCGGAAATTATTAACGCGCATTTTTCGTCGATATTTCGAAACCAACGCCCTGTTCGGAGCTGTAAATATTTTTAGCGTGAGCGCGCTCCGGAATTCCGGAACGGGCCAACCCGGTCCTGAGCCTTTCGCTCGCGAGCGCATGCCATAGAGCAATCGCGCGGAGTTTTCGTGTCCATCTGGTTTCGCAACGACAATCGATTACCGCAAGCCCGCCTGGCAATCGTTTCGTACATCATCGTCGGCATGATCGGCGTGCTGCTGCTTGGTTTCTGGAAGTTGCAGGTTATCGACTCCGACCGCTATGGCCAGATGGCCGAACGCAATCGCGTACGCTCCATCCCCATCATCGCGCCTCGTGGACGCATGCTGGATCGCGACGGCCGTGTCCTGGTGGACAACTATCCCTCGTTCAGCGTCTTGCTCTTGCGTGACGACGCCGCGCTCGTGGAAAAATATCTTCCCGCCATCGCCGACGGTCTGGGAATCTCGCTCGACGATCTGCACGACCAATTAGCCAACACGAAAAACCTGCCGAAATTTCAGCCCATCGTCATCAAGCCGGAAGCCAGCAAGGGCGACGTGGCCTTCATCGAATCGCACCGCGCCGATATTCCGCTGCTGGAAATGCTAATGGTCCACCGCCGCCGCTATCTGCCGGACGGCTTCATGGGCCATGCCTCCGGCTACGTCGGCGAAGTAAGCGAACAGCAAATCGAAGCCAGCGACAGCAAACTGCGCCCCGGCGATTTTGCCGGGAAAACCGGCCTCGAGAAGCAGTACAACGACATGCTGATGGGCACCGACGGCATGCGCCGCGTCATTGTCAACAGCGTGGGCAAAGAAGTGGGCCGCCTCTCCACGCAAGAAGCCATTCCCGGCAAGCAAATCACGCTCACCATTGACTACGATTTGCAGCAAGTCGCGGAGCAATCTCTCGGACAGCGCCCGGGCGCCGTAGTGGCGCTCGATCCGCGCACCGGTGAAGTGCTGGCGATGGTCAGTCGGCCCACTCCCGACCCCAACGATTTCGCGGTGCAAGTCTCGAAAGACGAGTGGCGCCGCCTCAACGAAGATCCCCTGCATCCCTTACTGAATCGCGCCATCCAGGCACAACTCGCGCCCGGCTCTGTTTTTAAAATTGTCACTGCAACCGCCATGCTCGAAGACAAAGTGCCGCCAGAATCTTTCACCACCTTTTGCCCGGGCTATGCAACGTTTTACGGCCGCGAGTTTAAATGTTGGGTGTACTTCGCAAAAAGCGGACCACGATCGCATGGCGTCCTCAATTTGCACGACGCCATTCTCAAATCCTGCGACGTCTTTTTCTACAACGTGGGCATGCGGCTGGGCATCGACCGGCTCGCGTACTACGCCAGCAAACTCGGCATCGGGCACAAGACGGGCATCGATTTACCTTCCGAAGAGCCAGGGCTGATGCCGTCGCCGGAATGGGTGGAGCGCGTATTTCACCGCAAGTGGTACGCCGGTGAGACGATTTCCGTCGCCGTCGGACAAGGCGCAGTGACCACCACGCCGCTGCAACTGGCCCGCATGATCGGCGGAATCGCCAGCGGCGGCGTCTTCAAACAGCCGCATTTGCTAAAAGACGCGCAGAGTGTGGGCGAAGAGCGCTTTGCCATTTCCGAGCCGACGGTAGAGAAGGTGACCGACGCCATGTACGGCGTGGTCAACGAACCCGGAGGCACCGGCGGCCAACTGAAATTGACGGGCGTGGAATTGAGCGGCAAGTCCGGCACCGCGCAGGTCATCGGCTATTCCACCCGGGATCGTGTTGGTAAGCAAAAAAAGTTTGAAGACAACGCCTGGTTCGTGGGCTACGCGCCGAAGCGCAATCCGGAAATCGTCGTCGCGGTCCTGGTGCAGGAAAGCGGTCAGCATGGCGGCGAAGCGTCTGGCCCAGTGGTGCGCGACATCATCAAGACCTATTACGACAAAAAGGCCAAGAAAAATCAGGGACAGTACACCGTGGAGCTCGAGCATCATGATCTAGACGGTCGCAAAGAGCCCGCACCGGTGGTTCCGGAGCCGGCGGCCAAGCCGGAAGAGTCCACGAAAGCGGAACCGGCGAGCGTAGCCACGGTAGTGGCACCGCACTGACTTGATAGCACCCTGCTGACGGGTAGGTGGCACCACACGGAATTTGGCGGCTGAGCAGTTCAGCACGAGGAGCAGAAACAAAGCGTGAAAGATGCACCGGGAACCCGCGATTACGATTGGTGGCTGCTGGCCATCCTGGCGGCGATCTGTGCGCTAGGCGTGATCGAGATCTACTCGGCCACGCATGGCAGCGCTCTCGCCGGCATGCAAATGAAGCAGGTCCGTTGGCTGGGCGTGGGCATAGTTCTCATGTTCGCGCTCTCGCGCCTGGATTACCATTTGATTCTCGACCAAGCCCCGATCTTGTATCTCATCGGAATCGTCGCTCTGGTGGCGGTGCTGGCCTTCGGGCATACTCGGTTCGGCGCCAAACGCTGGCTGCCCGTCCTGGGCGAATTTCTCCAGGTGTCAGAACTGGTAAAATTGATTATAATCATAGTGCTAGCCCGGTTCTTCGCTGAGGTACAGTCCGACGAACTCTCGCTGCGCGATTTAATTAAAGCGGGGCTCCTGGTAGGGTTACCGTTAGGCTTGATTCTCAAGCAACCCGATCTGGGTACCGCGCTGGTTTTAATGCCTCTGCTGGTCATCGGCGCTTTTCTTGCCGGTTTGCAGTGGCAACATGCTGCAATTATTTCGTTAGTAGGTGTATTGTTGATAGGAAGTGTATTTTTCCCGCCCGTCAGTAAGCATATTTTGAAACCGTACCAGCGCGAGCGGATCACTTCTTTCCTGCATCCGGAAGATGATGCCAAGGGTTCCGGCTATCAGTTGCTGCAATCGAAAATTGCCGTGGGTTCCGGCGGCTTCTGGGGCAAAGGGTTTGGAAATGGCAGTCAGAATCAACTGGGCTACATCCCCGTCCGATACTCGGATTTCATTATGTCGGCGTGGGCGGAAGAACAGGGATTCAAAGGTGTATTACTGGCCTTGGGACTGTATATGGCGCTTTTACTTCGCCTGGTGCAGAATGCACAACGCGCGAAAGATCGCGCGGGAATGTTTCTGGTCATGGGTGTAGCAGCGGCGCTGGGTTTCCATGTATTGGTAAACGTGGCCATGGTCATCGGCGCTATGCCGGTTACTGGTATCCCCTTACCCTTAATGAGCTATGGGGGTTCCGCCACGCTGTTTGTTTTTCTGGCGATTGGTTTAGTCATGAATGTACGGCTCCGCCGCTTCGTCAACTGAGCCGGCCGCCAGTCCGCGTGACGTGCCCGAGCTGCTGTACCGGGCCGCACCGGCATAGAGTACAAGTCGACTGCAAGTCAGTCGCAGGTTAGAAAGATCTTAACAAGCAGGACAGCATCGTCCCCCGTTTGCTCGGCAGCTTCCCGGCAACGGACCAGCCTCGATAGCGTGAGGAACCAGCTTCCCTGGCGCTTCGACCGCAGAGCCACTTCCCTACGGGTGTGGCTCGCGCGTGTTTCGCTTTCCACGAAACATTTTTTTCTGGTACGGACCCTCGACGGGCGATCGCTCGTGGCGATGCGTGCAGGAGCCGGCCTTGTCGGCGCCGCACAGCAAGGCGGACGCACGGCGTCCGCTCTAAGAGACGATCCCGGCAACGCCCGGATCGCACAGAAGGAGTCTTCATGTCTAAAGAACTGGTTATATCGGCGGCCTCCCATGAACGGCGGGTCGCGATCATGGAAGAAGGTCAGCTAGTCGAAATATACATTGAGCGCGAAAAAGAGTTCGCCCTCGTCGGCAGCATTTACAAAGGCAAAGTCACCCGCGTCCTCCCCGGCATGCAGTCTGCGTTCGTCGAAATTGGGCTCGACGGCGATGCCTTCCTCTACGTCAGTGACGTCTTCGAGAATCTCGAGGACTACGATCACGGCCACGCACACGACGCTTCAGCCGTCGGCACGCTACCGCTCGCTGTGCCGGCTTCTCCTATCGAGCTGCTCCCAGGAGAAACGCTGCACGGCGCCCATGTTGTGGACGAAGAGGTCCCTCTCGCTCTGCACGAATTGGAGCATCTGCAAGACGTAGCCCCTATCGAGCATCTATCTGGAGGAGAGAGCAGCACCTCTCCTGAAGACTTTCCCGAGCACGACTCGGAACTACAGCCTCCGGCACTCGTCGATCTATCTTCCGGACACCACGGCGATCCTGTAGACGAACGCCAGCCCGAATCCAACGCTTCAGCTCCGCAAAATTTTTCGCCCCACTATAATCCCACGCAAAACTATCCTTCGCGTGGTGGCAGCGACCGGGGCCCCCAAAATTTCGGGCGCGGCAACGACCGCGGGCGCGGACAAAATTCCGGTAGTGATCGCACCGGAGATCGCGGGCGCGGTGGACGCTGGGGCCGGCGCGGCGGTAAACGACGTGGTAGCGGCGGCCCTGGGAACGGTCCACGCAACGCACCTCCAACGAACGCGGGCCCGGGCCGCACGCTTCCTCCTTCCAAATATGCCTCGCCGCAAAACGAGGGCCCATCCGATTCCCGAGCGTTCGAGTCGGGAATCTTTGAATCCAAGATTCGTGACAATCGCAGCGACCAATCGCGCGGAGATCAGTCCCGCGGGGGATCGTTCCGCGGCGGGTCATCGCGGGGATCGGAATCACGCCGGGGCGAAAGTACGCGCCACAGTTCGCCTTCCGCTCCCAATGATCCCATCGACGAGCCCATCCTGCTTCCCGGTGAATCGCTCGCCAAGTATCGCGCGAGGCCTGCAGCTTCCGTCGCACCCTCATCTATCGACCCGGAAGCGCATCACGAACTACCTGAGTTCGATGATGCCGTTCCCAACCGCACGTTGAACGCCGCCCCTTCGGTCCTGCCAAGTTCTTTGCCAACGCCCGCGACCGGCGCACCGGGAACCGGCGGCCCGCGCCGCTTTTCTGGCGGCTTGCCCCGCTGGCTCTTGGCCGAAGAAGGCGTAGTCGATGGCCCGGTGTCATCGGATGGGGAAACCTCCGACGCCGGCAACGAACCTTTCGCGAGCGAAGCAGTCACCGTCGGCAATGAGCCGCGCGCTCTTGAACTTCCCAAGGCCAAAGAAACCGTCGATCCCGAACCGCCATTGCGCGGTGAATTCGATCTCAACGAAGATCAGGTCGCCGCTCTCGCCTCCGAACTGGTGGAAGCCAAGCACGAAGAAACTCAGCAACACGCCCAAGCCGATGCCGTCGTTGGCGGCGCCGAGTTCGACCAAGATGAGGATGACGACGACGACGAGGAAGAAGAAGCCACGGAATCTCACTCACAAGAAAGCGACGATAATTCCGCCGATGAGGACGAAGACGACGAAGAAGAGGAACTCCAGGTAGCGTCAGAAGCCGTGCAGACCAGCACCGCTTCGGAGCTTTCCGAAGCAGAGGCCGACGCTGCACACGAAGAAGCGCACGCCGAAGCGGAGCACGTCGCCGCCGCGCTCGAAGCCGATGCCGCTCCCGCCGGTGGCGAATTTCCGGTTACCGAAGTTGCGGCCTTCGTGGAGGAAGAGACCATTCTTCTTCCCGGCGAAACGCGCGCACCTCGTTCCGCGGGCGCTCCGCGTGAGGATTTCCCGCGTGATTCCGCGCGCGTAGGCGGTGGCAATCCACGTTCCCGTTTCCAGCGTCCCTTCCGTGGCGGCGGGCGTGATCGCGGCCCGCGCCGGGATGGACGCCACGATTCCCGCCGCGACAATCGTGGTGGCGACGAAAACCGCAGCACCGATTCGCGCGGCAACCGTCCTTCCGACTCTCGCCCCATCGAGCATCGCGGCACCGGAGAGGGCCGTCCCCGTTTCGATCGCGCCGGCCGCTCCGGCCCACGTTTTGATCGCCGCCCCGGAGGAGGCCAGCATCGCGGACACGGCGGCCATTCCGGCCCGTCGCGTCGCCCGCAATTAATTTCCGAAATGCTCAAGGCTGGCCAGGATGTGGTGGTGCAAATCGCCAAGGAGCCTCTCGGGAAAAAGGGCGCGCGCATCACCAGCCACGTGGCTTTACCCGGACGCTTCCTCGTCTATATGCCCACCATCGATCACATCGGTGTCTCGCGCAAGATTGAAAGCGCGGAAAATCGTTCGCGTCTCCGCCGTTTGGTCGGCGAAGCGCGTGGCTCTTATCCCGGAGGCTTCATCGTACGCACCGCCGCAGGCGGTGCCACCGACGAGGAAATTCGCACCGATATCGATTTCCTCGGCAAGACCTGGAACGAAATCAAGCAGAAGAGTGAAGAGCGCAAAGCTCCTGCGCTTCTCCACCGCGACCTCAATCTCGTCGAACGCATTCTGCGCGATTACGTCAGCGATGATTTCACCGCCATCTGGATCGACAATGAAGAGGAATACGGCAAAGTCGTCGAATTCGTCAGCCGCTTCCAGCCCAAACTCGTCAACCGGGTGAAGCTCTACACCAAAGAACAGCCCATCTTCGAAGAGTTCGGCATCCAGCACGAACTCGATAAAGCCTTGCGCGCCAAAGTCTGGCTGAAATCCGGCGGCTACATCGTCATCAATCACACCGAAGCGCTGGTAGCCATCGACGTGAACACCGGCAAATTCGTAGGCAAAGGCTCCATCCGCCTCGAAGACACCATCGTAAAAACCAACCTCGAAGCCGTAAAAGAGATTGTCCGCCAAATCCGGTTACGCGATCTCGGCGGCATCATCGTGGTCGATTTCATCGACATGGAAGAACGCCGCAACCGCGAAAAAGTTCTCTCCGCGTTGCAGCAAGCCCTGGAAGAAGACAAGGCACCATCGAAAGCTCTGTCGTTCAACGAATTTGGCCTGGTTTGCATTACGCGCAAACGTACGAAACAAGCCCTCGAGCGCGTGCTCTGCCAACCCTGCCCTTATTGCACGGGTTCGGGAATGGTCAAATCCATACCAACGCTCTGCTACGAAATCCAGGCGGAAGCCAGGAAAATGGCCGCTGCGGACCGCGAGAGCCCGAATCTGACGTTGCGGGTAAACCCCGAAATCGCCAAAGCTCTAAAAACCCGCGAATCCATGCTCATGGACGAACTCGAGCAAACTTCGCACAAACACGTAATCATCCAATCTGACGCCACCCTTCACTGGGAGCAGTACGACATTTACTAGAGCCGCAGCCTTTGAGGCTGGCGTCCTATGCCCCACCGCGAAATAAAAAAAGAGGCCCGGTTGCAAGCTGCTTCCGGGCCTCTTTTTATTTTTTCCACCGCGAAGTTCAATTTCTTATTTAAGGTACTCCAGTCCTTACGCAGGACTGCTTTTGCTGTTTCTGGCGATCAATTGGCCACACCTGTCGATGCGACCACCAAAGGCTCGGAGGATTCCTGGATGGTGAGCATGTCGGTGCGCATTTTGTCCCATTCGCGGAGAACCAGGCCATTGGCCGCGAAGTAGCGGCGGATTTTGGCGGAGTCCCACTTGAGCACGTCTTCAAGGACGGGCACGAGAACGCTCATCGCGTTATCGCTCAGGATGGTGCGCTTGGCTACACGCGTGATGAATTGCGCTTCACTGACGGCGATGGTACGGCCGTCGTGCTGGTTGACGTGCATCATTACCGGAAGGTCAGAGCTGCCGTCGCCCATGTAGATCGTGTTGTCGTGCGTGATGCCTAGGGCAGCGCGAATCTCTTCAAGCACAGTGATTTTGCCCCAGCCGGCCGTGGCGCGAACGATAGATTCGACCTCGCCGGTGGAATCGTTGAAACGGAAGCGCGTGCCAAAAATGTGCTCGGGGGCAACGATGCCTTCGAGCGCCGACTGGATGATCTCTTGCGGCGACGCGGAGATGACGTTGAAATGGAATTTGTAGCCATCCGTTAGATTTTCGAGCGAACGCGCGAACAGCGCCACATCGTGCTTCAGGCGGATTTTCTTGCCCGTCTCAATCAGGTGCTCTTTGCGGACGTGGCGGAAGTCCGGGTCATGGAGGATCAGGTAACTGAGTTCCGCGCCCTGCTGGACAAGGTTGATGGCGCTCAGGCCTTTAACCTTGTCGTGGAAGCCGTGGAAACCGATGAGTTCGCTCAGAACCACGCCAGAATCGTTGAAGCTCAGAGTTTGGTCGAAATCGCTGGCTAGAAGATATTGCTTAACCATGTTCTAGTACTCCTTATCGTTCTGTTACCTGCACCCAAAACCGTGCACCGGGGTGCCGTCACATCTCTAAGGTTAGCTGCCTAGCGCCCTGCACCGAAGTGAATAATTTTAATCGTTTTCATGCGTATATTCGGTGAGGGTTCTGTTAGTTCTCTGTTAGATGCTGCGCGAGGCTAAAGAGTTAGAAATAAAGGGCTTGATAGCGCAAATCCAATCGGATGTGTGAGATGGAGCGGGATGGAATTGACACGCCCCTGACGAAGAAGAGGCGAACAGGAAGCTCGAGTGTAAATACCTGTTGCAATTTGAGACGTCACCACCGCTATGCCAAAGGTCTGTTCTCACAAGGACAGGGCGTCGAGCTTGGGCTTCTCGTATACGGAGTCCTCACCGGGATACCTGAGGCGATCGTTAAACTTGCCGGATTCCTTTGCCATGGCCCAGATCAGGCTCTCGCCGGCGGGGATGATTTTGGGTTCGCCGCGGAAAATAGGGTCCTCAAAGGCCAGGGAGGCGTCGATCCATTGCCAGCCGGCTTGCTCGAAGGCGGCGAGCACGTCGGGAAGCACGAGGGCGTTGAGGACGTTGTAATGGACGAGGAGGGTGTGGCGAACGTCGCGGCCGGTGACGTCGATGGCCAGCTGACGGTAAAAGGCAGCGCGGTCCAGCAAATGGCCGATCAGGAAATCGCGATAGGCGTCCACGGAAGGCGCGGGACGGACAGAGGTGAGGCGGTCGGTGTAGCGCTGGTTCACGTACCAGTCGCTGGCGTCGATAGTCACATGGCCGACGCGATACCCGCGTTCGCGAAGAAGTTTGCGGAACTGGTCGCGCTTTTCCGCGGTGTCGCCTTCCTTGAGGAACGGATAGCGGAAAAGACTCGTGCGCGTGTGATAGGGAGCGATGACTTTTTCGTTCTTCAGAAAGTCGACCGCGAAATCGGAGTAAGAAGTCGCGGGGTCGTTGTAGGAGAGATGCGAATAGGTGTGGTTGCAGATGAGATGCCCGGCCTGGTCCCAGGCGGAGATAAGCTGAGGGCCCCCGGTGTCTGCGACACGCACGCCGCAAACGAAGAGGGCGGCGCGTATGTTGCGCGAGGAGATGGCTCTCAGAATGCGGGCATTGGCGTCCGGCCAGTGCATGGCGGATTCGAGATTGAGCGTCGGGTCGTCCATGGTGAGCGCGAGTTGTGGCGGCGGAATTTTTGCGGGACGCGCCAGGTCGGAAGATGCGCCGAGAGATGATGCCGAGAGAATCGGCGCGATAGACGCGGCCGAAAGCGTCTGCAATGCAGACGAGAGGAATTTTCTGCGATTCACCAGCGAGACCTCACCGAGGGCTATTAAACCAAGAACGGGCGCGCTGCAACAGAGCGTGCAGCGGAGAAGAAGCGGAGACTGTGCTCTCTTCGGCAACGTCGGAAACGCGGTAGGGCTGGCCGTTCGACGGATGGATGTACAGGCTGCGCATTTCGGCGGCGTTGAGGGGGCGTGCGCCGCGGCGGCCGAAGATAGCCAACTGGTTGCCGGATTCGTCGACAGCGCGGTCGCGGTCGATGCCTTTGGAGATGGCCAATGCTGGGCCCCGCGTGCGTGCCGTGCCAATCAGCTTTGGCGTGGGGCGCGGGCTGAACCCGGAGAAGTGCGCGGCGTCGTCCCAAGGCGAGAGAATTTGCAGAACGCGCAGTCCGTTTTTCCCGTCGGCCACGAACGCGAAGGCGCTGGCGGCGACCATGCCGATCTTGATGTCGTTGGTGTCGTTGATTTGACTGTTCGCGTTGAACACCTGATCGAGCCTCGGCGCTTCAGGGTTCTCCACGTTAAAGATCCCTACGCCGTTATGACCGGCGGCCACATACGCATAGGTTCGTGCAACATACACGTTGCGTGCATCATCCAGCGCGGCCCTTCCGTTCGGCGTCATTTTCGGATGCCCCAGGTCGGTGACGTCCAACGTTTTTAAACCATAGCGGTCAACCACAAAAGCGTAGCGGAACTGCACCGCGATGCCGCGAGGATTGTCCAGGTCCGGTGCGCCGATGGTGGCGGTGATACGCGGTTGCAGCGGATTATCGAGGTCGACGACCACCAGCGCCTTTTCGGTGAGGATGTAGGCGAACGTTCCGGCGATGGTAATGCGTCTTGCACCCGTCAAAGCGCCGTTCGGATTGAACGCCAACGCGCGCTTCAGAAAATTGTTCGCAGGGTTGCCGTCAAGCAGCGTGCCCACGCCCGGGCTTTTCGATTTCAGATCCGGGTTGCCAACGACGACCAAACCTTCTTCCCTGTCGGCTACGTACAGAAAGCCATAAAGCAAATGAATGGACTGCTCCTCGTTCTCGGGCAGTTGAGCGCGCAGTGGATCGACGGCCAGCGTGCTGGGCGATGCAATCGCTGCGGCATCTCTGGTGGGCACAAAAAAACGCTGGCCGATGGGCGAGACCGGTGCGGTGGTCATTTTCTCCGAGAAATTCTTGTTGTCGATGTTGGCGATGTCGTAGACGCGAAATCCACCGGCACCGTCGGCCGTATAGGCGTATTCGCCGCGCGCTTGGATATCCAAAACGTTTCCGGCATGTTCGGATGCCGCGTGAAGCTCGCGATTGTGCGCCACAAATTTTTTGTAGTCCTCGGGATAGGCCACGCGATGCAGGTCGCTGCCGTAAATCGCTTCTGGTTCGTCGTGCTCGGCGACGGTGACAGCCTCGAATCCTTTGTTTCCAGTCGCCACGTAAACGTAGCGGCCCATGAAATTCATAAAATTGGTGCCCTGAAGCACCAGTTGGGCCATCCAGGCGTTATTGTCGTTTTGTTCCGACACGTGGCAATCGCTGCACTGCTTGGTTTCCCTGGCGCGGACGGTGTGCGGAACGAATGTGCTGTAGCCTTGGCCGGAAAAACCCGGCGCGGAGATGGTTTGCTGCGTGTAATAAATCCAATCGCGATTCGCATTCTGAGAACTAACGAGCACCGCGCAACTGGAGCGGGCCGGGGCGATGCGATGTCCCGTAACCGTCCCGTCCACCCCTAACATATATATGTCGTCGCGCAGAACTTGAAAATTGTAGCTGGTGTAGTTCCTGGTCATCAGCCCTTCGTTGTGCAGCATGGGCCGCTTGACGTTAGCGGTCATCTGCAGATGGCAGCCGAAACACGTCGGAGTCCATGACGTGTGGCAGGAATAACAAGTCATTGAAGAATTCGGATGGGCGAGGTGCGTATCGTCTTGTGGCATGCGAGAGGAAAAGGAGCCGTCCGTCGCAATCATTTTTGCTCGCAGAGATTTCGGGTTGAAATGGATATTGCCCGGAGTGATGGTATCCGCGGTTTGCACCACTTCCCACTCTTTGTGCTCGTCGCTCATGGAGCGTTGAATGAGTTCACCGCCTCTCCATTCAAAGCGGCGCAGTCCCCACGGCGTTCGCAATGTTTCAAGGTGACGACCGCGGGGCTCACCCGGGCGCAGCGGCTCCGGCGCGGCGGGACCCGAAGTGATCAACGTGGCTTTGTTGCGGATCGTGCCGTGGCAGTCGATGCAATCAATCTCCACCGCGGCTCGCGGCTCGCCGTAAATCTTTCCGTTGCCGTGATTATCCTGCGCGAAATGGCAATCGTTGCATTGCATGCCTTTTTCAAGGTGAATGTCCGCGAGGTGCACGGCTTTGCCGAAACGGTCCGGATCGTCGAAGGCAATCTGCTTGCCGTCCTTGTCCAGCCAATTGCCTTTGCGGTCGTGATTGTAGACCGCGCGAAAGACCCAACCATGGCCGTGAAAATCGGCGAATTGCGTGGTCTTCAATTTAGCGTTGAATTCGGGGCCGCCAACAGTTTCCAGAAATTTCTCATCGCTCCAGAGCCCGCGCGCCGCGGCCGCTTCCGGATTGCGCAAATAAGACTGGTAGCGCTGCTCCTCGCTGGGATTCCGTTGCTCCGCGGGATACATTTTGTCACCGTCGATTTCGTTGTCCCACCAGGTGAGGCCGAAATAGGTGGTAACCATGTTCGTGCCCGGGTGAATGTGGCAAATCATGCACTGGCTGGAGGGGATCGATTTCGTGAAGGTGTGTTTGATCGGGTGGCCCGACTCGTTCTTCGGAATGGTGGGATCGGAAGAGGCGCTAAGTCCCGCGTGGCCGTATCTCGCGTAGCTCGCGGAATGCGCCGGATCGACGTCGTTGGCGTAAATCACATGGCACGCCGTGCACCCGCTGCCGCGATAATCGCCGGGGTGGTCGTTGGTTCCCGGCAGCGACAGCACCGGATCGAGCAAGCGCGTTTTCTGCAATCCCAGAAAAACCGGATCCGTGCGAAGTTCCGTGCCAAATCCGCGATCGCTCAGTTGATCGTCGGGCTTGCCGGGATCGTCTTCGCGATTGGGATTTCCCAGTTCCGATTTTTTGCGGCCGCCGCGTTCAAACACGCGTAGCACGTTTCCTGGCTGAGAGATTTCCCAGCGATAGAGCGGGTCGAGTTCCGCGATCACTCCCTTGGTGCGCGTTTCTTCTGGCAGCGGGGGAGGATACGTCTTGATGGACTGCGGTTTGCCGTCGCGATCGTAGCTTTCGCCGAACCGTGCATTTTTCGCCGGGTAGCCGCCATTGTTATAAAGCGCGGCGCCCCAGAGCATTCCGGAGTGCGTCATCATGCTGGTGGAGACCGCGCGTGTTTCCGCGGCGTGGCAACCCGCGGCGCCGCACGTTTCAGGCGCGACGCGCAGATCGCCGGGGTTCACAAATTTCACGTATTCGTACGACTCTGTCAGCCATTTCGTATACGTGCGTGGCGGCACGGCAGAACGATCCTTAAAGATCGCTTGGCGCGCCTTCACGTGGGCTTTTTCCTTGGCGGACTGATACTCGGCAGTATTCTGAGTTGTGCCCGCCGTTACCGAGACGGAGGGGTCGCCACCGTGGCAATCCGTGCAGCCGAGAAAAACCGTTCCCGTCGGATGCATCGTCGGTTCGTCTGTATGAATGTGGCAACTCACGCAACCAGTCGATTTCAGCGAAGCCTCTTCCGAGGTCTGGCCACGCAACGGTCTGCGCGGTAATTCCTGCGCACCAGGCTCCTGGGAAGCATGCGCAGAAGAAGCACGAGAAAAAGAAGGGTGCGAAAAAAACGAAGGATGCGAATCGAAAGATTCACCGCTCCGGAGCGAACCATTGCGCGGCTGCCTGGCAGCGCTGCGCAATTGACCGGCAAACGCGAGCAGCATTGAGGCCGCGCTCAACGCGAGCAGCATCAGGAGTCGTGAGCGACCGGATTGCTGATTCCACCGCAGCATGATGCGAATCCTCAAAACAAAAACTTTACCGAGCCGAACAACGAAAATAAGGTGCGGCTGGAATAAATATCCTTGAATCCTTGGCCCGGCTGCAGCGCCGAAGCGCCGCCGATCAGCAAGATATTTTCACTGAGCGGCGGACGATATTCGAGGCCCACACCGAAATCCTCGCCGATGGGATGGCGAATGGGATATTGAAACAAAATATCCTCGAGGGATTCGGTGCGCATGAAGCGCAGATAATTAAAATTCGCGAAACCCTTGAGCTTGGGCGTGATATCGAAATCCGCACCGGCGTTGGCGAGAAAAATTCCCGGATTCACAAAATTTGCTTGTCCTTCTTCTTTGCTCGAACGCAGGCTGGGGATCAAGCTGCCGTCGGTGGTCAACTGCACGCCCGAACCCGTAAGTCGGATGTCTTCGCGGTCCCAGAAACTGAACAGCCCGCCGGCAAAGTTCGGCAAATCCACGATGGAATCAAATCCACGCGCGCGTCCATCGCGCGGGTTCGCGTCGCCAGAGGTATAAAAAGTGGAGACGCGGTAACGGATCCAGTCGTGGTCGTAAGAAAGTTCCGCCGCGGCCATTTGCGCGTTTACGGTAACCTTGCGCCCCGCAATCGGATTAAATGTATCCTCGCCGGCGGCTTCGTAAAAGGCGTGTGTCAGGTTTAGGCGGCCGATGTGCCCATTTCCCAGCCAGCCGAAATAGCCGACGCTGAGGCTGTGCAGAATGGGACCTACGCCCTGATCGATTACGTTTCCCACCGGCGCGGGGCGCACGAGGAATCCATTGTCGTCGTAATGCAAACCGCCGTCATCTTTATTCCACAAGCCAACGAATTCCGCCGTGTAGCCAGGAAAGAAAAAATCCTGAATGTATACGTTGCCAAGGGTCACCTGCTGGTCGCGCTTATGAAAGGTGTTGAGTCCGCTGTTGGTGTTTTTTTCAAGGAAATTAAAATAAGCGGCGTTGTATTCGATGCGATCGGAATCTATATCGCCAAAAATGCGCAACCCCGGCTCTTCATCGACAAACACAAAGCCGCGAAAATCCGCATTGAATTGCTGGATGCCCGCTCGCGCCGAAACAAAATCATAGTTTGGCCCCAGGTCCGCCAGCTTTACTTCCCCGAAAGCTTCCTGCAGCCCGAGGTGGTAGTCAAAGCGATCCGTTCCTTGCCGCACGTCCGGTCCGACGATGCCGAGCTCCCGCACGTCGAGGTCGTTCAAGCTCAACTCCGGTGTGATGCGGATGCGCCAATCCACTGGCTTGAACGAGGCATCGCCGTGAAACAGATCGAACGAGATGCGCAAGGTCTGGTCTGTGAACGCCTGCTCACCGCGCCCAAAGAACGATTCGCTGCCGGGGCGCGCGGCGCTCACGTCGCTGGGCGACGGGACCCTGCGGCCGTCGAAAAAGGTTTCCGACGTCGCGGTGATGTTCAGAAACACCTGCTGGCCCATCAGTTCGGGCCAAATCGGCTCATCGCCTTTGAACCGGTTGCGGTTGAAAGGATCGTACCAGTGCGGTTTGGTGTAGATGTATTCGCCTTTTTGCGGATAGCGGCGGTAGTCCGGCTGTTCCAGGGCCCAGCGGTCGGGCACCTCGTTGTATACGTCGGCCACCGGAGGCAAGGTGTCTGGAGTTAGATTCTCGATGTAACTTGGATCAGCATCAAGGCGGTGACGGAACTCGCGGTAGGAGCCAAGCGAAGCGAGCGTCCCGGGAGCCAGCGGGGGACCAAGCTCCGGCTGCCGCGGCAACCGCGAACGCGCCTGTGCTGCCGCTACGGTGACCATCGAAATTTCCAGGCTCAGCACTTCGTTGGCGTGCAAGTTCACCTCAGGAACGACAAACGGCGCATAGTCCTGCGCTTCGACGCGCAATTCATAGCGACCGGGCGGCACGGGAAAAATACGGAAGACTCCTTCGCCTGATGTGCTGCGGCTGAAAATCTGGCCGGACTGCAAGTCGCGTAGGACCACCCTCGCGCCAGGCACCGGAACGGTCAGGTTGGTAAATCCCGCATCTCGCACCACCCCATCAAACGCCGAGGTGGTTAGCGCCTGTTGACGGGGAATACGTACTGGCTCCGCAGGCCCATGGGCTTGCTGCGATAACGTCGCGGGTGCTGCGGCAGGTTGCTGCCCACTCTGCGCATCCGCTGTGGCTTGCGATTCTCGGGTAGTCTGAGGTTCCTGCTCCGGCTGTGCGCCCCACATCGTCGGCGCCCATGCCATCAGACAGCACAGCACGCCGAGCAAGCGCCGAAATCGGTGCGGGGACAGACAAGTCATTTGCAAACCAGAATGCTGGGGAATCTTCGTTCCGAACGATTACCGAGCGCCCGGAGTCGCTACTACATAACAATATAAGGGTTGCCGGAGCAACAGTTTTCGCCGCTGACCGGCGGGAGTTCAACCCGCAATGCGCCATCAACGTCGGAGCGGCAGCGTGCGATGCCGGTCCGGAACGGCGATCGCGAAAGAGATTGAGGCGATATGTCGCTCTGTGATAACAATTCGTTTATTGTGCGCGCGACGAACTTCCATTTCTTGCCCAGACTCCCGGATTCCATGCTCGTTCACGCCCGTAGACGGAGGCTGCTGTTTTTGGGTGTAGCGTTGGCGCTGGCTCTGGCGGGTATTTTAGCGCTCCTGCTCGGTGGTTGCGGCGGGGGCTCGAGTACGCAGGCATCGGCGGATCCCACGCCAGTGGCGCAACCTCCATCGCCCTTGCAAGCCGGAGATGTGCAGAACGTGATCCAGGCCGCCGTGAATTCCGTGAATGCGGATATGGTCGTGGCGGTGGTGGACCGCGCCGGCATCGTGCTGGGCGTCTACCGCACGCAGAATGCACCGACGGCGGTGGTGGGTAACTACGGCCAGGTAAGCAACGCCATTGACGTCGCCGTCGCCCTTGCCCGCACAGGGGCATTCTTCAGCAACGATCAAGCGCCGCTTTCTTCACGCACGGTGCGTTTTATCAGCGGCATTCATTTTCCGCCGGGCGTGGCAAATCAGCCGAACGCCGATCTCTACGGCATTGAAAACACCAACCGCGGCTGCACGCTGGTGAATAGCCCCGCCTATCAGGCACTGCTTCCGCCGTCCACGGCGCTCGGCGGCGGGCCGGGACTCGGAATTTTGACCGGCAAAGCCGACCTTTACGACAGCGATCCGAACGCCGTAAATCCCGGCGGCGTGCCAATTTTCGATCAGCCCGCGGGAGAGACCTCTGTGGTCCTGGGGGGAATTGGCGTGGTGACGTCTTCAAGCAATTTGAATGTGGCGGAGTATGCCGCGGTGGTGGGTTCAACTACGCAGCGCGCCAACTCGACAGAAGTCTTGGGATTGAAATCCGTTCCGGCTCCGGGCGCGGTGTTTATTGGTGGCATCGCGTTGCCGTTTGTGAATCAGATTACCCTGCCTGCAGGATTCAGTGTCGGCCCGGTGGCGGGGAGCGGCGCTTACCTGGCGGGATTCACGCCGATCAGCAGCACGGGTCAGCCGCCGGAAGGCGACCTGATTGCGCCAACGAATGGGCCGCTTGGGGGATTGTCCGTCTCAGACGTGATGACCATCCTCTCCAACGCTGAAGCTACCGCGAACCTGACTCGCGCGGCGATCCGTTTGCCGCTGGGTTCGCGCGCAAAAATGGTCATTGCGGTGGCCGATCTGGACGGCACGCTGATCGGTTTGCGGCGCATGCACGATTCCACCGTGTTCAGCATCGATGTTGCGGCTTCTAAAGCGCGCAACATGATCTATTTCAATAGCAACATGCGCACCGCCGCGGATTTGCCCGGCGTCCCACTGGGAACCGCGGTGACCAACCGCACCATCAGCTTTGGCGCCATGCCGCTGTATCCTCCGGGCATTGGAGGAAACGGGCCGCCGTACAGTCCCGGGCCATTTTTTAATTCATTTTTGTTCGACGCCGCGAATCCTTGCACGCAGGGAATGCAGGTGGGCCCGCCCAACGTGTTGAAGAGCGGCATCGTGTTTTTTCCAGGCAGCGCCGGCCTTTTCCGCAATGGGCAATTGGTGGGTGGTCTTGGCGTTAGCGGCGACGGCGTCGATGAAGACGACTACGTAACCAACGGCGGCACGCTGGGGTTTGAGGCCCCGCTGGCGATTCGCGCCGACCAGATCATCGATCAGGGCGTGCGCCTGCCGTATTTCAAGTTTCCGCGCAATCCTACCGATTAAACGACGAACTTCTGACGACAGCGCTTAAATCAACTGTGGCGCGAACGAATTTATTTTGCGCCTCCGGAGGGATCGGCGGACGTCGCGGTATTCAGATCGAGAAACCATTTGTGCGCGGTATCGCCGGGTGCATAGCAATTTCCGTCATGGGCGTAAGTGGCGGCGCAACGCGAGGTAAAATTTTTGCGGCGCGGCGACTGCGCGAACTGCCACACAGCGGCATAAGCTGTGCCGCTGCGCGACGGTGAGGGTGCGCCTTTTTTGGCTGAGCACCCCGGCGCAGGCGGACAGGCGTCGTTATACACCCAGTAAGTGAACTCGCGCGGGGCTTCGTTGGTGCGGATATCATCGGCGGTGACGATACTTACGCCTTGGCCTTCGTTCACCGGCATCGCGGAGCAATACACGCCGGGGCGATATCCGGCGGCGAGCAGCGCGTCGGCCCAGGCGCGCAGGTACGCGTGATAGTTCGCTGGCAGCCGCCCGCCTTCTTCAACATCTAGGAACACAATCGTTCCTGCCGGAAAACCTTCGCGCTGGGCATTCGCCGCACTATCGCGTCCTTCGGTCTTCCCTTTTTCCGCGGCGTCCGCGGCCGTTTTTATCTCGCGCACTTCGCGCCCGCGATAGAGCACCAAAAATCCAAAACCCAATTGACGCATAAGCGTGCGTTTCCCGGTCCAACTGTTCGAGGTTTCACCGGGAGGCGGGCTGATCCAGAAACCTGCAAACGCGAAATCTTTGCGCAGTTGCGGCAGCGCCGCGTCTCCGGGGTAGAGATTGCGATCGAAGCCGAGATAGTTTTCATTCGCCGAAGAAGCGCCGATATCCGTTTGTCGCGCCGCCAGGACGTCAAACGAAAACAGCTTCGCAAGCGGCTGCAAGCAAACTACTGCCAACAGCAGACGGAGCCAAGCTCGATCAGAGAAAATCATAAGCCTTCAGCAAAAAGAACCTGGAACGTCACTGATCCATGTACTGCCCTTCGCCATTTCCGAACGACCAATTCTCCCAGGAAACCTCCACCAGGTTAATCAGCAAATCTGCGGGATCGAGCCCCGGCGACTTTTGCAAAATTTCCGCCATGCGTTTATAGAGATTGCGTTTCTGCATCGGCTTGCGGCCCGTGCTCATGGTTATCTGCACGAAGACGACACGGTTGCTGCGTTGGATGCCGAGGTATTGTGGATCATAGACCAGCGCCCCGGGAGCGTGTTCCGTGAGCACCTGGAATTTGTCGTCTGGGGGTACGGCCAGCGCCTCGACCATGGCTTGATGCACCCCGTCCCCGATCGCCGCGCGATATTCGGGCGGGGTTCCCGCAAAAAGTGAAATACGCACCAGTGGCATCGACTTCCCTCCTAATTCCGGCCGCGTGGGCACGCAGCCACCTCGTAGTTCGATGTAAAGCCTACCCTTACCGAATGGTCCATCATCGGAAAGGCGGATCGGGCGAATCACCCTTCCCGAAGCTTATGGCCCGCCAGGTTGCCCAGGCCATCGTAGGCGGCGTATTTATATAGCTCGCTGAGCGTCGGGTAGTTGAAAACCTGCTCGATAAACTCGTCGATCGTCAAGCCGTGGTCCAACACGGTCAATCCGATGTGGATCAATTCCGTGGCATTCTCCCCGATGATGCTGACACCCAGCAATTTTTTATCGGACCGCGCAAAAATCAGTTTCAGCAACCCTGACGTATCTCCGGCGATGTGCCCGCGGGCGTTATTTTCGTAACGCGCGCGGCCAACCACGTAATCGATCTTCTTCTCTTTGCAAGACTCTTCCGTTTCGCCGGCCGCGGAGATTTCCGGGATGGTGTAAATCCCCATCGGCAACAGCGATGCGACGCGCTGCTTATACTTAAAGCTGAAGGCGTGGCAGACGGCCACGCGGCCCTGCTCCATCGACGTAGAGGCCAGCGCAGGAAAACCGATCACGTCGCCCGCGGCGTAAATATTGGGGACCGCCGTTCGATAATTTTCGTCCACGGCAATATAGCCGCGATCGTTGATGGCCAGTCCGGCTCTTTCAAGCGCCAGCCCATCCACCGCCGCACGCCGCCCGGCCGCAAAGAGCACGGCATCTGTCTCCAGCACCTTGCCGCTCTTCATCGTTAGCCGTGCGCCCGCGGAAGAATTTTCGACCTTGGCGGGGCGCTCGTTAAACCAAAACTTCATGCCGATCTCGATCAGCCGGTCACGCAGACGCTCGGAGATTTCCGGGTCGAGAAACGGCAACAAACGGTCGCGCCCGTCGACGAGGGTCACCGCGGAGCCCAGGGCCTCAAAAATCGACGCGTATTCACAGCCAATGACGCCGCCGCCAATCACCGCCAAACTTTTTGGGATGCGGTCCATCTGCAAAAACGTGTCGGAATCAAACGTATGCACATCATCGAAACTGATCTCCGCGGGGCGGTTCGGCCGCGAACCGGTGGAAATCAAAATAATGCCGCCGCGCAGCTTTCGGACACTCGCACCGTTTGTTACCGAAACGGTGTGGGCATCCTCAAACGCCGCCTGCCCCGGCATCAGGTCAATGTGGTGCAGCTCGAGGTTTTTCAGGATGCGTCGCCGCTCCATCTCCACCACTTCGCGCTCGTGATGCATGAAGTCGTGCACCGTGAGATTTTCTTTCAGCGAATAATCGATTCCGTATAGCCCCCGCTGCTTTAAACCGGAAAAGTAAAGTGCGGATTCACGGAGTGTTTTGCTGGGCACCGTCCCGGTGTTGATGCAACTCCCTCCCATATGTTCCGCGCGTTCGATGACCGCGACGCGCTTGCCAAAATACGCCGCCTGTGCGCCGGCCTTCTCGCCCGCGGGTCCGCAACCAATCACAATCAAATCGAAATCGTCCCTGGAACTCACGATTGCCTCCACAGACGGAGCGCGCTCGCAGCGTCTGAAACATACAGCATTTTAGTGCTGAGAATTGTAGAAGAACCGGTTCGCCAGGGCGACCTTTTCTTTGGCGTCCTGCTGCCGACCCCGTCCCCGAGCGACATCTTAGGTGTTCGGCTCTACAGCAACCTCCCAAAAACCATAACGGGTTGCCCCTATCGACGATTTCGCGGGAGGGGTTCTAAATGGCAGCGTACCGCCAGACAAAGTGGCAGTGAGATGTGGCGGAAGATTTCTGATTGAAGGAGGAACGCATATGTGGGGAATTATTGGTGCAGTGCTGTTGTTGATGTGGCTGCTGGGCTTTTTCGCATTCCACATAACGGTTGGATTCGTGCACATTCTCCTGGTTTTGGCGATTATCTGCATCCTGTATCACTTCGTCTCCGGCCGTTCCGCGACGGCTTGAGCGCTGCGCAGAGGGACCGCGGATATACGCTTAACCTCAAGGAACTGTTACGGTTAGCGCGGACGTAGTGCGCCCGAACTCATTGGTGGCGTCGAGAGTGTAGGTCGTGGTTTCTGATGGCGTCACCACCATGCTCGTGCCGCGGATCGCGCCCACTGCTGGAGTTACCACAAAATAGGACGCTCCAGTGACGTTCCATTCCAGGGTCACTGCCGTGCCGGCGGAAACATTAGACGCGCTTGCGGTGAAGCTCGAAATGACGGGAGCTGCGCCGCTGGGCAGGTTTTGCTGCGTATAAACCGGATTCATCAGCACGACGTCAAAATCCGACGCCGTAACTTGGTCCAGATTATGCAGGTCGTCGTTATCCCAGCGATCATCGGGCGCTCCGCTGATGTACATATTCGAGCCGTTGTCCGCCATGATCATGCCGTACTGTTGCAGCGTGGTCAGAATGACCTGGTTGGTCGCAGAGAACGCCGAGACATCGAAGTTTGCTTTCAGGCGCAGCCGCATCCCCATGGGCGCGGCGTCAGGGTTCGAAGAATTAGCGGCCCAATGCGACGCAGGCGGCACGAACGCGGCCCGGCTCGATTGCAGTGTGAAACGCAGCGCGTGCTTGATTTGCCCGGCGGCAACTTCATCGTAGCGCGCCAGGCCGGCGAAAATGGAAAGCCCTGCCGCGTCGGCAGAAGTCCACGTGAGCGGCCGTTGCTCGTCGGCAAGCAGATCCCATACCGCTGCGGAATCCGCGTTCCAGCTTCCATCGCTCTGCGGATACGAATTGTACAGCTCGTATAGCCAGCAGCTGCTGTTGTCCAGCACCAACACGTGGCGGTCGCCGGTCCCGGGATTGGGGTAGCCCTCGATGGGCGCGCTTGCCGGAATCGGCATAGGCCCCGGATCGCTTTCGTCTCCGTAGGCCGTGAAGTTGACGGCTACCGGAGTCTGTTGCGCGCCGATAACAATGTAAGGAATTCCGATACTCGAGCCTTGATATTCCCCAGAACCGAAATCGGGATGGACCGGATCGCTTGCTCCGATGAAATTGATGATTGCCGCGGAGTTAGGATCAACAGGCGCACTGGCAATGTTCTGATTCCACAGATTGTCCGCGGGAAAGGGCAGAAACCCGTTGAGGCTTGCCCCTGCCCCCAGGGAGATGCCGCTGCATGCGCTCGGCGGAGGCGGAGGGGGTGGCGGATTGCCGCCGCCTGTCTGCGCCGCCACGGTTACATTGATGGTCGCCGAAGTGCTGCTGCCCGGAGCGGGGTTGCTTACGCTTACGGCAAAGGTTCCGGCAGTCTGTTGCGTGCCGGTTGCGGTCAGTTGCCCGGACGAAACATAAGCGGTAGTAACCGCCGCGCCTGCAAAGAGCACCTGCGCGCCAGAAACGAAATTGCTGCCACTGATCGTAAGCGAGTACGCACCCGCGGTGAAGCTCGCCGGGCTTACCGCGACGATGGTGGGCGTGGGATTCCACAGTGTCACGCTGCTGGTCGCGCTCGCGCTCGCATTTGCCGCTACGGTGGCGCTGATGGTCACGTTGGCGGGATTGGGCAGGTTTGTTGGAGCGGTGTAGTTACCGGAGGCCGTAATGGTTCCCATTGCAGCGTTGCCACCGGAAATCCCATTCACGGACCAATTTACATTTTGATTTGTGCTGCCAGCCACGTTGGCGGTGAAAGCCTGCGCCGACCCGGCTCGCACATTCGCTGTTCCCGGCACGATGCTGATGGAGATTTGTGCTGGCGCCGGCGCGCTGGTGGATCCCGCTCCACCGCAGGCGGCCGCGAAGCCGAGGGCGAGCAAAAGTACGAACCAGAGGAGCGCCCGTCGCAAACTGTTCTTCAGAATTTGCGGGGTAAACACGCATATAGGATGAGCGGGCAAGGGGCCGGCCAACAACTGGGCAAAGGTGCAATTTAAGGACAGTGGCCCTTGGCCCATTACGCAGTCCCGCGAATTGCGGATCACGCGGCCGCTGCGTCACGTCGTGAACAATGTGCATTACGAGTGGGGCAGTCCTTCTGCCGAGGAGTTGTGTTCGAGATTTATTTGGTTCCGGGGAGTTTGTGAAGGCGTGTTATGCTTTTCAAGCCGCGTGGCCGGTGCGGCTGTGGCGAAATTGGCATACGCGGCGGGCTTAAAATCCGCTGGGGTTTTCCCCGTTGCCGGTTCGAGTCCGGCCAGCCGCACCATTGCAGTTCGCAATTCAAACGATACGTCCAGCCGTCTTACCATCTGGTAGAGAACCAGGGCCTCCCCCCAAGTACGCGGCCGCTACCAGGCCTCTTCGAATTTATCCAGGGCCTGCCGCGCCGCGTCGAGTTGTTCGACGGCGTTGGGCGCGTCCGGTGCCGTTTTTTCCTTTAATTCCAAAGTGAGCGGAAGATTTTCGGCAGGCGCGTCATGCAGGAGAGCAATGGCCGCCGGCCAGTCGATCGTGCCGTCGTAAGGGGGCAAATGCTCGTCCTTGTCGCCGTGATTGTCGTGCAGATGGACACCGGCAACAAGCTCGCGTAGCGGAGCAAAACTCTTTGGGATGCGCTCTTCCACCGGCCCGTCGGCCAAGTGCGCGTGTCCAATGTCGAAATTAAATCGCAGCCCGGTCAGCCGCGTCTCATCCACAAAATTGCGCAAGTATTGCGGATCGCCCATCTCCGTGTTGGTGTTTTCGAGCGACAAAACCACCCCGGCATGATGCGCATGCAAAATTAAATGTTCCAGCGAACTGAACGCGGCGTCCCGTTTGCGCGGGTCGGCGGTTTCGCGCGGGCCGCCCATGTGCAGCACCATCCGCGGATACGGTAAATCCTCCGAAATATCGATGGCGCGCTTCAGCTCATCCATGGCCTCAATGCGCCTCACGCGCTCCACCTCGCAGATCGATACCGGCGTGCCACCCTCGCGCGTAGCGCTCAGGTCGCGGCTGGTAGGCGCATGGAGCGACGACAAAAACAAATGATTCGCCGCCAAAGCCGCAGCCATAGCCTGCGCCTCCGTCCTGGAGGTGTAATCAAAATGCCCGCGACTGGCGAAAATCTCCACCCCGTGAAATCCTGCCGCGGAAATCTGGCCTAAAAGTTCCGGCGTCAGTTTCCGCGAGATAAATTGATAAGTAGAAAGGATTCTTTTCATAAGAACGCCACACCATCGCCTGCCGTTGCAGTAAACGGCCGTTCAGACCCGCGCCGCGGCCCTTTGTTCCCGTTGCAGGTCCGAATTTTAAGATTCGCGGCCGTTTTTTTTTCGGTGCAGCAACTCATCACCATGCACGCAAGAAGTCTAAGGCCAAAAGCGAAAAGTGCAAGTAAAGCACGCGAGGCGGTTGCCATAATCAGAGTTGTAGTGCGATATTTTGGGCATAGCGCGACTTTGTGCAGCCAGGGTTTTACACAGCCCTGGAAACGCGATCGCTCTCAGCGTTTGCTGGCAGCAAACCGCAGCCGCATATAATCAGCGGTCCAACGCCCGGCACTATCGCATAGAACCGGTTTGAGCCGTGCGGTGACTTCATCAAGAAAACTGCCGCGCTCCTGCTCCGGCACGGCCGCACAAAAGGGATTAGCGAATGTCTCCAGCCATCCGCGCATGCCCGTCGGCAGCGGCGTGGGACGCGGAATTAGCAGGACGCTGAGTGGCGCAAATCCCGCGCGCCGCAATCGTTCCTCGTATTCGTCAACGGTGGGGAAATACCACGGAATGAAGGACGCAGGCGCCGTGACGCCCCTGCGCTCCAGCGTATCCAATAACGCAACGGTGATTGCCGCCACGCATCCATGTCCGCCCAGCTCACCCACAAATCTTCCCTTGGACTTTAATGCGCGGAATGCACCGGCAATGGGCGCATCCGGATAGTCCTTAATCCAATGCAGCGCGGCATTGGAAAAGACGGCGTCGAACTCATTCTCGAACGTGATTCCGCGGGCGTCCATCATCCGGGCGTCCAGACCGCGTTGCCGCGCCGCCGCAATCATGTCCGGAGCACTATCGATGCCCACAACGCTGGCGCCGGCCGCCACGAGCTTTTCGGTAAGTGCCCCGTCTCCGCAACCCAGATCGAGGATGCGTTCACCCGGTTGCGGCTTGAGCAGGTCCAGCACCGCCTGGCCAAGCGCCGGCACAAAGTGCGCGTTGGCCGCGTAGCCGGCCGCATTCCAGCTCTGTGTGGAAACTGCTTGCGAGGGAGACGACGGCGAAGAATTGGTCATCGCGGTAAATCCTCACTTGTAAAAGTCACGTCCCAGTAGCCCATGGCCGAGCCGTCGCCGCGTGCGCATATGGCGCACAAAGAACGGTCGCGGCGATTAGCAACGTAAGAATATGCGGAAATGCGCGGTTAAATGGCGGGTTCACGAAAGGAAACAGTAAGTGATTCACCGGACACGGTCAACGGGCTGCAATTTTTTCTGGCTCCGGTTTCGCCAGTTGGCGTGCGAACAGTTTCGCTACGCTGTCCAACGTATCGATTTCCGCGACGGACTTGTCCGGCCGCAGCCGCACGATCCGCGGGAACCGCAGCGCATACCCGCTTTCGTGTCGCGCCGACTTCTGAATGTTATTAAACGCGACTTCCAGCACAATATTCGGCTCGACCATCCGCCGGTAGCCCTGGTCCTCAACGGTATGTTGCAAAAAATATTCCGTGTACTCGCGAATTTCGGCGTCCGTCAATCCCGAATAGGCCTTACCGATATTCAGCAACTTCTCTCCATCGCGCACCGCAAAGGTGTAATCGGAAAGCACCATGTGCCGTTTGCCGTGGCCGTACTCCACCGCGGTAACCACCACGTCCAGCGTCGCGAACGGCTCTTTCAGCTTGAACCAGAAACCGCCGCGCCGTCCGGGCATGTAGGGCGAGTCCGCCACCTTCGCCACAATTCCTTCGTGCCCGGCCGCCAGCGAATGGCGAAACGCCAAGCGTACCGCGTCCGCGGATCGGCACTCCACCCGCCCAGCAACACGAAGCGCCGGCGGCGCATTTGTAAGCATCGCATCGAGGCGTTCTTTTCGTTTTGCCAGCGATTCATCGAGCAGCAATTCGCCATCCCGATAGAGCAAATCAAAGGCCACGAATTTCACCGGAATATCGTGCTGCATCCACATGTCCACGCGTTTCCGCCCGAGCCGCTTCTGCAATTCAGTGAAGGGCAGAGGGCGCGCATCGCGCCACGCCAGAATCTCTCCATCCAAAATCAATTCTCCCGGCAGCGCCGCCAGCGGCTGTACCAACTCCGGAAACTCCGTAATTTCGTCCAGCGTGCGCGAAAAAATCCGTACCTTTCCGCCTTTATTTTTGTGCACCTGCGCACGAACGCCGTCGTATTTTTCTTCGACCAGCAGCGTTGCGGACGCCAAATCAGCCGGCTCCTTCTCAAACAGATCCTCCGCGGTTTCCACTGGCGCCGCCAGCATGAATCCTATCGGATGGAACAAACGCACCACCGCGCCCGCCAGTTTATTTTCCGCCGCCAGCGTGAGCGTTTCTGCGATGTCGCCGGTCATCATGTTCGCACGGCGCACTTCCGCGACCGTGCGTTCATAGGCTTTTGCGATGGCTTCTTCCACCAGACTTTCCTTCGAGCCAATCCGCAAATCGCCGGTGATGATCTTCACCACGTACTTCACGTCGCCCGCACTGGCGCGGGCGAAGGCCTTCGCCAGCAATTCCGCCTTGGTCGCCTGCACTCGCGCCGCCGCCAGCTCCTCAAAAAGTTTGGCAACCTCAGACAGGGGCAAATCTCCCTGGCGATTTTTGACACGCAATAATTCCGCCGCCATGTCGCCAAGATCTCCATGTTTCCGGTACGCCGCGCCGAGGCTCTCTCCCCCCTTTCCGGCCGCTTCCGCGATGACCCGCGACAAATTAGCGCCGCCGATTCCCAAAGTCCGCTCGTCATATCCGGCGAAGGCGCATGCGGAGAAAAACCGCGCGGCCAGCGCTGCATCGGTGGTGTCCAGGGATTGGAAGAATTCGCTAAGCAGGCGCACCTTTTCAAGTTTTTTCGTGGTGGCGCCCACGGCATCCGCTGTTTCGACAAATCTGCGCATTTCGCAATCGATCCTCAAGCACGCGGTTTAACGCGCGGCAGCCTTCCGTTCCTGGGCAGCCTTCATTGGCTGGCATTGCGGGCACCAAAATGTCGTACGCGCATCCGCTCCTTGCTTATGTGATTCAATCGGCGTGCCGCATTGGCGGCAAGGCTCGCGTCGCCGTCCATACACCCACAAACTTTCTTCCAGGTTGGAACGTCCCGTAGTTCGCCGCAATCCAGGATACGTCAGCATCTGATCGCCCGAAGTTTCCGTGACGTTGGCGAGCAGGAATTTTCTCGCGGTGCCCACCAGACACTCCAATTCCTCCAGGCTCAGCGTGTCTACACGGCGAAATGGATTCACTCCGCACGCAAAACAAACCTCGGACTTAAAAACATTTCCCAGACCGGCGATGACCGATTGCTTGAGCAGTGCCACACCGACCTCGAGATCGCCATTCACGCGCAGGCTGGCCACCGACCGCGCCGGGTCGAATTCCGCGCCCAACACATCCTGCCCCAATTTTCTGAACCCTTCGCGGCGCCGCAGCGTATCCGCGGTGTGAAATTCCGCGATGGGCACGTTGAACGCCACCGCCCAGATTTTCTCCGTCTTCACCACGATGCGCATATCGATGGGACGCCGCTGCCAGGTTTCACCGGGGCGGTAAATATGCCAGCTTCCGCTCATCAGCATGTGCGTGAGCAAAACCAAATCGCCGGAAAAACGCATCAGCAGCCATTTTCCCTGCGCCTCCACTTTTTCGATGGTGCGTCTGTCAACTCCCGAATCAAAATCCACGCGCGTCAGCTTCGGAAGCACGCTCTCAAACCCGGTGATCACTTGTCCCGCCAGCGCCTTATGCAGCGTGCGCGCGGCGCGGAAGATTGTGTCGCCCTCTGGCATCAGGCCGTCCCCGTAATTTCCGGCTCGCTTTCGTCAGCGTCGTTGTCGCTCGACGTGCCGTCCGCTGCTTCTTTGGCTTCCTCGCTTGGCATGGCGATGGGCGTCACGCGTCGCATTTGGAATCCCAGCGCGGTATTCACAAATCCCGCTTCTTCGAGAGAACGCGCCAGGAAATGTTCGCGTGCAGGGGCATCGTTGATGCTGCCAATCAGCAGACCAGTTTTGCGCCCCTGGCGACGGATCGCCACTTCGGCAAATTTCTTACCCAGTTCGCGCGCGAAATGCGTGAGCTCCGGCTCCGATTCCGGCAGAAAGACGCGCACGGCGGGATTTTGCCGCCGGAAAAACGCGGCCAACTCTCCGTTGATCAGAATTACGCCGGCGCCACGCGTGCGCGACATCATCGGCGGCGAAAGAGAATTCGTCGCGCTCGTATTTATGAGTCCTCGAACTTCCGCCGCGGGTTTTCGTGCTCCGGGAATCGCCTGTTCGATAGAGCCCGCGTTCTGTGAGGCGCCTGTGGTTTCAGCAGGGATTCCGTCCTCGCCGTTTTCTTCCGCGTTCTTGCGCGGCCATGGCAGCAACGTGCCATAGGGATTGGCGGGATCGGTCGCGGCCAGAAATAGCACTTCCGGCGCTTGCGGCTCGGAGCGGAGGCTGCGCAGCAGGTCGACGGCGCTGGGCATCGCGAATTGCGCGGCGCCGAGCCCGGCCACGAACATTCCTCGGCGGACCCAGCCGCTGTCTTCCATGGTTTTTAGCGCCGGATAAATCGTGGGATATCCTCGCGGAATGTTTTCCGCGATGGCCGTTTCGCGCAGCACGATGCCGTGCCGCACCAGCAATTGCTGCGCAATGTTCGCGCTCCATTGCGTCACGGTGATCGGTGTCCGATTGTATTGCCCGATCAGCGACCAGCGCCCCTGCGCCGGCGCTCCGGTCCCGCTTCGGGAACGCAGCCGGCGCAAGAATTCCGCCGAGCCCGGCGCTCCGCCGTCGAACGTTGTGCCGCGTTCGTGTTTTGTTTCGCGGGGACGCAACAAATCGCGCAGAGGATGGAACGTATCGTTGGTGATTTGCCCAGACCACGCGAGTTCCCAAAACGCTTCCCGCGTCTCGCCGGGAAATCCGCCGCCCAGCGCGGCATGTATTCCGGCGAAAAACGATGCGCCATTCTTGGTTAGAAAGTCGAGTATCTGCGTGGCCTTTTCGGAAAGCGGCGCAATATCGCCGCGCAATTCCAGGGGAGGCAGCAATAACGGCAGCGACTCGGCGAGGTACAGCGCCACGCGTCCATCGCGATCGCCCATCCGCTCTACGCCCACCCATACGACCTGGCCCGAAGCCATCACCGCGTCAAGGTCGCCATGGCGATAATCGGCGAGACGCGCGGGAAAAATTTCACGTTCGAGTTCGGAAGCGAGCAACGCGAAGCCCTGAAGATTTTCCACGGTGTCCAGCAGCGCATCGGGCCCGCGGCGGCGTATCGCCACGCCTTGCCATCGCGCCGTCAATCGCGCGAACGTGCGCTGTTCCACCGGTTCGATCTCGCGGCGCAAACGCGCCAGGCTCTTCCGGCGAATCTGTTGCAGCACTTCAGGATCGCACCACTCGCGGTGCGTGCCGCCCGGACGGAATTCGCCTTCGAGCAATTTGCCGAGCCCGTGCAGCGCATGTAGCGCAGCCTCTATCGCGGCCGGAGGCAAACCGTAACGGCCGGCAACTTCGGCGGTGGTAAACGGTCCGTGGGTTCGCGCATAACGGCGGAGAATTTCTCGCAGCGGGTCTTCGCTTTTAGCCAGAAACACTTCGGCGAGTCCCGGCGGCAGTGGTGACCCGAGTGCGTCTCGATAGCGTGAAGCGTATTCGACCGGGATGTAGCGGGAATGGCCCGCGACGCGCACGCGTACGGCCCGCCGCGCATTTGCCAGTTCGCCGGCCGTGGCGGCAATTTCAGGAGTCTCGCTGCGAGCGACAATCTCGGATTCGGAGAGGTCACCGAGTTTCAGCAACAAATCATGGACGCCATCCGCGTGGCGCGCGCGATAATCCGGTTCCAGAGATTGCAGGCGCTCTTCAACCTCGCCGAGAGCTGTGGCATCCAGCAGCTCGCGCAGGTCGCTGTCGCCGAGCAATTCTTCGAGTTGCGATTGATCGATCGAAAGTGCCTGCGCGCGGCGTTCCGCGAGCGGCGCATCCCCTTCGTAAATGTAATTCGCCACGTAGGAGAACAGCAGCGACGCCGCGAATGGCGATGGTTTATTCGATTCGATGTGCGTGACGCGAATCGCACCGCGCTGGACGGCGGCAAGAATGCTCGCCGCCGCGGGTAAATCGAAAACGTCGCGGATGCATTCGCGATACGCTTCCAGCAGCATGGGAAAAGAAGAAAACTGCGCAGCAACCGCGAGCAGATCGGCGGCGCGCTTCCGTTGCTGCCACAGCGGCGCGCGCATTCCGGGGCGCCGTTTGGGCAACAGCAGTGCGCGGCCCGCTGCCTCGCGAAATTTTGCGGCGAAGAGGGAGGTGCTGCCGAGCTGGCGCAGGACCAGTGCTTTAAATTCCGCGGGCGAGGGCAGCAGATCCTCAGAACGAATCGTCTCGTCGCTGTCCGGGACACGCAAGACGAAACCGTCGTCCGACCACATGGATTCGACTTCGAGTCCGCGCTCGGCGCGCAATTTCGCGGTAACCGCCATGCACCACGGCGCGTGAATCGGGCTGCCAAAGGGAGTCAGCACGCACACCCGGCGGTCTCCCATTTCGTCGCGGCATACTTCAATAACGATATCTTCATCGCTCGGAATTCGCGTGGTGGCGGCGGCTTGCTCTTCCAGATATTTCAGCAAATTTTCCGCGGCATTGGCGTCCAGGCTGTGCTCCTCAACCAATTTGGTGAATGCCACCGGCCGTGGGAGGCGCAGGAGTTCCCGGGTCATCTCGCCGATTTTTCTGCCGAACTCCACGGGACGGCCCGGGGCGTCGCCTTTCCAGAAAGGCATTTTGCCGGGTTCACCGGGAGCGGGAGATACGACCACTTGGTTGTGCGAAATTTCTTCGATGCGCCAGGTGGACGCGCCCAGAATGATGGTGTCGCCCTGGCGGCTTTCAAAAACCATCTCTTCGTCGAGTTCGCCCACGCGCGCGCCGCGTGCTGCGCCGGCCAGAAAAACGCCATAGAGGCCGCGATCGGGAATGGTGCCGCCATTGATAATGGCCACGCGTTGCGAGCCCTCGCGGGCCGTCAATTTATTTTTCACCCGGTCCCAGGTGACGCGCGGACGAAGATCGGTGAATTCATCCGAAGGATAGCGGCCGGAAAGCATGTCGAGCACGCTGTCGAAAATTGCGCGTGTCAGCGCGGCGTACGGCGCGGCGCAACGAATCAGATCGAAAAGATTTTCCACCGTCCAATCGTCCAGCGCCACCATCGCGACGATCTGCTGCGCCAGAACATCCAGCGGATTGCGCGGATAGTGGACGGATTCCACCTGGCCCTGGTACATCGCGCGCGTGATGGCGGCGCACGCCACCAGATCTGCGCGATATTTGGGGAAAATGATGGCGTTGCTCGTGGCTCCCACGTGATGGCTGGCGCGGCCCACACGCTGCATGCCGCTGGCAACGGAAGGCGGCGACTCGATTTGAATGACCAGATCGATCGCACCCATGTCGATCCCCAGCTCCAGCGAGGAAGTGGCCACGATTGCGCGCAGCGTGCCCAGTTTTAGCCGGTCTTCGATTTCTTTGCGCTGTGCCACCGCCACACTGCCGTGATGGGCGCGCACCAGCGTTTCGCCGGCAAGTTCGTTGATGGCGCCGGAAATGCGCTCGGCCAGGCGGCGGCTGTTGACGAAAATCAGCGTGGAGCGATGGGCGCGGATTTGTTCGAGCAGCTTGGGATGAATGGCGCTCCAGATGGAGCGGCGAACCGGGCCTTGTGATGCGGGACCGCTGGGGAGGTCGTCAAGTTCTTGCAGACGGGCCATGTCTTCCACCGGTACTTCCACGCGGAGATCGAGTCGTTTCGGTTCGCTGGCGTCGACGATGGTCACGGGCCGATAGATGGGTGCGAACGCCGGGGACTCAAACTCGGTGAGGGCTTCTTCGGAAACTTCACCGGCCTGAGCCTGCGCAACGGTTGTTTCAGACACCGGCGCCGCAGGCGCAAGAGTTCTCGTTTTCCCGCCATGGGGGCTTGCAACCGCTTTTTGTTGCGAGGGTTTTTGTCGAGAAAGGTTGGCGCCGCCCAGGAAGCGAGCGACTTCTTCAAGCGGACGCTGCGTTGCCGAGAGGCCGATGCGTTGCAATGGCCGCCCAACGAGATGCTCAAGGCGTTCCATCGAGAGAGCGAGATGCGACCCGCGCTTGCTGGGCACCAGCGCGTGAATTTCGTCGATGACCACCACTTCGACGGAACGCAGAGCGTCGCGGGCGTTGGAAGTAAGCAGGAGGTAAAGGGATTCCGGAGTGGTGATTAGAATATCGGCGGGATGGCGCTGAAAACGGGCGCGTTCGGCCGGAGGAGTGTCGCCGGTGCGAATGGAAATTGTGGGCTGATGAAATTCCGCGCCGCGGCGCTGCGCGGCTTGCGCAATGCCCACCAGCGGGGCGCGTAAATTGCGTTCGACGTCCACCGCCAGCGCTTTTATGGGAGAAATATAGACGACGCGGCAGCGCTGTGCTTCGGCGGGGACCGGCGTAAACATGATGCGCTGGATGCACCACAAAAATGCGGCCAGAGTCTTGCCCGTGCCTGTGGGAGCAAGAATCAGCGTGGATTCGCCGCGCGCGATGGCCGGCCACCCTGCAGCCTGCGGCCGCGTCGGTGCGGCAAAGACCGCCTCGAACCAATCGCGGACCGCCGGGTGAAAGAGCTCCAGAGCGGCAGCAGGCGGCGACGCCGGTTCCGAAGCGAGTTTGTGGTGCTTAGGCACGATGGAAGCGATGAACCCTTTCTGGCGTAAGTATGCTTAGATGCGCACGGAAACGTTGCGTGTGCGAGCACCGCTGCACGACAGAAAAGACCGCCATGCGGAACCGGTTCGGAGACGCTGGCATCGAACCAGAGTGCGGCAGCGATTCACAAAGGCTTCGCAAGGCATACTCCGGCATTTTGGCATATTCGCCTAATGTTCGCCTAGCAAGATGACCAGGCCAGGACCGCCCTTGGGTCATTGCGGAGAAATTATGGCGCTACAAAAGAAATTACCGGGAGCGGCTGTGTTTGTGCCGCCCCATGCGAATTTGCAGCGTTGTTTTCATGAAGCATGACTTCTCGCGCGAGAATGCTTCAGCAGCGGGGACAGATTTCAGAAGCGAATGAGCGCCAAGCCGGACTCCGGATCGATTTGCTTTTGCAGGTGCACGGCGCTTTCCGTGAGAATCAGTTCGCAGGTGGGGCGGACGTGAGCTTCGATCAAGTGGCCGCCTTGCGCGGTGCCGTCCTGACGGCCGATGATCATGTGCGCGTGGACTTGCGGTTCGTTATCTTTGATCGCAATGTCGCCGATGAGCGAGAGAAGCTCGACTTGTTCGTGCAGGTCGCCGGCGATTTCGTACTGTTTGGTTTTCCAATTGAGCCAGCCAAATTTTGCTCGCGAAAGCGCGCCGATGGCCTTGAAACTGCTCCCCGCGAGATTTTGCTTCTTGGCGAAGCTTTTCAGGCCCGAGGAGAGTTCTTCGCCGGTGTCAAAGATCAGCACAAAAGTTTTGGGTTTTTGATCGATTTGCTTGAAGCGCATGTTTTCCCTCGCGTTCGCGTGCCCGAAGACCGACCATGCGGAGTATGGCTAAGCAAAAATGTTAAGAAAGAACGGGGCGGGGTTGAATACATCGAAGTGCGTAGAAGGCCCGTTGACTGCTGTGGGGACCATGAGGTTTCACAGCAACGCGCTAGGAAGCATGGCGCGACAGGACGTAGACTATCGATGGCGAGTCACCTTCCAAGTTGATGAACACCCGGCGAGAAACAGAAGCCCGGCGGCAAACAGAAGCCGGGCGAGAAACAGAAGAACGACCGGCAGCGCGCGGCCAGCGTATTTCCTCGGTCGTGTGGGCGCTGTGGATGAGCGCAGTGCTTCTGGCGTTTCTGATGCTCAGGATTCTCCAGTCGCAATCCGCCCATAACGCGCTTTCGTGGTGGAAGGCGCGCTAGCGCATGTTGCTGCTCACGCTGAAGGCCCTGTGCGGGGTGGGTTTGCTAACTGTGGCTTCGCTGGCGGTGGGCAGTTGGATCGCAAATTGCCTGCCACGCAGTTTTGTTCGATGGGAGCGCATCGCAGTTGCATCGCTCGCCGGTTTTGGACTGCTCTCCCTTAGCTTATTTCTCGTGGGACAGTTTTCTTTTACCCTCCGCGCCATTTTGCTGGTGATTTCTATCTTGACGGCAGCCGGCGCCCGATCCCTTTTCCATTTGCTCCGGGGGGATGGATTGAGCTCTGGTTTGCGGCATGCTCCAAAGCTCCCTCTCATTATTGTTGTGGTCATTCTGACTGTGACCGCCGTCGCCGGTCTTAAGGAGATTACCGGCGATTGGAACAATGACGCGGTCGCCTACCATCTTCTGGGGCCGCGCGTGTGGTTGCGCGATGGAGTCATTCGTCCGGTTCCCGATAATTGCCACACCGCGTTTCCGCAAACTGTGGAAACCATGTATGCGTCGTTGCTGGCCATCGGAGGCGCGAGGGCGCCGGGATTTTCGAGTTTTGTGACCTTCGGGATGTTGCTCGTGATCGTTGCATCGCTCGCCACGCGTGCTGGACTCAACGCCCGCGAAGCGTGGTGGGTGGCCGCGCTGGTGGCTACCATGCCTGCGGTCTACAACGGCTCCGTGGAATGTTTTGTGGATGGCCTCTACGCGGCATTTGTTTTGGCTGCGGTGCGCATCGCGCTGGATGCGGAAAACCCGCGCCAGTGGGCGATTCTTGGTGTTTTTTGCGGCCTGGCCATGGGCACGAAATATACCGGGCTCTTGGCGTTGCCGGTGCTGGTGGTGTGCGCCGTGTGGCTGGCGGTGCGTAGCCCGCTGCAAAGTTCGCCGCAGCACCGGGCGCGGGTCTGGCGCAGAGTGGGCCTCGGCTCTGCGGTAGCGCTCGGCGTGGCTTTTCTGCTGGCTGCTCTTTATTATTTGCGGAACTGGATTTTGCTGGGATCTCCGATTTATCCGCCGCCCCCTGGTTTTGCCCATTTCTTTACGCCGAAATATTTATCGCTCGAAACGGTTGCGCAATTCCATGCATACATTCGTCAGCGCGGCGCCGGGTTGGGGCGGGGTGTCGCGTCGTTTTTGCTTTTGCCGTTTAATCTGACGTATCACACCTCCAACTTTCATGGGGCCGGCGGAATCGGATTGGCGCCTCTGGGTCTGGGGCCGATCGGATTGTTTGCGTTGCGCAAGAATCCCATCGTGCGGACGCTTGGCGTTCTTGCGTTGCTGCTGGTTTCCGTGTGGTTTGTGACGCAGCAGGAATCGCGTTTTATAATTCACGTTTATGTGCTGGGCGCGATTTTTGCCGTGCTCGGCTGGCGGCAAGTGTCGTCGCGCGGAAATGCCGCAGCGCGGATGCTGGCCGTTGCCGTCATCGCCGTTTCTCTTGGATATGGCTTGTTCATGATCGGCAAGGGCTGGCCGCGCAGCGTGCATGCGGTGTTTTCTCCGGCGTATGCCGAGGCAGAGCGCAGGCGGGATATTCCATTTTTCGAAAGCTTCCAGTATTTGAACGATACGCCCGAGGTGAAAAAAGTTTTGATTCTGGACCGCAGTGTCCCTCCGTTTTATTCCGAAAAGGACTACATCAAGCCAGTGGGACAATGGGGCGAGCGCACGCTTCCGGGAGCCATCGGTCCGCTGGAAGCGGTGGATCAGGCACGCGCGCTGGGCGTTTCCCACATTCTGGATGTAAATTCGACCGTCGCGCCGTTTCAAATTGTTGGACCGCGAACGGGCCTGACGCTGGTGCTGGATTTGCCGAATCAGCGAGTTTACCGGGTGAATTGAATCCCGCGGGCGGAGGCGGTTGGATCGACTTCGCGTTTGGCTCGGAGGAGTGTGTGGCCATGATTTTTTCAATTTCTTCGGGCAGGCGCGGCAGGCGGGCGCTGAGAAGTTTGCTGCCGGATTCGGTAATCAAAACGTCGTCCTCGATGCGCACGCCGAGGTTTTCTTCCGGAATGTAGATGCCGGGTTCGTCAGTGATGACCATACCGGGCTGTAACGGCTGGCAGGAAGAGCCGGGATCGTGAACATTCAGGCCGATGTGGTGGCTGAGGCCGTGAATGAAATACTGCCCGAGTGGTTTGCCATGTAAATCCTTGCCATGGGAATTGATGTAGTCGTAAGCGATGCGGTAGGCGCTTTTGCTGCCCTTGTTGCAGACGTCGGCGCCCGGCTTCAGCGCGGCCAGGGCGGCGTTCTGCGCACCCAGAACGATTTCGTAAATTTCGCGCTGGCGCGGGGTGAATTTTCCGTTGGCGGGAAGCGTGCGGGTAATGTCCGCGGAGTAGCCGGAATATTGCGCGCCGACATCCAGCACGACGATATCGCCATCCTCAATTTTTCTGGAGAGTTTATCGTAGTGCAGGACGGTGGAATTCGGTCCGGCGCCAACGATGGGCGCGTAACCCTCGGCCTCTGAGCCGCCCATGGCGTGAACCTCCACCATTTTCGCGGCGATCTGATATTCGTACAGGCCGGGACGCATCATTTTCATCGCGGCGACGTGAGCGTCAAGAGAGAGGTCGACGGCCTGCTGGAGAAATTCGAGTTCGCCCAGCGATTTGATCTGGCGGAGGGTTTCGATGTTGGAGCGAATATCTTTTAGCTTGGCCTGCGGCGCGGCGAGTTGCAGCCAATCGACCACAGCCTTTTCGTGTGGATAGCCGCCGCCCTCTTTTTCATATGGAAGGATGGTGTAGAAATTCGGATAGGCCGGCGCGAGATGCTCCACGGTGGCGCGCATTTCGGCGAAGGATTTTACGGAGACAAAACCGGTGCGCGCCTCGATGCCGGGATCGCTGGGCGACATGCGCACGCCATTCCACTTTTCTTTCGCGGGATTCTTGTCGGGAAGAAAAAGTATTTCCTTGGGCACGTCGCCGTGCGAATCCGCGGCGGAGCGTTTCGTGGGCAGGATCATGAGGGCGGCGCCTTCTTCGTTGTGCCCGGTGAGGTAGTAAAAATTTTCCTCCTGAGCGAAGACGTAAGCCTCGGAAGATTCTTCGCGGCCGGTGTAGCCCCAGAGGACGATGGGGGCGTCGGCCTGCGCGGCAAGTTTGGCGCGCCGCTCGGAGTAGACGCTGTTGGGTTCGCGTTCGCGGCGCTGCTGCGCCAGCGCGGGGGGCGCCGCGGCCACCAGGACCAGGATCAGCGCGGCGGCAATATTGCGAATGGATTGCGAGCGGAGAAAACTCAAACGTTCACCTCGTTCCGCGCGATGCGGACCGCTGGAATTGTATAGGAAGCGGGGAGCAAGACGAAGTCGCCGGGGTGGCTTGGCGGCCCATGGGACCGCCCAACTGTCGGAAAAAGGCGACAGAATATTGAGCGAGACCCCCTACCCCCGGGTCTGTATGGCAAAGAGTGCGCAGGCCGTACAAAACACACGGTTTGCGGCAAATAGTGAATTGAGAAGAGTGTGTAAGTGGTTGAAAACAAAAGGCCGGTAATTTTGCTTTGTTCGCAGATGGAGTGGGTTGAATGAGACTGGCGGGACGCTGGCGGCCGAGTGCCACAGCACCCTGCGTGAAAGCCTCAGGCGTTATTCGAATGGGGAAGGTATTCACAAGTTACTATACTACAAGAAGGCTGAACTTGTCAACGGGTTACGGTCCCCACAGGGCCGCTTATTGGTCGTGAATCGTCTGCCGCAAGTTGAAAGCATTGAGGCGCGAGGCGCGTTCTCGCCGACGAACTGGAATTGGCTATCGCGTAATGGGCTTTACGGTGTGACCGTCAGTACGAATTGTCCGGTGTGGGTGGGGGAGTTGGCGGCTGACGCCGTGACGGTCACGTCGTAGGTCGTGGCTTGGGCCGGAGGTTGTGAAGTGCTTGCGCAGCCTGCTAGCGCAAGAAGCATCGCAATCATCGCGCAGGTGAGGAATGCCGGTGCAAATCGCACCGCTTCCGTTGCGGCCTTCCTTTTCCCTACGGCGGCCGCGATAAAGGCTACGGTGATCCCGAGAAGGGTAAGGGCGGCGTTCTGCAGGTCCGAGAACGGGTTTGGCAGTGGAATTTGCGCTTGGGTGCTGCTGGGAGCATGCACCGTCACCGTGGCGGTTGCGGGACCGCTGGCGGGATTTACGCTTGGCGGATTGAAACTGCAAGTGCCGCCCGGTGGCAGGCTGGAGCACGACAATGCCAGCGCTTGCTTAAATCCGTCGATCGCGGTCACGGTGATGGTGAACTTTCCGGAGGATCCCGCCGCCAGCGTCAGCGCGGAGGTGCTCATAGAGAGCGTGTAGTCGGGAGTTAGCGCGGCGACCACGGTGACGGTCTGCCCAGCGGAAACAGAAGGCGAGTTATTGGCGTCGCCGGAATATGAAGCGGTAATCGTGTGGCTTCCGGTGGCCAGGGTTGCGATGGTGAAGGACGCGGAACCGGCGCTTAGCGCCGAGGAATTGATTTGTGTGCCGCCATCGAGAAAGGCGACCGAGCCTGTCGGAGTGCTTGTTCCGGATTGCGGCTTCACGGTAGCGGTGAACGTGACGCTTTGGCCGCTGGTCAACTGCGTGGCAGAAGCCGAGAGCGCGGTTGTGGTTGCAGTTTTCGGAGGAGCGGATACGGTTACAGAGACGGCCGCGGAGGTGGACGCGGCAAAATTTGTATCGCCGCCATAGGCGGCGGTCACCGAGTGAGCCCCTGTTGCGAGATTCATGGCCGTGTAGGCTGCAACACCCGACGAGTTCAACGTGGCCGTTCCCAGCTGCGTCGTCCCATCAAAAAAAGTTACGGCGCCGGTCGGGGAGTTCGACCCCGAGACGGGCGCGACCGTGGCGGTAAGCGTCACGGCTTGCCCGGAGGTTATTTCCGTTGCGGAAGCGGAGAGCGTGGTGGTGGTATTGGTTTTCGCAGGCGCCACGATGGTGACCGTCGCGGCGGCAGAGGTTGACGTGCTGAAATTGGAATCGCCGGCATAGACCGCGGTTACGGTGTGCGTTCCCAGGGCAAGAGTCGAAGAGCTGAAGGTGGCTACTCCGGAGGTATTCAACGTGGCAGTGGCAAGCTGTGTGGCGCCGTCAAAGAATGTCACGCTGCCGGTGGGTGTGCCGCTGCCGGAGGTAGGCGTCACGGTGGCCGTAAATGTGACGCTCTGGCCAGAAGTTACCTGCGTGGCTGAGACGGTCAGAGTGGTGGCGGTAGCGGCAAGGGTAGTGCTTGCCGGAGTGAACACGAGGACGGTCGCAGAATATGCGGGGAAGGTGTAGTTCACGGCGTTGGAGACCACCGAGAGCGGAGTGCCGGCGACAATTTGCGTCAAATTTGCATTGCTATAGGTATAGATCGCGGCGGTGCTCGCGGCATTGAAATTTGCCAGCGTCAAGCTGGTGGTGATCGCGCCGGTGGTCTTATTGATGGCCACTACGGTCAGAGCGCCGTCACGGGAGCGGAGCGCGCCGTAAACCGACAGTTGCCCCTGATCGGTGCTGGCGGAATTTACGGAGGTGTCGCCGAACTGGCCGCCGGCGCCATCGTAGTTTCTGTAGAGGCGAAAACTGTAGGCCACGGCGTCCGTTGGCTGCGGGGCGTTCCACATATTGGCGAAGTCCAGACTCTGGCGACCGTAGATTCCCAAGACATCCGCTTCCGTGAGGGCATCGACCAAGGGGTTCGTGCCGCTGCTGAAGCTGTACTCGGAGATCGATAGTTTCGTGCCCGGATAATACGTGGCAATCCAATTTTGAAAGCGCGGGAGCAACATCATGGGGCCGTCAAAATAATATTGCTCGACCCAGCTGCCGGAATTGAAGGTGCTATCCCAGAGCGCACGCGTGGAGGCCAGTTCGGCGGCGTCCGTGGAACCGCCACCGTAATAGTGTTCATCGAAATAATCGAGAATGCGCTGGTGATTGGCCTGATCGTATGCGGCCATCTGCTGCAGATAGTATTGGCCGGCATACAGATTATTTTGCTCGCTGGGCGTGCCGATCCATCCTCCGAGAGTGAAATCCACGGGGCCAAAAACTTTCGCGGAGGGATCCGCCTGCTTGACGGCCGCAGCATACTGCTGGCCGAGGCTGATGATGGTGTTGTAATCGGGCTGCACCGGCTCGACATCGCGATGGGTGTTGCTCCAGCCGCCGGGCTCGTTGTCCAACTGATAGTAGGGAACGCCACCGTGGGCGGCGGTGCCAAAGGTGGCAACCAAGTGTTGCACCCAGCTCTGCTGCAGCGCGACGGTGTTGTCGATGTGATTGGCGTAAATATTGTTGTCGAGCAATTGCGCGCCGGTGGTGGTGAGACTATTGCCGCAATCGTCCCCGTTGGGATGCACGTAGGGATTTGTGGATTGCTGCGGACCATATACGGAGACGGGGAAACTGCAGCTCCACGCCGAGGCTTTGTTCACGTAAGGAATAATCGGAATGGTGATCAAGGAGTGGGCGTTGGATGCGGCTTTGTAAGTGTTGACCATCAGATCTGAAGAGGCGCCGGGCGTCGGGGTGGTTTGTCCGTTGCCGCCCATAAAATACCAATCGAAGCCAGAGTTGCTGGAATCCACAAGCCAGTTGTAGCGCGTGGTGCCGTCGCCGCCCCAGCGAACATTCGGAACTTGAATTTCTGTTGCGAAGCCGGCATCGAGGCCGTAGCTCGCGATGCCATAGACATCGGGATTTATGGGGTGAGGATTGCCGGCAGCGTCGACGGTGAGCACGGGAGTTTGCGCAACGCAAATGCGTGCCGCGAAAGGCAAACAAACCACCAGCGCCGCAATCGAGTACGTCATGCGGCAGGCCCAGCGGCACGTCCAGCGACACACACAGCGCAATGGCGCGCGACTCATGAATTGCTCCCAGACCGTGCGAGGCTAGGGGAATAGCTCAGAAGTAAAAGTTATCGGAGGAGGAAAACGCGATCAATGGTACGCAGGGACAGCTGAACGGATGCGCGCGAATCTGGCCGCGGCGCAGCAACGAAAAAACAAGCGGTGCAGGCGAATCATTCCGCCATGCCGAGTTGCGCGCGAGCGGCGCTTTGGTTCGCCAAGTAGGCTTGATTGGCCTGGAGGAACCGCTGCTTTAGGCGCTGGACGTTCCGCATCTTGGTCTGGAACTGGCTGGAGACCTCGGGACGATAGAAGGCGCCCTTGGCGCCGTCCGAGGAGATGGCGTAGGCGCCTTGATTGGCGAGCATGAATTGGTAGAGGGCGATACTAGCGCGGAGCCAATCGTGTTCATAGGCGCTGGCGGTGTTGCGATCGGCGACGCTTCGCCGGGCTGTGGGCATGAAGTTGGCGAGGAATTGGCGTTTGTCGGTTTCGCTGGCGTTGATGGCGGCGACGTAGGACGGCATTTTGGCGAGGATGGGATCGAGGGAGGAGAATTGGTCGGCAACGGCCATGCGGTCGTGGAGTTGCGCCAGAATTTTTTGCATGGCCGGAGCGTCGCGGAAGGAATCGGGCAGGTAGAGGGATTGCGCGGTGAGATCGAGCCGAGAAACCGCGGCGACATAGGTGTCATTGGCGGATTTTAGATCGGTGTAGAGGGAAATGACCGCGGGATCCCAGATGGTGGGAGCGCGAAGCGGAGCGTTTGGTTTTTCAAACGGCTGACGGAGAGTTTGCGGCGCGAAGGCGGCGCCGGCAACGGGCAATGGCGCCGTGGCACGAGCGCTGTTCAAGAGAGACAACACGGCAAAGAACGAGGCGCCACAGAACAGCGCAAGGAGGTCGACGGTGTTGTTCACTGGTCTTCGCCGGATGAGGCGGTAAATCAGGACGATGATCGCCGAGACCAGATACGGGCCGACACACGCGCCGATGAAATAGCCGAAGTGTTCGAGCGAGACGGAACCAAATTTTCTAGAGGCGCCTTGATAGGCCGCGAAAATCACCACAGCCAGAGACATGGGCAAGATCAGCCAAGCGCCAGTGAAGCTGCTGGAGGGCGCGGAAACGACGGAGGAGGGAAACGCGGCGGCGCGTGGGGATGCGGCGAAGGGACTTCCACACCACGGACACTCGGTGAAGCCCGCGGGAATATCTTTTGCACAGTTGGCGCAGCGCATGATGATTCGACGAATTTCCTCCGGCGAATTTTATCACGGCATTCCCGGAAAAGATGCGAGGTTTGCAAGGCAGGGGAATTGACGCGGGTGACGCGAATCTAATTTCGGAAAGGTGTAAGGGGATTCGCCGCATCGCATGGCCGGGCAAGAATCATACGCCGCCGCGGGTTTAGCCCCGGGGACCCACGGTGGCGGCAACTTCGATGATGGGATTAGGAAGCTGGCGCATGGTGCGGACAAAAAGTTCCACGATGGCGCCGTCGAACTGTGCGTTGGCGCAGCGTTCGAGCTCCGCGAGAGCATCCGAGGCCGGGCGACCCTTCTTATAGGTGCGGTCGCTGGTGATGGTGTCGTAGGCATCGGCGACGGCGATAATGCGCGCACCGAGCGGAATGTTGTTGCCGGAGAGCGCCGCCGGATAGCCTGAGCCATCGAAGAATTCATGGTGATGCAGAACCATCTGACGGACGGAGGCCAGGGGCGTGAGCGGATCGAGAATCTTGGCGCCAAAAATTACGTGGGATTTCATGATCTCCCACTCTTCGGGATTCAGCGGGCCGCTCTTGTTCAGAATTGTTTCGGGTATTCCGACCTTGCCGATATCGTGCAGGATCGCGCCCAGGCGGATTTCTTCGACTTCGGAATCGCTCATCTCCAGGCCCTCGGCGATCAGCGCAGCGTAAGCGGAGACCTTCTGCGAATGCCCTTGCGTGTAGTGATCTTTCGCGTCGATGGCAAAAGCGAGCGAGGTCACGGTGTCCAGGACCGCCTGCGGCAAACCCTTATTGCCAAAGGGCGTCGGGGACGGCGTGCCGTTGGTGCTTTCCGTGGCCGCCAGCGATTCCGTGAATTGTTTGAGCCGCTGATAAATTTCTTCAAACGCATCGGGTCCGGTGGAAAAGAGCCGCTTCAGCGTGACGCCAAGGTAGGCTTCCAGCACGTCGCGCTTCCACTTCTTCGCTTCGTTGGGGTCGAAATGATCGGCGGTGGAAACCGCATTACCACCCTGGTGCTTGGACAAATACATGGAAGCATCGGCCACCTGAATCAATTCCTGGGGCGAAGAACCGTGCAGCGGATAACACGCGATGCCAAAGCTGGCGCTGATATTTTTCTCGCGCAGCAACGGATCGGAAGAGACCCAGCCTTTCAACTTCGTGGCCAACTGGCGCGCGTGCTCCATGGTGGTCTCGGGCATCAGGATGACAAATTCGTCGCCGCCGTAACGCGCGACAACATCCGAGCGCCGGCAATTGGTTTCCAGAATATGGCCCACGCGCTGCAAAACCAGGTCGCCTTCCAGATGCCCGTAGAAATCGTTTACGAACTTGAAGCGATCCAAATCCATCAGCACCAATGCGAAGACGCGTGCCGCGCGCGTCGAGCGTTTCCATTCGGCGGACAGCGCCTCCATAAAGAAGCGATGCGTCTTGACGCCGGTCAAGCCATCGGTGATGGCCTGCTCCTGGGCCTTCTGGAAAGAGAGCGAATTGTGCAGCGCGCCAGCGATCAAATCCGCCAGCGTGCGCAACAGCAAAATTTCCTCTTCAGAGAAGTCGATCGCAAGCGAGGACTCGATATAGAGAATTCCGTGCAGTTGCTCGCCATAGAAAACCGGCAAAGCAATGGCCGCCAAAGAATCCCCGAGCAGCGGACGCAGACCGGCATCGGCCGGCACCGCCGCGCGATACATGGCCATCTGCCCGTTGCGCGCCACGTGACCGATCAAACCGGAATCGAGCGGAATGCGCCTGCCCAACGCTCCGCGACGCTGGCCGGCTTCGGACTGAATCACAATTTCGCGCGTGGCATATTCCAGCACGCCGATGCCGATGTGATCGTAGGTCAGCCCTTCCTCGAGTTGGCCGGTAATTTTTGCGAGCATTTCGTCGGGATTCAAGGTGGCGATGGCGTTCTTAGAAATGGTGTTCAGCAGCGTGAGATGCCGCGCCTTGGTGCGCTCTTCGTGGAATAGGCGGGCGTTTTCGATGGCGATACTGGCTTCGCTGGCCAGCACGCGCATCAATTCGAGGTGCCCTTCGTCAAAGGTGCGCTCGTGATCGGAAAAAACCGCCAACGCGCCGATCACGCGGTCGTAGGCCACCAACGGCACGCCGCAAAAACAGCCCCTTGAACGGATGGGCTCGATATCCAGCTTGCGCACTTCCGCCACGTAATTTTCGCGAATCAGCACCGGCTGGCGCGTGCGGATGATGTACTCGGTGATGAAATTTCCCGCCGCGCGGCTGCGTCTGGCCATGCGCTCGCCGCCGATCATCTCCAGATCGAAGACAATTTCATCGTTTTCGGCGTCAAATTCCGCGATATAAAAATTTTCCACGTCGAAAAGGCGGCGCAGCTCTTCCCAGATTTTGCGCAGCAAATCTTCCTTGTTCAGCGTGGAGCTCAGCGCGCGACCGATCTCATTCAGCACGTGCAACTCTTCGGAACGCCGCGCCGTCTGTTGGATCAAATAGCTATTTTCCACCGCCATGCCGATCTGGTGTCCGAGCGCCAGGAGCAAGCGCAACTCCGCGGGAGTAAACCGCCGGGAATCCGGAGTTCCCAGCAAGAGCACGCCGAAAGCCTGCTCCTTGGCCTGCAGGCTGATGGCCACCACGCTCCGCAGTCCCTGGCCGAGCATCAATTCGCGAAAGCGGCGAATCGACTCTTCTTTCTCCAGCGCGTTCAATCCATCGTCGCGCAGATCGCGGAACCCCAGCAGGCCCCCGAGGCGCGCCACGAGTCCCACGAGGTAGTCGTCTAACCCCTCGGTCTGCGCCGCGCGACAGAAGTCATCGCTCAATCCCACGGCGACCACGGAAGTGGGGCCCTGCGGATCGCCGTGATGCAGAAACAGCGCACCGGCCGGCAGGCGCACGACGCCCAGAACGCGGTCCAGGGCCTGCGAAAGCATGCGTTGAATTTCCCCACCGACGAAACTGGAGGTCGCCAAATTCAGATTGGAGAGCGCCAGCATGTTGCGCTCGATCCGGCGTTTTTCTTCCTCGTACAGGGCCATGACCATCAACATGGCTACGAACGCCGAGGGCACCGTGCCCACGGCACGCGCGCTGCCCGGCACTTCGCCAGACGCGTCACTGAAAAAATAAAAAAGTGCGACGCACAATCCCGCCCAAACCACAAACGAAATCGCCAGCAGTCTGTCCACCAGCGTTTCTTGCCGCCGGTTCTCGCGCCAAAAAATCACCGCCACGCCGACAAAAATTGCCCCCGATGGAACGACCACCGGCACGAGGGTAAATAACTTGCTGCCGTTAGCGAGAGCCCACAGCAGCAGGACTCCACCGGTGGCCGCCGCGGGCATAATCCACAATTTCCGGCATGCATAACGTTGCGCGCCCAGAAAGAAAAATATCGCCGCCCAACCGTACAGGGTGCGGGCGAGCGCGGATTCCAGAGGGTTCGAGGAGATCCACGTCGCCAGCGCGGGCCCGGCGTAATTCAGGGCCAGCAGCGCCCAGCCGACCGTCCAGAGCAATAGATAATCTTGCCGCTTGATGCCGTGAATGTACGCGAAAAATCCGGCTACCAGACCGGTAGCAGCCAGAAAGGCCATCGCGACAATGCTGTAAGGTAACAAGGGTGCGACTGGCTCCACGCTAAAAACCGCGAACGGCACCGCGCGCAGTGCATCGCGCCCGGCGATGTCTCCAATTTTGGCGAATGTCTCCCGAGAGGTCGCAGGCGTTGTACGAATTAGCCCACCACCGACGGCACACATTACACAGTGCCTGCAATTATGGAGGGTGATTCTTCCCAGGGGCAAGTGTACCGGCGTACTGGTGGCCAAAGAGACAGCACTTACCGGATTGACGGTTTCAGCACCGCACCGCGGCGCTAGCCGGCAGCCGAGGCACCGGCTCGGTCATTCGACTGGTCAGGAGGCTTGGCGAGCTCGCGGATATCCGCGCTTTCGAGCACGCGCTTCGGCGCGCCGTTTCTGGCTGCAACCAACATTGCGCGGCCTAACTCTTCGGTGGTGATCACATATTTTGGAAAAAACGCGTTCAGCACCGGATACATCGGCGCCGCGACCGCATAAAGCGCAGCATACAATTTCGTCTTGGACTTGACGCCGTGCAACGGCTGAATGTAGCCCGGGCGAAACATATACGCAGCCGCGAACGGCAGCGCCAGCAGCGCATTTCCCGTGGCGCCTTTCACCCGCGCCCACATCGACCGTCCCTTCTCCGAACTATCCGTTCCGGTCCCCGAAATATAAATGAAAGTCATGTCGCTATGAACTTTCACTAACGCTCGCGCCGCGGCCAAAGTTATGTCGTAGGTCACACGCCGGTAGTCTGCTTCGTTCATGCCTGCCGAAGAAACTCCCAAACAAAAGAAGCAGGCGTCGTAACCCGCCCATTCATTCTCCGTCGCCGAATAATCCGTCAAATCCGCCTGGATAATCTCGCGCACTTTTGGATGCGTGACCCCGGCCCGGGTTCGCCCAATGAGCAATACGCACTCCACTCCGGGATCGCGCAAACACTCCCGCAGCACGCCTTGCCCCACCATTCCCGTCGCGCCAAAAATAATCACTTTCATCAAGCCACGCTGCGATCCACCAAATGCATGCGTGCTGCACCGAACAGGTCCAACTGCCGTCCGGTATCCTGATTGTCAATCATGTGCCCACTCGGTAGGATACGACGAGAGGCCCTACATGTTCCTGCTCGTAATGCTCGTATTCCTGTTCACGCAAGTTCCCGATGCTCCAGTGCCAAAGCCGGCCCAGTCCCCGAGTTCGGAGCGGCATTCTAGTTCGGAGCCATTCGAGTTACAGGGAGATCAGCTGGGCGAGAGCGTGGAGACTTTCCTGTCTCAACATCCCAAAGCGGAATGCGATACGTCGCAGAAGATGCGCTCCGCTTGTTATCAGTGGGCGAATGTTTCCATTTTTGGCCTGACGGCCAGCCCCGGTGCGGGATGCACCTTGAAGAAGCGTTACGCTGCGGACTGCCTGCAGGGAATTACCGCGCGCTTCACGGACCAGCGCTTGGTCTCACTCGTCTACACGGTGGCCGGGACGGACAAGTCCGAAGTGGCGGCGGCACTCAGAAAGAAATTGGGAACTCCGACCATGGAGTCGCGCGACGGTACCGTATGGAACAACGGGAACGCCAGCGTCAGCGTGGTGGTTGGAAAAGCCATGGAAGAAAGCTCCGCTCCCTCCTTGATCACTATCTCAGTTTCCGTCGCAAACTGAACTGAGCGCCTTCATGTTCACAGCGCCGCAACTCGTGCCCGTGTGACCTCGCGATGCTTGCGATGCAGCAAGGCCAAGATCGGCGCAGCACGCTGCCGCGATTCCTCCCTGGTTGGACGCCTCGCGCCGCTTTCGCTAAACTAATGGATTACGCCACAACGAAAAATCGCCATTGAGATGCCTGACACCGTAAATAATCCCGACACTGAAGTCCGCGTACGCTTCGCCCCATCGCCCACGGGCTATCTGCACGTCGGCGGAGCTCGTACCGCCCTGTTCAACTGGCTTTACGCCCGCGGCAAGGCCTCCAACTATCGCGGCAAAATGATTCTGCGCATTGAAGACACGGACGCCGAACGCAACAAGCCCGAACTCGTCGAACGCATCATCTCCGCGCTCGCGTGGCTCGGCATCGATTGGGATGAAGGCCCGTTTTACCAGTCGCAGCGCAGCGCCCTGTATCGCGAGGCCGGATTAAAACTTCTGGCGAACGGCAGCGCCTTCCTCTGCTACTGTCCCGCGGAAAAATATGCCGGAGGCGATCACGCTCCCGAAGCCGGCTCGCCCACCCCGGGCTCGCAAGTCCGCCGCATCACGCGCTGCTCCTGCCGCGACGGCAAGCCTTCCACGCCGGAGACCAAGCCTGCGGTGCGTTTCAAAGTGCCCCTCGGAGGCACCACCAAGATTCACGACGCCGTTTTCGGCGACCGCGAATTCTCCAACGATGAAATCGAAGATTTCGTGCTCTTGCGTTCTGGCAAAGGCGACGAAGACTACGGCCAGTCCATGTATCAGCTCGGCGTCGTGGTCGACGACATCGACATGCGCATCACCCACGTCATTCGCGGCGCAGACCACATCTCCAACACCCCCAAGCAGGTTTTGCTCTACGCCGCGCTGGGCGCGAAGCCGCCGGTCTTCGCCCACGTCCCGCTCATTCTGGGCCGCGATAAATCTCGCCTCTCCAAACGCCACGGCGCCACGGACGTCAACATGTACCGCGCCGAGGGATTTCTTCCGGAAGCCTTCCGAAACTTTCTCGCGTTACTCGGCTGGTCCCCCGGAGCCGATGAAGAATTTTTGCGCACCTCGGACTTACTCGAAAAATTCTCGCTCGCAGGCGTCAGCCGCACCAATGGCGTCTTCGATCGCGACAAGCTCGAGTGGTTCAATACGCAATACCTGCAGAAACTGCCGATCGAAGACGTGCTACCGCAAGTCCAGGCCGAATTGCAGCGCCAAAGTTTGTGGAAAAAGGAGTGGGAGGCCGGAGACGGTCATGCGTGGTTCACGAAAACCGTGGACTTGCTGCGCAGCCGCGTCCGTCTGCTCCCGGACTTTGCCACCTGGTCCCGCGCATTTTTCACCGACGATTTCCCGCGCGATCCCGCCGCCATCGCCAAATTCTGGAAAGACGAAAAAACGCGTCCGCTGCTGGAAAAGTTAGCCGGCGCCCTGGCCGCGCTCACGGAATGGAATCACGATGCCTGCGATCACGCCACCCGCAAAGTTGCCGAAGAAGCCGGCGTCAAGGCCGGCGTACTCATCAACGCCACGCGCGTAGCGATCGTGGGCCAAGCGGTAGCCCCGCCGCTCTTTGACACCATGGTGGTCCTCGGCCAACAACGAGTCGTTGCCCGTCTTCGCGACGCAGTGAATCTCTTGTAGGCGCCGATCCTCAAAATCGGCCTGCTTGCCTTCGTAGCGGCCACTGCGCGGCGGACGCCTTTTTTTGAAAAACGCCGCAGTTCTCAATGAGCCTGATTTTTCCCGGCAATTTTGCCCTCGGTCGATTTTCCCAGCGTCTTGTGAAAAATCGAAACACCGAACGTAGGATTCTCCCGCGTCCCGGTAATCGTGACCGGCAACTCCGTCCCTGCCCCATGCTTGCTGAAAAAAGGATCGAGCAGTTTCAAAAAATCCGACTTCGCCCCGGTCACCATTTGCGAGAGTTTTGCCTGCAACCGCACATGCCCTTTGAAATTTAACTCCCCGCCCTGCACGCCATAGTCTCCCGCGAGCTCCACCCCCGCGCCCGGAACGCTGAAGGTCACGCTGGAAAAATGAATCACGCCTTTCTCCAAATGAAATTTGCAATGCAAATCGGACAGCGAACTGCCCGCGTCTTCGTCTTTGGGCTGGCCCTCCGCGCGCCGGCTCAGCGATTGCAACTCCTCGCGAATCTTCGGACTGCTCCACCGCGCATTGTCCACGGTAACGTCGGCATCGAGGATCATTTTGTCGATGACTTTAACCTTCCCCGGAGGCAGAAATAATTTCGCCGTAATCTTCGCGGGACCGTCGAGCAGCGGAGTCTCGGCCTTCAGCGCCAGCGCCAGGATGTCTTGAATGCGCGCGTTGGGCGCCTGAATATTCAGGGAGATATCGTGGCCTTTGCCCGCAATCTTCACCACGCTGCCTTCCGACACGATCACGGATTTGATCAGCGTTGCGCGCACCGGATGCAGGTAGGTGTCGCCATTCAACCCGTCGACGGTCGCGGAAAATTCCGTGTGCAGCGGCACGGGCTTGCCCACGCGATCCAGCGAAAAGTCCGGCGTGTCCGTCACACCGGAAACTTCCAGCTTGTCAAGCTGCCCGCCGTATTTCCCGGTCGACGATAAAATTCCCGCGATTCCCGGAAACGGACCCAGGTCGGCATCCGTGAATTCGTATGAACCCGCAACCGGCGTCGCGCCCTTGTCGTCGAGGTTCCACGGACCAAAGCTCCCCTTGGTGGCGATTTCACCCTTAGGTTTGCCGTTCGTCAGCGTGCCGTTGAAGTCCATCGATTGGTTCGCGCCGGCGTGATAAATGTACAGCGCGTGAATATCCCATTCGAGCGGCTCCTTGCCGGAGGTTTTAGGCAGAATCACGAGGGTGGTGTTGTCGCAAATAATTTCATCCACGACGATGGGTGGCAGCGGTCTGGGCTGACCGTTTGGCACGACGGTTTTCTTCGTAGCGCCGGAGGTGCCGTTGCCATGCGGCAGCGTCGTGATCGTCATGTTCTTCAGGCTGACGCCGTGGATGCGGTGCGGTACGCGAAAAATACCCAGCACCCCGAGATGGAACGTAAACTTGTCGATATGGATGAATGGCGAACGACCTTCGTCGCGATGATAAATGGTAAGGTCCTGCCCTATGACGGACAGGTCCGGGAATGCGGTTACGCGCAGGTCCGCGAGGTCCACATCCGTATCGAAACGTTCCGAGAGCGAGCGCACGACCCAGTCGCGCGTGAATTTATCGATGTGCAGCGAGCGCCAGACCAGAATACCCGAGGTAATACCGAGAACTGCCAACAGGGAAATCAGGATGAACCATTTTCCCGAGGATGAGCGTTCCGCCGTCATGCGCAAATTCAGTGCGGCGCGAATACATCCGCGTGTGCGGGTTTTGCGCCGGACGCGACAATGTGCACGGTGGCATCCACGGGCAGAGTAACCGGGGGCAGGCAGGCTTCGTTGCTGCACGCCTGATAGCGGAGTTTCAGTGCCATGTGCTGTTCGCCAAGCGCCGCCGCGCTGGAAGCCGTAATCGGGACCAGCAACGTCGCGGTGCCTTCGTAAACGTTCAGCGGCTTATCTTTGGAAAACGAAAAAGCGTGCAGCGTGCCCTTGGGATACACGATTTCGCCGGCGGTAAAGCCTGCGGGCAGATCAAACTTAAGGTCCGTGGCAATCAAATAGTCCTCGGACTTTTCGCGCGCGTTGATGTGGAAGCCGGGCCGAATTTTCAGCACCACCGCAATTTGAAACGGCACGTTGCGGGCCGCGGGATCGGCGGAAGCATAGGCCACGGGTGAAACGACATCTTTTCCGCTGGGCATCTGCGGCGACGAAATGTTTGCCGTCAGCCCCCCGGCGATTAGAATGGCGGCGAACATCTTGGCGTACCGCAATCTCATGGCCCCGGCACCGCGAGAGCTACCGCCGCGAGGGGCGCTTTCATAGCGTGACCTGCGTCCCGATCTGCTGCGAAATTACGCGATTCATCACTTGCACCAGATCTTCCCCGGTTTTTTCCAGCACGAAAGTGTTTCGCGATTCCGACCAGCCGAGCTTGAAGCTCGTGGAAAGCGCGGAAATCCAGATTTCCCGCACCGGCGTATTGGGAGAGATCACGAATTTTGCTTCTTCAGGCTCTTCGAACAGCACCTCCAGCTTTCCGCTTTCGCCTTCCACATCGAAGCCGTGTACATCGCCCGCGGTCAGCAGGCGTTTTTTCAGTTGCTCGAAGGCGGTGTCCGCTTTGCGCTGAAAATCCTTTTCGTCAAGCACGATGCCCGCCTGTCATAGCTGGGACTCGATGAATTTGGAGATTTCGTCCTTATCGATAATTCCGGTGACGCGCTTGATCTGTTTGCCATCGCGGGAAATGAGCACGCTCGTGGGATAGCCGAGCAATCCGCCGAATTTGTCGGCGGTGGCGTCGTTGCCCAGAAGAATGGGATAGCTCATCAGCGAAGGAGTGCCGTTGACGTCGAACTTTTCGGTTTGCGCATAAGGTGCGACGACGCTCTTTCCTTCCTCGTCCATCGCCACGCCCAGCACCGTGAACCCCTTGTCGCCATAGGTTTTCTGCATCTCGATGAGCCACGGAATTTCCTCGCGGCACGGAGCGCACCAGGTAGCCCAGAAATTTACCAGCACCACCTTGCCCCGGTATTGCGCGAGCGAAACCGTTTTCCCGTCAAGGTCCTTGAGGGTCACGTCGGGAGCCGGCTGATCGATGGCTTCGTCGCCCAGGGTTACGCTGGCGCGATTTTTGCCGGACACTCGCGTAGCCTTATCCGCGAAGAACGTTCCCACAATCACCACCACCACTCCAATCACTACCAGGGCCACTTTTCGTACCGGCGCGGACGCCAGCGCCTTGGAGTTCCGGAAAATCGTCCGGCCGAGCAAAACGACCGCCGCAACGGCCAGCACGGACAAGAACAGTGGTCCGCCGGTTCCCGTGGTCAGCGCGTGTTCCAGCCAGCGCACCACGTTATCGAGGAAACTAAGCTTGCCGGTCAGCCAGGTAAGCTTGTTCACAAACACCAGGCCACCGACAAAGAGCAACAGCGCGCCGCTGAAGATCTCCACGGCGTGCAGATATTTTCGAAAGCCCTGATAGAAGCGCAGAAACCGGCTCAGCAACAGCGTGGTCAGCAGGAAGGGCACCGCCAGTCCCGCGGAGTAAATCGCCAGCAAGAGCACGCCGCGAGCCACCGTGCCGCTGGCGGCCGCCAATGCCAGCACGGTCGTCAAAATCGGTCCGATGCACGGGGTCCAGCCAAAAGCGAAAGCGAATCCCAGCAAAAAGCCGCTCCACGGACCCGGCTGCGCCGCGGTGTTGCGCAGATGCACGTCGCGATTCAGCCAGCGTGCCAGCGCGGGGCCGAAGAACCCGATAATCGAGAGCGAGAAGAAATGAAGCGCGCCCAAACCGAAAAATAGCGGGGCGTGCCGGAACAAAGAAACGATTCCGAGCCCCACCAGCAATGCGCCGATCATGATTCCGGCGCGGTAGGTGAGCTTGATGAGTACGCCCAGAAGGTGCAGGCCGAAAAGCAGGATGAGCGCCCCGGCGATAGGCGTCAAGGCCGTGCGATGTTCCTTCAGGAATCCGCCGATGGCGCTGGCCGAAGCGCCGAACGAGATGAATACCGCGGAGAATCCAGCGACGAAAGCTATCGACGACGCGAAGAGCCGAGAGCTGGGCACGTCGCCTTTGCGCAGTTGCTCCACCCCGATACCGGAAAGCATCGAGATGTATCCGGGAACCAGCGGGAGCACGCACGGAGAAAGAAAAGATACCAAGCCGGCGACAAAAGCGAGCGCTAGGGATACGTCAGTCATGACGAGCACCTTGTGCCAAGCGAGACGGTGCGGTGTGTGCCGGCTCCGGGCTGCCGGAGCCATTGCGATGTGCCCAATTTGAAGGTTCGGTGCGCATATTCAATAGACCCAATTGTCCCACAAAAGGTTACGTAAGCCGAAGCGCCCGCGGATGAGCGGGGGGAACGAAGCAGGAAGGAAAATTTAGTGAGATTTTGCCAAGGCAGAATCTGAGACGGCGGCCCGCGGCTACAAATTATCCCAAAAATCGTTCGGCAGGTGTCAGCGGCTCAGCAGGCGGATTTCGCGTTCGCTCGAAACGATGGCCAGGTCGGCCATATTTAGAAAAAGTCCGTGCTCCACCACTCCGACAATGGCACGGATCGACGCGGCGAGAGATTGCGGGTCCTCGATTTCGCCGCAAGCGCAATCCAGAATTAAATTGCCTTCATCCGTGATGTAATCCCCGCCGCTCGTTGCGGGCCGGATTTGCGGGCGGATGCCCATGGCGCGCAGCTTGGTGGCCACCAGGGGAGCGGCCATCGGGATAACCTCGATGGGTAGCGGAAACTTGCCGAGGTGCTCGACGATTTTGCTGGAGTCCGCGACCACGATGAACTTTTTGGAGGCGCTGGCGACGATTTTTTCGCGCAGGAGCGCGCCGCCTCCGCCTTTGATCAGCGCCAGACCGGGGGCGATTTCGTCGGCGCCGTCGATGGTCACGTCGATTTCACTGGTCTGGTGAAAATCGATGATGGGTATCGCCAGGGATTTTGCCAGGACTTCGCTATTTCTGGAAGATGGGATGCCGCGAACCTTCAGGCCCTGTTGCACCCGCTCGCCCAGCAGCTTGATGAAGCGCGTAGCGGTGGTCCCCGATCCCAGCCCCACGATCATGCCATCCTGGATGAATTCGAGGGCCTTTTGCGCCGCCAGTTCTTTGGCGTGGTCGTGTGCGTCCATGGCGGTGAGAGCTTAGACGTTTTGCGCATTCCACGCGATATTTATTTTGCCGCTACCGCCGGTGCTGCGGCCCGCTCAATCCGTAAAAACCACGCCGACGGCGCTGTGCCCCTTCTCCGCCCCGGCGTCGATGCGCACCACATACCCGCGCAACTTCATCGATTGCGAGCCATTCGAGCCCGGTGCTTCCATGGTCACCAGCAACTCCGATTGCAAGCGCGGCGCGTGCAACAGCGAAATCAGCGCCCCTTGCAGCGAAAGGTCGCGCACCAGCGTCTCCTCTTCAAAAGGTTGTCCGCCTTCGGAAATGCCGCTGACGCGCGCGTGAAATTGCGCTTCCCGCCGCAACGATGTTCGCGCCCCGGGCAAGTGCGCCTGCACCCGGTCCCCGGGAGAGCCCAGGGTGATCACCATTCCTTCGCTGGCCGCGAAAACGGAATCAAACTCATCGCGCGCGTTCCGCAGAATATCATCCACCGCGCGATCCGTTGAATCCGGGTCGTGGTGAAACAGCACCAGCGTCTTGGCTCCGGCGTCCCGCGCCGCGTGCACTCCTTCTTTCCAGGAAGAGTGTCCCCAGCCGCGCCTGGTCGTTGCCAGTTGCTCCGGGGTGTACTGCGCGTCGTTGATAAAGATATCCGCATCCGCCGCCAGCTCCCGCAGACTTTGCTCCAGTGCGGCATCGCCGGGCTCGTTGTCCGTCGCGTAGGCCACGATTCCCGCGGGCGTTTCGATGCGATACCCCAGGCAGCCTTGCGGATGATTCAGCCAGCGTGCGGTAATTTTATTCTCGCGGATCTGAAATGTTTCTCCGCCGTCCACTTCTCTGAATTTTCTCGTGGCCGCCATCGCCGAAAGATCCACGGGGAAATACGGCGTGGCCATTTGCGTTTCAAACACCTGCTTCAGGCTGTCGCGGCCCAGATATTTTGAGCGAAAACTATAAAAACTGAATTCATTGTTGGCCGCATACAGCGGCGTGAAGAATGGCACTCCCTGAATGTGGTCCCAGTGATAATGCGTCACCAGAATGTGGGTTTCCAGCGGACGCGCGCCGTCCGGGTCCGCCCACCGGCTCCCCAGCATCCGCAGCCCCGTGCCGCAATCCAGGATAAATTGCGTCCCATCCGGCGCGGTCACTTCCACGCAGGGCGTGTTTCCGCCATACCGCCACGTGGCCGGGTCCACGGTGGGCGTAGAACCGCGCACGCCCCAAAAGCTTACTTTGGCTATGGGAACCTTCATTGAACCTGCTAAATGCTCAGCGGGGCTTCATCGCGTGATGCAGCATGCGCGAAGCGCAACTTATGGCATGTTCGCAGCCGCAGCCAGCACCGTCAATCTTTTCGCGGCCACCCGGTGTCAAACTGCCTAACAAGCAACAATTCGCCCGCCCCTGAGGCTGCGTTCCCGGCCGCACTCGCGTACCATGGAGCTTCATGGGTGCACATATCCATACTTCGGGCGACTCCCATACCCACAGTCACGCCGGACACTCGCACGCCCACGGTAGTGCCGGGCATTCCCATCCGCAACTGCGCCCCGCGGTTCTTGGCTGGGCCATGGCCGCCACATTGGGCCTCGTCATTGCCGAGGTTTTTGGCGGCCTGCTCGGTCGTAGCGTAGCCCTCTTGAACGACGCCGTCCATAATCTTTCTGACGTGCCCGCTCTCGGCATCTCCTACCTCGCCATGCGCTGGGCCGAGCGTCCCGCGGATGCCGAAAAAACCTACGGCTATCACCGCGCCGGCACCCTCGCGGCGTTTACCAATTCGCTCGTTTTGGTTTTCCTCTCTCTGTGGCTCGGCTGGGAGGCCGTGGCCCGCTTCCGCGCTCCCGTCCCTGTCGTAGAGAGCTGGATGATTTGGACTTCCGTAGCCGCCCTCGCGGTCAACGGCGGCATTACTCTCGCTCTCGTCCGCGGCCGTGGCGACCTGAACCTTCGCAGCATCCTGGTCCATAATTTTGGCGACGCGGTCTCCAACATCGCCATTATCGGCGGCGCCCTGTTGATTCAGTTCACCGGCACGCTCTGGATCGATCCACTTCTCGGCTTGGCCATCGGCCTCCTCGTTTTATGGTCCAGCGTCGGCATCCTGCGCGAGTCCGCCCATATCCTCCTCGAAGGCCGGCCCCGCGACATGCGCGTCGAAGAGGTCGCCCGCGCCATCCTTACCGTTGAGGGCGTATACGAAGTCCACGATCTGCACATCTGGTGTCTCGGCGGCGACCACAATGCCCTCAGCCTCCACGCTCGCGTTCCAGACATGCACTTGGACGAATGCGAGCGTATTCTCACCGCTATCCAGCAGAAAGCTGCCTCGGAGTTCGGCATCGCCCACACCACCGTCCAGTTTGAAAGGGCCGGCTTGCCTGCCCAATCCGGCTACGTAATGCCCGAACCCGCCAAAGCGCAATGAAAACGAAGCAGTAGACCGGAAACCCGCCGATTTCGCTTGACATCAAGTTACCATCCTGGTACCCTTTTCCTGTAAGGAAGTGCGTCTGTATCCCGAACACCTGAGTCGTGCCGAGCTGTCCTGCCGCGTAGCCCTCTGACTTTGTAGGCATCCGGAACCGCACCAAAAAGCCTTTGCTCCGAGTCCTTCACTAGTAACTATTTATGCAACAAAATTAGCCGCTAACCCTCGCAGAATGAACACTTCCAAATCGTTGTCAAAACAAAGGACTTTAAGGGCGATTTTTGCCTTGACACAGTAAAATAGGTTTGGTAGCTTAGGGTCAGTGAGGCTGCCATGAACCTGATAGACGTTACCAAAACTTACGGCACAAAAGAAGCCTGCCTTGAGAAACTGGAGCGGATGCGCTGGCCGAACGGCGTGTGCTGCATCAAGTGTGGCGTGGTCTCCGATGAGAACGGCAAGCCTCTGGTAATGAAGTTTGTCACCGCTGAGACTCAGCGCACCCGCCGAAACAAGAGCGGCGTAGAGAAGACCGTAACGATTCCTCCGCGTCGTTTGTACGAGTGCAAGGAATGCGGGTATCAGTTCAGCGTCACTACGGACACCGTTTTTCACAAGTCGCATATCTCGCTGGAAAAGTGGTTCATTGCAGTCTCTCTAATTCTTCAGGCGAAAAAAGGGATTAGTTCTTTGCAGGTGGGACGGCATCTTGGCGTCACGGAGAAAAATACCAAGTCCACTTGGTACCTCTGCCATCGCATCCGCGAAGCCGCGATAGAGGCTGGATTCCTGAGCGGACTCGTTGAAGCAGACCACACGTACCTAACCCCGAAAAAGCCACGCAAGGGCAAGCCCTACGTCAAGAAAGAGAATCGCGACGTGGTAATGGGCATGATTGAGCGCGGCGGGAAACTGCGGCTCGTTCCGGTCAAAGACGCGAAGATTGAAATAACGGAAGCGATGCTGGACAAGCATGTTTCGCCGGATGCCGTCCTGCAAACCGATGAGCACCCCACGTTTGAGATAATCGGCAAGCGCAAGTTTGCGGACCACCGCACCATCAATCACAGCGTCAGCTATGCCTCCGGCGATCTGCACACCAATTCGGTTGAGAATGCGTTCTCGCTCCTCAAGCGCGGAATCTACGGAAGCTATCACAAGGTGTCCATAAAGCATCTGGGGCGCTATTGCAACGAGTTTTCGTATCGGTTCAACCGGAGAGACCAGCAACAAAAGATGTTCGACGAGACGCTAAAACGGCTGGTAGACGGTAGGCCCCTTCCGTTTGCTACTTTGATCGCTCCGGAGAAAATAGAGGAGATTTAGACCCTCGCTTGCCGGGAGTTTTTATTTTCTTCATCGGCATCGGGTCCATTGACAGCAGTTTCGAGAGAACCGCGTCGAGTTCCTTTTCTTCGACGAGAACAGGCTTTTCGATCTCGGTTTTTTTCTTCATTCGTTCGATGCTATCATATTGGCGGGTCCGGAAGGATTCGGACCTCCGGAACGTGCGCTAACACGTTCTCCACGATTATAAATCGGGCGCAATAAACCACTCTGCCACGGACCCGCATTACGGAGGGGAGCAGCCAAAAGCCGCTCCCCTTTGGCGTTTCTCGGAGAGAGAATTTCTTGTTTCTTGCTGGTGGCCCGCGAATATGATATAAACACACCTAGAGCGTCTCCTAGTCGGAACGTTCAAATTTGAGAATCGTGTCGGCGGGCTGCCGCTCCTCCAAAGCTAACAGCCCGTCGATTCTTTTTTACTGCACAATGTTTTGGTTATCTCCCTCTTCAATTTTGGGATTGAGAAAATATTTGCCTCTGCGTTCTCTCGCGTCACCCCTATCCTTTAGCCGCTTGAGCACGGAATAGAGATAGGCGCGGTTTTTCATTTGAGGTTCCATCTCCTTCCAGATGTCAGCAGGAGACATTCCGGCAGGGTGTTGGCGCAACAGCTCTCGAACCATAGCTGTTTTGTTAGCTCCATCGAAATTCGGCTGATTTCCATTGGTGGGTATTGAAGGCTGCTGCACGATCACAGCGCCTTGTTGCTGTTTGGCCGTTTCCAGATTGACTAGTGTTTGCCATGCTTGAAATTCCTGCGCTGCCTTTTGAAATTCGGCCTGGACTACGCCCAATTTCTGCTGGGCAAGTTGAAACTTAACCTGCGCTTCCTGCATTCCTCGCTGTAGAATTTCTAGAAATTCGCTCATCGCGGCCGCTCCTCCCGGTAGGCAGATTAATAGTCGCATCTCTCGCACGTCTTGTCAATGCAAGGTATGGAAGATATGGCACGCACACTTTTGGATGATCTAATGGGTTGATATATAACGATTTGAGAACAAAGAACTTACGCCTAACTTTCGCTTGTAATACGCGGTCGGCCCGTATAACCTAGGGTCTAGGTTAATCTGCGGGAGACGCGTATGGCTCGTCCAATTGAACCAACCCCAGTGCTAAAGGGAAATGACGCCAAGGTATTCTTGGAGCGCATGAACAGCGCCGTAATGACGCCTGAGCGGTTGCAGTGGCTGAGGTCTGCGGCGGAAGAGAGCAAGCGGGCCGAGGGCAAAAAGAAGTAGTCGCAGCTACTCGCTCGATCGCTCGTGGATATAACTCTACAACAATTAGAGATTGTTCCCGCCGACCATACCATCCACGACTTTAAGAACTTCGATTGCGGCCATGCAGACCTTAACGACTTCATCCGAACGGATTGCCCTGTCCATATAGCTCAAAGACTGTCTTTCACCAGAATCGCTATCTACGAAAATGAGATAGTTGGGTATATTTCTTTGCTAGCCGACTCTATCGCCCTGCATATTACGGTTCGGCAGTGGTTCGTTCAAAAAAATATCACCGTCCAGCAGGTTCCCGCCCTCAAGATCGGCAGGCTCGGAATACAATCGGCTTTCAAAGGGAGGAACCTTGGCACCGCACTCATGAAGTACGCGGTCGGAGTTGCGTATCGCATAAATGAGATTGGCGTAGGTTGCCGATTCCTTACCGTCGATTCCGATCAAGATGCAGTTAAGTTTTACGAGAAGATGGGATTCGTAATGAACTTGCATCGAGACTACAAGGGACGCAAGTATCCAAGCATGCATTACGATATTGTTTCCGGCCCACCGATAAACTAACTCCTTTCCGGTTTTATGTTGATCTACGCAACACTAAAGCTAACCCTGTTATATCTTGCGCGACACTTCATTGTGTTATAGCCTCGCGCGCAGAGGAGAATACGCGTGAAAATCTACAAAGATAAGAATCTATCTGAGCAGACTTTTGTAATCGAAGATTGCTCTTTCTTCGATTGTACTCTCAAGGATTGCGATCTTTTTTACTCTGGCGGCGACTTCGAGATAATAAATTTGAAGATGGATAACTGCCGTTTGCACTTTCGTGGCGCGGCGAAGAATGCGATAGGGTTAATGCAGTTGTTGCGGATGCTACCCGGCCCGATACAACTGCAACCGCAGACCCAGTCTGCCCCTCCCAAACCGAACTGAACCGCTTTGCTTTCTTGATTCTCATTTGGCACACTCCCTATGCTTGCGTTCACCGCATATCAGGTTTTAGAGCAGTCCCCATGCCAATAGGACGCGAACTCTAACACCCCGTAGAAGCAAATGCACCCTAAAATTGCTCCACATATAGTGGCGCTACCCTGCCACGGAGCCTCATTGTGGCACCTCTGACACACTGTGACAAGGCAAAATTCGCCCTTTAAGTCCCTTTATAATGACAACCTTTTGCGATTCAGGGGGTCCTGCAGACTCACGGCATATACCCAGCAATTCGCCGGACTCGCCCCACTTCGTCTCGATCAGCCTTCTGCCTCGCTCCGCCTACGATGTCGCGATCCTGGCCGTCCCAGTACGTCGGCATCCAATTCGCTCCGGACATGCATCCACCAGATGCGCAAATAAAATAGCGCGCGGCCGGAACCAAGGCCTTCCTGCCGAGTGCTGCCAGAAAAGCTATTCAGAACATCGACGATTTCGATTGGACTCCTCATTTCCACCGGCCTAGAGTTGCTGTCTCGGCGCCATTGCTCAGGGGTTCCGCCCAGCTCCTGCCGGAAGTGCTTGGTCAGACGTATTAAGGAGAACTCGTTCAATCACGCAAGCGGCCCCTTCTTGGGCAGCCACTTGCCAGGTTGCGAAAGCCGGTCATGACCACCACGGCCATTCCTGCACGAAATTTAAGCTATTCTTCTTTCGTGAACTATCAGTTCGACAAAGCGTACGACGAGATGTTCGAGGCGCCCGGAGTGCCGCGTCCGCAATATCGCGCATTACATCAAACGCTGGTCAGTCTGCCTCCGGAAGAACTGCGCAAGAGCCAGCAAGCCGCCGACCTCTCTTTTCTCCACGAAGGCATCACCTTCACCGTCTACGGCAACAAGGAAGGCACTGAGCGCATCTTCCCCAACGATTTGGTCCCGCGCATCATCCTGGCCCGTGAATGGGCGCAAATCGAACAAGGCCTGACGCAGCGCATCACCGCGCTCAACCTGTTTCTGAAAGACATTTACAACGAAGGGAAAATCCTCAACGACGGCACGGTCCCGCGCGAGCTCATCTACAGTTGTCGTCACTTCCGGCGCGAAATGCGCGGCCTGATCGTCCCGCGCGACATTTACGTGAATATCTGCGGCACCGATTTAGTTCGCCTCCCCGATGGCAGCTTCGCCGTACTCGAAGACAATCTTCGCGTTCCCAGCGGCGTCAGCTACATGCTGGCCAATCGCAAAGTCTTGAAGCGCGTTTTCCCCACCATGTTTCAGGATTATGGCGTTTGGCCCATCGATCATTATCCGCAAGCGCTGCTGGCCACGCTCCGCAGCATAGCGCCGGCGAACTGTCCGCTACGCAGCGATCCCACGGTCACGCTGCTGACTCCCGGTGTAGGCAACTCCGCCTATTTCGAGCACACATTTCTCGCGCAGCAGATGGGCATCGAACTTGTCGAGGGCCGCGACCTGCTGGTGCACAACAACGTCGTGTACATGCGCACCACTTCCGGCTTGCGCCGCGTCGACGTTATCTATCGCCGCGTGGACGACGACTTTGTGGATCCGCTGTGTTTCCGCCGTGATTCCATTCTCGGCGTCCCCGGCCTGTTCAATGCCTATCGCGCCGGCAACGTCACGCTGGCCAACGCCATCGGCACCGGCGTCGCTGACGACAAAGCCGTCTACGCCTACGTCCCGCAAATCATCCGCTACTATCTGGATCAGGATCCCATCCTGCCAAACGTGCAGACTTTCCTGATGACCAACGAGAAGCACCGCAAACACGTCCTCGATCGCCTTGAGACCATGGTCGTCAAAGCCGTTGGCGAATCCGGCGGTTACGGCATGCTCATCGGTCCGCACAGCAGCGCGCTGCAACGCGAAGCCTTCCGCGCCCGCATCCAGGCCGATCCACGCAACTACATCGCGCAGCCCACTCTCGCGCTTTCCTGCGCCCCTTGCCTGATCGACGGCGAAGTGGAATCTCGTCACATCGATCTGCGCCCCTACATTCTCTTCGGAGAAAAAGTCACCCTGGTTCCCGGCGGCCTCACCCGCGTCGCTTTGCCCAAGGGTTCCCTGGTGGTGAATTCCTCGCAAGGCGGCGGCAGCAAGGACACCTGGGTGCTGCGTGAAACCGGGAACGGCGAACTGCGCGGCGCCAAAGGCGCGGCCTTTGAAACCTTTGTGTCCTCCAAAGTTTCCCCCGCCGAAACTCCCGTCTGATCACATGCGACCGCCGCGAAATCTTTTCGTTCGCTCCTTCCAGCGCGGCGCCGGGATGCTTTCTCGTGTGGCCGACAATCTTTACTGGATGAGCCGTTACCTCGAGCGGGCGGAGCACACCGCGCGCCTCGTCGACGTGGAACTGCAGCTCTGGCTCGATCAAACTCCCGAAGCCGGGGCCGGCCGCTGGCGGTTTCTGCTGGAAGCATTGCGGACTCCCGCGCCGAGCGACACGGTAAATCCCGCCAGCCTGGTCAACACCCTGGTTTTCAGCCGCGCCAACCACTCTTCCATCGTCTCCTGCATTTCCATCGCGCGCGAAAATCTTCGCCACGTCCGCGAGCAATGCAGCTCCGAGATGTGGGAGCAGCTCAACCGTTTGTACCTCGAGGTCATTGACAATCAGCCCGGCGAATCCTGGATCCTCAAATCTCACGGTTTTTTCCGCGCGGTCCAGGAAGGCGCATTTCTTTTTCAGGGCATCACGGACTCCACCATGAGCCACGGGGAAGGCTGGCAATACATTCAGATCGGACGCTACGTGGAGCGCGCGGAAAGCATGGCCTCGCTCACCGGTACGCACTTTAAGCAAATGGCTCCGGACCAGACGGTCACGAGCAGCGAGTATCTCGCTTGGGTGGGACTGCTGCGCGGTTGTGGCGCGTTTGAAGCGTATTGCAAAGCCTACACCGCGGAAATCGTGCCGCTGCGCGCCGCGGAATTTCTACTGCTGAATTCCGATTTTCCCCATTCCATCCGCTTCTCCGTCGACCGCGTCAACGCCGCCCTGCATCTCCTTGGCGACCTCACCGAACGTCAGGCCAAGCTTCCCGTGCGCATCGCCGGCCGGCTGCGCGCCCAGCTCAGTTTCAGCCAGATCGAAGAAATTCTTGCCGGCGGCGCGTACGCTTATCTCGAAAATGTCCGCGCCGAATGCAGCGCCATCCATTCCGCACTGCACCAAATCTATTTCGATTATCCCGTAGAGTCAGAGATGGCCTCATGAACCGGTTCGACGAAATTTCGCCAGTTCGTGAATCTCCACTACCAATTCGCGAGTCTCCGTCCGCCAGGAAAAACCCGTCATCCCGAGCGCAGCGAGCGATCTGTATTTTTTCGATGCCACGCCGAAGCCTCACAAGGACGCCATGGCTTATTCCGTAAGACACATCACCCGCTTTGGCTACGACCCGCCGGTGCGCGAAAGCGTCATGGAAGTCCGCATGCAACCGCGCACGGACGCGCGCCAGCGCTGCATGACCTTCTCCCTCGGGGTGCTCCCGCAAGCCACCATCATGGTCTATCGCGATTTCTTCGGGAACGCCGTCCACCATTTCGACATTCCCGGCCGAACCAACGCCATTGAAGTGGAAGCCCAGGCTATCGTGGATATTCTTCCGCCTCACCCGGTTAGCCCGGGAGGAACCTGGGAAGATCTCGACGCGCAAGTCGCCAAGGGCGATTTCTGGGAAATGCTGCTGCCCAGCCATTTCGCCAAGCCCACCGATTTGCTGGAAGAATTAGCCGCCGAACTCCGGGTGGAACGCCGCGGCTCGCCGTACGAACTGCTCATCGAACTGAACGCCGCGGTCTACGATGCTTTCGACTACGTGCCCAACAGCACGGACGTCGACTCCCCGATCGACCTTTCGCTCGCAACGCGCGAAGGCGTCTGCCAGGACTTCGCGCACATCATGATTACCCTGGTGCGCCGCCTCCGCATTCCCTGCCGCTATGTCAGCGGCTATTTATTCCATCAGGACACCGACAAGGATCGTTCTCCCGCGGGCGCCACGCATGCCTGGGTCGAAGCCTATCTTGGTGAACCGGGCTGGGTCGCTTTCGATCCCACGAACAATTTGCTCGGAGGCGAACGCCACATCCGCGTGGCGCTGGGACGCGACTATGCCGACGTCCCGCCCACTCGCGGAGTCTTCAAAGGCAAACCCGAAAACGAATTAAGCGTGCTGGTAACGGTCTCATCGGTAGACACTCCCGAACCGGAAGAATTGCCTCCGGCCACGGTAATCCGTATGAAGCAATTCGGCCCCGCCGATCAAGCGGAATACGACCAGCAGCAACAACAGCAACAACAATAAATTCGCGGCCGAGTCTCCGCGCACTCCGTGTTCTCCGCGTTAAACTTTTTATCCTGTCTGAGTGAGCGCCTGCGTCACAAAAACGGGCCGCGGCGAATTTGGCGCGCCGGGAAATTCAGCAAACAAGGCGCGAACGGTCGAGGGTGAAGCCATTCAGGGGGCCGAGCACGGTTATCGCAATTCGTTCGGGCTGAAAAAAATCTCGGGCGATGATTTGCAGCTCTTCGCGGGTGACGGCTTCGATCCCGGCCAAAATTTCGTCCAGGGAATAGAAACGGCCGAAGTAAAGCTCCTGGCGGGCTAGGTTGGACATCCGCGAACTGGTGGACTCGAGAGAAAGCATCAGCGAACCTTTGAGATGGTTCTTGGACCGCAATAATTCTTCTTCGGTGACCAGCGATTCCTTCATGGAGCGAAACTCTTTAATGGTCAGGTCGATGACCTGGCCAATGGTCTCCTTGGCGGTGCCGGCGTAGACGGTGAGCATGCCCGCGTCGGAATAAGGCGTGAGCTCGCTGAAAACCGCGTATGCCAGGCCTTGCTTCTCGCGAATATTTTGAAACAGCCGGGAAGACATTCCTCCACCCAGCAAATTATTCAAGACCGCGGCGGCGAAGCGGCGTTCGTGGCCGAGCGGCAAGGAGGGAACGCCGATGCAGAGATGGACTTGCTCCAAATCCTTCTTGGTTTCGAGATGGATCGGCGCGCGGGTGTCCGGCGCGATGTGATGATCGCGCGTGCCGGAGGCTGGCAGCTGGCCGAATTCGCGCTGCACCAGTTCCAAGACTTTTTCGTGCGTAACATTGCCGGCGGCACTGATCACCAGATGATCCGGCGCAAACCAATTTTCAAATCGCGTTCGCAATCCTTCGCGATTGAATTTTTTTACCGTGTCGGGGGTGCCGAGAATCGGCCGCCCCAGCGCGTGTCCGGGCCAAAAATTACGCGTGAAAATTTCATGCAGCATGGACTCGGGATTGTCGAGATCCATTTTTATTTCTTCGAGGACGACTTGGCGTTCCTTCTTGACGTCTTCGGAATCGAATTTGGGGCGCAGTACCAGGTCGGCGATGACGTCGAAGGCGATGGACAGATGCTCGTCGAGGACCTTGGCGCTAAAACAGATCTGTTCTTTCGAGGTGAAGGCATCCAGCATGCCGCCGACGGAATCCATTTCGCGGGCGATGGCTTCGGCGGAGCGGCGCTCCGTACCTTTGAAGACCATGTGCTCCATGAAATGCGCCAAACCGTTTTCTTCGGGAATTTCGCGGCGGGAACCGTTGCGGATCCATACGCCGACGGAGACGGAGCGGACGTGAGACATCGTCTCGGTGATGACTACGAGTCCGTTGGGCAGAACGTGCTTTTGAATATCGCGAGGTTCTGTCGTCATGAAATGATTGTGACACACGGGCGCGTCAATTGCCACGCACGCGCACGTAAGGGTAAAACAGTTTAGTTACAACAGTTTAGCGTCGGGGTGCAGCTTGCCGTACTCGCTGGTGTAGAACAGCGGCACGTCGGCGTACGTGCCCTTTTCGCGATAATAAATCTCGCAAGTGTCGAACGGCCTGGAGTACACGTGGACGCTTACGGCGCGCTGCGCGTATTCGGCGCAATTCACGACTTCGTGGACGGGCTCAACGGGATTGACGTAGGCCGGATGCGCGGCGTCCATCTCGATGTGGTCCGTCGGGACCAGATCGCAGGTGCAACGCGCGGTCTCGCGATGTTCGACGCGATAATTTTGTACCCGCAGGCGGCCGACCGGCACGGCCATCCAGCAATTCTGGTCGCGATGATTGTGGATGCGGCTGGCTTGGCCGACTTCCCAGCAAACCGTCATGCATTCAAACAGCTCGTTCCTGAAAATTAGATTGCGCGTGTAGTTGCCTTTCGAGAAATAACAGTACTTTTGCAGAGAGGCGGGCGCTATTTGGCGCGTAAGGAGATAGTTGTGAACATTCGCGATGGTGAATTCGCGCGCGGGGATGGCGGCCAAATCCTGGATCCAGGCGGAGATGGCGAACTGTTCGGTGGCAAGTTGGTTGGTCATGGGAATTCCGCTCCGTGCGAGGACGACACCAATTATAACGCCGAACGGCAGGGGCGAGGAGTGTAAACCACGAGAAAAGCGCGAAATCTCTACTATTTTAGCGGTGTTTTGCCTTGCGCGGGCCGCCGAGGCGTATGCTGTAAAGGTTGCTTTGCTAGGGGCGAGAAATTGACCGAGTTGCTGGGTGCATCACTGACGGAACTGGAGGCGCTATGCGCGGCGATGGGAGAACCTCGTTACCGCGCGGGACAGATTTATCACGCGTTGTATGCGGAGCGGAAGACTTCCGTCGAGGCCATGAGCAATTTGCCGAAAGCTTTCCGCGAACGGCTGGCCGCGGAAACTCGCGTTACGCTGCCGGTGGTGAAGCAGCGATTTGTGTCCGTTGACGGCTCGGTGCGTTATCTGCTGGAGCTGACAGCCGGCGAAGAGCGGAAGGTGCGGGCGGCATCGGTCGAGGCCGTCTTTATGCCCAGCGACGGCCGGCAGACCATTTGTGTTTCGACGCAAGCGGGTTGCGCGGTGGATTGTCAGTTCTGTTTGACGGCTCAACTGGGATTGATTCGCAATCTGACGGCGGGAGAAATACTGGGGCAGATTTTGCTGCCGCTTGCGGATATGGCGGCAGCGAGAAGCGGCGCAGGCGAGCCGGCCGATGGAGGTCTGGCGGCGCAAACCAATGTGGTGCTGATGGGGCAAGGGGAGCCGCTGCTGAATTTTGACGCGGTGATGGGCGCCATGCGGATCGCGCTCGACCCACGGGGAATGAAAATTTCGCCCCGGCATGTGACGCTTTCGACCAGCGGAATCGTGCCGGGGATCGAACGTCTGGCGGCGGAAGAAGTGCGGCCGAAGCTGGCGGTTTCCTTGAACGCCTCCACCGACGAGCAGCGCGACGCACTGATGCCGATCAATCGGAAATATCCGTTGCGCGTGCTGTTGGAAGCGTGCAAGAAATTTCCGCGAGGCTCGCGAGAGTACGTCACCTTTGAATATGTGCTGCTCGGCGGGGTGAACGATTCGCCCGAGGATGCGCGGCGCGTGGCCAAAATGATGTCGGACCTGGGACGCGTGAAGGTGAATTTGATTCCCTGGAATCCGGGAGCGCTGCCGTACGCGGAGCCGACGGCCGAGCGCGTGAGTGAATTTCATCGGATTCTGCTGGAAAAAGGCGTTCCGGCGTTTACTAGATATTCGCGCGGACGCGATGTGATGGCCGCTTGCGGGCAGTTGGCGTTGACGGAGGGACAAGGCTCGCCGCTGCGAGTTCTCGAATAGGAGATTAGCGCGAGGAGGTTTCGGGAACCGGCGCAGGGAAGTGTTTGGAGAACCAGAAGGAATAGGGCGTTGGTCCGTAGACCCGGTAGTGCTGCAGGCGTTCGCGGCCCTCTTCCACCGTGGGGATGTGACCTGCCGGAACCCACCATAGACAGTAATGCGGCTGGTCCGCTTTTTCGAACCACTTCGCGCGATCGCGGAATACCTCTACATGCTTCGAGGTGTAGACATAGCCCTGCAGCGCTTCGAGCGATTCCCAAACGGACATATTGACGATCATAAAAGGATCGTCGTTATATGGGATATCGGTGGCATTGCCGGCATCCGACTGCAATCTCCAGATAAACCCGGGTGCGGCGTCGGCCAAGGCATTGATGGGTTCGAGTCGCGCGACGAAGCCGGCGACTCGTGGATCATCGATGGGAGCGACCAGCCTGCCGATATTGATTTGCGCCAGATGAAAAAGCATGGAAATGATTCTAAGAGCGAATGCCGGCGGCGGCAACTAAGCGGCCGGAACGCGCGCCCTGTTTGCGGTAACTAAAGAGCAGATCCGTGCGGCAGGCGGTGCAGAGATTGCTTACGAAGATGTTTTTTTCTTTTATGCCGGCGTCGCGGAGCTGCGATGCGTTGGCCTTGTGAAGGTCCAGCAAAACATTTTTGGGCGGCGGCTGATGACCGGGAGGCATCTGGTTGAGCCACTGGATGGGATTGGGTTCATCGCCGGTGCGAAATTCGTCGAAAAAATCTGGCGCATCGGCGAATTGCGAAAGAAAGTCCGCGCCGATTTCCGTGCCGACTTCATAGCAGCAGCCGCCAATCGCGGGACCGATGGCCGCGAAAATATCCACGGGCTTGCTGCCAAAATGCATGCGCATGTGGCCCACGGTCTTTGCCGCGATGCGGCGCAATGTTCCCCGCCATCCCGCGTGGATGGCGGCCACCGCTCGCCTTTTGGGATCGACCAGCAAGATGGGGACGCAATCGGCGGTTTGCACCGCGAGCAGCAAGCCGGGATGATTGGTCACCGCGGCATCGCCGTATTTGGGTTGCGCGGGGGCGGACTCGTACAGGCGCACCAGGTCTGAGTGACCCTGTTTTAGCGCGACCATGGACAATTTTTTTGCGCCCAGTGCGGATTGGAAGCGTTGGCGATTTTCCAGCACATTTTTGCGCGCATCCCAGTCCGTGAATCCCAGGTTGAGCACGTTTTCACCGCCAAGCGCGCTGACGCCGCCGGCGCGCGTGCTGAATCCGTGAATCAGCCAGGGAAATTCCCGGAAGGCGGGAACTTGCACGATACGCAGCCCCTGCACGGAGCGCTCCGCCCAATTATGCGGTGCGAGCGCGGCACCCGCTGCCGCTTTTTGCGCGCGTTTTCGTTGCACGATCTCCTGTATGGCCGTCGGGGGCATGCGGCTACCATTGTAAACGCACTCGGCAATCTCCTGAACCGCGCAGCGCAGTGCGCATTCGAGGTGGTCCATTGATTATCGGGATGGGAGTGGATTTGGCGGAAGTGCAACGAGTACGCGCGGCCATCGAGCGCCGCGGCCAGCGAATTTTGCTGCGGCTCTTTACGGCGAGGGAGCGTGCCTACTGCGAGCGTGCGCGGAACAGATATGAACGCTACGCCGGGCGCTTCGCGGCCAAAGAAGCGGCGATGAAAGCGTTGGGCACCGGCTGGCGCAGCGGCGTGCGCTGGGTGGATCTGGAAGTGGTGCGGCAGCCCGGCGGACGTCCCGTGATGATGCTGCACGGCGAGGCCAGGAAAATCGGCGAGCGGCTGGGCGTGAAGCACATTGCCATGACCATCACGCATACGGAGACGCAAGCGCTGGCGCAGGTGATTTTCGAGTCGTGACCAATCAACTGGCCGAACCAAACATTCGCAGAACTCGCCGTCGCCGCTTTACTCGACGGAAGCAGGACGTTACAATCGCGCATTTACTTTGGGCGACAGCATCAACATGAGCGTTAAACGACGGAATCCGGCGGCGCTGAATGATCCGAAAGTTTCCGTGATCATTCCCGTTTTCAACGAAAAAAATACCATTGACGAAATTTTGCGGCGCGTGCTGGAGACGGACATCCGCAAGGAAGTGATCGTCGTCGACGATTTTTCGACGGACGGCACGCGGCAGATGCTGGAAGCCATGGCCGCATTGCAGGAGCGAGGGCAAACATCGGCTCCGGCAAGCGACGGCGAGGACACCATTCCGCTGAAGGACTTGCGCTTCTTCTTTCAGGACGCCAATCGAGGCAAGTGCGCGGCGATGCGCCGGGGATTTGCGCAGGTGACCGGCGAGATCGTGCTGGTGCAAGACGCCGACCTCGAATACGACCCGAGAGATTACCCCAAATTGCTCGAACCGATTCTCGACGGCCGCGCGGATGTGGTCTACGGTTCGCGGTTCCTGGGCGGGCCGCAGCGCGTGCACTATTTTTGGCATTATGTGGCGAACAAAGCGCTCACGCTGCTTTCCGATATTTTTACCAATCTCAAGCTCACGGACATGGAGACCTGCTACAAGGTGATGCTGACTCCGGTGATCCGCGGCATCAACTTGAAATCCACGCGCTTCGGATTTGAGCCGGAAATTACCGCGAAAATCGCCAAGGGCCGCTGGCGCGTCTACGAAGTGCCCATCAGCTACGCCGGACGCACTTACGAAGAAGGGAAAAAGATCACTTGGAAAGACGGCGTAATGGCGCTGTGGTACATCGTGCGCTACACCTTAGCCGATTGAGGGATTGTAGGCGTTTCTTTCCGAGATTGCCGAAGAGAGCAAGGATTTGTTTAGAAGGCCGCGGTTACGCGTAGCCCTTGGGATGTTTTTGTTTCCAGGCCCACGCAGAGCCCACAATTTCTTCCAGCGAAGAGTGTTGCGCTTCCCAACCTAGAATATTTTTCAGCTTGTCTTTGCTGGCCACCAAAACGGCCGGATCGCCGGCGCGGCGCGGGCCGAGCTTGCGGGGGATTTTGTTTCCGGTGATGCGCTCGGCGGCATCGATAACCTCCAAAATCGAATAACCGCGGCTATTGCCCACATTAAAAGCCTCGCCGGACACGCGTTCGATATTTTCCAGGGCGCGCAAATGCGAATCCGCGATGTCGAAGATATGAATGTAGTCGCGCACGCAGGTGCCGTCCGGCGTCGGGTAATCGGCGCCAAACACGTCCACGGCAGGAATCGCGCCGCTAGCCGCGTCCAGAACTCGCGGAATCAGATGCGTCTCCGTGCGGTGGGCTTCGCCGCGTTCGGCGGATGCTCCCGCGGCATTGAAGTAACGCAGCGTGGCATAATCCAGCCCGGTGTAGGTGCGATAGTCCGCCAAGATTTGCTCGAAGACCAGCTTGCTCTTGCCGTACGGATTGATGGGCGCTTTGGGGTGATCCTCGGGAATGGGGACGATTTTTGGCTCGCCGTAGGTCGCCGCAGTCGAGGAAAAAATGAATTTCTTTACGCCGTGCCGCGTAACGGCATCCAAGAGATTGATGCCGCAAGCCACGTTGGCGGCGTAAAATGTGCTCGGTTCGCGCATGGACTTGGCCACCAGCGCCTCGGCAGCGAAGTGCATCACCGCATCAATTTTATTTTGCCGGAAAACCTCTTCGATGTGCGGCCGCACGGCCAAATCCACGTGACAAAAAACCGCCTCGGGCGGGACCGCGGCGCGATGGCCTTCGATCAGGCTGTCCAATGCCACGACGTTAAAACCGCGAGCCAGCAAAACTTCCGATACGATACTGCCGATGTAGCCTGCGGCTCCGGTAACGAGAATATTCAAGGCGCGATCTCCTGGGCAAGGTACGAACAGGCGTTCGTTAAACGCTATCAGGACGACGCAAGGTTGTCGCGTGGAAATTTGCGAAAGTTAATCAGACGCGGCGCTAGGCCTGGGCCATACGGCGCTGGAACGTGAGCAGAATCAGGTCCGCGCGCCGGCGCACGCCAAATTTGCTGAGAAGATTGGACACGTGGAATTTCACGGTGCGTTCCGCGATGTTCAGTTTGCTGGCGATTTCCTTGTTGGAAAGATTTTCGAGCAGCGAATCGAGCACTTCCTGCTCGCGGCGGCTCAGATTGGTGACCGTGTCGGTCTTGAGCCGGCGCCCCTGTCCGTTCAGGATGGAATCCACGAACCCGGAAAGCAGTTGCCGCGGCACCCAAAATCCGCCGCTGGCGACGAGCGGCAGAGCGCGAATCAATTGATCACGCGCTTCCACGTAGGTCAGCAAGCCCTTCACGCCCAGCCGCAACAACGAATAGCTGTTGGCGTCATTGTGCGCTTCCCCCACGACGATCAGCCGCGCCTCGGGAAAGCGCTCGAGAATATTGGCCAGCAGCGCTCCCGTCGCGGGCTTGGCGGCGTGCGCATCGATCACGTACACCTGGGCCTTCGGAATCTCCAGATTGCGCAGGTCGGGCGCCAGCACCGATTCCAGCTGCTTCGCCATCACTTTAAACTGCGCCTTGGCCAACAGGCGCTCGAACTCGCTCAGCACCACAGGGTGCGGCGACAGGATACAGACGTTTAATTTGACGGCAGTACGCTTAGTAGCCACGGTTGATTCAGCGTATTGAATCTGGCCCGAAGGGGCAAGAACGTTGGGAGCCAATGTTGTCGAGTTGCTACGTGCCATCTACGCTTCTTTTCTCCCCGGCACCCGCCGGAGCAGGATTTCAACGATTCGTTCGGCCGCATGCCCATCCCAGAGGGGTGGAATACGCCCGGCCTTGCTCTTTCCAGAGAGCACTTCCTGGGCCGCAGCCACGATTTTTGCGGGATCCGTGCCAACCAGTTGGTTAGTGCCCTGAGAAATGGTTATCGGACGTTCGGTGTTCTCCCGAAGCGTTAAGCAGGGAACGCCCAGGGCCGTGGTCTCTTCCTGGATACCCCCGGAATCGGTAAGTACCAGCGTGGCCTTGCTGAGGAGGCAGAGAAAGTCCAGATAGCCCACAGGGGGGATCACCCTGAGGTTGGGATGGTGTTGAATGCCGCTTTGCGTCAGGCGCTGCTGCGTGCGCGGGTGCGCCGGAAAAATCACCGGTATTTCCTGGGCCACGGCATTGATGGCACCCATCAGCTCGCTCAACTTTTCCGTGGAATCGACATTGGATGGGCGATGCAGGGTCAGCACCGCGAAGCGCTTCCAGGGATTGCCTCCGTGCGCGCCGTTTTTGAGGCTTAACTCTCCGCCGATAAGCGACTTTTGCGCCATGGGCAGGAAATGACGCAGGGAATCGATCATGACATTGCCCACAAAGAAGATCGCTTCCTTCGGCCGCCCTTCCCGGAGCAGGTGCTCCGCGGCATCCTCCTCCGTAATGAAAAGGTATTCGGCCAGAGCGTCTGTCAATATGCGGTTGATCTCTTCGGGCATGCCGCGGTCAAAGCTGCGCAGCCCAGCCTCTACGTGGGCTACGGGAATCCCGAGCTTCGCGGCGGCCAGCGAAACGGCGATGGTGGAGTTGACGTCGCCAACGACCAGAACAACGTCGGGCTTTTGTTCCAGCAAAACGGGTTCGATGCGTTTTAGTATCTCTGCCGTTTGCGTTGCGTGCGAACCGGAGCCCACTTCGAGGTTCACGTGCGGCGCGGGTATACCCATCTGGCGGAAAAAAATGTCGGAGAGTTTCTCGTCATAGTGCTGGCCGGTGTGGACCAGAATGGGCTCGATTTGCGGGTGGCGGCCCATTTCGCGCATCAGCGGGCCAATCTTTGGGAGATTGGGGCGCGCGCCCACGATATTGAGGATTTTGAGGTGCTGGGACATGGCGCTCCGGTACCGAGCCTCACACGAATTATAGCATCGGGGTTATTGTCGGCTGGCAAGCGCCTATCGCCGTTCGCGCTTAAAAAGCACTAGTTGGATGGAAGGCGCTTCGTTTCATGGAACAAAGCCGCGTAAAATAGCAGGTAGTCCAGGTTTTCGCCGTTTCCCCACCGGTGGCCGCCGTGGTCCGTCAGGCTGCTTTTCTGAGGCACATTCTGTGGACCATGTCCCGGACGCTGGGTGCGGGGCGGCGGACGCCTCCGAACCCGATGGAAAGGTCTGGCTAGCTGCACGAATGCGTGACTTCAGCGAATCCGCCAAGGCGCTGCATGCGCTCCTCGCCGAGCGCGTGCTGGTCCTCGATGGCGCCATGGGCACCATGCTGCAGCAGCGCGACTTGACGGCGGCGGATTTTGGCGGCGCGGCCCTCGAAGGCTGCAACGAAAATTTGGTGCGTTCCCGGCCGGACGTGGTTTTGGACATTCACCGCAAATATTTTGCCGCCGGTTCCGACATCGTTGAGACCGACAGCTTTGGCGGCGCGCCCATCGTGCTCGCGGAATATGGCTTGGCGCAGGACGCACACGAACTCAATCTTCTTGCGGCCAAACTGGCCCGTCAGGCCGCCGATGAATTCAGCACTTCGGCAAAACCGCGATTTGTTGCCGGGTCGGTGGGGCCCACCACGAAAGCGATCACCGTTACCGGTGGCGTTACCTTTGCGGGTTTGCGCGACGCATACTACGTGCAGGCCAAGGGCTTGGTGGAAGGCGGCGTGGATTTATTGCTCGTCGAGACTTGTCAGGACACGCGCAACATCAAGGCGGCGCTGCTGGCGATTCAGCAGTTGTCGCGCGAGATTGGCGCCGAAATCCCGGTGATTGTTTCCGTGACCATCGAACCGATGGGCTCGATGCTGGCGGGTCAAACGGTGGAAGCGATGTGGGCGTCGCTGCGGCACGCCAAGCCGCTGGCGTTTGGCATGAATTGCGCCACCGGTCCGGAGTTTATGACCGATCACATTCGCACGCTGAGCCAACTGAGCGCCCAGTACGTGTCCTGCTATCCAAACGCGGGTCTGCCGAATGAAGAAGGGAAATATCTGGAAACGCCCAGCACGCTGGCCGCGCAACTGGAGAAATTTGTCGATCATGGCTGGCTGAATATTGTCGGCGGCTGCTGCGGAACCACGGAAAAGCACATCCGCGTGATGGCGCAGATGGCGGAGGGCAAGAAACCGCGCACGTTGTCTCCGGAATCGCACCGCGCCATCTACTCCGGTATCGAAACCATCGAGGCCGATGACCAGACGCGGCCGCTGCTGGTCGGCGAGCGCACCAACGTGATTGGTTCGCGGCTCTTCAAAGGGCTGGTGGCCGAAGAAAAATGGGAAGAAGCCAGCGAAATTGCGCGCCGGCAGGTGCGCGGCGGCGCGCACATCGTGGACGTCTGCCTGCAAAGTACCGAGCGCGATGAGAAAGCGGACATCGAGCCGTTTTACGAAAAACTAATCCGCAAGATAAAAGCCCCGGTGATGATCGACACCACCGACCCGACGGCCGTGGAGATGGCGCTGACGTATTGCCAGGGCAAGTCGATCATCAATTCCATCAACCTGGAAGATGGCGAGGAAAAATTTGAACGCATTGTGCCGCTAGCGCACACCTACGGCGCCGCTGTCGTGGTCGGCTGTATCGATGAGGACAAGTTGCAGGCCCAGGCGTTCACACGCGAGCGCAAGCTGGCCATCGCGCAACGCTCCTACAAATTGCTGACGGAAAAATACGGCCTCGGCCCCGAAGACATTATTTTCGATCCGCTGGTCTTTCCCTGCGCCACGGGCGATGAAAACTATATTGGCGGCGCGGTCGAAACCGTCGAAGGCATCCGCCTGATCAAGCAGGCCTTGCCGCAGGTACGCACCATCCTGGGAATTTCCAACGTATCGTTCGGTCTGCCGGCGGGCGCGCGCGAGGTGGTGAATTCGGTTTTTCTGTACTACTGCACGAAGGCTGGACTGGACCTGGCGATCGTGAACACCGAGAAACTGGAGCGCTTCGCTTCGATTCCGCCGCACGAGCGCGCGCTTGCGGAGAATTTGCTCTTCTCTCACCCGCCCAAAGACGTTCCCGCGCAGCATTCCAACGCGGAGCTGCTCAGCAACGCTCCGGCGGACTGGCGCGAGCAGAAAAAAGAGCAGCGCGCGGCCATCAACCAATACTACATTCAGGCCATCACCGAGCATTTCCGCACGGCCACCAAAAAGGAAAAAGTTCGCGCCGAAGATTTGCCCATCGATGAACGTCTCGCTAACTACATCATCGAGGGCACGCGCGACGGACTCATCGGCGACCTGGAACGCAAACGCGCGGAAGGCGCGGCCCCGCTGGATATCGTGAACGGTCCGCTGATGAGCGGCATGGCCGAAGTCGGGCGCCTGTTCAACGCCAACGAATTGATCGTCGCCGAAGTGCTGCAATCCGCCGAAGCCATGAAGGCCGCGGTCGGCCATCTCGAACAGTTCATGGAGAAGGCCGACACCGCGAAGCGCGGGAAAGTCGTGCTCGCCACGGTGAAGGGCGACGTGCACGATATCGGCAAAAATCTCGTCGAAATTATTTTGAAAAATAACGGCTACGACGTTGTGAACCTCGGTATCAAGGTGCCTCCGGAGGATTTGATCAAGGCGTACGGCCTGCACAAGCCCGATGCCATCGGACTTTCCGGATTGCTGGTAAAGAGCGCCCAGCAGATGGTCATCACTGCCAACGATCTGAAAGACGCGGGGATTGAGATCCCCCTGCTGGTGGGCGGCGCGGCGCTTTCCGCGAAGTTCACGCAAACAAAGATCGCGCCAAGTTATGGCAAAGCGGTCTGCTACGCGAAAGACGCCATGACCGGTCTGCGCCTGATGAACGAACTGATGGATCCGGCCACCCGCGAAACAGTCGTGCAGGCGCACACCGCGCACGACAATGGCGTGGAAATTGTCACCACCGTGCGCGTCGCTGCCGGACCGGCCGTCACCCATTCGCCGAAAGTGCGAACGGATCTGCCTATCCCGGCGGTGCAGTCTCTTGCACGCAAAGCCCGCCTGGTGCCGGACTTGCGCGAACTGTGGACGTACGTCAATCCATTCATGCTCTACGGGCGGCACCTCGGCTTTCGCGGCGATTTTGAAAAACGTTTTGCCGAGCGCGACGCAAAAGCCGTCGAGCTATACGAGAGCATGGAGGAAGTAAAAAACGAAGCCGCGCAGTTCATGAAAGTGCGTGCGGTTTGGCAATTTTTTGAGGCCGAAGCGCGCGACGGAGAAATTTCGCTGTTCGCTCCGGGTGCAGCGGAAGCGCTACACACGTTCCGCTTCCCACGCCAGCGGCAAGGCGATTTTCTCTGCCTGAGCGATTACATTTTGCCCGCGCGCGAGAGCAACGGTAAACGCGAACGCGATCATCTGGCCATGTTCGTCGTCAGCGCCGGTGAAGGCATCCGCGATCGCGCGGAAAAGGCCAAAAACGAAGGTTACTATTTCAAATCTCACGGCTTGCAGGCCTTGGCCATCGAAACCGCCGAAGCCTGCGCCGAATGGCTGCACCGCCGCATTCGTGAAGATTGGGGTTTTCCCGATCCCCCGGAAATGACCATGCCGCAGCGTTTCACGTCGCGCTATCGCGGTAAGCGTTACAGCTTTGGCTACCCCGCCTGTCCGAACCTCGAAGATCAAGCCGGGATGTGGAAGCTGCTGCGCCCCGAGGAGATCGGCGTGCTTCTGACCGAGGGTTTCATGATGGATCCGGAAGCCAGCGTCAGCGCGCTGGCGTTCCAGCATCCGGACTGCACCTATTTTTCCGTGGGCGAGGCGTCCGAAGGCCAATAAGTCAAAATCATCATCAGACTGAAATGGTGCCTCTGCAAAAACCTGTCAGAACCGCCACGCAGGCCTTGGGTCCGGTTGGTGCCAAATGCCCACCACGCCTTTGCTGGCGGGCCCCTGTTTAAGTCGAGCGAGGGACAAGTTTTTGCCACTTGGTGGAACAAAATGCGGACTAGAGCGCGAAGCCAAACCCACAATCAGCTTCCGGAAGTACCGCTAACTAACAGAATGTAATAGTGTTAGACTATATCCCCGTCGCTGCACGCAGCGAGGGCTTACCTGGTGACCGAGTTGCAGTCTTCAGCGGGAAGGCAGCGGTACGGAATTGTCTCGGAAAGGCGCGCGCCGCTCCATTTTTTGTTCATGAACACGCAAATCAATTCGTTAGTGGAATTGCCTGCGGAGCCGGGCTTCGTGTTCGGCCAAGGCCCGGCGATGCGCTCACTCAATGCCATGGTGGCAGACATCGCGTCCACCGATATTTCTGTTTTGCTTATTGGCGAGAGCGGAACCGGAAAAGAGGCGTACGCCAAGCTGATTCATCGCGCGTCCGAGGCGTGCGAGACGTCGCGGAACCCGGCCGAAACACGCCGGCGCGATTTGCTGGAAACGCCGCTCAAAAAAATCAACTGCGCCACCCACGACGCGGTAAGTTTCTTATCCCAAGTGCGGGAGCGTTTGAGCCAGGAGTCTGCCGGCGACACCGCCGCTTGCCTGTTTCTAGACGGCATTGAGGCCCTCGAACTGGGCTCCCAACGGGTGCTGGCATCGATGTTGCCAGACGGTGAACCGGAATTCAGCCGCACGCGGAAGCTCCGCTTGATCTGCTCGACGTCCGTCAACCTCGAAAATGCCATCGCCGCGGGACGCTTTCGCGGAGAGCTATATTTTCGCATTAACGGCGTGAGTCTGCGGTTGCCGCCGCTACGGGAACGCAAAGAAGATATTCCCGCGCTGGTGCAATATTTTCTGGCCAAGTACTCGAACAGGTCGAAAGCGGCTCCGGTATTGAACAGCGAAGCCATGGAATTACTCATGTCCCATGACTGGCCGGGAAATATCCGGGAACTCGAAAATATCGTGAAGAAGATGGTGGCGTTCGCGGACACAAAAGTGGCGCTGAACGAACTTCGTATTGCGCCGCAGACGGTGCGTCGCCTGGAAACTGCGGAGCCAAGATTCTCTTCGCTGAAAGTGGCGGCGCGGGCGGCGTCGCGGCGCACGGAGAGGGAATTGATCTTGAAGGCGCTGGAGCGCACGCATTGGAACAGAAAGCGCGCGGCGCAAGAATTACAGATCAGCTACAAATCATTGCTGTATAAGATTAAGCAGATTGAGGTACCCGGCCCCGGCTCGGAAGAGCTCTAGACGTCCCTATAAATGCCCTTTAAGCGGAGGATGCAATGGGTATAGCGACAAATCTGGTATTAGCGGCCCTCGTGATGGTTGGCCCCTCGTGGAACCAGGACGCGCCGAAGCCGGCGGGAAACGACGCGGCTGCGAAGCCGTCCGCTGCGAACGGCGTCAGCGAAGAAGAATACAAGATCGGTGCGCAGGACGTGCTGCGCATCGACGTTTGGAAAGAGACGGAACTTACGCGCACGGTTCCGGTACGTCCCGATGGAAAAATTTCGCTGCCGTTGGTGAACGATGTGCAGGCCGCCGGACTTACGCCGTCGCAGCTTGCCGCCGTGCTCACGGAAGGTCTCAAGAAATTTATAAACGCGCCGCAGGTTACCGTCACGGTGAGCGAGATCAACAGCCGCCGCGTGTACGTCACGGGAGAAGTGGCGCACGCCGGCGCTTTCCCTTTGCTGCCCAATATGACGGTGCTTCAGGCCCTTTCGAGCAGCGGCGGCTTTACGCAGTTTGCCAGAACGAAAAATATCTATGTGCTGCGCAACGAAGACGGCAAACAGGTGAAACACCCGTTTAATTACAAGGAAGTGCTGGCCGGACGCAGCCAGGAACAGAATATCCAGCTACTGCCAGGCGATGTGATCGTGGTTCCCTGAGAGCGGATGCCTGGCGATTCAGCGAGAGATTATGACTAAACGTTGGACGACATTTCTGGCTGGTTGGGCGACGGTGACGTTATTTTTGTGCTTTCCGCTGGTAACGCGCGCACAAGATCAACCCCCCGATGAAGCCCCGAAGCCCGCGGCGCGCGCGTATCCGCCGCTCGATACCACCGGGGACGAGACGCCCGCACCCGACACGCTTTTGCCGGATATGCAGCCGCTGACCGGAGTGCAAAATCCTACACTCGGCCGCGTCGAAAGTCCGCATAGCTATTGGGTGCCGGGAGTTCAATATTCCAACACGATTCAAAGCAACTATCCCGGCGCGGGAAATTCCGGCTGGACGATCACCAATTACGTGGCCGCCAATGTCAACCTGCTGGAGTCCTGGCGCGCGTCGCAATTGGCGGTGAACTACTCGGGAGGCGGGGATTTCTCCACGGATAAGACCCTGGGCAATGGTTTCTTCCAAGAGCTCGGCGCCAGCCAGAGCTTTCAATGGGCGCGCTGGCAATTGGCATTTTTCGATCAATTCTCCTATTTGCCGCAATCGGAGTTCGGATTCGGTGGCGGCACGGGTCTGGGACTGCCGGGAGGCGGAATTACCTCCGGCATACCGCCGAGCGGGGTCGCTGGCAATTTGCAGTCTCTGTTTACGGCGATTGGTCCGCAATACGACAATAACTTTGTCGCTCAAGCCGTTTATCAGCTAAGCCCCCGCGCATCGGTGAACGTGTCCGGATCCTACGGCATCCTGCGGTTTGTGGATGCGGGAAATATTGACAGTGATAGCGACGGAGGAAGCGCCGGCTTCAATTATCAGCTCACCAAAGAAGATACCATCGGCGTTGTCTACCACTACAGTCACCTTACCTACCTCGATTTGCCGCAGGCCATCGGCGACAACGTGATCAACATCGTGTATGGGAAGAAAATTACCGGGCGCCTGGCTCTCAGGGTTTTCGGCGGCCCGGACATCACGACCTTCAGCGTGCCCATTGGCGGCGTTACCAGGCAGGTCACGGGCTCGGGGGGCGCGGACCTGGCCTACGCATTGCCGCGCGGCAGCCTGTCGCTGGACTACAACCATGGCGTTACGGGAGGCAGCGGGGTGCTGGAGGGCGCGGAAACCGACGAGGTTTCCGGGGGTGTTTCGCATAGGTTCACTCGCGTGTGGTCGGCGCAAGCGCATATTGGCTTCGCGCGAAATCGCTCCATCGTAAATACTGCCGGACAAGCTTCCTATGACTCGGTATACGTGGGCGGCGGAATCAGCCGGCCCCTCGGACCGAATGCGGTTTTCTCGCTGGCGTATACGGCGAACATTCAAACGACCAGTGCCGCGGCGGGCAACACGAGCTATACGCAACACCAGATCACCATGAATTTCCAATGGCACACGCGGCCATTGGTGCTCAGATAGCAGGAGTGAAAAAAAGCGGAGAAAGAAGAACCTTCCGCCACAGACTGTAAGAGCCGGTGTATCTGCAGCAAAGGCGCGCGGAGATTTCAGGTACCCAGAGACCATGTACAAGAGCTTTTTCGGACTGAAAGAAAACCCGTTCAACGTCAACCCGGATCCCCGGTTTCTGTTTCTCACCCAACAGATCGAGGAAGCTCTGGCGGGGCTGATGTACGGCGTGCAAACCCGGAAGGGTTTTATCACGCTAACCGGGGAAGTGGGCACGGGCAAGACCACGCTCATTAATCGGCTGCTGGACTGGCTGCACCAACAGGGCGTGCGCACCGCTTTTCTTTTCAACTCGCGGATGAACTCGAATCACTTGTTCGATTTTATTCTCGCGGAATTTGAAATTGTGTGCGAATCGCGCACCAAGAGCCAGCAACTGATGAAATTGAATTCGTGGCTGTTGGAGCGCTACCGCGCGGGAGAGACCGCGGTGGTCATCGTGGACGAAGCGCAGAACCTGAGCTACCCGGTGCTGGAAGAGATCCGGCTGCTGACCAACCTCGAGACTTCCACGGATAAATTGCTGCAGATTGTGCTATCCGGACAGCCGGAGCTGGAAGAAAAGCTGAAGCTGCCGCAACTGCGCCAGTTGCGGCAGCGCATTACCCTGCGATGCAAGACCGCGCCGCTGACCACGGAACAAACGGCCAGCTACATCTCAGAAAGATTGCGCATCGCGGGAGCCACGGGCGAGGCCATCTTCAGCAAGGACGCGGTGGAAACGATCCATTTGTATTCCCTGGGGATTCCCCGCGTGGTGAATTTGCTTTGCGAACACGCGCTGGTGAATTCTTTTGTCGAGCAGCAAAAAGTGGTGAGCCCCAAAGTAATCGAAGATGTGGCGCGCGAATTTCAACTGGACGAGGTCGAGCCGGTGGCGCCCGCGGGCAGCACGCGTCCCGATGCCGACGTATACAATTCGGAATCCTTTCTGCAGAACCTGGGCGAGGCGCTTTCGCGTTTCCGAGCGAATCCGCCGGCCACCACCACTCGCGAAAGAAAATAGCGGCGCAGTTTTGGATGCCGGTGACGCGAACGTTTGGGGCGCTGAGAACGAGGCGCCGAGAATGGCGCGGCGCCAATCGCCAGTCGCCTGCTGGAGCAGTAGAGACCTGTAAAACCCGCGGTAGCGGGTCTCGGAATGAACTGAGACGCTATCGTGTGACGGGAGAAGCGAGATGCGTTATTTAGTAACCGGTGGCGCCGGATTCATCGGTTCTAACGTGGTGGATGAACTGTTGCGGCGTGGCGCGGCGGTTGCCGTGCTGGACGATCTTTCCGCCGGCAAGGAATCCAACCTGTCCGCGGTGCGCGACAAAATCAATTTTCATTTCGGCAGCATCACGGATCTCGAAACGGTGCGCAAGGCCTGCGCTGGGGCGGATTTCGTGATCCATCTGGCGGCGCGCACGTCCGTGCCCCGCTCGGTGCAGGATCCGATCGAATCGAATCGGGTGAATATCGACGGCACGCTGAACGTGTTGGTCGCCGCGCGAGACGCCAAAGTGCGCCGCGTGGTGTACGCCGCGTCATCTTCGGCATACGGCGAGACGCCAACGTTGCCGAAAGTAGAGAGCATGCAGCCGGCGCCCATCTCGCCCTACGGCGTGACGAAATATGTGGGCGAATTGTACGCGCAAGTATTCGGCCGCGTATATGGACTGGAAAACGCGTGCGTGCGGTACTTCAACGTGTTCGGCCCGCGGCAGGATCCCACGTCGCAGTATTCCGGCGTGCTGTCGCGTTTCATGCTGGCGGTGCTCGAGGGGCAGACGCCGGTGATTTATGGCGACGGCGAGCAGTCGCGGGATTTCACGTTTGTCGCGAATGTCGTGGATGAAACGCTGCGGGCTTGCGAGGCCGCGAATGCTTCCGGCATGGTGTTCAATGGCGGCACGGGGGCGCGCATCACACTGAATCAAGTGTTGCAGGACCTGGGACAAATCACCGGAAAGCAAATAACGGCGAAGTATGATCCTCCGCGCAACGGCGATATTCGGGACTCACAAGCGGATATCACGCTGGCGCGAAAAGTACTGGGATACCAGCCCGAAGTGCTCTTCGCAGAGGGCTTGCGGCGAACGTGGGAGTGGTACAAAGAGAATTACGGAAAGAGATAGCGCGCGCGGGAATAAGTTTCGTCCGCCGGGGACCTGAAATGCCGGACAGCCGTTCCTCAAAAGCTAGAGCCCGAGTGGACAGTACCGCGTTTACGGCGTGTGTAAAGCCGAGCCATGCGGCTGTATGGTCATCCTCAGGCAGATGATCCCTTCCCCCAAGCGGTTCTGGTCGACGACAAAACTTCGCGTGATTTGCCTGAGTATGTGGCTGGCCATACTCATGGCGACGTTGTGGCCATTCGATCCGCTTCCGAGCAATGAGGTGAACTGGCTGCCGGGAACAAATGGTGTTCACTTCGGCCGGCACGGAATCGTAACCAGCGCCGGAGCTTTCCGCCGAGAAGCGGCGAGGGATACACAATCCAGCAGTGTGGAAATATTGTTGCGTGCCGGCACCGAGACGGAGGTGCATACGTTCCTTGGCTTCTACGCGCCAGGCGACCTGCTGCCGTTTGAATTGCGGCAATATGGCGACGGACTGTTGATCTTTCGGCGGTCTCGCGATGGGCAAAATCGTGTGAACAGCGCGGAGATCGACGTCGAGCACGTTTTCCATCACGGGCAATTTACGATGATCGCCATCACATCCGGCGCGCGAGGCACGGAAGTATATCTCAACGGAGAGCTCGCCCAGACTGCGCCGGGCTACCATATTTTCCCAAGCAATTTTTCCGGGCAGCTGCTTTTGGGCGCGGCGCCGATCAACTACGATGCATGGTCCGGAGACGTGCGGGAGTTGGCGTTTTACTCGCGCGAACTGAGCGCTGCACAGGTACGACAACATTTCTCCGAAGCGTCGCGGACCGTGACACAGATTGCGGACACTTCCGAAAATACGCTGGCGGAATATCTCTTCAACGAAGGCGCGGGAACAATCGTTCACGATCGGATTTCCAGCGGTCCGAACCTGGAGATTGCGAAACACTTTCAGGTTCCGTACAAATGGTTTCTGGCGCCGCCGTGGAAGGAGATTACGCCTCTGTGGATTTATGTGGATGATATCGTTCGCAACGTCGTGGGATTCGTGCCATTGGGAATGTTGCTCTATCTTTACCTGCTGAGGGTGCATGGGAAAAGACGGGCAATCCTGGAAGCGATTGTGCTAGGAGGATTGACCAGCCTGGGAATTGAGATTTTGCAGTGGTTCATTCCGCAGCGCGACTCCGGCATAACAGATATCATCACCAACACATCCGGAACGGGTCTGGGGGTCTTACTCTTGCAACCCAGGCCAATCAGGGTAATGCTGGAAACGCTGGGCGTAATGTCGACGCCGCGGGACGCCGCGTCTTGCGAGCATGGAGACGTTGATGCGGCCTAGGGATCGCATGCTGATCCCGTGCCGACGAGCCTGCTCCCTGTGCCGATGAGCTGCCAAACCAAGCGACGAATGGCCATGCCAAGCTCCGCCAAGCGAACGGCGGAGTTGCGGCTTGCGTATACGTGCGCGCGTCGCGTAGCGCACCAGAGCGTGCGGGTGACGCATGGCTGAGCACGAAGCTATGGCTAGCGACGCACCGGAAATCAGCGTGTTGATCGCCACCTACAACGACTGGGGGCCGTTGAACGAGTGCTTGCGTTCGCTTGGGGAGCAGAACGGCGCGCCCCGTTTTGAGGTTGTGGTGGTGGACGATGGCAGCCGCGAGCCGGCTCCGGAATATGTTCGCGCATGGACGCGGAATTATCCGCTGACGGTACTGCGGCAGGGGCATGCCGGCATCTCCGCGGCGCGCAATCGCGGGACGCAGAGCGCGCGGGGTGCAACGCTGGTGTTCGTGGACGCCGACTGCAAACTACACAAAGATTGCCTGGCGGCGCTGGCCGCGGCGATCGCGGAGCGGCCGCAACAAAGCTATTTTCAGCTGCGCTTGATTGGCGATGGCACGCGCCTGGTGGGACGCGCGGAGGACTTGCGGCTGGCCATCACGCAACGCAACATGTTGCAGCCGGACGGGTTCATCCGCTACTTGAACACGGCGGGCTTCGCAATGCGCCGGGCCACGGCGGAAAGCCTCGGCGGCGTATTCGATCCCGCGGCGCTGCGCGCGGAAGATACGCTGTTCCTGGCCCAGCTAATGCAACGCGGAGAACTTCCCTGGTTCGTCGCCAACGCCGTGGTGCAGCATGCCATTCCACTGCGATTGTTGCAGTGCTTCTTAAAAGACATTCGCTCTGCGTACCTGGAGGCCAGCACCTATGACGTGATCGCCGCGATGGGCGTGAAATTTCGCATGACACAGCGCGAGCGGGTGAGCATGCTGCGGTCGATGTGGAAGGCTTCGGCGCAGCGCTCGATCGGCCGGCCGGCCTGCTTCGTATTGTTGACGCGACAAACGCTGCGGGTGGTGATCTTACTGCTGGCGGACATTTCCGGGATGCGATTTCATCCGCGGATGGCGGCGAAACGCTATCGCGGCGTGTAATGGGAACTCTTATATCGGGGGTACCCCATAAAGATTCTTCTAAGTGCACATTCTATGGGCGTTTAAGTCCTCTATTTTGATACGCGTTCGCAGGCGTTGATTTTGAATGGGTTAGCTTATCTTTTCAGACGCAATTTCTGCGTGCTCCGCTGTGTCGGCTTAAAACGCGGCCGAGTGGAACCGGTTGCGGGCGAATGAAATTGGGGAAGGTATGCGTATGAGGGATTGCCGGGAATTTTACATCGGCGGGAAATGGGTGGCGCCGGCGCGTCCGCGCGATTTTGGGGTGATCAGTCCGGCCACGGAAGAGGAGATTGCGACGATCTCGCTGGGAAGCGCGACGGACGTGGACCGCGCGGTGGCGACGGCGGCCGAGGCGTTTGAGTCGTACGCGGAAAGCAGCGTCGAAGACCGGTTGGAATTACTGCGAAGAATTATCGAGATTTATCAATCGCGCCTGGAAGCGATGGCGGAGGCCATTTCCGAGGAAATGGGGGCGCCAATGTGGCTGGCGAGGGGAGCGCAGGCTCCGGCGGGGCTTGCGCACTTTGTGGAGACAGTGAAGGTCCTGGAGCATTTCCAATTTGAGGAGTTGCGGGGCACAACGCTGCTGCGAAAAGAACCGGTGGGGGTATGCGGATTGATTACCCCGTGGAACTGGCCGATGAACCAAATTTGCTGCAAGGTCGCTCCGGCGCTGGCGGCGAGGTGCACGATGGTGCTGAAACCGAGCGAAATTGCTCCGTTCTCGGCGAATCTGTTTACGCAGATTTTGCACGACGCGGGAGTGCCGGCAGGAGTTTTTAATTTGGTGCATGGAGATGGCCCGACGGTGGGGGCAGCGATTTCCGTGCATCCCGGGATCGCGATGGTTTCGTTTACAGGTTCGACGAGGGCGGGGGCAGCGGTGGCGGCCGCCGCGGCGCCCACGGTGAAACGCGTAACGCAGGAGCTCGGCGGCAAATCGGCGAACATCATTCTGGAGGATGCGGATTTGGATCACGCGGTGAAAGAAGGCGTGCAGGCCTGCTTTCGGAATGCCGGTCAATCGTGCGATGCACCGACGCGAATGCTGGTGCCGCGCGGGAAGATGCAACAGGCCGCGGCGGCGGCCAAGGAAGCGGCGCAGGCTACCAGGGTGGCTACGAACGCGGCCGAAGCGGAAGCAAAGGGCAGTATCGGACCGGTGGTTAGCCGAGCACAGTTTGACAAGGTGCAGAGGATGATTGAGGCGGGGATTGCGGAGGGAGCCACGTTGGTTGCGGGTGGGGTAGGGCGGCCTGAGGGCATAAAGAAGGGATATTTTGTGAAGCCGACGGTGTTTGCGCAGGTACGCAACGAGATGAGGATCGCGCGCGAAGAGATTTTTGGGCCAGTGCTGTGCATCATTCCCTATGAAGATGAAGATGACGCGGTGCGCATTGCGAATGACACGGTTTATGGGCTTTCCGGATATGTGACGAGCGGCAGCGTGGAGCGGGCGCGGCGTGTGGCGCGGCGAATTCGCGCGGGCAATGTTCATGTGAATGGCGCGCGGATTGATTTCGCAGGGTGCTTTGGCGGGTATAAGCAGTCGGGCAATGGGCGCGAGTGGAGTAAGGCGGGGCTCGAAGAGTTTTTGGAGTTGAAGGCCATTTTTGGTTACGAGGCGGGGAAGAAATAACAGACCGACGATTTAGTGAGATTGCGTGCGGAGATCCTCAAAAAACGGATAGGCACTATGCATGGTGCCCCTACAGAGAAGAATCCCAGTCGAAAAGGCGAAGGTGCCAGTCTTGGCCCTGGCCGACCACCGCGGCGCTATAATTCGGAGCGGGAGAAAGGGAACGTAGCTTCCAATTCGGGCTGTCCGGGCTTTCGAGAGTTTCCGGACGCGACGGGGTTAGAGAAACCGTGAAGCTCGACAGCGGAATTTGCAGGCCGTCACCCAACGCTTTGATATAGGCCTCTTTGCGGGTCCAGCAGAGGAAAAATGCCTCGGCGCGAGCGGCCAGAGGCAGCGATTGAAGCTCGACCACTTCGCGGGGCGCGAAATAGCGTACGGCGATTTCTTCGCTGGCAATATCGCGGCGGACGAATTCCACGTCGACCCCAAGCTCGCGTCCCAGCGAGAAAGCTAGCAATGACAAGTCATGAGAATGAGAAATATTGAAGACCAGCGGAGGATCCGCCGGCTGTAAAATCAGGTAGGGTTTGCCGCGCGGATGATAAGCGAATTCGAGCGCGGCCGGGGAACTCTTTAAATAGCTGGCCAGCAACTGACGCAAAATTCCTCGCGCTACGACAAAGTGATGGCGATCCCGCGGAAAGAGGAAACGGTCGGCGCGAGCGATTTCTTCGGGAGCGAGGGTGGTTTCGAGCCGCTGGCTTATGATTTCGCTGCAATCGAGGCGTGCCCGCCAGACGTGAATCTCGCGCGGGGTGATGGCGAAAGGCGCGAGGCTGGCGGACCATTGGTCCGGGGACGACATGACGGAATTCTAATGCATGTGACGGTGACGAAGGTGAAGTGATATAAGACTTGGCAGAGCGAAAATCGACAAAAAGGCGAACAAGCCGGGCCGCAGCGCCGGTGGACAAAGGTGCGGGTTAAATGAACAGAACTTCTCACGAATGCGACCAATGAGAAAGCCTGCGGAAGTGGTATAGGATAAACCCTGTATTGAGAAGCAGTTGCAGGGGTGTATATTGGCCTCGGAATTGCACCATGGAGCAGGATTGAGACGGATGGTGGGTATTTCGGCGCTGTTGCTGTGGCTTTTCGAGGCGCCAGGTAGCTGAAAATCGGGGCCTTGGGACCCCGCAAATGAAGCAGCAACTCCAATCAGCGTGGGCTAGCCACGGTAGCGTGCCGATGAGCAAGGCCTGCGCGCCTACAATTGCGGCCGGCAAGGACACCACCACGCAGCAACTTAAGCGCGTCTGGCAGGAACTGCTGGGCGTCGAGTCCGTGGGCGTGCACCAGAACTATTTCGATCTGGGCGGGGATTCCTCTCTCGCGGTGCAGTTATTTGCGCGCATCGAAAAACTTTTTCGTGTGAAATTGCCGCTGGCGACCCTGTTTGAAGCGCCCACGATCGAAGAGCTGGCGCGCGTTGTGCAGCAGGAGGCCGGCGCGACGGAGGCGTCCGGATGGTCGCCGCTGGTGCCGATCCAGGCAAACGGCACGCGACCGGTATTCTTCTGCATTCACGGCGCGGGCGGCAACGTGCTGATCTATCGCGAACTGGCGAAGTATATGGGTTCCGAGCAGCCTTTTTATGGCGTGCAGGCGCAGGGGCTGGATGGTAGCCGCGCACCGCTGAAAACCATCGAAGAGATGGCCGCGTTATATGTAAGAGAGATTCGGAGGGTTCAGCCGCACGGCCCGTATTATATCGGCGGCTACTGCATGGGGGGGACGCTGGCGTACGAGGTTTCGCGGCAATTGCAAGTGGCCGGGGAAGACATTGCGCTGCTGGCGCTGTTTGACACGATGGACTGGTCGAAAATGCGGCTGCCATTTTTTTGGGCCAAGGCCTATCACGAGCTGGAGCGGCTCTTCTTTCACGCGGCCAATTTTTTCCGGCTGGATAGCGATGGCCGAGGGAAATTTTTTGAACAGAAAGTGGAAGCACTGCGCAACCGGCTGCCGGTATGGCGCGGAATGCTGCTATCGCGGTTTGCAAAACGCAAAAAACCGGCCGATGCCCAGTCGATGGTGCTGGGACAAATCTGGCAGACGAATGACCTTGCTTGCGTGAATTACCGGCCACAACCTTTTGCGGGCGTGGTCACGGATTTCCGTCCTATGAAGCAGTACAAGATGTTTCAGCGGCCGGACGTGAAATTTGGGCGGCTGGCGCAAGGCGGCGAGCAGGTGGTGGTGCTGCCGGTGTATCCCGCGGGAATGCTGGTCGAGCCGTTTGTGAAGCACCTGGCGGAAGCGCTGAAGAAATCCATCGATCAGGCGGCCGCCGCGAAGATCTGAGCGAGATGGAGCAGTTGCAAGAGCGCGGCCGCGAATTCCAAAAACACTAGCTGAGGGAGCAGTGGCATGGCAGCGGCGAATTGGTCGAGGACTTGGACGTTTTTCGAGGACCAATGGCGCGAAGGCAACGTGCCGATCATGGGCGTGCGGACGCATGCGGCGTGGCTTTGTTCGATTGTGTTTGACGGCGCGCGAGCGTTTGAAGGGGTCACGCCGGATTTGGACCTGCACTGCGCGCGGGTGAATGATTCCGCAAAAAAACTTTACCTGAAGCCCAGGTTGTCCGTCGAGGACTGGATGAAGCTGGTGCGCGAGGGCATAACGCGTTTCGATCAGAAAACGGCGCTGTATATTCGGCCGATGTATTGGGCGGAGAAGGAAGGCCCGTGGGTGCAAGCGCACGAGCCGGAGTCAACGCAATATTGCCTCACGATTTACGAAGCGCCGATGCGCGAGCCCAAGGGATTTTCCATAACGCTATCGCCGTTTCGCCGGCCGACGCAGGACAGCATGCCGGTGGATGCCAAGGCGGGGTGTTTGTATCCGAATAATGCGCGGGCGCTGTTCGAGGCGCAAGCGCGCGGTGTGGACAACGCGGTGGTCTGCGATATGCTGGGCAACGTTGCGGAGCTGGCGACCTCCAATATTTTCATGGCGAAGGATGGCGTGGTTTATACACCGATAGCGAACGGGACGTTTCTGGCGGGGATCACCCGGCAAAGAGTGATCGGGCTGCTGCGCGGTAACGGCGTGCGGGTGATCGAGAGTACGCTGAAATATCGCGATTTGCAGGACGCCGACGAAATTTTCTCTACTGGAAATTATTCGAAAGTTGTCCCGATAACACGCATCGATGACCGTAAACTGGAGTTCGGCCCGATTTATAAGCAGGCGCGCGAGTTGTACTGGGCGTTCGCGCACGCCTAGAATTCGGCCGAAGAGCGCCGCTCCGCGATGGCGCCAGCGAAAGAAAGCTCGAACGAATCCGATTCGCTGCGGCGAAATCACGCGATGATCAGAAGCGCCGAGACCCCATCCACCGCTGCGATGATAGAAACGCTGACCGCGATTTGGCAGCGTCTGCTGCAGCATTCGCCGATTGGTCCGGAAGACAATTTCTTTGATTTGGGCGGCGATTCCTCCATCGCCGTGGAGCTGTTCAACGAAATCGCCAAAGCTTGCGGGCGCGAACTGCCGCCGGTGACGGTCTATCACGCGCCGACGATTGCGGCGCAGGTGGCACTGCTGGAGCAATCGCTTAGCCCGCGCTTGCCTTCACTGGTGCAACTACGGCCTGGCACCGAGGATCGCCCGGTTTTTGCGGCCCACGGACTGGGTGGCAGCGCCATGGAGTTCTTTCAACTGGTGAAACACCTGGAAACAACGCAGGCGATTTATGGAATGCAGGCGCGTGGAACGGACGGAACGGAAGAACCGCTCGAGCGTATCGAGGACATGGCGCAATTTCATTTGCATGCCGTTCGCGAACTGCAGCCGCACGGACCGTATTATCTGCTGGGATATTCGCTGGGCGGGCTGGTAACGCTGGAAATGGCAAGGCGCCTCGCGGACGCGGGCGAGCAGGTGGCATTACTGGCGTTGCTCGAATCGTATCCGCACCGGCGGTACGTTTCCCTGGAGCAGCGCGTGCGGCTGGCGATGCGCGTGGCCATCAAACATGCCTCGAACATGCTGGAATTGCCGGCGGCGGATGCAGTGGCATATTTTCTGCGGCCGTCGGAAAGGTTGTCGCATTTTTCGCGGGATGAAAAAGGGCGCTTGCGGCACCAGCCTCCGACCGGAGTGTGGTCCACCGCGGCGATGCAGCGCGTGCGGGACAGCGGCTATCTGGCGCTGCAGCGATACCGGCCACGCTTCTATGGCGGGAAGATCTCGTTTGTGGCGGCACGAGAAAGTTCGGAATTTCCGGACGATCCGGTGGCAGTGTGGGCCAAACTGGTGGGCAAACTTACCGCGGAAACGACCCCGGGCGATCACTTCGGAATCATGACCACACATTACGAGAGCCTGGCTGCGGTGCTGTCGCGCTATTTGCGAGAGGCAAACGGTGCAAGCGCATGAATGGAGCGGAGAGTTTGGTGGCGACGCTGCTGGGCGGCGGCGTGGAGGTGTGCTTCACCAACCCGGGAACTTCGGAGATGCATATTGTTGCGGCGCTGGACCGCGCGGAAAGAATGCGTTGCGTGCTGGCGCTATTCGAAGGGGTGGTAACGGGCGCGGCGGACGGCTATGCACGCATGAGCGGGAAGCCGGCATGCACACTGCTGCACCTGGGACCCGGGCTGGCGAACGGTTTGGCGAATTTGCATAACGCCCGGCAGGCGCACGTGCCGATCGTCAATATCGTTGGCCAACATGCGACGCAGCATTTGCGTTTCGATACGCCGCTGAAGTCAGACATTCCCGCGATCGCGCTGCCGTTTTCGAATTGGCTGCGAACGTCGCATGCTTCGTGCAGCCTCGGAAATGACACGAAAGACGCGATTATTGCCGCGCGCACAGCGCCGGGACAAATTGCCACGTTGATCGTGCCCGCGGATTTTGCCTGGACGGAGGGCGGCGAAGTGGCACAAATTTCCGAACTGCCTGCTCCGCGGCGATGCGATGGCAGTGCCATACAACGCGCGGTGGCCATGCTCAAGTCCGGCGTTCCTACCTGTTTGCTGCTGGCGGGGAATGCGCTTTACGGGCCGGGGTTGGCGGCCGCGGGACGAATTGCGGCTGCGACCGGTGCGAGGCTGCTGAGTCCGTATCCATTCGCCCGCATGGAACGCGGCGCCAATGCCGCACTGGTGGAACGTATTCCATATATCTTCGAGCAGGCGGCGGCGCTGCTAAAAGAATTTCGGCAAATGATTCTGGTGGGCGCTGTGACGCCGAGATCGTATTTTGCGCATCCGACGAAACAGAGCGCGCCGACGCCTCCGGGATGCGAGATTCATGCCTTGGCGACTCCGGGCGAAGATTATGTGGCCGCGCTGGAAGCGGTTGCCGATGGCCTAGGGGTGTTGCGCACGAGCTGGTCAGCTAGGAAATTGCAGCGTGCAACGGTTCCCAGCGGCGCGATTACCATGCAGGGACTCGCCGCTGCGGTTGCGGCGACGCTTCCAGAAAATGCCATCGTTGTGGACGAGGCCATGACTTCGGGACGCAGCCTGATGGAAGCGACGGCGGAAGCCGGTCCGCACGATTGGCTGGCGAATCCGGGCGGTTCGATCGGCATCGCCATGCCGCTGGCGGTGGGCGCTGCGGTGGCGTGTCCGGAACGACGAGTGCTGTGTTTGTCCGCGGATGGCAGCGGGATGTACACCGCGCAGGCGCTATGGAGCATGGCGCGCGAACATTTGAAGGTTACAACGGTGATTTACGCCAATCGAGTTTACGGCGTGTTGAAACGCGAATTTGCGAGCCTTGGTATTGGCGAAGCGGGGCCGCGAGCGCTGGATCTGTTCGAGATTGGACGACCGGATATCGATTGGGTGGCCCTAGCGAAGGGCATGGGCGTGCCGGGCACGCGCGCGGCTTCGCTGGAAGAGTTTGTGAAGGCGCTGCGTGACGGATTTGCAGCGGAGGGACCAAGTTTGATTCAGGTAGACCTGTGAATGAACCTTGTTAGACCTTGCTGGTGAGCGATTTCGCCAGTTCTTCCTTCATTACCTTTCCGGTGGGCGTCAGCGGCATCGACGGAACCAAAACAATTTGCGACGGGCGTTTGTACGGCGCCAGATGTTGCGCGGCATGCTCCGCCATATTCGCCGCGGTGAGCGGCGAATTGGGCGCGGTCTGCACGAAAGCGATTATTTCTTCGCCACCGTCGACCCCCGCCACGGTGCGGCCGAGCACCGCGGAGCGCACTACTTCCGGATGATTGTTGAGCACGGCTTCAACTTCGGCGGGATAGACATTGAAACCGAAGCGCACGATTAATTCCTTGGTGCGGCCAACGATGAAGAGATAGCCATCCGCGATGCGCGCGAGATCGCGGGTGTTGAACCATCCTTGGTCATCAATGGCCGCAGCGGTTTCCGCCGGAGCGCGGTAGTAACCCTTCATCACGTTCGGACCGCGCACGCGCAGTTCCCCGACTTCGCCTGCGGGGACGGGCTGGCCATCGGGGCCGATGAACTTTACTTCGACGCCAGGAAGGATGCGGCCGACGGAGGTGTCGGTGCGTGGTTGTGCCACTTCGGCTTGCGCGATATTTGGCGAACATTCCGTAACGCCATATCCGTTGTGGAGCGGAAGACCAAAAAACTTTTCGACGTCGGCCTTTACGGCTGCGTGCAACGGCGCGCCTGAGGAGGAAATAATGCGCAGTGCGGGAAACTTTCGCGAGGCGATGCCTTTCATCTTGGTGTATTCGAGCAAAAGGGAAAACATCGCCGGCGCACCGAGCATCACGGTAAGGTGGTCTTTTTCCAGAGTGGCCAGGGCCGCCACCGGATCGAAACGCGGCGCCAAATAGAGTGTCGATCCGCTTAGCAATGCGCCGAGCAAGACCACGGAAAGTCCGACCGCGTGGGACATGGGCAAAATTCCGTAAAGGCGGTCTTCCGGTGTGAGCGAACGAATTTTGGCGGACACCGCGGCGACGAAGAGGAGATTCCGGTGCGTCAGCATGACGCCTTTGGGCAGGCCGGTGGTGCCGGAGGTGTAAATCATCGCGGCGACGTTATCGGCGATGTTCGCATCGAGTGGTTCTGGGACAGCGTTTTCGTTTAGCGCGCCGATCCCGAGTGCTCCCAGTCCGGGGGCATCGGCGAGCGCCGCCGCATGACGTTTGGCGTGTTCGCGGGCATGATGAGAAATGGTGGTGGTGTAGACCACGCGGCGCGCCCCGCAGTGATCGCGGATTTCATCCAGCTCGCGTGCCGAGAGCCGTGCGTTAACGAGCACCGGCCACGCGCCAAGCCGCGCGGCGGCCAGCAGGAGGGCGACGAATGCGCGGCAATTCTCGCAGACGATCATGACCCGATCACCGGGGCGAATGCCGAAGTCCCGCAGCCACGCCTGGGTGCCGGCAACCGCGGATTCCAGTTGCGCATAGGTCCATATTCCAGAAGCTTCGATGAGCGCTGGGCGATCGGGAGAATGACGGGTCCAATGGCTGGAGACGTCGCTGATGCGCAACGGAAGTTGCGCGACGATTTCGTAGAGCTGCTCTTCAGGCATCGAGGCCATCGTATCGCGAAATGAGGCCGGTTCGTGATACCAGGGCGTGTCGCGAGGCGCGCTCAACGGAATCATGCGCGAATGACAGGGGTGAGCGAAGGAACCGTGGAAGCGGCAGCTTTTTTGGAAAGCATGTATTGCAGCCAATTGCGATAAATGCGCGCCGCCGAGGTGCTCCAGGAATTTTGCAGTGTCTCCGCGATGGCAGACTCCGGGAAGGTGGAGAAAATTTCCTCGCTGGGCTGGCCTTCGGCGTTCTTGCGGAAGCCGGCCAAGAGTTGCGCGGCCGCGTCGTCAAAGTAGCCGTGCGGGAGACCGGGATAAGTGGGGCGCTCGTGGTTCAGGAATCTGCGAATGTCCCGGCGATATTCCTTCAGCAAGGTGCGCGAGCCATATTCCGGATGTCCTTGAAAATGGACGAAGAGGCTGCGGCCCTTTTTCTTGACGAACATATTCACGCCCGCATTGCTGGAGCGATCGAGCACTTTGTAACCGTGCGAGGTCAGGGTTTCGGCACGAACTTCATTCCAGCGGGAGTGCGGAAAGTGCACGATTTGCGGCAGGCCGTCAGTGAGTTGATGATCGCCGATACGCTGGTAATCGAAGACGCCGAATTGTTTATCTGGCAGCGGATGGCGCTCGATACCGTCACTGTGCAGCACGCTGGCATGCGCGGCGAGACACGACAACACCGTGGAAGCGGTATGTTCTTCGGCCCAATCAAACGTGGCGGCCAGCGTTTGCCAGTAGGGCTCGTCGCGCAAGTTGCGCTGGCGAGGTTCGGTGCCGGTGATGATGGCACCGTCAAATTGCCGGTTCCACAAATCTTCGGTAGGAAGATAAAAGTTGTGCAGATGGTGCTGCGCGCGCTCGCCACGCGGGACATCCGGCAAAAAGTACAGGTGTAAATGCACGGGGATATCGCCAGAGGCCGCCTCCAGCAGCGCGAAAAATTGCGCCTCGGTGTCCTCGAGAGCAGCGTCCGGCATATTGTTGATGAGTACGATATGCACGCCTCCCTCTAATACGGAGCCGCTTACAGCGGATGCGTCAGACGCGCGGAAACGCGGATCTTGCGGCGGTGTCCAATGTTCGGGAATGCGGCCGCCGTTGATCAGCAGTGGCATGATCGTTCTCCCAAGTCGCTGTGCGCCGATCGCTGGATATTCCTAGGCCTTCGCGTGATCCAGTGCTTGCGCCAGATCCGCAAGAATGTCGTCAATGTGCTCGATGCCCACGCTGAGGCGCAGCATCTCCGGCGTGACGCCGGCCTTCTGCTGCTCTTCGGGCGTAAGCTGGCGGTGCGTGGTGGAAGCTGGATGGCAGGCGAGCGATTTCGCGTCGCCCATATTCACCATGCGCTTGAACAACCGCAAAGCGTCGAAACACTTGGTGCCGGCTGCGAAGCCGCCCTTCACGCCAAAAGTGAGCAGGGAGCAAGCGCTGTCGCCCAGATAGCGGTGCGCCATCGGGTACAGCGGACTTTCGGGAAAGCCCGCGTAGTTTATCCACGCGACCATCGGATGGCTGCGCAAAAACTCCGCGACTTTTCGCGCGTTGGCGACGTGGCGTTCCACGCGCAACGCCATGGTTTCCACGCCCTGCAGCAGGAGAAAACCGTTTAGCGGGGCTAGCGTCGACCCTGTGTTGCGCTGGCAAACCGTGCGGCAGCGCGCCACGAACGCGGAGTCGCCATACTGATCGACGTAAACTACGCCGTGATAAGCGATTTCCGGTTTGTTCAGCATATAAAACTTTTCCGGATGCTGGCGCCAGGGAAATTTACCGCCGTCCACGATCATCCCGCCTAAGGTGGTGCCATGCCCGCCCATGAATTTGGTCATCGAATGCACCACCACGTCCGCGCCATATTCGATGGGCCGCAAGAGAATCGGCGTAGCCACGGTGTTATCGACAATCAGCGGCACGCCATGTTTATGCGCCACCTTGGCGAGGCCTTCGATATCCGCAACGTTGCCCGCAGGATTTCCCACGCTCTCGCAATAAACCGCGCGGGTATTTCCGTCGATCAATTTTTCAATATCGTCCGGGTGATCGGTGACCGCAAATCGGCCGGCAATGCCTTGCTTCGGCAGAATATGAGCCAACAACGTGTAGGTTGCGCCGTAAAGTTGCGGCGTGGAGACGATGTTGTTGCCCATTTCCGCGATGTTTACCAGCGCGTAGTGAATCGCCGCCATTCCGGAACTGACGCTGAGCGCGTCTACCCCGCCTTCGAGCGCGGCGACACGCTTTTCAAGCACGGTATTGGTCGGGTTGCCGATCCGCGTGTAGATATTGCCCTGCACATCCAGGTTAAATAGCGCGGCGCCGTGCGCCGCGCTGTCAAATTCGAACGCGATGGTTTGGTAGATGGGGACCGCCACGGCCTTCGTCGTGGGGTCACCGTCATAGCCTGCATGAATCGCGATGGTCTCTCGTTTCATTCCTTCTTCAAGCCTCGTCGAACGTCGCTAAACGAATGCGTCGCGGTTCCTTCGCGGCGCGTCGAACTCGCCGCTCCCACTGCTGCTACGGCGTCGGTTTCACGGGAAGCGGAGCGCACTAACGCCTTGCTGACGCGCTGCGCGGCAAAGCCCGCGCCAAACGCAAAGCGCATCACCGGTCCAAAGGTATTCGCCGCCGCCAGCCCGACGAAATAAAGCCCCGGAACGGAGGATTCAAAATCCGCGGAGAGTACCGGAGCGCACTGCACGGTCGCGACATCGCGCCGAATATCCGGACTGAGGAATTGCAATCGTTCCAAATCCACTTTGTAGCCCGTGCCTGTGATTATGTGCTCGGTGAGCAGCTCTCGTACGCCACCATCCGCGTCACGCAGCGTGAGGCGCACCTTTCCGTCGACCACTTCGGCGTGCTCCAACGTCATGCCCAGCAGCAGCGGTACCCGTCCGACCACTTGTTTCTTGCTGGTCCAGCCCGCCGAAGGACCGAGTGTGGTGCGCACCAGCTCGAGACGCATGGCCTCCGGCAGATAACGAAATACGGACGGCCAATCGGCAAAAAAGCGCGACTTCAATCCAGGCCCGAGTCCCGACTTTGGATTGCGAATACGCTGCCACCACGAGCGCTGCCTGCCGATCACCGGTGGATTGTGAAATATGAGGTTTTTGTTTCTGGCGACCAGTTGTGCATCAGCGCCCGCTTCGCGCAGCAAGCCCGACAGTTCAATGGCCGAAGCGCCGCCGCCGATCACCACCACACTGCGCCCGCGAAACGGTGCCAGATCGTGATGCTGGTAACTGTGCGAAACGAATTCCTGGCCGAGTTTTGCAAAAACTTCCGGGACATATTTGAAATGCGTGATTCCCACCGCCAAAACGACGCGCCGGGCGCGCAACTCTTCGCCGTCCTCCAGCCGCAGCAAGAATCCTTCCGGCAGCCGTACTACGCTCTCCACGTTTTTTTCTTCGAGGTTGGCCACCAGGCGTTCTTGGAACGCCTGGCCGTAACTCGCAAACGTATCCAAACGCACGGGGATTTCCGTGTGGTGATAAGCGATGCCCCGTTCCGCACAGAAGTCCTGCAGCGTGCAGGCGCCCTCGGGAGCGTAAAGATTGGAGGCAAAACCGTCGGACTTAAGCATCATCCCTTGGGGCATGTGCTCGCGCCAGCTTTCCATCGGCCGTCCAAAAATTCGAAACGAGATGGCACTGCGCCGCAAATGTGCTGCGATGGAAAGGCCGTACGGCCCGGCTCCTACAATGGCTGTGTCTAACATAAGCGTGTCGGACAGCTCCTCAAACTACCGCGGCCGTCTACTAACCACAAGCCGATCCTCCCGCTGAAGCAGACGTACGGTCAGGGCGGCTAAGGTCGTTGGCGCCGCGACTACTACTTGGCCAAATCGTGCGTTTAAAACATATACATTACGCAGGTTGGTGACCATTCGGAGGTCATCCTCGGGCTTCCCTGCATATCCGGCCGCTCCTTTTCTGTCAGCATGTAACTCCATATTTATCAATGCGATGTGGACAGCTTCACCGCCGGTATGGAGAAACTTGGCGTTCCCTGGACCCGCTCCATTCCGCGCCTGTGGCTTTGTACCGCGATTCTGATCATACGACGGCGAGATACCCGTCGAAATGCCAATCATCGACGCATGTTCGCGTTCATAACCCAGGTGTCGAGGCGCTGGGCCTCTGACCGGGACCTTACCTGTTGTCCAATTTGGGCAACTATTTTCACATTGCCAGCGTCGGGCGAGGGTTCAGCCCTTAGGCCGCCCGAGCCGCATTTGCGCAAAAATGCGGCGCGGAAATCCTAAATGGATTAGAGTTCTCATAACTGTACGGCTAATGGAAAAAAGACTGCCGCAACTCGACGCCGTGCGTGGCGTCGCCATCCTGCTGGTGATGCTATGCAATACCAGCGAAAAATATCCAGCGCTGCGCCTGCAACCTTTCGTCGGCAACGGCTGGATGGGCGTCGATCTGTTTTTCGCTCTCTCGGGTTTCTTGATTACCGGCATCCTTCTGGACACCAAGACAGCACCGGGCTATTTCAGAAATTTTTACACCCGGCGCGTGCTACGCATCTTGCCCCTTTATTACGCAGTGCTTCTGCTTATGTTTGTGATTGTTCCGCTGCTTCGTCCGGCAGAGGGCTTGGCGATTTTTGCAAAATCTTCCCCGTGGTGGGCCTATCCGCTATTCCTGCAGAATTTTCTTGTGGCCCTTCCAACACACGCTGCTGGGCCCCTCGGTGCCTCCTGGTCGCTGGCGATCGAGGAACAATTTTACCTGCTGTGGCCCCTGATCGCGCGTTACTGCTCCCTGGCCCAGTTGCGTCGCATCGCAACGGTGATGATTCTCATCTCCGCGCCGTTAACGCACTTCCTCGCATCCAGGCAGGTGCTCATCTACTCCAACGTGTGCTGCCGCCAGGTCGGTCTTATGGCGGGAGCCCTCCTTGCTATCCTGCTGCGCTCCGATGGCTTCAACCCCGTGAAACACCTCAAGACCGCCTGGTTGCTTTTCGCCGCCACGCTGGCGATTGCTTGCGCGAGCGAGGAGTTCAACGCCCGCTGGCTGACCTTTACCTTTGTAGCCGTTGCCGCCGCTTCGTTTATTTTTTTGGCGCTCTATTCGCGAAACCGCTGGCTGCAGTCGGCGCTAAGAAACCGTTTCCTCATGTATACCGGAACCATCAGCTATGGCCTTTACTTGCTTCACAAACTGCCGGGGGATCTCACGCAGATGCTTGGTCTGGATCGCCATCCCGCCGTGCTCTTGCCGGTAATTTTCCTAAGTTCTTACGCGCTCGCCGCTCTCTCTTGGAGGTTGCTTGAGCAACCATTCCTGCGGCTAAAACGCTTCTTCCGCAGTGATCGATCATCCGCAGCGCAGCGCTTCCATGCGCAATCATGACCAGAAGTTTGGCGGGAACTGCAGAAGGTAAGGCAGTATGCTATCGGCAGTTCAATCCTCCGAAAAGGCCGCGCGCATCACCGCTTCTGCAGCAGGCACACGCCCGTCCACGGAAAATTCGGGGGGACGCGTTTCGGTTCGGGCAGCAAAGCCAATAGCTCCGCGGGCGCGCGCTTGAATTCCGCCGCTGTTTTAAGCATGCCCTCAACTTCTTTCGGCTCCCAGCCGTAGGGCCTGAAAAAGTCCGCACCTTCCGGCGGGCCGAACTTGAAGGCGGCGTTGGCCTCGCTCAATTGTTTGCCCGTGGAGCGTTGCATCAATTTAAGCTGGCCGGGCGAGGCCAAATCGACGATCCAATTTTGAAAATTGTCCTCGGCCGCCAGGTCGCGCGCCAACGTTGCCACGTCCTCGCCGGAAAAATAAATCAGCAGCCCTTCGCTTATCACCGCTACTTTTTCCGCCCGCGCGCCGATCAACTCGAACAGCGACCGGCGCGCAGGCACGTCCGATAAATCGAGCGCAAGGCGCTCCAAGCGGCATTTGGGCTTATCACCGCAGAGAATTTCTTCTTTGTACGAAATGATCTCCGGGAAGTCCACTTCCACCCATTGCAGCGTCGCGGGCAATTCCATACGGTAGGGGCGAGCATCCAGCCCGGCAGCGAGATTTAACACCAGATCCGCACCGTCTCTCACCGCCTGTGCAGCAAACTTGTCAAACAAATACGTGCGCGCCACCCAGGCCCACTCGTGCTTGTTGCCCTGCGCCAGGGTGCTAGCGATGTGAAAGCCGCGCTCCCCGGCCAGCCGTTCGGCGTACGGATCTCGGAAGAGGGCATCGCTCCGCTTGGTTTCCAGCGCGCGAAAATAGGCCACCCATCGCGCGGTATCGGAAACATTGCGCACTCCGCAATTGGTGTCACTCATGGTCCTTGCCAGAATATGCAGAAGCTAGATTATGGGCCAAGTCAGCGCGCCGCCGATAGCAGAATTGGGGCAGTAAAGTCAGGAACGTTTCCCGACTTTGCTGTGCGGGATGCCTTTTGAAGCTTGGTACGATATTCCAGCGACTCACGGCAGTACTTTGCGGAAAGTTCGTTGAAGAACTCGCGATAATCAGCGATTTTATCGGATCCTATGAGCGAACCCGGAGAAAGGTGTGCAGTAAGTTGAAGCCCACCGTGTTGCTTGTGACGGCCGCGCGTTGGTTTCCCACCGCTCGCCTGGCCGTCGCGCTGGCCGACGCCGGATGCACGGTGCAGGCCGTCTGTCCGCCGGGTCATCCCATTGCGAAAACTACCGCTGTCGAACACACGTTTACCTACCGCGGTTTGGCACCGTTGAAATCCATTTCTGCAGCCCTGGCTGCAACCAATCCCGACCTGCTGGTTTCCTGCGACGATTTGGCCACTGGGCATCTCCACGCCCTTTACGCGCAAAATGCCGGCGCCGGCAAGTCTGGCTCCGCAATCTGTGCGCTCATCGAACGCTCCATCGGAGCGCCGGAAAATTTTGCGATCATCGACGATCGCGCATCCTTCATGCAGATTTCTGAGCGAGCAGGCGTTCGCGTCCCGCGAACCGCAATCGTTACCAACTCCAGGGATTTAGATTTTTTTGCCAGCCAAATGGATTTTCCGATGGTGCTGAAAGCGAATGGCACTTCCGGCGGAGACGGCGTCAGGGTCGTTCGCACCATCGAAGAAGCGCAACGGGCGTTCCGGACCTTGCAAGCTCCTCCGCTTCTCGCGCGCGCGGTCAAGCGCGCCCTCTTCGATCGCAACACCACTTTGCTCCGCCCATCCCTACTTCGACACCAATCCTCCGTCATCGCGCAATCCTTCATCCCCGGCACGGAAGCCACCAGTGCGGTGGTCTGCTGGAAAGGCGAGGTTCTGGCCAGCCTGCATTTCGAAGTGTTGCAAAAGAGCGCCCCCGCAGGGCACGCCACCGTGCTACGCCGCGTCGCGCACCCGGAAATGGCCACGGCTGCCGAAAGCATGGTGCGCCGCCTGCAACTGTCCGGATTCCACGGTTTTGATTTCATGCTTGACCACAAGTTCGGCCATGTCTATCTGATTGAAATTAATCCGCGAGCCACCCAGGTTAGCCATCTGAACCTGGGGACGGGACACCACTTACCGGCTGCGTTAATCGCCGCATTTCGCGGCACGACTGCTGGTTCTTCGGTGTCCGTCACGGAAAATGACGTCGTGGCCCTGTTTCCGCAAGAGTGGCGGCGAGACCCCGCTAGCCAGTACCTTCACTCCGGCTACCATGACGTGCCACGAGATCAGCCTGGGCTGGTGCGGGCCGGCTTCCGCGCGCCCGGGGCCAGAAACCTGCGCAAATAGCGGGGTCTCTGGATGGACGCCGAATCTGAACTTTTCGCGCCTCTGATATCGTTCATCTTATTGCTAAACAAGCGGCTTAAACTGTAAAAAACAGCGAGGCCTTCCTGTCTTTCAGCCTAAAATTAAGCATAACTAAATTCGGTTGGCACTTTTTATTGTCTCGTCCGCCGCCCAAAAAAACCTGTTGAGGCTGAACATGAGCAAGTACGACGTCACAATTCTGGGAGCCGGACCCTATGCACTTGCCATGGCAGCTCATCTGCGCGCCATAGCAGGGCTGGAGCTCGGGGTTTTTGGCGATCCCATGTGGTTCTGGAAGAGCCAGATGCCCGCAGGAATGCTGCTCCGATCCGACTGGGGCGCATCGCAGCTCTGGGATCCGAAACATGAATTCTCTCTCGAAGCCTATCAAGCCGAGACCGGCGATCGATTCTCCGCTCCAGTGCCGCTTACGGGTTTCGTGAACTACGGTTTGTGGTTCCAACGCAAAACGATCCCGAACGTGGATGCACGAAAGATAGCCACCATCGAGTCCGAAGGGCCCGGCTTTCGATTGACCCTCGCGGACGGCGAATTGATTCATTCGCGGCGTGTAATCGTCGCCGCGGGTATTTCCCCATTTGCCCGGCGTCCGGTGGAATTTGCCAATCTTCCCTGTGAACTGGTATCCCACTCCTCGCAAAATGTTCCGTTCGCGCAATTTCGCGGCAAGACCGTGGCCGTGGTTGGCGGGGGGCAGAGCGCTCTCGAGTCCGCCGCGCTGCTGGCCGAAAATGGTGCGGCAGTCGAACTCCTGATTCGCGGAGGGGCGCCTAAATATTTAGGCTGGCGAAAAAAGATCAAGAGCCTCGGGCCCATTTCGAAGTTGGTGTACTCCTGGACTGACGTCGGTCCTGCGGGCATCAGCAAGCTGGTCTCCGCGCCAACACTGCTGCGCATGTTCTCGCGCGACACGCAGGATTATCTGCGCAAGCGCTCGATCCGCCCCGCCGGCGCTGGCTGGCTGAAGCCGCGCCTGGCGTCCATTCGGATGACCTGCGGCCGCTCCGTGCAATCCGCGAAACCCTTGGGCGCACAACTGCAAATCACCCTCGACGACGGCTCGCAGCGCGTGGTGGATCATTTACTGCTCGGCACCGGCTATCGCATCGAGATCTCCCGATACAACTTTCTGTCTCCCGGCATCGTCTCAAAAATCAACACCGTGGATGGCTTTCCGGAACTCTCTGGCGCCTTTGAATCCTCCGTACGGGGCTTGCACTTTCTTGGCGCCCCTGCGGCGTGGACTTATGGACCGTTAATGTACTTTGTGGCCGGTACGAAGTTCGCCGCCAGAACCGTCGCCAGCCATCTCGCGAAAAACGCGCGGAACCCCTGAGTCGGCAAATTTCATGAACGACCGCTCGCCAGCCGCCGCAGACCGCCCACAGCAGGCGGAACTGCACGCCGATAACTTGCCCGGCGCCGTGGTCGTTGGCGGCGACTATCAGGGACTTGGGATCGTGCGCAGCCTGGGGCGTCACCACATTCCGGTTTGCGTTATCGACGACGAACGTTCCATCGCCCGCTATTCCCGCTATGTCACGCATGCGGTCCACGTTCCGAATCTTCGCAACGACGATTCCATCGTGAAGGAACTCCTCGCCCTGGCCAGGCGGCTGAACCTGAAAGGCTGGGTGCTGTTTCCGACGCGAGAAGAAATCGTCGCCGCCGTCTCTCGCAACCGCGCGCAACTCACCGACTGGTTTCGCGTTCCCACTCCTTCCTGGGACACCATTCAATGGGTTTGGGATAAACGAAACACGTGTGACGTTGCCAGAAAACTTGGCCTGCCCATCCCGGAAACCTGGAATCCGCGAACCACCGCGGACTTGGGGCAGATCACCACCCCTTTTCCGCTCGCCGTGAAGCCCTCCATCAAAGAACATTTTTTCTACACCACCCGTGCCAAAGGCTGGTCTGCCTCCAATCCTCATGAATTGGAAACGCTATTTCATAAAGCCCAGAATATTGCCGGCACGGATGAAATTTTGGTCCAAGAGATGATTCCTGGTGGCGGCTTGTATCAATTCGGGTACTGCGCATTTTTCAAAGACGGTCACGCCGTTGCCAGCATGGTCAGCCGCCGTCTCCGTCAGCATCCGCACGATTTCGGCCGCGCCAGCACCTTTGTGGAAACCGTAGAACGGCCGGAACTCGAAGCGCTCTCTACGCGGCTGCTAAACGGTATTCATTACTACGGATTGGTAGAGGTGGAGTACAAACAAGACCCGCGGGATGGACAGTACAAACTGCTCGATATCAACGCGCGCACCTGGGGCTACCACACCTTGGGTGCCGTCGCGGGCGTAGACTTTCCTTATCTCCTCTATTGCGACCAGATCGGCAAACCAGTCAGCAATGTTCGCGCAAAATCCGGACGTTCCTGGATCCGCATGCTCACGGATTTTCCCACCGCGGTTCTGGATATCGCTCACGGTCGCCTTTCGCTGTCTGAGTATCTTCACTCGCTGCGTACCTTCGATATCGAGGCCGTTTTCAATCTCGGCGATCCGATGCCTGGCGTGGTCGAATGTATTTTGCTCCCGTACTTGATCATCAAACGGGGATTCTGAGCGGCCAGGTTTATTCGCAAGGGGAACTTGTGGGGAGTTAGTAGCAAGCCTCGCGGCTGGTTCGTTTTCTTGCGCGGCACGTTGATGCAAGCCATAATTGAAAGACACGTCGCGCCGCACTTTCTGCGAACTTCGGCGCGGAGATACAGGGGAAAATATGAAGGGTGTGGTCCTAGCCGGGGGTACGGGCAGCCGCCTGAATCCGCTCACAAAAGTTACCAACAAGCATTTGCTGCCGGTCTACGACAAGCCCATGGTGTATTACCCCATTCAGACGCTGGTGAATGCCGGAATCGAAGAGATTCTGCTGGTCACCGGCGGCAAGAATGCCGGCGATTTCTTGCGTTTGCTCGGCAACGGGCGTGATTTCGGCCTCAAACACCTCAACTACACCTATCAAGAAGGCGAAGGCGGAATCGCCGAGGCCCTCGGCCTGGCGGAATTTTTTGCCGGTGGCGAATCCATCTGCGTCGTGCTCGGCGACAACATTATCGAAAACAATATTTGCCACGCGGTGGAAAATTTCCAGAAGCAGAAAGACGGAGCAAAGATTCTATTGAAGGAAGTGGAAGATGCGCAGCGCTTCGGCGTGGCGGAAATTCAAGGGCAGCGCGTCCTGGGCATTCAAGAAAAGCCCAAGAATCCCAAGTCCAATTACGCGGTCATCGGAATTTACCTGTACGACGCCACCGTCTTCGAGAAAATCCACCGCTTGAAACCCTCCGGACGCGGCGAACTGGAAATCACCGACGTCAACAATTTCTATATCGACGAGGGCAAACTTACCTATGAAGTGCTCGATGGCTGGTGGACGGACGCCGGCCAATTCGAGTCTCTTCTGCACGCCAACACCCTCGTCGCCGAAACTGGCGCCAACAAAATGAACCGCGGCTCTAGCGCGGAAGCACACCGCGGGCCAACCGCCAAAACGGAAGTGCGCGCATGAAGATTTTCGTCACCGGTGGCGCTGGCTTCATCGGCGCTAACTTCATCCGCATGGTCTTGTCGCCAGGACAGACGCATTCCGTCGTCAATTACGACAAGTTAACCTACGCCGGCAATTTAGCGAACCTCGAATCCGTCGCCAGGGATTCGCGCTACCGGTTCGTCAAAGGCGACATCTGCGACCCGCATGCCGTCGAAGCCGCCATGGCCGGATGCGACGCGGTCGTGCACTTCGCCGCCGAGTCCCATGTGGATCGCAGCATCTACGAGCCCGCCGCCGCCATCCAAACCAACGTCACCGGCACCTTCGTTCTGCTGCAAACCGCAAAAAAACTTTCCCTGGCAAAATTCGTGCACGTCTCCACCGACGAAGTTTACGGCGACATGGCCCCCGACAGATTCTCCGACGAAAACACCCCTATCTTTCCCAGCAGCCCGTACTCCGCGTCCAAAGCCGCCTCCGATCTTCTCGTCTACTCTTACGTTCGCACCTACAATTTTCCCGGCGTCATTACTCGCGCCTCCAATAATTATGGCCCTTATCAGTTTCCGGAAAAATTTCTGCCTTTGCTGATCAGCAATCTGATCGACGATAAGCCCCTCCCGATCTACGGTGACGGCAAGCAACAGCGCGACTGGCTCCACGTCGAAGATCACTGCCGCGGCATTCTCGCCGTCCTCGAGCGCGGCCGCATCGGTCAGGTCTACAACATCGGCGGCGACGATATCGTCGAAAACATCGCCATGGCCAAGGCCCTGCTGAAAGCCATGAACAAACCCGACACGCTCCTCACCTACGTAAAAGACCGCCCCGGCCACGATCGCCGCTACGCCCTGGACTGCAAAAAAATATCATCCGAGCTGGGCTGGAAGCCGCAAATTCCCCTCGAACAAGGTCTCCGCCAAACCATCGACTGGTACAAATCCAACTCCGCCTGGGTAGCAGCCGTCCGCGGCGGCGATTACCTCTCCTATTACGCTAAATATTACGAAAACCGTGATACCTCGCTCCAAGCCGTGTAGCTCCGAGCAGGTCTACTTTTTCCGCGCTTTGCAAACGCTGGACCGCTTCGCTGGTCACCCGGCGGATCCGCTCACGCAAACAGTGCAGCATTGTACTCAGGATGAATGCAGGAGGGGCGAGAGGTAAAGAGGCTAGCGGCTCGGCGATCGACGCTCAAAGCCATAGCTCAAATGTCCGTCATCAAGGCGCGCATACGCCACGCGCGCGCTTTCGCTCCCCGGGCCGGCAACGCGCCAAGTGCCGCCGTCGTCGACCAGTTGCATCTGGCCGCGAGCGCGCCACCATTCGTCGACCTGATGCGGGAGTGGGATCCAAACATTTTGCGTCGCGCGCAATTCCGAGAGATGTGCGAGCAAATCCCGGTAAGTCTTTTGCGGCTTGTCATCCACGATGTAATCGGGATGCACAATGAAATTCATCAGCCCATGCTTGCCCAGAATCAGGCGCGCCTGTTCTTTCCAGAGGTCCAGCGAGTACTCGCCGATGATGTGAAACAGGGAATAGTCCTGCGTGGTGGTCACCGGAATTTCCAGCGTGTTTCCGATGAAGTAGGGGAACAGCGTGCAGCAACCGCCGGACTGTGGATCAAGATGCGCCACGTTTGGCACGGACATGTCGTAGCTGAAGTCTAGCTCCGGCAGCCAATCCAGGTTGCGGTACAAGATTGCCGCGCGAAACCCGGTTGCGCCAAACCGTTTGCGATAACTGCGGATGAGCTCCGCGCGGCGGAGGAATTCATCCCGCTTGGAGTAAAGATGACCATCGTGATTCAAGTCTTGCACCCCGACTTCAAAACCGCGGTCACGAATGCTGCTCAGATAAGATTCCGGCACGCTGTAGCGTTTCTCGGGAACCACCTGAAACGAGGCCTTGATGTGATATTCGTCATTGATGTCCATCAGCTTCGCGGAAAAGTCGCGACCGAGCGTGGTTTCCACGTCATGGGTCATCAACGCGCAGCCCGATTTACCCTCGGGCCAGAACCAGATGAAAGGAAGTTCCGTGACGCCGCAGGCCTTCATTCCCATGGCCAGGCAACGCTCCAGAATGTCCTCCACCGTGCTATCTACCGGCCAGTGCGGAAAGGGCCGATTATCCCACCCTCGGAGATAGGCCTTCTGAATGTGGCGCCGGAAAGGCACGGAAAATAGCGGTCGCAGCGAATAGTATGCAAAGCGCAGCGCCTTTCGCGACACTGGCTGCGTGCCATTCAAATTGTGATCGATGGCGTAGCGTTCTAACCGAAGATTGTCGATGATTTGGCCCGGATCGAATGCCAGGCCCACGCGCGAACCGCTGATTGTCGAGTCGCCAGAGGTGTCGTACAGACTTCCCGCCAAATCCGGCGCACGCTCTCCTGCGGCACTCTGCCCGAAACAGACTGTGCTCGAGCCAAACTTAAAGAAACCCGAATCCCGGGACAAGCTTCCGTTCAGGCTAAACTCCGCCACCTGCTCCAGACACTTGTAACGCTCAAGGAGCGCCCGATTAAGCATATCTTGGCCTTAGTTAGACAAAATCCAGCTGCACGAGCGGTACCACTTGCGGCCGCTGCTAAGTCTTTATCGCTGATACACGTAGTAATAGGAAGTATATAAGTTTGATCTGTCGGAACAGAACTATTTTTCCTTGAAGTGCCACTAGATTATCAACAAAACGTCCCGCCGCGAGCGCCTGCTGAAGAGCGTACACTACGTAAACCATTGATTCTATGTAACTAACCTATATGCGGGTAGATAAGCCGCCCAGCGAGCACTTGCAAACCCTCTGGGAGAGCCCCAAACACCCGTTTAGCAATAACCTTGGCCTTTTCGCCCCCTAATACGCGCAAACCAGCATTGGGGTACTTCTTGTAGGTCAACACCGACCGAACGGCCCCAAACCGTTCTTTGAAGGTAGCCAATCCGGTGTTGTCCGGGTCGGAGCGTCCCAGGTCAAGGTTCGTGGCTCCGAGGTGCTTGGCATCGGTGATGGTCTTCCAAAGAACGAAGGGCATGCTCCCGAGGTTGTGAAAGCGTGCATCGCTGCAACCGTATTTATAGACCATCGTTTGCTTGTAGTGCAGCGTGAAAATTGCAGCGATAGCCTGGTCACCGTGGCGGACGATGCGAATCAGGGCGTGTTCTCCGAGACAGTGGAGGACATTGCGGAACCACGCCAGCGGCGGGGGAGGCAGACCCTGACGGCGTCTCGTCATCACCGTCAGTTTGTAAAAAACATCCAGTTCTTTTTCGGAGCGGCCTTCCTGGCACACCAGGCCTTCGCGCTCGGCCCGTCGAATTTTTCTCTGGATGGAATCTTTTTGCAAGCCGCGGAAAAGGTCGTCGAGACTGGGTCGGAGGTCCAGACGGTGAAGAAAATAGGATCTGCCGTCACAAAAACCTGTCCAGGAAGAGGTGGCGCCCGGGTATGGAGGGGGCCGCAGTTCGATGCTGCGCCATGAGCCTTCGGATTGCCCGCGTTTCAGAAACGCGAGCAACCCAGCGAGGTCGGTCTCATCGTCGAGAAGAGGATCAACGTGGTCGGAAAATGGCAAAGAAACCAGGTGCGGACTGATGAGCCAACTGCGCACGTTGCTGAAGACAATTCCGTTTCGCAGTTCTTCGCCAGAACGGGCGGTGGTAAATACCAGCGGGGTGTAACCGTAGGTTCGCCGCAAAGCGTCGAGCCACGCAGGGGTGTGGAAGACTGAGGCGCGGGGATGGCGGCGCAAGAAAACTTCCCAACGCGCGTCGGTGAGCGGGTCGATCGATTGATACGTATCAGAAACGGCAGCTCCTTTTGCACTGGCGTTCGGCAATACAGGATGCGGTTCAAGGCAGCGTTCGGAACGAACTGCAAAAAACACCTTAATCTATATTAAACGGCGCGCGAATTCATCTGTGGTGCCCGGCAGAATACAGCGATCAGCCATTTCGTCAAACACATCTCCGTCAGATACCTGGCGAAGCCCCCACGCAGCGGTGAGCGGAAGTTTGATGACAACGGAGGTCTAAAAGACGCTCGGGAGCGTCACGAACCGCTCCATTCTCGTACCATGGAGCGTTCCGAGGCAGGTTTCGAAACTGGCCTATTTGCGGCAACGCTGGAGCGAAGCCTTCGCTTCAGCGCGAATGCCATGGGGAGCCAGTTGTATGCGCCCGCGAGCTTCAGACGGAATTCGATCGGCCAGTCGGTAGGATCGACACGAACGCGGCCAACGGCAAATTCGTTCGAATCCGCGGCGAAGGCAAATGCCGGCATGGTGGTGAAAATGCGACGGTAGCCCGATTGGCGACAGAGTTCCACGAGACCCGGGGAGAAGCCTCCGAATGGAAAGCTGAAGGCGGAGACTTCGCGCTTGAGTAAGTTTTCGAGCGCCGCCTTCGATTCCAGGAGTTCACGCGAGGCATTTTCCGGGCTAAGTTCCGGCAGGAAGGGATGGGACACGGTGTGCGACCCGATGCTCACCAAATCGACCGGCAAGGAACAAAGCTGTTCCGCAGACATAACTTTTTCCGTGTGGCTTGCCGGCCCAAAACCTTTGCCCAGTGCGCCGGAAATTACGAACATGGTGCTGGGCACATTTCTCTTGCGAAGTTCGGGTAGGGCCTGATCGATGAAATTTTCGAAGGCATCATCGAAAGTAACGCCGGCGTAGTGGACCCCGGGCCGGAAATCGATTGCTCCGGTAACGTCGACAGGTTGAGAATGGCGGAGAATGACATCCAGCTGTTGCGCGAAGCGGCCACGCTCGCCGGGGCGAATCGAGTGATAGTAAAGCACCATGCAGCGGCTTCGAGCTGGTCCGCGGAACAACGCGCGTGCAATCTTCCCTGCGGACATGACGCCGAAAACGAAGGCGCTAACAGCGCACTTTAGGATTCGCATCATATCGAGTTTTGTAGCATTTGCCATTTTCGCTGGCGGCCCGGGATTCTAACCGCCGGGAGGCCCTCCGGAAACAGACCTGGCGCCGGCTACGCCGCAGTCTCGCCCATTTTTTCCTGCAAATATTTGAGAAGACTTGCAAACGACAGCAGACCCTGCATGTCTAGAACGTCGATTTCCAGAGCAAATTCTTCCTCGACTAGAGCAAACAGAGTGACGCTGACGACGGAGTCCCATGCCGCCACGGTGGCGGGACTGGCTTGCGCAATCTGGGCGCCGGAAAGAGCGGGGAGTACCCCGGCAAAGCAGCGTTCGAGACGCGCCCTGGTGTCAGCCATTGGCCAGCTCCAGCACTTGCTGAAACGTTTCTCGGCGCTTGGAGGCAAATAGCGTCCGGGAGATAAGGCATGGCTGTGTGAGTTTGTTGCCGAGAATCTCCGCGATAAATTCCTGGGTAGGACCATTTTTCGGCGAAACCACGAAATTGAGAATGACTTTTTCCAAATCGAACCGCGCGAATAGCTCCTCCAGACAGCGATGCTCGATGCGACGGCTGAAGGCGCGGCAGCTCATGACCCACACATCGACGACCAGCGTGTGTTCCTCAAGCCGGCCGGCAAGCACGGCAATTTTGCCCAGAGGACCATATTTATCTTTGTAACTTACGACAAGCAGAATGGTGTTGGCATCCCGGACAAAGTCTTGCCACTCTTTTTCGGTGTAGCGTCTGCCGTTCAGATTAAATTGATTGGTTTTGTTGACGAGTTCGAGGGCGCGGGGATCCAGTGGCTCTTTCGCGAAATTCAAGGTGATCTCCGCGTCCGCGGTTTTCAGAAATTCCTCCGAAACTTCTCCGTGCGGAGCAATCTCCCGGTTTTGGTATTGCGCTTTGAGGATGCTGTCGCGGCGGATGGCGTCTTCTTCAGAGAGCGCACTCTTGCCGAATAGATCGCGCAAGCGATGGAGAAGCTCGGAAATAGCCTGCGGATCTTCCTTCGGGAAAAGCAGGCATGTGACCTGCGGATGAGCGGCTTTTACCTCGGCCAGTTCCATCGGACTGTCATCGACAAAGACCACCGCGTCCCCGCCAATATTCCAGGTGTTTAGAATCTTGCGGATGGAATCGGACTTCGGGCCCCAATTCGCTTCGACGGGGAAAACCACGCTGCGAGGAAGAATCATATCGGCGCGGCGCAAAGCTTCCTCGGCAAAGTTTGCATCATTCTTGCTGGCCGCGGCGAGAAGCACTCCGGCATCGGACAGCGCGTGCAGCATTTTTTGATATACCGCGTGCATGTGGCTGTGGTGCTCGAGGTCCCAGTTGACTCCCTCGACGCCGACTTCACCGAGGATGCCGCTCCAAACAGTATCGTCGAGGTCCGTGATCAAGCCCTTCTTCGGCGGCGGAGGCTGCACCAAATTTGAGAGCAGGGCTGCCAGCGCGGATGCGTGCGGCAACTTGTATGGAAAGCCCGAGTTGAGTTCGGCCTTGACATCGAATCGATTCGCCAGCGGGGAAAGCTGGTCGAGATTCTGCGCATTCAGGACCGCGACGCCCTTGGTTTGCGTGACTTGCAAGCTCAGCGCGGAAATTTCGTTACGGAGAATCTGTTCGAAGGTACTGGCGCGCCACTGCGGCGTGAACGATACCGGCGGCAACGGCAGCGTTGGGAAACTGACCGCCAGTGGAATCGTCCGAGCGATACGCTGAATGTTTTCCTGAAACTGTTCGGCACGCGATCGAGCGGTCTTCAGTATGTCTTCCAAAGCGTTGGGAGACCAGTTCCCCAGGCTGCGGAGGCCGAGACGGGGATCCAGATCGCTCCATTCCATGACAAGAACACCAGCGTCCGGGTTTTCCTGCTGCAAACGCGCGAGATTTCCCCAGAAATCCCCGTACAATCCGGAGGTCATCTGCACACGATTTTCAGGAAGCGCCCGGGCCAGGTGGGCCTGGAGAAACGTCTGGAGATGCGCCGGTGTAAAGCTGCACACGAGCGACACGCGAAAGGGCCGAGCTCCGCTCGGAGGTTCGGTGCGCAGGGTTTCCAGAGCTTCGATCAGCTTCATGCTTAATGATCCCCAGGTAAGGTTCGCAAACCGAGCAATTATCTTAGACCACCGGCGTGCCGGATGCCCTGGTGAGAAGGCGCTGCGTAGACTAAGGCCAAAGGGTAGCGTCTCCGTCAAAGGGGCAGGCGTACCAAGCATCCGCGGTGGACAGCTTTTCCTGCAACTGGCGATCGCGTGTTTTGTAGAAATAAGGGCACGCGGGGTAGTCTCGCGAGTAGGGCCGCCACTTCAGCATGATGGTGCGGATTTTTTTCGGAAAACCCATCACTTCCAGGACATCGCTGCCCGCAGCTTTCGCCGATTGATACGCAGCGGCGAGCAGGGTATCAACGATGGCCGGATCGTCGGAACCCACCATCAAGTCAGCGATCACCGAACGCTGTACGGATTCCTCCACGGGTGGTTCGTGTCGAACGACCGCGTATCCACACAGTCGCCCGGAGGCGTAGCACGCCAGAACCCTGGCGATTTTCTTGGTGCCGGGTGGCTGAAAGTGCCAACGCATGATTTCCGCGGAGCGTTTCGCGAAGAGCAACGCAGGAATCTTTTCTTGCTCCTCCCAGAAATATTCAAATTCGGCGCCAAGTTCATTTAGGTTGATTACCTTCACAGAATATTTGCCAGCGTCCCCTCGCGGTGTACGCCGGCGTATAACGGTGTCGCTCGCAAGCGCGAGGGCTCCCGCGGAACCGCCGAGCGCGGCCAACCCCGGGCGAATACCTGTTTTTCGCAGCACTCCGGAAATGAATTTTCGCGGTCGTAACACCCAGAACAAGACTTTTCCGTAGTCGGACTGCGGCACGGGGATGGCGCGCAACGCCGCCACGATTTTTCCAGCGGCCGGCGTAGCGGTGGTGTTGAGGAAGAGGTCCACGTCTTTCTGGCGAAAAAACGATGTGACCAGCAGCGGTGTAGAGCTGCGATAGGCAGGTTCCACGGCCAGACGGCAAGTGGCGGCGGCCGCGAGATTGGTTCCTCCAAAGCTGCATTGCAGCGGAATGCTGCCCAGAAAACCAACGACGACGTCTCTCGACTCGAGGAGCCAGCCGATGCGCGACGCGCGGCCTGATTGCAGGGCAGGATTATCGCGCCAGAGGCGATGCCAGTTTTCGAGCGAGTCCGCGCCCTGGCCCAAGCGGCGATTCATGTCGTCTACGTTGGCAAAATCGTCAAATTGCGCTTCGCGGAGCGAAACGGGACCGGCAGGCAAGCCGCTGGCTTCGGCAGAGGGCTCGCCAGCCCGCGATCGAATCCGCTTGAGGACGGCCTCTGTGAGTCTGGTGGGCATGAATGGTCCGAAGCAGCGAATTCGTTACGTTTGCAAAACCGCCGCGCCCGAGGCCTTTTTAAGGCTTACGGCCTCGCGATACACCTCAAGCAATCGCCTGCCGGCGGCGGTCCACGTGTATCGCCAGGCGGTCCGGATGCATTCGGAGCGGAGCTGGGCGAGCAGGGCACGATTCTCGTAGAGCAAAGTAATGTGCCGCTCGATGGCGGCGACATCGCCGATGGGATGAACGAGGGCGTTCTGCATGTGGCGGCAGACGTCCGTGCAGGCTTCTGAAACGAGCGGTACGCAGCCGCTTCCAATAGCCTCCACGCAAACGAGCCCGAAGCCTTCCTCGATGCTGGGCAAAATGAAGAGGTCGCTATTGCGCATCAGTTCGGGAACATCTTTGCGATGGCCGAGGACTTTGACGCTGGGATGAGAAAGCATTGCGGACATTTTCTCCGCATAAGCGGGCAACATTCCTCCGGCAATGAGGAAGGTGCCGTCGCGATGCGCCGGGGATTTCAGCCACGCTTCGAGCGCGAAATGCACGCCCTTGCGCACGGCCGCATCGCCGGCGAAGAGCATGGTGAGGCCGCGTCGCGGATCCGCGACGCGCGAGAGATCGGGAAAGCAAGCCTGGTCGTCGAAGCCGTAACCGTGTTTCAAGAGCTTCTGGCGAGGAAAGCCGCGGTCCATGAAGGTTTTTATCGCGAAGTCGGAAGCGCAAAGCAGAAAGTCAGTGCATTGGTACTCCTCTTCTTCGCGCGCGAGGACGTCTTCCTTGAAGGCATATTCGTTGTCCGGCGGCAGCTGCACGCCGATGCGCTTGGATTCTTTCTGTACGGATTCGTAAGCGTAGCGCGTGTGTGCGTTGGGACGTTCGAGGACGGTGGGAATGCCGAGCCTGGCGGCGACTTTCAGAGTTCTGAGCGCGGCGTCGGGCCAGGTGTGAATTACGTCGATCTGGCCAACGAGCTTTTCGATGCGGCGCGAAACAATGTGGTCATGGAGCGCGAGGGCGCGCATGGTGCCGAGCACTTTGTACGGAATGCGAAGCTTGCCGCGCGCGAGGGTGGGTTTGACGCGTACGCCGTCCGGCACCGGGCGCTGCAACGCGCCGGAAAAAACAAGGAGATCGGCACCGGCGGCGGCCAGGCCGTTCACCTGTTGCCATGCGGTGTAGCAAATTCTGTCCGCGCCCAGCTTGTGTGGAAAGCTATACAGGACGCGCAATTTGTTGCCAACGCGCGTCATGCGGAGTGAGCGACAGGATTCAGGAGGTGTTGGGGCGCGGCGACCTGTTGGTGTTCCAGAAAATTACGGTGCCACAGCTCGAGGGCCACCAGTGACAAAATTTCCTTTGGATAGCGCTGCGTGCGGATATCGTCGGCGATGAGATTTTCAATGCACTGGCGGTTGAAATAGCCGCGAGAGATGGATTCGCGGTCGAGGAGAATGTCGCGGACCCAGTCTTTCAGTTCCGTGCGCATCCAGGTGTCGTAGGGAACCGGGAAGCCGACTTTCTTGCGTTCGATAATCTCTTTGGGAAGGCGGTCTTTCAGCGCCATTTTGGCGAGATATTTCGTGGTGAAGCGGTGGACTTTGAAATTTTCCGGCAGGGCGGCGGCGAATTCCAGCAGTTTATGATCGAGCAATGGGACACGCAGCTCGACGGAATTGGCCATGGTCATTTTGTCGGCTTTCAGCAACAAGTCGTCAGGGAGCGAAGTTCTGGTATCCACGTACAGCATGCGGTTGACCGGGCTGTTGCCGTTGCCCGCGGTGGTTCTAAAACAGCTGCTCGCGGGGCTGAGAGAAAATTCCTTATTGACCTGACGCGCAAAATCTCTGGAGTAGAGCTGCGCAGCGTGACTGTTGAAAAAAGCAGCTGGGCCGGAGGTGCGGCTGTAATAGTAAGACTCGATGGGCAGGTCCACCAGCGAAGGATATTTCGCCATGCGCTTCGATTTTACAAACTGATTGAGCAAGGAAATTCCGGAAGAAAGCGCGCCCTTCAGCGGACCCATGGCGGATTTCACGCGCTCGAGCCACAGCATGTTGCGGTAGACGGAATAGCCGGCAAAGGCTTCGTCGCCGCCTTCGCCGGAAATTAATACTTTTACGTAATCTTTCGCCAGGCGCGATACGTAATAGAGGGCCACCGCTTGCGGTTCGCAACACGGTTCTTCCATATGCCAGGAGTACTTCGGGATGAAATCCGCGAACTCCTTCGAGCTAATGGTCATTTCGTGATGATTCGCGCCATAGCGCTTGGCGGCCAGTTGCGCGTAGGGACGCTCGTCGATGACGCTGGGGTCGGAGAAGCCCAGAGTGAAGCTGCTCAGCGGCCGATCCGTCTTGCCAACGGCGAAACCGAGCATGGCGGTGGAGTCGACGCCGCCACTGAGCAGGAACCCTACAGGAACGTCGGCCATCATGTGCATGCGGACGCATTCGTCGAACAGTTCGATGAGCTGTTTTTCCGCTTGCGCGAGGCTGATCTCTCTTGGCGCGAAATGCAGATCCCAATATTGCCTGATGGCCGCTTGACCGTTTTTCACTAACATGGTGGAACCCGGCGCAAGCTTGCGGATATTTTTCAGCAGTGTTTCTTCGCCAGGAACGTAGTAGAAGCTTAGAAAACGGTCGATCAGGCGTGGGTCGACTTCAGCCTTGACTTCCGGGTCCGCCAGGATCGCTTTGATTTCCGAGCCGAACACGAGCGATTTATCGGAAAGCCAGTAGTAGATGGGCTTGATGCCCACACGGTCGCGGGCCAGAAAAAGGCTCTTGCGGTTTTCGTCCCAGATGGCGAAACCGAACATGCCGCGCAATTTTTCCACACAAGTTTCGCCGAACTCTTCGTAAAGGTGAACGATGACTTCGGTGTCGGTTTGGCTCTTGAAAACGTGGCCTTTGGCGAGGAGGAATTCGCGGAGTTCCTGATAGTTGTAAATCTCGCCGTTGAAAACGATCCACACGGTGCCGTCTTCGTTGGAGATGGGCTGATGACCGGTGTTGAGATCGATGATCGACAGACGGCGGAAGCCCAGGCCCACCGGACCGGAAAAATAAAAGCCTTCGTCATCCGGCCCGCGATGATAAATGGTGTCGGCCATGGATTTCAGCAAGGCAGGCGAAACCTGGGCTTCGCCGTCGAATGCCAGTTTTCCGCAGATGCCGCACACTAGGCACGTACCTCGGCTTTCGTTTTTGCGCCGGCGACTTGCACTTCGCCGCGGCCGATGGCCCAGCGCAGAATGGTGCGCCACTTTGAAGAGGCGGCGTCAAAAGCTTCGCGGCCCATGAAGGGAAACATGACTCCCAGCAATAGCAATCGCACCGCGGCCGAGGCTCCCATCGCGGCACGATATAACGTCGCGTAGCCCCGGCTATGATTTTTACTGTAATAGCGCAGCATCGCGTTTTGGATCATCATCGTTGACCATTGACTGACTGTGTGACGTGAGCTGCTTTTTCCACCGTGATGAATGATTTCGGCGTCTTCGATGTAGTAATTGGTGAGGCCTAATGCCCGCACTTTGCGATTGAGGTCCAGATCTTCCGCATACATAAAATAATCTTCGCTGAACATCCCGGCCTTTGCGAATGTTTCGCTCTTGAGCAGCATGCATGCGCCGGGGATCACTTCCACCTTCACCGGCTTGCCATTCTTAACGAATAGCGGGCCGAGATCCCAGAGCGGGAAGCGGGGCCAGCGCAGGCGCAGCGACTCGATGTTGGCCACCTGGTTCAGAATCGTCGGAAATTTTTGGATCGCCTGCGTTTGAACGCTCAGGTCCGTATTGAGTAACTTGCCTCCGACAATTCCAAAGTCTGGCAAAGCCCGCGCGTTTTTCATCAGGATCTCGATGGCCGAGCTTTCGAGCTTCGTATCGGGATTCAGCAGCAGCACATATTCCCCCCTGGCGCGCCGGAAGCCCAGATTATTGGCGCGTGCGAAACCGATATTTTCGCTGCTCTTGATGACCACGGTTTCCGGAAACTCTTCCTTCAGCTCATCCACCCCGCCTTCAGGAGAGGCGTTGTCCACCACGATAATTTCGAACGAAAGGCCTCGCGTTTGTTGATACACGCTCGCAATGCACTCGCGCAGGTACGCCACTGAGTTCCAGTTTACGCAGATGATGGAAAGATCCATGACCAAGACTAGCGGCGCTGATTTACACACGTGCGAGGTACGAAAGGCCGCTATTCAACGATACATCAAGTCGAACGCGGGCTGCGGATGACTTCCGCGGCTTCTCCCTATTTCCAAATACTCTCGCCCCCGAATAGGCGCGCGAGTTGCTGCCGGCGCAGGTAGCGGATAAGTTCCGGATCGTCGACGCGCTGCATGCCCTGCAGGCGCGCCGAAAAATAGCCATAGGCTAGGCCCAGCGAGCCTACGATATATGGGCGGCGAACCAGGCGCGTGGTCCATTTCGCCAGTAAGAATAGCGGGTGGTAACCGGTGACATAATCGATTTTTCCGTCTTTCACGCTCCCACCCCAGCGCCCGTAGGATTCCCCCGTCGGACGGTGGTGAATCATCGGAACGTCCGTGAAACTCCGCGTAATCCACCCCAGCATATTGGCCTTGGTTTCATCCATCAAATCGGAGCCAGGACCGATCCACAACCCGCCAAGGGCGTTCCAGCAAGCGCGCCGGTAGATCTTAACCCCGCCGCGCACGTGAAAAACCGGATGGCGCTCCAGAACTTTTTCGCCATGCGAATAGTAATAAAGCACCCCGCCGCCAATTCCGATATTCGGGGTGTCCGCAAAGCGTTCGAAGGCATCCTGAAAATACGTAGGTTCAAATGACAAATCGCCGTCCAGCTTGGACATGTATTCCCAATTCGTGCACCGCAGTGCGTGAAACCCGTCGTAAAACGCCTCGATAATTCCTGCGCCCCATTTGCGATAACCGCGGTCCTGCCGGTGCAGCGGCCGAATCCACGGATACTTTGCCGCCGCTGCATCGATTATTCTGCCCGTGCCATCCTTCGACCCATCATTCACAATTACCCATTCCTGCGGCAGGATGCTCTGCTGCGCCATACTTTCGATGGTCCGCGGTAGATAGGTCTCCTCATCGCGCACCGGCGTAACCACCACATATTTTGTCTCGGCAATGTCCATGCGTACTTGCGCTCCGCGCTTTAGCGCAGGCGCGGCACCAATTTCCCAGGCCGCTCCGTTGCCACATCCCTCTCGCCAGACTTGGAAGGCCGCGGTTTAAACCAAGGCCGTTGAATCGCCGACTTCTCCTCGCCAAGCGGTCCCGCCGCAATCCCGTGCCCCTGCAGCATGGGCGCCGCAATGGCCGATATCATCGCCAGCAAAATGAACCACCAAATCCGCGACTGGTCGAAATAGTTCACACCAAAAAATGCAACCACGTTCGCGAACATCGCCGAACCAAGGCACCACAACATCCACTCCTTGCCTTTGTCCCCGTCCACACTCTTCCGGGCATCCCCAAGCATCCCGAAGCTCCGCGAAATCACCAGAATGAAAAAGACGAACGCCAGCAATCCTCCGGTCTCGCCCACGTTGACGTACTGGTTCTGCACATCCCACATGTCCAGGCCCCAGTCCGACGTGTCCTTCACTCCCAGCAGCCACCAATCAAAAAAATGATGAATGAACTGGTCCACCAGTTCCGCTCGGTGATAGCCGGACGAACTCCCCGTCACGTCCACGCGCGCGATCAGGAACCATACCGGCGCCTTCATCACTAAGTGCAGTCCTACGAGCGTACACGCTATTCCCCAGCGCACAGGTCTCATGGACTTCCGAATCGGCCAGCACAGCAGCGCGAGTATCCCTGCGATGTACGCCAGCAAAGGCGTACTCGAATTCGTCGTCCACATCATAATCGTGGCCCCAATCAGCCCGACCGTTCCAAGCAGCTTTCCTTTCCCCGTCCGCCAGAGCACAAACATCACCGGTACCAGCGTCGCCGCGAAGGCCCCCGCCATCAGCGAATGCTCAAAGGCCCCCTGCGACCGAATCTTTCCTTCCCGAAGTTCCGGCACCGCGGACATTCCTCCAAGCTGTCCGAATATGTTCACCATGCTGCGTTGTTCGATGATCATTCCAATTGCCAGCGGCACTGTCACCAGCGCCAAACACTTCAGTGTGAAGTACAGGTCCTCTTCGCCTCGAATAAGAATCCGCAGCGCAAAGTACGCCAGCAGAAAATCCCACAGATAGCCAAACTGGTTGATCACCGCACCGGTATCGTGAAAAAGCACCATCACTGCCACGCCTTGCGCCACGGTGCAGACCGTGAACGCCGTATCGATTCCGGTCCATCCGCCCGCCAGTCGTGCCTCTTCTGGTCTGCGAGACGCCCACGCCCGAATAAACGCCACGAGCACCACGATGCGCAACACAAACAGGTGCAGCCCCGCCAGATACAGTTGCTGCCCTTGCGGCGCCAGAAAAGCCAGCACCACGACGGGGGCCACCACATATTTGCGAGGTAACACCAGGATCAAGACCAGCGCCAGAATCATTGCCACCAATACCAGCGGATGCAGCAATGTTCCCGAGAGCCCTCCGCCGTACTTGTAGTTATCTGGACTCGGAGGCATATGACGTCGATACGGGTGTGAAAATGTGCTTTAGATGCTGGATTTCTTAAAACGCCGGATGGCCGTAAATACACTGGGTGCGTACATCCAGGTCAGCTCGAAGACGTTCCCTTTCAAGCTCGGAGGAAAATAGCTGGGCCCAAACCCTCGCTTCACTTCCGATCCCGTCTTGGCGTTAACCGGCATTACAAAGTTCGCGAACGCTGCTTGGTCATCTGTGCTGACCGTTATCGGCGGTAGCTTGCCATAGACGGGGGAAACAAGGATCGCCAGCATAATTCGCACGTCTGAGCTTTTATTTGGAGTTCCGCGATGCCAAAGGTGGGACCATCGTATGATGATGTCCCCCGGCGAGGCGTTCAGGCGTACGGACTCACGCGGCACGGAGTTGAATTGTGAAACCGTCAAGGTCTCGTGATGCGTTCGCGGCCATATCTCAGTGCTCCCATTCTGCTCGGTGGTCTTCCCCAAGGGTATATTGATCACCAGAAAGTCTGTGTCAAGCCATCCATCCTTGTGCGCGGGCTGATATCTGCTGCCGGGAAGATTCGCATTTCCGCCGAAGCCCACGATCTTATAGTCGTTCCCGAGCGCGCTATCCAAAACTTGCTTAATCCTGGCGTTCGACGCTACTTCTTTGATGATCTGGCTGGATGCGGACGGCACATACGACAGGTGGCCAAACCATTGGCCCCCGCCTCGCCACGGCATCGGACCCGCGGATTGATATTCCGAAAGCAATTCCTTCTGCGCTTTCTCCGTGCATTTTGCGTCGATACACGACTCCAGTTGCGTGTATCCCAATGTCTCCAGCTGCAAAGCATGTTCTTCAGTTGTCGCCATTTTCGTTCGCGCTCCTGCCTCTCAGAATACTCGAAGACCTCGGCGTCGCATCCCGTCGCCGCGTTTGTTCATACCCGTGCGCACACTTTATCCCAAAATTGCCGCATGGCGGCTCAGCGCAGGTCCCTGTCCAGTATGCCGCCCCTGGTGAACTGTTCCAAAAACTTCTTTACCGCTCTGTTGCTCAGACGCCAAACGAGTCGTCAACATTCCAAACCTTGGCCGTTCGCGTTCCTTCTCGGTCTCCAGAAACTCAATGAAACGAAGAGCGCCCCGGATTTAACTCCACACCCAACGTCGGACTCGAGCGTATACCCAATCAGGCGCCAAGGCCGCAGCGAGAGCCTTCGGATTCAAGCTTCGCAATTTCACCCACTTCCGTAGCCTCATGCCGAGCGGCAAGAGTCCAAGGTGCGATTTGAAAATTTCTTGTAGACTGCAAGAAATCCCGCCGTTCTGGTGCAGCCGCACTAGCCATTCATCCAGTTCGTCAGCTGCATCGAGACTTTCGTCTAACGCACACCCAGACACCGGTTTCGTGCGGAGAGCCTGGTTGTACAAGTGTTCCAGGTGCCGCATCCAACCTTCACCTCGATGACTCGCCGTCACATACGTTTGGGTCCTTTCTCCCAAGCTCATCCGACGATTTGGATCCTCTACCAGCTCGCAAAGCTTATTACGGTATTCCTCCAGAGTTGTCGCCCGCACCATGCAATTCTCAAGAGCAATATCGTCCGCACCGAGAACGCTCGCACTGTTTGAATATGGGAAAAATGTTACCAAGGGCAGTCCGTAGCTGCCCGCTTCCAACAACGAGGTGAGTGAAGCAAACGGAAATGAATCTACGTAAATATCGGCCGCCTCGTAGAACGTAGCCGTATTTTCCTGCCTACCCATTATTTTGATCCGGTCCGGGAAGCGCGCAACAGCTTCTCGCCATTGGTCGTCGCATTCCGGCCCCACGAGCATAAGACAGGCCTGTTCACAACGTTCCAGCACCGGCAGAACCGCGCTGCAAAAGCTAATTTCACTAATAGGCCGGTACTTTGAAGCACTCGCAATCGACAATAAAACGACGCAACTTTCCGGAACGCCCAGAATCCGCTTGGCATCAGCGCGAGACTGCGTTCGCAGAATCTCGCCAAGAGGTATGGGAAGAACCGTCCCGCGATCCTTTTGTATTCCTCTTCTCTTAAATGAGGTAACGTAGCCGGATGTGCGGATATTCGCGACGATATCACTGGTGGCCACGCCAATCGAGAAGACATGATCGGCGTGGTTTACGTAAACTGTCGGCGTTACCCGGTGCTCTTCAGAAAACGCCAGTATTGGCAAAACATCGTACGGGTGAACGTGCAGAATCACCAAATCAGATTGCCGTGACAATTGCCGGAGAATCTCGGCACGCTGAAATAGCCTCCCGAATCTTTCGTCCAGAAAATGAATCCCGCCCCCTGCTGTTTTCACCGCTTGTTCCAGTTGGGTCGGTACCTTTGCGCCGCGTTGGCCCGTCAAAACTATCGAGTGCGCCCGGCCCGAATCCTGTCGGATCCAGCGCCACACGAACCGCGTGTGACCACCCAAGGGGTAGGCCGTAGTTAGCACATGCAGGATGCGCTTCGGTGTAGAGCGCGATGTGCTTTGACTGGTCGTGGATCGCGCAGGCAGGAATTTTCGCCCCAAATCCCTCAACATTTGTTCCAACTCCGGGCTTGCTAACTGCCCAGGCGGATTTTTCCATGCATAATCTGCCGCGATTTGCGCAAAGGCGGCAGCGGAATTTGACTTGTTCTCCCTAAAGAGTGCTCGGGCCTGCTCGACAAGACTACGAAACGTTGAAAAATGACCATCCAGAAGGGCACGAACCTGGTCGGGGCTGTACAGCGCATCCCGTGGAGCCGACTCTTTCATGTTACGTCCTTGCCCCAAAAAACCAAGTTGCGTCCAGTAAAATCCTTGTGGATGAGAAGTAAGCTCGTGATGCCGGCAACAGCGGCACATAGAAGGGCGATCTCGGTCCGAAACGGCGCCAGCGCTGTGAACGGAACGATCCGTACGACCAGTGCCATAGCCACGGTCGCAAACATCAACCGTTTATTGGCCGGGCTCCAAACCAATCTAATCTCACGCCGAACTACAATCGATACAATCACATAATATAGTATATAAGTAATAAGAAACCCGATTCCTAAGCCGGGCAAGCCAAGTATTCGTATTCCTGCGTAGCTCGTCAAGGCCATGAGCACACCGGCGCTCAATTCCGTCAGGAAATAAACAACGCTGCTACACCGCGCGAGAATCACGTAAGACATAGTCCAGCTGGAGAACTTGAAGATATCTCCGATCAGTTGCCACTCAAGAAGATCAACTGTGGGATAGAACTTCTTCGAGTAAATAATGGGCACGAAATACGGGGTTACCGCCACAGCCACAAGAATAATGGGAGCGGCCACCAACATGATTAGCCGGTGTTGCTGATTGACGACGTCAGCGAGCTGATCGGGATGGTCCGCGAGGGCGGACACTCTCGGGTAGTAGTCCTGAGCCATGGCCGCCAGCATAAATCCCAAGTAGTTCACTGAAATGGCTACCGAAGCGCGATAAAACCCCACGGCGCTTATATCAAGCGTGTGAAGAATCACAGCGGGCATAACGAGATTCACCCCGGTGCCCACCAGTAAACTAGCCATGTAAGGAATCCCAAACCGGAGCAGTGCGTGGCTTGACTGCACAAGTTCTCCCGGGTTCGGGCTGCTTGCTGGCGCCCCGATGTTCTTTCTAACAAAGTACATCACCGTGGCTAGGCTGATCGCTGCGGCCAGGACTACAGCAGGAAGCACCCCGCGAACACCCAATCTCCAGACCAGCAGAATAGTCGCTAAATTGCTCAGAACACTGGTAACTACACCCGTTTTGGCAAGCTCTTTAATGCGATGATGAGCATTCAGCGTACTAGTGAAGGTGGCCGTCAGCAGCGTAAAAGTCAGGGCGGCTCCAACCAGGAGCGCTGCTCCCGTGTGTTGCGCCTGCCCGAGCATCCACCGCCCGATGGGGGCCCGAAAAATCACGAGCAAAACCGCTCCAACTCCTCCGAGTGACAAGGAAAGTAGTCCTGCGGCTCGGCTAAGGCTGTCCACGCCTCGTTGATCTTCTCTCGAAAGCGCGACGGCGCCCTCTTTTACCAACGCGGTGGATACGCCCATTCCAAGGAGGAGGGTGCCAGTACCTAAAAGGCCCTGCAATAAGCCAAGATAGCCGTATCCGCCGGGTCCCAGAAGGACCGATGTGATTTTGGCCGTGGCCACCGAGAAAAAAATGGTCGCGAGAGAGCTGCTGCTGAGAATCGCAGTAGCGCGAAAAATTGACCTCATCCGGTGTGCAGGATCGAACTGAGTTGCTAAAGACGCCATATTAAGGAGAGCCGGAAGGGCTTAGCCCCTTCGGCGCCGGCCCCGCACAGAATTCGACTGTCGGATGACGCTTCCTGGCGGACTCCGCCTCCTCAACAAGGCGCTTTACGTCTTGCGTGCGTTTAGCGATCACTTTTTGCCCGCCACGAAACTCCAAAATGAGTTCACGAAGCCTTTTTTCGTATAGCGGAACATTGTACTTCGTGAGAGTTACACAGGTTGTGCGTATTGGTAAAAAGTCTTTCCACTTCTGCTGCATATATTTGCAACAGTCGTAGAATGCAGACGGTAATACCAAGTGCTGATCGGTGTTGTGTATGCAGAACGCCGATATCGCATAGTTCTTCCGCCCCATCTGACGTGCGATTAAGCAGATATCAGCGCCGTACATATGAAAATCGGGTAGATTGTCGTCGAACCGCAGACCGCTCGATCTCCTGAATATCAGCACAAGTTCGTCTAAAGTGTGAATTTCCGTCGGGCGATTAAACGGGTTGCCGAGTACCCCCCGCCCTGCAGAGAAAATATAACCAACCTCCCGATCTTTCTGCAGTTCCCCGAAGCAGCCGATCACACCCCATTTTGGGTCATCGGCTTCCAAGCAAGCCAGTGCACGCTCAAGGTCATTTATCCATTCTTCGGGCAGGATCACATCTTGATGAGCAAAGACGATCAGGTCATTCTCGCTCTTGTCGATCGCATCGTTATAGGCTTTGGCGGCAGAAGTGAAATTTTCCTGTATTAGAATCTGATGCGGGTGGGGATTTTTCAGGCAGGGAGAGGCCAGAAAATTGTCTAGAACAATCTGTCCTTTCTGCTTTACCGGAATCACAAAAGTTACAGGGAGCATGAATTGCTCATCCGCGAGAGCACCGTCAGTATTTTAGAACATCCTGCCGGTCTTCGCGCTCAATAACAATTCATCCTGTCGCGAAAAACCTAATGAGGGGTCGCGGATTTCAGGACCGGCGGCAGCACGACCTGCTGATTTGAGTTGAACTGAAAAGCGCCAGCATCCCAATTCCCGGAGGGACGCGGAATGGTAGTTCGGGCGGGATAAACAGCGACGTTACTTGCGGAATCATACTTTACGGCAAAGGTCGTATCCTGCAAGCAGGCTGCCTTCGCGGTCGAGTCCGCGAAACTGTTGCAGGTGGAAGTCATATTAGAGCCTGTACCTACGCCGCAGGGCGTCGTCCCGTTGCAATTGTTTGTTTGAGGCGCAAGCGCGTATGTGGTGGTGAGTGTATATCCGGCAGATGTAGCGCTGGCGTTCGTCCAACTGACTCCGCCCGTATTCGCTCCACAGAACGCTGTATTTATAAAAAGATTGTTAGCATAGACCGTGGCCCCAGTTACAGCGCAATTCGGAAGTCCGAGGTAACCGCCGCCGTCGGAATCCGAATTGTTGAACGCTGACACCAGCCCACCGTCCCAGTTTGGAGCCTGTGGGATGCCAAAGCAGACTTGCTGATTGCCGTAACAAATATTATTGAAATAATACGTTGTTTTGAACGGATTTAACTGCACGTTGATGCCCACCCCATTGTTTCGCACCACGTTGTTGTAGAAATAGTTTTCCGAATTATATTCGGAATTGAATTCGATCCCGTTGCTGTGGGCGCAACTGGCGGTCTGGGTATTTAGCTCGATCAGGTTGTCATGGGTGATGTGGGGCAGCTCCACGACCACACCCCCGTTCGTATACCTAATAATGTTGTTGTGCATGTCATAGGCGCCAAAAACGATTGCTGAGGTACCAAGCACGGAATCCGCACCGTCGATCACATTCCCTGCAAGAACGATATTGCCGCCTGTTTGACTGCTGGTGTTGATGTTCCCAACACCGTCGTCCACGGAAACACAGGTGCATGAAGGAGATTGTGTGCAGTTGAAAGCCTTGTGGGTCCAACCGTGAAAGTAATTGTTCGAGATTATGTCTCCCAATCCGATTGCCTGGTCTCCAAGCACTCCTTCGGTCGGATTGTTTGCAGGTATGTCTTGCCAGCAAAAACCAAGGAATTCGATATTGTCCAAGGTGACATAAGAATGAGGATTTGCCATCACCATAAGCACGTTGGGGTTTGTCTGGTAAGTGCAACTTGCTACGGGGGTGGTGCTCAACGGGTTGTCATCATTTAGTTTCGGTCTGCACCATGAACCGCCGCACACGGACGTATTATACCAACCTGTTGTGCCTGCACCGCTGGCGTTCGCAGTCGTATTGTCCACCCCCACATACAGTTGCGCGCCGCTGCTTCCTGTTGCCGTGAGCGTCCACGGCAGGCCGATCGGCGTAGAGGTCTGTCCGGGAGCGGAAGAGTGCCAGGTATCGCCACCGCGAAGAATAATGCTGTCCCCGGGATTGATCGAGGTGCTAGCGCAAAGATTTGAACAATTCACCATTCCTGGAGCGTGTAGCCAAGGAGTGGCGAAAGCCGTACCGTTGTTCGTGTCTGCTCCATTTGCGGCTACATAATAGGTCTTGCCAAAGGCACCCTTTGTCACCAGAAGCATGCAGCCCAGCAACATTGCGAATCGAAGTTGTCGTGACATCGTCTATATCCTCTCACTCCCGTGGCTATGAAAACGATACGCCATCTCACTGGGGGCTGCCACTGTAGCGGAGACCAGATTTGGTCCAGTTTCGTACCCTGTACGACTCGCCACCAAGGGTACCGGAGGTCTGATCAGGCGTACTTGAACTTGCGCTTCAGGCTCATGATCGGCGCCTCGATGAATTGGAAGCTGGCCCAAGCGACGACCAAGTTGACAGCCAAACTCACCAGCACAAATAGAATCTTCGCCAAGATCTCGGAATGGAGCAAATGCGCCAGAGGCGGCTTCATCGGGTCCAGCAGAACGGCCAACGGAAAATGGTACAGATATAGGCCGTAACTGTATTTTCCAAGTATGCGTAAGGCGTGCATACTGAATAACTTGTGGATCACCCCCTGCCTCAGCACAGCCAGTACCAGCAAGCTACCCGACGCCAGCGCGATCATCGTGAAGCCGACGCTGTTGAGTCCTGCCGTATCGTGGTCTATCGACCGCGCCGCCACACAAATGCCCAACACCCCGGCCGAAGCCACTGCCAGTACCGCCGGTGCCATCTTGGTCAGCCGCTCGCGATGGTGCCCGCGAACCAGAATCGCCAACGCCGCGCCCACTGCCAGGGTATCCATCCGAAAAGGCAGGAACGTGTATCCCCAGGCAGGACCCAGCCAGCCCGTCACCCAAATTAGGCTTCGCAGCGCCAGCGCCACGAAAATCAACAACCCGCATGTGCGCAGGATGCGTCTCGGCGTCGCCAGCGCGGAGATCAGCCAGGGCCATACCAGATAAAACTGCTCCTCCATACACAGCGACCACAGGTGGGTGATTCTGATATACGAGGTAGCAGGGATGATGTCCGGCCAAACGAGGGCGCAAGGAAAGCCCACGTACAGAAGGAACGTCGCCTGCGCCGCCCGCCAGTGGATCCCGACGAATCCCCCGACGATCGCCACAATCGCGATATACAGATAATAAATAGGAAAGATGCGGAGCGAGCGACGCGCGTAGAACTTGGAGTAGTAGCCGGATTCGCCCTGCGTATCATAGAGGATGCCGGTAATTAGGAAGCCGGAGAGCACGAAAAACAAGTCCACCCCAACCCACCCAAACTGCGTAACGCTATACATGGCCCTTAGCCACGCGCTGTTAGGGCGGAGTTCGACGCCCCCGGCGTAGTGGTATAGAAAAACCGAAAGGATGGCCAGCCCTCGCAAGCCGTCGAGTGCCGGCATGCGCTCACGGAAATTGAAACCTTCGCCCGCACCACCGCCGATGTTCGTTGCAGCGGCTACCGGAATCTCCTGAAGTGAGGACTTTGCGTCCATCGTTGCTCGAAAAACTGTTTACAAAGTATGCGGTTTGTGTTACCCTGTACCGTGCAGCCTCGAATCACTAGCGAGCCACCGCCCGCCGGCGTAGTAACCAACTATGCAACAAAAAATCGGCGCAAACCCCCTGGAATGAACACTTACGAAAGGTTGTCAAAACAAAGGACTTTAACCCCCTTTATAATCACAACCTTTCGAGATATCTAGGGAGGCCTGAGGCCTCGGCACAACGCGCTTCCATCGCTTCTTTGGCGCACTTCGAGGGAAAAAACTCAGTCGATCTTGCGCCCGGCAAACGCATAGATCAGCCAACCCAGTTCGTAAGGCCAGCATTCCTGCAAGACGTGCAACTCCCGCGGGGTCTTCGACTTACCTGCCAGCTTGAGCATGGCCAACGCCTGATCCATATACCTCCGCGACGCTGCCGGCCGAATGCAGCGCCAAACCACATTCGCGGCCGTGTCGCGCATGTCCACCTGCAACTCGTTCGCCCCGTAAATCCACTCCAGTCCAAGATACAGCTCCCGAGAGAAATCCCGCCCGCCCGCGTCCGCCAGAGCAAACAGCGCCAGCGGCGCCATCGCATGCTGATGCACCGCGTAAACGGGATATTTGCCCACGGCTTGCCCGGACTTGGCGTCGTAATGCCACCACCACTGACCCAGCGCGCCCTGCGCCCGGCAAATGTTTGCAGCACAGGAGTTAGCGATGTCCAGCGCGCCGGAAAAGCCGAACGCCCGCGCAACCCAGGCAAATGCATAGATCGGATAAACCTGATCGGCGAAGCTCCCGAGCCTTCCGCGCAGAGAGCCTGCAATTCCTTTGCTGATGCCGCGGGCGGTTCGTCCGCCGGTTCCTGGCGATGCCTGGTGCCCGAAAGCGCCCGCCGACCCGCGATTGCCCTGCAGCGTGGCGGAAACCCGCGCTGCAAGCCGTGCGAGTCGCTCCCGGAGCTCTGGCCGCGCGAAGGCCGCGTGAGCCAGCCCGGAAAGCACCCAGGAAAGCTCCATGGTGCGGCTCTCGCGAGCATCAGAGAATTGCTCGAGCGCGGCAGCGATGTCGTGGTTGGCCAAAAAGTCGTCGAGGCGGTCCGGCGCCACGAGAGCGCACAGCCACAGGAGGAGGCCTAGGTCGCCAGCGCCGCGTAACCAAGAATCTTGGGGCGAGGTTGCGACATCGCCGGTTGAACCGTGGTGGCGTGGCGTGGTGCCGTGTGACACGGAATTGGGCGGGAAAGAGTTGCGCAGGAGGGCGTCAAACGTGGGCTGAACCGCGATGGGCGGGTGTTTCCCAGACTGCTCCAGGCGATGCAGCCCCATCAGCGTTATTAGCGTGTAGCGGTGCGAGATGGCCTCTCGCACCATGCCGCAGTCGGTGCGGATGAACTTGGCGCAGAAAAGCTGCTTCTGTTCGTCAAACATGGGCACTAGACCAGCCGACGCCAAAGAAATCAGGGCGCGCACATCTTTTTCGGTTTGGTGGGGAGTGCGCGTAACTATTTGGTCTGCTTTTTGAGAGTTTGTGATGGAAGAAGTGGGAGCGGTGGGCGAGGTAGGCATGGGAGGAATGCTCGTCCGAACGGTCAGCGGCTGGTTACCGCGCGAGTTTTCAATACGGACGCGACTTCGTCGACGATGTCGGTCATGGCCACGCGCTCTTTGTCATCCGGCCCTGCGGAACGGTGGCGGCGCTCGAGTTTGAGTGTTTTTCTGGCGTCGGCGACGTCTTTGAGAAGCACCAGTCTACCGGTGTCGATAAGATATTTGTCGACCGAACCGATCTGGCTACGAAAAATACTATAGACCGGAACGCCGAGCGCAGCGGCTTCGCGGTTCATGGTGCCGCCGCCGCTGACCACGAGGTCGGAATGCCAGATGACGTTCATGCCGTCGAGGACGTGCTCCGGAATAATCATTTTCCGCGCGGCGATCAGTTGCGGCCAAGCCTCCCGAATCATCGCGTCCTGCCGTGCGTTGCGAGGCAAGACCACCATTTTTACAGCGGGCTGTTCCGCAAGATAGTCGACCACGCCGCGGAACAGGATGTCACTTTCCGGTCTGTGGTAATGGGCTTCGGTGGCCGGCGGCCGAATCGTTACCATGAGGTCCGTGTCGGTCAGGCCTAATTTGGCGCGCGTGGCGGGATCGGACTTAAAACACGGCACGTATACATCTTCCTTGATGCCGCGGTAACGCAGGACATGGTCCTTGCTGAGCTTAACGGCCTCATCGGGAATCACCGAGGGGCAAATAACCCAGGTAGGATTCACCCACAAAAGCCCTTGATGGGCGTGCTCGTAATCCATGATAACGATGGAAGGAATGCCCATGAAGTAGGCGGCCAGCATCTGCGCGCGCGAGCCGTGGGAAAGCGCCAGATCCGGTTTCTCGCGACGCAGCAGCGGAATGAGGCGCAACGCGCGATTGAGAACACCAAAAACCTTAAGGATTTTGTTCTTGCCGTAGTGCCGGCCGACCCGGTAGCAATCGAGCCCGAAGAGATCGACGAGATCGGTGACCTGGTAGGCGTCGCGCGCAGTGAGCATTACCGCACCGCCGCGGGCCTCGAGTTCCTTGATGATGGGGGCGAAGAAGGGAATATGCGGAGAATTATCCAGGTCAATCCAAATCTTCTTGCCCAAAGCTTCGCCTGGCCGTTCGGTCTTCACTCGCGGCTTTTCCAATTCTAGAGCCTGACTGGTGGCCATGACGTCGCTGACCTCAGGAAACCTTGCAGTTCTCTCGCAGGGGTGGGCGTCAGAGATACGCATGTTCCGGTAGATAGTTTGTAGGTTACCAGCGCAGTTCTAACTGGTCCTGGTTAACACGGGCTGACCCACAAATTCTAGCACCTTATCGACAACCCTGGCCTGCTGATCGCCGCGCAATTGCGGAAACATGGGCAATGAGACGATCTGCGGAGCGATTTTCTCGGTTACCGGGAAATCCCCCGTCTTATATCCGAGGTGCGCGTAAGCCTTTTGCTGGTGCAAAGGAACCGGATAGTGAATACCGCTGTCGATTTTGGCATCCGCCAGATGCTTTTGCAGGCCAGCGCGATCCAGCACTCGCACGACGTAGAGATGGTAAACGTGGCGGGCGGAATCCGGTTGAAACGGAGTGACAACCCCCTCGGATTTGCCGAACAATTGTTGATAGCGCTTGGCGGCTTCCTGGCGCCCGCGGTTCCACTCCGGCAGATGGCGCAGCTTGACAGTGAGGAAGCCAGCCTGAAGCGCGTCCAGCCGGCCGTTATAGCCCTCCACATCGTGATAGTACTTCTTGGACTGACCGTGATCGCGCAGCATGCGCATTTTGCGCGCCATTTCTTCGTCATTGGTGGTGACGGCGCCAGCTTCACCGCAAGCGCCGAGATTCTTGCCGGGATAGAAGCTGAAGGCGCCGATTTGACCGATAGAGCCAGCTTTTCGCCAGCGATTTTCCTTCTTGGAAAAGTATTCCGCGCCGTGGGCCTGGCAGGCGTCTTCCACGACGATGAGTTTGAAGCGATGGGCCAACTCGAGAATGGGGTCCATATCCGCCACCTGGCCGTAGAGGTGTACGGGAACGACAGCGGTGACAGGCGACTTCGTCCTGGTGTCGATCAACTTTCCAGTGACCCGATCGACGTGGCATCTGTTCTCAAGATATTCCTTGAGCTTGAGCGGATTCATGCAATAGGTGCGATCGTCGATATCCACAAACTCGATGCGGGCGCCAGCCTGCGAAATGGCCTCCGTGGTGGCAATGAAGGTATGCGGCACGGTAACGACAGTGTCGCCAGGCTGCACGCCGGCGGCCATGAGGGCAAAGCGCACAGCGTCAGTACCACTGGCCAGGCCAACACAATGGGCGCTATCGCAATATTTGGCGAATTCCCGCTCGAATTCTTCGACCAGGGGTCCACCGATAAAACCCGCGGTGCGAAACACTCTTTGACACACGGCCAGGAGTTCGGCTTCGAGTTCCGCGTGCGGAGTGATGAGATCAAGGAACGGAATTTTTTCGTTACCTGGCATGGTGTCGTCCTTTGCGTACGGCTCTCAAGTTTACGATATTCATCCGCAAGAATATCAGTTTCAAGCACAGTTAATCTGCGTTACTTATTAATGTAACGTAAAATGCGGGCGGGATTGCCGGCGACCACGGCATTCGCGGGCACATCCTTGGTGACCACGCTGCCGGCACCCACGAGGGAGTTTTCGCCGATAGTGACCTTCGAGAGAATTGTGGAGCCGGAGCCGATGGATGCGCGTTTTTTCACCAGCGTGGGCTCAACTTTCCAGTCCTGTTCGGTTTGTAATTGACCACCCGAGGCGGTCGCCCGGGGATAGGAATCGTTGATGAAAGCGACGTTGTGGCCGATGAACACCTCGTCCTCGATGATCACGCCCTCACAGACAAAGGTGTGACTGGAGATCTTGCAGTTTCTGCCGATTTTGGCGTTTTTTTGAATTTCGACGAATGCGCCAATTTTCGTATTATCGCCAACGTCGCAGCCGTAAAGATTAATGAATTTTGACAGCCGTACATCCTTGCCCAGCTTGACGTCCGGCGCGATACAAACGAACTCATTCATATTTGGATGATCTTGCCTTTCAGCTTTAGGGATTCGTCGGCGGCTTCCAACATTCTGACAATGCGCAGACCGGCCAATCCGTCGTTAAAAGGCGTCTTGTTGTGCAAGATGCAGTCGACGAAGTAAGCGGCTTCGACCTTTAGCGCTTCCACCTGCTCCACCTTGGGCGCCCACATGTCGCCGGTGCGGTAGCTGACCAGCATCTGGTACACGCCTTCGGTGTTGCCGGCCATCTGCACGCCTTTGTCATAGAGCTTGATCTTTTCATCGACTTCGATGTCATTCCAGACGAGCATTTTCTTTTCGCCGCCGAGGAGCGTGGTGCGCACCTTCACGGGAGAAAGCCAATTCACGTTGATGTGGCCGATGACGTTATTGGGGTAATAGAGAGTGAGGAAGGCGATGTTGGCGATGCCGTTCAGGTGGCCCTGTCCGGTGGCCACGACAGCTTCGGGCTTTTCCGCGATGACATAATCCATGATGGAAAGATCGTGGGGCGCCAAATCCCAAATGACATTCACGTCGTGCTGAAAAAGACCCAGATTCACGCGGGTGGAATCGTAGTAGTACAGCTTGCCCAGCGTGCCATCGTCGACAAATTGGCGAATACGCTTGACCGCGCCGGTAAAGAGAAAGGTGTGGTCGACCATGATTTTCAGATTTTTGCGTTCGGCCAGTTCGATCAGTTCCTCAGCCTGTGCGGCGGTGCTGGTGAAGGGCTTTTCCACAAAAACGTGTTTACCGTTTTCCAGGGCGGCTTTAGCGAGTTCGTAGTGAGTCCAAACGGGGGTTACGACGGCAATCAAATCGATGTCCGGTGAGTTGAGCAGTTCGCTGCAGTCGCTGGTGCAATGAATGGCGGGATAAGCGCCCTTAACGCGCTGCAGGGACTTGGGGTTTTTGTCGCACACGGCGACTACCGTGGAATGATCCTGTCCGTGAAAGTTCCGGACGATATTGGGACCCCAGTAGCCGTAGCCGATAACACCCACGCGTATCACGTCTTCTCCCGATGCACTCCGGTCCGTCAAGTTTGCGGCAGGTCCGGCAATCAGACTCGTAGCCATATTATCCACCTCGTTTGGGGATGCGGTGCGAGTTACTGAACAACCGTTGCGAAACGAACAAGGCTCGCGCCAGGTGAAGGACGCGTGGTAAAGACACAGGTGACCGGAAGGAGCGTCTAGTTGAGAGCGCTATGATTCGCCGCGCAGCAGTGTAACGTCTCAATAGGCGTCAGTAGGCACCGTCGCCCATCAAAACTGCCCTCGGAGTATCGAGCAGAATTTTGATGTCCAACATGGGAGACCAAGTGCGGGAGTACTGCAAATCGAGGCGAACCATCTCGTCGAAGGTGGTGGAACTGCGCCCCTGGACCTGCCAGAGGCCAGTGATGCCGGGCTTGACTTCGAGCAGACGGCGGCGATGCCAAACGTCATAAGCCTCAAGTTCGTAAGGGATGGGAGGGCGGGGGCCGACGAGAGACATTTCGCCGATGAAGACATTCCAAAACTGAGGCAGTTCATCGAGGCTGGTGCGGCGCATGAAACGGCCAATGGCGGTGACGCGCGGATCGTTGGTGATTTTGTAGACGGGGGCCTTCTGGCCCTGCGTCGTCGAGGTCTCGGATTTTCCGGCGATGAAGTTCTTGACGTAATCCTTGTGGATGCTATCGCTGTTGGAGGCTCTCATGGAGCGGAATTTCAAAAAGGTGAAGTGCTTTCCGTACTGGCTGACGCGTGCCTGGCGAAAAAAAACCGGGCCTTTAGACGTCAATTTAATAATGGCGGAAAGAGCCAGAAATAGGGGCGAGAAAGCGATCAAGGCCACAGCGCTTCCGACAATGTCCATGCTGCGTTTGATGAGCAAGGAAGTCTTCTTCTTCTGCTCTTCCTGAAGGAGATCCGGATAAAGCGGAGCGGAAACCGACCGACCCGTTCCATCGCCAGCCCAGCTGTCTGGAAAGGCGTAGAAGGCGATTTGCAGCTTATCAACCTGATCGCGCTGGAAGGACTTATGCAAGCCGGCGGAAATTTTCGTTTCGATGGTCTGAATAGCGGCGGCGGCTTCGGCATCGCCTAGCTCAGTGAAAATGGCTCCGACAACGGTTTCCGATTCAAACCAGCCCGCGAGGTCCGTTTCACGAATCTCCGCGGCCACGACGCCGGCCACCTTCTCGAGGAGCGGCTTGTTCACGGAACGTCCGGTGGGACGCTTGCAATCCACCAGCATCAGCAACAGATGCTTACGGGAGCGCTCTGAACGCTTGCGTTCGCGACAGAGCATGCGACGAAACTCTTGCTCGGAAACAAAACTGGCAACCGCATCGTTGTTAGCGGCCTTCGCGGCAACGCTAACGGTCGTCTTTGGGACGACTTTGGCGGCCGGCAGTACTACTGTGGTGATACTCACGTTTATGCCCTCGGTTGACTTTCGCAAAGGTAGTGCTCGCAAATCTTACTGAGAAATCGTACTGCCCGCTATACAGCGACGGCTGCAGAAACGGCCTGGATGATAGACGGTGATTCTCGATCGCAAGGCGTTACAGACAAGGAGTCAATCTCCACGGCCACCGAACGCTGCAAAAGGCTGACGGAGAGTACAAACTTGTGGCGTCCACGGGATTCCACGAGAATTCCCTCTAGTCCGCGCAAAGGACCCGATTGGATGCGAACACGGTCGCCGACGCCGACAAAAGAACAGGCCTGGTTGGGAACGCCAGAGGCCACCAAAGTTTGAATGGCGGTGATTTCCGCCTCGTCCACTGAGATGGGCTGACGATTGTAGCCAACGATTTGCACCAAACCTGGGGTTTTGAGGATGGGGAGGCGATTCTGGGCGTCGAAACGGCAAAAGAGATAGCCGGGAAAGAGCGGGGACTCGACTTCTTTGATTCGATCAGACCAGCGCCTGCGCTCCTTGGAAAGGGGAAGAAACCACTCAAAGCCCTGGGCGCCTAGGTGTTCCGCAACGACGCGCTCGTAGCGGGTGCGTACCTGAAGCGCGTACCAAGGTAACCGAGAACCCGAAACCTCCTGACCGAAGGGCGATTCGTGCGTTGGTGAGCTATTTTGCGGCATATCGTCTGGCCCAGGTGCAAGCTACCGCCAGAAAACTCCCTGCGAAAAGCCTTACACCTACCGGGGAGAGTGCACGATGGATGCCACCGAATGGCGGAGGCCGAAATTCATTTAAAAGCCATGTAATCAGTGGTTTAGACTAAAGCTCAGCGATTCCACACCAAAACGACAAACCGTCCGTAGATGAACATTGCTATCCCAGAGTTGCAATTGTTTTCCACGCTCTATCTATAAGAAAAAAAAGAGCATACGACCAGCTCGCGTCATTTCGGCCTATTTTTGCAATATCGGCGCTCGGAAATCGTCAGCGCAACGCCTGATTCATTCTTGACCAGTCCGGGGTCGTCAAGTCATTAGCGTTCTGTGAACGGAAGTTCGCTGGTTGCAGAAGAAATTGGATAAGCGTAGTGGCTATAGGTGGGTACGAGAGACTTTTTGGACAACGGACGAAAAGCTTAGAGATCGCCGCTTCGTTAGCACCCGGTGCTGCTATAGGATAACAAGAAGGCTGGTGAGCAGGGAGGCTACTTGTCGCAGGATGGAACGCCGAGCGAATCGAAGCGCTTTGTATTGTTCGGTTTCTGGTTCATTTTATCGGTGGCATTGTTTTGGAAACCGGTGGAGTCGCTGGTCCGCTATTCGCTGGGGAATGATAACGCCTCGCACATCGTGCTGATTCCTTTTATCAGTGCCTGGCTATTGTATTTTGAGCAGAAACGGATTTTTAAGCAGGTGGCGTTCGATTACGGCTCTGGCGCGGTTTTGCTGCTGGCGTCGATCGGCGTGGGGCTGTGGACGCTGCGCGTGAATGCGGCGTGGACGGAGACGGAAGCGCTTTCCGGATATACGTTCGCGTTAGTACTGCTCTGGATCGCGGGTTTCGCGCTGATTTTTGGGCGGTCAGCACTGCGTAACGCCAGATTTTCGCTGCTATTTCTGTTGTTGATGATTCCGCCGCCGGATTCCTGGCTCAATTATTCGATCTACTACCTGCAAAAAGGCTCGGCGGATATCGCGGAGCTCATTTTTGACCTGGCGGGGGTGCCGGCGCTGCGAGAGGGGTTCGTTTTTCACCTGGCACATTTGAGCATCGAAGTGGCGAAGGAGTGCAGCGGCATTCGGTCCAGCCTGGCGCTGCTGATTCTGGCGCTGCTGGTGGGCCACTTGTTCCTGAGAGCGTTTTGGAAACAGGTGGTCTTCGTGATCGTCGGACTGGTCATCATGATCGTTAAGAACGGCATCCGCATCGCCACGCTAACGATCCTGGCCCAGTATGTGGACTCGGGATTTCTGTACGGCCGGCTGCATCACGAAGGAGGGGTGGTATTTTTCCTGATTGGTCTGGCGCTGTTGCTACCGGTGTTCCTGTTGTTGCAGCGCGGTGAAGCGCCACGGGCGGCGGTTAGGGACGCCACCGAGGGATAAATGGCGGTCCTTAAAGTTCTTCTTTGTTCTTAAGGGGATAGCCGTAGTAATAGCCGCCGTACGCATCGCCCTTTTCGACGCAATTTAAGACCACGCCCAGAAGGTTCTTGTTGAGAAATTCCGAGGAGGCCTTCTCGGCCATCTGGTAATCGGTTTGTCCGGCGCGAACGACGAAAAGGACGCCGTCGCAGAGATCGGCGAGCATGCTGGCGTCGTGGACAGGCAAGGCCGGTGGAGAATCGAGCACAATCCAGTCGAACAGGGGAGCGGCGAAGTCGAAGAGGCGCTTCATGCGCTCGCCCATCAGAAGTTCACTGGGATTGGAGACGGTATTTCCACCCGGGATGAAACACAAATTGTTATCGAAGCCTTTTTGAATGACGGAAAATTCGTCGGCATCGTCGCGCAGATAGTCGGTCAGGCCCGGAGTCAACGGGGCGCCCAACGTTTGGTGGAGCCGGGAAGCGCGAAGATCGGCATCGATGAGAAGTACCCGGCGCTCATTCTGACGGACGATGGAGTTGGCGAGGTTCGCGGCGACGAAGGTCTTGCCCTCAGACGGGACACTGCTGGTGATAAGAATTTTCTTCAATGGCTGCGCGCCGGCGATCTGGTACAGCCGAGAACGCAGAGTACGAAAGCGTTCGGCGCCGACCTGGTGGCGATCCGCGCCGTGAAACACGCTCGTTCGAGGGTCGACCACCCATTTGGGATGGACGCATTTCTTGACGAGTTCATCAAAGGAAGCGCGAGAACGGTCGGCATCCTTGCGCAATGTGGTGCGTGGAGAAGGCGCAGAAAGGTCTTTTTCCGGGACGGGGGACGGGGATAAAACGCCGGCAAGATCGATGAGATCCAGCGGGGAATCGGTGGCCAACTTGGAGGATCGTTCTTCAGCGGCCTTTTTCAATGCTTCGTGAATGCGGCTCATCGTATCCCCGGCGCTACGCGCCGATGCCTTTCGGTCGCGGCGGCAGACTGCGTTCCGCGAGACTGGCGATGCGCTGGGCCTGGCCAGCGACGACATCGAGAGCTGGAATGGAGACCAGCAACGGGAGCTTGAGTCCTACTTCTACGTCGCGCTCGGTATGCAGCGATTTGTCCAGAAACGCAATGAGGTACAGGATAGCCAGGCCGAGGGCCAACCCTCCGCCGAGTCCCCCGCTGACGAAAAGAAATTTGTCGGGAAAAGAGGGCTGGTTGGGCAAGCTTGGAGGATCGAAAATATTGAAATTTTCGCTCTCTTGTTTATTTTCCAGCACGCCGGCGAGTTCCGAAGTGTTGTGCTTTTTCAGCAGATCGTTGTAGTTTTCCGAGGCGGTTTGATAATCACGCGTCAAGTCCTTGAATTCCTGCTCAACTACGGGACTGGCCTGCACGCGGCCTTGCAATACGCGAATGTCGTTCTGAATCTTAGCCTGCGCTTTGGTCAAGTCCGCGATGTTTAGGTCTTCCTGTCGTACCCTGGCGCGTAGTTGTTGCAATTGCGGAGGCTCGACCGCGCTGGGTTTGGGAGCCTTGCTGGTAGGAACGCCGGCTTTCTGCTGTTCTTCCATGCGTTTCTTGAGCTCTTCGATGGCGTGTTGAGTCTTGAGTACGTCCGGATGCTGGGGAGTGTAGCGCGCTTCCAAACTTACCAACTGGTCTTGCAGCGCGGTCAACTGCTGATCGAGAGAGTCAGGGTTGACGCCATTTGTAGAAGTCGACTGGTTCCAAGTGGACTCCTGTTGCGCCAGCAGCGACTCGGTAAGGGTCTTTTCCTGCTGGGCGCGGCTCAAGGACTGGGTATTGGATTCAAGTTGCGTGTTCATGCCCGTCAACAGGCTGAGGTTGGTTTGTTCTTCGTCCGGCAGTTCATAGGGATGGCTCTGCTTGAAGGCCGCCAATTTCGCATCCTGATCGTCGAGTTTTTTCTTGGCTTCATTCAAAGCTTGCTGGAGGAAATCCATGGTCTGGCCCGTTTCCTGAATACGCTTGCGGGCATTTTCTTCCAGGAACATGGAAGTAATTTCGGTGCAAATCTGTTGGGCTAGTTGCCCATTGTTAAAGGTCACGTTGATGTAGAAACCGGGAAGCTGGCGATTTTGCGTTCCGGCCATAGGTTCCAGCGGAGTGATTTTTACCGATGAGCGCAAGCGGTCGACTAAATCTTCCATGTGCACCTTGCCGCGTTCATTGGGATAGAGGCCCAATTTTTCAATCACCGGCTCGAGCCGCGAACGGCTCAGAATTTGCTGTTGCATGGACTCCAAACGACGGTTTAGATCTTCGGTGATTACCGGCTCGACAAGCTTGGAGGAGACCGTGGGCTGTTCAACAAGTACCATCGTCTGCGACGTATATTTCTTAGGCAGAATCATTGCGGCCGCCAGCCCCAGTCCGCCCAAGAATATGGTCGTGAGCGGCAAAATCCACCACCGACGACGCAAGACGCGTTTTATGTCCGCCGCACTGATGGAATTATTGCCAACCATAATCCTTGATTGCCCTTTCACAGCGCCGCTTGGCCAAGCTCATTGCGCAACTAGAGAACTCGATGCTATCGGATACACACCAACTCCTGGAGTATCGGGCTCACAACCCTTAATGCACGGCCTCTGCCAACGAATGGCGTGAGAGGCAATTGATCGTCGTTTTCCCGTAAGTCGCCTAGGAGCTTGGGTTTGTCTCGAGCAATGCTGATGCCGTACAACACCAATGGGAGCCTGCCGTGCCGCCGCTTCTCTGAAAGTGGAAGCGATCTGCCCAGATTATCCCCTAAATTCTCCTCTCGACATGATTGACGTACCAGGCTTTCGCACCCAGCACGAGGGTCGCTGTGACGTTCAGCGCCCTTCTCACCAATTAAGTATACTATTTACAACGGTTTTCATACAGTGTCGGAATTTAGGCTTCCTTTCTTCCGTTACGGGGCGCAAAATTGCACGACGTGTCGTGATTCGATCAGCTGCAGAGGATAGTGTGCTTTGGAGTCCGTTAGACCGTATGAGGAAGAAGACAACGATTTGCTGTAGACGGAATTTGCCCCGAGTCGCGGCGCTCCTCTCATTTCTTGTGCTTTTGGTCGCCTTTGCCGGCGGCTGTTCGCGCGATCCCAACGTACGAAAACAGAAATTTCTCCAGCAAGGCAATCAGGATTTCGATAAGGGGCGTTTCGCCGAGGCCGCGATTTCCTACGGCCGGGCCCTACAGATTGATCCGCGATTTGCTGAAGCGCACTACAAACTGGGACAAACCTACCTAAGACAAAGCAGCTGGGCCGCCGCTTACGCGGAGCTAAGCCGGGCGGTGGCGCTGGAACCAGAGAACTGGGCGGCGCAACTGGAGATCGCCAGGATGTACTTGGCGGGACACCGACCGCAAGACGCGAAGGACAAGGCGTTGCTAATTCTCAAGGCCAATCCCGCAGACGGCCAGGCGCAGATTATTCTCTCGCAGGCCAACAGCCAATTGGGTAACCAGGCGGACGCTCTATCGCAGGCTAAAGATGCCGTGGCCACACAGTCCGAAAAGCCCGAGCCGTACATCAACCTGGCCATCATCCAGGAGCACGCCGGCGCGCTGAAAGACGCTGAAGCCACGCTGCTGAAAGCCATACCGCTTGACAAGACTGGTAGTTCGCTGATGGTTCTGGGCCATTTCTATGAGCGGCAGCACCGCTGGGCGGATGCCGAAAAGCAGTATCAGGCCGCTATTCAACGGGAACCGCAAAATCCCGCCCCGCGGGGCGAGCTGGCCGTCCTCTACATGAACGAGGGCAACCAGGCGCAAGCGATCAGCGTGCTTACGCAAGCCAAGCAGGATCTCAAAGACGATCCCCGGTCCTATCGCATGCTGGGTGATTACTATTTTTCGCGGGGCGAATACGCAAACGCTCTTGCGGAATTCGCGTCCCTGTCTGCGCAACATCCGAAGGATTTGTCGATACGCAAACTCTATATCCAACTCCTGATGCTGAATCAAAAACCCGACGATGCTGCGCGCCTGAATGACGAGATTCTAAAGAAAAATCCGCAAGACACCGAAGCCTTGGTGGTTAAGGGACAAATTCTCAATTCCCAGAAAAAGTGGGACGAAAGCATCCCGGTGCTGCGCGAAGTTACCAAGAATGCCCCGGATAATGCCGTTGCGCATTACCAGTTGGGAATGGCGCTGTCAGCCAAGGGTGATCCTCAGGAAGCGGAACACGAATGGAGCGAGGCCACGCGTTTGCGGCCCGCCTATTCCGAAGCGTGGCGCGCCCTCGGCGCCAGCGGCACGCAGCGACGCGATTGGAAGGGTGTGGAAGTCATCGGCGACAAACTGGAAACCCTTGAGCCACGCTCCCCAGAGGGTTATCTGTTTCACGCCACGGCGCGGTTCAATCAAGGTGACGCCGCGGCGGCGGAAGCGGACCTGAACCACGTGATCCAGATGGCGCCCCAAAGCCCCATGGGATACGTGAAGCTGGGCGAGTTGCGCATGACGCAGAAACGCGTGAACGACGCGGAAGCGGCTTATCGGCAGGCGCTAACGCACGATCCGCATTCACTGGAAGCAGTGCAAGGGCTGATGAACGTGGCTTTATCGCGGCGCAAACCGGCCGAGGCACTTCGCCTGGTTCAGGAACAACTGCAGCAGAGCCCCGACAGTGTGCCGCTCCTTTTACTTCTGGCCCGCGCGCAAATCAATAATCAGCTACCGACGGATGCCGAGCACACGTTGACGCATGTGGTGGAGCTCGACAAACAAAATCTTAGCGCCATCATGCTGCTAGCCGAATTAGAATCGGTGCTGAAAAAGCCCGATGCCGCCATCGCCAATTATCAACGGGCCGCCCAGCTTGCCCCGACCGACCCGCGTATATACCTTGCTCTTGGCGGCCAGTATGGGGTGCAGGGAAATTGGCAGGAGGCTGAAACAGCTTACCAGAAGGTCTTGTCCATGCGTCCGGAAGAGCCCCAGGCGTCCAACAACCTGGCTTATCTCATGCTCGAGCATGGCGGAAACGTCAACGTGGCGCTGACGCTGGCGCAGAACGGCCATAAGGGCATGCCGAATCAGCCAAGCTCCTCCGACACGTTAGGCTGGGCTTACTACCACAACGGGGCTTTCACCGTAGCCGTACCGCTGTTTGAAGACGCCGTCAAAAAAGTTCCGGCGAATCTGACGTACCACTATCACCTGGGTTTGACGTATCAGAAATTGAACGACAGCGCCAAGGCTCGCGCTGAGCTGCAGAAGGTAATCAGCCTGGATCCTCAGTCTCCTATCGCGGAGCAGGCCAGGCAGGCGCTCGTCGGGACATCGGGAAACACCTAACGATGCCATCCCGACCGGTCACCCAAGCAACTAATTTTAGCGAAAGTGAGACCTCTTATGGCCGCTGAGGTTCTGGCAACCCCACGCACGGAGGGCATCGTATCCCTCGGCACGAAAAATGGCATTGAGATGGCCATCCTATCGCGGTCGGAAAAGACGCTGGGCAAAACTATCCTGAAACCGGATTCCGCGGATTTGATCGACGGTGTAAGAATCGAAGCGCTGCAAGTGCATCCCGACGATCGCGGATTCTTCATGGAAGTGGGCCGCCTGGGCAAAGGGCTGGCGGCAAGCATGACGCCGGAAGGCGCTCGACAGATACAGGTATCCTTCACGTTGACTTATCCTGGCACCATCAAGGCCATTCACTATCACTCCGAGCAGACCGACTTGTGGACGCCCCTTTCCGGTATGGTTCAGGTTTTTCTGTACGATTTGCGCCGACATTCGAGAACGTTTGGCGCCATCAATACGATTTTCGCGGGACGCTTTCGCCCGTGGCAAATTCTCATTCCTCCGGGGGTGGGGCACGGATATAAGGCGCTGGGCGTCGAAGCCATCCAGTTGCTGTACTTTACGGACCGCCATTACAATCCAGCAGACGAATTGCGCATTCCCTATAACGACCCAAACATCGCCTACGATTGGGAAATCCAGCACAAGTAACGTCCCCCCATGCGCATTTTGCTCATCGGCGCCAGCGGCATGCTGGGCACGGACGTGCAACAAGAGTGGACGCAGGATGAGATCATTCCTGCGACCTCACGCGACGCCGATATTCGCGATGCCGATCAAGTTCGCGCGCTGGTGTCTCGCAGTAAACCCGATTGGATTGTGCTCACCGCGGCGTACACGGACGTCGACGGCAGTGAACGCAATCCGGAATTAGCTTTTGCGGTGAACGGCCGGGGCGCGGAAAATGTCGCCCGCGCTGCCAGCGAATTCGACGCACGGCTTTTTTTCGTTAGCACGGACTACCTTTACGATGGCGCCACGGATCGACCGTATGAGCCGACGGATGCTATCGCGCCGTTAAACGTTTATGGCCAGTCCAAGGCGGCGGGCGAGAAAGCGATACAGACTTACGCCAAGCATTGGTGTATCGCGCGCACCGCGTGGCTGTTCGGCGCGGCAGGCAACAGTTTTCCAGAAAAAATCTTAAAAGCGGCGGAAACTCGCCCGGAACTCACGGTGGTCGCAGATCAAATCGGCTCTCCAACATTTACTCGCGATCTGGCGGGCGCCATCCGAGACCTGGCGCGCAGCGAGGCCCGCGGGATCGTGAACGTTACAAACGCCGGTTCCTGCTCCTGGTGCGAATTTGCGCAAGAAGTTCTGCGTCAGGCCGGTCGCGCGGCGGTTCGGGTCTTGCCCATCAGTACGGCGGAGGCGCAGCGCCTGGCGAAGCGGCCGGCCTACTCCGTGCTGTCTTCGGCCAGTCTTCACGCGCATCAAATCACGCTGCGGAGTTGGCAGGAAGCCACCAGCGCGTATTTGCAAGACCTGCGCACCTGCGGCAAGCTCCTTTGATGCAAGCGCTATCCCGATTGCGGTACTGGCTTCCGGCAATTTTTGTTGGAGCCATCATTTCCATTTTTTCCACGCACTATTTCACGGACCGGCAAACAGCAAAAATCATCGTTCCGGTACTGCACTGGCTACTGCCGTGGGCCGGCACGCACTTGCTGCATCAGATGCACATCGGCATACGCAAGCTGGCGCATGTGACCGAGTTCGGCGTTTTCAGCGTGACGGTGTTCCACGGAATTCGTGCCGAGCGCCGCGGCTGGCGCTGGACGTGGGCGCTGGCAACATTGTTGATCGCCGTGGTTTACGCGGGCCTGGACGAGTGGCACCAGTCCTTTGTCCCCCTGCGGAACGCTTCGCCTCGTGATGTGGCCATTGATGCCTTCGGCGCCTTGCTAGCGCAAGGCCTCGTTTGGTTTTATTCGATTTGGAAGGCCCGGCCGCCGGAAGTTCCGGCCAGGCGAGCGTAAGCTTCGTGCAACGGAGGAAGAGCTCGCGTTACTACGAGATAACTGCGGAAAGCTCTTACAAGTTTGAGTCCCTGGGGAAACAACTTGGTGTTTACGGAAGAACAGCCTTCGCCCAGTTGGAATATACGCTCTCTTTGCCTTCAGAATCCACCGCCGTCGTCACATAGTAATAGGTGTTCCCGGCGTCGACGGCGTCATCGGTGTAAGTGAGTCCGTTAACAAGCGAACCGTTCAATCGCGAAAATGGTCCCAGCTGGGAACCTGCACGATACACGTTATAACCGGTAATCCCGCCCGAGTTGCTCGCATCCCACGTCAAGCCCACGGAAAGTTCGCTGCTAGGGCTGCCACCGGCTTCGGACCCCGATAAGCGGACCACCACGGAGGAGTTGCTGGCGTTACTGTCGATGGTCAGCGTTCCGTTTGAGGTGCCGGCCGACGTGGGACTGAATAGCAGGTCTAGCGTGACACTTTGCGCACTCGCCAAATTCAGAGGTGTACCGCCGCCGGTCATGCCGAAGCTCGCACCGCTTAACGCTATCTTGGAAACGGTCACTTCCGTGTTTCCCGTATTCGTCAGCGTCAACGTTTGCGCGGCAGATTTTCCCGCGCTCACCGTGCCGAAATTTACGTTCGGCTGTCCCACGGAAATCTGCCGCTCGGCGCCGGCCACTTCTCCGTTTACGGGCAGAGTAGTGTCCAGCGAAGCCGTTTTACTCAGAATGGACACGGTTCCGGAAAATGTTCCGGCGGTTTTGGGCGTCAATGCCACGCCAAACGTGGCGCTCGTTCCGGGATTCAGTTGCGTCGAGCCGGAAAAGCCGTTGACGCTCAAACCCGCTCCATTGGCGATGATTCCCGTTACCGTCAACGCCGTTCCGCCGGTATTCGATAGCTGAAGCGTTTGAGAATTTTGCACGCCAACGATCGCCGAAGTGAAGCTGATGCTCGACGGCGTAACTTTCAGTTCCGCTGCGGCAGCAGGCGCAGGACCGTTATCACCTGCCGGCATCGCGACACAGCCAACCAGAAGAGGCGCAACTGCCGTCAATGCCAATCCCAGCGCCCACGGTTGATGCATGGAAATTTTTGCGGCCCGTTCCGAACCTCGGAAAAAATCTGCTCTCATCAAACGCTCGCTCCGTCAGTTTCAGATTGCTGAGTGGAGCCAGCTTAAGAGTTCTCCGATAGGCAAAGATAGTGTTGAGGAGTCCAAAACAGGTACAGGGACGTACCCTGTACCGTTGGGCATGCCGGTTCAATACCACGTGGGGACCGCTTGTCGCTACGCACAGCGGCTTTGTCGTTTAAACTCGGCGATGGTTCGCCGAAAAAGTACCGCAGCTCTGTTGCCTCGGCGCGTCGTATTCCGTATGGCGGGTTTTGCGGCTTACGGAATGATCGCCTGCGCTTCGTTGGAGTAGGCGCTCTCCGTACCGCTGGTGTTGACCGCCGTTGTTACGTAATAGTAGGTCGTGCCGCTCTGCACCGTGGTGTCGGAATATGCGTCCGCCCCCACCAGCGAGCCATTCAACATTACGTAACCGCTTCCGCTGGTCGTCGAGCGATAAACGTTATACCCCGAGATGGAGGCGTCGCTGTCTGTCCAGCTAAGTTGAACATTATGCTGTGTTTGCGGGGCTACGCCGGTCCCGCTGAGGCTGATGGCCGCCGGTGAGTTAGCGGCATTGCTCACGATCGTCACAGTTCCATTGTCAGTCTCCGCACCCACAGGGCTGTATTGCACTGTGAAGGAGACCGTCTGCCCGGCGGAAAGGGTAATCGGCGCGCCCGCGCCGCTCAACGCGAAATTGGCGCCGCTCAGGCTGATCTGCGAAATGGTTACGTTGGCATTGCCCGAGTTCGTTAGCGTCACCGTTTTTGAAGCACTGTTGCCGGCGTTCACGCTGCCAAAGCTCAAGCTGGTAGCGCTCACTTGAAGCGTCTGGCTGGAGGCGACGCTGGTGGCGCTCAGAGGCAGCGTCACGGTGGAATTCGCGGCATTGCTCGCGAGCGATAGCGTACCTGTCGCGGTACCCGCCGATAGCGGCGCAAATTGCACGGCAAAGGAGCTGTGCTGACCCGCCGCCAGAGTAACCGGCAGCGACAGGCCGGTGGTGCTAAACCCGTTTCCGCTGATGTTCGCCTGCGTGATCGTCAGATTGGTATTGCCGGTATTACTGATTTGCACGGATTGCGAATTGGTGGTGCCTTGAACGACGTTCGAGAAGCTGATGTTGCCCGGAATCACGCTCAAGCCAGCTTGCGCGCCGGCGCCGGTGACGCTCACCGTTGTCGTCTGTCCCTGGCTGGCGGCGATGGAGATCAAACCACTCAAGGAGTTGGCTGCGGACGGGCTGTACTGCAAGTTCAATGTAGCGCTCTGTGAAGGCGCTAGCGTCAACGGGGCGCTGATGCCGCTGGCGTTCAAATTCTGTCCGCTGACGGCGATCTGCGTAATCGTTGTGGAGCTGTTCCCGGTGTTGGTGATGGTGATGCTCTGATTCGCGGAGCTGCCTACGTTCACGTTGCCGAAGGCAATCGCGGCCGGGTTTGCCGACAGCGTGGTCGTCGCTGTGACGCTAGACCCGCTTACCGCTATGGTCGCGGGGATGCTGGATGCGTTGGTCGTCAGACTCACGCTGCCGTTCAAGGTGCCCGCCGATTGCGGTGCAAACTGTACGCTAAGAGTACTGCTCTGACCCGCGCCGATGGTCAATGGCGTAGAAATACCGCTTACACTGACGCCTGCTCCAATAGCATTCATTTGTGAAATCGTCAGATTCGCGGTACCGGTGTTGGTGATGGTCACAACCTGCGACTTTGACTGTCCGTTCACCAAGCTGCCAAAGTTGATGCTGGCGGGCGACAGGCTGACTCCTGGTTGCACGCCCGTTCCGGAGAGGCTCAGACCTGGTGCCGCGCCGGGAGCATTGCTGGCGACGGCCACCGTCCCGCCGGCTACCCCGGTGCTGGTCGGTGCATAGGTCACTTGGATCTGTGCCGATTGTCCCGCTCCCAGTGTCGTCGGCGTTGCGAAACTCGTTTCGCTGAAATTCGCGCCAGACGCGAACACCTGCGAAATTGTCACTGGAGCTTGTCCAGTGTTGGTTACCGTGGAAGTCAGCACGCTGTTGCTGCCGACGTTCACGTTTCCAAACGTCAAGGTCGAAGGATTCAAGGTCAAATGGCCTACCGGTCCGCTCGTTCCCGTGCCGTTCAACGAGATTGTTGCGGGCGAGGCCGGATCGTTGCTGGTGATGGTTAAGCTGCCGTTATCGACCTCCGCTGCGGTGGGGGCGTAAACCACGGTCATAGGCCAGGATTGGCCCGCGGCGATTACCAGCGGCGTGACGATGCCCGACACACTGAACGGCGCGCCATTTACTGTAATCGTCGAGATTGTTAAGTTTGCGGTACCCGCGTTTGACAAAGTCACCGTCGAGTTCGTCTTGCTGCCGACCATGGCGCTACCAACGCCCAACGCTAAGGGGCTAACCACCAGTTGCGGTTGGGGAGTGGCCGTATTGGCCGAGACGCTGATCTGCGCCGGCGCTACATCGGCCCCCGCAGTTTGCAGCGTGAGCGTCGCCGCCGTCTTGCCAGGCGCCGAGCCGTTGAACCACACCACAAAGTTCGCCGTCTGGCCCGAGGCCAGCGTCAGCGGATACGTTAGTCCGGAAATCGTGAATTGATTGTTGCTGCAAACAATTTGCGAAATGACCGCTTGCTTGCTGCCCGTGTTTGTCACGCTGGCATTTTGAGACGTCTTTTTCCCTGTGGGTACGCTGCCGAAGTTGAGGCTAGCGGGGGAAAACTGCAGAGACGCTTGCTGTGCGCTTGGAGCTTGCCCACTCATGTTTCCGACGCATCCCGCAGTAAGGGCCGCCGACGAAATGGCCAATAAGATTGCCGCCAGTGCCCACGTGAAGCATGCCGTTTTGGCGCTCGGGCCGCGAGTCGTTTTTGCGGTGCGGCCGGTGAATTTGAAGCTCATTGCGTGTTTCCCCCTTACAGCTTGCAAGGGAGATAGTACTGAGCGTACTAAAACTAATCTACTGGTGGGCAGTCCATATTCGGGACAGGCGCTGCTCCTGTCCGGGGGACCAAATACTTCACCGGTCGCTTTGTTGAGCGTTTCTAATGTTCTGTAAGTTGTTTATTGTGAGCTACTTGACCACTACGGGGGTTGTCCGAATGGACACTGCCGAGCCAGCTTGCCGCTTTTATCTTGGTGCTCGACGGGCGCGCGTCAACTCGATGTACCCAGTGCCCAGTGCCTGCCTTGAGTGCCGCGGCACGTTAGGGCCATCTTTGAGGCTAATTCTGCTAGAGGCCAGATTCTGACGTGGGGGGAACTTTCCGTGACACCAAGCCGGCATCACGAATTTTGTAGATCAATGAGCGATAGCTGATTTTGAGCGCCCGTGCGGTCTTTCGACGATTCCATTGGTGCGCACGTAACGACTCCAGAATGACATTGCGTTCCATCTCTTTAATGGCGCTCTTCGCTAAATGCTTCAGAGGTACGGTATCAAGAGTTCGAGAGGGCGTTGAGTCTGAGGCACTGCCTTTTTTCGGTCTTTCCGCGCCGGCGCCCAGTTCCGCTCCGATCAACACAAACCGCGCGATTCCGTTCGAGAGCTCCCGAATATTCCCAGGCCAATCGAGGTTTTGCAAGTATTCCATCATGCCGGGAGGAAATGGCTCGGCAACTTTGCCAAATTGCCGCTGGTGAAATTCCCGAAAATATTCCGCCAGCGCTGGGATGTCCGTGCGGCGCTCGCGCAGGCTGGGTATCCGAAAACGGACGACATTTATGCGATAAAATAGATCGACACGAAAGTTTCCGCCCTGCATCTCCGCTTCCAGGTCCCTGTTGGTGGCGCAGATTAGCCGTGCATCCACCTTTCTGTCAATTTGGGCTCCCAGCCTCGAAAACGTTCCGTCTTGCAGAAAATGAAGGATCTTGCTTTGCAGACCCATGGTGAGATCCGCGATCTCGTCGAGGAAAAGCGTGCCCTTATCGGCAAGCTCAACGCGTCCGGGTTTACATTGATTGGCGCCCGTGAACGCGCCCTTTTCGTAGCCGAATAGTTCGCTCTCAAGCAGCGTTCCGGGTATGGCCGCGCAATTGACCTTAATAAACGCTCCGGAAGCATACGCTGAATTCGCGTGGATCCAGCGGCCCAGCGCTTCTTTGCCCGTTCCACCTTCGCCGCACAGCAACACAGGGATATTGGATTTGCAGATCTTGGCCGCGCGCTGCAGGATTTCCCGCATGCACGGGGATCTTCCAAACAGCATCTCGTCCGGCGGCAATAGATTTTGACGGTCGGAAGCGTCGGGCTTAGAAAAAGCTTTGATGGCTGAGGCCATTTTTATCGGGGTTGCGGTTATCTGGAACGGAATCATGGCTGCACATCGCGGACCACTCTCGATTCGCGGCTACAACATCGCTGAGCGCGCATCAAAATAGATAAGTATTTATAAATCAGCAGGTTAACGGGGGATAAATTTGCTAAGTCCTAGTACTTTGCAGGGCCTGCGCCAGCGCTCTTCGAACACCGAAAGAGAAAAAATATGCCTTGCCAGCGCGAATGGTTTTCTCTCATCAAGCGGTAATGTTCGCTACAAAACGCTTGCCATGCAGAAGAATGCGGCGCAACGAGCCTACCCGGCGTCCTATTCGCCACGAACAATATCGTATCTTTGAATCACTGCCGCCACCCCCATGCGCTCCGTTTCATCTTCCGTGCGCCGTTCTACTCGCACTACTTTTCCGCTTGCCCGCACCAGCACTTCGGAACCATGCGTAATTTCTCCCGGAAGCGTCAAGGTGATGTCCAGCTCGGAGCCCGCTCGCAAGTCTTGATCGATGACAAAATACAGCCCCCGCGTGGAAATATCGCGGGTTTTACCATTTTGCGCGATGGCGATTTGTTCCTCGGCCAAGCGGATGATGATCGGCAAAGTCAAATCGTACCGACGAGCCGTGCGCCTCTCCGTCATTACACCCATCCTGCACTCCTTGCGCGACCGCGGCCGGCAGCCTCGCACCCTTTTCTATATTACTGTTGTATTAATAATCTATCTATAGTAATACAACTGCGCGCCAGCGCGGTTGACCCATTTTCCGGATCGCACTCGCGGCGCGCATGAATTGCGACAGGACCCTGCGCCTGATCGTCCCGTTTCTTCAGTTGACCTTGGAGGAGAAGATAACCCGGCAGGCCCTCAGCTGCAAGGGGAGATTTTCGCCCCGTTTCGCCCCGTCTTGCCCCCAGTTGCCCCGTGATACGTTTCCGGACGACTACTCCTCGAGCGGAAAGTAATTGCCACTGTTAGCCCGGGTTCAGTAACTTTGCGCTCGATTCCGAATATGCCTTTCGCTATTCCTGGTGAACCGACCCTACGGCTGCAGGCTCTTCCACTGCAGTCCCCGCGGCGCGCCGCGTTCGGGTCGTTCCCAAGTTAAATTGCCGCATTTTGTAAAGCAGCGCCTTATAACTGATGCCCAGCATTTTCGCTGCATCTTTGCGGCACCAACGCGTCTTCTCTAGAGCCGCCGCGATGGCTTCCATTTCCGCTTCGTCCTTCAAGCCGCGGACGAGCGCCTTGAGCCCCTGCTCGCGTGGCGGTGCTATCGGCTCCTGTCGCGGAGAAGTTCGTTGCCGCGATTCCGCCATTTCGATCAACTCGCGCAGACTGCCCTCGTCATCTTCCAAGATCATGTAGCGCTTGACGAAATTCTCAAGCTCACGCAGATTTCCAGGCCAGGGATAGTTGATCGCCGCATCCAGCAAATGCTTCGAAGGAGTCTGCGGTGATTTGCCAAATTTCTCGCTGTATTTCTCGAGAAAATGCCGGAACAACAACGGGATCTCCGCGGTGCGTTCGCGCAGCGGCGGCACCATGATCGACAGTACATTCAGCCGGTAATAGAGGTCTTCGCGGAAACGTCCATCCTTCATGGCTTCCTGCACATCCACGTTCGTGGCCGCCAATACGCGCACATCGGTATCGATCAGGTGCCGTCCGCCAAGTCGCGAATATTGGTGATCCTGCAGCACGTGCAGCAGCTTCGCCTGCAGATGCGTGCTCATCTCCGCAATTTCATCCAAAAAGATCGTGCCTTTATTCGCCAACTCGAATTTACCGGGCTTTGCGCGCACCGCCCCGGTAAACGCGCCTTGCTCAAATCCGAACAGCTCGGATTCCAGCAATTCGCCCGGAAGCGCCGCGCAATTCACTTTAATGAACGGCTGATTCCGCCGCTTCGAGCGCAAGTGAATCATTCGCGAGACCACTTCCTTGCCCACGCCGCTTTCTCCGCAAATAAATACCGGCACATCCACCGGCGCAATCTGCAGAATCTGTTGCCGGATGCGCACCATTTGCGGACTCGCCGCCAGGAAGCTCAAATCTTCCGTCACCTGATCGCAATAGTCCCGCAGCGCCCGATTTTCCGTCGCCAGTTCCTTCTTTTGCCGCGACTTCAACATGGCCGCATCGAGCTCCGACTTTTCAAACGGCTTCGTCAAATAGTCGTGCGCGCCGATGCGGATCGCTTCCACCACCGTCCCCACTTCATTCGAGCAGGACAGCATGATCACGTTCAGCGTGCGATCCACCTGCATCAGTTCCTTTAGCGTATCCAGCCCGCTCATTTCCGGCATGAGTACGTCCAAAATCACAAAATCAGGCCGGTCTCCTTTGCTGACCTTAGCGATGGCCTCTTTTCCCGTGCTCACTGTCTCGACGTCGTAACCATCTACCTCCAGCAGCGTCTGCAAATATTTACGAATGCTCGGCTCATCGTCTACCACCAGAATCTTGTCCTTCACGGCCATTGCGGTGTTCCTTTCCGGTCTCCAAAAACTCAAAAAATGGTTAGGCCTGATCCATCGGCAGCAAAAATGTAAACTTACTTCCCGTCTCCGGTTCGCTCTCCACCCAGATCTTCCCGCGGTGCGCCTGAATTAATCGTTTCGCGATGGCCAGTCCCAGCCCCATCCCGGAGGTGTTGCGATCTACGCGTACGAAATCCTCGAAAATCTCCTGATGGTGCTCCGCGGGAATTCCCGGTCCTGAGTCGGCCACGCTAACTTCCACGCTGTTCGGGCGTGGCAAGCGAAACCGTCGCCGTTCCGTGGAAGGCGCGGCCGCCGCCACGCGCCGTTCCCAAAAGTGCGGTCCGGCGCAGAGCGTTACGCTGCCTCCCGCCGGCGTGTGCTTCAGCGAGTTATCCAGCAGGTTCGCCGCCGCCTGTTGCACTTTCTGGTAGTCAAACTTGAATGTCGGAATCGAAGGATCGAACGTCATCTCCAGCCTCACGCCCTTGCGTTGAAACGCCTCCGACCAGCGCTTGGTTAGCTCTTCCAGGCAGTCCCGCAAATCGTTATCCCGCAGCTGCAAAACCAGTTTTCCGCTTTCCAGTGCCGAATAATTCAGGAACATAGAAACCAGCCGCACCAGGCGCTCGCAGCTGTCCTTGGATTCTTCCAGGATATCGCGCTGCTTGTCGGTCAGTCGGCCCAGCGATCCTGTTAAGAGCAAATCGTAGTATCCCTTGATTACCGCCAGCGGCGTTTTCAGCTCGTGCGCAGCGGACGCCAAAAACACCGTTTTCTGCCGATTCACTTCCTGCAGCTTCAAGTACGCCGCCAGCAAGTTGCGATAAGTAATCTCGCGCTCTTGTAGCAGCTCTTGCACCGTGGGATGAGTTCCCGGTTCTCCGGTCGCGCTGGTGGCCGCCTGTATCGTTAGTTGCACCACGAGCCAGTCCGACTCCGGGATCCACTTCAGTCTCGCGCGGTATTTCGCGTCGCCCAACTCCGTGATCATTTTTACTTCATGCTGCCCGCCTGCGATTTGGCTGAACACTTCACCCGCGTCCACGCATAGGACGTCGGCGAACAGATTTACTCTCAGCGGCTCAGGGAATCCCCGTCCGGCTAGATGTTTGCGGGCATGCACGTTCGCCATCAGCAGATTGCCTGCGCGATCCGCAACCAGAAACGGTTCCTCGACGGCGTCTACCAAGCCGTGGACCAGCTGAATCGGCAAAGAAACGCCTTCAGGGCGTTCTGCGGAGGTAGTAGTGCTCAATATCGCGCCGCCCATAGGTAGTTGGCCGCCGTCTCTGAACAGTGGTAAATTTTTTCCATTTCCCCGTTTCATGCTCGCAAACAGGTCTATCAGTGTCAATGGGAAAGGAGTTTAGTTTGCACAATTGGGGAAACGAACTAGACACGGTCGAACCTGCGCTGGCCAGCAAACTCACGGTAAGAGCATGGATAATATTAAACCCAGATGGATGATAGGTTTACGCCGCATAACGCACATGCTGTCTGGCATTCAGAGTGCACTAGTGCGTACTAGTTCCCCAGTACTATGAGAGCGAGTGTGGAAACTGAAATCCTCAAAGAAGGCCAGCGCTTGGACTATTCCCCAATCCGCCGCTCGCCTCGAATTCGACTCCAGGTGCCCGTGTTTCTGCGGGCCAAGGACCTTTCCGGAGCCGAATTCGTCGAATTGACCAAAACTCTGAACATCAGCGCTACCGGTGCTTGCATCGCCTCTGCCCATATTCTCGTGCCCGATCAGGTGGTTCACCTCACCGTACCCGCCCCTTCTCCCGCCCCCTCCAGTGTGGTCCCCAGCGAAACCCCCCCTATTTCCGCCCGGGTTCTCCGGCAGGACTCGGCTGGCGACATGCGTCTTTTTGGCCTGGAATTTCTGAGGCCGCTTGAGTAATTTGGTACCTTCTTAGGCCGAATCACCGCCCTAATGTGCTCAGGCACCCCTACTGGGGCTGCATCGCTCCTTCGGCAACCTTAACTTTATTCTCCCCCTATTTCCATTTCTTGTAATAAGATAGCTCGGTTTTCGGGCCCTCGGAATCCGCGGATTGTCGGTGGGGAGCGTATCTGGATTGGCCTCCCGCTTGCTCCCATAGGCAGTGAGAAAGCCCTATGTCACCGCCCCGACCCCCGCGGGGATAGGCCTAATTAGGTATACACCGGACATGCCCAGTTCCGGCGCCCCAGCGCCCTCTCGTCTGTCGACTGAAGATTCCTACCTCGAGTTACTCGCTGACACTCTCGGCGGGCTCGAGCTACCGGCGCGCGGACAATTTCTGCAGCGCTATTTTCACGCCATCACTCATCTCGAACTGCTCGAAAGCCAATGCCTGCAATTGTGGGACGAGACATTGCTCCGTCGCCGCGAACTCAGCGAATGCCTGAATCGCCCCGTCGCGCTTAAGACCGCGCTTCTCGACGTTCTTGCTTCCGCCAATATGTTCCGCGTGCCCATCATCATCGAGTACGAGGAACTCAAGGAACTGCAACTCAACGCAGTCACTGACGCGCTGACCGGCCTCTACAACCGCCGCCTCTTCGGAGAGTCCTTCGAAAAAGAATTGAATCGTGCACGCCGTTACGGTCAGCCCCTCGGACTTGTGATGCTCGACCTGCATCGCTTCAAGGAAGTAAACGATACACACGGCCATCCGCGCGGTGACGAAGTTCTGCAAGCTGCCGCCGCCACGCTGAAGCGCGCCCTGCGCACTTCGGACTCGGCTTTCCGCATCGGCGGCGACGAATTTGCCTTGCTCCTGCCGCAAACGGACGCGCCGCAAGCCCTGGCGCTCAGTCGCCGTATCGAAGCCGTTTTTGCCGAAACGCTCAAGACTTTGCGTCTGAGCGTGGGCGTCAATATGGATCACGGCGTCGCCAACTTCCCGCAAGATGGTGAACAGGCGGACCAGCTTATACGCGTCGCCGATGAACGCCTCTATCGCCTGAAGCATGTCAGTCACGGACGCGACGCTGGTTTGCGCACGGAATTTACCGGTACGCGGACTGAATTAGCGGCTTCACGCGCCGAGGCCTCATCCCCGGGCGCGGAGGCTCCATCCATCTCAAACCGTACCCCGCAGAGTTCTGTTGCGCCTGCGGCACCCACTCAGCCACGCGAGCAGACTCAGACCACCACGCAACCATCTATCGTGCCACCGTCCGTGGCGCCAGCCGCCGCGGAAGCCGCTGCTGCCGTCAACCCTGCTGACATGTCTAGCGGTCAAGCCAACATCGACAATCCATCGCCCAATATCTTTACCGTGGTGCGCAAAGCCGAACGCGTCTCCATGACCGGCACCAACGCTTACGCGGTCCTCGGCGACGAAGCCGCGCGCCGCGCCCGCGTCCTCGATCTCGGCTTCGGTGGAGTTGCCCTCGAACTGGACGCCGCCGAGGAACTGCCCTCCAGGATGCTCGCTGTCCTCCATGTACCGATCCTCCCGCCCGTCCGCGTTAACCTAAAGCAAGTCTGGTCTCAGCGCACCGCCCAAGGCACCTACCGCGTAGGTTGCACCTTCATTTCCTGAGGTCCCAGTTCGTGAAGACCCCTGAAGACCTATAGTTACGCGATTCTTGTCTCTTCATTGGAGAATCTTGGACCCTTATCGTATAATCAAATGCTTGTTCGCGACCTAGCGACGCGGCTGTAGGATCCCGCCCTGCGGGAAGCCGTGCAGACCGGCCGCGACGGAATGGAGTGTTCCACATGAAACCCGGTATCCACCCCGACTACCACGCCGTAACCGTGCACTGCGCCTGCGGCCACAATTTCTCCACCCGCTCAACCATCAAGGGTGAACGCCTCAACGTCGAAATCTGCTCCAGTTGCCACCCCTTCTTCACTGGCAAACAAAAGCTCGTCGATACTGCCGGTCGCGTTGAACGCTTCACCAAGAAATACGCTGACGCTGCCGCCAAAGTCGCCGCCGCCAAAAAGTAACTCCATCGATCAAGCACCATATTCCCTTGTAGGGGCGCAGCATGCTGCGCCCCAGCTTGCCCGGACCTAAGCATCGTCGCGGCGCCGTCCTGTTCCAGCGAATTCTCGTGCTCGTTATTTCCTCGCGTCAGATTCTTTTTCTTATTCGGCATCCTTGAAGATGCTCTGCCCCGCCCCTCCGTGTAGAATAGCCATCCAAGTGGCCACACAATCCCCAATGTTCGAAAGCGCCCCCGGCCAATTGGTCGAGACCTCTCCGCCTCGCGTTACTCTCCGCAACTATTTCGCTCGCCCCTTCGACTCCGCCATCGCCGCCGCCCGCACCTGTTATTCCTCCCATCTTGTTGCGCCCGAAGAAATCACCGACAAGCAGCGCCTCAACATCGGCGCAGCCACTTTCTACAGTGGACACCACACCGTCTTCCAGCACGCCCATTTCGAATTCGGCCTCGAAAACGTCAGCCGCCAATTCGTCTGGTCGTTTCTCCACGCCCACCCGTTCTACAATTCCGAACAACAAAGCCAGCGCTACGTCCGCATGGACAAAGTGCAAGCTTTCGTCCCCAGCCCCTCGCTTTTCTTCGACGCCGGAAGCCGTGCCATCTACGAACAAGCGATAGCCGGCGCCTGGGACGCCTACCGCGAACTTTCAACCCTCTTGGTAGGCGATACGAGAGAAATTCTCAACGATATCTGGCACATCGGCCCCATGTCCCACGCCAAGCGCATAAGCAAAATCGAACGCTCGGCGGAAAAGCGAGCCATAGAAGTAGCGCGTTACGTCCTGCCGGTAGCGGCGTTCACCACCATGGTGCACACCGTCTCCGGCATCGTCCTCCACCGCCTCTGGCGTATGTGCAACGCGAGCGACACGCCGTGCGAAGCCAGAGAAATAATCGGCGCGATGGTCGCGCAAGTAAAAGAGATCGATCCGCAATTTTTCGAACGCTTCGGAACCGAACCGCTGGAAGATCTTCCCGAATGGAAACACGCTGGCCCGAATATCTCGCAAGGCGAAGCCGTGGCCAGGGAATTCGACGCACAACTCGCAGGGAAGACTTCCAAGCTGATCGATTATTCCGCGCGCTCCGTAGAAGTCACCGCCGATGCCTACCGCGCAGTGGCGGGACTCACGCTGGCACAATGCTCAAACGCTGAAGCGCTAGATCGCCTATTAAACCCGGCCCGCAATACGTATCGCCTCGAAACTCTTAACGTCGGCGTCCACGCCCCGATCATGCGCGCCTTGCAACACGCCACATATACCTTCGCCAAAAAAATCAGTCACACCGCGGACTCCCAAGACCAGCGCCACAGAATGGTCCCCGGTTCCCGTCCGCTCCTGACCCTCGCCGACACGCGCGAGCCCGATCACATCACGCCGGCTCTCCTGCAGAATAATGCGCGCGCCAGAGAAGTCTACGCCCGCGCCATGCACGACGCCTGGAAGGCCAAAAACGCCTTACTGGATCGCGGCGTCCCCGCGGAGCAAGCCCTCTACCTCCTGCCCAACGCCAAATCCATCCGCCTGATCGAAACGGGTTCGCTTCTCCACCTGCTCCACAAATGGACCATGCGCACCTGCTTCAACGCCCAGGAAGAAATTTTTCAGTCCTCGATGGATGAAGTAACCGAACTCCGTCAGGTCCATCCAGAAATTGCGCGATACGTAGGTCCCCCGTGCTACCTCCGCGCGAATATCACCACCCCAGTCTGCACCGAAGGCTCGCACTACTGCGGCATCAAAGTCTGGCTAGACTTCCCCAACGTCACCCGCCGCATCTAGAACATGAATCAATCACTTCCACTCAGGAACGCCAACGCAACGTCACGGGTCCAGCCATCGGATGCACCATCGGCTCGCCCGTCCGCCGCGACTCCAGCAAACCAGCCTTCAATCCGAAATACCATTTGGCTGGACGGTCCGCATCGTCGATCAACATCAACCGCGGATTGTGCTTCAGCCCCTCCGCCTGCTGGATCATGGTGAGCTGATCCTGGCGCAAGAACTTCTTCGCAAAGCTACGGAAGATCGGCACCGCCAGCGGCAACCAAGCGGCCACGTTCCAAGCCGCGACAAAATCAATCCGGCAAAGATCGCGCCGCACGGGGGTAACCGTCGCCCGGCTTGAAAACCACAGCTTGCCGCTGCGAATCTCCTCGAGCCGCATGTTGGGCAGCACGAAATCAATCGTGGTGGTCACGGCTTCGCCGGTCATTCTCTTCAGCAACTTGTACGGCGCACTGTTGGAACTGGGCGCATGCGCGCTCATCCGAAATCCATTCGCAATCGGCTCAAACTTTTTTTCCTTATCGTGAATGCTGTGCCGCCCTCGCCAGTACCAGGATTGATGCACGAACGACCCGTGCGCCGGATCCATTAATCCGATAATTCCCTGATCCACATGCGAAGGAAGTTCACAATCGAGGTGCGTAATCTTACAGCGTTCGCTGAACCGGGGCAGCGCCGGCGCGGAACCGACGGTTTCCGGCAGCCGCGCTCCCGGCTGCACCATGTACACCCAAACATACCCGTCGCGCTCTTCGCAAGGAAAGTGACCGGCGAAAATACGCTCAACTCTCAGTTTATCCTGCGAGGTTAGCGATGGGATTTCGATGCAGCGTCCGGTGCATGCTTCAAATTTCCAGCCGTGATAACTGCACTCCACGGCCTTCCCGTCAAATCGGCCATAAGAAAGGGGAATCCCGCGATGCGGACACGAATCGCGCAGGGCAAACGCTTCACCATCATCGGTGCGTCCCAGCACCAGCGGCACTTCCAGCAGCATCGCGGTAACCAGTTTGCGCCCGCGAATTTCCGAGCTGCGCACCGCCGGATACCAGAAATCCCATAAAAATCCGGGATCGCTGGCGCCGGAATTTCGCGACGAATCCGCATCGCCAAGAGCAGCAATGGAGGAAGCAGCCACCGCAGAAAATGAATCGCTCATCACGCCTCGGCATCCTAGTATAGGCGTTCTCGCCCACGCAACCACGCGGCGCTAAGGTTGGGATTCGCGGCGCAACGGGCCGGCCTGCGGCTCTTCGATGCCGCTCAAAGCTGCCAGCTGCGCTCAAACCGCAACGTCGACAGAACGAGCCAATTGCGTGGAAACCCTTTCGGAGCTATTCTTGTTCTAGAGAAAAAACGATGTTTGCAGCTTTTTATTAGCGATCCTCCACTCCCAAATCCGCTCTTGGCGGATTTCCTGATGCTTCGCGCAAATTATTAGAGGTTTTTTCCCGCTCATCGAAAAAATAAAGGAAAGAATTATGGCTGGCTTCACACTATCCGAAAGACTCGATCAGCTCGGCGCGCGCTACGACGATCTGACGCAGCAATTGCAGACTTCTGAATTAGTTTCGGATTCGTCCAAGTTTCAGAAGGTCGCCAAACAGCATTCCGATCTGGAGCAGATTGTCGAGAAGCATCGCGAATACAAACAAATCGAGAAAGATCTGGCCGGCGCGCACCAGATGATCGCCGAGGGCGACGATCCGGAAATGAAACAGATGGCCTACGACGAAGAGAAACAACTCGTAGCCAAAAAAGAAATTGTTGAACGCGAATTGAAAGTTCTGTTGCTGCCCAAGGATCCCAACGACGAGAAAAGCGTCATCGTGGAAATTCGTGCCGGCACCGGCGGCGACGAAGCCGCGCTTTTTGCCGCCGAACTTTTCCGCATGTATTCCCGCTACGCCGAAACACAGGGCTGGAAAGTGGAGGTGCTCGAAAGTTCTCCGTCATCTCTGGGCGGCATGAAAGAAATCGTCGCGGCCATCAACGGGCCCAAGGTGTACTCCAAGTTGAAATACGAAAGCGGCGTGCACCGCGTGCAGCGCGTGCCGGCTACGGAGACGCAAGGGAGAATTCACACCTCTGCCGCGACCGTCGCGGTGTTGCCGGAGGCCGACGAAATCGACATAAAAATCGAAGCGAAGGATTTGCGCGTCGACACTTTTTGTTCGTCCGGTCCCGGCGGGCAATCCGTGAACACCACCTATTCCGCCGTGCGCATCACGCACATTCCCAGCGGCCTGGTGGTTTCGCAGCAGGATGAAAAATCGCAGATCAAGAATCGCGCCAAGGCCATGCGGGTTCTTCGCGCGCGTCTGTACGAAATGGAGCTGGAAAAACAGCAATCCGCCATCGGCGCGGAACGCCGCGGTCAAATTAAGACCGGCGACCGCTCGGAGAAAATCCGCACCTATAATTTTCCGCAAAATCGCGTCACCGATCACCGCATCGGCCTGACGCTACACAATCTGGGCGATGTCATGGAAGGCAAGCTCGGCGCCCTGGTCGACGGCCTCGTCTCGCACTACGAAGCGGAACGCCTCGAACAAGAGCTAGCCCAAGCGTGATAATTTCCTGGCTGTGATTTAGCCGTGGACATGAGAGGTGCCTGACGTGATGAAAAGCTTCCGGCTCTCCTGCATATTTTTCTTCATCGCGCTTTTCGCCTGCGTCTCGCTGGCAGAACCGCAGGATCGCGCTGCCGGTTCTGCCGCCGACCGTACCGCCGTGCGCAACGTCCTCTCCGGACTGAGTGCCGCCGACAACGACGGTAATCTCGATTCGGTAGTGAGTCACTACCGCGAAGACGCCATCCTCTTGCCTCCCAATGCCAGCGTCGTTGCCGGTAGGCCCGCCATTCGCGCGTGGTACGAGCAAGGATTATTCCGCCACTTTCGATGTGAGGTCAGTTTCGATGCCGACGAAACCGAGGTTTCTGGCGATTGGGCCTTTGCGCGCGGCTATATTAACGGCCGCCTCAATCCCAAGGCCGACGAACCTCTCATCAAACTGCATGAAAAGTTCACCATGATACTGCGCCGCGACCAGGATGGTTGGAAGATCGCCCGCCTGATTTGGAACAGTGATGCGCCTGCGCCCGTCGTGCCAAAGTGAATTCGAGCCAGCCGATGGAAATTGCCAAACAGTCTCAACCCCGTTACGACGTTCGTGACGCGCTCAAAGCGGGCATGACCATGCTCCGCGAAGCGGACGTTTCTTCATTCACGCTCGCTGCCGAGCTGCTGCTGCTACACACCCTCGGTCGCGACCGCACGTGGCTATATACTCACCCGGAAGAAATTATCGCCGGCGCCGATGCGCAACACTTTTTCGATTTGATCGCCCGTCGCGCTGCCGGCGAGCCCACCCAGCACCTCACCGGCAAACAGGAATTTTGGGGACTGGAATTTGAGGTGAATCCCGATGTGCTGATTCCGCGTCCGGAAACCGAGCACCTCATCGAAGTGACGCTCGACCGCCTGGCGCTCCGTGAAGTCCGCTCAGGCCGCACGCAAGTCACCGATGGCGCCGGAATGCTCATCGCCGATGTCGGTACCGGTTCGGGCTGCATCGCCATCGCGCTGGCAGAGGAGCTGTCGCAAGCACGTTTTTTCGCCGGCGATATTTCGCCTGCCGCGCTTGCTGTAGCTCGTAGCAACGCCGAACGACACGGGGTCTCCGAGCGCATCCATTTTTCGCTCAGCAACTTGCTCGAGGCTACGCGGGCACTTGACGGCCCCTCGCAGCGATTCGACGCCATCGTCAGCAATCCCCCATACGTTGGCAAGCGTGAAGCCGCCTCGCTTGCGCGCGAAGTCCGCGACCACGAGCCGGCATCAGCGCTCTTCGGCGGTGAAGAAGGCTACGAACTTTACGGCGCGCTGATCGTGCAGGCGGCAGAGCGTCTCAAGCCCGGCGGATTACTCGTGCTCGAACTCGGCTACAACAGTCTTGCCGCCGTCCAACCGTTGCTGAACGCGCCCGCCTGGTCGTACGTCAGCGTCACCAACGACCTCGCCGGGATTCCCCGCATCATCGCCGCGGAACGAACCGGCCAAAACACACCATAGACTCCGCGACATTGCACCATTTGGAGCATCATTATCACCCATGCCAGATCTGGCGCGATTTCGAGCTAAGCATGGACCTCTCGAGGAACTGGGGACCGATGCGGTCGCGTCGATTTTGCATGTGGACATGGATGCATTCTTCGTGTCCGTGGAACTGCTGGAGCGGCCGGAATTGCGCGGAAAGCCGGTGGTGGTCGGTGGGCGTCCCGATCAGCGCGGCGTGGTGACCGCGGCGAGTTACGAAGCGCGGAAATATGGGATTCAGTCCGCGATGCCACTGCGTACTGCGGGGAAACTCTGTCCGCACGCGATCTTCCTCGATGGTCATCACCAGAAATACGCGCAGTGGAGCGATCGCGTCGCAACGATATTGAATGGATTTTCGCCCATCGTGGAAATGGTTTCCATCGACGAAGCCTATCTCGATCTTTCCGGAACGCAACGCTTGCACGGGCCGCCTTTTGCCGCCGCGGATAAATTGCTGCGTAGCATCACGCGACAAACCGGGCTGCCTTGTTCTGGCGGGCTGGCCACCACGCGACTGGTGGCTAAAGTGGCTTCCGAGCAAGGCAAGCCACGCGGCCTGGTGTGGGTCGCGCCAGGACGCGAAGAAAGTTTTCTGGCGCCGCTGCCGGTGCGCAAGATTCCCGGCATCGGCCAAGTCACGGAACGCGCCCTGCGTGCGCTCGGCATTGAAACGGTGCAGCAGATTGCGCGCGAGCCGCAGGAACGCCTGGAAAAAATCTTCGGCCAGTGGGGCAGCGCGCTGTATCGCAAGGCCCGTGGCGGCGATTCCTACGAATTTCTGGTCGATGCCGTGCCAAAGTCCATTTCCCATAATCATACCTTCGGCGAAGACACCTCCGATGAAACCGCCATGTGCGCGATGCTCAGTCACCTGTCGCAAAAGGCCTGTAAGCGCCTGCGCGAGGCGGGACTCACCACCCGCACGCTGACGCTCACGATTCGCTACGCCGGATTTGACACCTACACTCGCTCGAAGACCTTGCCGGAATCGACACAACTCGACGCCGATATTTCCTCCGCATTCCAGCAACTTTTTCGTGAGCATCGCAACCGCAAACGTTTGGTGCGCCTGCTGGGTGTCAGCCTCGGCAATTTCAGTCACGGCGGCGAACAGCTCGATCTGCTCGACGCGGAACGCCGCGGCAAACTGGAAAAACTCACGCAAGCGACGGACCGATTGCGCGATCGCTTCGGTTTCGGCGCCGTGCAATTCGGCGGTTCGCTGCGCCACGACGATCGAGACGAGGAGCCATAGTGGTCCAACGCAGCGGTTCTGCTGCGCGCCCTACGCAATCACCGCAGGACTCCGCCACTTGCGCCGCAGCTCCGTGGCTCCAAGCCCGTTGCATAGATTCGTATTTTCCGCGCACTACAGCGTTTCCTCGACGCGGTGCTTTCGCTAGATACCCTATAATTGAGCCGTGAGCCTGCCGCCTGGAATACCGGTATCACGCCTTCGTCCACGGCCCCGCTTCGCCAAGACGCGGCATTTCTGGTATCGCGTCAGCGAAGGCCGGCAGATCGACGATTTATGGATTCAGTTCACCGCCGATGCGCGTGCCAGCTATGGTTTCTACGGCAAGGAAGTCGATTGGGAAGAGATCAACGCCATGCCGCAATGGCGGCGTCCCTTCCACATTCTCAAACAGTTTTTCTGGGCGCTGATCCTCAAGCTCTCGCCCGCGCGTCGCGTGTTGCTGCTTGCCGGTCTGGTACTCATCTTAATTTCTGAATTGACCATACGCACCGCGACTGAATCTGGAGGAGGTCTGCACTTCGAGCTGGGCGCGGCGATCCTTCTGCTCCTCCTGTTGTCGCTGGAGCTGGCCGACAAAGTCACGATGAAGCGCGATCTTGAGATTGCGCGGGAAATTCAGAGCTGGCTGGTGCCTTCGCGGCCGCCGGAAGTTCCCGGCGCGGACATCGCCTTTGCGACGCGGCCGCAAAATTCCGTAGCGGGCGATTACTACGATGCTTTTTATCCCGGGACAAAACGCGAGAAATTATTGGTGGTGATCGCTGACGTTGCGGGAAAGAGTGTTCCCGCGGCGCTTCTCATGGCCACCTTGCAAGCTAGCCTGCGCACCATTGCCAACGACAAAATCGATCTTGCAGATCTGGTGATCGGTTTGAACCAATATGCTTGTGCGCACAGCCTGGACGGCCGGCGCTTCACCACCGCGCTGATCGCCGAATATCACTTGTCCACGCGGCGAATGCGCTACGTGAACGCCGGGCACAATCCGCCGATCCTTCGGCGTGCGGACGGCTCTCTGGAAAAACTCGAAACCGGGGGTTTGCCGCTGGGAATTGAAGCCGAAACGCTTTTCGAAACCGGTTCGATTCAACTGGAACCCGGCGACGCGCTGATTTTGTACACCGATGGCGTGGTGGAAGCTTTTAATGCCACCGGTGAGGAGTTTGGCAACGCTCGCTGGCTCGCGGCGATTCGCGCGCTGCCGGAAGTGACGGCCGAAAAGACGTTGCAGCTGTTGATGCAGAATGTAGATGGATTTGTCGGGGCTACGCGCCAGTCCGATGACATTACCTGCTTGGTTTTCCGCTCTTCCCGTTCGTAATTCCTTTTCACGGTTCAGCCGCTACAAAGATTCTTCGCGTCGTGGGTATTGCCGCATAATTGAAAGCGTGAGACCCCGCGAGCTCGCCAATTCGGTGTGTGAAATTTTGTTGCGCCATGGGCATCAGGCGCTGCTCGTGGGCGGTTGTGTGCGTGATCTGCTGCTGGGGCGCGATCCCGCGGACTACGACGTCACCACCGACGCCTCCCCGCAGCGCGTGCTGGAGCTTTTCCCAGAGGCCGTGGGCGTGGGCGCGCAATTTGGCGTGGTGCTGGTTCCGCGCGACGGGCTCAAGGTGGAAGTGGCGACCTTCCGCTCTGACGCCGGCTACACCGATGGCCGCCACCCCGATGCCGTGGTGTATTCCAAAACCGCGCAGGAAGATGTGCAGCGGCGCGATTTTACGATCAACGGCCTGCTGATGCGCCACGACACCGGCGAAGTTCTCGATTACGTCGGCGGTCAAGCCGATTTGCGCGCGGGAATCATTCGCGCCATTGGAGAAGCGGAAACACGCTTTTTCGAAGATAAATTGCGTATGCTGCGCGCGGTTCGTTTTGCGGCGCGGCTGGGATTTACGATTGACGCCGCCACCTTTGCGGCCATAAAAAAGCTTGCGCCGGACATAGCCCAGGTTTCTGCCGAGCGTATTCGCGAAGAACTCACAAAATTGCTTACGGAGGGCGCCGCGAAACTCAGTTTTGCGCTGCTCGATCAAACTGGCCTGCTGCTGCAGTTGCTGCCGGAGATCGCCGCGTTGCATGGCGTGGAACAGCCCCCGCAATATCATCCCGAGGGCGATGTTTGGACGCATACAATGCTCATGCTCGATGCTCTCCCCAGGGGATCGGCGGCAACGCTGGCATGGGGGGTGCTCTTGCACGATGTGGGAAAGCCGGCGACGTTTCGTTCTGCCGGAGAGACCGGAGATCGCATCCGCTTCAATGGTCACGTGGACGCCGGCGTGGAAATCGCGGGTCGAATCTGCCGGCGGCTGCGTTTTTCAAATGAGGATACCGAGCAGATTCTCTCTCTGGTGGCGAATCATATGAAGTTCAAGGATGTCGCAAAAATGCGCACCGCCACGCTGAAGCGTTTTGTGCGTTTGCCGAAATTCGATGAGCACCTGGCGCTGCACCGCCTGGACGCGTTGTCCAGCAATCGGCGTCTGGACTCCTATAACTTCGTGCTGCGGTTTCTGGCCGAGACCCCTCCCGAGCAGGTGCGCCCGCCTCGGGTACTGAACGGTGAAGATTTGTTACGGATGGGCTATACGCCGGGGCCGCAATTTAGTGAGATCTTGGGCCAGGTGGAGGATGCCCAACTGGAAGGCCAGGTCACCGATTTGGCCGCTGCCGAAGCGTTTGTCCGGCGGAACTATCCAAATTCCTAGGAGTCTAAAGACCAATAGCCGGTCGAAGAGTCTAAGGAAACCGGCGCGTTTGCCGACTTCAGTCGAATAGAGACGGATGGCCGCTACGTAAACAATTGATTAAAAATGCTTTATAGGAAGCTCGGTACTGGTAGGCAACACACAGCAAGGCTTTAGCTTGATTGACTAAGATTTTGTGCTACGCTGAATCGTACTTTCGCGCACCTTATTTCGCTGTCCCGACATCTAAGACTCGAGGGCACGGTTCGTGACGTGCTCGACTCTTAGGGGAGACCATGGCTGACAAAAAGTTTATCGTGCCAGAGATTCTCGCCATCCTTCCGGTGAGGGATACAGTGCTCTTTCCAGGCGCTGTGCTGCCCCTGACCGTTGGACGGGAAAGCTCCTTGGCGCTGGTGAATGCATTACAGGGCGAAGACAAGCTGATGGGCGTGGTTGCGCAGCTGGACCCGCGCGTCGAAGACCCATCTGCCGCGGACCTGCACAAGGTCGGAACGCTCGCCAAAGTTCATAAGACCGTGAAGATGCCGAACGGGAATGTAGTGATCTTCCTGGAAGGTTTGGAGCGCATTCAGATTGTGGAGCTGATCGGGCTGCGCCCGTATCTGCGCGCGCGCGTGGCCGCCGAGCCGGACATTTTTGGAGAAGCGGATAACGAGCTGGAAGCTTTGCAGCGCAACGCGCAGGAACTGTTCCGCGATGTCGTGAGCCACTCGCCGCAACTTTCCGATGATTTGCAATCGGTGGCCATGAACATCGACGACCCGGGACGCTTGGCGGATTTTATCGCCGGGACTTTGCCTTCGCTCTCCACGCTGCTCAGACAGGAACTGATTGAAACTTCCAGCGTGCGCAAGCGGCTGGAAACGTTGATCCGCGAGCTATCCAAGGAACTGGAAGTTCTGGAGCTGCGCTCGAAAATTCACGAGCAGGTGCAGGAGCAGGTGAGCCAGAGCCAGCGGGAATATTTGCTGCGCGAACAGATGAAGGCGATTCAAAAAGAGCTGGGCGAGTCGGACGATGGCGCGGCGGAAATCGACGAGCTGCGCAAAAAAGTGGAAGAAGCGCAGATGTCGCCGGAAGCCAAGAAAGAGTGCGACCGCGAACTGAAGCGGCTGGCGAAAATGACGCCGGCTTCGGCGGAGTACATGGTTTCGCGCACCTACCTCGAATGGATGACGTCCCTGCCGTGGAGCAAATCTTCCGGCACGGAAGACATCAACATCGCCAAAGGCAAGGAAATTTTGGACGAGGATCACTACGACTTGGTGAAGGTGAAGGAGCGCATCCTCGATTACCTGGCCGTCAAGAAGCTGCAGCCGGGCATGAAGGGGCCAATCCTGTGCTTCGTCGGACCGCCGGGCGTGGGAAAAACTTCGCTGGGCAAATCGATCGCTCGCGCTCTAGGCCGCAAATTCGTGCGCATCGCGCTGGGTGGCATGCATGACGAGGCGGAAATCCGCGGACATCGGCGGACGTATATCGGAGCGCTGCCCGGGCAGATCATTCAGGGCCTGAAGCGCGCCGAGAGCAACGATCCCGTGTGCATGCTGGATGAGGTAGACAAGCTCGGACGCGACTTCCGCGGCGACCCTTCTTCGGCGCTCATGGAGGTTTTGGACCCGGAGCAGAACGTGGCGTTCCGCGATCATTATCTGGATGTGCCGTTTGATTTGTCCAAGGTGCTCTTTATCGCCACGGCAAACTGGATGGATCCCATACCCGAACCGTTGCGCGACCGCATGGAAGTGATCGAGCTTCCCGGCTACACCGGCGAGGAAAAATTGCACATCGCGCACAAATACCTGATTCCCAAGCAAGCCACGGAACACGGGTTGAAAAACGGCGAGCAGTTGGAATTCACGGATGACGCGCTGCGCGAGATTATTCACAGCTTTACGCGGGAAGCCGGCGTTCGCAACCTGGAGCGGGAGATCGCCACCATCACGCGCAAACAGGCGCGGCGCATCGCCGAAGGTAAAACTGAAAAAATGACGGTGACTCCGGAAATCGTCCGGGAATATCTGGGCGTTCCGAAGTTTCGCACCGAGAAGGAAGTCGAGGAACGCGTCAAACGGCCGGGCGTGGCGGTGGGACTGGTGTGGACGCCGGTGGGCGGCGACATCATCTTCATCGAAGCCACGCGGATGCGCGGCGGCAAACAGTTCACCATGACCGGGCATCTCGGTGAGGTGATGCAGGAATCCATGACCGCGGCACTGACGTGGGTTCGCGCAAACGGAGAGAGATACGGCATTGAGCCGGACTTTTTCCGAAAGCAGGACATTCACATCCACGTGCCCTCCGGAGCGGTGCCGAAAGATGGACCTTCCGCCGGCGCGGCGATGGTCACCGCACTGGTCAGTTTGCTCAGCAATCGTCCGGTCAAGGACCGGCTGGCGATGACCGGCGAGATGACGCTGTCGGGCATCGTATTGCCCATCGGCGGCGTGAAGGAAAAAGTCCTGGGCGCCAAGCGCGCGGGCATTCGCGAAGTGCTGCTGCCCGCGGACAACGAACCGAACGCCGTGGCGGATCTCACGCCGGACATACTCGGCGACATCAAGATCACCTACGTGCGCACGCTGGACGAAGTGCTCGAACATGCGCTGCAAAAGGAGCCGGTCGCCACGCCGATCGTGCCGCCGGATACTAAGCCGCAAGTGCCTGGCGTGGATGTGCCGCGGGCCATTCACTAAGACGTTTGACTACAACTGCAGGAACGCTGATGAGGCGTTTCGGAGAAAGCCCGGCGATGCCTGCCGGGCTTTTCCTTTTGCTCCAGGCACGCAAAGACGGAAACGAAGCCTGCTACCATGGAGCTTCGAGCATGGTGCTGGCGAAAAAAATGGCGGCGGATGTTCCGGCGGAGGTGGCCTCGCGCATCGCGGCCGCCCTGCAACAGGAGCGCGTGGTGCCGCGCTTCGTGGATTCCTACGTTGTGGAGCATGGGCGTTACGCGCTGCAAGTGCACGCCGCGTTGTATCGCGATTTACTGGCGCTCTTGCAGCGCGAGGCTCTGCTGGCCGCTACGGCGCGAGCCCTTGAAATTTCCATCGTTGCGCCAGAGAGTGCCAAGAGAAGCAAGCCCCGGCTGATTTCCCGGAAGGACGCCGCCATCTTTCGCAAGAAATATTTGTCGGCCTTGACGCGCCTGCAAAAGTGGACCGCCGGCGATGCGCTGGATTTTCAGAACGATTTGCAAATGTACGAAGAGCTGCTGATGCGCGTGGGCGCAGCGCGGAGGCAGCGCAAGCCGTTTGAAGCCGCCAATCATCCGTTCGTGGATCGTTGCGCCTTTTTGCTGGACTCTTCGTTCCTCGAAAAAGCGCGGCTCGCCGCCAGCCGCGCGCTCGCGGATGTAGACGAACTCGCTGAGCACGCCTTCGCCGCGGCGCTGCAGGCGGCTAAAACTCCGGCCGCGCATTGAACCCCGCCTTTGCGCGCAACGCCCTCCATGGGCTTCACGCCTGCGGTCAGGGAATACGCTCGACCTGCACGGCCGTGCCGTAGGCCAGAACTTCGGTAACCCCCTGCATAATTTCAGTGGCGTCATAGCGCATGGACACGACGGCGTTGGCGCCGTGCTGGGCGGCGTGTACCAGCATCAATTCGTAAGCATCTTCACGCGTTTTCTCGCAAAGATTGGTGAGGATGGTGATGTTGCCGCCCACGATGGTTTGCAGGGCGGCGCCCAGACTTCCGATTACGCTGCGCGAGCGCACGATAATGCCGCGCACGATGCCGTAATTTTTGACGATGCGGTAACCCGGCAGTTCGAGCGCGGATGTTACCATTGCTGAATCGACGCGGCCGTTCATGGCGAATCCTCCCATTGGAATCTTTAGAGTGACGTTAACGGGTGCGATTCTACCTGCTCAACCCGAAGTTGGCGAGCAAGTTTCCTCTGCTATTCTCGTTACCTGTGGAACCTCTCTTCTACTTGTTGGCTGCGTTGCAGATAGCCGCAGGCCTGTATCTCATTTGGCAGGCGCTGCAGTGGCTGAAATACGTCCGGCAAAGGATGGGCACGGATCCGGGATTTTTCGCTCCACGCGTGGCTTTGTTGTGTCCTTGTAAAGGGCTGGAAGCCGGACTGGAGCGGAATCTGGTGGCCTTGACGGAATTCGATCACCAGAACTACGAGATTTTTTTCATTTTGGCCTCCGATAAAGATCCGGCCGGCAGCATCGTCAAGCGCGTGGCGGCGAACTCGCGCCCCAAGGCTCATGTGGTGATCGCCGGGCCGCCGGAGGGCTGCTCGGAAAAAATCAACAATCTGCGTGTGGCTATCGAGCAATTGCCCCCGGAATTTGAAGTTTTCGTTTTCGCCGATTCCGATGTGCGCCCGGGCAAGGCCTGGCTGCACCGCATGGTGGCGCCGCTCAACGACGGGCGTATTTCCGCGACCACCACCATGCGCTGGTTCATGCCCAATAACAATGGTCTGGCCACCACGCTGCTGGCTGCCTGGAACGCGCCGGTGGTGACCATGCTGTCGGAAAATGGTCCCAACTTTTGCTGGGGCGGGGGCACGGCGGTGCGGCGCAAGATGTTTGAAGAGGCAGGGGTGCTGGAGTGGTGGCAAGGTTCGGTGAGCGACGACTATTCCATGACCAGAGCGCTCGAGCGCACCGGCCGCCCGATTCTGTTCGTGCCGGAGTGTCTGACGCTCTCCTTCGTGCAGACCGATTTTGCGGGATTGCTGGAATTTACCAACCGGCAAATTCTGATCACCCGCGTGTACGCGGAGAAAATTTGGCGGCTCGCGGCCCTCACGCATTTTTTATATTGCGCCACCTTTCTGCTGGGAGTGTATCTGACGCTCGACGATGTGCTGGCCACGCGCCCGGCATTTCACTTGGCGACCCTGACGTTTCTTCCCCTGTTGCTTTCGGCGATTCGTGGCGGCATCCGCGTCGTGGGGGTCACCGAGGCGCTCCCGGCTTGGCGGAAACAGATCAGCGCACAATCCTGGATCTATATCCTGATTAACGCTTTTGTGCCGTTCTTGTACGTGATGAATTTCGTGCATTCGCTCGTGACGCGAAGAATGCGTTGGCGCGGTATTGAGTACGAATTGCTGGGGCAAGGCCAGACGCGAATTGTCGTGTAGAAGTGCCCTGCAATGTTACGGGTTGATTGCAAACGGGGCGTTTTCCACAGGACCGACGAGTTCCAAATTGGTTCGCACCAAGGAAAAAATGCTCGCCTCGTGCAATTCCTACCGCTGATTCGTTCATTCGTACTAGTCCTAAGCTTCCTAAGCTTATTTTTATGAGTAGTTTGTGATTCGCTGCGCGTTCGGCAGAAAAGGTGCACCGTGCCGCGGCGTTCGGTGGATCGGTTCGGGCGAATCAACAAATAGCTCCTCCTTCATCTTGGCACGGCCTTAGCTGGGGTTTACTTAGTCTGGGGTCACCGAGTTGCTGCTAGCCCACAGCTTGGGGTATTGCCCCGATCGGCTGCCGAAGTGCAAATTCCGCCATTCGAGAGGCGGATTTAACAAAATCCAAGATAAAGGCTTCGCGCTTCACGAAGCTGGGTTCGGAGGGGTGCACGTGAGGTTAATCCGGAGAAGTGAAGAATCGCACCAGATGACCGATACAGTTCGCGAGTGTCAGCGCGAACTGTATTTTTTTTATGAGCGAAATACTGGCGTAGCGCATTTCCACGTGGAAGCGGCTCCGGATGGGCAACTGCCTGTCGATCAGGCGGCCGGTCTGCTAGCCATGCATTGCATGATCCGCGGACAAGAGCCGAGCGATTACGTGGTGCTGGTCCGGGCGGACAATGACCATTTGGGAGAATTGAACGAAAAGGCTGCCAAGTTGCTCCAGGCGGGTCATGCCGTAAACGGGCGCGTGAAGCTCACGCGCCGGGAAGACGAAGTGCTGGGCGGGGTGGTGCGCAGCCTGTCGAACAAAGAAATTGGGGCTGCGTTGAACCTTTCCGAGCGCACCGTGAAGTTTCACGTATCGTCGCTGCTGGCAAAATTCCGTGTGCGCGGGCGGATGGAATTGGTGCAAGAGGCGTCGCGGCAGACTGCAACGCCGCTGCCCCTGGACGTGCCCAAGGCCACGCGAGAGGCGCGCACCTACTCCGCGGTGGCGCAGGCGGCGCAGAGCCTTTCCAGCGTGCCTCGCAAACCCGCGATCATGCCATTGGCGCCAAAACGCCCGCAGCACCTTCTTGGTTAATCATCAAGACTGGCCGCTACGGGAATCTAGGAGCTAATAAAAAAGCCTGCCCTCATCGGGCAGGCTTTTTTATTGCACGGAAGCCGACGACCCTAGCGATTTACTTCGCCGCGGAATAAAGTTCGCTGGCTTTGTCCCAATTGACGACGTTCCACCAGGCCTTAATGTAGTCTGGGCGGACGTTTTGATATTTCAAATAATAGGCGTGCTCCCATACGTCAAGTCCGAGGACGGCTTTGGCGCCCGTACTCAGTTGGTAGGGGGTGTCCTGATTTGGCGTGGAATCGATAGCGAGCTTGCCATCCTTAACCAGTAACCAAGCCCATCCGGAACCGAAGCGGCCCGTGGCCGCGGCGGCGAATTTTTCCTGAAAACCGGCGAAAGAACCAAAGGCGGAATTGATGGCTCCGGCGAGGTCACCCTTGGGTTCGCCACCGCCCTTTTTCATAAGCGTCCAGAACAGCGAATGATTCCAATGGCCGCCGCCATTGTTCCGCACGGCAGTGCGGATATTCTCGGGCACGGCGTCGAGATTTTTCATCAGGTCGTCGATGGATTTGGACTGCAGATCCGCGTGGCCGTCGAGCGCCTTATTGAGATTGGTGACGTACGCGCCGTGATGTTTATCGTGGTGAATCTCCATCGTTCTGGCATCAATGGACGGTTCGAGAGCGTCGAATGCGTACGGCAAAGGTGGTACGGTAAAAGCCATGAATTTTTCCTCCAAGTGTATGAGTTGAGATGGATTCGGCGTAAAAAGGCCAAATCCGCGTTGCGCGTTCCCACCACCAACGTTGCGGCGACGATGCCTGCGCTGCGCAAGGCCTTACGGCGGTTGATGGCAATTCCCGGGGGCGCGGCGAGCCGCGCAGGTACAGGCCTAATTATATCGTCACCTGCGTGACGAACCTAGCGCGGCAACCTCGCCGGAATTCGGTTAGGTTGGTGTACCAACGCTCGCAAGTTGCGGCGCACCTCCAAGTCTTGCTCGGGAATCAGTCTGGCGATTGGATGCGCGCCAGGGCCCATTGGGCAGATTCGGCGATATGAATTTCAGGGGAGCCCGCGAGGCGCTGGAGCAGGGAAATCAAGCGCGCGTGGGCGGCGGAATTTGGTGTTACGCGCGAGTTGCCGAGAGCGATGCAGGCGTTGCGGACAAGGCCGCGCCATTTGGTGCGCTTGATGGCGCTGTCTCGGAAGAAGGTGCGAAATTCCTCCTCGGTCATCGAGGCTAGCCACTCAAGATCGGGCAGATAAAGTGAATGCTGGGCAGATGGAGCATGTGAATCTACGCCTGCGGTGACTGCTCCTGGTTGTGAAAAAGTTCGGGGCTGGAAGTGCTCGGCTGCGGTGATGGGAGCGCGATGATTCCACGGGCAGACGTCCTGGCAGATGTCGCAGCCGAAGACGTGTGCGCCCATGGGTTCGCGAAGTTCTTCGGGTATGCCGCCGCGCAGCTCGATCGTTAAATACGAGATGCAAACCCGAGCGTTCATAACGTAGGGCTCTACCAAGGCGCCGGTGGGGCACGCGTCGAGGCAGCGGCGACAGGTGCCACATAGATCCGGCGCCGGGGCTGATGATGCACCTAGACTGGGGGCGATTTCCAGCGTGGTAAGGATCACGCCAAGAAAGAAGAATGAGCCGAGCTGCTGGTTGAGCAGCAAGGTATTTTTTCCGAGCCATCCAAGACCGGCGTGTTTGGCGAGAATGCGCTCTTGCACTGGACCAGTATCGGCATAAATACGCGCGGAGAACGATTCGCCGCACGATCGCCGCAGGGCGGCGAGCAGCAGCTGCAATTTTTCGCGCAGAACCAGATGGTAGTCGGTGCCCCACGCGTAGCGGGAAATCCATCCGTGCGGCACATCATCAGAGGATGCCTGCGACAACGCCTCGATGGAGCGCTGCCGGCTGGCGTTGTAGTTCAGCGCGCAGACGATGATGCTGCGAACTCCGGGCATGGCCGTTGCCGGATCGCTGCGCCGGGGATCGTGCAGATAGCGCATTTCGCCGGCGTAGCCGCGCGCGAGCCATTCTTCGGTGCGGGCCAGTTCCGGGAATTTTTTGGCGGAGACCACGCCACACAAATCGAAACCGAGGCTGGCAGCTTGCGATGAAATCCAGGCCGAGAGTGACGTCTCCATCATGAAGCCGCGAAAAGCGCCCGCCTCAGACGGCGGCCGCTACGATGCCACCGTCCGCAGGCTTCAAGCGAAGCTTTTGAGCGCCGCGCTCTCGTCCTCGTGAACGTCGAAGACGGTGTAGAGCTTGGTGATCTGGAGCAGATCCTTCACCTTCTTGGTGAGATTCAGGAGTTTGAGTTCTCCGCCGCGATTTTTGACAGCGGTATAAGCGGTGACCATTTCGCCGATGCCGGCGCTGTCGATATAGTCGACGTCGCCGAGATCGATGAGCAATTTCATGCGCTGTTCGTCCAGCAAGCCGCGAATGGTCTTGCGCAGGAGCGCGCTGCCCTCGCCGAGCGTGATTTTGCCGCTGAAATCGACCACCGTGACATTTCCTGCATCGCGAAAAGTGCATTGCAAACTCATCGTTTCACCTAAGCTTCCTGATGTGGAGTGGCATTTTCTCCGCTGGTTCCGTTGGGCGCGGAAGCGGGCCGCGGCAATTTCTTGGACATGACGACTTCCGCGCCGCCGGTGCGGCCGGTGACGACATCGAACTCGTCCATAAACGAGCGCATCAAAAAAATGCCGCGCCCGGAAGTGCTCAGGAGGTTTTCTTCCGCCAAAGGATTGGGGACGGCGGCGAGATCGAAGCCTTTGCCTTCGTCGAGCACATGAACAATCATTTTTTCATCGGTCAATTCCACGGCCAGATGAATTTTCTTGTCCGGGCGCTCTTGATTGCCGTAGTGAAAGGCGTTGATGACCCCTTCACGAACGGACATGCCGATGCGGTAGCAATCGTCTTCGCCGAAACCCGCGGCTTCCGCCACGCGCAGACACATTTCCTCAGCGAGATTGACGCTTTCGACCTGCGTTTGCAGCGTGACTTCGAGGTGTTTTTGGTCTGCCGCCATGGGCCCCTGGCGAATTCCGAGGAAAAGTGCCCCGGAAGCCGCAGTTATCCGTAACACAGCGGAATCACTCAAGTCAATGGCGGGAGAGATGTAGAAGCGGCGCGAGGTGACTTGAGTGCGACGCGGTCTGAAGCGAACCACTTGCGACGGCGCGCGATGAGGAATGGTGTGCATGACGAACGCCGTCGAGTGGGCAGTGACCGCCAAAGCCTGCTGCGGACGAATCGAGGTGTCGTGTTTCCCTAGGGAGGGGCCCTCCTGATTCTCAAAAGGTTGTGATTCTAAAGGGACTTAAAGTAGCTGTGTTTTCACAACCTTTCACAAGTGTTCATTCTGCGCGGGTTGCGGGGTAAAAGTGTTGATTAACTGGTTACGGCCCGACCCGCGATTTTTTGGCGCGGCCCGTGAAGGTAAGAAGCTGCGGGGCGCGCGGGAGTCTGAGGACACCTCTCCCTTTGTACAACAGGGAAGAGTATAGGGGATGGGAACTGTTTTGTCAAGACAAATTATAGGTACTATGAGTAGCATGCTGGGAGTGGCTGCGGGAAAAGCGAATCAAGAAAGAGCAAAGGCAAAAGCCGGACCCGCCCTCACAGAGCCGAGGACGGGGCACCCTGAGGCAAAGGCGAACAAAAGGAACGGCAACAGCAACGGCAACGGCAAAAGCTGCCGATCGGGAGATCGGCGCTCCCGGGAGCGACTCGGCGGCAAATCACCGGGATGGTGAGTCGTTGGACCGGATGTGGTGATCCCAGGTGGCGCGGATTTTTTTCAGCATGGCGGGATAGATGATGAGTTTTCGGAAGGGATCGATTAGGCGCATGTAGAGGGGCGTAATCCAGGTGCGCTGGTGGACGTAGACGGCGAAGTAGAAGCGATAGCGATCGGGACTTTCTTCCGCTGGGGCCGCGAGGGCGCTGAGGGCGGCGGCATGGACGGTGCGATTCTGTATTTCCAGCAACTGTTCGTTCTCGAAGCGATAGACGACGCGGAAGACTCCTTCCAAGGTACCCGGCACGACAGAGGAACGAGCGCGATCCTCTGCGGTGAGGCGATTTGCGAACGAGGCAGCTGAGGCGTTCTTCGGCTCGGCCTCCAGGCGGAAAATGCGGCCGAGAGAAAAGCGAAGATGGAAAAGGGCGCGGGCGATTGGGGGAAATTTGTCGAGCTCAGCGGCGGATCCGTCCTGGCGCGCGCGGCGAAGAAATTCGGAAAGGGTAATGCCGTGGCGGTGCGCAGGGAGGTCAACGGCCCAGACGTCGTGCAAGGGGACGTCGGCGAGCAAGGTATGCACGCGAAGGGGTAACGTGCAAAACTCCACGGGAGAAATCTGCGGCATGTTTCTTGTTCGTTCCTATTCATTGGAGTTTACTCCCTTGGTGGGTCGAGCAGAGTCCATGGCGCTCTGCCGCAGCGTTTTTGCCACACGAGCAAATTGCCGGGGAGAAAATCGAAGAGGCCCGAATCAACCCAAATCAAAGTCAAAAGCCCCACCCTTTGCAAAAACCGCAAAGGATGGGCCACCCTCGGGAAGAATAAATCAAGAAGAACCTATGTGCCACCCGCCCGCCACTACGAGGGCAACGACAAACGCGAAAACCAAGAGAGATTCATCGCTTCGCTCTGAATGACGGCTTTGAGCGAGGCCGGCCGGTACAAGGCAAAGGCTGAAGCAAATCAAATTCGCAGGCAAATTCAAAAAGCACGGGTCTGAAGACTCGCCACTACGAGGGCAACGACAAAGGCAAAGGCAAAGGCAAAGGCAAAGGCAAAGGCAAAGGCAAAGGCAAAAACCAAGAGAGATTCTTCGCTCCGCTCAGAATGACGGCTTTGAGCGAGGCCGGCAGAAGCGGGCGCAGCATGCTGCGCCCCTACAAAGGCAAAAGGAAAACCCCGGAGGGATTCATCGCGCAGGGAACGCGCGATGGAGAAGAGTACATCGCTTCGCTTCGGAATGACGGCTTTGAGCGAGGCCGGCAGAGGCGGGCGCAGCATGCTGCGCCCCTACAAAGGCAGAGGAAAGGGCTAGGCCCAGTAGGAGCGGTCGAGGGTGCGGTATTGGATGGCTTCGCTGAGGTGTTTGGGTTCGATGGCGGGGGAGGATTCGAGGTCGGCGATGGTGCGTGCGACTTTTAGGATGCGGTCGTGGGCGCGGGCGGAGAGGCCGAGGCGGGTGATGGCGTTTTCGAGGAGTTTTTCGCCGTCTGGGGAGATGGCGCAGTGCTTTCTTACCATTTTGGGGAGCATTTGGGCGTTGCAGAAGGTTTTCTTTTCTCCGGCGTAACGGGTTAGCTGGCGCTGGCGCGCGGCGATTACGCGGGTGCGGACGGCGGCGGAGTCTTCGGAGTTGGCGGGGGCGCGGAGTTCTTTGTACTTTACGGCGGGGACCTCGATGTGGATGTCGATGCGGTCGAGGAGCGGGCCGGAGATTTTGGCCACGTAGCGCTGGATCATCGGCGGGGTGCAATGGCATTCGCGGGTGGGGTCGCCGAAGTAGCCGCAGGGGCAGGGGTTCATGGCGGCGGCGAGCATGAAGCGGGAGGGGAAGGTGACGGAGATGGCGGCGCGGGAGATGGTTACGGTACCGTCTTCGAGGGGCTGGCGCATGACTTCCAGAACGTTGCGCTGAAATTCGGGGAGCTCGTCGAGGAACAGGACGCCGTTGTGGCCTAGGGAGACTTCTCCGGGGCGCGGTACGGTGCCGCCACCGATCAGGCCGGCGTCGCTGATGGTGTGGTGCGGGGCGCGGTAGGGGCGGGTGCCGACGAGGCCCTGGCCATTTTCGAGGACTCCGGCGACGCTGTGGATGCGCGTGGTCTCGATGGCTTCCTCGAGGGTCATGGGAGGGAGGATGGTGGGGATGCGCTTGGCGAGCATGGTTTTGCCGGCGCCGGGAGGACCGATGAAGAGAATGTTGTGGCCACCGGCGCAGGAGACTTCGAGGGCGCGTTTGGCGGCTTGCTGGCCGTGAACGTCGCGGAGATCGACGGCGTATTGCGCGGCGTCGCTGAGGAGCTGGTGGGCGTCGACCTTGACCGGGGCGAAAGATTCGGGGGAGTTGACGAGGTCGACGGCTTGCGGGAGAGACTTCACGGCGAAGACGCTGATGCCATCGACGACGGCAGCTTCGCGGGCGTTGGCCTCGGGCACGGCGATGGATTTGAGGCCGGCTTCGCGAGCGGCGAGCACGGCGGAAAGCGCGCCACGCACCGGGCGGACGCCGCCATCGAGAGACAGTTCGCCGAGGAACATGCAGTGATCGAGCTGTTTGCCGAAAAAATGGCCCATGCAGCCTACGAGGCCGAGGGCCATGGGGAGGTCAAAGCCAGAGCCTTCTTTGCGGACGTCTGCGGGGGCCAGATTGATGGTGACGCCTTGCCCGTGGGGAAATTCAAAGCTGCAGTTGCGCATGGCGGACTTGATGCGCTCGCGGCTTTCCTTGACGGCGTTATCGGGGAGGCCGACGACGTTGAAGTCCTGCATGCGCGCGGAGCCGACGTCGACCTCGACTTCGACGAGGTAGGCGTCGATGCCGTAGACCGAGGCGCTGAGGGTTTTGAAGAGCATGGGTCGCGAAAGGGCTGCGTGTGCGGCGCAAGGATAGACCAGTTTGGGACGAGATACCAATGCATAACTTATAGACAAACTAGCGGGATAGAAGTAGCGAGGGGCTGCGAGTCTGGGAGGTTGGCTGGTCTGGTATAAAATTTGCGAGGGTCGCGGGCTGCATACGTCCGGGCAAGCTGGGGCGCAGCATGCTGCGCCCCTACAAGAAATGGCATGCGGCCGCTACTACACGCGATGCCATGGGGCCGTTCGGGCACGCGATGGTTTGCGGCTTGTAGAGTGTTGGTGGAACGGCTGAAGAGAAGCCAAAACGGTTGTGGCTTGGAGAATACGTGAATCGAGGCAAAGTGAAGTGGGGAGTGCTGGGGGTAGCGAGTATCGCCAAGCGCAAAGTGATTCCGGCGATGCAGCAGGGAAAGTACAGCGAGATCGCGGCGATTGCCTCGCGCGATTTGGCGAAAGCACAAGAGGCAGCGCGGCAATTTGGTATCGCCAAGGCGTATGGATCTTATGAGGAGTTGCTAGCCGATCCCGAAATTGAAGCGATTTACAATCCGCTGCCGAACGATTTGCACTTGCCGTGGTCGGTGAAGGCGATGGAGGCCGGGAAACACGTATTGTGCGAGAAGCCGATTGGATTGAACGCCGCGGAGGCGCGGGAACTCCTGGCGGCGCGGGAGCGCACGAAGCGGAAATGCGGAGAGGCGTTTATGGTACGCACGCATCCGCAGTGGCTGCGGGCGCGGGAACTGGTGCGTTGCGGGAAGATTGGGGAGTTGCGAGCGATTGCGGCCTCGTTCAGTTATTTCGACCGGGAGATCAGCAGCATCCACAATCATTTTGACGGCGGAGGCGGAGCGTTGTTGGACATCGGCTGTTACCCGATCCATACGTCGCGATTTATTTTTGGGAAAGAGCCGGCGCGAGTGATCGGACTGGTGGAGCGCGATCCGGAGATGAAGATCGACCGCCTGACGTCGGCGATCCTGGATTATCCCTCAGGGCAAGCAATTTTCACGTGCAGCACGCAAATGGTCTATCACCAGAGCATGGAAATATTTGGCACGCACGGACGGATTGTGCTGGAAATGCCGTATAGCGCGCCGCTCGATCAGCCGACGAACATCGTGATTGAGGAAGGCCGCGCCGGAGAGCGAAATAACACCAGAGTGGAAACGATTGGGGCGTGCAATCAGTACACGATACAAGGCGATGCGTTTTCGCGGGCAATTCGCGAGGATGGCGAAGTGCCGGTGCCGCTTGAGGACGCAGTCAAGAATATGGCGGTGATCGACGCGGTGTTTCGATCGGGAGTTACGAAGCAGTGGGAGAGCCCGGTGTACTAGCGCTGCTGCGGAGAAAACCGCGCAGCATGGTGCGGCGCCGCGGAAACCAAGCCACAGGTTGAAGAGCTGAGCCTAAGGGCACAAAATCGCGGCCAACGGCGCTGTTACGCCACGGGCTTAGAGGCTACGCCGTACAACGTCAGTACGTCCTTGAGCGTGATGACGCCTTCCATCTTGTGAAGATCGGCGCGGCTGACCACGGGCAGAAGATCGAGTTGCGCGGCGCCCATGCGGTCGAGTGCGGCGGTCAGGGAATGGTCGGCGTGCACGTGCGGAAAATGTCGCGCGTCCAAGAGCTCCGCCAGACGGCGCGCGCCGCCGCCGGAGTTCGCGGCTTTTTGCATGACCTCCAGGGCGATTACGCCGACGACACCGGTTTCGTCGTTGACCGGCCAGGCGGTTAGCTGGCTTTCCTTAATTTTTTCCAGGGCTTCGGCGACGGTACGCTCCGTACTCAGAATTTCAGTGGCCGGTTGCATGGCTTGATAAACCTGCCGATAGCCTTCTTGAAGGCGGGTTTCGGCCGTGGGCAGGTGTACACCGTCTTGTTCCGCGAGAACTTCGTAGATGGCCTTTTTCTGAAATTTCGAGGCGATGAAATAACTGATCAGATTCGAAATCATCAAGGGGACGATGACCGCGTAATCGCGCGTGGTTTCGAAGATCATCATCACCGAAGTCATAGGAGCGCGGACGATACCAGCGAAAGCGGTGCCCATTCCGACCAACGCATAGGCACCCGGCGTGGCAACATAGCCGGGGAAAAAATGCTGAGCTGCCGTGCCGATGGCTCCGCCGAGCATGGCGCCGAGAAATAAACTGGGACCGAAGATGCCGCCGGCATTGCCGGAAGCATAGCAGGTGGCGACGACCACGAGCTTGAGTACCAGAAGCAATACCATTAATTTGAGCGCCATGTTGCCGTTCAGTACGTCGCCGACGTAATTGTAGCCGACGCCCATAATCTGCGGGAGGAACCAGCCCACGATGCCGACCATTAGGCCACCAGCTACGGGCTGATACCAGACGGTTTTGCGCGGCAAGCGCAGGAACTTCGCGCGCATCCAGAGAAGCAAGCGCGTGAAAGCCACGGAAACAAAACCGCCGGCCACGCCGAGCAGGGCGTAGATGAGGAACTCTCCGGGATGGACGAGCTGATATTGCGGCACCTTGAAGAGTGGATTGTTGCCCAAGAGCAAACGGAGCATGGCCCAGGAGGTTGCGGAGGCGAGCACAACGGAACCCAACACCGGGGCATGCATGTCGCCCATGACTTCTTCCAGGGCAAAGAGCACCGCGGCCAAGGGAGTATTAAAAGCGGCCGCGATGGCAGCCGCGGCGCCTACGGGGATCAGCGCTTTTATTTTTTCCGGACGGAGACCGAGTTTTTGACCCAGGATGGAAGCGATGCCAGCGCCAACCTGTACAGCGGGGCCTTCGCGGCCGAGGGGAATGCCGCACGCGAGGGTCGCCGAAGTGCAGAAGAATTTACCGAAGACGGTACCGATGGAAATGCGGCCGCCGCGAGCGAACAGCGCAGCTTTGGTTTGCGGGACGCCGCTGCCGCGCGCGTCTGGAAAGAAGCGGTACAACAAATATCCCATGACGAGCGAGCCGACGACGGGAACGAGGAGTCTCCGCCACGGAGCGCCACCCACGGGATAGAGGCGCGCGCCAGAACGTTCCGTCAGCAGAATGAAGGCCACTACGGTGGCGCCCACGAGAGCCCCGATGAGCAGAGTGAGGACGAGGAAGACCTGCTCTTCGCGCTCATGAAGCAAAGCATTCCATTGGCGAGATGGCGCTTGCCACCACGCGGATTTGGCTGTCAGCGGGACGGGCGTGGTAGTCATTTCGCGGGAGATTTGCCCTTTTTTGCGCGGAGAGATTTTCTGAGCCGGGATTTGGCGGGTACATTCAGCCGAGCAGATGATTCGGATTCCAGCAGCGCGTCGATGGTGTTGACGAGCTGCACGCCGCTGGAACGTAACTCGCTGATGCGATGGCGAGCGACTTGTTCAACCAGTTTGCGGCCACGCGAAGAGAGGGAGACGAGAACCTTTCTGCGGTCGTCGCGACTGCGGAGCCTCCTGACGCAGCCACGAGCGGCGAGACGATCGACGAGTTCTACGACGCTGTGATGTTTGAGGACCAAGCGTTCGGCGAGGTTGCGAATGGTCGCGTCCGTGTTACCGGGCAAGCCGCGGACGGCGAGGAGCAGAAGGTATTGCTGGGGCTCGAGACCGTTGGCGCGAGCTTGGTTGTCACCTTCACGCAGAAAGAGCCGGATACGATAGCGCAGTTCCGCCAGGGCGCGGTATTCGGCGGTGGTGACGTCGGCGCTCATGAAGCAAGTCTATCGCACCACGATATATTTCACCAGAGACGTCGCGCGCGGTGTTTTCCACCTTGCTATTCGATGGAGCGCCGATTTACAGAGTTTTGCGGAACGCCTTCTGGGTTTTGTAGTGCGCATAGCCTCTGCGGAGGTAAAAATCGTGGGCGCGTTCGCGGACCACATTTGACCGGACCGACATGCTGGGGCAATCGTGCTTGCGCGCCCAACTCTCGGCGGCTTCGAGCAACCGCGCGCCTGCACCGAGACTCCGGTGGCCCTCGGCGACTATGAGGCCATTCAATTCCGCACGCGTCCCGACCTCCATAAGGTGGGTAACGCTGACGTGCGTCCAGCCGACAACTCCTATGTCCGGCAATTCCGCGACGAACAATGCGTTGGGCGATGCGGCCTTCAGTTTACGCATGCGCTCGACGACCTCGGACACCGTTGCGGGATATCCAAGCTGGGCGCTAAGCTCAGCAAGCCGCGGGGCGTCACTGTTTCGCGCCCGGCGGATGACAACGGCGTGTTTTTTGGATTTCATACCACGCGTCAGCCAGTTTTCCCGCGCAACCGTGCCTGTACCGCTTCGCTCTTCAGCTCGCGCAGCGCGTCGGCGGCGATCCATCGCGCCGCGCGCGAACTCTGTTGTCGAATCCGCTCGGCAGTGCGAATCGCCGCGCCGTTGAGCCGCAAATTTCTTTTTCCGATATTCCGTAGCGCCCAGTTGACCGCTTTCCTTACGAAATTCCGCTCATCGTGGGCTTCGCGCTCGATCACGGCAAGAAAACGCTCGAAGCGCGCGTCCCCAGAAGATTTGTCTTTGTAACTCAGGTAGGCGGCCAGAGAAAATGCCGCGCGCTTCTGGAACTCCGCGCGCCGGCCGCTCCACTGATAGACTTTATTCCAAGCCGGCTTCGCGCCCGCATAGAGATAGCAGCACGCCCCGTCGACCACGTCCCAGGAGTCAAAGTCACGCACCCAGCGCTCCATGTGCGCCGCAGTGACTTTATGCGATTCGCCGATGAGCGCGGCAAGGATTCTGGCTTCGTGGATGCCGGAGGACCAAAGTTCCTCCGCCAACTCGTGATTTTTTCCAATGTGCCGCGCCAATGAATGCAGTACAGGAGTCGAGATTCCATACGCTTTCGGCACGTTTACGCCAAAATAGGCCAGTTTCGCGCGCACCTTCGGATCGGCGAGCCTTTGCATTTCCCGAATCGCCGCGGCTCTTGTCCACCCTTCCGCGGGTTTTGCACGGCGTCTCAAGCTAGAATGTTTTTTCGGAGTCGAGGAGGATCGTGACCGGACCTTCATTTACCAACTCCACGGACATGGCGGCCTGAAATACGCCAGTGGCTACCGCCACACCTAGAGATCTTAGGGCAGCGCAAAACTCCTCGTAAAGCGTGTTCGCCAGCTCCGGTGCAGCGGCGGCCATGAAGCTTGGACGCCGCTGCCCGCGCGCGTCGCCATAGAGGGTGAACTGCGATACGACCAGCGCCGCTCCTCGAACATCCAGCAGCGAAAGATTCATTTTACCGTGCGGATCTTCAAAGATACGCAGGCTGGCAACTTTCTCGGCCATGGCGGCGGCGGTGGCTGAGGTGTCATCGCGGCCAACGCCCAGCAGAATCAGAAGACCCGGGCCAATCTCGCCGGTGACCGCGCCGCTTACGGTTACTTTCGCCCGACTGACGCGTTGCAAAACCGCCCGCATAATACCTCAATGATGGTTACCACGGTGCGCTGATGCAGAGCGCGGAGTGTTGTTCGCACAACCGGGCTACTTTTCCGCCGCTACCTGTTTCGCCGGTTTCCTCGGCAGCATGTCCGGGAGCTGCGCGACATTGTAGGCGAAGACCGCGAGTACCTGGGCGCCTTCGGTAAGGTCGTCCCAGCGCACACGATCGAGCGTGTCGGCTTGCGAGTGATGGGTCTTGTCGTAGTCGACGCCATCCTGGACGCACCAAAACGCGGGAACGCCGGCTTCGTCAAAGGAGACGTGATCGCTGCCGCCTTCGACGCGCAGGGTGGGTTCGGCAAATCCGACGCCCTTGGCCAGCGGATAGAGGGCGTGATCAATCGTTTCGCGCGCGGCGTAGTTGGCCATCAAGCCGATGGTCAAGACTTTTCCGGTGCCGCTGTCGTCGATTAAAACGCCGGAAACTTTCGACATTTCGGCTTTGTGCGCCTCAACGTAAGCTTTCGAGCCATTCAAACCCTGCTCTTCGCCGGTGAACAGAATGAAGCGGATGGTGCGCGCGGGTTTGACGCCGAGCTTTTGCAGCGCGCGTGCGGCTTCGAGAACGGCCATGGCGCCGGTGCCGTTGTCGGTGGCTCCGGTGCCGAGATCCCAGGAATCGAGATGCGCGCCAACGATGACCACTTCATCGGGCTTCTCCGTGCCGCGGATTTCGGCCACGGTGTTGTACACGTTTACGTTTTGGGCTTTGAAGCTGCCGTCAAGATTTACTTCCGCTTCGACGGGGCCATTTTCCAGCAGCCGCCAGAGCAGCGTGTAATTCTCGCGGGCCATGTACGCGATTGGCGCTCCGCTCGGCTGATAGTCCGTCGAGCTGACACTCATGTTCATGAGGCCGTACCACTTTTCGGAACCGAGCACGATGGCTCCCGCGTGTTCGCCCTCCAGGAATTTCACCTGCGCGCGGCGCGCCTTGAAATATGCGGTGTAATCGATGGGCTTGTCGCTTTTCGGCAAGGCCACGGGAATCGTCTCGTCGCCCCACGGAACGAACAACGGATTTCCCGGAGCAACCATTTCGACGGGCTTGCCAAACAGCACGATCGCGCCGGCCAGCTTGCCTTTGTACTGCTGTAGCTCTTCTTCGCTTTTGACGTCAAGGCCCACAACCCTGCCATGCACCGGGCCTTTCGTGCCGGGGGACCATCCGGCCGTCGCGACCGTGAGCGTTTGCTCCACTGGAGCCGTAACGCGAGCGGTGGACGCGCCGCGAGACCAGCTGTTGGCGATTTGCCAGGCTTCCAGGTGGGTGTCGGAGAGGCCAGCTTCCTTGAAGCGCTCTTCCGTCCAATGGCTGGCGCGCTCGAGCTGTGGTGAACCGGTGAGGCGCGGACCGATGCGGTCCGCTAGATATTGCAGGTTCGCTTTGAGTTCGGGTTCGTCGGATTTGACCTGCGAGAGAATTTTCGTATCCATCTCAGCGATGGGATCCGGTTTAGCCTCGGCCGTTGGCGTAGTGGATGCGCTGTCCGCGGGTTTTGCGGGCGCGGGACGGCGCGGCAGCATCGCGGGCAGTTGCGCGGTGTTGTACGCCCAAGCCGCGAGCACTTGCGCTCCCTGGTCGATATCATCTTTCCAAACTTTATCGAAGGTGTCGGACTGGCTGTGGTGGGTCTTGGGGTATTCCGCCAAGTCTTGTACGGTCCAGAAACCCGGGACGCCCACATCATCGAAGGATTTGTGATCGGTGCCGCCCTGGCGGATCATGCTGGGCTCCAGCATTTTCAGTTCGTGCAGCGGCGCGATGACCTGATCGACGATTTCGCGATCCTGGTAATTGTCGTGCAGGCCGATGGAAAGCACGCGCCCGGTGCCGGCGTCGTGCACGAGGATCCCGGAAATTTTATCCAGGTCGTCCTTGTGCATTTCCACGTATTGCACCGAGCCGCACAAACCTTCTTCCTCCCCGGTGAACAGCACGAAACGGATGGTGCGCTTGGGCCGCACGCCGCTTTTCACCAGCGCGCGCGCGGCTTCCATGACGGCCATCGAGCCTGTTCCGTTGTCCGTCGAGCCGGTGCCCAGGTCCCAGGAATCGAGGTGCGCGCCAAGCATCACCACCTCGTCCGGTTTCTCGCTTCCGCGAATTTCCGCCACGGTGTTGTAAACCTCGACAGGCTTGTCGCTGAACGAATTGCTGATGGAGATTTCCACCTGCACCGGGCCGTGCTTCAGCATCCGAAAAATCATGCGATAGCCCTCGCCGGTGATGAACGCCGTCGGAACCGCGCCGATTTCAAATTTCTCACCGCCGATTCCGGTCATGTTGAGCAGGCCGTGCGGTTTGCCCGAATCGCGCAGGACGGCGCCGACGCCTTCCTGCTGAAAGAACGTGGTGCGGACGCGGCCAAATTCCATCGCTGCCGCCGACGGCGATGGCACCGGAGGCTGGCCGGGAAACGCAGGCGGCGGCTGCATGGGCCGCACCGCGTTGGGATCCATCGGTTTCGGAGGCGAGAGGCTGTCCGGCTCCTGATAAATAACCACCGCGCCCTTCAGCTTGCCGTGAAATTTTTCGAGGTCTTCCTTAGTTTTTGCTTCAACGTAAACCACGGGACCGCGCACCGTACCAAGCGTGCTCGGCGACCATCCAGCGGCAGCAATCGTCAATGGGTGCTCCGCGGGCGATATAATTCGCGCGCTGGCTGTGCCGCGCGTCCAGGAATGCGCGATGGTCCACGGTTCGAGGTGTACGTTGGTCAGTCCGTATTTGCGGAAGAGCTCGGCGGTCCAGTCATTGGCTTGCTTTAATTGCGGCGAACCCGTAAGGCGCGCCCCGATTTCATCGGAGAGATACTCGAGGTTTTGCATAAGCTCGCTGTGATCGCGGACTTGCGCGAGAATTTGCGCGTCGGCGGCCGCTACGGGATCGGCGGTATCCCCGGTGGGCCAAGCCATTCCGGCGCGCACACCGCACAACAACAGCGCTACAGTGCATAGACCAATCACGATATGACGAGAATTCATCCAGTGTCTCCGAAAATATTTGCGATTTATTTTGTGAAAACAATTCCTGGCGGCCGCCGAGGGCCAGTTTCTGTGTATGGTGCTGACGCTAATTCTATAGAGGTTTAGAGAGAGTTCAACGGTTACGTGTCATTTTCCAGCGGCCGCTCTTGGTCTTGGGTGCCACAGCCTTCCTGGCGCGCGGCGACTTGGGCAGCGGCAGCGGCGCGCAGCCACGCGGGGCCGGCTGGCATTTGGGGCAATAGTAGCTGCTGCGGCCCGCGACGATCGTCCGGCGGATCATCGCACCGCAACGATAGCAAGAGCGCCCTTCGCGGCCGTACACGCGATGGCGCTTCTGGTATTCACCCGGCTCGCCGTTGCCGTCCAGAAAATCCGCGATGGTGGAACCGCGCATGGCAATTGCCTTCCGCAAAATCTCCTGCAGCAGCCGGCGCAATGCCGTGGTTTGCGCCACTCTCAAGCCCGCACCGGCTTTCGCGGGATGAATCTTTGCGCGCCATAAACTTTCGTCCGCATAAATATTCCCGACGCCGCGCAGCACGCTCTGGTCCAGCAACAATGCTTTGATCCGCGAGGAACGCGAACGGATGCTCGTCGCAAAATCCTTGGCGCTGACGAGCAGCGGATCGGCGCCGAAGCGCTGGAGTTCCGCGGGGATCGCGTCACCAGCCAAATACGCGACCCTGCCGAAGCGGCGAGGGTCTGTGTAGCGAAGCTCGCGTCCATCGTCGAGCAGCATCCACACATGGGTGTGTTTTTCGTGCGGCTCGTGCGCCGCCCTGGACGCCAGATTGCCCGTCATTCCCAGGTGTACCAGCAGGGATGCAGGTGCGGCCTCGCCGTCACCTGGGACGGCGGCGGTACTCTCCAAAGAGGAAAGCCGCAGCATCATGAATTTTCCATAGCGTTCCACGGTTTCAATGCGCCGGCCCGGCAGGTGTTGTTCGAGCGCCGCGGGATCGTCGATGAAGTCCGTCTTGCCCAGCGCGACGGAAAGGATTTTTCGCCCAAGAATTGTCTTCTGCAATCCACGCGCGACGGTTTCGACTTCCGGAAGTTCCGGCATGGTGCAATCTTAGCAAAACTGTGAATGATCCATGAGAAAAGGAGCGCCGTTACTTTTTCTGATAATTCGGATACGGCGGATGGTCCGGAATTACCACCGGATTTTTCTTCAGCGCCTCGAGCGTAATCTGCACGGCCCTTTCGAGTTGCGGATCGTGTCCGGCGGCGACTGACGCCGGATCGTTTTCGACTTCCACGTCCGGCGCGACGCCGTGATTCTCCACTTCCCACGAGCCGTGCAGCCCGTAAATGGCCACGCGCGGCGCGGTGACGCGGCCGCCATCCATCAGCACGGGATAGCCGTAAATACCCACTAGGCCGCCCCAGGTGCGGGTACCAACCAACGGCCCCACTTTGTCTTGCTTGAACATCCACGGCAGCGCATCACCGCCGGAGCCGGACATTTCGTTAATGATCATGGTCTTCGGCCCATAGATTTGCGCCAGGGGCGAACAGAACTTTTCGCCTTCGCGCGCAATGGCGCAGTTGCGCAGCGGCCGCTCTAATTCGTCAATGATGTAGTCGGCGATTGCGCCTCCGTGATTGTAGCGTTCGTCGATGATCGCGGCTTGTTTGCCAACTTGCGAAAAATAAAAGCGGTTGAAATTCAGGAAGCCTCCGGAAGCGGTATCCGGCACGTGCACGTAAGCGAGTTTTCCGCCGCTGAGTTCGTCTACTTTGCGGCGATTGTCTTCCTCCCACGCACGATTGCGCAGACCAAATTCGTCGGGTACGGGAACTACCGTCACCTCGCGGGAGTCTTTGCCGTCGGCGGTCGGGCCGACTTTTATGCGCGTCTGCTTGCCGGCGGTATTTTCAAAATAGCTGTACACGTCGATGGGCGGCCGCACTTCGCGGCCGTTGACTTCCAACAGGTAATCGCCAACTTTGACGTCCACTCCCGGCTGCGTCAGCGGCGCTTTCAAATCGGGATTCCAGTTTTCGCCGTTGAAAATTCGCGCGAAGCGATAACGTCCATTTTCAATTTTGTAGTCCGCGCCGAGCAGCCCGCCCTTGACGTGCTTCGCCTCGGGAATCGCTCCGCCGCGGATAAACATATGGCCGATCGTGATTTCCCCGAGCATCTCCTCAAACAGATAATTCAGATCGCCGCGCCCGCCCAGGTTTTTCAAATACGGGGAGTATTTGGCTTCCGTGACGCGCAGATTCAGTCCGTGAAGATTCGGATCGTACAGAAAATCGCGCTGAATGCGCCAGACTTCGCGATACATCTGGTTCCATTCCGCGCGTGGGTCGATGTAAACCTCGAGATCCTCCATTTTTAATTGGCCGTCGTTAGGTTTAGCGGCGGCAGCCGTTGGGGTGATAAACCAGTTCTGGCCCTGCTTATAGAGCGCTTTCTCGCCGTTGGCCGACACCGCGAAGTTGTCGATGCCGCCGACAAACGGCTCTTCCTTGCGTGTCGCAAAATCAAACTTGGTCACCGAGACGTGCGCGGGCTCGTGGATTCGCGGAACATCGCCGATTTCGCTGATGAAAAGTGCGCCCGCTTTGCCGGTGTCCAGGCCCACAATGTTCCCCGGCTTTACCGGCAGCGCCACGATGCGCTGGCCGATGCCATCGAGGTCGACGGTTACTTTGACGGCTTCGTCTTTTTTCTCGTCTTTCTTGTCGCCTTCTTTAGCGTCTTTATTCTTGTCCGCATCTTTACTCTTCTCGTCTTTCGGCTTATCCCCGGTTTTCTCCACGGACGAGTCGGTCTTTTTATCGGCGTCCTTGTCGCCCTTCACTTTCTCTTCATCGCTTTGCGGCTCATTCGGAGACGCATCGCCCTTCTTCAACACTGCCGCATAGACGCTGCGCAGCACGGGATGTTGAAAGCTGGAAAGATCCAGCCAGGCCGAAGAAAGACCAACGTCGGTGCTGGTGGCGAAGAGCAGCAGCTTCCCGCCTTTATCGAACACCGGATAACGCGCATCGCTGACCCCGTCCGTAATCTGCGATTCGGTCCCGGTTTCCAGCGAGTACACGCAAACCGCGCGTAGATGACTTTCCAGGAATTTCGCGTACGTAATCCATTTGCTGTCCGGAGACCACGTGGGATTGAGCGCCGAAGTGGGATCGTCGAAGCGGTCGGTAGTCACTTTCACCGGCGCGCCTTTATCGATGTCCACGTACCATAAATTCAATCGCTTGTCGGTGTACAGAATCTTCTTGCTGTCCGGAGAAAACAGCGGCCCATAAAAGTATGAGGGCGGATTCCCCAAATCGATTTTCTTGACCGTGCCTAAGCCGGACTGCTCAGCGAGATGCAAAGCGTACTCTCCGGACTCATCGGAAAAATAGGCGATCCACTTCCCATCCGGCGACCATGCTGGATCGCGCTCCGCCACCCCGGTGGTGCGCGTCAAGTTGCGAATATCGCCTTTATCGCCTGGCACGGTGAAAATGTCGCCGTGCACTTGGAACACCGCGCGAACTCCCGTCGGAGAAATCGCGGCAGCGGCGACTTTATCTCCGGCTTTATCATAGTGGCTGCGCGTGGCGGGCAAATCGCCCGCGATGGTCACACTCACTCTTCGCGGCTTGCCGCTGGCGGGATCGTACAAATAGATGGCCCCGAATTGTTCGTATACCAGCGCATCGGGTCCGGCGGAGAGAGATTTGAAGTCGAATCCCTTGTTTTCAATTAATTGCTGAACTGTTTTTGCTTTCGTGTCATAGGCAAACAGTGAAACCGGACCGTTGCGGTCGGACAAAAAATACACCGTGTTGCCAAACCACACCGGCTTGGAATCATTGGAATTTTCCCGTGGCACCCGTTCGAGCGACAGATCGCTCAGGCGCAGGACATAGATTGGCGTCGTTTGTCCGCCGCGATACCTCTTCCACGAGGTTCCTTGCCACTGAATATTGGGCACGTAGGCGATGCGCGAAGCGTCGGGAGAAAACCACGCCTCATATCCGCGCCACATGGGAAGTACTTCGGCGGGGCCGCCCTCCACGGGAACGGTGTACAGCCGGGTGAAATCCGCATAAGCTTCGCGATCCGAAATAAATAGCACGCGTTTGCCGTCGGGTGTCCAAGAAACCGGAATATCCGCCGCGGGATGCCAGGTGAGCCGCCGCGGTGTACCACCTTCCGCGGGAATCACGTACACGTCGCGGTTGCCGTCGTACTCGCCCGCGAAGGCAATCCATCTTCCATCCGGCGAATAGATCGGCGAGGATTCGTGGCCATCCGTGGTCAGTTGCCGTGCGTCGCCGCCCTCGCGCGGCACACTCCATAAATATCCGCCATATACGAACGTTATGTCCGTGCGACTCAACGTCGGCGATTGCAAAAGTAGCGGTGCATCTTCCGCTGCGAAAACGATTCCCGCAAAAGCCAGCCACACCGAAAGTGCCAGCACCAAGCGCCCGATCATACGTCCTCCGCCACGATTTGCTAAAAAGTCCTGTCTAGTTGTGAGCTTCACGTTCCCGGCCAGAAGCCCGCTGCACTGATTTCCCGAGCGTCCTGTTTCTCGCCATATTTCTTCACTGCCCCCGCGATCGCCGCCGATTTACCGATCAGCACGAATACTAAATTCTCTTCCGGGAAATGTTTTTGAATCACCTGGCGCGCCATTTCCATCGTAACCGCGTCGACACGCGCTTCCAGTTGATTCACTTCGCTGTCGTCCAGTCCGTAAAACTCGTCGCTGGCGATGCGCTGCGCCAGATCCCGCGAGGTTTCGATGCTCGGCGGAAACTGCCCCTTGATGTAACTCTTTGCGGAAGCCAGCTGCTCCGCCGTGACGCCGTCTTTGTGCAGTTTGTGTAGAATGTCCAGCGCCATATCGATGGCTTGCACGGTCGAATCGTTCTTCGTAAACGTATAGATGCCGAATGGCCCCGGTGCTTTGCGCGCATCGAACTCAGAACGCACTCCATACGTCAGGCCGGATTCCACTCGCATGGCTTCGTTCAGCATCGAGGTGAAGCGCCCGCCGAAAATCGTGTTGACCACGCGAATGGCCACGCGATCGGGATCGCCGGCCGCGGTTTCCACGTTGCCAATCGCGAAGTACGTTTGCGAGGCGTCCGGTTTGTCAACGAGCAGCAGGCGCTTGCCCTTGGCGGGCGCGATTGCGGGAATCGCCACCGCGGTGACCGGTTTGGCCGGCCAGGCTCCCAGCGTGGCTTCGAGTTGTTTGCGGAGTTCCGCGGCGTTGAATTCGCCGGCCACCGCCAGGATGGTATTCCCCGGCGCGTAGTTTGCTGCATAAAACTTGCTAATGCTGTCGCGGTCGATCTTCTTCAGCGAAATCTCGTCGCCATCCTCCGGACGCCCGTAGCCGCGCGCACCGTACAAATATTCGTAGTAATAGATGGTCAAAACCCGCCGCGGATCGTCTTTCGAGCCCCTTACGGCGTCCAACGTTTGCGCCAGCGATTTATCAACTTCGTCCTGCGGAAATGTCGGTTGCAGCAGCGCATCCGCAAAGAGCGCCAGCCCTTGGCCCACATCCTTGGTCAAAAATTCCGCGGAGATGGTGCTAAAATCCGCGCCTGCCCCGGTCTCAAACGATCCGCCTATGAAATCCAGGTCCGCCGCAAATTGTTCCGCCGAACGCTTGTTCGTGCCTTTGCGCAGCAACGCCGCCGTTTGCGACGCCAGTCCTTCCTGTCCCGCGGGATCGGCGACGGAACCGCTCTTGATTAGCGCCGCGAAACTCACAATGGGCACTCCGTGCTTTTCCATGAGCAGCACGGTGAGGCCGTTTTTCATTACAAACTTCTCGTGCGGCGGCATCTTGATGGATTGCGCCCCCGCCGCCATCGCGAAAAATGTCGCGCACAATGCCGCCAGAACAAAAACCGCAAGCACGCGCGCGAGATGGATCGCCGATCTCATTATTTTGCCTGCCCATTGTTGTCCGGCAGCAGCGTCGCCACCGTGCGGTCGTTCGCGCCGAAATACGCTTTGGCCACGCGCTGCACATCTTCTTTCGTCACCGCGGCATAGTTTTTCGCCGCGTCAAAAAGCTTGTTGTAATCGCCAAAAAATACCTCATACGTGCCGATGGTGTTGGCTCGTCCGTTGATCGTGCGCATCTGCTGGTAGAACTCCATCAAGCGGATGTTCTTGGCTTTCTCCAGTTCCTGATCCGTGATGATCTCGGACTTGCTGCGATCCAGCTCCTCGTAAATGGCTTTTTCGCACACTTGCGGATCCACCCCTTGCTTTGGCTGCGCCACGATGATCGCCAGCGAAGGATCGAATGCGGGATCGGCTTCGGACGAAACCTCCAGCGCGATCTGATCTTTATCCACCAGCCGCTTGTACATGCGCGAACTTTCTCCTTGAAACAACACCGTGCGCAGAATATTCAGCGCGTAAAAATCGGGGCTGTTGGTTTCTGGCACGTGATAGGCGATCATCAGCAGCGGTAATTCCGCGGGCTTATGCACCACCAGCCGGCGCTCGCCCAGCTGCTCGGGCTCAACGGTCGTCACCGGCAGCGGCGGTGCATGCGCGGGAATCGGCTCGATATATTTTTCACACAGCTGAAAAACTTCTTCGGGAGAAACGTCGCCCACGACCACCATCGTCGCGTTGCTCGGCGAATAGCCCATGGCGAAATGATGCTTCAAATCGTCCATGGTCCAGTGCTCGATGTCGCTCATCCAGCCGACCACCGGCCATTGATACGTGTGCGCGATGAACGCCGTGGCCCAAAGCTGTTCGTCCAGTACTCCGCCATTCTCGTTGTCCACACTCAAGCGCCGCTCGGACGCCACCACTTCACGCTCGGACTTGATCTTTGCCGGATCGAAACTCAGATTCTCGATGCGGTCGGCCTCGATGTCGAAAATCAGCGGCATGGTGGAACGCGGAAACCAGTCCTGATAAACGGTAACGTCCCGCGTGGTGTAGGCGTTGTTTGAGGCTCCATGCGCCTCCATCACGTTGTCCAGATCGCCGGGACCGTACTTCTTCGCGCCGTTGAACATCATGTGCTCGAAAAAATGCGAGAGCCCGGTCGTTCCCGGACGCTCGTTGCGCGAGCCGATGCGATAAAAAATGTACAGCGCCACGTTCGGGATGCTGTGATCGGACTGCACCAGCACCTTCATTCCATTCTTCAGCGTTTTTGCCGCCACCGGGAATTGCGCCTGCGCGCGCAGCTCGCCGCCGGAAGTCGCAAAAATGAACAGGAACAGTGCGAATAAACGCACCAACGCAAGTACCTTCATCAGCCCACCCTTACCCGGAAAATTCCCGCCGGCACACTGTGACGCGCTTCACTTTCTGTAAGACGTATCAATCGGAGGAAATGTTTACCGCCAGCCCGCAAAAGCTTTCCCGGCCTTCTTATGGATCATCTCGACGTTCTGCCAGGAGGAGACTAAGGCAGTGGAATCCCGGGCGCCGCGATGATTCCCGCCATGCGCAAAATGTCTTGATATTCGGCGTCGCTGATCTGCGAGATAATCAACCGCACGTTCTTCAGCAGCTTCACTTTTTTCAGTGCGCCATTGGCGCGCAATTCCGCCAGTGTCACCTGGCGTGGCAATTTCTCGAATGCCCGCAAATCGGCGACCAGGTTCTTGCCCTTGGAGTCGTGCGGATCGGGATAGGGGTCGCGGGTCACTTCCGCGATGGAATAGAGCGAGCGCTCCGGTGCCGAGTGGTAACAAAGCACTCGGTCCCCCTTGCGCACCTGTTTCAGCGCTCGGATGGCGTCGGGCTTGGAGCTGGCCCCGTGCCACATCTCTTTCCCCTTCACAAATAGCGTATCCCAATGATAATGGTGGGGATCAACTGTAAAAATCCAGTAATGTCGTTGCGGCGTAGGTGTGGCCATTGAGGCTGTGGTCCGCAGCAATATACACAACGCGTAGAGCAAAACCAAATAAAATGTGTAACCTACAGGCCATTAGCTGAGGAAATTGCGCAGCGGCGCGCGAAACACGCAGGTGCCGGTAAATGCGCCCTCACACCTATCTACTTTATTGAAAATAAGACGGTTATCGGCTATCCCACGTTAACCAATATCTCGTCCCCCTGCACCTGCACCTCATAGCACGCCACGCCGGGAACCGAGGGATTCTGCACGATCTTGCCGCTGGTCAGGTCGAATTGCCAGCCGTGCCAGGGGCAAGTGACCACCGCACCCTCAAGATCGCCTTCGCCCAGGGGTCCGCCTTGGTGCAGGCAGGTATTGTCGATGGCGTGGAATTTGCCCGCCACGTTGGCCAGCGCAATCGTCTTCCCGCCGACTTCCAGTTCGCGGATGGTTCCCGGTGCGACTTCCGAGGCGCGTGCCGCACGAACGAAGGCCATGGCGCGTCAGTCGCCCGCAACCGAGACGCGTGCGCTTTCGACTTTGGCCAGCAGTTCCACGAATTTCTGCTTGCGCTCGCTTTGGTCGTGCCCGCCTTCGGCGTCGGCCAGCTGCGTAATGTTCATGGAGCAGAATTTCGGTCCGCACATGGAGCAGAATTTGGCTTCCTTATAGAAATCGTCGGGCAGATTTTCGTCGTGCATGGCTTTTGCCGTGGCGGGATCGAGCGACAGCTCGAACTGCTTATTCCAATCGAACAGAAATCGCGCATAGCTCAAGGCATCGTCGCGATCTTGCGCCCCCGGGCGGTGGCGGGCCACGTCCGCCGCATGCGCGGCAATTTTGTACGCGATCACCCCTTGCTTCACGTCTTCCGCATTCGGCAGTCCCAGGTGCTCCTTGGGCGTCACGTAACACAGCATCGACGCGCCATGCCAGCCAATCATTGCCGCGCCAATCGCGCTGGTGATGTGGTCGTAGCCCGGAGCGATATCGATCACCAGCGGTCCCAGCGTATAGAACGGCGCCTCGTGGCACCATTCCATCTCCTTGTCCACCTGCTCCTTGATTTTATCCAGCGGCACGTGCCCGGGACCTTCGATCATCACCTGCACCTCGTGTTCCCACGCCTTCGTGGTCAGTTCCCCGAGCACTTTCAATTCCGCGAATTGCGCCTCATCGCTGGCGTCCGCGATGCATCCCGGCCGCAAGCCATCGCCAAACGAAAAGCTCACGTCGTGCTTCTTGAAGATCTTGCAGATATCCTCGATGTTTTCGTACAGGAAATTCTGTTTCTTGTGATGCTCCATCCAGTGCGCCATCAGCGACCCGCCCCGGCTGACAATTCCCGTGATCCGTTTGCGCACCAGCGGCACATGCTCCCGCAGCACGCCCGCGTGAATGGTCATGTAGTCCACACCTTGCTCGGCCTGCTCCTCGATCACCTCCAGCATCAGGCTCAGCGTCAAATCCTCCGGCCGCCGCACCCGCGAAATCGCTTCGTACACCGGCACGGTTCCCACCGGCACCGGCGAAGCCTCAATAATCGCTTTGCGAATCGTCGGAATGTCTCCGCCGGTGGAAAGGTCCATCACCGTGTCCGCGCCGTAATGCACCGCGTGGTGCAGCTTTTTCAGCTCTTCATCGACGTTTGAGTTGGTCGAGGAATTCCCGATGTTCGCATTGATCTTGCACTTGCTGGCAATCCCGATAGCCATCGGCTGCAAATTGCGGTGATGGATGTTGGCCGGCACAATGGCCCGGCCCCGCGCAATTTCCCCGCGCAACACTTCCGGATCGAGCCTCTCTCGCTTGCCGGCAAACTGCATCTCTTCCGTCAGCACGCCTTTGCGCGCCAGATGCATCTGCGACATATTGCGGTTGCCATTTGCTGCCGCCGCTTCGGCTTCGCGCTTCTCGATCCAGCCATCTCGCAATGCCATAAAACCCCCAAACACCAAGCCCGGCGCCTGCACCGTCGCCGCCGTCGCTTGCTGCCAACGCCGCTCGGAATGAAAGATTATGGCACCCTGCCTCCCGACCGGCAACCTTCCGTAACGCCGGGGCAAGATTCGTTTAAGCTCGGACTCCGAAATATTTTGCCGGCTATAACGTTTTAATCGCGTAGGAGTTAGACAGGCTCAGGACTATTTGGGGAAACGGCTGCGCAGCGCCCGGAGTTCTTGTACCGCTTCGTCTAGCGCCTGCATTTCGCGGCCATCGGGCCAAGGCTCAAGCCGCGAGAGGCGATCCTGGATCGCCGCATTGGCCTCGCGAATGCGCTCCGGAATTTTTTCCTCGTCCTTTTCGTGCAGCGCCTTGCAACAGGCCTCTTGCCAATCGTAATCGAATGGGGTTTCTTGCGGTTGCTTCTGCTCTTCGCCATTTGACATGCACGCGTCACCCTGGCCGTGACATGGCCATATTCGCGGAGTGTCCGACCGCGCTCGTGAAATGGAAATCGGTCAGATGCTGTAGCAGGCAGGGCCACGGGCCTTGAGGCCATGAGCTGCCGCTCTGCGGTCAGTGATGATCATTCAGCTCCAGACGGCTACAAATTTCGTCGACGAGAACTTCTGGAGCCTGACTCACGTCGACCACCAGCGCATCGGTGGGTTCTTCCAGCGTGGCGAACTGGCTGGCCAAGAGCGATTCCCCCGCAAAATGCCCGTGCCGCCCTTCGATGCGCGCGCGTAATAGGGTTTCGGAGCCTTTGAGATATACCACCCTCATATCCACTCGCTCTCGAAGTTCGTCGCGGTATTCCTGCTTGAGCGCCGAACACGCCAGCACTACGTTGCGCCCCAGTTGCTCTTGCTTCAGCAACTCATCGTGGATGGCCGCGAGCCAGGGCGCACGGTCGGCATCCGTGAGCGCGATCCCTCGATGCATTTTTTCTTTATTTGCCGCGGAGTGAAAATCATCGGCCTCGAGGAATAACCAGCCCAGCCGCTGCGCTAACAGCTCGCCCACCGTGCTCTTGCCCGACCCCGTCGTGCCCATCACCAGAAGAACCATATCCCCCACGCACTCTCCTGATGATGGCGCGCGCCTGTTGTTTTCCCCCGTTGCTTTCTGGTCGCTTCCCCCGTTGTTGCCCCCCGTTTGTTGCCCCCGTTTGTTGCCCCCGTTTGTTGCCCACATTTGTCGTGGAAACTGCGCCTCCGGCTACGCGCGGCGCAACACCAGCAGCGTTATTTCCGGCGGGACGCCGAGTCGCACGGGCGCTCCCACGGTTCCAATTCCCCGATTCACATAGAGTTGTGCCATCGCCGCTCCCGGTTCGATGGTCATGGATTGGTGGCGCGCGTCGCGCGCGTTCGGCGCCGGCGCAAACAGCGGCCGCTGATATAATCCGGCAACGTAATCGGTGATGAACCGCGCGGGGCTCAGTCGATGGTCCAGAATCTCCACCTGCACCTGACCGCCGTGCGTGTGACCGGCCAGCGATAATTCGATTCCCATCTCGGCCGCGCGATTAAACGAGTTCGGATTGTGCGACATGAGTATGTTTGGCAGGTCGCGCCGCACCAGCGGCGCCGTCGCAATCAGCATCTGCTGGCGCAGCCCTCCAGGCGTGCGTTCCCGCTGATAATCGACCCCAATCAGGTTAAACTCCGCTCCCCGAAGCGCGATCTGCGCGTTCTCCTGCCGCAACAATTTCATTCCGGCTTCCGCGAAGAGCCGCTGCGCGGCCTCCTCGGCGTGGGCGTATACTTCGTGATTGCCGTTGCACCCCCACGTGCCCAGCGGCGCATGCAGATTCCGGATTTCGTCAATGCAATCGGCCAGCGGGTCTCCCGCGCCGGTGATGAAGTCACCGGTCACCACCGCCAGGTCCGCGCCCAGATCGTTGGCCATGTCCACCGCGCGCCGCACTTGCGACCGCGGCATATAGCCGCTCAAGTGAATATCGCTCAGCTGTACGATTTTCATGCCGTCCAGCGCCGGCGGAAGTTTGGCGATGGGAATTTCCACGCGGCGCACCTGATAGTTCAGGCGCTCCGCCGCGTAGCCGTACATGACTCCCAGGAATGGCGCGGCGCCCGCGGCGATGCTCGCGGTTCGAAAAAAGTATCGGCGCGATGGATCGGCGGGTGCTCCGATAGTCCTGGAGCTTGCGCCTGCGGCGGATGGGTCGGAGGTTCTGCCCTTTGCGGCCAGACCCGGTCCCGGCTTTCTCGCGGGACGTGCGAGGACCCGCCGCCCCAAAGACCAAAGCCTATCCAGCACACGCACCATCTTCACCGCGATAAACGCGAAAAGCGCGCTGGAAAACCACAGGCCGGAAAAAATCGCAATCATGGTTTCACGCGGCATCAAGTGCCGTTGCCCCATGCGGAAACCGTCCACCACCGTGAGGAGGATCGCCAGCAGGATCAGTACATAAATCAGCCGCGCTGCCACGCGCAATCCCATGAGTCGCCACTTGGCCGTCACTCGCCAGATGGCGCGATACCAGAAGCGCTGCGACAGAAACAGCAGCGTCAAAACGCTCAGGCCGATCGCCAGGCGCAACAAAAAGTAGCCCCAATTCACGTTTACCCGCCCCCAGAACCACCTCTCAGTTTAGCATGCCTGCCCGCCCGGCATTTTCCATGACGCCGGCCGTGCTTTCTGCGTAAGATGATGCCCGGTCCGCGAGGGCCAATCTTCGGAGTGTAAGGTTTGTCGTCGTCGTGGCTTCAAAACCGGCGATTTCCATCCGCGCCAACCAGTTGAAAAATCGGGAAATATACGCAATATCGAAATAGCTATTGACAACTAGCCCACTATCCTGGTAGGATGTAGTCTGCAGGAAGCTGCGCCCGGCGTTTGGGGCCACCGCATTACGGCCCCCGAACATCGCGCAAAGAGGTCAGGTTCTAGTACCGATAACCAGATAGTAACGAATTCTGGCTTCTAAGCGGCGTAGAATGAACAGTTGCGAATCGTTGTCAAAACAAAGGACTTTAAGTACCTTTAGAATGACAACCTTTTGCGATTCCCCCGGGGTCCCCCGGCTCTTGCGGCCGCTGGGGAGCCTTCTGAGGCGGGCGCCTTTTCCCAGGCCCCTCTGAGGAAGCTAAGTTCCGGTTGATACCCGGGCCGCTCCGCGCTCCAGCAGCGCCACGAGCTGTTCTGGATCGCTCGTAGGTGGCAGACAGCTTGCCCCCGCGCAGACGACCGCAACTGCTTTCTCCTGTGGAAGATGCGGCAAAGTCTCCTTCAGTGCCGCTGAAAAATTGCTGCATGCGGTTCCCGGCGTCAGTCGCAGCACCGACTTGCCGAACCGGTACACGCGATACGCCGCCGAAAGCAGTGCCTTCGCCGTCGCATCCTCCGCAGACCCGGTAACAACCACCTGCAACGGATGATTCGCGAACAGCGTTGCGGCTAAACCATAACTCGCGGCGAACAGCCCGTATCTCGGCGCAATTCCCGCAAACGCTTCGAGCGTCGCCTTCGCCGCGTCGTAATAACGTCCGTCACCGGAGAATGCGTGCAGGCGCACCAACGCCACGGCGGCGACCGAGTTCGCCCCCGGCGTCGGAGAATCCTGAAACGGTTTGCGGCGCACCTCCAGTCCGCCCATGGGTGGCGCGTCGCTCGCGCGGTCGAAAAAACCGCCATCCTCGTTGTCGGCATAAAGCGCGATGACCACATCCATGGTTTTTTGCGCCGCGTCAAAATAGCGCGCATCAAGCGTGGTCTCGTACGCGTCGAGCAGCGCCAATGCGCCAAACACTTGATCGTCCAGCGAACCCGCGAGTTCGGGTCCGCCGATGCGGTGGCCAAAGCCGCGTGCCGCGCTCCAGGCCTCCGCCAGCATGCGGTCGAGCGTTTTCAACGCAAACGCCCGGCAGCCGGCGCCTAACCGCGAATCCCAAGCGCGCGCAGCTTCCAAATATGCGGAAACGAACATCGCGTTCCAGGAAACGTACATCGTCTTGTCGATATAAGGAGTCGCGCGCCGCAAGCGCGCAGCGAGCAATTCTCTTTTGGCCTTCGCAAGAATCAAGCGCACCGTCGATTCTTCGAGACCCATGGTCCTGGCAATTTCCGGCGGATCGCTCGCCGCCCACAAAACATTTTTCGCGGGATTGTGATGCATCTCGCCGTGCGCTTCCACGTCGTAATACATCTCGACGATGCGCGCTTCTTCCGGATTCAGCGCCGCGCGCACTTCCGCGAGCGTCCAGGTGAAGTAATCGCCATCGTCGTCCAGCGAAACGTCCGCGTCCTGGCTGGCGTAAAAGCCGCCATGCCGCTGGTCGGAAAGCGCTTCGTTCACCCAGCCGACGATTCCTTCCGCGGTTTCGCGCAGCTTGGAATTCCGCGTCACCTGCCAGCCGTGCAAATAGTTTTTTAATAGCTCGGAATTGTCGTAACTCATCTTTTCGAAATGCGGCACCAGCCATCGTTCATCCACCGAGTAGCGATGAAAACCGCCGGCCAGTTGATCGTAGACTCCGCCGCGCGCCATTTTGTCCAGCGTGGTCTCCGCCATGGCCAGCAGATGTTTTTCTTTCGTTTGCTGGTAGCGCTCCAGAAGCAGATCGATCGCCGAAGAATGCGGGAATTTCGGCGATTCGCCGAATCCGCCGTTGCGAATATCAAAGAGTTGTGTGATCGAAGCGATTTGCGCGTCCACGACACCGGCATCAAAGTCCGCCCGCGCGCCCACAAAGGCTTCCGCCTGCGCCACGGCTTCGCTGATGGAATTCGCGGCGCGTTCGAGGTCGGCGCGCTTGTTGCGGTAAGAATCCGAGACCGCCAGCAGCACGCGGCGAAATCCCGGGCGTCCCAGCTGATCCTCCGGGGGAAAATACGTTCCGCCAAAAAATGGCTTTCCATCGGGCAGCAAGAACCCCGTCAGGGGCCAGCCCCCCTGCCGCGAGATGGCGCTGATGGCGGCTTGGTAGCGGGAATCCACGTCGGGGCGCTCGTCGCGATCCACTTTCACGGCCACGAAATGCTCGGCGATAATTTTCGCGATCTCGGGATTCTCGTAACTCTCCCGGTCGAGCACATGGCACCAATGACACCACACCGCGCCGATATCCAGCAGGATAGGCTTATCCTCCTCGGCTGCGCGCGCAAACGCCTGCTCTCCCCACTCGAACCAGTCAATCGGCTGGTGCGAAGCCGAACGCAAATAGGGGCTGGCGGAATTCTTCAAACGGTTTTCGGAGGGAGCTGACAAAAGAAATCCTTTCGCGTTTGGGCGGCGGCGATCTTCCGAGGATGGAGAATAGAAGCAGCGTCCTTTTGCCGGCGCGGGCGCGCTACTGTACGGTGTCTCCCGAGCCCAGATCGCGCGGATCCAGCGGCTTGCGCCCGGCGAAACCTTCATCCTGCCGGTGATAAAATCGAATGCGATCCTCGCCCAATTTCCAGCACAAATATACTTCCTGGTTGTCGATGATCGCTGGAAAATCCAGCAGGCCGACCTCCAGGTCCTTGATCACGCAGCCGGTCTCGAGAATTTTTTCAAGCGAGGCCTTCATGGTAGAAGCCAACTGCTGATGTTCCAGGCGCAACTTGGCCAGCACTTCGTACCGCACGATCACTCCGCCCATCATCATGATGCGCGCCGAGACGGCCGCGAAATGATCGTCCAGTCCGGAGAGTTTCTTGCGGCAGGAAATTGCTTGCAGCAAGAACGGCTCGAGATCTTGCCGCGTGCGCTCCGCTTCCGTCAGCGTAAATAACCGCTGTGGGGGCTCCGGCGTTTCGTCCTGTTCGGGACCGTCGTCTTCATCGGCCATAACTTCTCCGTTCACAAACTTGCCGTGTTTTGAGCCGCGATGGACGATTACGCTATCCATCCCAGACACAAAGTGCCGCCGAGCGGCGGTCTTGGAAGCGCCCTTTCGTCCCTGGAATATCTTTAGATATTAGATGAAATTGCGGTCATTTGGTGAAATATACGGCTTGCGTAGCCCTGCGAAGCACGGGTCTTTAGCCGCCAATAAATACCATGGTCCGGGACGGGGCATGAAAATCCGGGGCGTTGATACGATGTCCCGCTTCTTTTTCCATCACGATGGAACGAATATACGCGGCAATATCCTCGTCCGCCGCGCCCTCGCGCAGAAAACTCCGCAAATCGTGATCGTCCTTGCTAAACAGACAGGTGCGTAATTTTCCGTCCGCCGTCAACCGAATGCGCGAGCAGTGGCCACAAAACGGCTGCGTGACCGGTGCAATCAAGCCAATCTCTCCGGGCGCGCCATCCGCAAAGCGATACTTGCGCGCGGTTTCGCTGGCCTCGTGCGGAATTTGCGTCAGCGGCCATCGCGCATGGATGCGGGCGTAGACCTCCGCAGCGGGCACCACCGCCTCACGATGCCAGTGACGGTCCGCATCCAGCGGCATAAATTCGATAAAGCGCATCACCACACGGCGTTCGCGCGCAAATTCCGCAAATTTTTCAACCTCATCGTCGTTGATGCCGCGCACCAGCACGGCATTGATTTTGGCTGGGCCCAGCCGCGACGCTTGCGCCGCAGCGATCCCGCGCATGACGTTCTCAAAGGATCTCGTTCGCGTAATGCGTGCGAAGCGCGCGGCATCCAGGGAGTCCAGACTGATATTGACGCGCCGCAATCCGGCGGCCAGCAACCGCTCCAGGCGCTCCGCCAACAAATGTCCGTTGGTGGTCATCGACAAATCGCGCACGCCCAAGTCCCGCAGACGCGCGATAAAGCCTTCCACGCCTTCGCGCACCAGTGGCTCCCCGCCGGTCACACGAACCTTGGCTATTCCCAAGGTAAGAAAAATTCCGGCCAGCCGGTCCAGTTCCGTCCAGGAAAGCAATTCCTCGCGGTCGCGATAATTCTCCGGGTCCGCGGAGCGACAATATACACACCGAAAGTTGCATCGGTCCGTTATGGAAATGCGCAGGTCGGTGATCTGCCGCCCGAATTTGTCCTGGAGTGTCATCGAGAGTGATTGCTCATTACGATACGATGTCCGACCCTACGCTTGAAGAGAAAGCGCCCAATAAAAATGCCCGGTTCGTGGATGGAATCGGGCGTCAAGCCGAAAATGTGCACATTTTCGGCGCAATGGCTCCTTTCCAAACACGGGAGGCTCGAGCGTTTCCCCTCGAACCCTAAGGCCGTCATTTCAGAAACCGCTTCTGATTCGCGCAGCCATCGCCCACCCAGCCTCGGGTTTTCTCCCCGTAAGGCCGGAAGGGTCGGAGTTACCCTAATAGCTTACGCTCCGGCTTCCGCGCACGCAATCGCGCCAGCACAACGCGGCGGCAAAGCCTCGCAAGGAATGTGATACAGTTTTTTCCACGCCATGCGGATTTTCGTTCTAGGGGCCGGAGCCACCGGCTCGCTCCTCGCGCAACTCCTCGAACGCCAGGGACACACCGTCTGGTGTGGCGACCGGGACCCGGAGCGCGCGCGGCGTTTCCTCGGCAAGAAAAGCCTTATCCCCATCGCCAAGGTAAATGCGCGCAATCTGCGGGGCATCGTTCGCGCGGCCCGCGGCGCGCAACTGATCGTCAACGCCTCCGCCTCCGTGTTCAATCTGATCGTCATGCGCGCCGCGCTGCACCTTCGCGCGCATTACCTGGATTTAAGCTCGCACCTGACACGCAACCCTTTCAAAGCGGAGCAATTCACGCTCGCCAGGCGTTTCGCGGAAAAAAATCGCCTGGCGCTGATCAACACCGGAGCGGCTCCCGGGCTCACCAACCTGCTGGTCAAACGCGCCGCGGAATCCCTGGATGAGGTCGTTTCCGTGCAGATCCGCCTGTATGAAAGCACGGAAAGCGACGATCCCATTTCGCAGTGGTCTCCGGAAGTTTCCTTCGACGAAGCTATTTCCAATCCGCGGGTCTATCGCCAGGGAAAATTTCGGATGGAGAAACGTTTCGCGGAACTGGAAAAATTCCGCTTCGTCGAGCCCATCGGCAGCGCCAACGTGGTGCTCGCCGCCCAGGACGAAGTCGCCACGCTGCCCTATTTCGTTCCCATGACCAGCATGGACGTGAAAATCGGCGGCAATGAGTTTGACCGGCTGCGCCGCTGGTACAAACAAGGAAAACTCTCTAAATCCCGCGGCATCGTAAGCCAGCGGTTTCCGCAAACTTCCTCACCGCGCAAGATTGCCAGCCTGATTCGCCAAGGCGTTCTGCAAAACGCCAGGTTCGCAGCCGCGGTCCTGGTGACGGGGGTGAAGCGCGGAAAAACGCAGGATCAAGGCCTGCTGATTCGCAGCGACTGCACTTTTCCCACGCTGTATCAAATTCGCCAGCAAGGCCGCTTTACCACGCCGGTGGCTTACGCCACGGCGCACGTGGCGGCGCTTTTCATCAAATTTTTCCCCAGAGAACTCTCCGGCGTGCTGGCTCCCGAACAATTGCCGGTGGCCACGCGACGCGCGATCATCGCCGGCATCCGCAAACACAGCGTGCGCATCACGCACCGCGTGACACCCATAAAACAAAGCGAAACGGACATCGAATAAGCATCGCGCTGTTTTCCGCCGCAGGCGGTTTTTTAAGGACGCGCTTCGAACACCAGATTGAACGGCGTTTGCGTGGCTCGCCGGAATTTCGTAAAACCTCCGGAAGTCACCACTTCACGTAAACGCTTTTCCCCGGCCTGTGCGCCCAGCGCCAAGCCCACTTCCTGCGACAAGGAGGCCGGCGTACACAGCATGGTCGAGGCACCGTAAAACGCCCTGCCGACGGGATTCAGATTTTCCTCCAGCTGGTCTCCTGCGAAGGGCTCCACGATCATCCAAGTGCCATCCTTTTTCAGCGTGCTGCGCACATGCGCCGAAGCTCCCGCGGGATCGCCCATATCGTGCAGACAATCGAAAAACGTAACGAAGTCGTAGTCCGTGCCCGGATAGGCTTTCGCGCTGGAAACTTCAAATCGTACGCGACCGTCGACGCCCGCATCTTTCGCGCGCTGCCTGGCTGCGTCAATGGAACCGGCGTGGTAATCGAAGCCGACAAATTGTGACTGCGGATACGACTTGGCCATCAAAATCGTGGACGCACCCAGGCCGCAACCCACATCGGCAACCCGCCCGCCGCTCTGCAATTTGGCCTCTACTCCATCGAGGGAAGGTATCCAGGCGGCCACCAGATTGGCGGCATATCCCGGCCGAAAAAATCGCTCGGTACCGACGAACAAGTCCGCATGATGTTCGTGCCAGCCCATGCCGGCACCCGTCTTAAAATTTTCTTCCAGCTTTTCGCTAGCCTTCAGCGACGCCAATGCCAGTTGGAATGCGCCCGGTAGAAAGGCCGGGCTGCCCTCATCCGCCATGGTAAATGCCTGTTCTTCGCTCAGATGAAATTTGCCGCTGCGCGAATCGTAGGTCACATATCCGCCGGCGGCTTGGTTGGCCAGCCACTCGCGCACGTAGCGCTCCGCGGTGCCCGTCGCGCGGGCCAGTTCCGCCGAAGTCTGCGGCCCGGATTTGGCCAGGGCTTTATACAGCCCAAGTTTGTCGCCGATGCGAATCAACGCGGCGCTAAAGGTGGCGCCAAAATCGTTGACCGCCCGGCCCAATAATTCGTTCAGCGCATTCGGATCAATCGCCATACCATGGCCTCCGTTTGGGATAGATGTGGTGCATTTGGGTATTCCGATATCACAGAAATCGGCAAAAAGGAAATACGGAATAACACTTAGCAGCAGCGATTCGGGCGGGAGTAACGGCGATCGGACTGCTCGAGGTAAAACTCGCTTCGCGTGAGGGCCGGTCCAGGCGATTCGCGTGCGACGCGCGAGGCCAGATACTGTTCGTAGGCTAAATCGCCGCACCATTCACGCAGACCGCGCCAAAGCGATCGCAGCAACCTTGCGAACCGGTTCCTTCGGCCAACATAAGCGCGATTTTGCCCCGGCATCAATCGTCTCCGTGCGCCACGCCCGTAAAGTTCGCACCCCACGCCGTCGCCACATAAGGGGTTTCGTGCAGCGTTGCCGCTTTTCGTTTGGTCAGCAGCAAATACCACTGCACCAGCGCTTCGACGATCAGCACCAGTATCATCAATGCCAGCGCGGCGGTCACCACGGCGTCGAGGCGCTGATTGAAGATAATTCGCCGCGTGTCCGCGATTTTTGCAACGGGAATTTTCCCGGCGGCCATCTGCGCGGCGAGCGATTGCGCCAGCGACAAAAATCCGATGCGGGTATTGGCGCTGAAGATTTTTTGGAAGCTGGCGGTCATGGTCACAGTCACCAGCCAAATCATCGGCAGCACGGTCACCCAAAGCCAGCGCACTCTTCCCATCTTGATCATGATGGTGGTCGCCAGCACCAGCGCCACGCATGCCAGCAATTGATTGGCGATGCCGAAGAGCGGCCATAGCGAATTGATGCCGCCCAGCGGGTCAATCACGCCCTGATACAGAAAGTATCCCCACATCGCCACGATCAAGGCGCTCGACAACAGCATCCCCGGCAACCACGAGGTGCGCGCAAACGGTTTCCACAGGTGTCCGCCAAGCTCCTGAATCATAAAGCGCCCCACGCGCGTGCCCGCGTCCAGCACGGTCAAAATAAAGAGGGCCTCAAACATAATCGCGAAGTGATACCAAATGCTCAGCAAGCGCGGTCCGCCGATGGTGTTCGAAAAAATCTGCGCCATGCCCACGGCCAGCGACGGTGCGCCGCCCGGCCGGTTCAACAGCGAGGGCTCGCCGACGAGCTTGGCCATGTTGGTCATGGTCGCGCCGGTCAGCGCGAAGCCCCAGTCGCTGATGGTCTTCGCCGCGGCGTCCGCGGTGTTGCCGACGATGCCGGCGGGACTGTTGATCGCAAAATAGACGCCGGGCGTCATGGCGCAAGCGGCCACCATGGCCATCACGCCCACGAATGACTCCATCAACATCGCGCCGTATCCGATGAGGCGGGAGTGACTCTCGCGCAAAATCATTTTTGGCGTCGTGCCGCTGGAGATCAGCGAATGAAATCCGCTGATCGCGCCACAGGCGATGGTAATAAAACAGAAAGGGAAAATCTTCCCGGCGAATACCGGTCCGTTGCCGTCGATAAATCTGGTCAGCGGCGGCATCAGGATTTCCGGCCGCACCAGCAATATTCCGGCGGCCAGGGAAAAAATCGCACCGGCTTTGATGAACGCGCTCAGGTAATCCCGCGGCGCCAAAAGCAGCCAGACGGGAAGAGCCGACGCGGCGAATCCGTAAGCGATCAGCGCGAACGCCAAAGCCACGCCACTCAAAGTGAAGGCATGGGCCCAGGAAGGCGACTCCGCAACCCACTGGCCGGCCATTACCACGAACATGACCAGGGCCACGCCGATTACCGAGGCTTCCAGAACGCGGCCCGGCCGCAGAAATCGCAGATACAAACCCACCAGCATGGCGATGGGAATGGTCATCGCCAGCGTGAACGTGGCCCACGGCGAGGATTTCAGTGCGTTGACCACCACCAGCGCGATGACGCCGAGCAAAATCACCATGATCGCCAGCACGGCAATTTGCGCGATCAATCCGCCGCGGCGGCTCACTTCTTCACGAGCCATTTCTCCCAGCGATTTTCCGTTGCGCCGGATGGAGAAAAACAGGATGACAAAATCCTGCACGCACCCGGCAAAAATCGCTCCGGCAATCAGCCACATGGTTCCCGGCAAATATCCGAACTGCGCGGCCAGCGTGGGACCGACGAGCGGGCCTGGACCGGCGATGGCGGCAAAATGGTGGCCGAAGAGCACCCATTTGTTGGTGGGCACAAAGTCGCGTCCGTCGTCGAAGCGCTCCGCGGGCGTCGCGCGGGTGTCGTCCAGCGTGAGCAAGTGCGCGGCCACAAATGCGGAATAAAAGCGAAAGGCCAGCGCGTAGCAGCCCAGGGCGGCGGCCACGAACCACATGGCGTTAATCGGCTCGCCGCGATGCACCGCGATCTCTGCGAGCGAACCGGCGCCCACGAGCGCCACCAGCAGCCACACCAGAAAACGCAGAACGGAGATCACTTGGCCTTCGATGACGCCGACGCGTTCGCTGGCGGAACGCTGTCATTGATAAATTTCGTCAAGTCCAGCTTCATCTTGGCCAGCGATTCCGGTCGCACGTAAGTCATATGCCCGGCCTCGTAGTACGCGCCGCTCAGATGGCCGCGCAGCGAAGGATCGAGGCCGAGGTGGTCAAAGGTATAGTCCGCGGCGAAAAACGGCGTGGCCAGATCATAGTAGCCCTTGGCCACGAAGACGTGCAGGAAGGGATTTTCCGTCATCGCCACGCGTAATTTTTCCGCGACGTTCACATAGCGATTTTCGTACGGGGCGTAATTCCACGGCCGCACGCGTCCGGTCAGAATTTCGTAGGGCAAATCGCTGTCAAATTTCAGTTCGTTGCGCACGTAATCATTCAACATTCCCGCGTACGGCCCCATGATCGCCGCGATGCTGGGGTCATATTCCGGGGTCTCTCCGGCGGCGTCGCGATCGATCCCGGTAAAGCGGGCGTCGATGCGGCCCACGGTGCGGCGCTCACTGCGCAGCAGTTCCTTGGTGAAGCGCTCGATCTCCACGCGCAAATCGGTGCGGTCCACGTATTCCGGCGAAAGACCGGTCAGGCGCGCAACTTTTTGCGCGATTTCCGCGCGCCGCGCCGAGGAGAGAGCGTCCCCTTGCATCAAGGCGTCGGCGTATTCGCCGGCGGCGAACTTCCGTGATTCATCGATCGCCGCGGTAACCGTGCCGGACTGCAAATCCGGCGGCAATTTCTTGTGATACCAGGCGATCGCCGTGTAGGTCGGCAGGTATAGAATGCACGGCAGATCGTTTCCGATGTCAAACTCCGCAGTTTCAAAATTCAAGATACTGGAAATCAAAATGACGCCATTGAAATACATGCCAAAACGCTGCTGCATGTAGCTCGAGAGTCCGGCCGCGCGCGTGGTTCCGTAGCTTTCTCCGGCAAGAAATTTCGGCGAAGACCACCGTTTGTTGCGCGTGGCATACAGGCGTATAAAATCGCCCACCGATTGCACGTCTTCTTCGACGCCATGAAATTGCTTGGCGGATTCGCCGGGAACCTCGCGGCTGTAACCGGTGGTTACCGGATCGATGAAAACCAGATCGCTGATGTCGAGCAACGAAAATTCGTTATCCACCAGCTTATACGGCGGAGGAAGCAGCGATCCGGCGTCGCCCATCTGCACGCGGCGCGGACCGAAGGCACCCAAATGCAGCCATACGGAGGCGGACCCGGGTCCGCCGTTAAATGTAAAGGCAATCGGGCGCTGCGAAACATCGGCGACATCGTCCTTCGTATACGCCATATAAAAAATGCTGGCCTTCGGTGTGCCGTCTTCCTGTTTCAGCAGAATCGTTCCGGCCGTGGCCGTATATTTGATTTCCTGTCCGCCGATGCGCACCGAATGCTTGGTCGTGACAATCTTCTCTTCCGGAGCCTTCTTATCTTTATCGTCCTTGGCCTTCTCGTCTTTGGGCTTATCAGGAGCAGGCGCCGCCGGTTGCTGCGTAAATGCGGCAACGCAGGTAAGCAAACTGAAAGCGGTTACTATCAGCACGCGAAACTTGGAATTCATCAGACGTTACTCCTTGGATTGTCGACAACCCAGCGAGATGCCAGCGCGCATCCTATGCGACTGCCTATAGCTCGTCAATCGTTTCCCTTGCCGGCCGATTTGAACTATCCTGTGCGACTTGCAACACTGCCGCGACTGTACTCGTGGGTGCGTCGCTGCACACCAAATGAGGGTTTTCATGCCAACTGCCAGTCCGGTTCGTGCCGTGCTGATCCTTGCAGTGCTTCTGGCTGCCGGGGGATTTTTTCGAGCCGCGAGCGCCGCGACTGACGACGCTCCGCCGGCTGCGAAAATTGAACCGTGGAAGCCCGAAGATATTATCTATGCCGAAACCGCGCAGCAGGCGCGCATTTCGCCGGACGCGAAATGGCTGGTTTGGGTGGAATCCACTGGCGACAAAGAAAAAGACGCGCGAGTTTCCAACGTCATCCTTTCCAGCCTCGTCGAAAACGAGGAGATCCCGCTTACCCGCGGCACCGACAACAACGGCCAGCCGGAGTGGTCGCCCGATGGGCAACTGATTGCGTTTACCAGCAATCGGGCGCGCTACGGCGCCAAGCCAGACACTGCGCCGGTGCAGATCTGGCTCATCAATCCGCACGGCGGCGAGCCTTGGACGCTAACGGAACTGACGCGCCCGCCGCGTCATCTCGAGTGGCTGGACAAAGACACCATTCTCTTCAGCGCCGAGGAAGATCCCGCCCTTTACGAGCAGGAGCTGAAGCGCAAGAAGGATGATTCGGAGATCGTGGATGACGCCGAGCACCGAGCGCCGGTGCGCCTTTACAAAATCAGCGTGAAAGGAAAGAAAATCACCAGGTTGACCACGAATACGGACTGGATCGGAAGCTGGGCGGTATCCAAAGATGGCAAGTATGTGGCGGCGGAGCACGAAAAAAGCCTGCACTACGTTTTCGATCAAAAAGTTCCGCCGGTGACCATCTTGCACAACCTGACCGATGGAACGGAAAAACAGATTTTCACCGAAGGGCGGGTTCGTCCCTCTAGTTTCGCGTGGGCGCCGGACAACTCCGGATTTTACGCCCGGGCGCCGTATTCCACCGACCCGAAATTCTTGACGGCCACGATCGTGCAACTTTATTTTTATGATTTAGCCGCAGGGACGAGTGTGTCCGTGCCGCTCGATTGGGAAAATGGCCTCGGGTCCGATCTGGCCGCCACGCACGATGGATTCGTCACCGGGCTCGCTGCCGGGGCGCACTTCGAAACCGCCCGCTACACACGCACAAAATCAGGAAACGCCTGGGCGTGGAAACGTGTTTCGCTGGGAGGCGAGCACGCCAAAAATATCACCTACTTGGAAGTGAGCGAAGACGGCAAAACCATTGCGTATGTCTATTCCACGGCCAGCAAACTTCCGCAGATTTATCGCGCGCAACTCGATGGCGCGAAAATTATTTCTCCGGTTCAGGTAACCAAGCTAAATGAAGGTTTGAGCCGGGGCCGCGCCTTCGCGAGAAGTGAAGTGATTCACTGGAAAGGTGCGAACGACGAAGAGGTGGAAGGGATCCTGTACTACCCGACGAATTACGAGCCCGGGAAAAAATATGCGCTGATCACCGCGATTCATGGCGGGCCTGCCGGCCACGATCCAGACGCCTGGGCGGACAGTTGGGCGTATCCCAACAATCTGTTGACACAGCGCGGCGCGTTTGTCCTGAAGCCGAACTATCACGGGAGCAACAATTACGGATTGAAGTGGGTCGAATCGATCTGCTGCGGGAAATATTACGATTTGGAGACGCCGGACATCAACGCCGGTGTGGACGATCTAATCGCGAAGGGCATGGTCGACCCGGACCGTATCGCCACGCTGGGCTGGTCGAATGGCTCGATTTTATCGACCAGCCTGATCACCACTTATCCGGATCGTTACAAAGTGGCCAGCGTTGGCGCCGGAGATATCGAATGGATCAGCGACTGGGGCAACGTGATGTTTGGCGATTCTTTCGATTCGTATTATTTCGGCAAATCGCCCATGGAGGATCCGGAGCTGTACATTCGCAAATCGCCGTTTTTCAAGATGGACAAGGTGAAAGCCCCGGTGCTGATTTTTCACGGCACGGCGGACACCAACGTTCCGCCCGCGCAGAGCTGGTCCTACTTCCGCGCGCTGCAGTATTACGGCAAAGTCCCGGTAAAATTCGTGGTGTTTCCCGGCGAACCGCACGGCCCGCGCAAACTCACGCACCAGATGCGCAAGGTGGAAGAGGAAATGGCGTGGTTCGACAAGTATTTCTTTAAAACCGCCAAGCCCGAAAACGAAGCCTTGAAAAAAGGATCTCCTCTAGATTCAGCGTTCCAAGCGAAAGGTGTTTCGCGGGTATCGGGCGAATACGGTACGGAGTTCGGCCCGAAGAATAAGTCCACGCTAATACCTGAAGTCGTGAAGAGGGGCGAACTAGAAATCGGCAGATTCGAGGTTACGCGAGCGCAATATGCTTCTTGCCAGTCAAAATCTCGAACGGAGCGCAGGCTTGAAAGTGCCGTGACGCCCATAAAGGATTTCGAAGATCTGTCTTTGCCGAACGGACCTAACCTTCCTGTAACACGCATGACGATTGACGAGGCGAAAGAGTACGTGTCGTGCTTGAGCAAAATCACGGGCCAGCAATGGAGAATTCCGTTCGAGGACGAAGTGAAAGATCTTCACGGTAATCGCGAGGGCGAAAACACGCTAGACTTCTGGGCCGGTTACGCACCGAACCCGGAGGATGCCGCACGGCTGCGCGATAGGGCCAAGGAACTGATAGGCCCGGCGCCATTGCTGAAAGAAGTGGGCAGTTTCCGCGGCCAGGGCAAAGACGACGAAGAGCCGATATACGATTTGGGCGGCAACGTCGCCGAGTGGGTACTCACGCGCGATGGAAAAGGCAAAGTCATTGGCGGAAGCGCGGACTGTCCGGCGTCCGCCGAAGGCAATTGCACGCCCGCACCGGAGTACGTGGGATTTCGCGTCGTGCGCGGCGCGCCGAAGCCAGCGCCGGCGAGTTCTTCCGCCACGCCGTAGGAAGAAGTGTGTTGCCGTGCGAGACGGGCACAAGGTGGCGCGCCCCTACGAGTCCAGGCTGGCGCTTGCGTGTTTTGCTTATGCTGGCTACGCTCGACTCATGAGCGAATTCACTCCCACATCAAGAACCAGAGTTAAGCGGCACCCGGAGCGCGCGAAATACGACCGCGAATTGGTCCATGGCATCCTCGATCAGGCGTTTGTGTGCAGCGTGGGCTTCGTGGTCGATGGGCAGCCTTACGTAGTGCCCACCAATTACGTGCGGGACGGCGATCGCTTGTTGCTGCACGGCTCGATTGCCAGCCGGTTGATGACCACGCTCGCGAGCGGCGCGCCCTTTTGCCTCAGCGTGACGTTGCTCGATGGCATTGTGCTTTCTCCCACCGCCACCGGACACTCCGTGAATTACCGCTCCGTAGTGGTGCTGGGCACGGCCGAAAAAATCGAGAGTGCCGAAGATAAATTGGAAGCCATGCGTAAATTTGTGGAGTATGTCATCCGCGGGCGGTGGAAGACGGTCCGTCCGCCCAGCGAGAACGAATTGAAAGCCACCATGGTCCTGGCGGTGCCGCTGGTGGAAGTCTCCGCGAAGACGCGCACGGGCTTTGCCATCGATGCTGACAAGGAATACGACTCGGCGGCGTGGACCGGAGTATTGCCGTTTGCCTGGACCCCCGGCACGCCCATCGCCGACCCGCGCGGGAAACCCGGAATTCCCATCCCCGCAAACATCCAAAATTACAAGCGCCCGCAATAAGTTTGCACTGCGCGGCGGATGCAAGTTTCCGCTATCCTGTGAGTTCCATCCCAAACAGCTGCGGAGGCGATTCATGGATTTACGTTCGTGCTGCGATGATTTGTTGCGCCGATCGGCGTGCCGCCCGGTAGCGGTCATTCTCGCCGTATGTCTGTTTCCAGCGATCTTTTCCGCGCTGCCAACCCAGGCGGCGGCCGCAACCCCAGCAGCGCAGACCGTAGACAAGAACGATCCAGCCTTTTTTAAAAAAATGTACACGGACAAAAAAGGCAACAAGATGCCCTATCGCGTATATGTTCCGGAAAATTACGAGGCCGACAAGAAATATCCGCTAATTGTATTTTTTCACAGCGGCAGCGGGCGCGGATTCAACAACGAACAGCAAATCCTGCACGAAAACGCCATGGGTGCGCACGTTTGGACGCTGCCAGCGAATCAGGCGCAATTTCCGGCGTTCGTGCTGGCCCCGCAGTGCCCCGTCGGCAGCAACTGGGGCGATCCGGACATGAATGAAATAAATCCGAAGATGCAGATGGCGTTGCAAATTCTGGATACCGTGCAAAAGGATTATTCCATCGACGCCGGCCGTATCGTGCTCGTGGGCCAATCCATGGGCGGACTAGGCGTCTGGGCGCTGCTGCAGAACCTCCCAGACAAGTGGTCCGCGGCGGTGGTGCTCGAGTCTTACGATAACTTTACGAATTTAGGAGCGATCGCGAAGGTCCCGCTGTGGCTGTTTCAAGGCGACATGGATTTGATCGTGCCGGTGGACCTGGTCCGTACCATGGTCAAGCAGATGCGTAAAGCCCACGCCCAGTTGCGCTACACGGAATACCACAAAATGAATCAGGATATTTGGGACACGGTCTATGCGGAACCGGATCTGGTCCCCTGGGTTGCGGCGCAGAAGCGCGGAACACCCGCCGCCCGGACGAATTAACGCGGCGCCTGCTCCGGCGTACGCACATGTTCGGGGCGCACGCCAACGGCGGCGACCCGCCCGAGAAGCCGTCGCAACCACACAGAGCGATTCAGCATCCGCGCGACCAGCGGCAAGCGCTCGAGCGAAATTTCGCCACGCAGGTAAGGAAAGACGACGTGCGTATGCGCGAAAATCTGCGCACGCTGCGTGGCCTTCGCCGGAAATTCGCGGCGGCGCTGCACCTGTGCAAGATCAGACGCTGCGACGCGCTGCGCACGCAAAGGCCGGGCGAGAACGTTCGCGGCCGCAACAGCATCCTGCACCGCGAGATTGATGCCCACTCCGCCGACGGGCGACATCGCGTGCGCCGCGTCTCCGATGCACAACAGACCCGGTTTGTGCCAGACCGCCAGCCGATCCACGGCCACGGAAAGCAATTTGATGGTGTCCCAGTCCGCGAGTTCGTGGACGCGATCCCCCAGAAACGGTGCGACTTCAATAATGCCTTGGCGAAAGGCCGGCAAGCCCTTGCTCTTGACTTCGTCGAACGTTCCTTTGGCAATCACGAACGCGCATTGCCAGTAGTCCCCGCGGTTGATGGTAACCATGAATTTCCGCGCGGCGATACGGCCCAGCGCAGCTTGGGGATCGTCCGGCTTGCGAGACAGCCGCATCCACAGCACATCGATCGGAGCGCCGAGGTCGAGCACTCGCAATGCGGCGCGTTCGCGTACCGTGGAGCCGCGCCCATCCGCAGCGACGGTAAGCAACGCGCGGACTTCAAATTCGCCCTGGGGCGAGCGGCCGGTCACCCCGCGAATCTCACCCGCGTCTTCTAGTAACCCGGTGACTTCGTGTTCCATGAGCAGCCGAAATCCGGGATAGCGCTGACCATGCGACGAGAGAAAATTCAAAAAATCCCACTGCGGCATGATGGCGACAAATTTGCATTGCGTGGGAATGTGCGAGAAATCGGCGGCGCGCACCGTGAACTTGCCGACTTGCGCTTCTAATTGGCGGTACTCCTGGTGCGGCCGCTTGAGGAAGGACTCGAGGAGTCCGAGTTCATGGAACACCTCGAGCGTGGATGGATGAACCGTATCGCCGCGAAAATCGCGAAAAAAATCCTTGTGCTTCTCCAAGACCATCACGTCCACGCCGGCGCGCGCCAGCAGGTAACCGAGCATCACGCCCGCCGGGCCTCCGCCCACGACGCAGCACGTGCTTGAAAATTTGTCGGTACTTTGCGTCTGATCCGGCATATTTTTGCGGCCTAGGTGTTTCGATTCGCTTCGACCGTCTGGCGGGTGCGGCAATACCTCAGTGAATTTCGCGAACCATTTTCTTTCTGGACTTCGTTTTTGACTTTGTTTTCGATTTCGTCTTGGTTTTGCGCTTGCGAGCGTCGCGCTCCAGCATGCGCTGCACCATCAATTTGACGCGCTTCTCGCGCGTGCCGGCGTGTTTTGCCGACTCCAAGTACCAAAGCAACTGGCGGCGCAGCGGCAGCGTCAACGTGTTAAAAATCGCCAGCGCGCGAGGTTTGGCGCCCAGGGCCGTGGCCAGATCCTCGGGTATCACCGCAGGTCGCGGCGTCTGATCGAGCAGCAAGGTAACTTCAACCACCGCCCCGGCGTCAACGCGCAACTTGCGCCAGATGCGGCTGTGTACATGCAGCCGGTAACAACCCCCTTTCGCGGGAGACAGCGTACTCTGGAACGGCCGCCCCTCGATAAATCCGTGCACGGGCGGATGCTTCGCGTCGCTGCCTGCGGCTTCGCGAATCGCCACCGAAACGTCGCGCGGAACATCCACGCAGCGCATAATCCAGATTTTCTGGATGGGTGCAACGAAGATGTGTTCCTGATCGGCGTTAGCCATGCGAGAAAGGATATCGCGTACGCGCTGAAGCGAATAGGCCCAGGTAAACCACCGTGGTACGGCGGCGGCGATTTATTTGCGGGAACGGGGCGTAGCGGAAAGATTGTATGGTTGAGTTCAAGCTGACCGGAGCAGGATTTGCCGGCTTTTGCTCCGACGGTGATGGTCAGAAGGCGGTGTGGGCCATCGAACGCCTCGAAGCCAAACGCAACCAGCGACGGTGATCGTCGCCGCTAAGGCCTCCGCAAAATGCTCAGTGGCAGGCGCAACCGCCGCCACAGCAACCGCCTCCGCCGCCGGATTGCGGGGTGAACGATTTTGCCGACCCGCCGGCCGTGGCCGAACTAAACACAGAAAGCTGGATCGTAGCTTTTTTGCTGGAACACTTGGGGCAGGAGATCTCCTGCCGCTTATTGATTACGATCTTCTCGAACTCGTTCTTGCAGTCGTCGCAGATGTATTCGTAGATGGGCATCGAGACATCCTTCCCGCTGATTATACCAGCCACAACCCAAAAAAAGATGGCCCCGAGAAATCAGGGCCATCGGTCTGTCCATAAGTCGATTACGTGATCAGTCGCCGGCTACGGCTTCGGCGGCAGCCTCGTGTTGCTTGGATGCGACGTTCGCGTGACCGTTTCCATTCGCGGGGGCGATGGTGACCGGCTTGTTGGCGTTAGCGAAATTGGCGGGCGTGGCTTTCGCTATGTCGGAAACCGTGCCGATCTGGACGACCGTCGGTTGGGGCTTCTTCAGCACCAACTCTTCGTAAATCGCGCGGACTTTGGCTTGTTCCGCCAGAGCCTGCTTGCGGCGGATGCGGTCTTCTTCGCTCGCGGTCAGAGGAATGTCGTGCTCGAGGTGGCGCACGCGGGCGGCGTCATTGGCATCGATCACCAGCGAGTGCTCGAAGCTGTTCAGGCTTACCACTTTGCCCTTGGCGTAGATTTCGTGTTTGCCGTGATTCTTGTACCACTCCGCGACGGTCGCGTTTTTGTGCATGTTTTCGATGATTTGACGCCAGCCGACTCCGGTGTTGTACGCGCAAAAGGAGATTTCCCCCTGCTGCGTCGCGTAGGGAATGATGCACATTTCCGTGCGGCGGAAATCGTAATTGAAGAGATCCTGGAACCACATGCCGGCGATGAACAGGAAGTTCCACGGATCCTGGCGGCGCTTCATGGCGTCGTCGAAGTCGCGATCCGGGGAGGTGCGGCCGTACTTGGTGGTGGCTTTCCTGGTGAGCGCCCAGGTCTTGTCAAACTTCTTGAACAGATCGTAGAGCTTCAGACCCTTGGGGCCTTGAAATGGCTGGTAATTCTTCAAGAGGGCCATGGCCATCATGAAATTTGAAAATGTTTTGCCGCGCGCCGCGTCAGTGATGTCGGTTACGTCCTTGGTTAACTGGACGGCGTTCAGGAAGCGCGGAACTGGCGCCCATTCCTTGGTTTCCTTGTTGATCATCAGCGCGGTGCCCACGCCGCAATTCGGGTGGCAGCCGCAGGAGAGCGAGCCCCACTGCGAATCCTGGCCCTTGACCATGTCCGAGAAGCCGGCAAAGGTGCTGATGAACGAGATGGGGAACCAATCGCGCGTCGGCTCGACTTTTCCGACCTGCGTGCTCACGTCCTTCGCCAGATGCGAAAGCGTATAGCGCTGGCGCAGCCGGCGTTCCGGAGTGATGTCTTCGTCGCGGCCCGTGAAGGAAACCGGCTGGAAGCTGACGAACGCAATTTTCTTGGGATTGTCCATCGCGAACTTCACGACCGTGCCGACCTGGTCGTTGTTCACATTGTTGACGATGGTGACCACCAGCACGATTTCGATGCCCGCTTCGTGCATGTTCTCAATGGCGCGCAGCTTCACGTCAAAGAGGTTGCCGATCTGGCGGTGGCCGTTGGCGTCGTTGCCGATGCCGTCGAACTGCAGGTACGCGTAGCGCATGCCTGCTTCAAAAGCTTTTTTGCAGAACTCTTTGCTCTTGGCGAATTCAATGCCGTTGGTGGCAGCCTGCACGCTGTTGTAACCGATTTTCCGCGCGTGCTTGACGGCATCCAAGAAATACGGGCTCATGGTGGGCTCGCCACCGCTGAATTGCACGGACATTTGCCGGCGCGGCTTGATCTTCAGCGCGTTGTCCAGAATTTCCTGAATTTCTTCCCAGCCCAGTTCGTGAACGTAGCCTACCTGGTTGGCGTCCATGAAGCAGGGATCGCACATCATGTTGCAGCGATTGGTCAGGTCAACGGTAAGAACCGAGCCGCGGCCATAGCGCACCGTCGAAGAGCCATGCTTGTGCAAATCCTCGTCGTTGTGTGCGGGAATATCCCGGCCGGGGTACTGCTTTTCGATCCAGTTCAACCACTTGGAGTCCACAGCCATCATGTCTTCATAGTGGCCGTGCAACGGGCACTCCTTGACCATCCAGACCTGGCCGTCGCGCTCGATAATTTGCGCCTTAATTTCGCCGATCTTTTCGCTCATCAAGTCGCGCCAGTCTTTTTTGCCGGCAATGATGGCTTCGCGCGCTTCCTTGACGCACGCGGGACAGAGCGAGTCGGTTTGCCGCGGGAAGCCCAGCGTAGGCTTGGTCTTTTCCCAGGACTTCAGCAGCGGCTTATCGGACCACTGCGGCGTGACTGACGGATTGGGATTGCGTTTATTAAAATATTGAATGCTGTTGAAGGTGATGCCTGCGGTCTTGCAAATTGCCCAATCAATGCTGCGGAAGATCTGCGTGCTCACGCGATTTGCCATAAACTCATGCCCCTCGCCTCAGAAAGTACGAACCAATTTGTGGTGCGGAGCCCAAACTTCCCCCAAGGGCCCACTCGCGAATAGCCCATAACGTACCATGCTAACCGCGTACGTCAAATAAGTCTTTCTACAACTATAGTTTGAGGGTAAAGACGCAGGGAGACCAGCAGGAATCGTCGAACGGTCAGAAAGGCCGGTCGAACGGCAAAAAGCAGGATTCGGAGGACGAAAATCACCGTGGCTGGGAGGGTTACTCCCGCGCAATCACGCAACGATTTTTCACTCGTTGAGGACGGGACGGAGCACCGCGATGACGAAATGCGCAAAATGGGAGGCGTTATCGTCAAGTTGTAGCCACCTCACGACGCAATGGTCGGCCAAATATTTCGCCACGCGCGTTTCCGCGATACCCAGATGCTCGGCGAGTTGCGGTTTGATGGATTCGGCGCCGCGGCGGCTGGAGCCTCCGCGCAGAAGGTTGCCAATGGCAACGCGCAAGGTCTGGCAAGCCTCGACGTAATAGTAGCTGGTCAAATCCGAATCGGAGAGCAGGAAGACGCCGGGACCGACCGGAGCAAGCACGGTATCGTCGAGTTTCGCAGGCTCGCAGGTGAGCAGGCGGCGGAACTGCATCTCGAGCAGGCTGAGGCGCGAGGATAAGCCGGGATCGCCATAGCGCCCTTTGACGCTGGGGCCGCTGAGATCTGCAGGAAGGTCCACCGGCAGGGGCGGGACCGAGCGGCGCGCCGCGAGAGCTGGGGTCGGCTCGTCGGCGGCGTGTGTAGATGGCCTGCGGGTGGAACTGTGACCGGCGCGGGATGAGCCGCGCGCCGGCTCCCGGCGCGAAAAATTGGCCGAGGCAGACGGAGCCGAGGATGGCGCGAGCGGGCCTGCATCGCCCGTTGGACTGTCCATGGTGCCTGCCGCAGGTTTGCGGCGGTTGCGGCCGCCACGGCGACCACGGCGCCGCCGTTTGGATCCCGCAGCCTCCGATGCAGACGCGGAGGCGGAAGGCTTGCCATCCGTCGCGGCTTGCACTTCGCTGCTCATGGCCACCACCGACTCGAACAATTGCGCATTTTGCTCGAATGGCAATCCCGGTTCGGGCACGGTAAGCATGAACGCAGGAGCTTCCAGGACCATACTTTCATGTTGGGGCGAGTCCGGGGAAGCCGTCGGCATCGCGCTTACGGCGGCGGGCACGGCTACGCCCAGGCGCACGGCACATTCTGAGGCCTTGGTTTTCCAATCCGCGCGGCGGAAACGCTGGGCAGCGGTGGCGTACCACTTTCCGGCATCGGTGTTGAGGCCGGCTGTTTCAAAATGGCGGGCAAGCTCAAAGGCCACCATGGCGTCCTGCGTCTTTTCGTAAAGGCTGGACAGTTGTCCGGCAGGGTCCTTACCGGTACGCGCGCGGCGAATGCGGGCAGTGATTTGTTTCCAGTCGGCCATACAGTTGTGGGCATTGTAGCAGCGGAAGGGGGGAACGGCCAGCGGAGTGATGGGGGGGCGGAGGAAGATTTTTTCCTGTAGATACGTTTTGCCGATTGACTGACGATATTGAGGTGGTATTCTCGACCGTAGCATCCTGGAGTTCGATGCTGGAGTTCATTATGGGAAAACTGCGAGTTGCTGTGCGCTCCAACGCGAGCGTTTGGTTGCGAGCTATCGTGGCGGCGACCCTGGCGGTCGGTCTGCTAGGGGTGCCCGCGTGGGCCTCGCCGGAAGCGCAGCTGGGCATCGTGGTGTTTGCGGACCACGCGCGATTGGGAAGCGGCTCGGCTTCGACGGGAAGCTCGGTCTTCGGCGGCGACAGGCTAAGCACAGACGATATGGGGAGCGTGCAAGTGCGCGCGGGCGCGGCGCGATTTTTGCTGGCAAGCTCCAGTGCGGCTACGTTATCGCAGGATAATGTCAGTCCCATGGCGGTTTTGCTTTCCGGGACGGCAACCTTTTCGACCGCCAACGCCAGGGCATTCGTGTTGCACTTCGCAAACGCGACCATCCGGCCGGAGACGGATCAGCCGACGGTTGGCCAAGTCTCCGTGGTAGGACCGAAGCAATTTGTGGTGAAGAGCACACGGGGATCGCTGACGGTTACCGTGGAAGGCGAGACGCGCGTGGTGGCGGAAGGCACGGCCTACCGCGTGATTCTGGATCCCACGCCTGAGGAAGTGGCCGCGGCGACGCCTGCTGCTGGCGGCAACGCGGTGCCCACCGGACCCCCAGTCAGCGCCGGCACGAGTAAGTTCGTGTGGTATGCGATCGCGTTAGTTACGGTATTAACCGTCGTGGCGGTACGGATAGCCCTGGAGAGTGTGGACCGTCCGTAAGCGTTGCGAGTTCCTTTTTTTGCATTCCTAATCTCCAATCAAAGCGCCTGAATTGTGCCCCGCAGCGGCGCGCGATTTCTACAGCACCGCGATGACCTCTATTTCCACCAACGCATCCTTGGGCAGACGCGCCACTTCCACGGTCGAGCGGGCCGGCGGCGCCGCGGTGAAAAATCGTGCGTAGATTTCGTTCATCGCCGCAAAATCGTTCATGTTTTTTAGAAATACCGTGGTTTTTACCACGTGAGCCAGCTTGGAGCCGGCGGCCTCCACGATGCCTTTCACGTTTTCCAGCACCCGTTCCGACTGCTGGCTGATATCGCCAGCGGTCATCTCACCGGTCTTGGGATCGAGCGCCACCTGACCGGAGACGAACAAGAAGCCGTTGACGCGCACGGCTTGCGAGTAGGGACCGATGGGCTTCGGTCCGCGGTCGGTCAGAACGATGTCTCTCATGGTGTGGCTCCTTTGAAGCGAAGTGCTGACGGAAAGAGCGGGGCATCGGCCCGCAAACCGGCCGCGGCGGAGTTTTCATAGCGCGCGCGGAAGTCCGCCGGAACGCCGGGATGCTTCATCCATAGGCGGACGAAGGCGGCCACGTTTTGATGCGTTTCCTGCTCGAAGGCGGCGATCAGGTCGTCGAGATCGAAGCCGCGCGCCGCGCGGGCGTAGAGCATGTTGGCGATGGCGTGGTGGAAAGCCTGGCGTCCGTAGCGATCCTGCAAGGCGTAGAAAAAAAGAAGGCTTTTGACGCGCAGTATGTGCTCGCTTTCGTGATGCACTTCGGTGCGATCCCCTGGTTTGCGCGCTTCGGAATCGCTTGCGGCGAGGTTTCCTGCATTCGAGTTTGCGGGAATCAAGCGAAGCGCGCGGCGAATCGTGTCCGTGCGTTCTTGTGGCCCGTCGATCGCTTCGCGCGCTTGGGCGGCTGCAAAGATCGGCAGTTGCGAAAGCGGAGGCGTCTGTTCGTAGAAGCCGGGATTGCGGCCGTAGCCGAGCCAACTAGCGGCTAGCGAGGGTGCCGCAGCGGCCGCGAGCTTCGGCGCACCTTTGCTGGGATCGACCATCACCGTGTCGGACGAGGCCAGTTCGGCGGAAAATTCGTCACGCGTACCCTCATCCGCGGGTACGGCGTCACCCCGGTGGAAATTGGAAATGCAGCCGGCGGGAACAGGGCACTCGACGATCCAGAAGGTTTTAACGCGGCGGGGCGGCGCGCCAAAGCTGGTGTTGTAGACGTCGATGGTGCGCGCTAATTCCGAACTGGCCTGGCGCAGTACTCCGGCAGCAGAGCCGGAATCGCGGCTCCAGAGAATGATCTGTTGCTTCGCATCATGAACCCGCGTGACGGAGTAGCGGCCCGCAACGACGAAAGGGTAGCGGTCGTCAACAGTCTGCAATGCGTGCAACGTCTGGGCGCCGGCATGTTGGCGGTGTGTTTTCTCCAGCACGCCGCTGGTGTGCAAGAGAAATCCCTCGGGAACCGTGACGACTAATTCCCATTTTTTCGGAGGCACGCCGCCGAATCCAAAAAGTCCGGGAATTTGCGGTAGTTCCGGGCTCCAGCCCGCGGCGGGCAAATAAAAAGCGTCGGGAGCAAAGCTGAGTTCATCGGTGTTCTCGTTGGGCGGCAAAATATCGTACGAGATGCGCAAGGAGTGAGCGGCGTCGACGGGCCAGGGTTTTGCAAAGCGCAGCAGAGACTCCCGCGGATGATCGGTCGTGGACTGCAGCGCGGTTTCCTCGCCATCCCATTTGATGGAGGCTGAGCCGTGATGCAAACGGCGTTCGCCGGGAAGCAAGATCTCCATTTCGCGGATGGGTCGATTGCCGGTGTTGCGCAGCGCATACTCCGCTTCGATGTGAATGGTGTGCGCCGCCGGTACGAACTGTACGCGAATCTCCTGTTTCGCGACGATGTAGCCGGGACCGAGCGGCACGGCGCAGGAGGCAGCCCAGAGCGCGCAGCAACTCAGGAAGACAGTCCAGCAAAAGCGGGTGTGGAGTCGCGGCGGCAAAGCAACTTGATTGTAGCGAGTAACGGCCATGAGCAAAAGAGCTGCATGGTGGAATTCCGCGCTTGGTACTAAAAGGGAGTGAAAACGTGTGGAGACCGTGACCGATCACGCAAACTTCCGCAGCTAAGCTTAGCGGCGCCGGCCGCGGCTGCGGACGAAATCGGTGTTGGCGTGATTGCGTTTGGCCTCACGTGCGACGACTTCTTTTTCGGCTTCTTCGTCGGTCATGCCTTCGTTGATGCGCTCGAGAATCTGGCTTTCGCTCATGCCGGTATTTTTCAGACGGCCGATTTCCGCGCTGGAGAGTGTGGGCTGACCCTCGATATGACGGCTCACCAGCGTTTGCACCGTGGGTTGCGAAAGGCCGATCAATTTCATCGTGATGGCATCGGTGCTAATGCTGTCGAGCTGGTCCGAGCTGGCCATGGCCAAGATGTCCTTTTCGGAATAGCCCGCGGCGGCCATATTGCCGGCGGAATCGCCGCTATCGAATATGTGGTGATGGGAGCGGGCGTCCTGCACCATGGCCAAGCAAGTGTCGTCGCCGAAACCTAAATCCTTCAGTTTGACGATTTGCGGAATCTCGCTGTCGCTCACGTTTAGTTTTTTGAGTTGCTTGACGGTTGCAGACGAAAAGCCGGCTTGCTCGAGCGGCAGGAACTCCTGCGCGGACTTGCTATCGCAGCCGGTTGCGAGTGCCAGGGCTATCGCACAGCAGGCGGAAGAGAGTTTGAGACGACGACGCATGAACCATTGTAGGCACGAACCCGCGGGGCGCCGCGGCCGTGTGTTTCGCGAGGTACCCGGACGAAAGGACAGGTGCCGTCAGTAACAGATGGTTGCTAGTTGGGGGCGGAACCGTCGGAGGGTTGGTAGACGCGTTCGACGCCGAATACGCCGGCGATGCGGCGAATGTTTACGAGGATAGCCTCCAGCTGGCGCTTGTCGGCAATTTCGAGGCTGGCTTCGATGCGGGCATTTTGTTTGTCCGGACGGCTTTCGAGGTTGCGGATATTGGAGCCGGCGCCGCTGATGACGGCCGTGATATCGGCGAGCAGGCCGGCGCGGTCCTTGGCGCGAATGGAGAGGCGCACCGGGAAAGTGGAGGCGCTGTCGCCGCCCCACTCGACGGCGATGCGGCGTTCCACCTGGTACAACAAATTTTGCACATTGGGACACGTCCTGGTGTGCACCGCAACCCCACGCCCGCGGGTGATGTAGCCGACGATTTCATCGCCAGGAATGGGATTGCAACACTTGGCGCGGTAGACGAGCAAGTCATCCTGACCCTTGACGACCAAGGGAGCCTCGCCAAAACCCAGCATGCGCTTGACGGTTTTTACCAGCGTGGGCTTGGCGTCGGCACTTTCCGGGGCCTCTTCTTTCGCCGCCTCGCCCAGCGCCTTCGAGAGGATTTGCCGCGCGGAATATTTCCCAAACCCGACAGCAGCGTACAGGTCTTCGATTTTCGAGATGCCGTAGTCGGAAGCGACTTTGAGCATGTCGGCTTCAGGAATTTTCTTCAGGCTGCGTCCGAAATGGCGCGCGTCATTTTCGAGGAGTTTGCGGCCCATCTCCGTGGCTTCTTCGCGCTCTTGAACATTGATCCAATGGCGGATTTTGCTTTTGGCATGGGAAGACTTGACGAAGCTAAGCCAATCGCGGCTGGGTTTGTGGCCTTTTTGCGTGAGGATTTCGACCACGTCGCCGCTGGTGATTTCGTGGCGCAGTTGCACCATCTGGCCATTGACCTTGGCGCCCACGCACTGGTGGCCCACTTCCGTGTGCACCGCGTAGGCGAAATCCACCGGCGTGGCGCCGCGCGGGAGCTCCAGAACGCGGCCTTTCGGCGTGAAGGCATAGACTTCGATCGGGGCAAGATCGACTTTCAGGGTGGTGAGAAATTCTCCCGGTTCCTCAAGTTCCTGGGACCATTCAATTAGCTGGCGCATCCAGGCAATGCGCTGATCGTCGTCATCGGTGGCCGGTTTGCCGGTCTTATACTTCCAGTGTGCGGCGACGCCCTCTTCGGCGAGGCGGTGCATCTCCTGGGTGCGGATTTGCACCTCAAAGGCCTGGCCGCCGTGCAGCACGGTGGTGTGCAGGGACTGGTAGAGATTGGGCCGGGGCATGGCGATGTAATCCTTGAAACGCCCGGGAACGGGCCGCCAGATGTGATGCACGACGCCCAGGGCGGCATAGCAGTTGCGTTCATTGTCGGTGATGACGCGCACCGCTAGTAAGTCGTAAACCTGTTCGAGGGAGCTCTCCTGGCGCGCGATTTTGCGATGCAGAGAGTACAAGCTCTTTACGCGAGCTTCGAGTTCCGCGGGAATACCGGCTTCCACGAGCTTGCTTTGGATGGCGTTTTGAACTTCTTCCAGGAAGCGCTGGTGGACCGGAGACTTATCGGAAACCTCTTTCTGCAGAGCCAAGGATGATTCGGGTTCCAAATAACGAAAAGAGAGGTCTTCGAGTTCGCCACGAATGATGCCCATGCCCAGGCGGTGCGCGATGGGGGCGTAGATGTCCAGGGTTTCGCGAGAGATGCGCTGCTGCTTGTGGGGTTCGAGATATTGCAGCGTGCGCATATTGTGCAAGCGGTCGGCCAGCTTCACGAGCACAACACGAACATCGTTGACCATGGCCAGGAGCATCTTGCGAACGTTTTCCGCCTGGCGGTTTTCCGGGGCGACCATATTCAGGCGGCCGATCTTGGTGACGCCAGCGACCAGCAAGGCAACTTCGGCACCGAAGCGTTCCTCAATGCGAGAAATCGGGAACTCCGTGTCTTCGACGACGTCATGGAGGAGCGCGGCGGTCAGCGTGGTGGCATCCATGCGCATGTCGGCGAGGATGTGCGCGACCTCCAGGAGATGGCTGAGATACGGGTCGCCGGAACTGCGGATTTGGTCGCGGTGGCGTTCCGCGGCGATTTCGTAGGCGCGGCGAACCATCCAGGGATCTTCGGAGGGGCGATTCTTGCGCAGCTTGGCGAGGAGTTCATCGAGGCGGGCGTCGAGCTGGCGGACGTCGCGGTCGCGATGGAAGTTCAGCGGAAGGTTGCCGGAGGACGGCATGAGACAGTTTACTCCTTAAATTTGGTCCCGAAAAGGTTAGCGGATTCGAGAGGCGGACCCTGGGCCAGTTAAAGTCCAGGTGGGCATGGGTTTAGGAGCGGCGAAGCTCATGGGGCTAGCTAGACTGCGGAGAAGAGCCCACAAATAAGAGGAGCACGGCATGCCGTGCCCCTACAAGATGGATTTGGCGATGCGTGAGGTTACTAGCCGCCGACGGGTTGCGGCTGGTCGGCGCGCTTTTGCTTGATTTCCTTGACCTGGTCGATGAGGTCGTCGGCTTTCTTGATCAGTTCGGCGCGCTCGTCGTTGCTTTCAACGGTGTCGGCTTTACGACGATAGAGAAGGTTCAGGTAGGCCATGGCGTCGTCGTAATCGGGGCGAATCTGAACAGCTTTCTGCAAATCGGCGATGCCCTCGTCGATGAGCGGGCCAGATTTGGCCGCGTAGTCCGCGCGTAAAGCCGGGGGCAGCGGATCGGTTTCCTTGACCTGCTTATTGATGTGATCCTTGTTGTAGTCCACGCGCAGCACGCCGTTTTCACGGAAGGCCAAAGTCCAATCAATGACGCCGATCCAGTAATAGGGCTCGGGATCGTTGGGTTGCAAGGTGATGTGTTTCTGATGGTAGGTCTTGGATTCGTCAAACTTGGCGGGATCAAAAGGCGTGCCGGCCATCTGGAAGAGAATGGAGCCGATGCCGTCAATGGCGCTGAGGTTCTTGGGATCCTTCTCGAGAACTTCCTTGAATTCATTGATGGCCTGCGTGCCGAAATTCATGTTTTCTTGCGAAGGCGCGCCCGGGATGTATTGCGTGGCGTAAGCGGTGGCGAGATAAAGACGGGCGACATCCAAATTAGGATCGAGATCCTTGGCTTGCTTGAAGTCTTCGATGGCGACGTCGTACTGGCCGTTCTTGAAAGACTGCACGCCCTTATTCAAGAGGTCGCGAGCGTGGAGCTTGGCGCAGCCCGAAGCGCTTAGAACGAGCAGGAGAAGAGCCGAGAGAGCGGCGAGCCGGTGAGCAACGCCAAGTGGCCGTGAACCGCGGACCGCTGCTGCCAACGATGATGCGTGAGCCATCGAAGAACCATCCCTGATGTGCGCGGCCAGAAAAATGACCGGCGCGAGAATTCAGATCCACGTTGCAACTGGGCTTACAACCGGGCCTACCCCTGGCCTGCGAGGGGGCGAAGTAAGAGACCCTGAAACTTTACTGCCCAGCTTCGAGCTTGGCGGTGATCAAGCCGACCTTGTCGATGCCGGCACCACGCATGATGTCGATGGCATGGGCGACGTCCTGAAACATTACATCGTTATCGCCTTTGACGAAAGCAACTTTCTCGGCGCGCTCCTTGAAAATCTCTTCCATGCGGGTGCCGAGATTCTCCCAGGTAACGTCCTCGTTGTTGATCTTGAGCTTGGACTTATCGGACTTGGGGTCGGAGATGACCTGGACCACGACGGTCTTATTGTCGATGTCCTGCTGATTTTGCTGATTGGGATTGGGCTGAGGCACGAGCGCGTCCATGCCTGCGGGCGTGAGCGGGGTGATGACCATGAAGATGATCAGCAACACCAGCAAAATATCGATCAGCGGAACGACGTTCATTTCCGCCATCGCGCCGCCCTTATTTTCTCCTACCGACATTGCCATGGCAAATTCTCCTCTTGAAACTCAAACACGCAATGCAAAAGGCTTCGAAGCTGAGCCGCGCCGTGTGGGTGACGGCGCGGCCGATCTGGCAACAAACGAATGGTCAACGACCGTAGAGCGACACCCGGATGCTATTGCGCCCGGTGCGCTCAGTCCGCCGGCGGAGCAGGAGGCGGAGGAGGCTCGCTAGCCGGGTGAATCCTGTCGGTCAGCAAGCCGAGCTGATCGACGCCCGCGGAACGGATTTCGTCCACCGCGCCGACGACATCGCCATATTTAGCACGCGCATCGCTCTTCACGTAGACGGTTTTGTCGAGGCGATTGGAGATGCGGTCCTTGATCTGGTTGGTGAGGTCGTCCTTGGCGGTCTTGGTGGTGCCCAGGAAGATTTGACCATCGCGGGTAATGGCCACGATGATGGCGTCGTCCTTATCCGCATTCTGCATATCCCGCGCACTATTGGCGCGCGCCAAGTCCACCTGCTTGCCCTTTTGCAACATGGGAGTAACGACCATGAAAATGATCAAAAGGACGAGCATGATGTCCGCCATGGGAATGACGTTGGGGGTGGACATCTGACTGCCAACTTTGGGTTTATAGGCCATGGCCAGTTACTTCTTGGTCGCGCCGCGACGGAGGATGAAGTAGTTGATGAGCTCCATGGAGGAGTTGTCCATCTCGACGTCGAAGGCTTCGACTTTGTTGGTGAAATAGTTGTAGGCCCACACGGCGGGCACGGCGACGAGCAAGCCGAGCGCGGTGGTGACCAAGGCTTCGGCGATACCGCCGGCGACGGCGGAGAGACCGGTCGCGTGGCTGGTTTCAATGCCTTTGAAGGCGTTCAAGATGCCGACGACCGTGCCGAACAGTCCGACGAATGGAGCGGTGGAGCCGATGGTGGCGAGCGCCGAAAGGCCGCGCTTCATTTCCGCGTGGACGATGGCGACGGAGCGCTCGAGGCCGCGCTTGGCAGCTTCAATGACGTCGGCGTCAGACACTTGCTGCGAGGCGGACTGGAATTCAGAAAGCCCGGTGGCCACCACCTTGGCGATGTGGCTCTTTTTGTTGCGCTCGGCGATGGCAATGGCTTCGTCGAGTTTGCCTTCCTTGAGTGCGCCGGCGACCTGCTGTACGAAGACGCGAGATTGCTTGCGAGCCGCGCTGTACATCAGGGCGCGATCAATCATAACGCCGAAGGAATAGATGGAGAGAATGAAGAGAATGACGACCACCGTGCGCGGCAGGGCGCTCATCGAGCCCCACATCGTGCGGAGGTCCCAGTTGGAACCGTTGGCCTGCTGGAAGAGCATGGCCGCGTAAACGTAGAGTGTTGCTACCATTCGTTTGCTCCTTAGAATTGTGAATCGCAAATCCGTTCTAGTTTGTTACTGATCAAACCGGGCCGGCGCACCCGCCCCACGACGGCAGCGCCGTACCGCCTTACTGGTTCAGAGAGAAAATGACGTCGATCGTGGTATCCACCTCGACCGGCTCGCCGTTGAGCAGCGTCGGCTGATAGCGCCACTGCCTGACGGCATCCAGAGCAGCCTGCACAAGCAAGGGATGCCCAGATTCCAAGGTCAATTCCCGCACGGTGCCATCCTTACCGATGATGGCGTGTAGGCGCACGGTACCGGAGATGCGCGTCTGGCGCGCCAAGGGAGGATAGCCCGGCTGCACACGATTAATGAGCTTTGCGGCTTGAACGTTGCCCCCCTGGCGAATACGGGAGGGTGCGACCTTCGGAGGAGGAGGCGCCGCGCCAATGCCGCCCATCACGCCGCCAAGAACGCCGCCCATGCTGCCGCCGGCCACGCCGCCCGGCACGCCGACGCCACCTACGGCGCCCATGTCCGGCTCGGCTTCTTCCTTAATTATCTTGATGTCCTTCGGGATGACCTTGGGGGCCACCAGTTTGCCGGCGTCAATCAGGTGCACCTGCGGCTTAACGTGCACCACCGGAGTAGCGGCAGGAGGAGGCGGGGGAGGCGGGGGAGGCGGAGGAGCAACCAGAAGCGTCGCCATCATGGTCTTCGGCAGCGCCTCGGTATAAATCAGCGGAATGAGGATCAAGACGGCCAAGAACCCAGCCTGGAAAACGAAAGAAAGGACAACGGTCCAGGGCTTGTTGGTCTTGACCGCGGTTGAGGTGGAAACCACCATATCTTCAAACATAACTTATGACCTCCTGCCTGCAGGCGCGAGACGCCCGGAGGCGCCCTCGTTACCGCGGGCTTTGCTGCCGGCTGCGGGTCCGGCGCCTGCTGCCGCGCCCTGGCCGCGCCAGTTGACCCAGGCGACCACGAGAGGAGCAGCGATACCAAAACTGGAGTACGTTCCTACCACAATTCCCACCACCAGAGCAAAGGAGAAAGCACGAAGCACCTGGCCGCCCATCAAAAAGAGGACGAGAACCGTGAGAAAAGTCAGGCCGCTGGTGAGAATGGTTCGCGAAAGCGTCTGGTTGATGGACTTATTCACGACGGCGGCGAAGGATTCCCGGCGCAGCAGACGGTTATTTTCGCGGATGCGGTCGAAAATCACGATGGTGTCGTTCATGGAGTAGCCGACCAACGTGAGCAACGCGGCGATGACCGTCAACGAAATTTCGAAATGCAGCAACGAGAAAAATCCCAAAGTGATGAGCACGTCGTGAAAAACGGCTAACACCGCCGCGCCACCATAAACCCACTCGAAGCGGAAGGCAATATATACCAGCATGCCCGCCAAAGCATAGAGGGTAACGTAAATGGCCTGGAGGCGAAGCTCCGCGCCGACTTTAGGTCCGACAATTTCGACGTTGCGAATGGTAAAGGGACCGAGTGCGTAGCCGTCCTTTAGGGAGGAGACCACCGCGGGAGTGACACCAGGAACTTTGGAGATGTCGTCCAGGTTGGTGACCACGCCATCGGAGTCTTTGTCGCGATACTGCAGAATGTTCTTGGCCAGCTGTTGATAGCGATCGCCGGCGTTGCTGGTTAGCAGCAAGGGATCGCGCTGAGTGAGGAAGGCGCTGAGGGAACCGGGAGTAGCGGCGTTGAAGTCCGGGTGGCTGGAGCTGCTTTGACCGTAAATGGCGTTGAGGGCGGTCAAAACTTGCGACTTGCTGGTGTCGAGTGCCTGGTCGGCATCGCCCTTTTCCTCGAGGCTGATGAGCACTTCCTTGGATCTGGCGCCAGGAATGGCGCTGTCGCTGACTGCTTGAATCTCGCTGCCGCCGAGACCCTGCGAGGAGAGCGCGTGGCGGAGCTGGTCAACGTTCGGGGCCTGGGCGAAGCGCACGTCCACGTTGGTGCCGCCTTTGAAATCAATACTGTACGGAAGGCCGCCGTGTGCGGGACCGCCCTTCAGGAAGACCGAAGCCCATCCGGCGAGGAGTAGAAGCAGGCTCAAGGCGAAAAAATACTTGGCCTTGCCCATCCAATCGATATTTGGCTGCTTAAATAGCTCGATCATGCCGCTTTATGCTTCCCTTCCTTAGACTCCGAGGGATACGGCTTTGTTCCCGGCGCAGATCTCTATACAAAGAGGAGAGAATATTGTGCCCGCAACTACTAACCTAGAGAACGACCGTTTTGAATCGAGTGAACCGTGTATCCCAAGAGTTCTAGTACGAGTTTTGTGAATTTTAGATGCTCAACTCCGCCTGCCTATCCATCTTCGACAAGTGGTACTGGAAAATCGTTTTGGAAACATAGATCGCGGTGAACACGTTGGCGATCAGACCGATGGTCAAGGTGATCGCGAAACCGCGAATGGGTCCGGTTCCGAAGAGAAAGAGAAAGAACGCGGAAACCACGGTGGTGACGTGCGTGTCGATGATGGTTAGGAAAGCCTTGTCGAAACCGGCTTGGACGGCGGAGGCCGCAGATTTGCCGTTGCGCAATTCTTCGCGGATACGCTCGAAAACCAGCACGTTCGAGTCAACGCCCATGCCGATGGTCAGAATGACGCCGGCGATTCCCGGGAGGGTGAGCACCGCGCCGAAGACGGCCAGCGCCGCGAGCAGAATGACGAGGTTGAGAATCAGGGCCAGGACCGCGTTGCCACCGGACATCCGGTAGTACACCAGCATGAAGATCATGACCACGAGCAAGCTGAGTACCGAGGCCTGCACGCCGTGGCGAACGGAATCGGCCCCGAGCGAAGGGCCGACGGTGCGCTCTTCGAGATATTTGATGGAGGCGGGCAAAGCGCCAGCGCGCAAGACGAGCGCGAGATCCTGCGCGGTGTCCTGGCTAAAATTGCCTTCGATTTCGCCGCTGTCTTCGATTTTCCCTTTGATAACCGGCGCGGAATAGACGCTATTTTCAAGCACGATGGCCATGTCCTGGCCGATGTGCTGCTCGGTGAAGGGGCCGAAGCGCTTGGCGGCATCCGCGGAAAGCGTGAAATTCACTTGATACTGCCCAGGGTTGTTGGGGCTGCGATTTTCCGTGGCGCTGCGCAAATCGCGGCCGGTAATAATCGCCGCGCGATCGAGGAGGTACCAGGTTTCGGTGGTCGCGGAACCGGAGCTGGTTTGACCGGCGCGCCCGGGAACGAGCTGTGTGCCGGGGGGCAGCACGCCGCCGTGCTTTTGCATGAAGTCGGCTTGCGAAGTGTAGACATTCGGATCGGCCACGAGGGTTAGCGCCAGCTGGCCGCCCTCCTGAATCACCCCTTTGGCACGCGTGGGATCGCCTTCGCCGGGGAGCTGCACGAGAATTTCGTTGTCTTTGCGGCCGTGAAGCTGAATGGTGGGTTCGGTAAGGCCCAGGGCGTTGATGCGGCGCTCGATGGTTTCGAGCGACTGGGTCATGGTATTTTCCTGGATTTGCGCGATGGCGCCTTGACGCAGCGTCAGCGTGTACCCCGCTTGATCGCCGGCGGTCGGGCTGATATCCCAGAAATTGGCGTACTGCGTGTTAACCAGATCACGGAAGGCGTCGACCTGCTTCGGATCGATGTTGCGAACGATGATGTGCGTGTCATCGAGGCGGCGGACTTCATCGTAGGTGATATTTTTGGCGCGCAGTTGCGAGGTGAGGCGGTCGACGGTCTGATCGGTTTCCTGCGCGATGGCTTCCTGCACCTGGACTTGCAGGATCAAGTGCGTACCGCCCTGCAGGTCCAGGCCGAGCTTGATCTGGCGCGAAAAATTATCTTTGATTTGCGCGATAGAAGTGGGGAAGGTCGGATAGCCCACCAGAACATAGATGCACAGCAGAACCACAATCAGGATGAACGTAACTTTGTACTTCAAATTAGGAGTCATGGTCAGAAAGTGTGGGGCCGATAGGTGGGCTTATTTTGCATCTTCCGATGCCTCCACCTGGGCGATCGCCGCGCGTGAGACGCGTATTTTTACCGGAGGCTCGGCGGAAATTTTCAGAATCACGGAGTCGCCATCGATGCCGCTGATGGTGCCGTACATGCCGCCGCTGGTGACAATTTTGTCGCCGGTCTTGATGCCTGCCAGCATCTCCTGCGTTTTCTTACGCTGCTTTTGCTGCGGCATGATGACCATCAGATACATGATGCCGAACATCAGGGCCAGCGGAATCAGGAAGCCTCCGAAGCCGCCCCCTCCGCCGACTTGAAACAAAGTTGCCGATAACATGAGTGCTTTCGTACCTAACCCTTCTTTCGCTGCGCCTCACGCGGGAGCCAAAAAATCCCGCTGGCCACAAACTTTGCCAGCGGCGGGAATTTCCCCCGCTCCCGAAAATCAGTCGTGTGCTCTGCGCGTGGTTCCCCGCGTGGATGCCCCGCGGAGTGGCCCTGTGCACGACCCGATCGCTCGCCGGATTTGCGTGCCTACGCCGGACCAGCAGTATACCGCGCGTGCATCACGGATGAGAAATTCGCTAGGTTCCCAAACTCGATAGCCTCGCGGATTTGGCGCATGATGTCAAGGTAAAAGTGGACGTTGTGGTGGGTGGCGAGAATCGCGGCGGTGAGTTCTCCCGCGGCGAAGAGGTGCCTGAGATAGGCGCGCGTGTAGCGCTTGCAGACGGAGCACGCGCAATTTTTGTCGATGGGATTTTGGTCCTGTGCGTAGCGCGCGTTTTTGATCAGCACGCGGCCTTCGCTGGTGTACAGGCAGGCGTGGCGCGCGGCACGCGTGGGCAGCACGCAATCCATCATGTCGATGCCGAGTGCGACGTAGTCCGCGAGCTGTTCGGGGCGGCCAACGCCCATGAGATACCGTGGACGGTCTTTCGGCAGCAAGGCGGTGACTTCGCCGGCCATTTCGCAAGTTACGTTGTGCGGCTCGCCGACCGCCAGGCCGCCGACGGCGTAGCCGGGAAAATCGATGTCCATAAGCTGGCGCGCGCTCTCGCGGCGCAAATCGGTGAAAGTGGCGCCTTGCACGATGGCGAATTGCCATTGTTCCGGCGCGAGCGCCGATGGCGTTCCGCGCGAAGTCTCTTGCAGAAAATAGTCGCGCGCACGGAGCGCCCAGGCGGTGGTGCGTTGCAATGCGGATTGCGCTTGGTCGCGCGGAGCGGGTGTTTCGATGCATTCATCGAGCACCATGGCGATGTCCGAACCGAGCGCCAGCTGAATCTCCGCGGCTTTTTCGGGCGTCAACAAATGTTCGGCGCCGTCGAGATGCGAGCGGAAGCGCACGCCTTCCGCACTTATTTTGCGCAGATCGGAGAGACTGAAGACCTGGTAGCCGCCGGAATCGGTCAGAATTGCGCCATTCCACGACATAAATTTGTGCAAACCGCCAAGCTTGCGGATCAGTTCGTGCCCAGGGCGCAAAAATAAATGGTAGGTGTTGGCGAGAATAATGCGCGCGTCAAGTTCTTCGAGATCTTCCTGGCGCAGACTTTTTACCGTGGCCTGCGTGCCCACGGGCATGAACGCTGGCGTTTCGATGACGCCGTGAGGAGTGGTCAGGCGTCCGCGGCGCGCTCCGATGGCGTCGGTGTGCAGAACTTCGAACGAAAACACGATGCCATCAGCGTATCACGAGAAAATCCACGCCAAACCGACGCGCACCGCCACAAATACCACCCAAGCGGCAAACGCAATGCCCAAGGACTTGGAAAATTTCAGCTTTCGCGGATTTGCCGCGGCAAATCCCACGACGATGAGGATCAGTATCCAGAACGAAAAAACATCGAACGAAATTCCCAGTTTCATGAGCCATTTCGGCGCGTCTTCGGGAACCAAGGCGCCCAGATTCGTGGCTACGGGATTTTCCAGGTCGAATGAACCGCGGGGCCTCAGGAACAACACCAGCAGGAAAATCAGGGTCATCACAATATTGGGCAAGAACGCATGTGAGACGATCCCCATGGACGTGGAAAATTTGACGTTCGCGCCGGCAAACAAATTGTACGCTCCCAGCATGACCACCGCGACCAGCAAAATAACTATGGCCGGCGCGGGCACGGCTAAAACGTAGGTCATGATCGGCGCAAACTTCGTTCCAGCTTCGATCCGCTGCTCCTTTTCGTCGGCGGAGAGGTCCGCGCTCTGCGGGCTTTTTTCGATTTGCTGGCTTACGAAACTACGCCAATCCATCCGCTGATTCAGGCACACGCAGGCAATTAGACTGAACAACACCAATACCACCGTGGGAACGATCCAACTGGGCGCGGCGACGATTTCTGCAAACGTCGCCTTCGGAGTGAAAAATACGCCGGTGAGCCGCGCAAAGTGGTTGATCGGAGCGGAAGTCTGCAATTCAGGTACGGAACTGGCATTGGCGGACATCGCGTCACCTCCGAGGTGCTCCGTGTTGAAGTACGCGCGAGGGAATCCAGAAATTTCACCGGATAATAGCACTTTCAGCGGATTTATCTAGGGTCACCTCGCCGTTGACGGGGCGATTGGGAGCTCCGGAACGGCGGCCAGCAATTCCTGCGTGTAGGGATGTTGCGGATGGCGTAGCACCTGCTCGGTCTTCCCGAGCTCGACGAATTTTCCGCCGCGCATCACGGCGATGCGCGTGGCAACCTGCGCGATCACCGGCAAACTGTGCGAAATCAGCAGATAGGTGAGTCCAAACTCGCGTTGCAGCTCTTGCAGCAACACCAGCACCTGCGCAGCTACGGAGACATCCAGCGCCGAAACCGGCTCGTCGGCGACGACCAGTTTTGGCCGGAGAATCAGCGCGCGGGCGATGCCGATGCGCTGGCGTTGACCGCCGGAAAATTCATGCGGATAGCGGCCGGCGAACTCCGCATTTAGCCCCACGCGCTGTAGCATGGCCAAAGCCCGATGGACTCTTTCGCCGCGTGTTAGCTGAGGTTCGTGAATGGCCAGCGGTTCGGCGACAATCTCTCCCACGCGCATCCGCGGGTTCAGCGATGCGTAGGGATCCTGGAAGACCATCTGCAATTGCCGACGCGCGGCGCGAAGTTCTGCGCTGCCCACGGCGGTGAGGTCGCGGCCCGCAAAAAAAATCTTCCCGCTATCCGGTTCAATGAGCCGCAGCAGCATGCGCGCCAGAGTCGTCTTCCCGCAGCCGCTCTCGCCCACCACGGCGAACGTTTCTCCTGGGACGATCTGGAGACTGACGCCATCTACCGCCGTGAAATGCCCGTTGGCATCCGTTTGCGCGAACGCTCCGCCACCGCGGCGGTAATTCTTCCGCAGCTCGACCGCTTCCAACAGAATGTTCTGGTCCGCCATGAACGCGCTGATCTCCAACGAGGGCTAGGCCAGCACGCAGCGAGCCGCGTGCTGCTCCGGATTCGGGTCGACCATGCGCAACGCCGGCACCGCTCGCTCGCACTCTTCACGTCGGAAGGCACAGCGCGGCGCAAACGCGCAGCCGGGCGGCAGCTCCGTCAATTGCGGGACGCTCCCTGGAATGGGTTCCAGATGGCCGCGCTCGAGCGTGGGCGATGCCGCCAGCAATCCTTGCGTATACGGATGCCGCGGAGTCGTGAGCACCTCGCGCACGGAGCCCTGCTCGACGATGCGCCCGGCGTACATCACCGCGATTTGCTCCGCCACCTGCGCGACCACCGCCAGATCGTGGGTGATAAACAGCATCCCCAGCCGCATCTCCCGCCGAAGTTTATCCAGCAGCGCCAGCACCTGCTTTTGCACCGTGACGTCCAACGCGGTGGTCGGCTCGTCGGCAATCAAAAGGCGCGGCTCTGCGGCCAGCGCCATGGCGATCATCACGCGCTGCCGCAGGCCACCGGAGAGTTGGTGCGGAAATTGTTTCGCGCGCGTCTCGGGTTCTGGCACGGACGCGCGGCGCAATGCCGCAACCGTGCGCTCCTGTATCGCTACCTTTGACAACCTTGGATGATGTGTGCGGATCGCTTCCGCAACTTGGGCGCCCGCGCTCATCACCGGATTCAGCGAGGTCATCGGCTCCTGGAAGACCATGGCGATCTCGGCGCCCCGCACCGCGTGCCATTCGCTCTCGCGCAGACCTACCAAGTTCTTGGGCGTTGTGTTTTGCGCCGCTCCGTTTTGCCCGGCGGCAACGTCTCCGGATTTTTCCAGATGTGCATTCTCGAGCCACGCTTCGCCGCGCACTCGCGCGCCCACGGGCAACAATCCCATCAGCGCCAGCGACAACATTGTTTTTCCGCTGCCCGACTCGCCCACCAGGCCCAGCGTCTGTCCGGCCTCGATGGACAGCGACACGTCATTCACCGGACACACCCATCCTCGGGGCGTCGGCAGTTCCACGCAAAGACCGCTGACGTTGAGTATTGCGGACATCTTCAAATCATAGATGTAAACGCCGCGGTGAGGAAAATCTTCCGCGCCTCGCCGGTGTCTTGTTACGCATCGCACCACACTTCGCAAACGAGCGCCGAAACCGCATGGTGCCACGTAACCCAGGACCAGGCCGTCTTGCTCTGCGACCACCAAGCGATAGCGTCTGGTTCATACGCGACGGAGTCGCGCACCGCCTGGTTCGAGCCGTTCGCGGTAGCCCTCGCGGACTACCGCTTATGGAGCGGGATCACAAACTTCAGCGCGGTATGCGTCGGCGAAAATCCCACGACTTTTACGTCCTTCAAGCCGGACTTACGCCCGGTGCCGATCACATCCATCTCCGTAATCTCTTTTTGCCCTTTGCGATATACCACCCACAGCGCCACGCTGCCGTTCATGTTCTTCGCATGTTTCGTTACCGCCGAAAGCTCTTTCTTGGAGCGCGCGGAGAAGAAAATACATTCCGCATCGCCCGCAATCGGGGTCGTGCCAGCGCGAATGGTTACCTGGTCGGTCTGGGCAGACAATTCGCGTAGAAATTCATCGGCAAAATCCCCCAGCACGAAAACTCGCGCGCCGCGCTTCACTCCCAATTTCTCGACGCGCGACTTCGGATGCAGAATTTTTTCGCGCCACTTCGCCGCGCTTTCGCCGATTTCAAATACCGCGAGACCCTCAGGACCTTGTATGCGCAACTCACCCCGGACCGCCTCCACCGATTTCATCGCGGCAAACGGAATTTTCAACCGGAAATCGCCGCGAAATATAATTTCACTGGTTTCCAGCAGCGCCTTCCCTTCCGACCGCTGCTTTCCGAAACGCACCCCACACTTCAATTCATTGCCCATCGCGCCCACTCCGCCCCTATTGATACTTGCGTTGTATTTTTGCTGTACCGAAGTCCTTCGCAGAGCAAATTCACGCCCGCGCCGATAGTAAACTGTAGGGTCCCATGGCCACCGCCGTCGCCACTCCTGTCGACTGGAAACTCATCTGGGCGCAGCGCGCCTTCCGCTACTTCTTTTTCGCCATGCTCATCTCCCTGTTTGGCAGCGGAATGAATTTCGCCGGCGTCAGCTGGTACATTCTCGCTGCCACGCACTCCACCGTCAAGGTCAGCCTGCAAGTGATCGTCGTGACGCTCCCGGGGCTATTTATACCCTTCGTGGGCGGCGTGCTCATCGACCGCTTCGATCGCCGCATCCTCGGCGTACTGCTGGATGCCGTCCGTGGTGTAGTTGTGTTGGCCACCGCGTACATCGCTTGGCGCGGACACCTGCAGCTTTGGCATCTCTACGCCATGACGTTGATCACCGGCACGGGTTCGGCCATGTATTGGGCCAATGTAAATTCCCTGGTGCAAGAAGTGATTCCGCCCAGCCAATTCACTGGCGCCAACGCCGCCGTCCTCATTGGTGTGCAGAGCGGCATGCTCATTGCCGGCTCCGCCGTGGGGTTTTTCTACGATTGGACCGGCATCTGGGGCATCCTCGCCATCGACGGCGCAACCTATTTTGTCTCCGCGTATTGCCTCTATCAGATGCGCAGCGGCTACAGTTCGCCGCGTCATCTCGGCAAAACCACGCGCGTCTATTCAGAGGCCACGGAAGCCACCGCCGAAGCCCTCGAAAGCGGCGCCAATCCAGAAATCGCCGAAGCCGGACTCTCGCTCGCGATGTACCAGGATTTTAAAGAAGGCGTCGCCTACCTGAAGCAGCAGCCCGTCGTGCGCGCCCTGGGCATCACGCACGCCATCATGATGGCAGGCGTGGTCAGCGCCAACGTTGTGCTGGTGGCGCTGGTGAATGATGTGCTGCATGCCGGCGCGCGTGGACTGGGATTCGTTGAAATGGGTTGGGCGGCCGGCGCCGTCACCGGCGGACTAATCGCCAGCCAACTTTCCCAACGAGTACGTATGCCCGTCTACGTTGCGGCCCTCGCAATACTCGCCGTCGGGCACATGGCCACGCCCTACGTAGCCTTCCTGGTCGGCGCCGCAACGCTGCAATTTCTCTTCGGCCTCTGCCGTTCTCTCGGCGGTGTGGTCGCGCAATCTTCGCTGATGTCCATCGTTCCGCAACACTTCATGGGCCGCACGCAATCCGCCATGGCCATCCTCACCACGATTTTCCAATTACTGATGAGCGTTAGCCTCGGCGTAATCGCCGAACGCATCAACCTCGCCGCAGGCTACGCGTTGCTGGCCCTGCTCTACGTCGCCGCCACAATTTTCGCGTCGCGGGCCCGCCAGCTTCTGCGGTAAAGTGCGAATCTACAGCGCGCGGATGAGCTCGCAGACTTCATCCGTTCCGCGAGAGAATAGTCACCTCGGAAGAAGTACGCGCACGCAGTGTTACCACCTAGCCGCACAAATTATCGCGCCATGACGCCACCGGACCTCACCGCTTCAGAACTTCATCGCCGCTTCGGAATCGCGGGCCTCGCGGACGTCGTGCCCGATCTTGGCGGCTTTCCCGTCGTCCGCATCACCACACCTAAATCGACCGGCGCAATCCATCTGCACGGCGCGCAGGTAACTTCCTGGAAGCCCGCCGGCGCGGAAGAAGTAATTTTTCTGAGTACCCGCGCTCAATGGGCCGAAGGCCAGGCCGTTCGCGGCGGTATTCCGATTTGCTTTCCGTGGTTTCGCGCCAAAGCGGATGATCCCCGCGCTCCCGCGCACGGTTTTGTGCGCACCAAAATTTGGGCGCTCGATTCCATCGAGCACCGCGACGGCGATGTCGCCGTCCATATTTCCACGGAGAGTGACTCCAGCACGCAAAGATGGTGGCCCGCGGACTTCCGCTTGCTGCTCCGCGGAACTTTCGGAAGCAATCTGAAACTCGGCCTCACGGTAACCAACACTGGCTCGTCAAAATTCCGCTTTGAAGAAGCCCTGCACACCTACCACGCTGTAGGAGACGTTCGCCAAGCCGCCATTCGCGGTTTGCACGGCGCCACCTATCTCGATAACACGGACGGTAATCGCGAAAAAAAGCAGCAAGGCGATGTGCGAATAATTTCGGCGACGGACCGCGCCTACTTGAATACCCAGAACGAACTGGAACTCCTCGACCCAGCCTTAAAACGCCGCATCCACATCGTCAAACAAAATTCGCGCACCACAGTGATCTGGAATCCCTGGGAAGAAGCGGCAAAGAAAATGTCCGATATGGGAGAAAACGAGTGGCAGAAAATGCTCTGCGCCGAAGCCGCCAATATTCTCACCGGCGCGGTCGAGCTCGCTCCTGCCGAATCTCACACCATCGCCGTGACCATCAGCGTCAGCAATCTCTGAAGCCGCATTCATCCTTCTGCTTTTTTGTCGACTTCCGCCGGCAGTGCGGACTTTCCCAGCAAATCCACCGCCGCAATCTTCGTTGAAGTTTTCATGATTAGGTCATTCCGCGTCTAAATTCTAATACGCGCCGTACCACGTGGACTCTTTATTGACAGGCAGTTATGGTCTCCGCGTGAAGGTCCGCGACGTTACGCGAAAGATCCAAGAGGACGGCTGGACGCACGTCCGGACCAGGGGAAGTGATCGCCAATTCAAACATCCTGTTAAATTGGGACTGGTCACCATAGCCGGTAAGCCAGGAGACGAACTGGCCTCCGGAACGCTGAACAGTATCCTGAAACAAGCGGGGCTAAAGCCATGAAAAAATATTTGATCGTCATCGAGCCCACAAGCACCGGCTTTTCCGCCTACTCTCCGGATGTTCCGGGTTGCGTTGCGGCGGGCCAGACTCGCGACGAAGTCGAACGCAATATGCATGAAGCAATCGCGTTCCATCTCGACGGCCTGCGTGAAGAAGGACAACCCGTCCCCGAGCCTCAAACCTTTTGCGCGTACGTGGAGCTCCCCGCGTAAACCTGCATCCCACCGGCTACGCCGGCCAGGCCCGCATCGCCCGCTCGGCAATCCCGCGCAGTTTCTCCCGGCTCGCCCCGCTCACCGCTTGCACCGACATTCCGTTGAGCACCGCAACCACGTAGCTCGCCAGTTGCGCTGGCTTGGTTTCCGCCGCTAAATCTCCCTCCCTGTTCGCCCGTTCCAATCTCTGGCGAATCTGCGCTTCGCCGGCGGCTCGTCTCGCGCACAACTCCCGCTGAATCCCGCGCGACTCCGCGCCGCAAGCCAGCGCCCCCTGCACCAGCAAACATCCCCGCGGCTTCCCCGGCGCGCTGAGCGCGTCCGCCGCATCGAACAATATCTTTTCCACCGCGCCGCGCGCCGTAGCCTCCTGCAATCCATCGCGCACGTAACTCGCGGAGTCCTTCGCATAGCGTTCGAGCACTTTGCGAAATAATTTCTCCTTGTTTCCAAACGCGGAGTACATGCTGGGCCGGTTGATCCTCATCGCTTTGGTCAGATCCGCCAGCGACGCTCCCTCGTACCCGCGCTCCCAAAATACCCGCATGGCCTGCTCGAGCGCCTTGTCCGGATCGAACGCCCGCGGCCGCCCCGGCGCCCTAAGCCCTTTCCTTGCAATCCGTTTCCTGTTACGCGTCATTCTTGTATCCTTCCCGGCCTTCACGCATCATAACATACCAGTCGGTAAGAAACTTTTGACGGCCAGCGCGCCGCTCAGCACATTACATACCGGCAAGTATAAAATTAAGGAGAATCTCTCATGTCCAAGAAGCTGCCCAATAAAGTTGCTATCGTCACCGGCGCCTCCAAAGGTATCGGGGCCTCGATCGCCAAACATCTCGCCGCGGAAGGCGCCTCTGTGGTGGTCAATTATTCTTCCAGCAAGGAAGGCGCCGACCGCGTCGTCGCGGAAATCACCAAGGCCGGCGGCAAAGCCGTGGCCGTGCAAGGCGACGTGGCCAAGCAAGCTGACATCGACCGCCTGTTCGCGGAATCGAAGAAGGCCTTCGGCCCCCTGGACATCCTGGTCAATAATGCCGGAATCTATGAGTTCGGCCCGCTCGAAGCGGTCACCGCAGACTCCTTCCACAAACAGTTCAATCTCAACGTCCTTGGCCTCATCCTCACCACCCAGGCCGCTGTGAAGCATTTCGGCGCCAACGGCGGCAACGTCATCAACATCAGCTCCGCCATCAGCACCCTGACGCCGCCGAACACCGTGGTCTATACCGCCACCAAAGCCGCCGTCGACGCCGTCACCCGCACCCTTGCCAAGGAATTAGGTCCCCACAAAATCCGCGTCAACTCCATTAACCCTGGCCTGGTCATCACCGAAGGCGTGCAGACCGCTGGCGTCGCAGGCAGCGATTTTGAAAAGGGTTTCGTGGCCCAAACCCCGCTCGGTCGCGTCGGCCAGCCCAATGACATCGCCCCTGCCGCCGTCTTCCTGGCCTCCGAAGACTCCGCCTGGCTAACCGGCGAGACCCTGGCCATCTCCGGCGGCAACAAATAACTCCTCGACTCCCGGGACCATCGACCGTCCCAGATCTTCCGCGATGCGCTGCCACGGCACCTGTAGGGGCGCAGCATGCTGCGCCCCAGCTCGGCGCCACACTCGCTGCTTCTAAAAGCGGTCCTTTAAAATCTGCTCCACGTCCCGTCGTCCATGGAGAATCGACACAATTTGCAGCGGCTTCTTTTCCGAACGGTAAACGATCAGGTAGGAATAGACTGGAAAAAAGCGCACGTCCAGCTCTGTCAACGTTTTTCGCACATGGCCCGCACGTGGATTTTCCGCCAGGAAAACAAACTTGCCCCGAATCACCGCCTCAACGCGGTCTGCCATTGCCACGCTGCTGTGTTTCCGGATGTACCGCCAAATCTGAGCCAAATCTCGCGCGCCCTCAGGTGCAATGACAAACCGCCCGGTCATTCAGGCTCGGCCTTCAACTCTGCCAAATGCGCGTCCAATTGATTCTCGCCAATCCCCTCGCCTCGCTCGAGCTCCGCAACGCCTCGCCGAATCTTCGCGGAGATCGCCTCACGATTCTCCAGCAGCCATCGATCCTGTTCCTCTTGCGTTTCCAGTAAGCGCTCCAGCAGTTCTTCAACGCTCCCGGACCCGCTAGCTTTTAGTTGGCTCCGCAGTCGCGCTTCCAATGCCGCATCGCGAATCTCTATGGTCATGGGTACTCCTTGGCAAAAGCCGAACCGGTTCTGCTGCAATCCTAACGGAGCGTCGAGAGATGTCAAGATGTTGGACGTTGCGTGCGGGATTCGAATGGCTCTCTACGGAAGCTGCAACGATGATAAGCTCGCCCGATGCCATTCGACACGCGCCACAAGAATCGCGTATTGCTCGCTTGCGCGTTTCTGAGCTCAGTCTTTTTAATTTTCGCACCAGCCGCCTCCGTCCAGGCGCAAACCACCCAATCCGTCGCCGACCGCGTCGCCGCCCAGAACGCCCTGTTCGACGAACAATACGAATCCGACCTCCGCAACAATCCCGAACGCGCCACCGACTACGGCGACTATCGCTACAACGACCAACTCAACGACATTTCCCTCGCAGCCATTGCCCAGCGCAACAAAATCAACGCTGGCTTCCTGGCTCGCATCGAGGCCATCCCCACCTCCGGCTTCTCCGACCAGGATCAGCTCTCCCACGACCTCTTAGTCCGTGTCCTCCGCCAACGCTTGTCCGATTTCGACTTCAAAGAATACGAAATGCCCGTCAATCAAATGAACGGCCCCCACACCAACTTCGCGGACCTGCCGCTGAGCGTCCCGCTCGATTCCGTCAAGCACTACGAGGACTACATCGCTCGCCTGCACCAGATTCCCCGCGCGCTGGCGCAAACCACTGAAGTTCTCCGCGTCGGCATGCAAGATCACCTCATGCCCGTAAAATTTCTCCTGGAAAAAATTCCCGCGCAGTGTCAGGGCATCATCGACGCGGACCCATTCTTGTTGCCCACGAAAAAATACCCTGCCGCCATCTCCGCGGAAGATCAGCAGCGCCTGACCCGGCAAATCACCGACGCCATCAACGCCGATGTCATCCCCGCCTACAAAAAATTCGCCGCCTTTATCCAGACCGAATACGCCCCCGCGGGTCGCACCACGTTAGCCGTTACTTCTCTCCCGGACGGCCAAAAGCGCTACGAACACTATATTTACGTCCGTACCACCACCCACATGACGCCCGACGAAATCCACCAGCTCGGGCTCCGCGAGATGGACCGCATTCAGGCTGAGATGCTGGTCATCGCCAAAAAAGAAGGCTTCCCCGATCTCGCTTCCTTTCGCGCTTCGCTGAAAACCAATCCCAAATACATCCCCACTTCCGCCGAACAAATCCTGGACGACTTTCGCCGCTACATCGCCCAGATGGAGCCCAAACTCCCGGAGCTGTTCGGTCTTCTTCCTAAATCGCCGGTAACCGTCGAAGCCATCCCGGCGTTCCAATCCGCCATGGCCACCCACTACAACACCGGCACGCCGGACGGCAAACGGCCCGGACGCGTGGTCGTTGCCACCTCCAATTTCGCCACTCGTTCACTCGTCAACGACGAATCCATCGCCTACCACGAAGGTGTCCCCGGCCACCACCTGCAACTCTCTATCCAGCAGCAGCTCACCGGCCTGCCCAAATTCCGCCAGCACAGTCTGGGTTTCACCGCCTACACCGAAGGCTGGGGCCTCTACGCCGAACAACTCGGCAAAGAGGTCGGTTTCTATCAGGACCCCGTCTCCGACTTCGGCCGCCTTTCCTCCGAACTGTTCCGCGCCGTCCGCCTCGTTGTGGACACCGGCATTCACTCCCAGGGTTGGTCCCGAGACCAGGTTGTGGACTTCTTCCGCAAATCTGGTGCCGTCGATGAGCCCAGCATCCAATCCGAAACCGACCGCTACATCGCTTGGCCCGCTCAAGCCTTGGCTTACAAACTAGGCCAGCTGAAATTCCAAGAACTCCGCACCCGCGCCAAAAACGAACTAGGCCCCAAATTCGATATCCGCGCCTTCCACGACGAAATGCTCGATGGCGGCAGCCTCCCCCTGGATCTCCTCGACGCCCGCACCAACCAATGGCTCGCCCAGCAAAAATCAAAGTGATGCAAAATTATCCAAAGGAGAGACGAGCTCTATGCTGCGTCTAACGTGCGTCATCCTCGCTTGCGCGATGCTTGCACCGACGGTTTTTTCGCGACAAAACGAGTCACAACAAAAGGAGTCACAACAAAAGGAGATTCCCTTGACGCACCACGCACGCGGTACGTTCACCGTAAATATTCAGCCTCTGACGCCGCCGCCCGCGGAAGGTCTGTCCCGCTTTTCGGTTGACAAGCAAATTCACGGCGATCTCGAAGCAACGACCAAGGGCGAGATGTTCTCGGGCGGTGACCCTAAACAGGGCGCGGCTGGATATGTCGCGATTGAACTAGTTACGGGCGTGCTGCAAGGGAAACACGGCACCTTCGCGCTACAGCACATGGCCACCATGGACGCAAAAGGCCTAAACATGACCGTAATCGTAGTTCCCGGCTCCGGCACCGGCGAACTAAAAGGCCTCTCCGGAACCTTCACCATCACTATCGCCAACGGCCAGCACTCCTACGACCTCGAATACACTCTCCCGGTGTAAAGCTGCGGCCAGCCCGCTTCACCGGCCACTGGTACAATACTAGTACCTGTACTGAATATATATCGACAGCTCGGCCCCATCCTCGCTACAATACCTCATGTTAGGCCGATTTCACCGCCCACCCACTTCTCCCGACCCGCTCCAGCGCCGGACACCGCCTTCACTCTTTGCGATCACGCCGCAAATCACAGATGTTTGCTTTCAACAAGTTACACACTCTTCTCAAAACACAAAGCGATCTAACTCTTTTGGATTGTTCGCATTACGCACTCTTTGCCAAAAACACCCGGGGGTGGGGGTGCGCGATATTTCTCAAAATCGCTACCCACGGATAAATGGTTTGTTTCTAACACCGTTGCGGTTCGTACGAACGGCGGCTTCAAACCCCGCGCGCAACGCGTTCGCAGACCAAGCGGGCGGCTTTCACTGCGCTGACCACCTTGCCGGAGAAGACGTGCAGTTCACCCGGCGCGCTCTCTTGGATCAGCAGCGTGCGGCGGTCCTCGGCAGGATTGTTTTCGACTACGCGCATGGTGAACCTGGAACCCAGATACTGCGCATCCTTCGAGGCCGGAACTGCCTGGGCGGAATCCTGGCGCATTTGCTCGAAACGCGTGCCGGCAAACGGCGCGAATTCCAGCGCATTCAGCAGGCCGGCGTACGGTTCCGGGACCGGCGCAAAGGGATCGGTGGTGGTCCAGTGATTGGTATGCTTCGCCGAACCGAATTGCGCCTTTCCCGAGCTGCCGTAGGGATCGAACGCGGTGAACGGCCCGTCGATCACCACCAGGGAAATACCGCGCAGCTGCGCGGGCAGATCGATCAGGATTTTTTCCGCCACTTGATACTTGGCAATTTTGAAGAGCCCGCGGCTCGGACCCATTCCGTAACACGCACGAATCACGAAATCGTACTCGCCGCGCATCTCGCTCGAGAATTCGCGCTGCACAAAAGGAATCTTCAGCGCCGCGATTCGCGCTTCCACCGTGCTGCGCAAAATGTCCGGGTCGTAAAGCTGCTCGTCAACTTCATAGCACCGGTCGATGAAATCGAAATTCATCCACGCCGGTTTGCACCGCGCGAAAAACACTTCATGGCGCGCCATCACCTGCTCAAACAAATCCGGCGCAGTCTGCGAACCCTCTTTCGGGATCGCATAAAAATGCTTGCTGCTGCGCACAATCGCCGGAGCGAACGCCTCGGTGAATTCCGCGCGAGCCTCCAACGTTTCGCGAATGGTCTCCGGGCTGCGCGGATAGTGGTAACCGGAGTGAATGCGAAACTGGTTGATCGCCGAAGCCGCGCGCAAAATTCCCAGCGGATCGAACAGCGTTACGCGATGGCCGGTCTCCGCCAGGCGAATCGCTATCGTCGCACCGTAAATTCCCGCGCCGGCCACGGCAATGTTCTTCGCGGTCATGATCGCCCTGCGCGGCCAGCGGCCGTCGCGCCTGCGAAGAATACGGCGATGAAAGGGGGGAATATTTCCGCGGAACGCACTTCTTCAGTTGGCAGCATTTTGCGTTTTCGCCTGCGAAGGCAGCACCAGCATGCCGTCGCGAATCGTGTAATTGACGCCGCGCCAGCGAATGGTGCTGCGCGTGAAACTCGCCAGCCAAATTCCAAAGGCCACGGCATCCCACACCGGGATCAACGGCATTTTGCTCCACATCCCCGGCTGCTTCATGCCGTGAACGCCAATCAGCCAAGCCATGGCCACGCGCAGCACCACGTACGCGCCCAGAAATCCCGCAAAAACGGACAGCGTCGGATGCACGGCAATGGCCATCAGGGACCACGGCAATCCCCAGGTGAACAGCAAACCAAAATGTCCCCAGGGACGCATCAGCCGCATCACCGTCATCCACCGCGTGCGCTTGTACAAGAGATCGCGCATGGAATTAAAATCCGCGACGGTCTTTACCACGTAGGGGAGCAGTTTCACTTCGTAGCCCGCTTGCGCCACCATCCGCCCGGCGAGCAAATCGTCCGCGGGCTTGTTTTCGTTCACGCGATAGGTACCGAAGGCCGCGTTGGCTTTTCGCGTCATCACGATGGTCTGACCAAACATGAATTTCACGCCGTCCAGTTGCCAGGCCACCAGAATGCCGGCAAAAAAATCGGAAATCATGCCGACAGACTGCAATTCCTGAATGAATTTCGTCTCTTCGGTGGAGGCATACAACGTGGTCGCGCCGCCCACTTTCGGATCCCGGAAGGGGTGTGCGATGGCGCGCAAATAATCCGGGGCAACGCGAATATCGCCGTCGGTAATCACCAGCAAATCGTATTTCGCTTCATCCACCAGCCGCACCAAACGGCCGACTTTGTCGTTGATGGCGTTGCGCTGGGAGCCGAAGATCAGCCGAATATCGCGTTCGGGAAAATCGCGCACCAATTTTTCCAGCACCGGCAAAGCCGGATCGTCTCGATCCACGCAGAAAAGAATTTCGTATACGGGATAATCCTGGCGGCAAAAGCTGGCGTAATTCTCGTAGGCGTCCTCGTCCAAACCTTTGATCGGTTTCAGGCAACTGATGGGCGGAAAGAAGTCGTTGTTGTAGGGGTTCTCGCGCTTCGCCACGGAAAAATAGCGCGCCGTGCTGTACAGCGCCAGCAGGTAATAAATAAACGGAATGGCGGCGACGGCAAGAACCACGATGGCGACAACCGTCAAATCGAGAACCTCAAAAGAATTGGCCTGCTCATCTCGTCGACGCAACGTTGACGCAACGGGGACGAACGGCACCGGTGAAAATATCTTACATGAATCCGCCGAGGGACACAGAGGTCGCGAATGACACATAGGGCGCGCAGGGAGAAGAGGAACGCGGGTCGATCACTGCGAGCTTCGCGCGCGAAGGGTTATGCGAAGGGCTTCGCGCAACGGCACGCGCGGAGTCCAGCCCAGCTCCTGCCGGATCCGCTGCGTCGAATAATGGCGGTTTTGCAGCGCGCGCTGCACCTGACGAACGGAAAAATCACCGGCGCCCGGCTTCACCAGGCCGACCGCCTCCGCGAAACGCGCGGCGGCCAGCACCGGCGCGCCGGAAAAAAACAGCGCATGCGTCCCTTGCACTTCCTTCCGCGCCGCGTGGTATTGCGCCAGCGTCAGGTTGTCGTCGTCCAGCACGATATATTGTTGCAGCCGGCCGTGATCGGCGCCGGCGGCAAGCTGCATGGCGTCGACAAGATTTTCAATATAGTTCAGCGGAATGCGATTATTCCGGTTTCCAAAAATCACGCTGGTGCTTCCGGCGTGGAAACCGAGCAAACCAAAAGGCAGCGGTTTCCCCGGACCATAAATCACCCCGGGACGAAGGATGGTGACAGAAAGATTTTGGCCGTTCGCCGGCGATCCGGTGTTTTGCGCCGCGACTTGTTTGGCAAACGAAACCGCGAAGACATCCGCCTGAATCTTGGATTGCGAATACGCGTCGCGCAGTTGGGGCTGCTCGACGTAGGGAGTATTTTCGTCGATGATCTCCTCTCCGCGGACCAGGCCATAGACGGCAATCGAGCTGGTATAGACAATGTGCCGGACGCCGAGGCGCAACGCGGCGTGAAACACACGCTCGGTGCCGCCACGATTGGCATCGAGAAAGTCCGCGAGATCGCCGGGTGCTTCGACCATCGCGGCGACGTGATACACAACGCCGGCGCCCTCCACGGCACACGCGATGGCCTCCGGGTCGCCGAGATCGCCGGGCACCACCTGCGCGCCGGACGCGGAGAGTTCGTCGGCCCGAGCAGACGGCCGCGCCAGAGCGCGCACCGGCGTTCCCTGAGCCAGCAAACGCCGAACCAGCGCTCTGCCAAGAAAGCCCGTCGCCCCAGTGACGCAAACACGTATGGCCGCGTCATTCATGGTCGTATCATGCGTGGTCGCATCAGGCATGGCCGTATCATGCATGCTCGCATGATTGCTTTCCGCGCAGCGTCATTGCAAGCGGGAATGGCCGCCGGACCGGCCGCAACGGGAAACCAGATGAGTGTGCTATGCTCGGCGCTTTCCAGGAGGTTAGATATGAGCCACGTAGCTTACTTAAGACCGGTGCTTGGCTCATTTTTTCCGAGGCGCGTTTATCAGCACGCGGCGCTGCTGGCCGCAACGCTCGCTTGCGTGGCGGCGCCCTCTGCGGGTCAAACCGCTGCGGCCCCTCAGGCGCAAGAAAAGTCATCGATTTCCGAGGCACTGGAACGATCGTACAAAGGACAGACGCAGCTGAATATTTTCTACGTGCATGGCATGGGAATCGATGCGATCCAGTACGGCACGCAAGACTTTGCAGTGTCGCAAGAATTCAGAACCAGCTTGTGCAAAACGATCGGATGCACCACGAAGATGGGAGAGTTCGAGAGCAGAGACTACGCGAGCGTGGGGCATTTCAGGATCGGTGAAGGGGCTCCGCCACTTTCGTATCTCGGCGAAGAGCTTTGGAAAAAGAGCGCGGCGAACGAAGATGACGACTGGCATGCCGCCGCTCCGTTCGTCGATCATTACAAGCTGGTGCGAGAGAACGGCACAACGATCCAGTTTCACGAGATCAACTGGTGGCCGCTGATCTTGTCCGCGAAATGCCGGCACGTGGTGGCAGCAGAAGCGGCGCTGGTCGATCCGGACAAAAAACACATTGCAACCTGCGCCGCGACCACGGTTGAGGATCCAGAACACCCGAAAAGATTCAAATCCTACGCATGGATTGACAAGGACAAGCCGAAGCATGAGCCAGGCTGGCCGGAGCCGGCGGTGATCAACCGGGCGCTCAAACAAAACCTCCTGGACTGGGGATTCGCGGATGCGCTTTTGGCAGTGGGGGAAATGCACGATTACCTGGTCGAGGGTATTCGAGAAACCATTCTGGCTTCGTACACTCCCGCGGAGCATCAGGAGTTCATTGTCGTCACGCATAGCCTGGGGAGCTACTTAATGTTCTCTGCGCTTGATCTGAACGATACGCAGGCCGAGGCGCATCCGGAGTGGAAACTGAAATTTGAAACCGTGCTGAGTCAAACCTCGCACGCGTACTTCATGGCCAATCAAGTCCGGCTACTGGAACTCGCGAACTTAGATAAAAGCAAAAATGGAAACTTGGTTTCGCATCTGGAGAACTGGGCCAATCTCCGCACGCAGGCGCAGCAAGCGGTTCCGCAAATCGTAGCGTGGAGCGATCCGGGAGACTTGCTTACGTGGAAGGTTCCCCAGTTGGAGCGCGGGGACCCGCAGGGTGCGAAAAGCGTGGTGATCACAAATCTTCCGGCAAAGAATGCCTGGCGCTGGTTCGGGCTGCTGGAAAATCCAGAAAAAGCGCACGTCGGCTACGATCAAAATAAACACGTGGTGCGCGTCATGGTTCCGAAATCAGGCGCGGCCCCACCCAACAAGTGAATTGGCGAATTCGATTGCTTTGATAACGCTTTTTGATCGTGTTACGGTATTGATATGCGGTGAGTGAGATGCGCGATGGCAAATCAGCCCCCAAAAATGATAAGGACGATTCCTCCAAAAAAGTGTCCGATAGTGCCCTCCCTGCTCATGCAGGAAAACTGGCAGAGCATAACCCCGTAAATGAGCAGAACAAGCCCGAAACAAAAAACCAAACCGTTGCAAAACTTAAAGGCTACGTTAGGAATATATGTGCCTTTCCAGGAAAATATTGGAAATCCTTGGAGAGAGCCGAGGTTAGCAACAAAACCATCGCCGTCGCTACGGTGGTCATTGCGATAGCCACTGCCCTGACTTATTGGGAAGTTCACAGCGGGTCTGCGCAAACTGACAAAATCATCGTCGCCGACCAACGGATGGCTACCGCGATGGAAAACGTTGTCGGGCAAGCCAAAAAATGTAGTGCTCCCCTCTAAAACTGGACACCTCAGTTAGGTAAGATCAGGGCCTCCAAAACAGGAGGCAACATGGGCAGAAAACCACGCGTAGATAGAACCCCGGAAGAGAAATGGCAGATCGTTCAG